>Ga0207828_100045_pt1 | contig 229692 bp, 180 predicted proteins | sample TtaePargueraPR_11_FD_187276 | JGI IMG/M metagenome (GOLD analysis project Ga0207828, IMG submission 187276) | Aerobic enrichment media microbial communities from Bioluminiscent Bay, La Parguera, Puerto Rico - Tt and P2 (3) (SPAdes) | ecosystem: Environmental > Aquatic > Marine > Unclassified ...
TCTCACGGTGTTCCGCACGCTGGCGCACGGTTTCGCCTTCGCCGCACACGATCCGCGCGTCCTAGGCATGAGCATCGTCGCCCCGGAGGACGATCCGGTCGCGCTGGCGGATTATGACCTGCACATGCGGATGTTCCGCTTCCTGTCCGAGCAATTCCCGACGGTGAAGATCAATCCCCATGCCGGCGAACTGGCGCCCGGCCTCGTCCCGCCGACCGAGTTGCGCGACCATATCGCCAAGGCGATCGCCATTGCCGGCGCACAGCGCATCGGCCACGGCGTCGATATCGCGCAGGAGGACAATGCCGCCGAAACGCTGGCACGGATGGCGCGCGACGGGATCGCGGTGGAGATCAACCTCACCAGCAATGACGTGATCCTAGGCGTCAGCGGCGCACGCCATCCGATCGAGCTGTATCGCGCGGCGGGCGTGCCGATCGTGCTCTCGACCGATGACGAGGGCGTGCTGCGCAGCGACCTGACCGGCGAATATCTGCGCGCCGCCACCGAGCATGGGCTTGGCTACAGGGCACTGAAGGATATTGCCCGTGCCTCGCTCGAATATTCCTTCCTTCCCGGCGACAGCCTGTGGGGCGATGGCGGGATCGGCGGCGAGACTGTATGCTCACCCTTTTCCACTGCCGATGCGGAGCCCATGCAGGCTTGCCGCAACTTGATTGCAGGCAGCGAAAAAGCGAGTGAACAATGGCGGCTCGAGCGGGCCTTCGCCGACTTCGAAAGCAAGGTGGCGACATGGACGTTCTGACCCCGGCCGCCCCGAAAACGCGCAAAGGAGAGCGCCCCATTACCGACCTGAATTCCTTCGTGAACGGCCTGCCCAAGGCGGAACTGCATCTGCATATCGAGGGCTCGCTGGAGCCCGAACTGATGTTCGCGCTGGCCGAACGCAACAAGATCGACATCCCCTTCGCCACGGTGGAGGAGGTGCGCGCGGCCTACAGCTTCACCCGGCTGCAGGACTTTCTCGATATCTATTATGCCGGCGCCAACGTGCTGCAGACCGAGGAAGACTTCTTCGATCTCGCCCGCGCCTATTTCGACCGGGCGGCGGCCGACAATGTCCGCCATGCGGAGATATTCTTCGACCCGCAGACCCATACGGATCGCGGCATCCCCTTCCGCGTCGCGATCGAAGGCCTGCTGGCCGGCATGCGCGATGCCGAGGAGCGCCACGGGCTCACCTCCGGCCTGATCCTGTGTTTCCTGCGGCATCTGAGCGAAGAGGCCGCGCTGGAAACTTTCGCCCAGGCCGAACCCTGGCACGACAAGCTGCTCGGCGTCGGGCTCGATTCATCGGAAGTCGGCCATCCGCCGTCGAAATTCGCCCGCGTCTTCGCCCGCGCCGGCGATGCTGGGCTGAAACGCGTCGCCCATGCCGGCGAGGAAGGGCCGAGTTCCTACGTCCACGAAGCGCTCGACCTGCTGCATATCGACCGGATCGACCACGGCAATCGCTCGCTCGACGATCCGGCGCTGGTCACGAAGCTGGCCCGCAGCGCGATGACGCTGACCGTCTGCCCGCTCTCCAATCTCAAGCTCTGCGTGATCGACGAGATCGAACAGCACCCGATGCGCAAGATGCTCGACCAGGGGCTTCGCGCGACGGTGAATTCCGACGATCCGGCCTATTTCGGCGGCTATGTGAACGAGAATTTCCGCGCCCTGGCCGCCACCGGCGCCTATACGCGCGGCGATTTCGCGGCATTGGCCCGTAACAGCTTCCTCGGCTCCTTCCTCCCCGACGACGCGGTGGCGACGCATATTGCCGCACTGGACGGCTATTTGCAGGATGGCTGAGCGCCGCGAACCCAAGGCCAGCGGACCGTTTGCCCGAACCGGGAAATCCACTAGGCTGCCCGCCGGGAGAAGGAGAAAAGCCGTGGCGACAAGCGCGGAGACGAGCCCGCCTGTGAGGCGACGCGATGCCGACCGCACCCGCGCGAGCATCCTCGATGCAGCGACGCGCGAATTCGGCGCGCATGGCTTTTCCGGCGCCCGGATCGAGCGGATCGCCAAGGCGGCGAAGTGCAATATCCGCCTCCTCTACCACTATTTCGGAAACAAGCGTTCGCTCTACCTCGCCGTGCTGGAAGGCGCCTATACGGACCTGCGCGAGAAGGAAGCGGCGCTCGACTTCGACTTCGAGGATCCGCTGGGCTGCGTGGAGAAGCTGCTGCGCTTCACCATCGAGTATTTCGAGAAGAACCCCTATTTCGAAGGCCTGCTGCGCACCGAGAACATGATGCGCGGCAAGTTCGTCGCCCAGTCCAACACCGTGCCGGAAGAAGCAGAGCGGCTGAAGGCCATGCTGCGCCGGATCCTGGCGGCGGGCGAAGCCAAGGGCGTGATCCGCCCCGGCGTGGACCCGGTGCAGCTTTACGTGACGATCACCGCGCTCAGCCGCTTCCATCTCGCCAACAGCTATTCGCTATCGGCCCTGCTCGACACGAACCTCCACAGCGCGGAATGGCGCGCGCAGCGGCTGGAGCATTCGGTGGCGCTGATCAGGGACTGGATTTCGGCCGGTACCGAGGCTGCGCTGCCGGTGACCACCGAAGCGGCCGAATAGGGTCAGGCCGCGACGGGCTTCGCGCGCGTTTCCGGCCTTGCGGAAAGCCGCCGGGCGATCACCGCACAGGCAATCAGCTGCAATTGGTGGAACAGCATCAGCGGCAACAGGATCGCGCCCACCTCCGCCGGGGCGAACAGCACGCCGGCAATCGGCACGCCCGAGGCGAGGCTCTTTTTAGAGCCGGCGAACAGAAGCACGACCTGGTCCTCATAAGCGAAACCGAGCAGCTTGCCCGCGCTCCACGTGGCAACCAGCACGATGGCCAGCAGCACGGCGCAGCAGATCAGGATGACGGCGAGGTCGCTCCACGACACCTGCTGCCACAGCCCCTCGACCACCGCCGCACCGAAGGCGGAATAGACCACCAGCAGGATTGATCCGCGATCGACCTTGGAGAGGATCCATTTGTGCCTTGTGACGAAGCCGCCGATCAGCGGCCGCATGGCATGGCCGACAAGGAAGGGCAGCAGCAATTGCACCACGATCTTGGTCACCGCGTCGAAGCTCAGCCCCACCTGCGCCCCGCCCATCAGCAGCACGGCAAGGAAAGGCGTGAGGAATATCCCGAGCAGGTTGGAGAAAGAGGCGCTGCACACCGCCGCCGCGACATTGCCGCGCGCGATGGATGTGAAGGCGATCGAACTCTGCACGGTAGAGGGCAGGAGCGTGAGGAAAAGCAGGCCCGAGGCCAGCGCCGCGGGAAGGCCCGGCACGGCGGCAAAGCCCAGCCCCAGCAGCGGAAACAGCACGAAAGTCGCCGCCAGCACCGTCAGATGCAGGCGCCAATTGGCGAGGCCCTGAATGATCGCTTCGCGCGAAAGCTTGGCGCCATGCAGGAAGAACAGCAGCACGATGCCGGCATCGGCCGCCCCGCCCACGATCGGCACGAAATCCCCGCGCGCGGGGAACAGCGAGGCAAGCGCCACGGTCGCCAGCAACGCGCCGATGAAGGGATCGAACAGGGCAAGGATACGGCGGATCATGCAACGTCTTTCTTTCCGCCATCCCGGCGGTGCAGGCATCGGCCCGCGCAATAGGTGCGATAAACGGCCCGATCGTCGCCCAGCACCTGCAGCGCGAAAAGCCGGTCCTCGAGAGGCTGGCCCGCAGTGCGATGCGCCAGCAGCGGCGTGGCCGCAGGATCGAGCACCACGAAATCGGCCTCCTGCCCGGCCTCTAACGCACCGATCCGGTCTGCGACACCCAAGGCGGCCGCGCCCGACGCAGTTGCGATATAAAGAGCGCGCATAGGATCAAGAGATGTCCCGCGCATCTGGCACACCTGATAGGCGATGCCCTGCGTGTGCAGCAGCGACAGCGTGGTCCCGGCCCCGACATCGCTGCCGAGCCCGACCCGCACGCCCGCGCCCGCCACCTTGGCGAGATCGAACAGGCCGGAACCGAGGAACAGGTTCGAGGTCGGGCAGAAAGCGATGGCCGAGCCCGCTTCGGCCAGCCGCGCGCATTCGCCGTCGCTCAGATGGATGCCATGTGCGAAGACCGACCTGCCACCCACCAGCCCGAAGCGGTCATAGACATCGAGATAGTTGAGCGCTTCCGGATGCTTCTCGCGCACGAAAGCGATCTCTCCGACATTCTCCGACAGATGCGTGTGCATCAGCACGTCGGGATGCGCGGCAAGCAGATCGCCGGCCATGGCCAGCTGTTCATGGCTGGACGTCGGCGCGAAACGCGGCGTCACCGCGTATCCCAGCCGCCCGCGCCCACGCCAGCGCGCGATCAGCGCTTCGCAGTCCGCGCGGGCCTGCTCGACATCGTCTCGCAGGCCCTCCGGCCCGAGATCCATCAGCACCTTGCCCGAGAACAACCGCATGTCGCGCGCCAGCGCCGCCTCGAACAGCGCATCGACCGAATGGGCATGCACGGTCGGGAACACCAATGCGCTGGTCGTACCATTGCGCAGCAATTCGCCGAGGAAGAAATCCGCCACCGCATCGGCATGGGCGCGATCGGCAAAGCGCTTTTCCTCGGGGAAGATGTGCCGCTGAAGCCATTCGAGCAATTGCTCGCCATGCGCGGCGATTTGCCCGATCTGCGGATAATGGACATGTGTATCGACGAAGCCCGGCACAATCAGCTTGCCCGGAAAGGCCTCGACCGGAACATCGGGGAAATGCGGCGCAATCTCGGCATAGGCACCGCGGGCGACGACGATGCCGTCCTCGACGACCAGTAGGCCATCGGGCTCGTATCGCACGGCCTCGTCGCCCGCCTGCGCGGGATCATGCGGCACGGAGAGCAACTCCGCGCGATAGGCCTGCAGGCTCATGCGGGCTCTCCCAGCGCCAGCAATTGCGCGACCGTCGCCACCGCGATGGCCTCGGGCGTCTTGCCGGGCACGGTGGTAAGCCCGATCGGGCAGGTCAGCCGCGCACTGTCGATCCCGTCCGCCGCCAGCCGCGAGAGAAAGCGGGCGCGCTTGGTCTTCGACCCAATAAGGCCGATATAGCCCGCCTCGCCCGCAAGCGCCGCGGCGGTCAGCCGGTAATCGAATGCATGGTCATGCGTGAGGATCGCCACCGCCGCTTGCGGGCCGGCAGTGCGCGCACATTGCACCGCATCCTCCTCGTCCAGCATGACGACGCCGGGCATCGCCCATTCCTCACGCGTATCGAACCAGGCGAGCGAAAGCGGCAGGCCGGCGCAAGCGCGCGCGATCGCCCGGCCGACATGGCCCGCGCCGAACAACAGCAATTGGCGCGGATTGCCGCCCAGCCGCTCCACCAGCACCGCGCCCGCCTCGGGCCGGTCGCCACGGGCAATCGGCGGCGTGGGCGGCATGGCCTCCTCGGTCACGCGGCGCGCAATGCGGTCCGCCTGCAATTCGCTGACCAGCGTGCCCGCACTGCCCGTCTCGTCGAGCCAGCCGGAGGATGCGGGATCGAGATGTTCGACCAGCAGGCGCACACGCCCGCCGCAACACTGGCCGAGAAGAGGGCCGAGCGGATAGTCCTGCACCCGCCAGCTTCCCGCCGGCTCGCCAAGGATCGCCCGCGCCTGGTCGATGGCCTGCTTCTCCAGCTTGCCGCCGCCGATCGTGCCGGCGAAATCCGCGCCGGTCACCACCATGCGCGTACCGGCGCCGCGCGGCACCGAGCCTTCGCTGCCGATCACGCTGACCAGCGCCGCGGGCCCGCGCGCCAGCGCCGCTTTCGCCGCCTTCGCCCAATCAGCCATCGGGCTCAGCCACGCGCCCGCTTGAGCGCATCGACGGCCGCGAGCACACGCTCCGGCGTCGCCGGTGCGTCGAGATCGGGCAGGCCCTTGCCGGGCGCTGCGGCCATCACCGCCTGCGTGAGCGCGGAGAAGACCGAGATCGCCAGCATGAAAGGCGGCTCGCCCACGGCCTTGGAGCGGTGGATCGTCTCTTCGACATTGCGGCCGCGATCCCACAATTCCATGCGCATATGCTTCGGCCGGTCGTCGGCGGTCGGTATCTTGTAGGTCGAGGGCGCATGGGTGCGCAGATTGCCCTTGGAATCCCACACCAGTTCCTCGGTGGTGAGCCAGCCCATGCCCTGGATGAAGCCGCCTTCCACCTGCCCCATGTCGATCGCCGGGTTCAGCGACTTGCCGACATCGTGGAGGATATCGACCGAGAGCACGCGATGCTCGCCGGTCAGCGTGTCGATCACCACCTCGCTCAGCGCCGCGCCATAGGCGAAATAGAGGAACGGCCGCCCTGTGTGGCTCTCCCGATCATATTCGATCTTCGGCGTCGCGTAATAGCCGGTGGAGGAAAGCGAGATCCGCGCGAAATGCGCCATGCGGCACAAGGCGGACAGGCTGAGGTGATGCTCGCCCGCATAGGCGCCTTCGGGCGTGAAGCGTACCAGCGCGGCATCGACATCGTAATAATCGGCGAGGAAAGCCACCAGCCGGTCGCGGATCGCCAACGCGGCATTGCGCGCGGCCATGCCGTTGAGGTCCGAACCTGAACTGGCCGCCGTGGCGGAGGTGTTGGGCACCTTGTCGGTACGGGTGGCAGTGATCTTCACGCTGTCCACCGGCGCGCCAAACACTTCGGCCACGACCTGCGCCACCTTGATGTTGAGGCCCTGCCCCATCTCGGTGCCGCCATGGTTCAGGTGGATCGACCCGTCAGTGTAGAGATGGACCAGCGCGCCCGCCTGGTTGAGATGGGTGGTGGTGAAGGAAATGCCGAACTTCACCGGCGTCAGCGCGAGCCCCTTCTTGAGCACATTGTGGCTGGCATTGAATTCCTCCACCGCCTTGCGCCGCTTCTCATAGCCGGTGCGCGCCGCGAGCTGGTCGATGAGATCGGGCGCGACATTGTCCTCCACCACCATGCGGTAAGGCGTCATGTCGCGGCCGGGACCGTAGAGATTGCGCTGCCGCACGGCGAGCGGATCGAGCCCCAGATGCTCGGCGATGGCATCCATCACCCGCTCGATGCCGAGCATCCCCTGCGGCCCGCCAAATCCGCGGAAGGCGGTGTTGGAGACGGTGTTGGTCTTGTAGCGCCAGGAGAGGATTTCGACCTGCGGCAGGTAATAGCAATTGTCGGCGTGGAACATCGCCCGGTCGTTGATCGCGGGCGAAAGGTCCAGCGTGGCGCCGCAGCGGCTGGCGAGGTCGAACTTGATCCCCTCGATCCGCCCCTCATCGTCGAAGCCGACATCGTAGCCGATCTCGAAATCGTGGCGCTTGCCGGTGATCGCCATGTCCACGTCGCGATCGGCGCGGAAGCGCGCGGGGCGGCCGGTGTGATGCGTCACAAGGCCGCAGGCGGCGGCGAACAGCGCGGCCTGCGTCTCCTTGCCGCCAAAGGCCCCGCCCATGCGCCGCACCTCGATGGTGACATCGGCGCTGGTCCGCCCGAGCAAATGCGCGACGAGATGCTGCACCTCGCTCGGATGCTGGCTGGAGGTCAGCACATGGATGTCCGGCCCCTCGCCGGGCGTGGCCTGCGCTACCTGCCCTTCGAGATAGAAATGCTCCTGTCCGCCCATTGCAAGCGCGCCGGAAAGGCGATGCGCGGCACCCGCAATCGCCGCATCGGGATCGCCATGCCCCATGCGCTGGCACTGCTCGATCTCGCTGCCGGCCGCGCGCGCTTCGGCGATGGTCAGGATCGCCGGCAGTTCCTCATAGTCTATGCGGGCCAGCTTCGCCGCCGCCCGTGCCGCCTTCACGCTCGTCGCGGCGACGAGGAAGATCGGCTGGCCCATAAACTGCACCAGCCCGTCGGCCAGCAGCAGGTCGTCCGGCGCGACCGGGCCGACGCTGTTGGTGCCGGGGATGTCCCCCGCCGTGAACACCGCGACCACGCCCGGCGCGGCGCGCACGTCGGAGAGGTCAATGGAGGCGATCCGGCCATGCGCGACCGCGCCTTGCCCGAAGGCGCAATGCAGCAGGTCGGCCGGCTCGGGATAATCGTCGGCATAGCGCGCGCGGCCGCTGACATGACCCACGGCGCTGTCATGCGGCAGCGGCTTGCCCACGGCTTTCAGGCGCGGCGGATCGACATCAGCCATGCTGCGCCTCCGCTTCCAGCACGCTCATCGGTTCGCCCGGCGCGGCCTGTTCCAGCCACAGGCGGCGCAGCAAATTGGCGGCGGCGATCTGGCGGTATTCGGCCGAACCGCGCATGTCGGACATCGGCGTGAAGTCCTGCGCCAGCGCCGCTGCGGCGGTCTCGATCGTCGCCTCGCTCCATTCGGCCCCGATCAGCGCGGCCTCGGCAGCGGATGCGCGCTGCGGAGTGCCGGCCATGCCGCCGAAGGCGATGCGGGCGCCGGTGATCTTGCCATCCTCCAGCGTGATCGCAAAAGCGCCGAGTACTGCTGTGATATCGCTGGCAAAACGCTTGGACAGCTTGACGATCCGCACCAGAGCATCCGGCGCGGGACGCGGGATGAAGACGCTTTCCACGAATTCGCCGGGCCGCAGATCCTGCTTCCCATATTCGATGAAGAAGTCTTCCAGCGGGATCGTGCGGCGCTTGCTGCCTCGGCGCAGGGTCAGGGTTGCACCAAGCGCGATCAGCGCAGGCGGCGTGTCCCCGATCGGAGAACCATTGGCAATATTGCCGCCTATCGTACCGGAATTGCGGACTTGCAGCCCGCCGATCCGGCGCACGAGTTCGCCCAGGTCCGGATGCAGCCGGGCCAGCGCCGCATGGGCATCGGTGTAGCGCGCACCCGCGCCGATGGTCAGCCCCGCATCGCTTTCCGCAATCGTTCCCAGGTCCACGACCGAGCCGAGCCAGATCACATCCTCGAGTTTGCGGCCCTGCTTGGTGACCCACAGCCCGACATCGGTGGCGCCGGCGACGATGCGCGCATCGGGATATTCCACGCGCAGTTTCGCCAGCTCGTCCGTGCTGTGCGGCGCGAACCAGCGGCGGCGCGTGCCGTCCAGCGGATCGCGGCTTTCGAGGATCAACATGTATTTGCGGGCGATTTCGCGCAGCGCCTCCACCGTCTCGCTATCATCCCGCTCCTGCGGCGGGTTCGCTTCGCCCGAGGCGAGGATCGGGCCGTAGCCGGTGCAGCGGCACAGATTTCCGGCAATTACATCGGCAGTGCAAAGCTCCTGCGTGCCCGCCGCACCGATACTGCGGCCATAGAGCGACATGACGAAGCCCGGCGTGCAGAAGCCGCATTGCGAGCCGTGCTTTTCCACCATCGCCTGCTGCACCGGATGCAGTTCGCCGCCGCGCGAAAGGCTCTCCACCGTCACCAGCGCGCGGCCGTCGATCATTGGCAGGAACAGGATGCAGGCATTGACCGCGCGCCAGCAAATGCGGTCCTCCTGCAACTCGCCTACAAGCACGGTGCAAGCACCGCAGTCTCCCTCCGCGCAACCTTCCTTGGTGCCGGTGCGGCGCAGGCGATAGCGCAGCATTTCCAGCACCGTCTCGGTCGGGTCCGGCGCGTCCATCGTCACGATCTCGCCATCGAGCAGGAAGCGGATCATCTCAGCTCCCCCTGTAGGTCGAAAAGGCGAAGGGGGAGACGAGCAGCGGCACGTGATAATGCCCCGCCGCCTCCGCGATGCCGAAATGGATCGGCACCGTATCGAGGAAAGGCGGATCGGGCAGTTCCGCACCGCGCCCGGCGAAATAGGCGGCGACATCGAATTCCAGCCGGTAGCGCCCCGGCTCCACTGCCGGGAGGCCCGGGCAGCGGCCGTCGCTGTCGGTCGCACCGGAAAATAGCAATTCCTCGCCAGAGAACAGCCGCAGCGCCACGCCTTCGGCCGGGCAGCCGTGGGCGGTGTCGAGGACATGGGTGGAAAGGCTGCTCATTCCGCCGCCCTCACCGCTTGCGGGCGCGGCCATGTGCCGAGGAATTCCTCTTCCGAATAATCGTAATAGGCCCCGAGCAATTCGTCCTTGTCGTCGAGGAACAGCGCATCGGCTATGCCGCTCACCAGCCGGGGCAGCGCATGGTTGAGGCCCGACAGCGCCGAGGCGGACAGGCCGACGCTCATCAGCGCGGAATAGTTGAAGGCATAGATGCCGGCGACAGCGGCCGGATCGGCATCCTCCTTGGCGCGGAATTCGAAACTGTCGCCGAGATAGGGATGCGCATCGAGCACCGGATTGGCGATCTCCTCCGGCGGATCGTAGCAATCGCGCCAGCGCAGGATCGAATCCGCCACCAGGGCAAGCTCCGGCCGCAAGTCCGGATCGCTGACCAGCCCGGTGGAGAGGACCAGGAAATCGAAAGTGAAATGCCCGACCGGCGTGGTGACGCAGACGCCATCCTCGCTCTCGACAAGCTCTTCCCACGGCGCGCCGAGATGCAGCTCGAAATTGGGATAGGCCGCCGCCGCTTCAAACATGTCGTTGGTCGGCGGCTGGTTGTGGCGGAAGAAGGCCGCCATCACCGCATATTTGTCCGCATCGGACAGCGCCGGATAGCGCGGCGGCATGGCCATGCGCTCCATGATGCGGATCGGGTTCACGCGCGGCAGCTTCTTGCGACGCATGAACACATCGACCGACTTGGCGCCCGCTTCCAGCGCGTGATGCGCATTGTCGAAGGCCGAAGCCCCGCCGCCGAGGATGGCGACGCGCTTGCCCTTTACCTGCTCGGGCGAAATCGCATCGGAGGTGTGGGCATAGCGTTCGGGCGGCAGCGCATCGCGCACGAAATCCGGCACCCACCACTGGCCGCCGCCCTGTATGCCCGTCGCCAGCACGACCTTGCGCGTATAAAGTGTGCTGCCATCGCCCAGCTTCAGCCGGTAGATTCCGCGCGGAAGCGGCTCGATCAGCTCCAGCACCGCCTCGTTGCGCACCGGCAGATCGAGCACGCGGCGGAACCAGCGCAGGTAAGCCATCCAGTCGAGCCGGGGAATCTTGCCGAGCGCCTCCCAGCCTTCCGCCCCGTGCTGCGCTTCCCAGAAGGCGCGGAAAGTCAGCGAGGGTATGCCGAGATCGATGCCGGTCAGTTCCTTGGGCGTGCGCAAGGTGGCCATGCGGGCATAGGAATCCCACGGCCCTTCGTAACCTTCCGGGTTCTCGTCGATCACCAATATGTTGGAAATGCGCTGGCGCAGCAGGCCGAAGGCGGTGCCCAGCCCGCTCTGCCCGCCGCCGACCACGATCACGTCATGGACATGCTCGCCTTCCAGGCTGTGCGGCACGGTCCAGTCCGCGCCGCCATAATTGAGCCGCGCGAGATCGCGCGCAATATCCGCTTCCAGTTTCGCAAGGCTCATTGCACTTCCTCCAGCCGCAGCCGGACGATCTCGCCGATCTCCTCCAGTGCGGCCCTGACTTCATCCCCCCGCTCGTTGCCGAGCCGGCTCTGCATCGCCTCCAGGATCCCCGCCTTGTCCGTCCGCCGCACGCAGATCACGAATGGAAAGCCGAAGCGTTCGCGATAGGCGCGGTTCAGATCGTGGAAGCGATCGTATTCCTCCGGCGTCAATCGGTCGAGTCCGGCGGAGGCCTGCTCGGCCGTGCTTTCGGCGGTCAGTTCCTTCGCGATCGCGGCCTTGCCGGCCAGTTCCGGGTGGGAGCGGATCAGGCCGAGCTGCTCCTCCGGCGTCGCGTCATGCACCGCCTCCATCAGCCCTTCGAACAAGTCGTCGAACGGGCGGCTGGCTTCGGCCCGTTCCACCACCCACGGCGAATGCTCGAACAGATGGCCGTAACGGGCGAGGAACTCCTCCTTCGGGAGGCTGTTAGCCAGCGCGGTGCTCACGAGGTCGAGCCTTCGATCGAGACATGGGCGGAAACGACTTTCCAACCATCGGGGAAGCGCACCCAGGCCTGGCTCTGCCGGCCGCGTTTATCGGTGCCCTCGCGAAAGAACTCGGCATTGGCGGTGGCGAAGTCCGGCCCGTAAGTGGCGATGGCCACCCTGCCGAGCTTGCGCTGCGGCGATCCGCCGCGGCCCTTGCGGAACGCGCGTATCTCCTCGATCCCGTAGAGAACTTCACCGACCCCGTAGCGCACCGTCGTTGGGGCTTCGTGGAACAGCCTGTCCATCGCCGCGATATCGTCTTCCATCAGCGCGCGTTCGTATTCGTGAAAAGCGGCGGTGACTTCGGCGACGGTTTCGGGATCGTTGATCGTCATGCGGGATGTTCCTCCAGCCAGTGGCGAGCGATATCGATGCGGCGGGCGACCCATGCGTCGCCGCTGGCGATCACATCGTCGAGAAAACGCGCGACGGCGGCGGCGCGGGCCGGACGCCCGGCAATGCGGCCATGCAGGCCGACGGACATCATCCGCCCGCCTTCCGCGCGCAATTGTTCAAAGCCGGCAACCAGATAGCGATAGAACTGCTCACCATCCGCGAAGCCGTTATAGGCGACGAACTTCATGTCGTTCGCCTCCAGCGTATAGGGCACGATCAGCTGCGCGCGCCCATATTGCCGGCTGTAATAGGGCAGATCGTCGGCGTAGCTGTCGGCATCATACACGAAGCCGCCCTCTTCGGCGACGATGCGCGCGGTGTTGGGCGAGGTGCGGCCCTGATACCAGCCGAGCGGCCTGGAGCCGGTGAGTTTGGTATGCGTCTCGATAGCCAGCGCGACATGCTCGCGCTCCACCTCTTCGGGCACATATTGGTAATCGATCCAGCGATAGCCGTGGCTGGCCACTTCCCAGTCGGCCTTCAGCATGGCATCCACCGCTTCCGGGTTCATTGCCATGGCCTGCGCGACGCCGAACACGGTCAGCGGCAGGCCGCGCTCGGTGAACAGGCGGTGCAACCGCCAGAAGCCCGCGCGGGAGCCGTATTCGTAAAGGCTCTCCATCGCCATGGCGCGGGCCGGATGGCTGCCCGCGCCGACCATGTCGGACAGGAAGCTCTCCGAGCCCTTGTCGCCATTGAGGACGGAATTCTCCGCGCCTTCCTCGTAATTGATGACGAATTGCACGGCGACTTTCGCCCCGCCCGGCCAGTTGGCGGCGGGCGGATTGGCGCCGTAGCCGGTGAGATCGCGTTCGCCGCTCACAGCCCGTAACTCGCCATCGCCGCATCGACGCCCGCGCCCGCCGGGACCGCGAAGCCTTCCGCCCGCAGGCAGGCTTCGAGCGCGGCGAGCGTGATCAGCACCTTATGCTTGCGGGCATTGTAGCCCATCGCCCCGATGCGCCAGATCTTGCCGGTCAGCGGGCCGAAAGCCGTGCCGATCTCGATCTCGAAATCCTCGCGCATGCGGCGGCGCACTTCGGCATCGCTGACGCCTTCGGGGATATGGACGCCGGTGACATTGGTCATGCGGTGGGCATCGTCGCCGAAGACGGTGAGGCCCATGGCGCGCAGGCCCGCCGTCACCGCCGCGCCAGCCGCCTTGTGCCGTTCGAAACGCGCCTCCAGCCCTTCGGCCAGCGCGATGCGCGCGCATTCGCGGGCGGCGTAGAGCATCGAAGTCGCTTCGGTATGGTGGTTGAGCCGCTTTTCGGACCAGTAATCCATGACCATGGCGAGGTCGAAATAGTTGGAGGCGATGCGCACTCCGCCGCCATCGCTGATATCGTCGCGGCGGATGCCCTGTTCGGTGTGGCGCCGCTCGAAAATGGCCTCGGCCGCGCGGTCGGAGATGGTGATCGGGGCCGATCCCGGCGGGCCGCCCATGCATTTCTGCAAGCCGCCCGTCACGATATCCGCGCCCCATCTGTCGGTTTCCACCGCCATGCCGCCCAAAGTCGCCGTGGCATCGACATAGGAATAAGCGCCGATCTCGCGGCACAGATCGCCGAGCCCGTCGAGCGGCTGGGCCATGGTGGTGGAGGTATCGCCATGGACGCCGGCAATGAGGCGCGGCTCAAGCTTGCGCGCCGCCGCCGCGATCGCCTCGAAGGGGACCACCTCGCCCCAGGGCGCATCGACCGTGGTGACCTTGCCACCGATCCGCTCGCAGATTTCGAGCAGCAGCAGGCCGAAGCGGCCCGAATTGACCACCAGCACATCGTCGCCCGGCCGCACCAGCGAAACCAGCGCCGCCTCGATCGCGGAGCGCGACGTGCCGTCGATCAGCATGGTCCAGCGGTTCTGCGTGGCGAAGACCGGGCGATAGAGTTCCATCACCTGGTTCATGTAGCCGGTCATTTCCGGGTCGAACTGGCCCAGCAGGTCGGCCGACATGGCGCGCAGCACGCGCGGATGGGCGTTGACCGGGCCGGGCCCCATCAGCAGCCGCTGCGGCGGATCGATCTCGCCGAAGAAATCAGGCCCCATATCGCGCTCCCAGCCGATGGATGAATTCCAGCATGACCCGCAGGGCCTCCTCGCAATCTTCAGGCATCACCGATTCCGCCGGATTATGGCTTACGCCGCCGGCGCAGCGGATGAACAGCATGGCGGTGGGGCAGAGATCGGCCATGATCATCGCATCGTGGCCCGCACCGCTGACCAGACGGCGCGGATAAAGCCCGCAGCCTGCGATCGACTGGATCAGCACTTCGCTGAGATCGGGATCGCTGGGGCTGGCCGGCAGGTCGAGCCGCTTTTCGACAGCAATGCCGATACTGCGCGCCTGCGCGATCCCGTCGAACGCTTCGAGGATCCTTTCCGCCGCCCGGTCGCGCGTGGCCTGGTCGCCCGCGCGAACATCAAGGCTGAAACGCACCTCTCCCGGCACGACATTGGGCGCGCCGGGCAGGACCTGCATCTTGCCCACCGTCGCCACGAGATCAGGGGGCACGCCGCGCCCCACCGCTTCGGCGGCGAGCACGCATTCGGCCGCCGCGGCGAGCGCATCCTTGCGCAAATTCATCGCCGCCGTCCCGGCATGGGCGGCAAAACCGGTGAGCGCGATTTCATAGCGCAATTGCGCGGCGATGCCGGTGACCATGCCCACGGGCAGATCCTCCGCCTCCAGCACCGGGCCCTGTTCGATATGCGCCTCGAGATAGGCGAAAACCGATCCCTTTGGCCGCGCGGCCGAGAAGAAGCGCTGCGGATCGAGCCCGAATTCGGCCATCGCCGTGCCTACCGAAACCCCGTCGCGGTCCACGAGATCGAGCGCATCGTCAGGCGCGGTGCCGGCCATGGCGCGGCTGGTGAGCATGGCGGTGGGAAAGCGCGAGCCCTCCTCGTCGCCGAAAGCCACCACTTCGATCGGGAACGGCATGCGCTCGCCCGCCGCATCGAGCGCAGCGACGCATTCCACGCCCAGCATCACGCCCAGCGGCCCATCATAACGCCCGGCATCGCGCACGCTGTCGATATGGCTGGCGATAACGAGGGCGGGAGCGCCCTCCTCCGTACCCTCATAGCGGCCGACCAAGTTCGCCGCCGGGTCCATCCGCACCGCCATGCCCGCCTGTTCCATCCACTCGGCCAACTGTTCGAGCGCGGCCTTGTGCGCGGGGGTGAGATAGGTGCGGGTGAGATTGCCCGGCTCCGAGCTGAAAGGCTGCACGCCCAGCGCGTCGCAGCGGGCAACGGCGCGGGCGCCGCCGGCAAGGGTGAGGTCGCTCACCATCCCGCCGCGATCCCGTCGCTGCGCGGATCGCTCGCGCCTTCGAGCACGCCATCCGCATGGCGCACCACCGCGCTGGCATGGCCCATCATGGAATTGTTCGGCGCGACCAGTTCGACCTCGTGCCCGGCATCGCGCAGAGAAGCATAAAGAGCGGGATCGAGGCCGCGCTCGATCTTCAGGCTGGTGCTGTCCTCGCCCCATGTCCGGCCGAGCAGCCAGCGCGGCGCGGCAATCGCCTGCTGCAGGCCCTGCCCGAACAGGCCGTAGCGCGTGAACAGGGCCGCCTGCGTCTGCGGCTGCCCTTCCCCGCCCATCGTGCCGTAAGCCATGACCCGCCCGTCATCGAAGCGCGCGATCGCGGGATTGAGCGTGTGGAACGGCTTGCGTCCCGGCTTCAGCGCGTTCCAGCCATGCTCGGCCAGCCGGAAGCTCGCCCCGCGATTCTGCCAGGTAATGCCGCTTTCGGGCAGGACGAGGCCGGACCCGAATTCGAAATAGGTGCTCTGGATCGCGCTGACCACGAGACCATCCTTGTCGGCCGCGCCGAACCATGTCGTGTCACCGGGCGCGGCAGGCTCGGGCCAGGGCCGCGCCTTTGCGGGGTCGATCCGCGCGGCCATGGCATCCAGCGCAGCCGCATCGCGGAGCAGCGCCTGCGGGTCGAAATCGGTATAGGCCGGATCGCCGCAATGAGCATCGCGCAGCAGGAAGGCGAGCTTAGTCGCTTCGACCAGCCCGTGGACATGGTCGAACCCATCCGCCTCGCTCACGCCCAGCCGGTCGAACAGGGCGAGGATCAGCAGCGCGGCAAAGCCCTGCGTCGGGAAAGTCATGTTGTAGAGACGCGCATTGCGGATCGCGGTTTCCAGCGGCGCGACCAGCGCGGCCTCGCAGGCGGCCAGGTCCGCGGCGCTGACGGGGCTCCCCAGCCGCTCGAGATCGGCGGCGACCGAGCGGGCCAGCGATCCGCGACAGAAGCTGCCGAAGCCTTCGCGCGCCAGTTCGCGGAAGGTGCCGGCCAGCGCCGGCTGGCGCAGCACCGCGCCCGCCGTGAGCGGCGCGCCTTCGGGCTCGAAGATATCGGCATAGGCGCCGGGCTGTTCGCGCAGTTCCGGGCCCTTGGCGGCGGCGATCTCCGCCCCGCCCTCGGTCACCGGCACGCCGCTTTCGGCCAGCTCGATCGCATCGCGCAGCAGGCGTTCGCGCGGAAGGCTGCCGGGGCAGGCGGCCAACGCCGCTTCCCAGCCCGCCAGCGTGCCCGCCACCGTGTTCGCCGCCAGCGGCCCGCGCCAGGGCACGGCGTCATAGCCGGCATAGAGCGCGAGATCGGCGGCAGCCGCCGCGCGCCCGCAGGCGTCGATCGCCAGCATCCCGCCATCGGGTTTCGCGATCAGCCAGAATCCGTCCCCGCCGATCCCGGTCATATGCGGATAGACCACTGCCAGGGTGGCGGCGACGGCCACCGCCGCTTCCACCGCATTGCCGCCATCGCGCAGCACGTCGCGCCCGGCCTGCGCGGCGAGGTGGTGCGGCGCGCTGACCATGCCGCGCATCGCAAGGGCCGAATAACCGCTCACCGCGCGCCCCCGTTTCCACACCGTCTCGCCCGGTCCGCGCCGCAGGAAACTGAGCCGTTGGAAAGGGGCAAGAAAATCTCCGGAAGCCAGGGATTGCCGGGAGCCCGCCAGATGGAGCCCCCGCCGCGCCGGATGATAACCAAGTTCCGCCCGGCGCGCAAAGCTATTTCATAACTTACTTACTTCGGCGACGGGCGCCTGATCGGCCAGCGAAGGCGGGGTCGCGCCGACCAGCCCGGCGCGTTCCAGCCGCGCGGCCAGGGCGAAGCACTTGGCATCCGCGCCCGGCGCCGCGACGAGCTGGAGGCCGAGGGGCAGGCCGCAGGGGCGCTTGAGCGGTACGGCGAGCGAGGCGAGCCCGACAAAGCTGAGCGGCTGGGTGTAGATGCCGAGATGCGCCCGCGCTGCGACCTCTTCGCCGTCCACCGTCACCACCGGATCGGCGATGAGCGGGGCCACGGTCGGCGCGGCAGGGCCGATCAGCACATCGACCCGCTCGAACAATTCCAGCACGCGGGCGAGGAACCAGCTTCGGAAGCGCTTCGCCTCGAAATAGATCGAGGATGGTGTCATGGCGCCTGCGATCAGCCGGTCGCGCGTCGCCGGATCGAACGCCATCGCATCGCGGCGCAGTTCCGGCAGGTGCAGCGCCCCGCCCTCTACCGCGGTCATGAGGTAAGCCGCCGAACGCGCGCGGGCGACATCGGGCAGTTCAACCCGCTCGACAGGCCCCAGTTCCGCGCAGACCCGTTCGATCCCGGCCGCCAGATCCGGGTGGAGATTGCCTTCGAAGAAGCCGCCGAGCCGCGCCACGCGCAGGCCCGTGCCCGATCCGATCGCCTCCGCCCCGCCGCGCAGGACGGACCAGGCGAGATGGAGATCCTCCAGCGTGGCCGCGAAGGGCCCGATATCGTCGAAACTGTCGACAAAGGGCAGCACGCCTTCCATCGGCAGCTCGCCATGCGTCGGCTTGAGCCCGTAAATCCCGCAAAGCGAAGCGGGGACGCGGATCGAGCCATTGGTGTCCGATCCGAGCGAGAGCGGGACCAGCTCGCCCGCGACCGAGGCCGCCGATCCGCCCGAGGACCCGCCGGCGAGCCGGGCGCAATCATGCGGGTTATGCGTGGCGCCGTAATGCGCGTTCACCGTGGCGAAGCCATAGGCGAACTCGTCCATGTTGCAGCTTGCCACCAGCACCGCGCCGGCCGCTTCCAGCCGCCGGATCGCCTCGGCATCGGCTTCCGCCGGCGGGGCGCCGAGGCGCGATGCCGCGCCGCCGGTGTTGGGCAGGCCGGCGATATCGAACAGATCCTTGGCCGCGAAGGGCACACCGGCGAGCAGGCCGGGGTCCTCCCCGCGTGCAATCCGCGCATCGAGCAATTGCGCGCGCGCCACTGCACGATCGCCGAGCACGCGCGTGCAGCTGTTCAGCGCGCCGTCGAACCGTTCGATCCGCGCGAGCGCGTCGCGCGTGACGGATAGTGCCGAAATCTTTCCGGATCGGACCGCATCGGCGATCGCCCGCGCCGTCATGCCCGCGCTCACCGAGGCCGGTCCCAGCCCTGCAGCCGGTCGGCATGTTCGAGGATCGCGGCATAGGCTTCGCGAATGCCACCAATCGCTTCGGGCGGCAGGTTTTCAAGCTGCAGGCCCGCCGCCAGGGTTCCGATCAGTTCGGTCGTCACCGCCGCGCCAAGATCCATGATCAGCCCCCGTTAGTAAGAAAACACTGAAAATCATAGGCAGATCGCCGCGCGGCGCAACCCACTGCGAAAGCTGGGGGTCTAACCCTCTCCATTGCACCGCAAAAAACCTCGCCGAATTGCGTTGCGTTGCAGCATAATTCATGCAAGCTTTCCTGAATTGGGCGCCGGTTCGAGGGGGGTTGCGAACGTGTCGAGTGGTAATCGCCTGCCGGCTGCGGCAGCATCAGCGCGCTGCTGTGGCCGAGGGGGCAAGAGCGAATGATCGACGCGTTTTTCGAGCTGAAGGAACGGGGCACCACGATCGGGCGGGAGGTGACCGCCGGGATCACCACCTTCCTCGCAATGTCCTATATCCTGTTCGTCAATCCGCAGGTCCTGTCCGAAGCGGGCATGGATCCGGGCGCGGTGTTCGTCGCCACTTGCCTGGCCGCGGCGGCGGGCACGCTGATCATGGGGCTTTACGCCAATTTCCCGATAGCCGTGGCGCCGGGAATGGGGCTCAACGCCTATTTCACCTATAGCGTCGTGATCGGCATGGGCATTCCCTGGCAGGTCGCGCTGGGGGCGGTGTTCCTTTCGGGCTGCACCTTCCTGCTGCTGAGCGTGCTGCCGATCCGTGAATGGATCATCAATTCGATCCCCACAGACCTCAAGAAGGCGATCGCCGCCGGCATCGGCCTGTTCCTGCTGATCATCGGCATGGAGAATGTCGGCATCGTGGTGGACAATTCCGCCACGCTGGTGGGGATCGGCAATTTCACCTCGCCGCCGGTCCTGCTGGCGGTGATCGGCTTCATGATCATCGTGCTGCTGGAAGCGAAGGAAGTGCCCGGCGCGATTATCATCGGCATGCTGGTGACATCCCTGCTCGGCGTGATCTTCGGCCTCGCCGATTTCACCGGCGTCGGTTCCTACCCGCCATCCGTCGCGCCGACTTTCGCCCAGCTCGATCTCGGCGATGCCTTCTCGCTGGCGCTGGTGACGGTGGTGATATCGCTGCTGTTCGTGGACATGTTCGACACGGCGGGCACGCTGATCGCCGTGGCCGACAAGGCCGGCCTGCTGGACGAGGACGGCAAGCTGCCCGGCATGCGCAAGGCGCTGGTGGCCGATAGCGCGGCGACGATCATCGGATCGGTGATCGGCACAAGCTCGGTCACATCCTATGTCGAAAGCGCCGCCGGCGTGCGCGCGGGCGGGCGGTCGGGCCTTGCCGCGGTGACGGTGGCCGTGCTGTTCCTCGCTTCGCTGCTGCTCTCCCCGCTGGCCGGCATGGTGCAGAGCTATGCCACGGGCCCGGCGCTGATCTTCGTGGGCTGCGTGATGATGAGCGGGCTGGCCGATATCGACTGGAGCGATCCGACCAGCTTCGTGCCGGCGGTGATCACGGCGGCGGGCATGCCCTTCACCTATTCCATCGCCACCGGCCTCGGCCTCGGCTTCGTCACCTATGCGGTGCTGAAAGTCGGCACCGGCAAATGGCGGGAGGCCGGCGCGGGGGTGATCGTGCTGGCGGTGCTGTTCTTCCTCAAATTCGCCTTCGTCGATGGCGCCTGACAGCGGATCGGCGGCGGTGGCGCCGGAGAAGCCCGAACCGGTGATGCGCATCAAGCTGCGCGATCCGAACTACACCCCGCCCTTCCGCATCGCCGCCCCGCTGGGGCTACAGCACATCCTGGCGATGTTCGTAAGCAACGTCACGCCGGCGATCATCGTCGCCGGGGCGGCGGGCTTCGGCTACGGCTCGGACGGCGTGGGCGAGCTGATCTACATGATCCAGGTCAGCATGCTGTTCGCCGGCGTGGCAACACTCTTCCAGACCATCGGCATCGGCCCGATGGGGGCGCGCCTGCCTATCGTGCAGGGCACGAGCTTCGCCTTCCTGCCGATCATGATCCCGCTGGTGGCCGGCAAGGGCGTGGGCGCGATGGCCGCGCTGATGACGGGCGCGCTGGTGGGCGGCATCTTCCACGCCTCGCTCAGCCTCGTGGTCGGCAGGTTGCGCTGGGCCCTGCCCCCGCTGGTGACGGGCATCGTGGTGCTGATGATCGGCCTCGCTCTGGTGCCGGTGGGCATCCAGTATTCGGCCGGCGGGGTTGAACTGATGGGCAGCCAGGCGTTCGGATCGCTTACCAGCTGGGCGCTGGCGCTGCTGGTGATCGTGGCGACGCTGGGCTTCAAATTCCTCGGCAAGGGGATGATCTCCACCGGATCGGTGCTGCTCGGCCTGATAGTCGGCTATGGCGCCGCCCTGCTGCTCGGCCGGGTCGATCTCGGGGCGGTCGGCGATGCCGGCTGGGTGATGATCCCCGATCCGTTCCATTTCGGCCTTAGCTGGTCCGGCACGGCGGTCGCCGGTTTCTGCCTGATGGTGGTGGCCAGCGCGATCGAATCGGTCGGCGATATCAGCGCCATCTGCAAGAGCGGCATCGGCCGCGAGGCGACCAGCAAGGAGCTTTCGAGCGGCGTGCTGGCGGACGGCGTGGGCACCGCCCTCGCCGCTGTGTTCGGCGCCATGCCCAATTCCTCCTTCAGCCAGAATGTCGGCCTCGTCGCCATGACCGGCGTGGTCAGCCGGCATGTGGTGACCATCGGCGCGGTCTTCCTGATCCTGTGCGGGCTGGTGCCGAAGATCGGCGCGATCATCACCACCATTCCGATCGAGGTGCTGGGCGGCGGCGTGGTGATCATGTTCGGCATGGTGGCGGGCGCCGGGCTGTCGATCCTCTCCGAAGTCGAATGGAACCAGCGCAACATGCTGATCTTCGCCACGTCGCTTTCGATCGGCCTCGGCCTGCAACTGGTGCCGGAAGCGCTGCAGAACCTGCATCCGACCGCGCAGATCCTGCTGACCAGCGGCGTGCTTCCGGCCGCCTTCCTGGCCGTGGTACTGAACATGTTCCTGCCGCAATTGCCCGAGGACGAATGACAAGCCGCATCCTGATCCGCGATGCCGAAAGCGTCGTCACCATGGATGAGGAACGGCGCGAAATCCCCGGTGGCGCCGTGCTGGTCGAGGATGGGGCGATCAGCTTCGTCGGCCATCCGGCGCAGCTGCCGCCCGATACCGGGATCGACGAGACGATCGACGCGCGCGGCTGCGTGGTCACGCCCGGCCTCGTCAACACCCATCACCATCTTTACCAGACGCTGACCCGCGCTGTTCCCGCCGCGCAGGACGCCTTGCTGTTCGGCTGGCTGAAGACGCTGTACCCGATCTGGGCGCGGATGCTGCCGGAGGATTTCGCACTTTCGACCAGGCTCGGATTGGCCGAACTCGCCCTGTCCGGCTGCACGCTATCGAGCGACCACCTCTATCTCTTCCCCAACGGCACACGGCTCGACGATACGATCGAAGCGGCGGGCGAAGTCGGCCTGCGTTTCCACGCCACGCGCGGATCGATGAGCATCGGCGAGAGCAAGGGCGGGCTGCCGCCCGACATGCTGGTGGAGGAAGAGCCCGCCATCCTCGCCGATAGCGAGAGGGTGATCGGCGCGTTCCACGATCCCTCGGAAGGCGCGATGGTCCGCGTGGGCCTTGCCCCCTGCTCCCCCTTCTCGGTCAGCCGCGAGCTGATGCGCGACAGTGCCGTGCTCGCCCGTGAAAAAGGCGTAATGCTGCACACCCACCTCGCCGAGAATGACGAGGATATCGCCTATTCGCTCTCCCAGTTCGGCTGCCGGCCGGGCGAATATGCGCGCGAACTCGGCTGGGTGGGCGAGGATGTGTGGCATGCCCATTGCGTGAAGCTCGACCCCAGCGAGATCGCGCTGTTCGCCCGCACCGGCACCGGGGTGGCGCACTGCCCCTCCTCCAATTGCCGCCTCGGCTCCGGCGTCGCGCCGATCCGCGCCATGCTGGACGAACGGGTAAAGCTCGGGCTCGGCGTGGACGGCTCCGCCTCCAACGATGCCGCGCATTTGCTGCTGGAAGCGCGCATGGCCATGCTGCTGCAGCGGGTGGAATTCGGCGCCGATGCGCTTTCCGCCCGGCAGGCGCTGGAAGTGGCCACACGCGGCGGTGCGCAGGTGCTCGGGCGCAAGGATGTCGGCATTCTCGCGCCCGGAAAGCGTGCCGATATCGCCATCTGGGACATGGGCGGCGCCGCCTCGGCAGGCGCGTGGGACCCGGTCGCAGCCCTGGTCCTGTGCGGCCCGCATCACGTGCGCGACCTGCTGGTGGAAGGCCGCCATATCGTGCGCGAAGGGCAGCTCGCCACGCTGGAGCTGCCCATGCTCACCGAACAGGCGGGCATCGCCGTCCGGCGCCTCGCCAATAGCTGAAGCTATTGCCCGGCGGCCACTTCCACCGGAGTGTGCGCCTCATACTTGTCCCAGTTGCTGAGCAATTCGACGATCACCGTATCGCCCACCAGATAAAGGCTCTCCAGCGCGGCCTGCATGCCGCTATAGCCCTCATTCTCGTTGAGCAGGTTCTCGGCGGCGGAAACGCCATCCGGCGGCATGGTGTAATTGCTGCCCGCGCGCAGGACCATGAAGCGATCCTTGTCCACGCGGCCGATCTTGTCGAGATACTCCATCGACAGGAAGGTGCCCGTCTCTTCCATGCCCGAGGTCACGAATTCGCCCTTCCCGCCGGTCCAGTAGCGGACCCACTTATTGGCCCAGTCATTCATCAGCTTGCCGTGCCAGAAGGTCATCGCCGCCAGCTGCGCGCCCTTGAGCACGAAGGGCGGGCGCTGGGCATTGGGATAGTTCACGTAGCGCGCGCGCGCCTCGGCGATCCCCTCGCTGTCCGGAAGGGTGATATCCTTGGTCAGGTTATAGGCCCAGTCGCGCAAGGCCTCATTAGCCTGGTACAACTCGCCGGTCGGCTCCGGCCGGTTCGGGTCCCACGGGCCCTTGGTGTAACGGGCGAAATAGCCGGTATCCCAGTCCTCGGGGATTTCTCGCGCGTCGATCTCATGCGCAAGGTCGCCATCCACCAGATAGCTCGCCCATGCGGCCGACCCGATCGAGGCGTCCTCCGGATCGATCCCGGCGATCCCGGCTACCAGCCAATAGGCATGACTGAGATCGAACCGCGCATCGAGCCCCAGCGCCATGGTGGCGGTGGCCGATTTGGCCGTGCCGATCCCGGTGACCATGCCCAGGATCTGCGTGTCCGGATTGTAATAGAGATCGTGATAGGAATGCGGGAACGGGATCTTCTTGTCGAGATGCAGCCGTTCCTTCCAGAGCTGGAATTCGCCCGGATTGTCGCCCGTATCCTCGCCCACTTCGAACATGGTGACCACCACCATCCGCACCGGCAGCGGGTTCGGACAATAGCCGAGCGGAAGGCAGTCGGTGATCGGCTCTTCCTGCGCGAAGGCCGCCGGCGCGACGGCGAAGGAGAGCGCGGCTGCCAGTATCATCAGGGCACGCCCGAACAAGGCTGTGGCGCGGACGCGACTCATCATCTGGTTCCCCATCTATCGCCCGCGATGCGGGCCTTCGCATTCATGCAAAAAGGGCCCGCCATGAAGGCGGGCCCCGGTTCTTTCGTCAGAACTTGTAGCTCACGGTCGCCTGGTAGCTCCGCGGCTTTTCCGGAAGCGCGATCGTGCTGCCGAACAGTTCGGTGAAGTTGGCGCGGAAATAGCGCTCATTCGTCACGTTCTTGACCACCACCCTGAGCAGCCAGTTATCGATCTCGTAGGAAGCCCCGAGATCGACCAGCGTGTAGCCCGGCAGTTTCACCGCCTGCGACTGGCCGGAATAGACCGAGTCGACATTCACCACGCTTCCGCTCAGCGCGAAGCCGTTGTCGAAGGCGTAGGTGGCGGTTGCCGAGTAGAGGTTGGTCGGAATGCCCGCACGGCGCGAAGCATTCTTGTCGTCGATCAGCAGCAGCGCGCCCGGCTGGCCGCCATAGATGAGCGACGGATCGTTGAGCGAGCCCTTCAGATCCTCATAGCCGAGGAAGCTGAAAGCCGAACCTGCGTCGAGGAAGCTCAGGTTGAAGACCTTGGTCCGCGTATAGGCGCCGGTGATCAGCAGGTGTTCGTCCACCGCCCAGCGAACTTCGGCTTCGATACCCTTGGTCTTGACCGACTGGTTGACGGTCGAGGACTGGATATTGTGGTCCGTGCGTTCCTGTTCGTAATAGGTGACCGCGCCATACAGCGCTTCGTCGAGGAAGCTTCCCTTGACGCCGCCTTCATACATCTTCGATGCGGTCATAAACTCCTTGGCATCGATATCGCCGGCGGCGATTTCCGAGCCCTGGCCGGCGATGACCGTCGATTGCCGCGAAGCAGTGACATAGGGAACGAGGCCGAAGGGCAGCTTGTAGGAAACGCTCGCCGTCCAGGACCATCCGTCGTCATTGCCGGTCGCCGAAATGACGTCCGGCGTGTTGTTCATCTTCGTCGGGTCATAGGTCGATTTGGCGTCGATCGTGTCGTAGCGGCCGCCAAGGACGACATCGAGGCCGAAATCGAAGTCAAGGTCGATAAGGCCGGCGAAGCCGTAATCCGTGTAATGGCCCCACAGATAGTTGGAATAGTCGCAATCGCACTCGGTCGACAGCAGGCGATCGGACAGCGCGTTGTAACCCACCGTCAGGTCGACACGATGGAAGTATTCGTAGTCGAAATCGTCCCCGTGCAGGAACTTGGTATAACGGATCGACGGCGAGAGCTGGAAGGAGAAGTCGCCGGCGTCGGTCTCGAACTTCTTCGAGACGACGATCTTGTCTTCGATCACCCAGGAATTGTGGAATTGCGAGAAGCCGTAGGAGTTCTCGTTCAGGTTATCGATGCCGTCATAGAGGAACTGGTTCTTGATCTCGAGCCCACCGGGGGATTCGAAGATGATATCGAAGTAACCCGTCTTCGCGGTGTTGTTCAGAAGGTCGTTCTTGCCGGCGAGCGTCTTCTTCCGGCTGAGCGTGGTCGTCCCGACATCGGTCAGGCCGAGCAAGGGATAGTTGGTCGCGAAGCACTCGTCGTTGAGCGTGTCATCCGGGAAAACCCCGCCGCCGCCGCATCCGAACGTGCCGAACGGGTTGAAGTAATCCGTGCCGCCCTCGGCATTGAATTCCTGCTGCGACAGCTGGCCGTCGCCATCGGTGTCGAGCGGCTGCGCGGCGCCGGTGATATAGGTGCCGTCATCGACAAGGGCCTGTGTCAGGCGGTTCCATCCGCCATTCTGCACGCCGCGGAAGCGGTGATACATGCCGCCGAATTCGATCCGCAGGGAATCGGTCAGCTGGTTGTCGAACGCGGCCTGCAGGATCGTCTGATTGGTCGAGATATTATCGTAGTAACTGCCTGAATCCTCGAGCTCGGCATAAAGGCTGTAACCGAATTCGGTGTCGCCGAAGACGGCCGGACCGCGAACCTCGCCCTTGAGCACGCTCTTGTCCCAGCTGCCCCTGATATAGCTGACTTCGCCTTCGGGGTGGGTCAGCAGGGTGCCGTCCTGCACGCGCGCCGATTTCGGCACGAAGTTCATGTAGCCGCCGGTCTTGGACGGGCCATAGATCGGGGAGGCCGGGCCGCGAACGATATCGACGCGTTCGGACGCACCGATCGGCGTGGGATAGTTGCCCGGATTGTCGAGCCGGCGGACGCCGCGGAAATAGACCTCGCCCGGCGTGCCGCGAATGTCGAGCGCGCCGCCCACCCCGAAGAAGGAGTTGGTGAAGGTACCCGGCGCCTGCGCGACCAGGTCGTAAATGTCGGTGATGCCGAAACGCTCGATCTGTTCGGAACTGACCGTGGAGGCCGAGCGCGGCGTTTCGAGCAGCGTCTTGTCGAAGCCGAAAATCGAACCGACATTTTCAAGCGGGAGAGCGCCAAGCGATCCCTCGACAACGATGACCGGCTGGTCCTCGTCCGTGGTGGTCTCTTCGTCCTGCGCCAGGGCAGTCCCCGGCGATAGCGCGATCAGCGCCAGCGCGGTGCCCGCGGTCAGCGCCATTTTGCCGGATTTCAGCCGGCCGTGTGCTCCGCCTTTCGGCGTGCGTGAATTCGTCTGCGTCACTGTAAGCTACCCCCCTATGGTTCTTGTTCGCGGGCTCAGGCAGCTCCCCCTGCTTTTATGTTCTGGCTAATTCCGTCGTACCTTCGTGATCCCTAAATTCGGCGCGGCGCCCACGCCCTCAATGCCGTGGGGCCGCTTCTTTCCGGCAATGACAGGCCAGCCGGAAATGGCCATCGCTGCATTGCGGTAGGAACGCTATCGCAGCCGCAGCAATAGATCAATTCATAAAACGCTTAAAGAATTTGGCAAGCGCCCACAGCCCGTTATACCCAAAGGGAAAGCGGGGGATTCGGGGGCGAGTTTCCGGCATCACAACTGCTTGTGCGGCGCGGCAAAACCGGCTTTTGCCGCCCGGCCGCAACGGCGCATCGCGGCGTTGCAAAATCGCCGCAGGCAAGAAGGAGGACAGCGTCCGGATGAAACGAATTTTCGCGCCTTTATTCGCATTTGCCCTGCTTTCCGCCTGCGCCACGGCCCAGCCGGCAGACGTGGCCGCAGCCCCCGCGCCGGTGGCCGCGCCCGCCCCCGTGACGGCCGGCGCGGGGACATTGCTGGACGACACGCCGCGCATCGCCATCGCCACGGCCTACGCGCCCGAATTCGCGGCGCTGATTCCCTCGCTGGAGGGCGCGCAGGAATATGTCGTCAACGGCCGGCCCTTCTACACCGGCACACTAGCGGGCAAGCCGGTGATCCTGTTCGAAACCGGCGTTTCCATCGTCAATGCGGCAATGAACACGCAATTGCTGTTCGACCATTTCGATGTCGCGAGCATCGTCGTCAGCGGGATCGCCGGGGGCGTCGATCCCTCGCTCTCGATCGGCGACGTCACCGTGCCCGCGAAATGGGGCCAGTATAACGAGATGATCTTCATGCGGCCCAAGCCGGGCGGCGGGTTCATGGATTATCCGTGGGAATCGGGCGAGAAGTTCAAGCCCTTCCTCTTCATGCGGCCAAACGGCGTGGACATCGTCAGCGCCGAGGACCCCGATCCGGAAAAGCGCTTCTGGTTCTATGCCGATCCGCGCCTGCTGGAGATCGCCCGCGAAGTCGCGCCCGACGTGAAGTTCGAACTCTGCGCGTCGGACGGAATGTGCCTGCATCACATGCCCAAGCTGGTGATCGGCGGGAATGGCGTGACCGGATCGGTGTTCCAGGATTATGCGCCGTTCCGCGAATATCTGTTCGACGAATTCCAGGCGCAGGTCACCGAGATGGAGACTGCAGCGGTCGCCATGGTGTCGCACGCCAATGACGTGCCCTTCATCGCCTTCCGCAGCCTTTCCGACCTTGCCGGCGGCGGCAGCGCGGAAGCGAATGAGGAAGAGGTGTTCATGAATGTCGCCTCCGAAAATGCCGCCGCCGTGGTGGAGGCCTTCCTGCGCAAATATCCCGAGGACATGCTGGAATGAGCGGGCCGACATGTTGAGAAAGCTCGCCCTCTGTATCGCGCTGCTTGCCGGCACCGCCGCCCATGCGCAGGACGAACAGCAAGCCGCCGCCGAGCCCGCCATCCCGCCCGGCGCGCAGGCGCTGGTCGAGCATTTCGGGATGGCCGGCATCCCGCATGAGGGCGCCTGGTTCATCCAGACGCATAAGAGCGACGAACTGATCGAAGGCGCGCTGGCCGAACGCTATGACGGCCCGCGCTATGCCTATACGGCGATCTACGCGATCTTCACCGTGGCCGATTTTTCCGCGATGCACCGACTCAAGACCGACGAGATCTGGCATTTCTACGGCGGCACGCCCTCGCAGATCCTGATGCTCTATCCGGATGGCAGCGGCGAAACGAAGATCTGGGGCCCGGACGTGCTCGCCGGGCAGGAGCCGCAGATTCTCGTCCCCGCCGGCACATGGATGGGCGCGCGGCCGATCGGCGATCCGGCCACGGCCTATTCCTTCGGCGGCAACACGCTCTCGCCCGGCTTCGAATATGCCGATTACGAACCGGGCTATCGCGACGAACTGATCGCCGCCTATCCCGATTTCGCGAAGGAAATCACACGCCTGACACGCGAGGATTCGCTGACGCGCCCGGCCGGTTCCCCGCCCCCGGCCGCGCCGGCGGAGCCGATCGCGGTGGACGAATATGTCGGCCGCGAGGGCCCGCAAGTGTCGGACAAGATCAGCATGGCCCGCTTCACGCTGCAGCCGGGCACGGCGATGCCGCTGATGGCGACGACCGAGGGGCATGAGGTGATGGTTGTCACCGCCGGCAAGGGCACGGTTCTGGTCGGAGACGCGGAACAGCAAGTGGCGCGCGGTTCGGTCGTCTATCTGCCGCCGGAAATCCCGCACCGGATCACGGCGGAGACACGGCTGGAATTCTACGTGTCCGCCGCGCCCGCCTGGCAGCAATCGGATGTGACGATCATCGAGCCCTGACGCGCCCTAGTCGTCGCCCAGCAGGATCGCGGCGGCGGCCGGCTTGTTCTGGCGGATTTCCTCCGCTGTCAGGCCTTTCAGCTCATGCGGGAAGACCAGCCATTGCTCGGTCTCCTCGACATAATAATCGGGCTTGATCTCGGTGCGGTTGCGCGAGGGTTTGAAATAGACCGTGGCGATGCGGACATCATGCGGCATGTTGTTGCGGCAACGTTCGCGCAGCTTGGTCAGCAGCGCCTCGATGCTGCGCCCGCTATCGAACACATCGTCCACGATCAGCAGCCGGTCTTCCGGATTGAGCACCTTGAGCAGGTAGCTGACCGAGAACACCCGCACCTGCGGCGCCTGCTGGTCGATTGCTTCATAGGAGGAGGTGCGGATCGCGATATGGTCCGCGTGCAGGCCGTGAAATTCGAGCAATTCCTGCACCGCGATGCCGACCGGCGCCCCGCCGCGCCAGATGCCGACGATATGCGTCGGACGGAAGCCGCTCTCCAGCACCTGCCTGCCGAGCTGGAATGACGCATCCAGCAAGGTGTTCGCGTCGATGAAAATCTTGCTGACAGTCACGTCTCGTCCCGATGCCCCGCATTGCCCGGCCGCCGCATAGGCCGTGCCATTGCCATGCCACGCCATACGGCACCGTCAACCGGAGAGGCAATGCGGCGGCAGGCTCAAGCCACGGTCAATCCCCGTGAGGCAGGATGCGGTGGCGCCGCGCCGCGCGGCCGAGAAGCTCGGTCACCTCATCGTCCCCGGTCTGCGTGAAATCCGCATAATGCGTACCGACCGAGATGAAGGGGTCGGGCGTTTCCAGGACCACCACCTCGTCGCATTCGGCCTGCAATTCCGTAACCACCTCGCGCGGAGCCACGGGCACTGCAAGCACCAGGTTAGCCGGGTGGTTACGCTTCGCTCCAAGCAGCGCAGCCTTGACCGTGCCCCCGGTGGCAATCCCGTCATCGACGATGATCACGCAGCGGCCTGTCATGGAAACAGTTTCGGCGCCGCCCAAATAGGCCTTCCGCCGGCGTTCGATTTCGGCGAGCTGCCGCTGCATTTCCTTGCGGATGTAGTCGGGACTGGGCGCCAGCTGCCGCACGACCTGCTCGTTAAGGACAAGCTGCGGCTCCGCTCCATCGACCACCGCGCCGATCCCGAACTCATCCCGGTCCGGCGCGCCGAGCTTGCGGACAATGAGCAGGTCGAGCTCCGCATCGAGCGCCCGCGCCACTTCATAAGCGACCGGCACGCCGCCACGCGGAAGCGCGAGGACAAGCGGATTGCGCGCCTTGAGATGCGCAAGCGCGCCCGCGAGCCGTTGCCCGGAACTCCGGCGATCGGCGAATAGTTCAGCGCCGTACATCGTTAACTCTCCAGTTCCTCCACGCGAGATTTGTCATCGCTGGAGCCCCGCGCGCATCCGGTGATTTTACGGAGGCGCAGCGTCCGAAGCCCCGCGCCGCTCCGATCAATTACGGATCGCTTCAGGAACGGCCCCGCGCTCCAACATGTTCCACGAACACATCCGCACGATTTTCGAGGAGCCGCATCATGGCCACGATTCCCCCGACCCAGCCAAACCGGATCGATCCCACCGGACCATCCGAAACACCGCCGCCGACACCGGACCCGGTGCCGCCCGCACCACCGCCGGAAACCGAACCGGAAGCGCCGGATATCGACGAGCCCGATCGCGGGCCCGACGAGCTGCCCGATAGCTGACGTGCGCTAGCTGCGCTCCGCCATAGCGGTGGCGTTGGCGATGAGCAGATCGAGATAGGATTGCAGCCTGCGCCGCTGAACGGGGCGCAGGCCCTCCACCAGCAGGACATTCCGCCGCAGCGCATCCTCCTGCATGATCTCATGGATGCGCCGCCCCTTGCCGGTCATGTCGAACCGCACCGGCTGGTTGCGCCCGGCCTTGTTGCGGCTGAGCAATTGCGCCCCGACCATCGCATCCAGCGCCCGGCTCACCTGCGCCTTGTCGCTATCGACATGGTTGACCAGCTCCATGAAGGGGATGGACGGACGATAGGCGATATTGGCGAGTATCCGCCATTCGTAATTGGAAATGCCGGTGAGCCGCTTGAAGGACAGGGTCGCGCCGCGCAGGATGGTGGTGGCGAGGTTGATCACGGTCGGCTGCACGCGGCTGGGTATCTCCGGGAAGACCGGCGTCCCCAGATCCTCCGCATCGCCGCCATCGCGCGCCTTGGCGCTTTCGGCCGCAAGGATCGCCGCCGCCTTTTCCATCAGATTGCCCAGCAGGCCGGCCAGTTCGAACATGTCGCTCGGCCCCAGCCCCCTGGTCAGCGCCGCTTCGCGCCGCATGGCCACCTGCTCGATCCGCTCGCCGATGGCCCGCCCCTTGTCGGTCAGGCGGTAGGGATCGCGCTGGCGTTCACGCTCGACCATGCCGCCTGCCCTGCCCGCACGAAGCGCGCGGCTTACCTGCGAGACATCGTTTCCGAGCATATTGGCCAGTTCGGACACGCGCACTTCCTCCAGCCGGAAGAGCGTAAGGAGGATGCGCCGCTCCATCACGTTTTCCGGCTCGACCCCTACGAAATCGACCCGCGCGCTCTTGCGCAGCAAGCGGCCGAGAAGCAGGAAATGCGCGCCGAGCAGTTCCCGCTGGACGCCTGCCAGCGGCTCCGACCAAGCGGCTTTGGCGTCGCAATCGATCTGCACGATCTGTCTGTCTTCCTCCGAGGCGATAAGTCCTTCTCCCCCTGCCCAACCGGACCGGAGCCGCTTGCCGTTGTCAAGGCAATCGGCCGTGAGGTGGCTGGCAGGGTTTCCGGTCAATGCGGGCGCATGCCGTAGGGAAGCTCGGAGGTGAAGGCCTCGACCCTGGCGATCTTGCCGCCCTCGAAACGGAACAGCTCAACCACCTGATATGTCCGCGGGTAGCCATCGCCATCGCTCGCCGGCAAATCCTCGAATGTGCGATAGACCGCAAGGCCGCGCTCCTCGTCCACCGCCAGCAATTTGCGGTCCCGCACCGCCTCGATCGCCTTCAGCCCCGCTCCGGCGAAGGGGGAAACGCAATCGGCCATGTCCTGCCCGTTCACCAGCCAGCGGCAGTCCTCTCCGAACACGTCCGGCGCCGCTTCCCTGGCATTGACGGCCGCATAGAAGCGCGTCGCCGCCGCCAGCATGTCCGCGCGCGGAGTGCGCTTCGCCGCGGGCAATGCGACGTAATCGGGGCCGGAGACCGGCTCGACATAGGGCGGGCCATATTCCTTGCGCCGGATCAGCGCATCGACCGCGCCGATACGGTCACCATCGCCGGTCATGGTGATCGCGGCCCAGGCAGGCTGGCCGTGCTCCTCGATCCGGCCGATCCACACCGCCTTGCCGGTCTGCGCGTCAGCCACGACCAGCGGATCGGGATCGGCCGCCGTCACCGTCGCCCAGATGCCTTCGCTCACGCGGATGCCGACGCTGTTCTCGGCATAGCCGACCGTCTTGGCCCAAGGCAGGTCCTGCCAGTGATTGCCGACCATGCCCTGCACCAGCTTGCGCGCATTGCCGGCCAGGCAATCGCTGCTGCAAGCGGCCGGGTCCGCCGCGTAATCGGGCGCGCTCGATGCCGGGCCCCAGAAGGGATTGTGCATGAAATAGGGAACATAGGTGAACACCGCCTCGATCCGCTGGATTTCGGCATCCTTGATGCGGAACGCCTCGATCAGCGTGATGGAATTCGGCCATTTGAGCGCGGTCTTCATTTCGCGGCCATTGGTCAGCAGGTAGCGGTCGAACTCGTTCGCATGGTCGAAGAAACCACGCGCCACGGCCACGCCGCGTTCCTCGTCGATGATCACGATATCGCGCCGGATGCGCTTGTTGATCCGGTAGAGGCCGAGTTTGAACTGGTTCTCGCAGCCGGCCATGATCGAGGCGGCATTGCCCCCGCCGCCACCCGGAGGCGCCGCGGTGGTCGAGATGCCGTTCTCCAGCCGCGCGCAATCCTCGGCGAAGGGGGCGAAGACCTGCCCGTCATTGACCTCGACCGTATCGAAATAGGAATCCGCGATCGCATGCATCCGCTCGCGCGTGCTGCGCTGGTCTTCGGGCAGGACCTGGTAGAATTCGGGATCGTGGACCATGTGCTCCACATCGCCGAAGGGCGCCGGCAGCGCCGTCTTGCGGTGGACGACGCTTTCGATCTCGTCGATCAGCCCGTCCTGCACATGGATGCGCAGGGCATAGATCGCCGGCTCGCCATTCTCGCGCACGGAGCCGAACCATGCGGCATTGCCAGTCCAGGCATCGGCGACCTCAAGCCCGACCTTGTCCACCCCGGTAACCGTCTTCCACAGCCCCTTGCCGACCGGAAGGAGGACATTGTTCTCCGTGAAACGGACATTCGCGGCCAGCGGCAGTGCCGAAGGATCGTCCGCCGCCAGCGCCGCCATGTGCTGGTCCAGGAAGCCGATCAGGCAGGCCCGGTCACAGGGCCGCGCGGGAACCGCACTGGACTCACCCGGAGCCTGCGCAGCCGCGGGAAGCGCAAGAAATGCTGCAAGCACAAGCGCGGTAAATCTATAAAAATGCATCCTAATTCCCCCTCCCGGCAGTACTACTGTGCCTTGGCCGCAGCATCCTGCCAGTCCTCATTACCGCGTGCGATCAGATAGGCATGGATCGCCTCGGCCTGTTCCTCGGTAAGCTGGTCGGCGAAGCTCGCCATGCCCTTATCCGCCAGCTTGCCCTTGAGCACGATGTCGAGGAAAGCGGCATGGGTCTCCGGCGACATGAAGCGCAGATCCTTGACCCCGCCGATCGCATTGTCGCCGTGGCATTTGTGGCAGGTCTCGGCATAGAGCGCCCGGCCGAGCGCGACCTGGTCCTCGCTCGCCGTCAGCCGCGGCGGACGCGGCAAAGCGACGGGTGGCGGCGGCGGCGGCAAGTTCACGCCCCGGGCGTCGAGCTTGAACACCAGCAGCTTGGCAGTCGACGTCTGGAACGGCCCGAGATTATAGACCGGCGATCCGCCCCAGCCGGCATTGATCGCGATATATTGCTCGCCATCGACCATATAGGTGATCGCACCGGCAACGGGCGCCTGGTCGATATCCATCTCCCACAGCTTCTGGCCATTGTCGGCGCGGTAGATCGCCAGCGTCTTGTCGATCGTGCCTTGCACCACGAGATTGCCGCCGGTCGCCAGCGTGCCGCCACTGCCCGGATGCGGATAGGGAACGCGCCATGCTTCCTTTTGCGTGCGCGGGTCCCAGGCAAGGAGGTAGCCCTTCTCCGTCTCGTTGATCTGCTTTTGCAGCTTCGCCCGCAATTCGGGCTGGTTGCCATAGGCCTGGCCGGAATTGGTCCGCCCCGGGCCGGGCGTATATTTATATTCGCCATCCGCCGCCCGGGCATAGACCGAGCCCTGCTCCTGCGCGGAGAGATAGACGAGCCCGGTCTTCGGGCTGAAGGCCATCGGGTGCCAGGTATGCGCGGCCAGCCAGCTCGGGCTCATCAGATGCGGCGTGGTGGTGTTATGCGCGCCGGGCTGCAACACCGGACGGCCCGTCTTCATGTCGATCCGGCTGGCCCATGTGTTCACCGATACATAGGTCTCGGCCGAGATCAGTTCGCCGGTTTTGCGGTCGATAACGTAGAAGAAGCCGTTCTTGGGCGCCTGCATGATCACCTGCCGCTGCTTGCCGCCGATTTTCATGTCCGCGAGCGTCATCGGCTGGGTGCAGGTGAAGTCCCAATCCTCCTCCGGCACCATCTGGTAGTGCCATTTATATTCGCCCGTATCGGCATCGACGGCGACAATCGAGCAGAGGAACAGGTTGTCGCCTTTCCCCTCGCTGCGGAAGTGCCACATATGCGGGCTGCCATTGCCGGTCCCGATATAGACGAGGTTGAGATCGGGATCGTAGGCGAAGCTGTCCCAAGCATTACCACCGCCGCCGGCTTCCCAGAACTTGCCGAACCAGGTGGGCGCCGCGATTTTCATCGCGCTGTCGGAGGCTTCGCCATCCGGGCCCTTGGCCGGGTCGGTGGGCACGATATAGAATTTCCAGACCTTCTTCCCGGTCTGGGCATCGAAGGCAGCGACAAAGCCGCGCGAACCGTAATCCGCTCCGCCATTGCCGATCACCACCTTGCCGTCATAGACGCGCGGCGCCCCGGTGATCGAATAGGGGGCCTTTTCCGCATCGAATGTGTGCGTGGTCCAGACCTCCTGCCCGGTCTTCGCATCGACCGCGATCAGCCGCCCGTCCAGCGCGCCGATATAGAGCTTGCCCTGCCACGCCGCGATGCCGCGCGATGACGGGCCGCAACAGGCCAGCCGCGCCCATTCGGTGCCGACCTTGGGATCATAGGTCCACAGCTTGCGCCCGGTCTTCGCGTCATAGGCGGTGACGACATTGTAGATGCTCTCATTGTAAAGCACCCCGTCCACCATCAGCGGCGTCGCCTGCACCCCACGATAGGTTTCGAGATCATCATACCAGGCAAGGCCGAGCCGCTGGACATTCGTATCGTTGATCTGGTCGAGCGGGCTGTAATGCTTCTCGTCCCAGCCGCGGCCGGTGCTCATCCAGTCGCCGACATTGCCGGGCGCATCGATATGCCGCATCCGCTCGCCGGTCACCGCCGCCGGACCGCCGGCTTCGGCTGCAGCCGCCTTGGGCGCGGAAGGCTGCTCCACCGACGCCGCGCAGCCGGCCAGAACCAGCGCGCTGATTGCAGCCAGCCACCATGCAAATTTCCGCGAAAGCGCCACGCTCCTCATCCCCCGTCCCGTGCATATTCGTTTTTCCGGCCAACCATCGCGCAATTGGCCGCGCCTGTGAAGGCGGGAATGGCGGGAGCGATCCGCCAAGCGCTCGCGCGCTCTTTTCAGGACCAGATGCCAGCCTATGATAAGCGCCAAGCAAGAAGACGAATGGGGATTGGGGGATGAAGATGACCGACTGGCAGCGCCGACATGCGCGAATTGGCGGAACGATGGCAGCGAGCATCGCGCTGCTGCTCGGCGCATGCACTGCTTCGGCCGACACTGCTTCGCCCCCTGCCGATATCCCGATCGCCGGCGAGCAGATCTATCCCGAGAGCATGGATTCGGACGCAGCCGGGAACATCTATGTCGGCAGCAATGGCGGCACGATCTACCGCGCGGAAGCGGGTGCCGGGGAGGCCCTGCCCTGGATCGTCCCCGATGCCGAAAACGGGCTGCAATCGCTATACGGCGTGCTGGTCGACGAGCCGCACGGGCTGCTCTGGACCTGCTCCAACCCCGACCTGTTCGCGGGCGGTGCCAATGCCGCGCCAGCCGCGCTCAAGGCCTTCGATCTTGCATCGGGCAAGCTCGCCGCCAGTTACGATTTCCCCGCGGGCAAGCCCACCGCCTGCAACGATATCGCCATCGCGGCCGATGGCTCGGCCTTCGCCACCGAGACGATCTCCGGCCGCATCTTTCAGCTTGCGCCGGGCGCCGATGCCATGACGCTGTTCGCCGAAGGGCAGGATCTTGTCGGGGTGGACGGCATCGCCTTCGCCGATGACGGAACCATGTATATCAACAATGTCCGGCAGAACCTGCTCCAACGCGTCGAGCGCGGGGATGACGGCGCCTATGCCGGGCTGACGACACTCACCCTCTCGCAGCCCGTCAGCGGGCCGGACGCCCTGCGCCCGCTGGACGGCAACCGCTTCCTGCAGGCCGAAGGTCCGGCAGGGCGCATCGCCATCGTCACCGTGGATGGCGACAAGGCCGAAGTGACGACAGTGAAGGACGGCTTCGATTCCACGGCGGCGGCAACCCGGGTGGGCGGCACCGGCTATACCGTCGAAGGCAAGATCGCCTATCGCGTGGACCCGGCGCTGAAAGGCAAGGACCCCGGCCCCTTCATCATCCGCGCCTTCGCCTTGCCCGAGGGCATCAGGCGACGGCCGTCGCGGAACACGGAGCGCTAGAACGCTTTCTGGACCCCGGCCATGAAGGACCATTTGCCCTTCAGCTGCGGGCCATTGAGATCCTGGTAGACCGGCAGGCCCAGTTCGAGACCGAGGCGATAGCCTCTCAGCGATCCGCCCGTCGCGAGCAGGTTCGCACCGAGGAACGCATCCAGCCGGTCGCCCCCGTAATTGTCGGGATCGGCGGTCTGCACCGGCGCGACGATGGCGGGATCGATGCCGTGAATAGTGCCGACCGTCTTCCCGGCGCCCCGTAGCGAAACGCTGACCCAGGGAGCAAGCGTGTAGCTCACCCAGGCCGTGGCCGAATGGCTGTCACCCAACCGGTAGCCCTGATCATTCGTGCCGGTGTGGATCACGGCCTTGTATTGCGCGCCCCAGCCGAATTCGCCGGAATGCCCGGCCATGGTGGTTCCGCCAAGAATGTCCCAGGTGCCCGATCCGAGCTGCATCGGATAAGGCAGGCGCAGCGTCGGCTGCATGTTCATGGGCGTCAGCACTTCGCCGGTTTCGGTGGTGCTGCCGGTGGGGACGCTGACGCCCGCATTCACGTTCAGGCTCAGGGATGCATCGTCCACCAGCGGAAAGATGCCCAGCACGGAGGTGTCGCCGAAACCGTCGGCGCTCGTCTCGAAACTGCCGAGCACCGTCGTTCCCACGCCGCCCTGATAGGTTTGGTGCGGCATCTCCTTCATCAGATAGCTGCCCATCACCATCAGCGTGACCCAATCCGTCGGGGCATACATCCCGCCCAGCATATGCATGTCCACACGCATGGATTTCGGCACGACCCGTAGGGTCGGCGGCTGGCCCGGCATGCCGGCAAAGCGATTGGGAATGGTGGTGACGATTGTATCGGCGTCGATCGCGTCACTGCCGATCTGCGTGCCGCCCATCTCCATATGCATGATGCGATAAGCGAGCATGAACCCGCCCTTCGAGTGGGTGTGATCGGCCATCACGCCGATCGGAGCATGCGCATCGGGCCTGCTATGCACATGGCCGCCGGCATGGCCATGCGCCATTTCCGGCATCGCGGGATCGTGATCCATGTGGCCCATGTCGTGCCCGGCATGTTCGTCCGGATGTTCCTGCGCGCTCGCAATGCCGGGCATCGCGAGAGCCGCGGCAATGAGGGCGGATCGTAAAAACATAGCGTCAAATGCTCCTTTTCGCGGAGTCCGCGCGGTGGAATTGGAATCGGGGTTCATGCGGCGCATTGCTCCCCCTGCAGGGCGGAAACATCGGTGGCGGCGACGATCGCCCGCAAGGCGCTCCACCGCGACGCGGCTTCGCCATCCGCCGGGCCGGCACGCGCCTCGACGCAGCGCCGCACGAGATCGCGGGCCACGCTGTAACCGAGGACATAGGCGCGGTTCTGGTCCACGAAATTCAGCAACGCGCGCGGGCTGGCGATCAGCGCCTCGTCCTCCAGCGCGTGGGAAGTGTCATAGAAGGTCTTCCGGCCGTCGCGATAGTCGCGGATAATCGGCGTACTGGCCGCCGCCAGTTGGGCCACGAGCCAGTGGACCTGCACATATTTCTCCGCAGAGCCGGGGTTGAAACCGGCGAGCGGGAACAGCGTGTCACGAAGGAATGCCGCGCGTTCGGACGGCGGAAAGGCAAGCTGGACGCCATATTCCGCCGCCCCTTCGCGCAACAGCTGGCCGGGCGACTGCACGAAGACGAGCGTTTCCTCGACCGGAAGGCGGGCCGCGCCGCTTCGCTCGCTCATGGCGAGGAATTGCGCGTGATGGCCGGGATAGGCTTCGTGGCAGGCGACATCGAGCGCCGAACCGATGAAGGCGATCGCCTGCGGATTGATCTGCAAAGTGCTGCGGCTGTCGCCCTCGTAGCGATGCCATGCCGCGTCCACGCCATCGGTCCATTGGACGTCGAGCTCGTCATTGGCCGGCAGCGGCCAATGGCTGGCCGTGCGCGCCTTGCATTCCTCCAGCGCGCGCATGAACACGGCCCGTCGCTGGCCGAACGGGACGACGAAGGCCGTTTCGAACTTCGCGACCCGCTCATACAGTGGCTCCGGCCCCGGCAATAAAGATGCCAGTTCCTCGCGCGCCTGTCGCATCGCCGCCTGGTCCGGCTCCGGAATGGTCAGGCCATAGATCCGCTGCGCTTCCTCGTCGAAAGACATCCGCTCATTCAATGAATTGGCGTCGATCAGCGCGATGAGGCTGTCGATCCGGGCGGAAAGGCGATCCGCGCGATCGGATGGCGGGCCGCTTTCGATATCGGCCTTGAGCTTGGCGAGGTTGGCGCGCAGCACGGCCGGCTCCGGCGCGGGCTCGTCCGCCGGCGGTTCCAGCTCGGGCGGGCCGAAATAGCCATCCAGCACATCGTCATTGGCATGCCCGTAAGTCAGGCCGAGCGTGACGAATTCGCGCGCCTGTTGCTCGATCCCGGCCGGCTGCCTCGCGCGATGAAGGGCAAGAAACGATCCCACGAGAACCAGCACGATCGCCACGACGCCGAGCCCTACCCACGCCCGGCGATTTCGGAGCATGGGAGATCCCGCCCTCGCCATGTCAGGGGCAGGCAATCGTCATTCGCTGCGCAAGGCATCGATCGGATCGAGCAGCGATGCACGGCGGGCCGGGTAGATGCCGAAGATCAGGCCCACTGCCGCGGCGATGCCCATGGAGAGCAGCATGGAAGAGATCGGTACACTGACCGGCCATTCGAGCGCCCAGCCGACGAACCACGCGCTGAAAAGGCCAAGCACGAGCCCGATAAGGCCGCCGATCACGCTGAGCGTCACCGCTTCCACCATGAATTGCAGCGCGACATCGCTGGACCGCGCGCCGGTGGCCACGCGCAGGCCGATCTCCCGCGTCCGCTCGGTCACCGAAACGAGCATGATGTTCATGATGCCGATCCCGCCAACGATCAGCGAGACACCGGCGATGCTGGCAAGCAGCGCCGTCATCGTGTCGCTGGCGCGATCGAGCGTGTCGGCCATTTCCGACATCGTCACCTCGTCCAGCTTCGGCAAATTGGCGAGCGCGAAGGCGGCGGCGGGCGTATAGAGTCCCTTGGTCAGTGCCTGCGCGGCCTGCGTTTCGACCGTGAAATCGTCCACGCCGCCGGCCCCGACACCCTGCGCGCTCAGATAGCCCTGATTGGCGCTCGCCGCGCCGATCCCGTGCCGCTCGCGCAGCAGGTTCTTCACCTCGTCGGAAATGCGCGAGGCCTGCCCCGCCTCCTCGGCCGCGATCAGGATGAAATCGAGATGGTTGATGTTCTGGCTCGCCTGCAGCTTGCGCCAGGGCACGAATAGCATCTCGTTATGATCGTTGGATTCGTCATCCGTGACGCCGACGATCGTGTAATCCTCGTCACGCAAGCGGACGGTCTTGCCCACCGGATCGAACCCGTCGCCGAACAGCTCGTTCGCCAGCGCCCGGCCGATCACCGCTTCATTGGTATTTTCCTCCAGCATCCGGCCGGGATCGACATCCCACAGATTGGCTTCGGCGAATTCCGGCGCGACGCCCTGCACCTGTGCGAATGAGCGCGAGGCACCGGAGGTGACCGTGGTACGCAGCGAGAGGCCCGGGCTGACCGAAGTGATGCCGTCAACCTGGTCGGCGATGGCCTTCGCGTCGGCCTCGACCAGCGTCTTGGCCGCGCCGAGCCCGGCGGAGATGCCCACGCTTTCGCCGCCGCGCGTGTAATTGCCCGAGCGGACATAGATCAGATTGGTGCCCGCCGAGCGCACATCGCCTTCGACCGAGCCGCGCGCGCCGGTGCCCAGCGCAACCATGGTCAGCACTGCGGCGACGCCGATGATGATGCCGAGCATGGTCAGGAAAGTGCGCATCCGGTTCCGCCCGAGCGAGCGGACGGCCATCCAGATGTTGATGGGTATCAGCTTGAGCATTGCGCACTCCGGAATTGTCGGGAAATCATGCCTATTCGGACCTCAGCGCGACCACAGGATCGAGCAGCGCCGCGCGCCGCGCCGGGGCGATGCCGAACACGATGCCGGTCGCGGCCGCCATCGCGAAGGCCAGCAGCAGCATCCATGGCGAGACGGCAGTCGCCCAGTGGAACCCGTATTCGGTCACCAACAGGCCGATCCCGCCCAGTGCCAGCCCCAGCAAGCCGCCGAGCACGGCCAGCGTCACCGCCTCGACCAGGAATTGGAACATCACGTCATTGGTCCGCGCGCCGAGCGCCATGCGCAGCCCGATCTCGCGGGTCCGCGCGGCGACCGAGACCAGCATGATATTCATCACGCCGACCCCGCCGACTGCCAGCGACACGGCCGCCGCGCCGGCGAGCAGAAGAGTGAAGGTGCGGCCCGCCTGGCGCAGGCTCTTGGCCATTTCCTCCCATGATTCCTGTTCCAGCTCCATCGTATTGGAATGGACGGCGCGCACGAGGCCGGGATTGGAGCCCATGCTCGGAAGGGCCGAGACGCTCTGGCTCTCGACGCGGAAATCGTCGAACGTGTCGTCGGGAATCTTGTGCAATGCGCGCAATTTCTCGCGGATCGCATCGGCGACGGCGCTCGTCACGCCCACCGAAGTCGTGCGCACGGTGACCACATCGAAACTGTCGCGGTCGAGCAGCTTGCTGGCCAGCTTCAGCGGCACATAGACCGACGGGATGACGCTGCCGGAATCATCGTCCGCATCGATCACGCCGACGACACGCAGCTTCTCGCCTTCCACGGGGATGACCTTGCCGATCGGCGAACCGCCATCCGGCCACAGCTTCTTGGCGTCCGAGGCGCCGAGCAGAACATCCGGCGTGCCGGCTTCGATGCTGGAAGCGCCCGGCATATCGCCTTCCAGCACTTTCCAGCCGTCCATCTCCGGCCAGGCCGGCGCGAAACCGTGAACCCGCACCACCCGCATGCGTATATCGTCGTCCGTATCGACGCTGGCATTGCCCTCGATCGAGCCGGCAACGGAAAGGATATTGTCGACATCCCGGTTCAGCATGTCGATTTCCGGCGCACCCAGGGGCGTCGGCGGGCTGATATGCTTCGTCGGCGGCACCGCTTCCATCCGCCGCCTGGCATCCATGACCGCCTCATTCTCGGTCGGATCCACCATGTCGCCCACAAGCGGCCCGATCGCCACGGCGCCTTCGGCCTCTTCGCCAAAGCTCGTATCCTGCCGCCCGCTGGAACTGATGCCGGCGGGGACGAGATTGCCCGGCTTGATGGTAATCCGCGTGGGGCCCGCCGCTTCGATCTGGGATTCGATCCGCAACTGCGCGCCCCGGCCGAGGCCCGAGACGATCACCACCATCGCCACGCCCACGCTCATTCCGAGCAGGGTCAGCAGGGCTTGCAGCTTGTTCTGGGTCAGCGAGCGCATCGCCATGCGCAGATTAGTGCCCATGATGGCCCGCATTCTTGGCCGCGGCGATCAGCGAGGCGCCGGGGACGTCCACCAGCGCCGGTTTGCCCTGCATGACGAAACCGATATGCAGCACGCTGCCGCCATCGGTCAGCGGCTTGCTGCTGCCGGTCCAGAACCCGCCGGTCCGGTCGATGGCCATAGCGAGATATTCGGTCTCGCTCTTCGGATGCTCGATCTCCACAGCGAGCTGCGATGCCGCCGAAGCGGGAAGCGGGTTGCCATGCTCATCGGAGAAATAGACGTCCACGCCGCCCTTCGGCTTGGCCACGACCTCGAAATGCATGGCCCCATGCGGAACCATCACGCCGCCATGGCTAGCTTCGTCATGCTCCCCGCCATGCGCCAGCGCGGCGGGCGCGGCCGCGAATAGCAGCGCGGCAGCGCCGAGCGCGTGGAACAGCTTCCATCTATTCATATCGCAAGGCCTCGATTGGACTGAGTTGGGACGCCCGGCGGGCGGGATAGACGCCGAAGATCACGCCGAGCAGGATCGCGACGATCACCGCGATCACCGCAGCCAGCGGCGAGATGACCGCCGACCAGTGGAAGAACTTCTCGAGGCTGCCCGATGCGGCGACGCCGAGTGCGATCCCGGCGACCCCGCCGATGAGGCTTAGCAGCACCGCCTCCAGCACGAATTGCCGGGCAATGTCGCCCGGCTTGGCGCCCACGGCCATGCGGAGCCCCACCTCGCGCGTGCGCTGGGTGACCGACAGCAGCAGGAGGTTCATCACGCCGATGCCGCCGACCAGCAGCGAGACTGTCGCTACGCCGGCAAGCAGCGCTACGATAGTGCGGTTGGTGCGCTTGAGCGAAGCGGAAAGGTTGGCCACCGTCATCTTGTCGACGGTTTCCATATTGCCGGAGACGACGCGGGCGACGCTGGGGGCAAGCCCCTTGCCGAGCACCTGCTGCGCGACGCTTTCGACCTTGAAATCGTCCGCCATCTCCTCGCCGATCCCGTGCCGCTTGCGCAGCAATTCGGTGATCTCCTTGGCGACGCGGGTGGTCTCGCCAACGGACTCGGTCGTCACGGCTATACTGTTGAGCTTGCTCAGGTTCAGCAGCCGGTGGATCGTGGTGACGGGGACATAGAAGGCGTCGAACTGGTCGTCCCCCGGCGTGGGCTGCGCGGCCCAGCTCTTGCTGCCGACCACGCCGATCACCTTGAAAGGCTGGTTCCACAGGAGCACCGTCTCGCCCACCGGATTGGCGTCCTCGCCGAACAGCTTGTCGGAAACCACGCGGCCGAGCACCGCCACTTGCGCGCTTTTCTCAACCTCGTCCGGCGAGAGGAAGCGGCCGTGAACCATGGTCCAGCCGCTGCGGATTTCCGGCAGGTCCGCCTCGGTCCCGTGCATCCGGGTGAACCATTCCGCATCGCTGCCCTGGACGAATAGCCGCTCATTCTCATGCACGCCCGAAACGACATATTGCACGCCGGAAATCTTGGCGATCTCGGCCGCGTCATCGCGCGTCAGCGTCGCCGCCGATCCGAGGCCGGCCGCGGAATCGCCGAGGCGTTGGGCGGCCGTGGGGTGGTCGTGCACCGCCATCGGATCGTCTTCGAAATGGATGCGGGTGAACAGGTTCTCCCGCGGCTCGGCATAATAAACCGCCGGAGTAAGCGGCGGCGCATCCCCGCACATGGGCAATTCGATCTGTCCGGCCTGCCCGCTGAAGGAGATGCGCGCGACGCCGGGTTCCCTGAAATCCGGGCCGACATTCGGGCCGAAACTCGGCAGCTTCGGCGACCGGTCCAGCCAGCCGATGCCGTGGCCCGTCGCGCTCATGTCCATGAACGTATCGGTGCTCACCTTGTAATTGCCCGCGGTGACGAGCAGCAGGTTTGCCCCCGCCGCCCGCAATTGCTCGTCCAGCGCGTCCTGCGCGCCCCGGCCCAGCGCCAGGCTGGTGACCAGCGCGGCAACCCCCACCATCATGCCCAGCATGGCCAGCCCGGCCTGCACGCGATTGCGCACGAGGCCCTGGAAGGCGAGAGCGAGATGGTGCCGGATACCGTTCATTCCTGGTCCCGTTAACTCGCGGCGACCGGCATTGCCGGCATGTCCGCCATGGCTTCGCGCGGCGTGTTGGGCTGGTCGCTGAGGATTTCGCCGTCGCGCACCGCGATGATGCGCGTGGCATAGGCGGCCACTTCGGGCTCATGCGTGATCAGCACGATGGTGATGCCCAGCCGTTCGCGCAAATCCTGCAGCGCATGCATCACATCGATGCTGGTCTTGGTGTCGAGGTTGCCGGTCGGCTCGTCGGCAAGGATCAGCGAGGGTTCGTTGACCAGCGCCCGGGCAATCGCCACGCGCTGCTGCTGGCCGCCCGAAAGCTGGTTGGAACCATGCTCCGACCGGTCGCTCAGGCCGACGACGTCGAGTGCCTTCAGCGCCCTTTCGCGGCGCTCCGTGGCGCTGAGCACCGGCCGCGAATAGAGCAGCGGGATCTCGACATTCTCCGCCGCCGTGGTGCGCGGCAGCAGGTTGAAGCCCTGGAAGACGAAGCCAATCTGGCGGTTGCGGATATCCGCCAGCTCATCGCCGGAAAGCTCGGAAACGTCCTTCCCGTCGAGCAGGTAATGCCCGGAAGTCGGCCGGTCGAGACAGCCGAGTATATGCATCAGCGTCGATTTGCCGGAGCCCGACGGGCCGACGATGGAGACGAACTCGCCCGCCTCGATATCGAGCGAGACGCCGCGCAGGGCGTGCACCTCGTTATCGCCGAGCTTGTAGATCTTCTTGATGTCCTGGAGCGAAATGACGGGCAAGGCAGATCCCTTCAAATATCAGGCCGGAACGGATCCGGCCCCGACCGGGCCGGATCCATCATGCGATACTAGTCCGACGAAGCTGTCTCAGAGCCGTTGAGGCCCGCGTAATTGTAAAGCGCGACCGCGACGGATTTTTCCGCGCCGGCCATGCCGTAAACCTTCCCGGCCCCCTCGATCACATAATATTCGTTCGCCGCATGGGCATTGCCGCCCGAGCCGGCCATGCCGCCGAAGATCGGCACATTCACGGCGTAGCCCGAGAAGAGATAGGACGGCCAGTAACCGCCCATGATGCTGGAATAATCATGCAGCGGCGCGCTGGGGATGTTGAACGCATCGAACATCTTCGAAACCGCATGGCCGATTTCCGTATCGGTGCTGGTCTTCGACCACGGCACGTCGCCGACGACATTGATCTGCACATCCTTGTAGCCATGCGCGTCGAGATGCTTGCGGACCTTGTCGACAATGTCCTGCCCGGTCATGTTCGGAATGTAGCGGATATTGTGCTTGGAAACGATCCGGTTGGGCAGGATCGCGCCCGATCCGCCCTCGAACATGTTGCCGGCCCAGATGCCGTCGAGATTGAACGAGGTGCCGTAGCTCAGCTGCTTCAGCATGGTGTAGGGATCGTCGGACATGAAGCGCGCGACGCCGAGATTGTCGGCCGCCGCCTTCATGTCGTAATCCTTGGCCGCAGCGTGCAGCTTCGCATCGTCCTGCGGGTTGATCGGCTCCATATTGTCGTAGAAGCCCTTGACGAGGACATTGTTGCCGCTGTCGTCCACCAGGGTGGAAAGCATCTTGATATGGCGCCAGGCGGGGGAATCGACACCGCGCTTATAGGCGCCGTGGATGTTGCTGCGGGACGGGCCGCGGCCCCAGCTCTTGCCGCTGGTGATCAGTTCGAAGAACACGCAGCCTTCCGAGCCGCTCAGGCCGCGCGCACCGCCCCCGGCGGACTGCCCGCCGAAAGTGTACATGGCGTCAACATCGCTGAACAAGTCCTTGTGATCCTGCATGAACTTGCGATAGCCGATGTCCATCCGCTCCTCGTCGCCTTCGGCGATGATCTTGAGATTGACGGGCAGCTTGCCGGTCACCGCCTTGATCGACATCAGGGCGTTCCACATGGACATTTCGGGACCTTTGGAATTGGTCGCCCCGCGCCCGATCAGCACCTTCTTGTAGGGCGCCTGTTCGACCAGCTGGCCTTCGAAAGGCGGTGCCTTCCACAGGTCGGGCTGCGTCACCGGCATGGTGTCATACATCCAGTAGATCGCCACCGTCTTGTCGGCGCCCTCGTCGCAGCCGGCATAGACGACCGGATTGCCCTGCTGGCCCCATTCGGTCTCGCCGACGTCGTAGACCTTCGTGTCCTGGCAGCCGAGCTGGTCGAAGAAGCCCTTCACCATCTCGGCCGATTCCTGGATGCCCTCGCCGGTGTTGGAGATCGACGGCTGCTGGATCCACTTCTGCAGGTTCACGACATGCTGATCGATATTCGCATCGATATAGTCGAAGATCTTGGGAAGGTCGGGATTGTCGATCTTCGACATGTCGATGCTGATTTCGGTATCGCCGTTCGGCCGGATGCCCAGTTCCGGACCCGACGATCCCGAGCCGCCTCCGCCGGCACTGTCATCGGCGCTTTCGCCGCATGCCGACAAGAGCGGCAGCGCCCCCAGAACCGTTGCCGCGAGTAAAATGGTCTTCATCGACTTCATTCGGCCTACCCCTGTGCAAATCGCGAAGGGCCGTCCGATGCTGGAAGCGCGGGAAGTCGCATATGAGAATGCCGGTCCCCGCAGCTACGTCAAACTTCCGACCCGCCTTGCCGGGAACGATACGGCAAGAGGAAGTTTGATTCTTGTTATTCTTTTACTTCAGGGCCGGATTGCCTGACGGAATCTGTCGTGATCAACCAGATTCATCACCGATTCGATCACAGCCTGCGAATCGCCGTATAATAAGTCTCATCCGCGCCACGGCCCGGTGGGAAGGCCGCAGGGGGCGGTACGCAACCTTCGTATAATTGAGCGACAGGCCGCCGGGAGGCTAATCCAGTTCCAGTCGAAGGCGATCGCTTGAATCGCCGGGACAAGAAGCCCGCAATGCCCGCTTCGGGCTGCGACCTGAATTAGATCTGTGCTCCGGCCTCCCCACCCCCGCTGCCGGAGCCAGGTCGGCCCGGGAAGTCGGCAGGCTTCCCGGGCCTCTTCTCATGGACGGCAGACCGGAAGCGCACAGCGCAGGGAGGATAGGGGCCGACCGATATCTGCCATAGGTCCGAACACAATTGCTTCCGAAGACCGATATCCTAGTGTCGCGGGCGACAGTGGACGCGCCCCGGCTGTGGGCGAGAAGAGGAATGCCAACGGAATGGCTGAAAGCGTTGCGGATACGCCGATGGTGCGCCTGGAGGGCGGCACGTTCAGGATGGGATCCGACGATCACTATCCCGAAGAGGCGCCCGCGCGGATGGTGACGGTCGGTGGTTTCGCGATCGATGCAATCCCCGTGACCAATGCCGCCTTCGCCGAATTCGTGCGCGCCACAGGCCACGTCACCACGGCCGAAACGGCGCCCGATCCGGCGGACTATCCGGGCGCCGATCCCGCTTTGCTGCAGCCCGGCTCTTCGGTCTTCACGCCGCCGACCCGATATCCGATCAGGCCCGATCCGATGCTCTGGTGGAGCTATGTGACGGGCGCCGACTGGCGCCACCCGCAAGGCCCGGATTCAAGCATAGAGGGGATCGAGGATCACCCGGTGGTGCACATCGCCTATGCCGATGCGCAAGCCTATGCCGCCTGGGCGGGCAAGCGCCTGCCGACCGAAGCGGAATGGGAATTCGCCGCGCGCGGCGGGCTCGAAGCGGCAGCCTATGCTTGGGGCGAAGAACTGGCGCCCGGCGGAAAAATGCTGGCCAATTACTGGCAGGGGCCCTTCCCCCGCACCAATCTATGCCTCGACGGCTACGAGCGCACCTCGCCCGTGCAGACCTTCCCGGCCAATGGCTTCGGCCTTTACGACATGATCGGCAATGTCTGGGAATGGACCAGCGACCCTTATGAGGTTCCTGCTCGCCAGGCCAAGCCGTGCTGCACGCCCGAGACACGGGCGGCAAAAGGTGAATTCCCGCGCATGGTGATCAAGGGCGGATCGCATCTCTGCGCGGAGAATTACTGCCAGCGCTACCGCCCGGCTGCGCGCTATCCGCAAACCGTCGACACATCGACGACGCATATGGGGTTCCGCTGCGTGAGCGATTGAGCGGCTGGTGCTGTCCGCCGTGCCGCTCTTCCGGCGGATGTTGCTTTCTCGCCATTTGTCGGCCCGAGGCGCGCTCAATGGCGATCCGCGAGGAGTGCCCTTGCCGCTTCCATTCCTTGCCGGACGGCCTCCTCGATCCCGATGCCGTCGCAGACATGGCTGGCGATGACCTGGCCGGCCAGCGTGTCTCCCGCGCCGGTCGCATCGACCACGGCGATCGGGTCCGCGGGCAGCGTGCGGCTTCCTTCCGTTCGGTCTATCAGCACGCCTTGCGCGCCCATGGTCTGGACGATGATCTGGTCCGCACGGCGCGGCGCGGCGAAGGAGGCGTCCACGAAATCGCGCTCGCCGCCATTGCAGAAGATCAGGCCCGCGCGCGCGGCCAGCCGGTGGCGCAGTTTGGGCGTGAAGCAGGCATGGTCCAGCTTGGCGATCCAGCTCAGCGTCGCCCCCGCCGGGCAGCGATCGAGGATCTGCTGGGCCAGTGGCGCCGCGCCGGCCGTGATGCAGACATGGTCCGCGCTCTCGAGAGCCGCGATTTGCGCCGCAGACAGGCTTGTCGCATCGGCATCGCCCGGATCGAGCAGGCAGGTCGAGCCGCCTGCCTCGTCATAGATCAGCAGGCATCTGGCCGTGCGCGCCGCGGCGTCCCGCTCGATCGCGCCGGTCTCGAGGCCCGACCGTTCGCAATCAGCGAGGAGCGCCAGTTCGTCGGCATCCTCGCCGATGCGGATCGCCGGGTAGGCCGCGTGGCCGGCGGCCGCGATCCGGCGCGCGGCGTAGAGGACGGCTCCCCCCGCGCGCGGCCAGGCTCCGGCCACGCCCATCCGCGCATCGAGCGTGCACCCGGCATGGAACGGCCCCGAAAGCTGGGCGACATAATCGAGCGTGGCATAGCCGGAGAGGACGACGCGTTTCCGGCTCATTCCCCTGTTCTCCACGCTAGCCTTGCAAAGGCGCTATCCTTAAACGTTTCATAAACTGGTCGTCAATGAGCCCCCAGGGAGCGCCGTCAGTCCGCGGCTTCTTGCGTGGACTCGCGGATGCTCAGGGCGACGTTGAACACCACCCGGCGCGCGCTTTCGCCCTCCCCGTCGATCTTGCGCAGCAGCGCATCGACCGCTTCGGCGGCCATCTCGTCCACCGGCATCTCGACCGTGGTCAGCGGCGGGGTGCAATATTCGGCCCATGGGATGTCGTCGAACCCGACGATGGAAAGCTCCTCGGGAATGGCGAGCCCGATCTGGCGGGCATATTTCATCACGCCCACCGCGATCAGGTCGGACGCCACGAACACGGCGCTGGCGGTGCGCCCGGCTATCGCCTCCGTCACCGCCCTTTCGAGTTCGGTCGAGAAGGCGTTGCTGGCCGAAAAGGCCAGTTCGCCGCGTTCTGAGATCGCTTTCTCCGCCCCCGCGCAGCGATCGCGCATGCTGCGCACATCCAGTGGGCCGGTGATCACGCCGATCCGGCGATGGCCGAGCGAGAGCAGATGTTCGGCGGCGATCCGGCCGCCTTCGGCATAATCCGCCTGCACGCATTCGCAGCCCGCCACCGTCCGGTCGAGCACGATCAGCGGCGTATCGCCGGCGGGCGGCACGCTGGCGTCGTTGACGGGAAACCACACGATGCCGTCGACGCCGCGGTCGATCAGCTGGCGGATCGCTTCCTCTTCCTGCTGCTGGTCGCCCTCGGTGTCGGCCAGCAGTACACTGCAGCCATTCTGCCGCGCGCGCTGCACGATCGACTGGGCGAGGCTCGGGAAGAAGGGATTGGTCATGTCGGGCACGACGAAGCCGATCGCGCCGGTCTTGCCGGTGCGCGTGGCGCGCGCGCTGAGATTCTGCCTGTATCCCAGCTCCTTGGCCACGGAGAGGATATGCGCGCGCGTTTCCTCTCCTAGCGAGCCGGTCTTGTTCACCGCATAGGAAGCGGCGGCCAGCGAAACACCGGCGGCCTTGGCCACGTCCTTCAGCGTTGCTCTCTTGCGCGTCAAATCACATTCCCCCGCACCATTGCCGGCCCTGTTATCCGAAGGCCCGCCAATTATCCAGCAACCGACTGAATCGTTTCAGCCCTGACCACAAGGACAAGCCGCAGTCCCGCCCCAAGCCTCGCTGCGCAGAAGCAGGTTGCAATTGCACGACGGCTTGTTATGAAACGTTTCACTTGCATGACACGAACAGGCGGGGCGATGGTCATCGGAGAATTGCTGCGCGGATTGCTGGGTCTGGCCGTGTTTCTCGGCATCGCCTGGGCGATCTCCGAAAACCGCCGCGAAATCCACTATCGCGCCATGGCCGGCGGCCTCGCCGCGCAGATCATCCTCGCCTTCCTGCTCACCCGCGCACTGGGCGTGGTCGATGCGCTGGGCGCGGTGGCGCATGGCGTGGACAATCTGCAGCGCGCGGCGGAAGACGGCGCCACCTTCGTCTTCGGCTATCTCGGCGGCGGCGCGCAACCATTCGAGAAGGCCGATCCCGGCGCGTCCACCTTCATTTTCGCCTTGCAGGTCGTGCCCGCCGTGCTGCTGGTCAGCGCGCTTTCTGCCCTGCTCTGGCATTGGGGCATATTGCGCTGGATCGTGCGCGGCTTCGCCTGGCTGTTCGGCAAGCTGTTCGGCGTCAGCGGCCCGGTCGGCGTCTCCACCTCGGCCTGCATCTTCCTTGGCATGATCGAATCCCCGCTGCTGGTGCGGCCGATGCTGCCCCGGCTCTCGCGCGGGGAGTTCTTCATCATCATGGTGGACGGGCTTTCGGTGGTCGCGGGATCGACGATGATCCTGCTCGGCACGATGCTGGACGACCGGATCCCGGGCGCCTTCACTCACCTGCTCACCGCCTCGCTGATCAGCACGCCGATGGCGATCACCATGGCGCGGATCATCATCCCGAGCGAGATCGTCACTTCCGGCGAGCGCATCCCGCTGACGAGCCATTACAAGAGCAGCCTCGATGCGATGACGCATGGCACGATCGGCGGCGTGCGCGTGGCCGCCTATGTCGTCGCCCTGCTGATCGTCTTCGTCGGCACGATCAGCCTGGTGAACGCCATGCTCGGCGCGATCCCGCATAGCGGCGATCCGGTCACGCTCAGCAGCGTCTTCGGCACGATCTTCGCGCCCATTGCCTGGCTGATGGGCGTGCCGATCGGCGACCTCCAGACCGTGGGCGGGCTGCTCGGCACCAAGGTCGCCGCCAATGAGGTGGTCGCCTATGGCGAACTGGCCGCCCTGCCCGCGGGCACGCTGAGCGAGCGCGGCGCGCTGATCGCCACATATGCGCTGTGCAGCTTCGGCAATCTCGGCAGCGTCGCGATCCTGATCGGCACGCTGACGGCAATGGCGCCCGAGAAAGGCGACGAGATCGTCCAGCTCGGCCTGAAGGCGCTGCTCGCCGCGTTCCTGACCACCTGCATGACCGGCACGATCATCGGCCTGCTCAATCTGATCTTCTAGGATTTCCCATGCCCCAATGCCCCGCCTTCATTGCCTTCACCGGCGTCGATTCCGCCGATTTGATCGAGGGGATGCAGGCCCTGTCGCGGCGATATCCGATCGAATGGGGCATCCTGCTCGATCCCGCGAAGAGCGGCGACATGCTGTTCCCCGATGACGAAACGGTGGCGCGGATCCTCGCCGTGCCGGGCCTGCGTTTCGCAGCCCATGTCTGCGGCGAACAGGCGCGGCTGATCGCCGACGATCCGGCAAGTGCCGAGCTGCCACTGGCGGGCTTCCAGCGCGTGCAGGTGAATCACGGCTTCTCCGGCAGTTCGCCCGAACAGGTGGCGAATGTCATCCGTTTCGGCCGAACACGCGGCCTGCGCGCCATGCTGCAATGCCTTGGCGCTTTCCCGGCGGATACCGGTCTAGACTGGCTGTTCGATACCTCCTTCGGCACGGGCAAGGCGCCGGACCAGTGGCCCGCCCTTCCCCCGGCAAGCGGCCCTTTCTGCGGCTATTCGGGCGGAATCCGGCCCGAAAACGTGGCGCAAATCCTGGATGCAATCGCGGCCCCCGCAGGCAGCCAGTACTGGATCGACATGGAATCCGGCGTTCGCAGCGACGGCCGCTTCGACCTTGGGCGCTGCGAGCAGGTCTGCCGCGCGGTCTATGGCGAGCCTGCGTGATGAGCGAAGGCAGAGCGGATGACGCAGGGAAAAGGCTGCTGATCGTCGACACCGATCCGGGGATCGACGATGCCATGGCGCTGCTCTTCCTGCATGCCCAGCCGGACATCAGCCTTCATTCGATCACGACCGTATTCGGCAATGCCGATATCGCCACGATCACCCGCAATGCGCGCTTCCTGGCGGAGCGCTTCCAGCTCGGCGTGCCGATCATCGCCGGCGCGGGGGAAGCGCTGGCGGGCGGGCGGCATATCCCCGCGCTGAAAGTGCATGGCGAGGACGGGCTCGGCGATAGCGGGGCGGCCAGCAACACGGCGCCGGTGGAGAGCGGCCCGCCCGCCTGGCAGCATATCGCGGAAACGATCCGCCGCCATCCGGGCGAAGTCACCCTGCTTTCGATCGGCCCGCTCACCAATCTCGCGCTGGCCCTGCGCGACGATCCCGGCATCGCGGAACTGGTTGGCGAAGTGGTCGTGATGGGCGGCGCCTTCGGCACGGCGGAGCGGCACGGCAATATCACGCCCCATGCTGAAGCAAATTTCTTCTACGATCCCGAAGCCGCCGACGCGGTCCTGGCGGCGAACTGGCCGGTCACCGTGGTCGGGCTCGATGTATCAAGCGACTGCATCCTCTCTTCCGCCGAGGCGCTGCGGCTCGGCCAGGAAGGCGGCAGCGCGGGCCGCTTCCTGTGGGAAATCTCGCGCGATTACGAAGCGATCTACCGGCAGTATGACGGGCTCGACGGCTTCTGCATCCATGATGTCGCCGCCGCCGCCTATGTCGTGCGCCGGGAATGGTTCACCCGCCAAGCGAGCGCCGTGGAAGTGCTGACCGAGGGCGAGCGAAAAGGCGCGTCGATCGCCCTTGCCAATGGACGCAGGCCCGAGCAGCATTACTGTGTCGCAGTCGATCACGCACAGGTCATAAAAGCCTATACAGATGCGATCTTGCGACAGGCCGCCGGGGCATATCCCGGCTAACGGGAGAAAGCATGGTGCGTTTGCTGAAGGTTGCGATTCCGGCCTTGCTGGTCGGCGCCTGCGCGGCACCGCAACCCGCCCCCATCGAAACGGCGCAAGCGCCGGCCGGGCCGGACAAATGCTTCGACGAGGTTCCGCAAAACTGGGCCGTCCTGACGCTGGAGCCGGGCGGCGAGATGGGCGGCATCTCCGGCGTGGACTACGATCCGGCCAGCAGGCAATTGGTGATGATCAGCGACGATCGCGGGCCGCATGGCGGCACGCGCCTGTTCGACGGCACGCTCGATCTGAAAGCGGATCGTAACATTTCGCTGACGATCACCAGCGAGCCGATCCTCCAGACGGAAACCGGCCACGGCGTGGATGCGGAATCGGTTCGCCTCGCGCCCGGCGGCGGGTTGTTCTGGACCAGCGAAGGCGATGCCAAACAAGGGATCGCCCCGGCGCTCTACCGGCAGGGCCCCGGCGCGAAGGTGAGCGAAAAGATCCCCCTCCCCGCCATGCTACAGGCCGATCCGGAAGGCCGGCGCGGCCCGCGCGACAATGGCTCTTTCGAAGGGCTCTCTCTCTCGAAAAACGGGGCACTGTGGATCGGCGTGGAAGTGCCGCTGATCGAACAGGGGCCGGTGCCCACCGCCAGTTCGGGCAGCCTGACCACCATCATGCAGCTCACCCCCGGCAAAGCGGGCGACCGCGCCTTCGCCTATCCGCTGGAACCCATCCCCCAGCAGCTTCCCGGCAAGTTCGCCGATAACGGCCTCAGCGAGATACTTGCGCTTGGGCAGGACCGGCTGCTGGTGATCGAGCGCTCCGGCAGCCAGCAGGCCGATGACAGCTTCCATTTCATCACCCGGCTGTTCTGCGCCATGCCGGGTACGGCGAAGACGGAAGACGGGCGGCAGGTCATGACCAAGCAGCTGGTCGCCGAGCTCGACAGCCTCGGGCCGTTCGATCGGACCAATTTCGAAGGCATCACCTTCGGCCCGGTCCTGCCCGATGGCCGCCCCAGCCTGATCCTCGCCTCGGACAACAATTTCACCGAGGAGCCGACGGTCCTGCTGGTCCTCGCGCTCGATAAGCCGGAATAGCGCCAAACGGACGAACGGAGAGCGGCTTCGCCGCCACCCTCCGTTCGCCAGGCAGGTCAGAACCGCGCGTGCAGTGACGCTGTGAGGGTGCGCGGCGCTCCGACGAAATAGCGATCGAGCGTATGGACGTTCGGCCCGCCGAACAGGCCGAATTCCGGAAGGGTCGCGGTCGAGCTGCTGACGGCGCCGATATAGTCCTCGTCGAACAGATTATCGACATTGAGCTGCAGCAGCATCTCGCGGAACGGCCCGGTTTCGCCGAAATCATAGGCCAGGCGCGCGCCGACCACCGTGTAGCCGGGAATCTCCTCGATCCCGATCTCGTCGAAGCTGTTGGGGAACAGGATGTGGCCGCCCACGCGGTCGCTCGCATAGCGGGCATTGACGCCCAGCGTCAGCCCGGTGACCGGTTCGACCGAGACCTGGCCGAACAGGCTGTGCTTCGGGATGTCGCGCACCCGCTCCCCGCCGATAACGCCGACCGAGGCGAGCGCGGCACGCTCGGCGGAACCCTCCGCAGGATCGTCATGCCTGGCGTCCTGATAGGCATAAGACAGATAGAAATCGAAGATGCCGTAATCGCCGATCACGGTGGCTTCCACGCCCTTGCTGGTGGTGCCGGCGATATTGGCCGCCCGCGTGGCGACATTGCCGCGCACGATCTCGTCCGGGTCGACATCCGTGGTGTCGCGCGGGATGATGCCGATATTGTTCTTCAGATCGGTGTGGAAACCCTGCAGCAACAGCGCCAGGTGATCCCTCGTATAGCGCACGCCGATGTCGAAATTCTCGGTTTCGATCGGCGAAAGGTCGCCCGGATCGATCACCGCGTTGGAGCCCAGGAAGGCATCTTCCGGAATGCCGGCAAAGTTCTGCGCATAGCCCGCGAAGAGCTCGACATGCGGGGCCGGCTTGAAGCCGAGCGCGATCTTCGGATTGATCCCGGAATCCTGCGAGAAGCTGACCACGGTTTCATATTCGAGCGGCGATCGCGCCTTGTAGCTCACATCCATCCAGGTGAGGCCGAGATCGAGCCGCAGCATGTCGGGCACGATCTCGATCGAGTCCTGCGCATAGAGCATGGTCGTCTCGATCGTGGAGTGCCGGTCATATTCGACATAGGCGAGATCGCCGCGATCGACCGCAATGCTCGTGGTCGGATCGAGGATCGGGTAGAAATTGCGCGTCTCGCTCGATTTGGCGCGTTCCCACCAGCCGCCGATCCGCAGCGTGTTGCCGGGCAGCAGGTCCTCCACCCGCAATTCGCCGGTCGTGCCGTAACGGTCCGTATCGCGCGGCGTGATGCGCATGTCCGCCGGGCCGCCGAATGTGTTGCTGTCGCGCGTGGTGATGAGTTCCGGCCGGATCGCGCCGCCGAGATTGTCATAGCCGGTCACCGCTTCGGGATCGCTGCCCGAAAGGCGGCGCGAACGGTCCTGGTAACGCAGGGATTCGCCGCGCAGGGTCTGGAGATAGGGGTTGAGGCTCAGCGTCACCGTGTCGGCCAGCACGAACTCGCTGTTGAAATAGCCGAGGAAGTCCTTGCGCGTGCCGCCCAGTGCGCCGCCATAATCCACGTCGATCGCGGGGATGCCGGAGATTTCGTCCGTCGCCTGGTCGCTATGCGGATCGGCGAGGAATTCGTCGAGCGTGACAATGTTGAAATCATTGTCCTTCTGATCGTTGTAGGAGGCGCGGAACTTGACGAAGGAGCCGTCCGCGAAATCCTTCACCGCCTTGAATTCGAGATGGTCGCGGCGCGAGGATCGGGCTTTCGGCCCGGTCCAAATGTCGTTCTCCTGATGCGAATAGCTGACATAGGAGGTGAGCCCGGGGAGGATTTCGCCGGTATCGATCCGTGCATAGCCGCGATAGAAATTGTCCGAGCCGATGCCGGCTTCCACCGTCGCGCCGAGATCGAGGCGCGGATCGTCAGTCACGAAATCGACGAAGCCGCCAAGCGCGAAGCGCGAGGGCGCGCCGATATCGCCGGCGCTCTGCGAAACGTCGATCCGGCCAATATTGCTCGATTCGATGAAGCGCTGCGGCGGCGAGCCGCCATTGAAGCGCGCATCGCCCGTGGGAATGCCGTCAATGGTGAGCCCGATCTGCTCCTTGTTGAGGCCGCGCATATAGAGTTCGAAGGAGAAGGACCCGCCGCGCGCATCGCCGGTCGAAACCTGGATGCCCGGCACGCGGGCGAGGCTCTGGGTGATATCGGCGCCGAGCGGGCGGTCCATGATATCCTCGCTGGTCACGACGGCCGCGGCATGCAGATTGCCCGCGCCGATCTTCTCCGCGGTAACGATGATCGCATCCGCCGTAGTGATATCCGGCTCGTCGGAAGCCTGCGCCGATGCCGGCGATGCGGCAAGCGAAAGGGCGAGCGCAGCAATGCTGGCTCCGCCAAGCCGGAAAGATGACTTCGTCTTACTCATTCCAAACCGCCGCATAACTACCCCCTTCGCGCAAACTGGAGACATTTGTCACATAAATGAAACGTTTCACTTAACTCTTCATAGAATTTCACTCCGCATCTCGCAAGTGCAAAATTTTTGGATCGGGCGGCGCGATTGCGCGGCTTGGCAAAGGGCGTGCAGGTCCCTGCTTCAGCGCGATAAATTCGGCCGGGAGAGCTGTCGCTGGGCGTTATCGGGGCGGGCAAGACGGGGCAAATGCCCGGCCGCGACCCAGGAATCGGCAATCAGCCGTTCACGGCAATCGCGATCCTGACGGGCGAGATCCTGGTGACTCGGTCATCGTCGGTCGATGCGTCGGTCACCACGATGCGATAGCTCTTTCCATCCGCGGCAACGCGGCAGATCACATTGCCGCGCTTGCTTCGGAAGCGGGAGGTCAGCCGGCCCATTACCAGCTCGGCAGCGGGATGCAGGGCCGTGGCATAGACGTCCCGCTCGCCCGCAAACAGGCGCGGATTGTAAACGCGCTCCAGCGTCTCGATGCTGGGATGGGCCGCGTGCCAGGCGGAGATGATCCAGTCTCGTGCGGCCAGCGCGCGGATCGTTTCGCCGGACGAACCGTCGAACATGCCGTGATGCGGCAGCTTCGCGACATCAACCCGGCCGACGGCGCGGGCAGCGGGCGTCAGCGCATTCATCCACGGACGCGTGCCGGCATCGGCCCAGTCGGTGAGGTCGCCGCCGGAGAAATAGCGGAAGTCGCCGAAGCTGAGCAGGAAAGCGGCCGACATCGCATTCTCGTTCGGGAAGTTACCTTCCGCGAGCGTCGCGCGCGCGGGGAAGATGGAGCGGGCATCATCCCCTTGCCCGGTCCAAACCGAACCGCGCGCGGCGACGGTGCGGATGGAAAACGGCATCGGCCCAATAAGGTCGGGAAGGACCTGCCCGGTGCTGCCAACGCGGGCCCTCTCCACCACCTTGCCAGCCGCGGCGAAGGCACGGACGAAGGCGATGTAATTCTCGATCGAGGCACGATCCTCGAGCGGCGGATAGCCATAATCGAGATAGCAGGGATCGACGAGCTTGCGCAGCGGTAACCGCCCGGCAACGCTGCTGATGCCAGTCGGCTGATAGGCCTTGCCCAGCTCCGCATGCGAATTCGGTAGCACCGCGCCGACATGATCGGGATGCAGATGGGTTATTGCCGCCGCGTCGACCGCGCTGCCCCCGGTATCGCGCAGCCGCCGGCCGATATAGTCCGCGATCCACTTGCCCGTATCACGCGCGGCTTCCGCCGATGTGGCGACCAGGGCCGGATCGGGACGCGCCACCGACCCGGCATCGATCAGCGCGATGCTGCCATCGGGCGCGACGATGACGGTCGCATCGCCCCGCCCTGTGGCCAGATGGTGGATTTCAAGCTCACCCGGCGTCCACGGCGGAAGCCGACCGCCCAGTTCGGGCTGCGTGGCCCTGCCGAAACCCGTATTGCCCACCAGAGCAAGGCCGGCCGCCGTGGAATAGAATGCCAGTGCCTGCCTTCTGCTGAGATCCACCATTGCCCGGCCCCCTCAGAACCGGAAGCCGACGCGCACGCCATAGGTGGAGGGGGCGCCATAGGATTCGCCCACGCCGCCGGCAGTGAAATCGGACCGGACGAGAACATATTCCTTGTCGAAGATATTGTCCGCCCAGAACAGCACGCGCCATGCGCCATCGGCATCCTCGAGGCCGATCGAGGCATTCGCGAGGCCATAGGAGTCGATCAGGAAAGTGTCCCGGTTTTCGGAACCGGTGTAATAGTCGTCCTGCCAGGAATAGCTGGCATTCGCGAGCAGGTTGATCGTGTCGGTCAGCGGCACATCGGCGTCCATCCCCAGCGAGAAGCTGTTTTCAGGCGACGAGGCGAGGATGTTTCCCGCGCGATCCTCATTGTTCAGATCGATCAGGAATTCGTCGTAGCGCGCGTCGAGATAGGCGTAGCTGGCAGAGACGGACACGTTGCGGGTAATCGCGAAACGCGTCTCCATCTCCACGCCCTTGATCGTCGCCTTGCCGGCATTGCGGATCACGAAGTTGAAATTGGAGTTGAGGAAGCCCTCTTGCTTGTTCTTGTACTTCTCCACGAAGCCCGCGAGATTGAAGGTCAGGCGGCGGTCGATCAGCTGGCTCTTGATGCCGGCTTCATAGGCGTCGACCGTCTCGGGCGCGAACGGATCGGAGATCACGCCGATCGAAGGCTCCTCCGTATTGAAGCCGCCCGCAGTGAAGCCGCGCGTGTAGCTTGCATAGACCAGCAGATTATCGGTCGGCTTGGCTTCTAGCGCCACGCGCGGCGTGAAGGCATCGTAATCGCCGTCGAAATCCGCATCCGAGAAATTGCTGCCGGGTGCCAGCGCGTCGATGAAATCGACGTCGACCCGTTTCTTTTCATAGGTGTAGCGGCCGCCCAGATGGGCGGTCAGCCAGTCGGCCAGATCGTAATCCAGATCGACATAGGCGGCGTAGCTGCTGGTCGTCACATCCTGCACGAACGTGCGGTCGCGGTTTAGCCCGCCATTCCCGGCATTGAACTGGATGGTCCGCGCATCGCGATCGATATCCTCGCGAAAGTAATAGAGCCCCAGCACATAACCGAAAGGCGAGGAGCCATCGCTCACCAGCCGGACTTCCTGCGAAAAGGTCCGCGGATGATCGCGGTTTTCGGTGACGCGCTGAAACGGGAAGGTCGCGCTTACCGGCGTCAGCAGCGTGTAGCTGACCGGACTGAAATCCAGATCCTCATCCGCATCGCTGTCGCGATAGGCAGTGATCGAAGTGACGGTGCCGATGCCGGTCTCCAGCGTGGCGGTGGCGGAAAGCCCGTATGCCTCGCGGTGGTATCGCTGCGGATAACCGGTCTCGGTGGTGCGCGGATCGCCATCATCGGCGTTTGCCGGGCTGGTCGCCGACAGGGCGCGGCCCTTGTTCTTGTCCCGCCCGTAATCAGCGGAGACGAGCAGCGAGAAGGCATCGCCCGAATCGAACAGGACGGCGCCGCGCACCGAGATCGAGTCCAGATTATCCGCCTCGCGGTCGATCAGCCGATCGGTGGAAAAGCCGTCGCGGCGGGCATAATTGACCGAGATCTTCGCCGCCACGCTGTCGCCAAGCGGGCCGTTGACGAGGCCCCGCAGCGTCCACGCATCGTAATTTCCATATCCCACTTCGCCCTTCACGATCGAACTGGTGAGGTTGGGCTTGGCGGTGTTGACCACGATCGCACCGCCGGTGACATTGCGTCCGAACAGCGTGCCTTGCGGGCCGCGCAGCACTTCGATCGATTCCAGATCGAACAGCTGGAAGGTCGATGCGCTGTTGCGCGAGATATAGACATCGTCGATGAACACGCCGACCGGCTTGCTCGCCCCAGCCTGCGAAAAGGTGTTCGATGCGCCGCGAATGGCGATGATCGGTTCCGCCTCGCTGAAAGCCGACACGGTGAGGCCGGGCACAGTGCGCGCCACTTCCTGCAGCTCGGTCGTGCCGCGACGGTCGGCCTCTTCGCCGCTGACGACGCTGATGGCGAGCGGAACATCCTGCAGGTTCTCTTCCCGCCTTTGGGCGGTGACGAAGATGGGCGCCGCTGCCGGAGGCTCCGCGACCGGGCCGGTTTCGCGCACCGCCGTCTTCGGCGCTGCCAGCACGACATAAGTATCGGCCCCGGTCAGCTGGGCCGTGAGGCCGGTCCCGGCCAGCATCCGCTCGAGCGCCTGCGGGACAGTCATCGTCCCCGAAATGGCCTGGCTGCGCCGCCCCGCCGCGTTGTCGCCCGAGATCACGATCTGCACCTTGGCCTGCCGCGCGAACTCGCGCACGGCACTGGCCACGTCCTGCGCGGGCACGTCGAAGCGAACGGTCTGCGCCATGGCGGGCGACGCGATTACGGTGGCCGAGACGGCCGTGGCGATGGAAAGATGGCGAAGTAGCGCGTTCATAAAGCCCCCCTGGGATGGATCAAATTCGCGGTGTTGCCCGCTTGACGATCCGGGGAGCGGTTTCCTTATCGCCCCTGCGTTTTTTTCTGCGGCCCGATCACGATGCCATCGGGCCCGGCACGGGATTCGGTCCCCAGGCTGACCGCGATCGCCCTGGCGAAGCCTTCCGCATCGTTCATCCGGAACGAACCATAGAGCTGCTCTCGCCCGAGCGCGGGATCCGTGACGCGCAATTGCAGCGCGCTGTGCCGGTTGAACTCGGCGAGCGCGCTGTCGAGCGTTTCGCCATTGAGCTCCAGCCAGCCCTCGCGCCAGGCCAGCGCGCGGTCGATATCGGCCGAAGCCATCTTCTGCGGCGCCACCATGGAACCTCCGGCGGCTGATTTCGCGAATTGCGCCTTCTGGCCGGCGCGGAGTTCGACGGCACCCGAAGGCGCATCGACGCGAACCGCGCCTTCGGTGACGAGAACCTCGACCTCTCCCGAGCGGTCGTCGTCGGTCACCTGGAACGCCGTGCCGATATCGGTGATGACGATATCGTCCACGATCACCCGGAAAGGACGATCGGCGTCATGCTCGGCGCGAAACAGGACCCTGCCCGAGTCCAGATGGACATCTCTGGTATCGCCATCAAACGCGACCTCGATCCGGCTGTTCGCATCGATCGAAACCGATGAGCCGTCACTGAGCGCCAGCGAACGCACCTCGCCCAGCTGCGTCTGATAGGTTTCGGCGGGCGAGAACAGCAGGAAGACGGCCGCCACCGTCGCGGCGAGTGCGGCCACGGCCCCACCCCACAGCGCCGGGTCTTTCCAGCGCGAACGCGCCCCGCCCGCGGTTTCCAGCTCTTCCACGGCCTCGCCCGGCGCGAACAACGCAAGGATGGACTGCGCGCGCAACAGGGCGCCGGCATGCCGCGGGTCCTGGCCGATCCAATCGTCCAGGCCCGGATGGAGCGCGCCGGGCGCAGCATCCAGCCTGGCGGCCCAGCTGGCCGCTTCGGCTTCGATCGCCTCAACCGATTTTGCGGTGCTGACCGTCAATCTTCCCTACTTCCTGCTCGGCATCGCTCGGCGTCCTGAGGCCGCGCTGGATCGTGCGCAGCGCCTTCTGGACATCGTTCTCGACCACATTCTCACTCACGCCAAGGCGCATTGCAATTTCCCGTTGCGACAATCCCTCGATCCGTTTCCAGGTGAAAATGGTCCGGCACCTCTCGTCCAGCGTCGCCAGCAATTCGTCCACCAAACGAAGCTGTTCTCGGGCAAACACCTCTGCTTCCACGCCTATCGCTGCATCTTCGACGATTGGCGGAGCGTTTTCCGTAAAATCCTCGAAGCGAACGACGCGCGAGCGGCGCAGGCTGTCGCGCCAGGCGTTCTGGACCACCTGCATGAAATAGGCATTGGGCCGGTCGATATGCTCGACCGATTTGAGCGTCGCCATCCGGCAATAGGCATCCTGGATCAGGTCATCGATATCGGCTTCCGCAATGCCGGAACGGCGCAGCGCGGCCCGGACGCTGCTTTCCCGCGGGACCACATGTCGCGATATCCATCGGACAATGTGAGGTGGGCAGATTGGCAAGTGCGGGGAGACTCCAGAAACGCTGTTTCTGAATCCCGTTTACTAACCCAATATGACACGAAGTGCAGAATATATCCTGACCACGCCCCTCGCGGAACCGCGATCGGGCTTAATTCACGCCGTCCTCACTACTCCGCCAGCCGGTCGTTGGCGCGCTTTACCACATAGCTGCGGATCGCCTCGACCTGGTCTTCGCTGTATTCGTCCGAGAAATCCGGCATGCCGAGCGGCTGGGCCGCGCCTTCGAGCACGAAGGCCCGGAACACGCGTTCATCGGTGATAGCCTGCGAGTAGCGGAGATCGGGCACGCCGCCGCGATTGACCGCCGAATCCCCGTGGCACATCCAGCAACTGGTGTGGAACAGCTTGCGGCCTGGATAAAGGGTAATATGGAGTCAGCTGCCCGGAGCCACCTCGAACGCGGCTGCCGCCTCCTGCCGGTAGATCCTGCCTTCCTTCATCACCATGACGACATTGCGCATCGCATGCATGTCGGTGAAAGGTTCGCCTTTTACAGCGATGATATCGGCGGACATTCCCGGTTCGATCGTGCCGGTGACGGCCGATATGCCCAGCAGGTCGGCGGCGCCGGAGGTGGCGGAGCGGAGGGCGTCGAGCGGTGACATGCCATGCGCGACCATCACGGCCAGTTCGTCGGAGTTCTCGCCCGGAAGTTCGAACGTGTCGGTGCCGAAGGCGATCTTCACGCCGCTGTCGAGCGCGCGTCGAAACGTCGCATTATGCTCGCGCACGGTGTTGGCCAGCATCTCGCGCTTTTCCGGCGAGACGGGGCCGAGGATCACGTCGTCGCGCCACAATTCGTACACCATCAGCGTCGGCACGTAATAGATGCCGCGCGCGGCCATCAGCCGGAAGGTGTCCTCGGTCAGATAGAGCCCGTGCTCGATCGAATCGACGCCCGCATCGATGGCGATGCGCGCCGCCTCGTCGCTATAGGTATGCGCCGCCACGCGCAGATGCGCGCGATGCGCCTCTTCGACCAGCGCATGCAGTTCCTCCGGCGAATAGTTCATCGATCCGGTGAGAATATCCGTCCGCAACTGCTTCTTTTCGAAGGATTCCATGTAGATCTTGATAACATCCGCGCCTTGCGCGACGAGCTGGCGCACGGCCTTGCGGACTTCGGCCACGCCGTCCGCCGAGCTCGAGAGAGGCGGGGTGTCGAGATAGGGCGAATAGCCGACCAGGCGATAGGCGCCGGTCGCTGTGATCGGGCGGATCGCCGTCAGTATGCGCGGCCCCGGGACCAGTTCCTGCTCGATCGCGTCCCGCAAGGCGACATCGGCGAAACCCGATCCCTCATTGCCGAGATCGCGGATGGTGGTGACGCCGCCCATAAGCGTCTTGCGGGCATTCACGCTGGCCCAGAGCGCCCGGAATTCGGGCGTCTCGCGCAGCATCTGCGAATCGTAATCGCCCGAATGGAGCGCGATATGCGTGTGCGCGTCGATCAGCCCCGGCATCACCATGCAGCAGCTGAGATCGACCACCGGCGCTCCCGGCGGGATCGCCAGCCCATCGCCCACTTCCGCGATCTTTCCCTCGCTGACATGGATGACCACGCCCTGCCTCGGGGCGGCCTTGCCGTCGAAGAAACGGCCGGCGCGCAGGTAGATGCCGGTTCCGGAACTCGCCCCCGCCGCTTCGGTGGCGGGATCCGGTGTTTGTGCAGAGACCGTGGTTGAGGAGACGAGGGCGATGGCGGCAGCGGCGGCCAGTGCGATTGAGCGAGCGATCATAATGCTTGCATATCGAGCGAAGCGGGCGATGACCAGAAGCACGCGCCTCCGCCCGGAAGGCCGTTCTCGCGCCGCCCTGGCGCGGGGCTGACATCAAGTTCGCAACAGGAGGCCCGGTGTCGTTTCCCATACGCTTCGTGCGCGACCAGTTCCCTGCCCTGACGGTGACCGATGCGGGCCGCCCGCGCCGCTATTTCGATGGGCCGGGCGGGACGCAGATCTGCCGGCCGGCGATGGCGCGGATGGTTGCGCATATGGAACAGGGCACGGCCAATGCCGGCGGCGCCTTTGCCACCTCTCGCGAAACCGATGCGCTGAGCGCGGAGGCGCATGCAGCCATGGCAGACCTGCTGGGCGGCGCGCCCGGCGAGATCGCCTTCGGCCCCAACATGACTTCTCTGACCATCGCCGTGTCGCGCGCCATCGCGCGCGAATGGGAGGCGGGCGACGAGGTCGTGCTCACCCGGCTCGACCATGACGCGAATGTCGCGCCCTGGATGCTGGCGGCGCGCGATCGCGGCGCCGTGGTCCGCTGGCTCGATTTCGATCCGGCAACGGGCAGGCTGCGCATCGACCAGCTTCCCGAATTGCTCAACGAACGGACCCGCCTGGTTGCCGTCGGCATGGCCAGCAACGCGCTCGGCACGCTCAACGACGTGCCGACCATCGCCGCCGAAGTGCGCGAACGGTGCGATGCGCTGATCTTCGTCGATGCGGTGCAGTCCGTCCCGCATGTCCCGACGGACGTCGCCGCATTGGGATGCGATCTGCTTGCCTGTTCGCCCTACAAGTTCTTCGGCCCCCATCAGGGTGTGCTGTGGGGCCGCGCGAAAGTGCTGGAGCGGCTGGAGGCTTACAAGGTCCGCCCCGCCTCCGACCAGCCGCCCGCCCGGCGCTTCGAAACCGGCACCCCCTCTTTCGAGGGACAGGCGGGCGTGATCGGCACGATCGAATATCTCGCATCGCTGGGGGAGCGGCTGGCGCCGGAAACCGCCGGGAACAGGCGCGCCGCGCTGCTGGCCGCATTGGCAGGCTCGTTGGGCTACGAAGAGACATTGGGAGCGCATCTGCTGGATGGGCTGCGCGAGGTGCCCGGGCTTACGCTATACGGACCGCCCACGATGGAGGGCCGGGTTCCGACCTTCGCCTTCACGCTGGCCGGTCAGCGGCCGGGCGACGTGGCGACCGCGCTCGCGGAACAGGGCATCTTCGTCTGGTCCGGCCATTTCTACGCGGTCGAGACGATCGCCCGGCTGGGCCTTGCCGAAAGCGGCGGGCTGATCCGGGTCGGCCTGTGCCATTACAACAGCGAGGAGGAGATCGACGCGCTGGTGGAAGCGCTGCACGCGCTTGCGCGCGGCCGCTGACCGTGTTTCATCCATTGCCGGTGCCGAGGGGGATTATCATGCGAGCAGCTTTTCTGGCCGGGGCGGCCCTGTGCCTTTTCGTGTCGCCGGCATCGGCGCAGAGTGCGCCCGCCGCCGCCGAGGCACAGAGCGCGGATGCCCGGTTCGAAGTGCTCTACACGCGCGAATGGGCCTGGCGGCAGCTTCAGGGCGCGGGCGGGGAAGACGATACGGCGGTGCGCCCGCACCTTCCCGACCTCTCGCCCGAGGCGCAGGCCGATCGGCTTGCCTATCTCCAGGATGTGCTGGACGCGCTCGACGCCATCCCGCGCGACGCGCTCTCCCCTACCCACCAGGTCGATTACCAGGTCTATCGCTTCCAGATCGAAACGCTGATCAACCGGCTGCGCTTTCGCGAATATGAGAAGCCGCTCAACGCGGATAGCAGCTTCTGGACCGATCTCGGCTTCGTCGCGCGCGGCGATTTCAAGACCGAGACCGACTATCGCAACTGGATCACCCAGATGCGCGAGCTGCCCCGCTATTTCGCGCAGGAGATCGCGAATATGCGGGCTGGCCTGGCGCGGGGCTTCACGCCGCCGCGCGTCACGCTGGCCGGGCGGGATGCCACCATCACTTCGGTGCTGGATGCCGCGCGGCCCGAGGACACCTATTTCTACCTGCCCTTCAAGGACATGCCGGCGGACATACCCGAGGCGCAGCAGGCGGCTCTGCGCGCGGAGGCGGTCGGCGCGATCCGCGATGCGGCCATCCCCGCGCACCGCACTCTCCTCGCCTTCATGCGCGAGGACTATGTGCCCAACGCCCGCACCAGCCTCGCCGCACAGGCGCTGCCGGATGGGGTCGCCTATTATCAGTCGCTGATCCGCGAATATACGACGCGCGACCTGACGCCCGACGCGATCCATGCTCTCGGCCTTGCCGAAGTCGCGAAGATCCACGCGCAGATGATCGCGACGATGCGCGAGACCGGCTTCAAGGGCGACCTGCCCGCCTTCCTCGCCTTCCTGCGCAGCGATCCGCAATTCTATGCGCAGACGCCCGACGAATTGCTGCATGAGGCGGCGTGGATCACCAAGCAGGTGGACGGGAAGCTCGGCCTGTTCTTCGGACGCCTGCCGCGCCGGCGGTTTACCGTCCTGCCCGTGCCGGCCGACCTCGCGCCGACCTATACGTCGGGCCGCGGCGGGCCCGGCGCCTATCTGGTCAACACGCATAACCTGCCCGCGCGCCCGCTCTATTCATTGCGCGCGCTGACGCTGCACGAGGCCGCGCCCGGCCATGCCTTCCAGATGCCGCTGGCGCTGGAGAATGCCGATCAGCCGGATTTCCGCCGGCATTTCTACTTCAACGCCTATGGCGAAGGCTGGGCGCTCTATTGCGAGTGGCTGGGGCAGGAGATGGGCATTTACGAGACGCCCTATCAGCGTTTCGGAATGCTGAGCTACCAGATGTGGCGCGCCTCCCGGCTGGTGGTCGATACCGGCATCCATTCGCAAGGCTGGACGCGTGAGCAGGCAATCGCCTTCCTCACCGAGAACACCGCGCTGGCGCCCTACGAGATCCAGACCGAAGTGGACCGCTATATCAGCTGGCCGGGCCAGGCGCTTGCCTATTACCTTGGCGAGCGGGCGATCCGCGATGGGCGCGCCCGCGCCGAACAGGCGCTGGGGGACCGATTCAACATCCGTGCCTATCACGACATGGTGCTGGCGCTGGGCGCTGTGCCTCTGCCGGTGCTGGACGATGCGGTGGACGCCTTCATCACCGGGGGCGGCATCGGCCCCTATCCCGAGGAGGAGTGAGCCTCCCCGGTTTCGGCGGCGGACGGGTTCTTCACCCGGCGATCAAGGAAGTCCTCGATCGTCTGCCACAGATGCACATTGGGGCCGACGCCGATGAAATGATGCGTCATGCCCGGATAGGTCATCATCTCGAACGGAATCCGCGCCTGCTGTAGAGCGGCGTAGAAGGACGTCCCCTGCTCGAACACGACATTGTCGTCCGACATGCCGTGGATCATCAGCAAGGGATCGCGGATCGACGCGGCATAAGGCAGCGCGTCGGACAATTCATAAGGCCGCGGATCGATGCTCGGATTGCCGAGAAAACGCTCCGTGGCATGGGTATCGTAAATGCCCCATTGCGTGACCGGCGCGCCGGATATGCCGGCGGCGAAGACGCCCGGCGCCTGTTCCAGCATCTTCAGCGTCATATAGCCGCCATAGGACCAGCCATAGGTGGCGATGCGGCCGGGATCGACAAAGGGCAGCGACTGGAGATAGCGCGCGCCCGCCACCTGATCGGCAACCTCGACCGAACCGAGATGGTGCCAGATCTGGTCCTCGAACGCCTTGCCGCGATTGGCCGATCCGCGATTGTCGATCTGGAACCAGATCCAGCCGTGATCGACCCAATATTGCCGCATCGGGCCGCCCCAGGCGCGTGTCACCCGCTGGACGGTGGGGCCGCCATAATGTTCGAAGAACACGGGGTAGCGCTTACCCGGTTCCAGCTCTGGCGTGATTATTTCCCAATGCAGCACCGTGCCGTCTTCCGCGGTGATCGTGCCGAAGCGCGTCTCCCGGTGGCTCGCCCGATAGGGATAATAGGGATGGCCGGGCGTGACGGCATTTTCGGAAAGCCATGCCAGCCGGCGGCCGCCAGTGTCCGCGACATAGCTTTGCGGCGGCTGGTCCGGGTTCGACCGGGTGACGATCATCCGCGTCGCCGCGCCGTCCATCCTTGCCTCGTTCCACCAGCCGCTTTCGGTCAGCCGGCGCGGCGTAGCCGGCTCGCGATAGGATGCGAGATAGACCTGCCGTTCCAGCGGCGTCTCACGATTGCCGGTGAAATAGACCAGCCCGCGCGCCTCATCGACGCCGATCACGGATTTCACTTCCCAGTCGCCGCTGGTGATCCGGGTCCAGTTGCCGCCGGCGAAGCGATAGAGATGGCCATGGCCGTCGCGCTCCGACCACCACAGGATGCTGCCGTCGCGCAGCGCCCGGAAATTGTCCTGCAGGTTGACCCAGCTCTCCGGCCCGGAGCGTTCGCTGAACAGCACTGTCGCCGCGCCGGTGGCGGGATCGACCTTGAGCAAATCAAGTACGGTTTCTTCGCGGTTCTGCCGCTGGACATAGAGCGCCGATCCGTCCGGCGCCCAATCGACGCGCGCGAGATAGGCTTCCGGATCGTTGCCCATATCGACGCGAACCTTGCCGCTGCCATCCGGCTTCATCACCCACAGGCTGACATCGGCATTGGCGGTGCCGGCGGTGGGATAGCGCTGATCAAATACGCGCGTGCCGGTGGCGCCGATGGCCGTGCGGGTGACGACATCGACCCGGGATTCGTCCGTACGCTGGGCGGCGATGCGGCTGCCATCGGGCGCCCACCACTGGCCCTCGTAACGCCCCATCTCCTCCTGCGCGACGAACTCCGCCGTGCCCCAGCCCACGGTGTCGCTGCCATCCTCGGTCAGCTGCGACTCCGTGCCCCGATCGAGATCGGCGACGACGAGATTGCCGTCGCGCACGAATGAGACATGGTGGCCGTCGCCCGAAATATGCGGCGCGAGCTCGGTCCCCTCCGTTTCCGTGAGGCGGCGGACGGTTCCGTCCAGCGCGGCGAGATAGAGATCGCCGTCCAGCATGAAGAGAAGCGCATGGCCGTCCGGCGCCCATTGGAAATCGGCGATGCCCTTGGTGCCGCCGATGCGCAGCCGCTCGCGATGCATCATTTCCGCCTCGGAAAGCGGCGCGCCCGATTCCAGCTTCTCCGAATCGACCAGCATCCGCGCCTTTCCCGAGCCGGGCTCGATCAGCCAGAGATCGAACCGGCTCCTGTCCTCGGCGCGGGCGCGAAGAACCGCGATCGCCGCTCCGTCCGGCGCGAGCTGCGGCTCCCGGTCGGACGGGCCATCCAGCGCCGGGCTCTCGAAGATTCGCTCCAATGTGAGCGATTCCGCACTCGCGGGCGTAATTGCCGCCGAGGAGATAACGAGCGAAATCAACAGGAAAGGTTTCATCACACCTCGGATAAAGCAGCCCCACATCGCGATACGGGGCCGTCGGCCGGAGGCCAGATCGTCCTGTTTCGCGCAATTCAGGTCTGATCGGTTCGGCCTCGTGCCGCAAGCTTGCAACTTGCGGCCTGCTCGCTCAGCCTTCATGCTGCGATGCGGGATGCCCGATCGACATGATCGGGCGCCGTCCCAACCATTTGCACGAAAATGTCGTCAGAGAAGCCGTTGACGATTGGTTCCCAAATGGCCATGCGGTTTTGGACGAAGTCAACGCGGATGCATCTCGTGGCTCGTCCGCGCTCGGGTTTACTATGGCAGGCTGTTCGCTGGACATGCTGGATTATGGGACACGGGCACGCGCCAGTAGTTTTTTGCGGGCAGGTGTGAATGATCTTGTTATCGCGTGATCGCGCCCGACAGGATCGCTCGCAGGATATTGGCTCGGTGGGATGATGCCTGAAATGTCAAAGCTGCGCCCCGTGATCTTCGCGAGCCTGGCCTTTGGCCTTGCCCTGCTCTCCGGCTGTTCCGACAGCGGCGGCGGGCGGTCGAACCGGGCGCCGGAAGTGGGCTTCGTGATCGCCAAGCCCTCGGCGGTGCCGATATCGGTCACGCTCGGCGGGCGCACAGTCGCTTATGAAACCAGCGAAGTCCGGCCGCAGGTCAACGGCATCATCCGCCGGCGGCTGTTCAAGGAAGGCAGCAATGTCCGGGCCGGGCAGCAGCTCTACCAGATCGACGACAGCCTGTTCCGCGCCGCCGTGCAGCAGGCGGAGGCCAATCTCGCCAGCGCGAAAGCGACGGCCGAAGCGGCCGAAGCGCGGGCCGAGCGTTATGCGCCGCTGGCCGAGATAGAAGCGGTCGCCCAGCAGGATTATTCCGATGCCAAGGCGCAGGCGGGCCAGGCGAAAGCGGCCGTGGCGCAGGCGACCGCCGCGCTCGAAACCGCGCGGATCAATTTGCGCTATTCGCGGGTAACGGCGCCGATCAGCGGGCGGATCGGTCGCTCGCTGGTCACGACCGGCGCGCTGGCCAGCGCGAGCCAGGCACAGCCGCTGGCGGTGATCCAGCGGCTCGATCCGATCTATGTCGACATGCAGCAATCGAGCGCCGACCTGACGGCGCTGCGCCGCTCGCTGCGCGAGGGCGAGGTCTCGCCCGGCAGCACATCGGTGCGGCTGAAGCTGGAGGACGGCAGCGAATATGCCCTGCCCGGCACGGTGCAGTTCTCCGATGTGACGGTGGACGAGAGCACCGGCACCGTCACGCTGCGGGCGCGCTTCCCCAATCCGGAGGGGCTGCTGCTGCCCGGCATGTTCGTGACCGCCGTGTTCGAACAGGCGGTGCAGCCTTCGGCCTTCCTCATCCCGCAGCCCGCCGTGCAGCGCGATTTCGACGGGTCGGCTTTCGTCTATGTCGTCGGCGAAGGCGACAAGGCGGAGCGCCGCAAGATCGAGACCACCCGCACCAATGGCACGAACTGGGTGGTGACGGACGGCCTCAAGGCCGGCGACAAGGTCATCAGCCAGGCCCCGATATCGGTCCGGCAGGGCAGCGAAGTGCGGCCGGTGCCGGCGGACACGCCGCAGCGGGTCGGCGCGCCCCAAAAGCCGGAATAGGCCGGCATGTCGCGGATATTCATCGACCGGCCGATCTTCGCCTGGGTCCTCGCCATCATCGTGATGCTGGCCGGGCTCGGCGCGCTGCGGGCGCTGCCGATCGAGCAATATCCCGACATCGCGCCGACCAACGTCAATATCCGCGTCAGCTATCCCGGCGCCTCCGCCGAGACGATCGAGAACAGCGTCACGCAGATCCTCGAACAACAGCTCACCGGGCTCGACGGGCTGCTCTATTTCAGCTCGCAATCGAGCTCGCGCGGGCAGGCGAGCATCACCGTCACCTTCGCCAAGGGCACCGATCCGGACATCGCGCAGGTCCAGGTGCAGAACAAGATCCAGACCGCGATCCCGCGCCTGCCGGGCGAGGTGCAGGAACAGGGCGTGCGCGTGACCAAGTCCAACGCCGACACGCTGCTGCTGGTGTCGGTTTACGACGTGACGGACACGCGATCGTACCAGGACGTGTCCGACTATCTCTCGTCGAACATCCAGGACACGCTGTCGCGCGTCCCCGGCGTCGGCGACGTCAATGTGTTCGGCTCGCCGCATGCGATGCGCATCTGGCTCAATCCGCACCGGCTGGCCGCCTTCCAGCTGATGCCCGGCGACGTGATCAACGCGATCCGCGCCCAGAATTCGGAAGTTGCGGCCGGCGATGTCGGCGGGCTTCCGGCGCCCGACGGGCAATTGCTCAACGCCACCGTCACCGCCCAGTCGCGCCTGCAGACGCCCGAGCAGTTCCGCGACATCGTGTTGAAGACGCTGCCCAACGGCTCTTCGGTCACGATCGGCGACGTGGCGCGGGTCGAAATCGGCGCGCAGAGCTACGGCATCATCCTGCAGATGAACGGCCATCCCGGCGCGGGCATGGCCATTTCGCTTTCGCCGGGGGCCGATGCCCTGCGGACGGCGGACCTCGTGAAAGCGAAGATGGACGAACTGGGCCGCGGGCTGCCCGACGGGCTCGAATATGCTTACGCCAATGATTCCACCAACTTCATCCGGCTCTCCGTGAGCGAGGTGGAGAAGGCGCTGTTCGAAGCGGTCATCCTCGTGGTGATCGTGATGTTCGTCTTCCTGCAAAGCTGGCGCGCCCTGCTCATCCCGGCCATCGCCGTTCCCGTGGTGCTGCTGGGGACACTGGCCGTGTTCTTCCTCGCCGGCTTCACGCTCAACACGCTCACCCTGTTCGGCATGGTGCTGGCGATCGGCCTGCTGGTGGACGACGCGATCGTGGTGGTCGAGAATGTCGAGCGATTGATGGAGGAAAATCCCGGCATGACCGCGCGGGAGGCTACCATCGAATCGATGAGCGAGCTGCAGGTCGCGCTCGTCGCGATCGCGCTGGTGCTCTCGGCCGTGTTCCTTCCAATGGCCTTTTTCGGCGGTTCGACCGGCGTCATCTACCGCCAGTTCTCGATCACGATCATCTCCGCCATGGTGCTATCGGTGCTGGTCGCGCTGGTGCTCAGCCCCGCCCTCACGGCGACCGTTCTCAAGCCGAAGAAGCAGCGCGCCCGCGATGCGGACGGCAATACCCTGCCGGCACATGGGCGCTTCGCCGCGATCGAGAACGGGCTGGAAAAGGCCAAGGACGGCTTCAACCGCGGCTTCGAGCAGCTGGTGACGCGATATCTCGGCGCGGTGCGCAGGGTCGTCGACCGCAAATGGTTGTTCATCGCCATCTATCTCGCGGTGCTGGGCGTGCTCGCCATCCTGTTCCTGCGCCTGCCGGGCGGCTTCCTACCCAATGAGGACCAGGGGCGCGTGATGATCCAGTTCCGCCTTCCGCCGGGCGCCACGCAGACGCGCACGCTGGAAGTGCGCGACATGGTCGGCAACTACCTGCGCACCAAGGAAGCGGCCAATGTGGATTCGATATTCCTGGTGGCCGGCGGCGGCGGTGGCGGCGCATCCGGGCAGAATACCGGCCAGGGCTTCATCAACCTCAAGCACTGGGACGAGAGGCCCGGCCCCGAGAACACCGCCGCGGCGATCGCCCAGCGCGCCACGGCCGCCTTTTCCGGGCTGCGCGAGGCGCAGGTCTTCACGCTCGTCCCGGGTGCCGTGCGCGGGCTCGGCGACTCGTCCGGCTTCAACATGGAGTTCCAGAACACGAGCGGCATGAGCCGCGAGGACTTCGCCGAAGCGCGCGACCGGCTGATCGAGATGGCCAATGCCGATCCCAACCTGTCGCAGGTGCGCATGAGCGACTTGCCCGATGTCGCCACGCTCAAGATCGATCTCGATACGAAGCGGCTCAGCGCCTACGGCCTCAACACCAGCGACGTGAACGCGACGCTCGCGGCCGCCTGGGGTGGCCGCTATGTCAACGATTTCATCGACAAGGGCCGGGTCAAGCGCGTCTATGTGCAGGGCGAGGCGCAATATCGCGCCGAGCCCGAAGATCTCGGGCAATGGTATGTCCGTTCGCGCGATGGCGAGATGGCGCCCTTCTCGGCTTTCTCGGACATCGGCTGGGCAACCACGCCGGCCACCACCAGCCGCTTCGGCGGCGTCCCCTCCTTCGGCATTTCCGGCCAGGCCGCACCGGGCGTCAGCTCGGGCGAAGCGATGGCGGAGATGGAACAGCTTGCGCAGCAGTTCCCCGGCACCGGCGTTGCCTGGTCGGGCACGTCCTATGAGGAACGGCAGTCCTCCGGCCAGGCGCCGCTGCTCTATGCGCTGTCGCTGCTCGTCGTCTTCCTGTGCCTCGCCGCGCTTTACGAGAGCTGGTCGATCCCGGTCGCCGTGCTGCTGGTGATCCCGCTCGGCCTCGTCGGCGCGGTGTTCGCCGCCACCCTGCGAGGGCTCGAGAACGACGTCTTCCTGCAGATCGGCCTGCTCACCACGATGGGCCTCGCCTCGAAGAACGCGATCCTGATGATCGAATTCGCCGAACAGGAGGAGAAGAAGGGCCGCCGCATCATCGAGGCGGTGGTGACCGCGGCGCGCATCCGCCTGCGGCCGATCCTGATGACCAGCTTCGCCTTCATCTTCGGCGTGCTGCCGCTGGCGCTCTCCACCGGGGCCGGCGCCAATAGCCGGATCGCGATCGGCACGTCGGTGATCGGCGGGATGCTGACGGCCAGCCTGCTAGCGATCTTCTATATCCCGCTGCTGTTCGTGCTGGTGCGGCGCGGCACCCGCGACAGCCTGAAGGCGCTGCACAGCCGGTTCCGCCGGAAAAAGGGCGGGGAGGCCCCGGCTTGACCTTGCGCGTCCCTGCCCTGCTGTTGCCGCTGGTGCTGGGCGCCTGTTCGCTCGCGCCCGACTATGAACGGCCCGCGCCGCCCGTGCCGGAGAGCCTGCCGGTGGGCGAGGCCTATCTGCCGCAGAGCGAGGAGGCGCTGCCGTCGGTCTCCTACCCGGACGTGTTCCGCGACGAGCGGCTGCTGGCGCTGATCGATCAGGCGCTGGCCAATAATCGCGATCTGCGCATCGCCGCGGCCAATATCGCCGAAGCGCGGGCGCAGGTGCGGGTCACGCGCGCGGCGCAGTTCCCCCGGCTCGCAGTGGGCGCATCGACCGATTATCGCGCGCAAAGCGGCGAGGACGGCCAGAGCTACGCCTTGCAGGGCGGCATTTCGAGCTACGAGATCGACCTGTTCGGCAGGCTGGCCAATGCCACCGCGGCGCAGCGCGACCGGGCGCTGGCGAGCGAAGCCTCCGCGCAGACGGTGCGGATCGGCCTGATCGCCGATCTCGCTTCGGCCTGGGCGGCCTACGGCGCGGATCAGGACCTGCTGGCGATCGCCCGTGAAACTGCCGCCAATGCGCGGCGCAGCGTCGATCTGACCAGGGCCCGGCTCGAAGGCGGGATCGCCCCGCGCACCGATCTCAGCCAGGCCGAACAGGTGCTGGCGACGGCCGAGGGCGATCTGGCCGAACAGACCTCCGCGCTGGCAGAGGATGTGAACCTGATCCAGTTGCTGGTCGGCGCGCCGGTCGATCCCGCCCTGCTGCCCGGCGGGCTGGGAGAAATCGTGGACGCGGTCACGACGCTACCGGCCGGCACCAGTTCCGATGTCCTGCTGCGCCGGCCCGACGTGGCCCAGGCCGAATATCTGCTGCGGGCCGCCAATGCCGATATCGGCGTGGCCCGCGCCGAGCTGTTTCCCAGTATTTCGCTCACCGGTCTGCTCGGCGTCGCCAGCGACGCGCTGGGTTCGCTGTTCACCAGCGGCGCCTTCAGCGCCACGGCGGGCGCCGATGCGAGCTATACGATCTTCGATGCCGGCGGGAACCGCGCCAATGTCGCGGTCAGCGAAGCGCGCAGGGATGCGGCGCTTGCCGCCTATGAGAAGGCGATCCAGACCGCGTTTCGCGAAGTTGCCGACGCGCTCGCCAATCAGGGGACCATCGCGGATCGCCTGAGCGCATCGCACCAGAACACGCAGGCGGCCTCCGACACGGCGCGGCTGACCGAGGCGCGATATCGCGGGGGCGTCGAGAGCTTCCTTGCCAATCTCGTGGCGCAGCGCAGCCTCTATGCGGCGCGGCGCAATGAAACGGCGGTTTCGCTGATCGCCCTCCAGACGCGGATCGAACTCTACCGCGCGCTCGGCAGCGATGCCGAACTGGCCGATCTGCCGGCCGGATAGGCGGAACCGGCCGAACGACCCGGCCCGTTAATGCGGGAAGCTTGGCGATAGGATAGGCAGGCTTTGCCCGCCCGCGGCTTTATTCGGTCTCGGGCATGGCGGCGGAGACTTTCTGCAACAGCTCCAGCAGCGTCCGCCGTTCGTCCTCATCCAGCACGCCGAAGGTCTGTTCGATCATCTTGCAGCGCAGCGGCTCGGTCTTCTGAGTCGCGGTGATGCCCTTGGGCGTAATGTGGATAAGCTTCGCCCGGCGGTCCGAAGGATCGGGCGTGCGCTCCAGCAAGCCGTCGCGTTCGAGCCCGTCGATCGCCTCGGTCACGGTGCGCGGCGACTGGCTGAAGAAATCGGCGATGTCCTTGGCCCGCATCGGCCCGCGCTTCTGCAGGCACAACAGCAGCTTGGTGCGCGCCAGCGAAGCGCCCTCCTCCGCCATGCGTCGGTCGAGCGTCCGCATAAGCTGCAGATATAGACCGGCAAAGGCCGAGACCAGGCGCTCAAGATCCGTCATTTATTGAGGGTCCTCAATATATGGTATTGCCATATGCTGCAAGTGCGAGCATTTGGCAAGCCGTTTCAGGCTCGCGCCGAGTCGCCCGAAGGATGATCGAACTTGACCGAGGAAACCACCGAACTGCCCGCAGAAGGCGAAACCGAAGCCGGCAAGAACGGAAAACCGTCGCCATTCAAGCGCAAGGGCGTGCGCCGCGTGCTGCTCGTGGTGGCGATCGTTCTGGTGCTGCTCGGGATTTACTGGTTCGTTCAATACTGGACGGTCGGCCGCTATCTCGAAAGCACCGACGATGCCTATCTGCAGGCCGATGCGGTGGTCGTCTCCCCCAAGGTCGGCGGCTATGTCGAGGAAGTCTTCGTCAGCGACAACCAGCAGGTCGCGGCGGGGGATCCGCTGTTCCGGATCGATCCGCGCGACTACCGTTCGAGCGTCGCCCAGGCGCAGGCGCAGATCGACGTGGCCCAGGCCAATGCGGCCGGATTGCGCGCGCAGATCGCGGAGCAGCGGGCCACGGTGGAACGGGCGCAGGCACAGCTGAACTCCGCCCAGGCCGATCTGCGTTTCGCCAAGCAGGAAGAGGCACGCTACGTCCCGCTGGCCGAATCCGGTGCGGAATCGCGCCAGACGCTGTCCGAAAAGGTCAGCGAGCGCGAACGGGCCGAGGCAGCGGTTTCCGCGGCGCGCGCCGAAGTGGCCAGCGCCAATAGGCGCGTCACCAGCCTGCAGGCGCAGGTTGGCCAGGCAAAGGCGCAGGCCGAAGGCGGCGAAGCCCAGCGCGAGGCGGCCAATGTCGACCTGTCCTCCACCACTGTCACCGCCAGCATCGCCGGCCGCGTCGGCAACAAGACCGTACAGCTCGGCCAGTTCGTCCAGCCGGGCACGCGGACCATGTCGATCGTGCCGGTGCAGCAGCTTTACGTGACCGCCAATTTCAAGGAGACCCAGCTCTCCCTGATCCGCCCCGGCCAGCCGGTGACGATCGAGGTGGACGCGCTCGACGGGGTCGAACTGCACGGCAAGGTCGAGAGCTTCGCCCCGGGCACCGGCGCGCAATTCTCGCTCCTTCCCCCGGAGAACGCCACGGGCAATTTTACCAAGATTGTCCAGCGCGTCCCGATCCGCATTTCAATCGACGCCGGGCCTGAAGTCCGCAACCTGCTGGTTCCCGGCATGTCCGTGGAAGCGACGGTCGATACGCGCTCGGCGGATGGCTCACTCGAAAAGATCGAGCAGGAGCAGGAGGCCCGCGGGCAGGACGCCGACTGATGGCCAGCGTCGCCGCCGAGATGGACGCCCCCGCCCCGCGCGGCGAGCGCAAGAACGCCGATATCGGCGCGTGGCTGGCCGTGATGGCCGGCACGCTCGGCGCCATGATGGCCACGCTCGACATCTCGATCGTCAATTCCGCATTGCCGACCATCCAGGGCGAGATCGGCGCTTCGGGCACCGAGGGAACATGGGTCGCGACCTCCTATCTCGTGGCCGAAATCATCATCGTTCCGCTCTGCAACTGGTTCGAGAAGGTTTTCGGCCTGCGCCGTTTCCTGCTCTACGCCGCATTGCTGTTCACCGGCTTTTCCGTGCTGTGTGGTGTGGCGAGCGATCTCACCACGATGATCATCGGCCGCGCCGGGCAAGGCTTCACCGGCGGCGCGATGATCCCGACGGCGATGACGATCATCGCCACCCGGCTGCCGTCGCACCAGCAGCCGGTCGGCACCGCCTTGTTCGGCGTCACCGCGATTCTCGGCCCGGTTATCGGCCCGCTGCTCGGCGGCTGGCTGACCGAGGCTTTCAGCTGGCATTATGCCTTCTTCATCAACGTGCCGATCTGCGGCCTGCTCGTCGTGCTGCTGGTGGTCGGCCTGCCCAATACCCGGATGCGGTTGGAATTGCTGAAGGAGGCGGACTGGCTCGGCCTGTTCGGCATGGCGATCGGCCTCGGCTGCCTGACCGTGGTGCTGGAGGAAGGCAATCGCGAACAATGGTTCGCATCCGAGATGATCGTGCAGTTGAGCATCGCCGCCGCAATCGGCTTCATCATGGTGACGGTGGGGCAGTTCACGGCCAAGACCCCGATCATCCGGCTCGCGCTGTTGTTCGACCGGGTGTTCGGCAGTGTCGTCATCATGGCGGTGATGCTCGGCATGGTGATTTACGGGACCTCCTTCGTCATCCCGCAATTCCTCGCCGCGATCGCCGATTACAACGCGCTGCAGGCCGGCAAGATCGTGATGATCTCCGGCGTTCCGGCCATGCTGTTCATGTTCACCATGCCGATCATGATGCGGATCCTCGATTTGCGCATGGCCGTGGCGATGGGCCTGATGGTGCTGGCACTGAGCTGCTACGTCGATACCTCGCTCACAGCCGCTGCGGTTGGCGGCGATTTCGTGCAATCCCAGCTGCTGCGCGGCACGGGCACTGTGTTCGCCTTCGTGTTCCTCAACCAGGCGGCGATCTCTTCCGTTCCAGTGAAATATGCGGGCGACGCCTCGGGCCTGTTCAACGCCGCCCGGAATCTGGGCGGATCCTTCGCCCTGGCGGCGATCGCCACGGTGCAGGAACAGCGCGTGTGGTTCCACAGCCGCCGGATCGAGGAGACGCTGCAGGCGAACAGCGTGGCGGTGCAGGATTATGTCGCCAATTCCGCCCAGAGCCTCGGTGGAACCGACACCGCGTTGCGCGCGCTGGCCGGCACGATCGGCCGGGAAGCGCTGGTGATGACTTACAACGACATGTTCTGGCTGCTGTTCGTCGGCATTCTCGCCGTCAGCCCGCTGGTGCTGCTGCTGCGGCCGCTGCCCAAGGACATCTCTTCGGGACCCATGCATTGAGAACCCCCATGCGACATCTTGCCCTTGCCCCGAGCCTCCTGCTGCTGGGCGCCTGCACCGTCGGGCCGGACTATGCCGGCCCGCCCCCGGTCGCCTCCGCGCCGGTGGAAGACGGTTTCGTGCGCTCCGGCCCCAACGCGACGGCCGAGCAGCCGGCGCTGGCCAATTGGTGGGAGAGCCTCGGCGATCCGGTGCTCAACCAGCTCGAACAGCGCGCGCTGGCCGGCAATCCGGACCTCGCCATCGCGCAGGCGCGCGTCGAGGAGGCTCGTTCGGCGCTGGGCGAAACCCGGGCCGATTCCTATCCGAGCGTGAGCGCGGCGGCCATCGCGGCGCATTTCCGCATTCCCGATCTCGGCGGCGGAGACGAGGAGGCCAATGACGGCGGCGATGGCGAAAGCAGTTCGGGCGGCACCAGCTCGACCAATCTGTTCAATCTCGGCCTCAATGCCAGCTGGGAAATCGACCTGTTTGGCGGACACCGGCGCCAGGTCGAAGCCGGACGGGCGGAACTGGACGCGGCCGGGGCCAATCTCGCCGATGCGCAGGTAAGCCTCACCTCGGCCATCGCCCAGGCCTATCTCAATCTGCGCGACCGGCGCGAGCGGATCGCGCTGGCGGAAGAGGCCGTGGCGCGGCGCGAGAAGATGCTGGAACTGGAACGCCAGCGCCTCGAGCATGGCGTCGTCGCCCAGCCCGATGTCGAACGCGCGGAATCCGCGCTGGCGGGCGCGCAGCAACAGGTCGCCCCGCTTAAGGCGGAAGCCGACGGATTCCTCAATGCGCTGGCAATATTGGCCGGCGAATTCCCCGGCGCTATCGACGATCTGGTAACGGGCGACGCGCCGCCGCCGCTCCCGCCGGCCAGCGTCGCAGTGGGCGATCCGGCAGCGCTGATCGCGCGGCGGCCGGATATCCGCGCGGCCGAGCGCGACCTCGCGGCAACGAGCGCGCGGATCGGCGTGGCCAAGGCGGCCGGCCTCCCCCGGCTCAGCTTCCTGGGAATCCTCGGGATTGGCGGGACGAAAGTCTCCGACCTCACCCATCTCGACGATTTCACCGCCATCGGCGCGCCGATGCTGCAGTGGAACTTCCTCGATTTCGGCCGCAACAAGGCGCAGGTCGGCCAGGCCGAGGCGCGTGAGGATGTGGCCGAGGCGCAATATCGCAAGACGGTCCTCGGCGCCTTGCGCGAGGTGGAAGATGCCCTGTCCACCTTCCGCTATCGCCGCGAAGCCGTGGCCCAGCTCGCCCGCGCCGAGGCCAATGCCGCCCGGATCGAAGCACATGCCAGCCAGCGTTACGATGCGGGTGCCGGTTCGCTTATCGAACTGCTCGACGCCCAGCTCGCGCACAATGCGGCAAGCCAGGACCTGGCCGCCGCCCGCGCCAGCCTGACGCTCGACTTCGTGGCGCTGCAAAAGGCGCTGGGTCTCGGCTGGCAGGACGTGGCGTAAGGCAAGGCCACCCTCAGCCGGAGGGATGGCTCCGCACGAGCTTGCCCAATTGCTCCAGCGCATGGTGCTGGAAGATATCGGCATCCTCCTTCGAGAGCGCCGGGCTTGCCGCCTGGAGATAGGCCTTCGCCTCGGCCCATCTTCCCTCGCGCGCGGCGATCTGGCCGAGCGCCAGATCGACATTGGCGCCCCATTGCGGGTCGCTGGCGAGTTCGCCGACGGCCTTGGTGTCGATGCCGGTCAGATAGGGCCGCGCTTCCCCGTGGCGGTCTTCGGCGATCAGGCACTGCGCAACGGCGAGGCCGACGCCCTGGGTCAGGGGCGCGGCCTTGCCATAGGCCTGCAGCGAGGCGCGATAGGCCTTGCGGGCATCGGCCAGACCCGTCGCCCGTTCCGGCGTGCGGCATTCGGCGGTTGAGAGATCCGCCAGTGCGGCGATCGTGCGAAAGGCGACCATGCCCTGCTGTTTCAAGGCGATATCGTAGAGCAGGCGGCCATCGGCGATCGAAGCGGCATAATCGCCCATGCTGCCATAGGCCTCCAGCCGCGCCGCAAGGGTCTGCTGCACAAGCCGATGGTCGGGCCCGAGCTGCGCGCGCATCTGCGGCAGCACCGCCGACAGTTCCTCGATCGCATCGGCATAGCGCTTCTGGAAGAGATAGGCCTGGCCGAGATTCATGCGCAGCAGCAAGACATCGGGATTGTCCGGCCCGAGAAGCCGTGTCTGTTCCGCCAGCAGCGGCCGGATCACCTCTTCCGCGCGCTTGCCCTCGCCCAGCCGGATGAACACGAATGCATGGCGCTGGTGGAAATTGTTGCGCGTCCGCTGATCGAAGACCGCGGGCATCGTGTCGGCCAGCATCGCGGCCTTGCCGAACTGATCGAGCGCGACATGGAGATCGCCGCCGGCCAGCTCCGCCATGCCGGTGGCGGAAGCGCGCCAGACAGCCACTTCCGGGTCATCCGCTAGTTCGGGCGATAGCAGCTTGTCCTGCGCCGCGATGATCGCCCGCGCGCTTTCGACCGATCCCTTCTCGGCCGACAGGGCTTCCATCTGCGCATGCTGGAACTGCGAGACGATGGCCGCCTTGCCCGCCTGCGCATGGCCGCGGCGAAAGGCCGCATCGGCCTTGCGATAGGCTTCGCGCGCGCTGTTCCAGTCGGACTGCTGGGCATAGACCCGTGCCAGCGTGGTATAGAGCCGGGCCGCAACGAGCGGCGCATCCCTGAAGCGGCGGCCGATTTCCGGTTCGGCGGCACGGGTCGCTTCGATCAGCGTCTCGCTTGCCGCGCCGCTTTGCGACGGGTCGCCCCGGCCAAGCAGGTCGTCCGCGAGGAAGGCATTGATCGCCGAGGCGATGGCGGTCTGGCGCTTCGCCTCGTTGCGTTCGGCAACCGCCTGCCAGGCTGCCGTCGAAGCGGCAGCGATGCCCAGGAGGAGGACGATCCCGGCCGCGACTATCCAGGGGCGCCGTGCCTGCGCCAGTTCGGCCGTGCGGCGCAGCTTTGCCTGGGCCTGAGCCTCGGCACGGTCGCGGGCGGCCTGCTCGGCGCGCGCCTCGATCCGCTCCAGGTGGTCGGCAAGGTCGGCGGCGGAAGCAAAGCGGTCGCCCGGCTCCAGCGCCGCCGCCCGGGCGATATCCGCGCGCAGCACGTCGTCGACAACAAGGCTCTCCCAGCCCGGCGCCAAGGGGCGCTGCAAGTCGCCGATGGCAAGCTGGAAGAGGATGAGGCCGAGGCTGTAAATATCCGATGCGACCGAGGGCGAGGCGCCGGCCATGATTTCCGGCGCGACGTAGAGCGCCGTACGACCCCGGCTGGAACTGCCACCGGACTGACCTTCCGGCATGGTGATGCCGGTGAGTCCCATCAGCACGGCGCCGCTCCGTTCGAGCAAGGCGCTGCTGCCGAAATCGATGATGCGCACGCGCGGCGCGCCATCCACCGTGTCGATCACCAGGTTGGAGGGCTTGAGGTCTGCATGCAGTACGCCAAGCGCATGAGCCGAGGCGAGCGCGCGTGCCGCCTGCGCAACGAGCGCGATGCGCTCCTGCAAGGTGCTCTGCGCGCCGTGCAGCGCGAACCAGTGCTCCATGTCCGTGCCCGAAGCCGGAAAAGCCAGCCAGGCCGGGTTCGCATCCAGCCGCTGCTCGACTGGAAGCACGAAGGCTCCGGCATGATCGGGCGACTGCGCGAGCAGCCGGCCGACCGCCGCCTCGCGCTTGAGCTGGCGCAGCCGCCCCGGCGTCTTAGCGAATTTGAAGATGCGCGGGCCCTGCTGGCCGGCCCGGGCCAGCCAGACATCGTCGATGTCGCCGCGCGCCATATTGCGCTCCAGCCGCCAGTCCTTCGCACCCGGCACGGTATCGCCCGGCGCGAATTCGAACCGCGGCCGATCTGGCAGTTCGAGCCGGACGAGCGCGACATCCCCGGCGATGCGGTAACCCAGCCCGGGAACCGTCTCGACGACATGCGCCTGATCGCCGAGCGCCTTGCGCAGCTTCGCCATGGCCGTGGGGAGGGAGGACGGCACGACCGTTACGTCCGGCCAGGCAGCGTCGAGCAGTTCCTCCTTGGTGACGACTTCGCCCGCGCGATGCAGCAGCGCGAGCAGCAGCTCCATCGGCTTGCGTTCCAGATCCACGCCCTGCCCGTGGATGCGCAATTGCCAGCTCGCCTCGTCCAGCTCGACTCCGCCAATCGTCCAGACCAGCCGGCCGAGCGAATATGCACTTGATTTATCGTCCATATTTTCCCGGACCCGGCAGACTTGATAATTTCTTGATGAGCTTATCGCGGCGAATTCACAGCATAGTGCAGCCTCGCTGCGCAATCGAATGTTTGTGATGGAGGATCGGGAAGACCGCCGATGAAAACCAAGGGTTCCAGAATGCTGGCAGTGCTGCTGGGCGGCATTTCCTGCACGGCCATCGGTTCGGCTCCGCTCGAAGCCAAGGGCTTGCTGGAAAAGATCGGAGAGGCCGCCGCCAAGCTCAAGCAGGCGTCACAGGCGGGGACGATCGCGGAAAGCGAAAGCGGGATCGCCCCCGGTGCGAATTCGGCGCAATCGCCCGCATCCGCGCTTGCGCCGCTGCCAGGCGACTTCGGCACTCCGGATGGCACGGCAAGACTTGCAGCGATCGCCCGGAGCCTGCCCGATGTCGGGGGCATCCGGCTCGGCATGCCACTCGGCGAGGCGCAAGCCGCTTTGCAGAAGGTGGTGAAGAACGAGCCGGCGCAGCCCAATTACACCCGGCTCAAGGAATTGCCGGGCCACGATCTTCTGGAAAGTCTGTCGGCAGCCTGGAGCGATCCAAACGCGCAGAATGGCGCCATCGCGCATTCGGATTCGGTATCCCTGGGATTTACCACCTACCCCAGCACGGAGAGCGTTTCCTATATCTCGCGCTCGGTCCGATACACGGTTCAGGACGCGCCGGGCTTCCTCAACACGCAGCAGGCGCTGATCGAGAAGTACGGCGAGCCGACGCTATCCGATCCCGGCGCGGAGGCCATGCTCTGGGTTTACGACGCAAGCGGAAAGCACGTCGGCAAATCCCAGTTCGTCGGAAAATACAGATCGACGGAGGATTTGTCCTCGGGCGGATGCGAGCGCGGCCAGCCGCCAAGCGCTCTCATGGCGCTGAACGGCATCCCCGACAACATCATGCGGGGCTGCTCGCCCTTTGCCTTCCTTTATGTGCGGCTCACGATACTCCCGGCCAACTGGCCCGAAGTCCAGAAGACGAGCGTTCCCGGCATTCCGAAGGACTGGAGCGTCTACAAGGACTGGGTCGTCGCGGACATGGATGTGAGCTTCCGGGATTTCCCGCTGGGCCTCAGCGGCGCGCAAGCGCTCCGAACGGCTGCGCTCGACGTGGACCGGTCGAAGCAGGCGCAGGAAGCGGAAAAGGCGAAGCAACGCCAGCCGGATTTGTAGCAGCAGTTCCTGATCGGGACCTGCGGCCGGCAGTCCGAAGGCTACCGGCAGCGACATAGCGAAGAAGGAAGCCAATGACACAGGTGGGAATCATCAACCTCGGCTCGCGCCAGATCGCCATTGAAAGCGAGAGCGGCGAAGTGATGCATTCGCAGAAATGGACGACGACGAAGGTTTCCGGCGGCGGCGGCAGCGGCGTCATCAGCAATGGGACCGGCTACATCCGGAACGATGAGGTGAAGTCGAAGACCACCACCCACGACCAGATCATCGTTCGCTTCGCCGAAGGCCGCGAAGAGTCGCTGGAAGTCGCGGATGCGCACCTGGCGGTGCGGCTGGGGCACTGGGTGTCGCTTATCCGCGCCCTGCCCAATGGCCGGAGGGAAGGCCCGGTCGTGGCGATATTCAACCACAATACCGACGCGCTGGATTTCATTCCGTCGGCTGTCAACAAGGCCTGCTTTCCGATGATCTCCTCGATATTGGGAGCGGCGACGTTTTTCCTCGCGCTGATCGGGGTCTTCGTCTGCTTCGTGTCGAGCGTCGTCATGGGCGTGGTTCTGATGGCGCCATGTGCGGCCTATTTCTACTGGCTCAACAAGCGCCGCACCGCCTTCACCGATCAGGTTTCGGACCTTCGCCAGCAGCTCAGGATCAGCCAGGGCGCCCCAGCGTCGGCCACATCATAGCTGCGCCGGTCGCTCCATCGTCGAGGAGATGTTCGATGATTTCCCAGCGCGTTTTCAAACGGCTTCCGGCCTGTATTGCCGCTCTCGCGATGGCGACCATGCCGAGCGTCGCGGCGGCCGTCACCGTCACCAGCTTCGCCGGGGAGAGCCTGCAGGAAGTCTATGGCCGGTATGCGCCCGGCGGCGATTGCAGCAAGGGCCCGATCATCACGGTGGACGACAGCGGCTTTGCCTATGAGGTGGGAGGCAAGACATCGCATTCCGGCAAGGTCGAGATCATCTATTCCTTCTGGGGGCACGATTATCAGGGGATCAGTATCGCCTTCTTTCCCTTCGTGAGCGGCGACAACGATTATGGCGCGACAACGCTGGTGATGAATGCCGACGAAGTGCCGGGCAAGATCACCGTCTCCAATGACGGCCCCCAGCCGACCACCGCGGTCCAGCGGGCGCTGGCCAAGGCTTCCCCCTATATGCGCTGCGGCGGACCGCCGAAGATCGCGGCAGCGGCGCCACCGCCTCCCGCCCCGCCCGCAATCCCGCTAGACTGGGCGCAATTGCCCGCGGCCGTCGGCGATTACGACACGCCCCGCGATTTCCTCCATCAAGGCCAGATCTCGCAGGCGATCGAGGCGCTGATCGGCGCGGGCAAGATGAAAGCGCTGGAATACCGGCTTTCGGTCACCGGGCCGATCCAGCAGCAGGGCTCGATCTTCTATGTGTCCGGCAATGCCGATCATCTGGGCGGCCAGGAACAGGCCTATGTTCTCATGGATGCCGCCCACCGGCAGGTGCAGGTCGGCCTCTGGGAAGGTGGCAAGCTCACGGTCTATGCGCCAGCAAGCGGCCGGCTTCCCGCACCGGCCCCGATCGCCGCATTGCTCGACCAGAGCCCGCCCGAGGACGCCGTGGCGCTTCCCGGCACGCCCTGGGAGCTGCGCCCGGTCGAGGGACGGGCCCCGATCGCCTTCGTCCAGGCGGCCGCCTCGCAAAAGATCCAATCCTTCAGCCTGTTCTGCGATCAGGGCCGGCCGATACTGGCGATGCTCCTGCACAAGCACCCGGACAGCACGCCGGTGAACGCGGTGTGGAATTTCTCCGGCTGGACGGTGCCCGTGCCGATGTCGCCAGGCAATCGCGAAGGTACCTTCTGGCTCGGCGACCTCAGCAATTCGCAACTCCCGAAGGAACTCGTGACACGCGGCGGCTTCGCCTATCTGCGCATCAATGGCGACATGCAGGGCCAGGCCTCCCTGACCGGCTCGACGAATGCGGTGCGAACGGCGCTAAAGGGCTGCTACCGCTTCTAGGCGAGGGCAATCGAGGATGGAGCAGGGATAGACGTCACCAATTGTGATTATGGCGTGCCCTGCGCTTTCGTCCCGCGACTTTGAATTCCTCCGATATGTTCTCTTTGCTGGCCTAGCTCCACCGGAAGCATAGGCGCCTGGTGGGCGCACCCGATGCGCTTCGTGCCTCGTTCAATCTCCCGCCATCGGAACTTTCACGCGCCTGATCCCTTGCAGGAAGGGGCGTAGTGGAGATGGTGACAATGGAAAAAGAGCTTCCCGATCCGAAAGAATATCACGGTGCTTCAGGCGGTTGGGGATCGCTCAAGGGAATAGGCAGAATCGAACTGAAGGAGCGTGCAGCGCCCGGCGCGTTGGCGACGTTGAAAGAGCAGAACAAACCCGGCGGCTATATGTGCAGTTCCTGCGCGTGGGTGAAGCCGCCCCATCCCCACCCGTTCGAATTCTGCGAAAACGGGGCCAAGGCGACCTTGTGGGATTTGACAACGAAGCGCTGCACGCCCGAATTCTTCGCAGCGCATACGGTGTCGGAATTGCGCGAGTGGGATGGATACGATCTGGAAGCGGAGGGCCGCCTCACGCATCCGCTGCGATATGATCCCGCCAGCGACAAATACGTTGAAACGAGCTGGGAGGAGGCGTTCTCCGCGATTGCGGGAAAACTGAACGCGCTGGATCCGAAATCGGTGACTTTCTACGCCAGCGGGAAGGCCGGGCTCGAAGCCTCCTATCTCTACGCGATCTTCGCTCGCGCTTATGGCCACAACAACCTGCCGGACAGCTCGAACATGTGCCACGAGACCACCTCGGTCGGTCTCAAGAAGGTTACGGGTTCGCCGGTCGGGACCTGCACACTCGACGATCTCGAGCATTGCGATGCGATCTTCTATCTCGGGCAAAATCCCGGGACCTGCTCGCCCCGTATCCTGCACCCGCTGCAGAAGGCGGCGGAGCGTGGCTGCAAGATCATCGTGTTCAATCCGCTTCGAGAGAAGGGACTGATCGAATTCGTCAACCCGCAGAAGCCTGTCCAGATGACGGTGGGATCATCGACCCATCTGAGCCATATGTATTTGCAGGTGCGGCCCGGCGGGGACATCGCCGCCCTCATGGGCGTGTGCAAGCGCGTGCTGGAACGCGATGAAGAGGCAAGGCAGGCTGGCAAGGCCCGCGTCCTCGATATCGGTTTCATCGAGCAGCATACGCATGGCTTCGATGATTTCCTCGAAACACTGAAGGCAACGACCTGGGCGGAGATCGAGACCAGTTCCGGCCTCAAACGCGCGGATCTGGAGGCCGCCGGCGATGTCTATGTCGAATCCGAAAAAGTGATCGGGATATACGGAATGGGGCTGACCCAACATGTCCATGGATCCCAATCCATCGGCCTGCTGGTGAACCTCCTGCTCTTGTCGGGCAATATCGGTCGTCGCGGCGCGGGATGTTCGCCCATCCGGGGCCATTCCAACGTGCAGGGGCAGCGAACCGTCGGCATCACGGAAAAGACCGCGCTCGCGCCGGTGCAGAAATATAAGGAACTGCTCGATCTCGATACGCCTGAGGAGGACGGCCATACCACCGTGGATTTCCTTCAGGCCACACTGGAGGGGCGCAACAAGGGCTATGTCGGACTGGGTGGCAACCTCGCGATGGCCGTCCCCGATCACGAGCGTGTGCATCCCGCCTGGAGAGAGATGGAATTGACCGTCCATGTCGCAACCAAGCTAAACAGGACGCATTGCATGCCCGGCAAGTCGAGCTGGATACTTCCGTGTCTGGTGCGGTCGGAACAAGACATGCAGAAGAGCGGCCCACAGCAAGTGAGCGTGGAAGACAGTTTCAGCCACATCTACGGTTCGATTGGCCGGCGCGAGCCCGCCAGCAAGCAGCTCCTGAGCGAGACGGCCATCGTTTGCGGATTGGCCAAGGCCACGCTCCGCGCTCATCCGAAATGGCAATGGGATAGGTGGCAGGGCGACTATTCGCTCATCCGCGACCTGATCGCGCAAACCTTTCCCGACGAATTTCACGACATGAATGCAAGGATGAACCAGCCGGGGGGCTTCTATCGGGGCAATCCGGCACATGACCGCATCTGGAAAACGGAAAGCGGAAAGGCGGAGTTCACCGCCCCCAGCGTCCTCAACGCCTGCGGCATCGGGGATGCCGATGAGCGTTTCCATCTCGTCACCTTGCGGTCGAACGACCAATTCAACACGACGATCTATGGCCATTCCGACCGTCTCCGCGGGCTGGAAGGCAGCCGAATGATCGTGCTGATGCGCCCTGACGAAATGGCCGAACGCGATTTGGAAGAGGGAGACCTAGTCTCCCTCGCAACGGATACCGAGGGACGAGACAATATTCGGCGCGCGGTAGAGGGACTGAGCGTCATCCCCTACGATCTTCCAAGGGGAACCCTTGCCGGCTATTTCCCGGAGCTCAATCCACTGGTGCCTCTCTGGTACCACGACACCTTGTCCAAGACCCCAGCGAGTAAAGGCATACCTGTGCGCTTGCTGCGTGCAGGGGCATGATCCTCGCGACGGATCGGCAAAACTGATTGCGGTGCCGCACGATTCCGCGGTGCAATTCCCTAGAATGACTCGCCGATCGAAACGTAGACGGCCTTGCTGTCCCGACCGATTGCGCCGTCAGTCCTCAGGTTAACGCCGTAGCTTTCCGCCACGAGATAGCGAATGCCAACGCCAACAGCCGGCAGCAGTTTGGAAGAGGCGGCGTCGCTGAAATCGGAGCCTGTGCTTCCAGCGCCCGCGAACAGTACGGCGCCGAACTTGCGAGACAGCTTCTGGCGCCATTCGACTTCGGCCGACCAACTGGCTCGATCGCGGAAGCGTCCGTTCGAATAGCCCCGTAGGCCGACCGGGCAGATGTCAAAGAAAGGCGCCGTATCGCTCGCCGCGCAGCCCTGGACTTGCAGTGCGATGGAATTGCTTTCGCCGATCGGCACATAATGACGCGCTGACACGGTTGCCTTGTCATATTCGATCGTGCTTCCGAGAGCGGGAATGGCAAAGAGCCATTGGCCGTTGAGGATAGAGCCTTCCCTTGGGGCGAAAGCATCCTCGGTGTCGTCATAGGTCACGACCGGACCTGCCTCCACCAAGGTCAGGTCGGACTGGAATACGGATTCATCGAAACCGGGAGGCAGGCCGGAGGTTTCCCTCACGCGGCTTTCCTTGTTCAGGAAGCGGGCGCGCAAGCCGAGGAAGAAGCTTTCCGCCAGCCTGACGCGCGCCTTGGCACTGATCAGCGAGGTCTTCTCACCCACCTCCACCCAGCTGTCCTCGCCAGAGGAGCGACCGGCGGAGCCGTAATAGCGCTGGTTGATCTTGCCGTGGCCGCCATAGAGTTCGAGGCGGAATTTATCGCGATCCAGCGACATCATCTGCGCCGCTCCGAGCCCCCAACTTTCATTGGAGGTGCGGAAGGCCCCAATCCCGGTGGTCCACGGCCTGACGGAGCCGCTCGGTTGATAGAACCACACCGCTGCAAGCGCCAAACCCGCGCCCAATTCGGGATCACCCATCGGCACCGGCACGATGATCCTGTTGCCCGTCCTACTCGTATCGACATCGGGATCGAGGCCGGCATCGGCGGCTGTCTCGATTTCCTTCTGTTGCGCCCGCGCGGCAGTCGCCCAGCCCGAAACAAGCAGCAGGGATGAAGCCAGCAGAAGCACCGACATTCCGGCCGATCTTCTCATCGACGCCGACCAGGACGGCCCTGTCTCCTGCTCAATTGGACGATCAACGGCTTCCTTCGAACGAAGTCGGCAGACGCTGCAACGGCGCGTCTGCTTCGCGCTTTTATAGGCGCAGGCAAGGCCTCGCCATGGGGTGATCACCCGATGGTGCGAAGTCCAATTGTTTCCGAGCTTAGCCGGAGCGCGTTCTCGGCGATTGCGGCCGATCGAATGCCCGGTACGAAGGACAGAGAGACTCCATGAGCCGCCTCCTTTGCTGCATCCTTATCGGATTGATCGCCCCCTCTCAGGCTATCGCACAGGACAGTGCGCAGGACTTGGCCAAGCAGCTCGCCAATCCCATTGCCAGCCTGATCAGCGTACCTCTCCAGCTCAATTACGACAGCGGCTTCGGCGCGGATGGCGAAGGCGATCGCTGGACGCTGAATATCCAGCCGGTGGTCCCGATCGCGCTCAATAAAGAGTGGAACCTGATCAGCCGGACCATCCTGCCGGTCATTGCGCAGGATGGGGTCGTCACGCCGGGCAGCGACGAGTTCGGCCTGGGAGACACAGTCCAGAGCATCTTCTTCTCGCCCCGCGAGATCGGCGAGAGCGGGATCATCTGGGGCGCCGGTCCAGCATTCGTGCTCCCCACCGCAACCGATCACCGCCTCGGCGGCGAAAAATGGGGTATAGGGCCGACAGGCGTGGTCCTGAAGCAGGCCGGCCAGATAACTTACGGCGTATTGGCCAACCAGATCTGGTCGATCGCCGGAGCTGACGATCGCGGCGACATCAGCCAGCTCTTCGTCCAGCCTTTCATCAGTTACACCAACGGCAACGCCACCACTTTCGGCATGAACAGCGAGATCAGCTATAACTGGATCTCGGACCAGGCTTCCATTCCGATCAACCTGACCGTCAGCCAGTTGACCGCGATCGGCGGCCAGCCTGTGCAAATCGGCGGCGGGGCGCGCGTCTATCTCGAGCGCCCGGAAAACGGCCCCGATTGGGGGCTGCGCTTCAACCTCACCTTCCTGTTTCCCGCCGGCGGATAGGCCATCGCATCGGCCCCAAGCGGGGCACCGATGCTGATCCAAGCCTTCCGAGCAGCCGCTCTCCGGTCTTCACCCGATGGTCCGGAACGGCCGATCGCAGCATCAAGCGCTGGCTATGGAACGCGCTTTCTTTCATCGACTTGCAGGCACGCAATGGACATGCCTTGCGGCAGCCGGCGCCCGGTCCATCGCTGCTGCAGTTTTGCTTTTCCCGATCACGGCCCATGCGCAGGAACTGCCCGCATCTTTGGCCGATTTGCTGCGCGAAGCCCATGGGGCGGAGCGCGACACGATCGAGGATATCGCCAAGCGCCTCTATCCGAAATCGCGCGCGGAAATCGACGCGCTGATCGACGACATCGAAGACGAGGAAGAGGCGCGCGTTTCCCAGTCCCGCTTTCTGACGAATTGGACCGGAGAGGGTGCCGTCGGAGCGAACCTGAGCACCGGCAATACCGAAGAATGGAGCGCGAACGCATCCGTCAAGCTGACTCGCGAAGGCCCGCAGTGGGAGCACAAATTCGAATTCGGCATGGAAATTCGCGAAGTCGATAGCGAGCGGACCGAAGAGAGCATCGAAGCGACCTATCGCGCGCGGCGCGACTTTGGGGATTCCCCGATTTTCGCCTTCGGCTCCTTCGACTATGAGCGCAAACCGTTCCAGGGGATCGACCGGCGCTTCACGGAGGGCTTCGGCATCGGATACCAGCTGGTCGACACCGATGACATCGACTGGGAAGTCTCCGCCGGTCCGGCCCTGCGCCAGACCCGTTTCGTAGAGGGAGGCGACGAAGATAGGCTCGGCGGCTTCCTGGCAACCGAATTCGAGTGGGACATCACCGATACGCTGACCCTGGCGGAAAATGCGGGCCTGGTGATCGATGAAGCGAATAGCAGCTTCAGCACGACGACCTCGCTCACCAGCGAGCTTTACGGCGATCTGTCTGCGCGCGTGTCCTTTACCGCGACCTATGAAGCCGATCCCCCTCCCGAGAAGGTTAAGTGGGACACGGCAACGCGCTTTACCCTCGTCTATGATTTTTAGGCGGTGCGGTAGCGCGTGCCGTCAGGCGGTCCGCCGCTTCAGATACTGAAGACGATATTGGCCAGCGCAAGAATGCCGAGCAGCAGCAAGAGCAGGGACACGGTCATGGAACTGGCAAGGCGAGTGGGCAGGTAGTGGTGCACCAGGCCCATCTCGAAAAGCATCTTCTTGCGCCCGCGCAGGGTCATCATCGCGTGATAGTGGTCCCAGATGCCCATGGCGAGCAGAACGACGCCGAGGATGACCATCGCCAGGCCGAAATTCCGGGCTGCTTCCTGCGGAAACCGCTCGCCGATGAAATCCTGGCTCAAAGCCGTAAAGAACTTGAAGATCGTGAAGCCGAAACCGATCAGGCTGAGCGAGGTCCGCAACATCGAGAGCAAGGTGCGATGGTTCGACATCGCGGTCCTCTCGAACGACATCGCCGTGCGATTTGCCGACAGCTCGGTCGACATGCTGTCTCCGATGAGCGGCACGTCGTCGGGCTGGTCCGTCGCCATCATTCCGCTCCCTCGAGCTTGATCTCGCCGATGCTTTCCATGTCGCGCTCTAGGAAATAGCCTAGGAAAGTCCTGATGAGGGCGATCACGCCGAGTTGGCCGACCTCATCCCAGCTCGGCGAAATCGCCGTCCCGACGAGATCGGCGGCCAGCGCGAACTCAAGTGCGAGGATGAGCCACCCTGCAAAGTGCGACCATGCGCCTTTGCGAATGACAGCACGATCCTCGCGACCAAAGGACATGACGACCTTGAAGATGGCCAATATCGCGCCGAACGCCACGATGACGACCAGCGCAAGCTCGAGGAGGAGTTCGACCGCCTCCGCTACGGAAACAAACATCTCTTCCATGGGAACCTCCGCCAGAACTGGTTCATTCGATCGGCAAAATCGCGGTCACAGTCGTTCCCTGATTGGACGAAGAAATGGAGAAAGTGCCGCCAATTTCTCCTGCGCGCGCGGCCATGGAGCGTAGCCCGACGCCGGGGCGGACCATGTCCGGAATACCGCAGCCATCATCCGTCACCGCGACCTCGAGACCGGGCCAAACCGGCCGGATAACGACCGAAACCTTGTGGGCCTTCGCATGGCGCACCACGTTCACCAGCGCTTCCTGCAATATGCGCAAGATCACGGTGCGCAGGGCGTCGCTCATCGGAACATGTTCGGCCGAATTGGCATAGGTCAGCCGCAGGCCGGCACGAATGCTGAAACCATGGATGACCGAATGAAGCCCCGGCCCCCATTCGTCCTCGAATTCGTCCGGCACGTCGAGCAGGAAGCAGAAGGAGCGGAGGTCACGCAGAGCCAGATCCAGCTCGCCATGCAGTTCCCCAAGCGAACGGCGGACCTGCTCGTCATGGGCTGCGCCGATCAGCTGGCCGAGCAGCAAGTTGGCGGAGACCACGTGGTTGGCAACTGTGTCATGGATCTCCCTTGCAAGATAACGCTGTGAATCGGCTTCCCGCTGAAACCGCTCTCGGATCGCAAACGACAAATCCGCATTCATGTTCAACCACCCCGGAATCGTTACTAGGCTCTTGAACTTAGGTCGTTCCATCCAAGGAATTGCCCGAGCATGGTCATTTTCTGAAAATTTGCTTATTGATTGTAATAATTTCTTCTTATTTGTTTTTTGTAAATTTCACGCTTCAATAATTCCGTTGCGGATTGCATAGCGCACCAGATCGGCCGTCGATCGCGATTGGAGCTTCGTCATCAGGGCGGAGCGGTGCGTCTCGACGGTCTTGATGCTGATCCCCAAATTCTCCGCGATCAGCCTGTTCGTGAGGCCCTCGGCGATTAACTGGAGCACTTCAAACTCACGGTCCGTGATGGTCGATTTCGGCCTGTCCGCGTTCTTGAGAAAGCTCTCCAGCAAGGAATGCGAGAGCGTCGGAGAGAAATAGGGCTTGTGCCGAAGGAGCGTTTCGACGGCGGCAAGCAGCGTTTCCGCCGGATCGGATTTCAGCACATAGCCGCGCGCGCCCGCGCGCAATATCTCGATCTGCGTCTGCTCCCGGTCATGCATCGTGTAGAACAGGATCTCGGTCGAGGGCGAGCCGGCAACGACCCGCTTGCATACCTGAAGGCCGTTCATCACCGGGATCGCATAATCCAGGATCAGCAGATCAGGCTTTTCCTCGAGCACGACGTGCAGGGCCTCTTCGCCATCCGCTGCCTCGCCCACGATCGACCGGTCCGATCGCTCGACCAATTGGCGGACACCGCGCCGCACGGCCTCGTGGTCGTCGGCGATCACAATCCGCCAATGGGGAGGTGTGCTCATCTCAACTCGTCAGTCGTATGGAATGGCATAAGGGCTGGAGAACAGGCCGAGGCGCAAGCCGCTGAGTATCGCGTAAACGGCGAGCGAAGCCTGAAGCACGGCGAGAACCCAGCCGACCGCCTGAAGAACTTGCGGCCTCAGGACACCGAGTACCTGCCGGGCAAAGACCATGGACAGGTAATCCATCACCATGATCAACAGGAATAATCCGAAAACGCCGATCAGGAATGACTGGCGGCTCTCCGCCACCGCAGCAAACAGCAGCAGGGCGACTATGCCATAGGGCGTGATGACGATGGGAAAGGCGACCGGGGACAGCGCCATGCCCTTTGCATCCTCCGGCGGCGCCGGCGCCGCATGCGGATGTTCGGCAGAACGAAGCTGCTCCAGTGCCGAGAGCAGCAACAGGATTCCGAAAGTGATCATCAGGTCGGGCTGACCGATTCCCCATCTGGTTCGGAGGGAATCGGCCACGAATACGATGAACAGGCCTACGGCGGTGGCGATCAGCGTACCCTTCAACGCGATCCTGCTTTTGGTTGCGGCGTCGAACCGAGCCGTCACTCGCAGAAATGGCCCCATGCACTTGAGCGGCCCCAATGTGACAAAGAAGATCACGAACGCATAGTCCAGCCGATCCATCTAGGCAGATCCTCTTATTCTCTGCAGTCAGAATAGGGGGCTTCGAACCGGTTGCTATCGGGGTTTTACCCCAGAACGGCATCGTTCACTCTATCGCGAAAGCAGGCGAGTGAGATTGCCCTTGTCGGGTAAATTGCCGATGGCATTGCCGTGCGCGCACCATAGCATCCTCGCGAACAGGACGAGGGAGAGCCCCTATCTTGCGCCGCGCATTGTTCCTGATGCTCCTGATCTGGGCCAGCCTCTGCGCCACGCCTGTCCTGGCCGCGTCGGACAGCGCCACCGGTCCCATCATGCCATCCGAGGCGGCGATCGAGGCGATCGAGGAAGCCGCCGCGCTGGAGAGCAAAGACATGGCGGCAATTCCCGCCGATGAACTTGCCGATGACATCGTGCCGCTGACTCGCGGGGAACTGGCCAAACTGGCTGAGGAAGCTCTCCAACTGGCCCGGGAACGCACTGTCGCATTGGTCGACCAGCGCAAGGCCAACCCGCGAACCGAAGAAGCGGCTGATCCGCCCGAAGTGCTGGCAACGCGCATCCAAGCCTATGATGATCGAATGCAGCGACTTCTCGCGCAGCGCGCCGAAGCGTTCAAACGCCTCGATATCATACTCGAGGAATGGGAGGAGAAAGGCGGCGATCCCGAGCGGATTGCGGAATATCGGGCCTATCGACGGGCCGTGATCTCGGACTCGGTCTCCAAGTTGACATTGGGCGGAGCATGGCAGGCACTGCGGCGTTGGGCCGGTTCGGAGGATGGCGGACTCAACGTTCTCAAGGGACTGGCCCTGTTCGTCGTTTCAGTGGTGCTGCTGTTCTACGTCGCCCGACTGATCCAGGCCGTTGCGAGGAGGACGATGTCCCACCGCAACAAGGCATCCCTGCTGCTGCAAACCTTCATGGCGGTCGCAATCTACTGGGCGATCGTGCTGGTCGGCCTGGTGCTTGTCATTGCATCGCTTGGCTTTGACGTAACGCCGGCTTTTGCGGTTCTGGGAGGGATTTCATTCGTCATGGCCTTCGCGCTCCAGGAAACGCTCGGCAATTTCGCAGCCGGGCTGATGATCCTGATCTACCGGCCTTTCGACCAGGGAGAGCGGATCACCGCTACGGGAGTGACGGGAAAGGTGAGAAACCTGAATCTCACATCCACCATTCTCGTCACGCCCGACAACCAGCTGGTGACGATCCCCAATTCCAAGGTCTGGAACAATGTGATCGTGAACGCCGACGACCTTGAGCAGCGCAGGGTCGATCTCACCTTCATCATCCGCGACGCCCGGCAGGCCCTGGCCGTGCTGGACGGCCTGCCCAAAATGCTGGCCGGCTCTCCCCACGTGCTCGATGATCGCGAACCCGAATGCTATTTTGGCGGATTTGATGGGCGCGGGGCGCAATTGCAGGTCCGGCCATGGGTCGAATCCGCACATTATTGGCCGGCAAGGCGAGCGATCACGCAGGCGATCATGGCCTATTTCGTCGAGCAGGGGATCGAACTGTGGGTGCCGCCGATCGAAGATTGCGGCCCCGCCTGACGGCGCCGACGAAAGCAGCCGTCAAAGTCCGCCCGCCCGGTCGGCCATGAACCGGGCAACCAGCCCATTCGCCGCGGCGGAAATCAGTTCGTCGCTCGCGCCTTTCGAGCCGAGCCGATCGCTCGCAACGCCATGCCAGACCGGGCGATCGGTTTCGCCGTCGAACACATCCAGCGCCAGGCTGCCTTCGGTCACGTTGCGAACCTCGACATCCGAATAGGTGTAGGACCAGCCATAGCGATAGCCGCGGCCGTAAGCCGGGTAATAGGGAGCAACCGGCCCCCAATTCGTCACATCGACCTTGTCGCGCGCGCCGAGCGTGATGCCGATGATCATGTCGGCATTTTCGAGTGCCACCTCCGACAGGCCCGCTCGCTTGAAGCTGGCGGTCAGCGCGTCGCGGGCACTCTGATAGACCAGCGGATTTGGCGTTCCGTCGGGCGTGGCCGTCGATGCCCAGGCGAAGGTCCGATAGGATGCCAGCGGCACACCCGGCGCCGCCTGCGATCTGATATCCGGGGTCGGCGTCGTGGAACAGCCGGCCGTTCCGGCGAGCAAAACGGCGGCAAGCACGGTTTTCGTCAAGCGGTTCATCGCGGGCTCTCCACTACTACGTACTGCATGTTGGTTCCCGCCATGGTCGGCTGGTACCAGACGCCATTGCAGTACAGATACGTCGTCCCGTTGGAGACGGTCTGCTGGCAATCGTCCGGCTCATCCTCGAAGATTTCGCCGATCAGGGCTGCGGTCCCGACGACCCCCGCCGTAACCACGGCGGTCTTGCCCAAGACTTCGAAGAAATTGTCGTCATCGTCATCCCACCGGTCATGGTAGTAATTGTCGTTGTAACTTCCATGATAGTTTCGGTCGACATTCCGGTTAACGACTACCGTATTGCCGGCGTTTATTTTGTTGTTGTTGGCCACCGTCGTCCGGCGGTTATTGCTGTTCCGGTTCGTATTGGTGCGACTGCTCGACGTCTGGCGCACATTGCGCCGATCGTTGCTGCGCGTATTTGCGCCGCCGGAAGCCTTGATACTCTGCTTCGCCATGCCGCGATCGGCGGCGATCGAGGGTGACGGCACGGCCATGGCAGCGCCGGCCATTCCGGCGATCAGGCTGACGAGGGTTATCCGTTTCATGGTCCACCTCCTACTGCGCAGACGCGACGCGCTGCTGCAGCAGCGGGACGAGCTTGTAATCATCGGTGGGAGTGAAAGTGAACTGACCCGCCTCAATGTCGGGTGCCAGGTTCCATTCGAGATCCGCCATATAGAGCGGCTGGACGACGTCCTCGGTATTGGAGATCACTAGCCGGTGCGGCAGCCCATCGTCGCGGCCGATCCAGATCTGCCAATCGACCCCTTCGGCCCGGTAGAAATACTGGTCCGTGGGATGATCGCCGATCTGGGAAAAGCCCACCAGAAAGGCTTCGGTCGGCTTCGGATCGTCGGCGTCCGGCTGCCCCCAGGTGAACAGATTATCGAGCGGCAGCTCGATGCCGTAGCGGTCATAGGCCCGGTCGAGGAGATCGCGGATCGTTCCCGACATCGGCGCCGTCGCGTAATAGGCCGTGCTCGGCGCGGTCACGGTCAGGTTCGCGCCGTCATAATAGATACGGCGATAGATGCGGTCGCTGCGAATGCTGACATACATCTTGCCGGGACGGTCCACGACATAGCGAACCTTGTTGAGGAATTGCAGCTTCTCGCCGTCCGTGAACACCTCTTCCGTCACCACGTCGGCCTTCACTTCGAAGGTGTCCAGCGTGCGCAGCTTGGCGGCCATCTCGTCCAGCGCACCGATCGCCACGGCGAGTCCGGGGTCGGGAGCGGTGTCGGACACTTCCGCTGGCGGCCCGATCAGGCTTTCCTGCGCCGCCCCAGGTGAGCCCAAGGACGCGAGCGCGACAAAGACCATCCAACGCATCGCTCAATCTCCACGGATGTTTGTGCAGTTTTGGGGAGAATAGGGTGCGACGACCTGCCGCTTTGCCCAGAATTCCGCTTTTGGGCCGCTTAATTTGATAGTGCGGCCATATAGTCGAACGCCCTATCGACAGACGGTATTTCGAGCTTGCGATATCCGGCGCGGACCACGTTGTCTTGCGCCAGGCAGTGAAGCGCCTTTCCGGTCGAGTTCCGGCAAAGGTTGGTCATTCGTCCAAGCTCTTCCTGGCTGATCGGCACGTTCCTGGAAAAATCGATCGCCGGACGCGCCAGCGCCAGGCCGGCCAGACGCAACAAGGTGGCGAGGCAACGGCCGACAGGATAGCGGATCGAAGCATCGAGATAGGCGCGCATGGCCACTCTCTGGTGATAGAGCGCAATCCGGCCGATCGCGCGCCAGCCCTGCGGGTCCCTCTCCAGCATGCGCAGCAGGTCGAGATGCGGGATGCGGCGATAGACAAGGTCAGTCCGCGCAATGAGATAGCGCGACCGCGGGGCGTTCGTGAGCAGAAGCCCCTCCCCGATCCAATCGCCCGGCCAGAGGAGATGCGTGAGGATCACCTCGCCTTCGGCGGTCGGCATCTGGACCTCCGCCACCCCCTCCACGATCTGCATCAGACCGCCTTCTTCATCACCCTCACGGAAAATCGTCGCCGATTTTGCGCAGCTATGCTCGCGCGAATGCAGATGGACGCCTTCTGCAAAATCAGCCTCAACGAACGCCCCCCGATCGAAGATATAGGTCACTGTCCACCCCGTTAAATAGCCAGCTAATAATAAGCTGCGGTATCCGGCTTGGTGCGACCCACGTTAACCTTTTGAAAGTCCCTCAGGTGATTCCCTGATATCAATCCCAGTAATATGTCAGTAAAAAGTAAGAGGTTAATTCGCGATTCCCAATAATTTAGTATCGCAAGTCCAAGATAGAAGAAATATAGAAAAATCTATTTATTGATATCATTGCACATTACTGTGCAAATCAAATTTTGGAATTGAAGCAATTTTATAGCTCTTCGGAGCAATAGGAGGTCTTGCGATGATCGATTCCGCGGGGCGGCCGGACATGAAAATTTCCTCCGGCAGGGTTCTTCTTTCATGCCTGATACTTGCCGGAGCGCCGCTCGCGATGACTCCAGAAGCCGCAGCCCAGCATGTCGGCGACAATAGCTGGATCGTCGCCGGAGCCTACTTCCCCGACATCGATACCGAGGTCAGCATCGCCCGCCCGGGCGAGGAAGAATTCGCGACCCTGGTGGATTTCGAATCCGATCTGGCGCTTTCCGACCGGGACGTTCTGCCCTCGCTCAGCGCGGGCACGCGGCTGGATCGCAAATGGCGGATCGAAGGCGAATTCTTCACGCTGAAGCGCAAGGGCGAAAAGACGCTGGAGCGGGATATTACCTTCGACGGAGTTACATATCCGGTGTCGGCTTCCGCCCAAAGCGAGTTCAGCAGCGACATCTACCGCCTGACGGTCGGCTATTCCTTCATTCGCCGGCCGAATTTCGAACTCGGCGCATCGCTCGGCGTCCACGCCACCAATTTCACGGTTTCCATCCGCGGCGAAGGCCAGGTCGGCAATGCGGCCGCCTCTACCGAGGTCCGCCGGCGGGAAGTGCTCGCGCCGCTGCCCACCGTGGGCGTCTATGCCATGTACCAGATACTTCCCAATGTCGGGCTCGGCGCCCGGGCCGATTATTTCACACTCAAGATCGGCGATTATGACGGCAAGCTGCTCAATGTCCGGGCCGAGGCTTCCTACGCGCTGAGCGACAATTTCAGGATCGGCGCGATGTACCGCCACGTGAAGTACCGGGTCGACATCGAGAAGCGAGCTTACACCGGCCGCATCTCCTACGAATTCAACGGGCCGGCAGTCTTCCTCGAGCTCGCCCTATGAGCGGCCGGGGAGAGAATATTCTCATCCCCGGCAGGCTCGTCGAACTGTTCGAGCACTCCTCCATGCTGGACATTGCGCTCGCCATGTTCGGCGGGATGGTCGCCGCGGCGATCGTCGGCTTCCTCATCCGCCGCGTGCCGGGCCTTCTCCTGCCGAAAGGCATGGGCAAGGACGGGCAGGAGGCCTACGTGGTCTCGGCCGTCCTTGGGCTGCTCGCCTTGCTGATGGGCTTCACCTTCTCGCTCGCGCTCGACCGCTATGAGGACCGGCGCGAGCTGGTGCTGCAGGAAGCGAATGCGATCGGCACCGCCTATCTGCGTGCGCAATTGTTGCCTGAGCCATCACGCTCGCAACTGAGCGCCACGCTGATGGCCTATACCGCAAACCGGCTCGACCTGTCCCGCCCGCATGACGAACGCTTCGACGCGCTGCTCGCCGCGAATGACGAAATGCTGGTGGATCTCTGGGCGCAGACCAAGCAGGTCCCGGTCATTGCCGGGGCAAACCCGATAACCGGCCTGTTCGTCGCCTCGGTCAACGACGTGATAGACCTGGACGCTTCACGCAAGAACGCCCGCGCCTCCAAGGTCCCCTCCGCCGTCTATGCCGTCCTGATGATCTACATCCTGATTGCCGCCGCGATCCTGGGCTATTCGCTGATCGGCTTCTGGGCGCGGTTTGCGGCGGTGATCCTGTTCGGACTGCTCAACCTTTCGCTGCTGCTGATCCTCGACATCGACCGGCCGCTGGTTGGCGAATTGCGTGAACAGCAGCAGCCGATGGAAGATCTGCAGGCCTATTTCCAGACCGCCCCTCCAGCCCGTTTCGACCGGCCCGCCGCGGACTGACCTTTCGGCGCGCGGATCGCCCGCCGGACTTCGCAAATAACGGAATTCGCAGCCGTTTTAGTGCGGAAAAGCGCCGTCAAAGCCCATGGATGAGCGGAACTGATATTCGGCCATGTGCAAACTGGGCGGGCTCCGGCGCAACGCCGGCCGAGGAGACTTGCCTTGCGCAGCCTGCCGATCACATTGCTGGCCAGTGGAGCCGGCCTGGTTTTCGCCGGACCCGCGCAAGCGCAATCCTGCGGAGAGCTCGGCGAGCTGTTCTATCTGGGCAATACCAGCGGAGATGCAGAATCGGTCTGGCTATCGCAGACCCGCAAGAGCGGCGATTTCCGGCTGGAAGCGGCGCAACACCAGCGCCTCGTCGATCGCTGGTCGCGTGAAGGTCCGAGCCTGCGGCTGTCATTGTCCGACACCGTTTCCAAGGGTTCCGGCGGCACCCACCGCCTCTATTCCGAATCCGGTCGCAATGGTGGGGGGAACGATAAGGGTTGCCTGATCGATACGCAGAACCAGCAAGTGGACTTCGAACTCCCTCCCGCATTCCAGAGGCCTCCGCAAAAGCCCGACCAGACACTGCCAACTCTGCCGCCCTCCGGGATCATGCCGGAGCGGCCGCCCGGAAGCCCGGACCAGACACTGCCGACGCTTCCGCCAAGTGGCGTCATGCCCGGGCTGCCCTCACCGCCACCTTCGGGCGTCACGCCGCAAAGGCCTCCGGGGAGTCCGGACCAAGCCTTGCCGACACTCCCGCCAAGCGGCGTCATGCCGGGACTGCCCTCACCGCCACCCACGGGCATCACGCCACAAAGGCCCCCGGGAAGTCCGGACCAGACCTTACCCACACTCCCGCCAAGCGGCGTCATGCCGGGATTGCCCTCGCCGCCGCCCTCAGGCGTTACGCCGCAAAGGCCACCAGGGAGTCCGAACCAGACCTTACCCACACTCCCGCCAAGTGGCGTCATGCCGGAACTGCCCTCACCGCCACCCACGGGCATCACGCCACAAAGGCCACCGGGGAGTCCGGACCAAGCCTTGCCAACACTCCCGCCGAGCGGCGTCATGCCAAGTTTGCCCTCGCCGCCACCCTCAGGCGTCACGCCACAAAGACCGCCCGGAAGTCCGGACCAGACCTTACCGACGCTTCCGCCAAGCGGGGTTACCCCGGGCTTACCGACACGGCCCGATCGGCCTTCGCTTCCCAGCCTGCCGCAACGCCCCGTCGGCCCGGACCAGACACTGCCGACCATCCCGCCCAATGGAGTGATGCCCGAGCGACCCGGGCAACCGGCGCAACCTGTTCCGCCGGGCGTGGTGTTGCCGCAGCCCGATCCAAGCCGCCCGCCGGCGGTCTACCCGGATCGGGTACTGCTTCCCCGGCCAACCGAAACGAGGCTCGAAAGCGGCTATGTCGGCACCTGCCCCGACGGCGGGCAACCCGAGCGCGATCCGACCGATCCCGCCCGCCATCCTGAATGCCGTGCCGTCCAACCACTGACTGAGGGCAGGCGCTACACCGAAGCGACCGACTGGGACGTATGGGCCGATATCCGGATCACCGACATCGAACAGGCGAGCGGGATCCGCGCGATCGACGGATCCACCTTCACCGCCAGTTTCGGCATAGACAACCGCGTCTCGGCCGATCTTGTGCTCGGCCTCTCGGCAATGATCAGCGACGGCGACACTGACAGTTTCGGCGGACTGCTATCGGCCGAGACCAACGGCTTTTCGGTCGGCCCCTATCTCGCCTGGCAATTCGCCGATCATGCCACCATCGAGCTCTCTGCCTCCTGGGGCCAGGTACGCAATCATATTCGCCTGTTCGACCTGGCGACCGAATTCGATACCGACGTGCTGGCGCTCTCGGCCGATCTCAGCGGGGACACGGCCATGGGCAGCGTGGTCCTGCGGCCGCGTTTCGGCATCGCCTACACCAGAAGCGAGAACCAAGATCACCGGCTGACCGGCCCGGTACTTCGAAGGCATGTCGACATCGCTTTGCCGGGACGCAGCAGCGAACTCGGTTCGACCGAGGTGGCGGTGGAAGCCGCGAGGCCCCTAGTGCTCGACAATGACGGCCTGGCGATCCCCTTTCTCGAACTCGGCCTGAAATACGATTTCCTGCGACCCGACAATCCGCGCTTCGATACCAGCGTCAACCGCGTGGTCACGCCATCCGAATGGTCGGGCTATGCCAATGCCGGAATGCGCGTCCTGGTCGGGCGCAGGCTGTCGGTCGAAATGTCGGGTGCCTATCGCAGCATCGGCGTGGACGATCTCGATATCTGGGAGGGACGGCTGTTCGTCAGCCTTGCATTCTAGCTGTCGGCATCGCGGATCACGCAGCGAAAGCCGATATGCGAAGTGGAGCTGTCGATCGGCTGGGCATGGCGCGCAGCCGGGCGATAGCGGCGGCAATAGCTCGGCGCGCAGAGATGGGAGCCGCCCTTCAGCACTTTCTGAGGAATCCGGATGTCCGGCGTGCGCGGATCGAAACTGTCCTCGCGCCGCACACCCCGCGGGTTCTTCGGCACACAGCAACTCTTCTGCGGCTTGTCGGCAGCAACGCCGAACCAGTCATCGGTCCATTCCCACGCATTGCCGATCATGTCGGACAGGCCGAAATCATTGGGCGGATAAACACCGACGGGAGAGGTACGGACGTAGCCGTCATCCATGGTGTTCTCGTATGGGAAGTTCCCCTGCCAGGTATTGGCCCGGTGACCGTCCGGCGGCACGAGTTCGTCCCCCCAGGCGAACTCCTTGCCCTCGAGGCCTCCGCGGGCGGCATATTCCCATTCCGCTTCCGTCGGCAGCGACTTGCCGGCCCAAGCGGCATAGGCCTGGGCGTCCTCGAAGGCGACATGCACGACCGGATGATCCTCCATGCCCGTAATGTCGCTGTCGGGCCCGGTCGGGTGGCGCCAATCGGCGCCGAAGGTCCAGGCCCACCAGTTGAAATGGTTGTCGAGCGGAACAGGACCCGGCGTCGGCACGAATACGAGAGAGGCCGGCTTCAACATCTCCGGCTGGGCTCCCGGATAGTCCTCCGCCTTCGGAGCGATCTCGGCCAGAGTGATATGGCCGGTCTCCGCGACGAATTCCGCGAATGCGCGGTTGGTGACCATGTGCCGATCGATCAGGAAGCCACTGACTTCAACCGGGCGCGCCGGCCGTTCCTCCGGATAATGATGATCGGATCCCATGGTGAAGCGTCCGCCCGGCAAGCGAACCATGTCGGTCTGCCCCGAAAGGATGTCCGCCGATGTCGCCATGTCATTCCTCCGCTCAATCGGCTCCAATAGACTTCGGATCGCCCTCGGCGAGTATCGGGGAAAGACCCGAGGCCTTGGCGCCACCACCTGGCCCCAACAAATCTGGCAGCGGCCTTGCCTCGCCATCCTTCACCGGCCCGGGACGGCACGCCTTGAGATTGCGCAAGAGCGCCGCACGCCGCGCGGCGCGGCTCTTTGCCCGGGGGCGGTTGAACTTGTGCGGCCGGATCATGCCATGTCCTCGCAACGGGATTGCACGCCGGCCTAGGGTGCGCAGGGGGTCTCAACAAGGCCAGCGTGCAAACTTGGGTCGGCCGATCGAGGTTCACTCGAAGGACCTCGCTTCATCACTTCTTCGCGCCGCTCTCGCCCTGTTCGAGCCGCGGCGCTAATTCGCCCAGATGCGGTTCCAGTCCGCCTGCATGTCCACCACGATCCAGCCGTGTGAAGCCGCTGCATCGAGCGCCCTGTCCAGCGCGCCGACCGGGCTCTTTCGGTCATAGGCGAATTCCCGCGCAGCATCGGTGTGGTGAATGAAGATCGCCATGCGCGGGCCGCCCCCGGCCGTGCTCCATTCCGCCATCTGGTAGTCGCCGTCGGAATTTCCGGCGACGAATACGGGGCGGCGCCCGATATGGCGCATGATGCCCACCGGCTTGCCTTCCTTGTCGTCTATGAAGGCGACCGCGCGGCCCTTGATGACCGCAGGCTTTCCGTCAGCCGTTCCGTAGGCCGCGTCGCCGAAGGAGCCGATGACGTTCTCCGGCGACACGCCATAGGCCTGTTGGGCAAACGCCCGCATGAAATCCACGCCGCCGCCGGAAACGATGTAAACCCGGAACCCGTTGGCACGAAGCAGGTCGAGCAGTTCGCGCATCGGCTGGTAGGTCATGTCCCTGATGAGCCTGCCGGTCACGGGATGGCGTGCGGTTTCCAGCCAGTTGGCGACTTCCCGCTCGAAAGCCTCCACACTCATGCCCGACTGCGTGGCGCCGGCCAGCTCGAGCAAGGCCTTGTCGCCGCCCGCCATCAGCGATTGCAGGTCGCCAGCCGCCGCGGCCCTGAGCGCTGGTGCATCGGCCCAGTTCGGATCGGCCGCCGCCAGCGCTTTCGCGCGATCGAGCAGGAACATGAGTTGAAAATAATAAGGCTGTTCGGCCCAGAGCGTGCCGTCATTGTCGAACACGGCGATGCGTTGTTCGTCAGGCACGAAGCCGCCGGAATCTTCGACATCGGCGTCCTCGGCAAATTCGGCGATCGCCGCCTTGGTCGGCGTGTCATTCCACGAAGGCAGCGGATCGGCGCCCGGTGCAGCGGCAATGGTGAGCGCTGCCGTCGCAATGGCGAGGAATGGTCGCACCGCCGCTTGTACTCCTTTGTTAAGAGCGAAGGGCCCCCGCCCCCTTTCGAGGACGGGGGCACCCGCTCAGCCTCAGCGTTGGGCCGTTTGCGCCTTTTCCATCTTCTCCATGACCTGATCGATCGAGAAGCTCGCCGCCTTCTGGCGCGGCGGGAACTCGGCGAATGTCGAGAGGAATTCGCCGACAATCGATTGTGCCGGAACCAGCAGGAAGACATGGTCGAGCAGCCAGTCATAATAGGTGTTCGAGGTCACGTCCGCCCGCTCATAGGGGTCCGTCTTGAGGTTGAATATCTTGGGGATGCGCAGCTCGACGAACGGCTCGGCCCAGATCTGCAGCGTGCCGGTGCAGCGCTGTTCCAGGAAGACCATCTTCCAATTGTCGTAGCGCAGGGCGACCACGTCGGAATCATCGTTGAAGTAGATGAAGCCGGGGCGCGGGCTTTCGGCGACGTCGCCCGTGAGGAAGCCCGACATGTCGTAGCCGTCGAGATGGACCTTGTACTTGTTCCCGTCGAGCGTGGCGCCCTTCTTGAGGTCTTCCTTGACGTCGCCGGCGCCTGCCAGTGCCGCGAAAGTCGGGAACCAGTCGAGATGCGAGACGATTCCGTTGCAGACCGTGCCCGGCTCGATCTTGCCCGGCCAGCGGACCACGCAAGGCACGCGATAGGCGCCTTCCCAATTGGTGTTCTTCTCGCTTCGGAAGGGTGTCGTGCCGGCATCCGGCCACGAGTTCTGGTGCGGGCCGTTATCGGTCGAATACATGGTGAAGGTGTCGTCGGTGATGCCGAGCTCGTCGATGAAGTCGAGCATCTCGCCGATGCAATCGTCGTGATAGATCATGACGTCGTGATATTCGGACTGCCAGCGGCCCGACTTGCCCTTATATTCCGGCTTCACATGCGTGCGGAAATGCATGTGCGTGGTGTTGAGCCAGACGAAGAAAGGCTCGCCCGCATCCACGGAGTCCTTGATGAAGCGCTTGGCTTCCTTGAGGAATTCCTCGTCGGCCGTTTCCATCCGCTTCTTGGTCAGCGGGCCGGTATTCTCGATCTTCTGGCCGCCTTTGCCGTCCGCCCAGGTGTGCATCACGCCGCGCGGACCATACTTCTTCTTGAATTCCGGGAAGTCGGTTTCCGGCGGATAGTCGCGCAGTTCCGGCTCTTCCTCGGCATTGAGGTGATAGAGATTGCCGAAGAACTCGTCGAAGCCGTGCATCGTGGGCAAATGCTCGTCGCGGTCGCCGAGGTGGTTCTTGCCGAACTGGCCCGTGCGATAGCCCTGGTTCTTGAGCATCCGGGCGATCGTCGGGTCCTGGGGCTGCATGCCCAGATCGGCGCCCGGCAGGCCGACCTTGGTGAGACCGGTGCGCATGCCCGCTTGCCCAGTAATGAAGGAGGCGCGGCCGGCCGTGCAGCTTTGTTCGGCATAGTAGTCGGTGAACAGCACGCCTTCCTTGGCGATCCGATCGATATTGGGCGTGTGATAGCCCATCACGCCATGGGAATAGCAGCTCAGATTGTGCTGGCCGATATCATCGCCCCACAGGATCAGGATGTTTGGCTTCGTTCCCGGCATTACGTCTCTCCTCGGTGCTCAACCGTGCGGCGGCACGCCGCCCGATGCGTCACCGAAAGACTATCGATTCCCCGAGGTGCTCCAATCGGGTGAACACCCGACAACCCTCCTCCCTAAGCCGCCGGATTTTCTCGGGTGAAGTCCCGATAGACCAAGGTCTTCATCGCCTTAATTCTTGCCGGACGCGTGGAAACTGCCGGGTGCGGGCAAGAAGGAGGAACCAATGGCATGCTGGACCAAGCCGCTTTTCAAGCCGGCAAAGCTCGCCGCGTTCTTGCCTTTCCTGTTCGCGGCCACGCCTGCCTTCGCCTCGGAGGGTGGCTCCAGCATCTATTTGCAAGGCACCTACAATGACTACGCAGTGGCGGTGCTCGGCCCTCAAGGCGTCTATCTGCGAAGTGACCTTGCCTATTACACTGCGGATGTCGGCGCTCGCCCACTCGGCGGCAGAGTCCAAGCCGGCATCGACGAAGAGCTGTTCATCGATGTAGTCAAGCTCATTTACCTGAGCGACACCGAATTCCTGGGCGGGAGAATCGGAACCGCTGCGACATTGCCGGTCATTCCCTATGTCGACGCCTCGCTCCATATCGAGGCGGGCCCGGTCAACGGCTTCATCGCAGGCGATCGCGGCGGGATTGGCGACCTCTACCTGAACCCGATCCTGATCGGCTGGACCGAAGGCAAGCTTCACGTGCTTTTTGCACCGGGCGTGGCAATTCCTACCGGTGCCTATGATGCCGATCGGGCAATCAATCTGGGCCGCAATTACTGGGCGATCGACCCGGTGGTCAGCGTGACCTATCTCGACCCCGTAGCCGGCATCGACCTCTCAATGTCCGCAGGCATCATGTTCAATTTCGAGAACGCGGCAACCGACTACGAGACCGGAAACGAGCTGCATATCGACTTCAACCTCGCGAAGATGCTCTCGCAACGCTTCGGCATCGGTCTGACGGGGTATTACTACGACCAGTTGTCTGACGACAGCGGCAACCTGCCGCCCTTGGCAACAGACGGCTTCCAGGGAAAAGGCGCGGGGATCGGCCCTTCCTTTGTCGTCAACACGACGCTCGGCGGCCAACCATTAACCGTAATAGGAAAAGCAATTTTCGATATCGATTCGAAAAATCGCTTCAACGGGGATATATTTATGATATCATTGGCCACCAAGATTTGAAATTTGTATTTAAATTCATTTAATTTAATACTTATTGACTTACTCAAATAAATGACTCGCGTTAGGACGCTCCGCAACCTGTCCGAGCGTCGCCACTCCCGCACCGCGCCAAGGCCCGATAACCCCTTTCGAGCAGGAAGAGCGCCCCATGCCGAACCGGCCCTTCTGGAAATTGCTGCCTCTCAAACGGCATGGTCCGGCGCCGGGCTGGCTCGATCGGCAGCCGGCCGACTTCCAGGAAGCCTTTCGTTCGATCGCCGAATATCAAGAATATGAAAGCGGCGATAAGATATGGCGGGTCGGGCAGAAGGTCACCGCGATCCTCGGCGTGATCGAAGGATGCGTCGCACTCAACTGGACATCGGCCGAAAATCGTACGCAGTTGTTGCACCTGTGGTGGCCCGGCGATTGGACCGGTGATGCGGAATTCATCAGCGGATCGCATTCTTTCGCGACACAGCAGGCACGAACCGACACCAAAGTCGTCTGCGTTCCGCACGACAAGTTGCGCGCCTTGCTCGACAAACACCCGCGATGGTGGTCGTCCATCGCAGAGCTGGGATCGGAACATTCGGTGCTCGCAAGCGATGCCGTCATGGACCTCATGGTCCGGGACCCGGTGGCTCGCTGCATCGCCGTGTTGCTGCGGGCTGGCGGCGGGCGAATTCAGTCGGATGCCCAGCCCGCCTCAACCGTCATCCCGATCAGCCAGGGCGAGTTGGCAATCATGGCGAACCTTCATCGCAACACGGTCAGTCACGCGTTGAAGAGGCTGGCGGATGAGGGCCTGATAAAGCACGAATACCGGTGCATCGAACTGATGAATATCTCAGAACTGCGCCGCCGCGTGATCGAGGGCAGCGATTACGAGGTCGGCCCATAGCTGGCCCGCTGCGAGATTATTCCGAAATCCGTTCAAGCCGTGCCTGGAGTTCCACCGGCCGAGCGATCTCGATACCGCCATAATGGCGCAGGATCAGACCGGTGCGATCGAGCGTACGCAGGATTTCGTTCACCCGTGTGCGCGAAAGATTCGTGTTTTCCGCCAGTTCCTGCTGCGTGACGGGCACGAAGCGAGGCGCTTCGCTGATCTGCTCGAATGGGCGATAACCGCCGAGACGCAGCAGGACGGCAATACAGCGTGCTTCTGAGTCCCTCAGCATAAGGTCGATACCGCTGCAGGTGGCCACATCGAACCAGTGGTCGGTCAGTGTCGCAAGGCACTTCCACCACTCCGGGTTCCGCGCGACCAGACGATGCATGTCCTGCAGCGCAATGACGCTTACTTCGGAATCGATGCGGGCAAAGACCGACACGGCATAGGGCGTGCCGGTCTTGAGCGGTCGGTTGCCGATATAATATTCCGGATAGGCGAAATGCAGGGCGGACAGGTTCGAACAGGCGAACTCGATCCTGATTTCGAGGCAGCCCGAAACCACCCCATACATGCCGCCCCATTCCTCAGCCCGATAGAGCGGGGTTCCGGCCGGGAGCACTCGCTTGGTGCCGATCCCCTCCAGGGCATCTCGAAAGTCTTGCGGCTGCGCCGCAAACCACTCATCTGGCCGGAGAAGCGGTGAACTCGTCATCTTTTCCATGGCCGCGCGCCATTAACGAGAAATTTCGCGGCAATTGTCCGGCGCCGGACAGTATTGCCGCAGAATCGTTCGTAAGCGCTTCCGGGCGGAATGAAGGACTGTCCCTGCGACCTTCTTCCGCAGGCCCACGACTTGGAGCCCTCGGCGTCGCATCTTTCGCCGGACCCCGAAGCCGGAGCCGGCAAATCGCGCGGGGGAAAGGGGCCGCGCTTGCGGCCCCTTTCAACTTCCCTCGCGGCTAGCCAAGCTGAACGTCGCATGTTCCGTTCCAGGGCAACGTAACCAAGCGCTAGGTTCCGGACAGGCCGCCTTCAATCGGGCTTTAACCCGATGGGCGCGGCAGGGGAGCCTCGACGTTGCAGCCGGCAAAGGACGGTCGCGTTACACAAGGCCACCGGTCCACGAAAAGGCGGCATAGACCAATTCAGGGCAATGTGTTGCCTGCGATCCTGCGAGAATAGCTACTTACTTCCCATGATCGGGGCCGGGCACGGCGGCCGCGATAAGTCAAAGACCACTCCTGTCGAACTCTTGCCGTCGGCCAAGACAAAGAACGGAGAAACCATGGCGCACGAAGTGAAAGCATATCGGGACAGCCGCGGAAACTTGCATCTCTCGCCTTCAGCGGCAGTCGTCGCCGACATCGCTTCCGCGCTTGGACGGGTGGGCGACGAAGGCGGCCTTTCCGTTGGCGTCGCCAAGCTGGTCCTGGAGAAAAGGGCAGAAATCGAGCAAGCCTTTGCCGACTTCGACGCACTTCAGGGTGATGCCGAAAACATTCTGATCGTTAGCGACCACCCGAAAATGCGACCCTCGCTGGCCAGTTGAGCCAGCCAGATGCAAGCGACCAATGGGTGCGGCCTGCCTGACGAAAACTGATCTCCACTCGGCGCAATCCGGCCGCGGTCGGCTTGGTTTCACGCCGGGAGCCCAGCCAGCCGAGGGGCCGCTTCGGACGTAAAAAAGGGAGGCATGGATCATGCCTCCCTTTCCCGACAGGAGCGCCCTGCTGGAGGTCAGGCCGGGCGATATCCCTTGGCGAGTTTCGAATAGGGCCAGGGCTGGATTGTCGCGCGGATTTCCTTCTGGACATGCGGCTCGACGCCGGGCTTGCTCGAACCGCCATTCGGCTCGCCCCAGATCACCGTCACTTCCTTGCCGAACTCGACATCGCCTTCATCAACGGTCGCCAGCGAAATCCACTGATGGTCGACCGACAGATAGCAGGGATAGGTGGATATCCCGACCATCTGCCCGCCATGCATGATCATGTCGTATGGATGCGCAGCATAATGCGCATTCGGCATTTCCATGAACTTGCCGTTGTCCTTGCCGTGAAGGATGCTGCTTTCGACCGCCAGCACGTCTTCCGGGTTCCATTCCAGCGTAACCTTCTGCCGATGCGGCTGGTCCTTCATCTTCTCCAGCGCCTCGCGCCCGATGAAATCGTGATTGAAGTTGATGATGCGCCCGTAATCGAGATCCCACGGCGTCATGTAATAATCTTCAATATTCTTCGAGATGTAGCTGCCGCCGATCGAGGCGACCGCTTCGAAGGAATCGCCGGGCAGCCATTCGCGATAGGCGCGCATCTTCTCGCCGGTGTAGATCGCCTGCATCGGGGAGGGAATCCAGCCGGCTTCCACCGCGCAAATGCCATAGGCGCGCCCGCCGACCAGGCGCAGGTTGAATTCGGCGCCAGCCTCGATGATCGCGTTGCGGACTTCGTCGCGTTCTTCCCACGGTCCCCAGAACTCGAGGCCCGGCGCACCGGCGAAGGAGTGACCGAGCGCGCGAACGGAGCGGCCCGCAACATTGATCACGCCCATCTTGAAGAAGCCGATTTTCTCGATCGGGCCGCCATTGAGCTTTTCGAGCAAGGCCCAGGCCTTGGGCCCCTGCAATTCGAAGCGATAGGTCTTGCGCGGGTTGGGATTGTCGACCCGGCGCTCGTCACGTTCATAGGTCACGTCGTATTTGCCGCTCTCGATCTGATACTGGATCCAGTTCGCGACCACGGGACGCCCGACGATGTTCACCTTGTTGTCCTCGAGGCCGAACAGGATCATGTCGCCGATCACATAGCCATCGTGATTGCAGCAGATCAGTTGCTTGCCCTTGTCGCGCCCGAAATTCTTGAAGGAATTGACGCCGACCTCTGAAAGAAGGCGGATCAGGTCCGGCCCTTCGACATAGAGATCGGTCATGTGCAGCGACTGGTCGAGCAGGGCGACGTCCTCGTGCCAGGCGCGATGCTCGTCACGCCAGTTGGTGAACTGGCTCTGCACCGGATACTGGTAGGCGCCGACCGGGACGTCGCGCAGGAATTCGGCCGGATTCCCCAGCGCGTCGATCTTGTCCTGAAGGCTTTTGAACATCGGGTATTTTCCTTTCGTTTGTCTATCGGGGGGACGAGACGCCGGGGGGAGCCTCGCGCGGGGCTTCCGGCGATGCCGGAAGCCGAACCTTGAGCAATGCGATCGCCGCCAGGACGGAGCCGAGCCCCATGACCGGCACCACCGTTTCGAGGCCCCAGCCATTTTCCAGGAAGAGGCCCGCCACGATCGGGGAGAGGATCGCGCCGCCCCTGCCGGCGCCGACGCCGAAGCCTGTGCCCGTGGCCCGGAGCGAACTCGGAAATGCCTGGGCAAAGACCGCGTAGATCGAGGCCACGCCCGCATTCACGAAGAAGCCGGCGATAGCGGCGAAGAGGCTGATCTGCGCCAGCTGCGCCGGCGCACTGCCGAACAGCCATACCGACAGGAAGGAGCCGGCCAATATGCCGATCGCAAGCGGCTTCAGGGCGATCCTCTGCGAGAGTATCCCGAACAGCAATCCGCCGATGATGCCGCCGACATTGACCCAGACCAGCACTGTCGCCGCCGCCGAGGGAACAAAGCCCATGTCGGCCACCAGCTTGGCGGTCCATTTCAGGATGAAGTAGAAGGTCACGATGTGGCCGAAATAGGCGGCGGTCACCAGCAGGGTCGTCGCGGCCCGCCCACCGGACAGGATTTCGAGAATCGGTACGCGCCGGCTCCCGGCTTGCGCGGTGGCGGCAGGCATCGCATCGATCTCCGGCATCCCCATTCGGACGAGCGTGCGATTGATCCGCCGCAAGGCGCCGGCCGGCCGGCGATCCAGCAGGAAGCTGAGCGATTCCGGCACCAGGAACCAGACCAGCGGGATCATGATGAATGTCGCGGCAGCGCCGAACCGGAAGACCGACCGCCAGTCTCCGCCCTCCAGCAGCATGGCCGCCGCGGAACCGCCAAGGACCGCGCCCAGCGGATATCCGGCCACCATCAATGCCACGGCGAGGCTGCGGCGACGGGCGCTGGAAAATTCGGCCACGACCGCATTCAGCGTCGCCACCATGCCCCCGATGCCGAGGCCGGTCAGGACGCGCCAGGCCGCCAGTTGCGCAACGCTTGCGGCGGTCGATGCCAGGACCATGCCGAACGCCATGAATATGAGGCACAGCAGGATCAGCGGCCGCCGCCCGAAGCGATCGGCCAGGCCGCCGAGAAACAGCGATCCGATCACCATTCCTATCAGTTCGAGGGAAAGGACCACGCCAAGGCCGGCCTGGTCGATCGACCATTCCGCCGCAATGCCGGGCGATGCGAAACTGATCGCGAGCACATCGAAACCGTCAAGCGCATTGAGAGCGACGGCGAGAGACACGGCGGCGATCTGGAGCAGCGACATCGGCCGCTCATCGAGCATTTGGCGAGGGTCAGTGGCCATCAGGCCGATCTCCAGTTCACCAGCGGGCTAGCCGCCCCGCAACGCGGACAGGAAAGCTCCCGTCGGGCTGCAGGGCGGTTTCGGGCAGGTTCAATAGTGAAAGCTCAAGCTTGCGCCGTATGTGCGCGGCGGCAGGAAGGTTCTTGCGATCACCCGGCCGGTGCCGAGAACGAAATTGGCGCCTTCCACCAGCTCGTCGGTGACGTTGTTGACGAAAATCGACGCGCTCCAGCGGTCATCCGCGAATTTGTAGCGGAGGCTGGCATCGAGCATGGTGTAGCCCTCCTGCGACAGCACCGGATCCTTGAACTCGGTGAAATAGACACGGCTCTTGTGAGTCACCGCGCCCGCGAGCGTGAAACGGCTTCCGTCGTTCAGCGGGATGTCGTGTTCCAGCCGCAGAGTGCCCGCGAATTTCGGCGCGTTCCTTGCCGGATTGCCTTTGATGTCCTCCAGCAGAGCGGGATTGCTGGGATCATACAGCAGGGGGTTGGTCGGATTGGTGCTGATGAAGCTCCCGAACCTGGTGTCCTGCAGCGCTAGCGACAGGTTCCCTCGGAAGAGCGGTGTCGGGCTCCAGGATGCGTTGAGTTCCACGCCCTTGCCCTTCTGGGTCGTGGCATTCTCCCAGATCGTGATGAAGCCGGCGGGGCCGCCCGGCAGCGTTCTGTCGAGCTGCACATCGTCCAGCGTGTATTTATACGCTGCCAGGTTGAAGGTGAGATCGCCGCCGAACCAGGTGCTCTTGATGCCGATCTCGTGGTTGCTGATCGTCTCCGGGTCGATGATGAAAGGCGGCGTAGACTGCGTCGTTCCGAGTTGCCCGGTCCCCGCTTTGAACCCTTCCGAATAGGTGTAGTAGAGCATGACATCGTCGCTCGGGTGCAGCTGGATGCCCGCCTCGTTCGTGTAATCCTTGAACGTGCGCTCATCATCGGGCCCGGAATAGAAGCACTGGTAGCGCTGACCGGCAGCCGGGGGCGGAGCGTCGGGAAGGACAGTGGAGTCGACGGCATTGCTGGCGTCGCATCCGGGGTTTGGCGGCTGCCAGATCCAGCTGTCATTGTTCACGGTCCGGTGATCCCGGGTGAACCGGCCGCCACCGCGCAGCGTGAGCCAGTCGGTCAGCTCGTAATTGGCATTCCAGAACAGCGCCCAGGTATCGTTCTTGCCTGTGCCGGTCAGATGCACCCGGCGCCCATCGCCAATGGCCGATGCGGGGAACTCGCCCGCCTTCGCGGCCACGCCCACCGAGTTCTCGTGATTCAGCGTTTCGGCGAAGTAGTAGAAGCCGGTAACGAGATCGAGCTTGCCCGTGTTGACGTTCAGCTGGAGCTCTTCGCTCCACTGATGGTCATCGAAGACGAAGTCCTGGATCGAGCTGGTGCGCACGGAAGACAGGTCGAGATCCTGCGCCATGTCCATGGTGAACTTGCGATAGTTCAGCGTGTTGGTCAGCGAAAAAACGTCGCTGATATCGTATGTCGCATGGCCGGTGACGGACCAGGTCTTGCGAAGGTTCACCGGATCGACATCGGACGCGTAATCGCGCGGTTTCGCCGTCGGAAAACCGCCGCGGCCCGGCGAAACGAGGGAGTCGTTCGCCGGATTGTCATCGGTCAGCACGCCGGGAAAGGTTTCCCGCTTGAATTGCAGGGCGTTGGCGCTGTCGTTCTCACGGCCATAGCTGGCGCTCAGGAGAAATTCGAAATCCTGCGTCGGCTCGAAACGGATCTGCCCCCTGAAAGCACGGGAATCGTAATCGTTTACGTCATTGCCGCTGACGAGGTTTGTACCGAAACCGTCTCTCGTGCTGACGAAATAGGATAGCCGCGCGGCCACCGTGTCGCTGAGCGGGCCGGACACCGCGCCTTCGGATTCCAGAGCACCGTAATTGCCGCCCTGGATGCGCGCATAGCCGGAAAGATAGTCGGTCGGCTTGGCGGTGATCAGATTGATCGTCCCGCCGGTTGCGTTCCGGCCATACAGCGTGCCCTGCGGGCCGCGCAGCACCTCGACGCGTTCCAGGTCGAAGAAGGAGAACAGCTGCGCCGCAGGCTGGGAGATAACCGCGCCGTCCTCGTGCAGCGTCACCGAGGGATCGACATTGGCGAAGACCGAATTGAGTCCCAGCCCACGTATGAACAGATTGGCATAGCCGAAACTGGTCCCGATCGTGATGTTGGGAACCGCGACCTGCAGCGACTGCACGTCCGTGATGCCCTGCTCCTGCAACGCGGCGCCTTGCACCGCCGAAATCGCCAGAGGCACGTCCTGGGCGGCCTGTTCCCGCTTCTGGGCCGACACGATGATGACATTGCTGGATGCAGCTTCCTGCTGATCGCCACCCCGTGGAGAATTGCCTGCCTCCGTGTCGCTGTCCTGCGCCATGGCAGGCCCGCCCCACAGACCTGCTGCGACAGCCAGAAGCGCAGCCGCGCGCATAAAACCGGATTTCTTCGCCATTGTTGGTTCCTCTCCTCAACGAAGCTCGGCTGACGCGGGCGATTGCCCTTCGAGAGGAAAAACCAGGCGCTACTGCCGGAAGCTTCGCGAGCTTCCGCCAAGGCGCTCTTTCATTATTGGCTTCCTCTCCGCCAACCCGCTACCTTGCTCAATTGATTGGAGGATCGTAATTGATATGTCAAGTTCGATTGGTCGAGAGCAGCTTGAAGAGCATAATACCTTGGATTTAAACGGGTATTTTCCTTTCTTCTTGGGCACGATAGCCAACAAGTGGACATCGAGTTCGTCACGCATCTACCTGCGCGAGTTCGGCGTCGGCATCGTGGAATGGCGGATTCTCGTGTCGCTCAGGGCGTTCGAAACCGCGACCTCGCTCGATATCGGCAACCTCGTCGGCTCCGATCCGGCAGCGATCAGCAGAGGTATCCGGAACCTGGAAAGCCGTGGCCTGGTGATCCCTGTGGAAGGACGCTTTCCCGGCAGAACCAAGCCCTATCAGCTCACTTCGGAAGGTCGCGCTCTCTTCGAGAGGATCCGGGAAGTCGCGCTCAAGCGGGAGGAAATACTCGTCCAGGACCTGGACCAGGAGGAGCGGATCCAGTTCCTGCACCTGCTCAAGAAAGTTCACGCCCGGCTGAAGGATATCCAGGCCGACTGAGACCGATGCCGTCAGCCCAAGGCTTACTCGTCACCACTGGCCCCGCGCGATCTCCGGAAAGCAGCAGACTTCAAGCCGCTTGATCGCACCGGGCCAGGGCGATCAAGCGGCGGAGCTTTCACACGCCGATCCCCTTGGTGCTCCCGGCTGGGCCAACCTAACCCCGGTAATCCTCAAGCTGCCGCACCGCGGGACGTTCGGCCATGCAGGTCAACCAGGCGCTGCCGAGCGGGGTGGCCTCTTCGTTGAAAAGTTCGGGAACGACACGCGGCAACGCGCCTGCCATCGAATACCATTTGATGTCGGCCAGCGAATACAAATCGCCGAGCAGCCAGTCCCCGCCGTGAGCGAGCTGCTTCTCCAGGCGGGCGACGCAATTGCCGAGCTTGCGGCGCGCATCGGCCAGTTCTTCCTCCGAATAGCCGGTGTTGGAAACGGTCTGCCATTTGCGCCGCACTTCCTCATTCGGCATCCGCGCCAGGATCTGCCGCATCTCCTCCTTCTCGATCTTCGAGGCGAAAGGCGTCGCGCCATGCGCGCCGATCACCGTCAGCGCGGGGCAGAAATACTCGTCCACATATTTGGTCAGCACGCGCATTTCCGCGCAGAGCCAGGGATCGGCCGGGCGCAATGGCGGCTCGGGAAAGACGGTGTCGATATATTCGTTGATCACCGTGGATTCGCGCACCACCCGCCCATCATGCAGCAGGATTGGCACCATCCCTTCCGGGCTCAGCTTCTGGAATTCGGGATCGTGATGTTCCCAGTTCCGGCTGTTCAGGAAGCGGTTCTCGAAGTGGATCCCCTTCTCCAGCAGGCAGAGAAGCGGCGTGAGCGAATTGGCCACCGGACCGAAATGATAAAGCGCGAGCATAGTCCCCTCCGTAGTGAGGACATTTCCTATTTTGACATTGTCAAAAAGTCGAGAGCTAAAGCAAAAAATGATGCACCGCCCTCGCGCGGGCGGCCGTCAGCCCAGTTCGCGCTCGGCCTCCATCATCGCATCGGCGCGGCCGATCATGGTTTCGATCACACGCCAGACCACCTCGATATCCTCGGGCGGAATGCCTTCAGTCAGCTGCCGGTCGCGTTCGATCACGCGCTCCACCATGGCGGCATAGAGTTCCCGCCCCGAGCGGGTGAGGTCGATCTCGATCTCGGGTCCGCCCGGCTTGCGCTCCCGCGAGAGCAGGCCGCGAGTGACCATGGCCTTCACCGCGCGGCTGAGCTGGCCGCGATCCTGCAGCAGCAATTCGGCAAGCCCGTTGAGCGATAGCGGCGCAAACTGGCCGACCTGCGTCATGATCCGCCATTCCGTTTCGGAAAGCTCGAACTGGCGCCTTTGCGCCAGCACGCCGCTGCGGCGCATGAGGCCGAACAGGATGATCATGCGCATCGTCACCAGCTTGCCTAGCTGGCCGGAACGCTCGGTCACACTGCGCCGGGGTGTGCTCTCCGCGCCGCTCATTTCCACATTCTGCACGTCCAACTTCGCTTTGCTCAACTCGGTCCTCCAGGACTCTATTGGGTGATCGAACTCTATATTTTTGATTGTGTCAAAAAGGTTTTTGTGATGTAAGCCTCACCCTATCGCCTTCTACCGATCCCAGCGGGATTGGCTAGGCCGCGATCGAATAAGGCCCCGGCAAATGGGCGCAAAAGGGGAAGAGGATTGTGAAGGAGTTTCGGGGAAGGACCGCTTTCATCACCGGTGGCGCCAGCGGCATCGGACTGGGCATGGCCAAGGCCCTGCTGGATCGCGGCATGAATGTTGTGGTCGCGGACCTGCTCGAAAGCCATCTGGAAGAAGCGCGCAACGTGCTGAGCGGCACCAATCGCGTGCATTGCATGAAGCTGGACGTATCGGACCGCGCGGCGATGAAGGAAGCCGCAGCGGAAACGAACCGCATCTTCGGCAATGTCCATGTCCTGTGCAACAATGTCGGCGTCAGCCAGCGCAACCCCATAGACGAAGCCGGTTATGAGGACTGGGACTATGTGCTGAACGTCAATCTCGGCGGCACGATTGCCGGGCTTGTGGAATTCCTGCCCGGCATGAAGGCGCATGGCGAAGGCGGCCATGTAGTAAACACCTCCTCCATGGCGGGGATGATCCCCGTGCCGCCTTTCGCCGGTGTCTATGCCACGTCCAAATTCGCCGTCCGCGGGCTCAGCGATGCGCTGCGCCTCGCGCTGGCGCCATATGGGATCGGCGTCTCCGTGCTGTGCCCCGGCATGGTGAAGACCCGCGCTATGACGGCTGGCGACGTTTACCGGCAGGCGCATGAAGGGACGAGCGCGGAAGAAAAGCGCGACACGATCGAGGGCGGGATGGACCCCTTCGCTCTCGGTGAAACCGTCGCCGAGGCGATCGAGCACAACCGGCTCTACATCTTCCCGCATGGCGAATTCCGTGACGAGGTCGCCACCTATTTCGACGAAATGCTTGCCGCTTTCCCGACAGATTTCGAAATCGACGAGCGCCGGCGCGCGGGCGAGGATCGCCGCGCGAAAATGACCGCCGAAGCCAAGGCCGTGGCCGACGCACTCGGCGGGAATTAAGCACCATGCGCGACTTTGCGGGAAAAGGCGCCTTCATCACCGGCGGCGCGAGCGGCATCGGCCTGGGCATGGCGAAAGTCTTCGCCGCGGCGGGCATGAAAGTCTGCATCGCCGATGTGCGGCAGGACCCTCTCGACCAGGCCGGCGAGGAACTGGCCGCGGAAGGATATTCGGCGCACGCCATCAGGCTCGATGTCACCGACCGCGAGGTCTATGCCGAAGCGGCGGAGGAAGCGGAAAGCGCCTGCGGCAAGCTGCATATTCTGTGCAACAATGCCGGGATCGGCATCCTCAAGAGCCTGGGCAGCGCCACCTATGCCGATTGGGACTGGGCCGTGGATGTCAATCTCAACGGTGTGTTCAACGGCATCCACACCATGCTGCCCCGCATTCGCGCGCATGGCGAAGGCGGGCATATCGTCAACACCGCCTCCATGGCCGGCGTGCTGCAATACAGCCAGGCGGGCATGTATGTGGCGACAAAGTTCGCCGTGGTCGGCCTGTCCGAAGCCCTGCGCGCCGAGCTGTCCCCCGAGGGGATCGGCGTTTCCGCCTTTTGCCCGGGCGGCGTGCGCAGCAATATCCGCGAATATGAGAAGACTCGGCCCGCCCGCTTCGCTGCCGAGGAAGAGGCGCCCAAGAGGCCGCCGCCGCGCTTCAATCTCAGCGAGGAGGATCGCGAGCGGCTGTCCCGCCTGACCGCCTCGCCCGAGGAAGCGGGCGAACTCGTGCTGCAGGGCATTCGCGACAACGCGCTCTACATCTTCACCGCACCTGAATTCCGCCCCGGCATCACCGAGCGCTTCGACGCCATGCTGCGCGCGCTGGGCGAGGACAAGGAGCGCGAGGAAACGGCGTTGGACCTGATACCCGGGCTCGTCGGCAGCCCGATCTATCGCGAGGCACCCTGAAGGGCCCGCCAACCAAGGGAAGAGGGATAAATGGGCAAGAGGATCATTTCCGGGGTCGGGATCGCGCTCGGGCTGGCGCTGGCGGCGACGACCGGGCCGGCAAACGCGCAGCAGGCGGCAAAGCCCTGGTACAAGCAGAGCTGGAACCCGGCGAATGTGAAGCCCTGCGACCGGGCCTGCCTGGTGGGCATCATGGACAGCTATCTCGCCGCCCTGCAGAGCAAGGACATGGCTGCGCTGCCCTTGGCCGAGCAGGTGATCGCGACCGAGAATACCGGCAAGATCAGCGTCGGCACCGGCCTGTTGTGGCGAGCCAAGATGGAGCCGACCGATTTCCGCATCACCGTGGCCGATCCGGTACAAGGCCAGGTCGCCGTACAGGCGGTGATGAAGATCGACGGCGGCACCGCCATGGTGGCCATCCGGCTGCGGGTCGAGCGCAACATGATCACCGAGGTCGAGCATTTCTACGATCGCAATGTGGCGCCCGAAGCGATGGAATTGCTGACCAAACCGCGGCCCACGCTGCTGGCCGACGTGCCCGAGGACAAGCGGATGAGCCGCGAATATCTGACCTACGCGGCGGAAAGCTATTTCGACGCGCTGACCGGCGAGGACGGCTCGATCGCGCCCTTCGCCGACGAATGCGTGCGCCACGAGCAGGGCTATCAGACGGTCAACAACAAGCAGCCAGGCCGCGCCTCGCCCAACCCCAAGCTGCCTGACCTGAACACGGAAATGGGCCGCTTCTTCAGCAAGCTTTCCACCATGACCTGCAAGGAGCAGGTGGATTCCGGCGTGTTCAGCGGCATCAAGCGCATCTGGCCGCACCGCGCGCTGGTGGTGGACCAACAGAAGGGCCTCGTCGCGACCTTCCCCTTCTTCGTGCATGACGGCGTGCGCGAACATGTCGAGGGCGGGCTGGAACGACCCCAGACCGGCGCGGGCATGGTGATCAACCTGACCACGATGGAGACCTTCGGCATTCGCGACGGGAAGATCTACGAAGTGGAAGCCTTCCCCTTCGTCACCATTCCCTATGGCACGAATGACGGCTGGACCCACGCGAACCCGGATTGACGCGTGAGGATCGGCACGGAGCGGACCTGGGAGGTCGGCCCGCCCCGTGCCTCACCCCAGCGGGTAGGACACGATGACCTCTCCGCTATCGGGCCTTGTCCGGTGTTCGAAATAGAAGCGCGTTTCAGGCAGGCCCGCGCCCTCGTGGCATTCGGCCAGCGCATCATCCAATTGCTTGGCCTCCAGCGTGCGCCGCTCGCGCTGGCGGAGATATTCCGCCCAGCTGCGCACATGGAAGCGCTCCGCCCATAGCTCTTCGCTCGCCGCATCCTGCAGCAGGGTGACCTGCCGCGCGCCGTCGCGCATGCGGATGCGCTGGCGGGCGGTGACCGTCGCCAGGAAGCGCTCACGCATGGATGCGGGCACGCGGTAATCGATGACCACGACCACGGCGACGCCGGCCGGCGCTTCCGGCAGCATCTCCTCGCCTTCCTGCGGGGCGGCCGTGAGTACGTCGGAGGGAACCTCGTGCACAGGCAGGCGCCAAGCGAGCAGCAGGGTTGCGAAGAGGACGCCGGCGCAGATCGGATAGGTCAGCCCGATCCCGACGCGCTCCCCCACATGGCCCCAGAACCAGGCGCCGACGGTCATGCCGCCGAAAGTGAACATCTGGTAGAGCGCCAGCGCCCGGCCCGAGACCCAGCGCGGCACGTTCATCTGCACCGCGACGTTGAAGGTGGAGAGGCCCAGCACCATGCCGAAACCGACCACGCAGAGCGCAAGGCATGTCAGCGGCAAGGCGCGAGAAAGGCCGATCGTCAGCAGCGCCGCGGAGGTGACGACCACGGCGAGGCGGATCAGTCCTTCCGTGCCGAACCGGCCGCGCAGCTTGCCGAGCATGGTGGCCCCGCACACCGCGCCGAGGCCCATGCAGCCCATCAGCAGGCCGAACACGGTGGCGCCCTGATGCAGCAGGTCGCGCGCCACCAGCGCCATCAGCGCAACCACGATCGAGGAACAGAAGCCGAAGCACATGGCGCGGAAGATCACGCGGCGCACCGGCATGGAATGGAGGGTGTAAGTCACGCCGTCGCGCATGGCGGCGAGAACCGAATCCGCGGCCAGCGTCTTGCGCCGCTCGGGCCGCCAGACGGTCAGCACCGCGATCAGGCCGAGATAGCTGACGGCGTTGAGCGCGAAATTCACCTCGCTGCCTGCCATCGCCACCAGTACGCCGCCGATCGCCGGCCCGATCGTGCGTGCGATGTTGAAGGCCATGACATTGAGGCCGACAGCATGCGGCACTTCCTCACGCGGGACCAAGTCGCCCACGGTCGATTGCCAGGCCGGCGCCATGATCGCCTGCCCGCAGCCCACCAGGAAGGTCAGCAGCAGTAACAGGTACGGCGTGACCAGCCCGGCAAAGGCCAGCGCAGCCAGCACGACGGATGCGCCGAACATCAGGATCTGCGCGCCGAACAGCACCAGCCGCCGGTCGAGGATATCCGCCAGCGCCCCTGCCGGCAGCGAGAAGAGCAGGATCGGCAGGGTGGAAAGCGCCGTCACCAGCGCCACCATTTCGGGCGACGGTGCGAGCGACGTCATCAGCCAGGAGGCGCCGACTTGCTGCAACTGGCTGCCGACGGAGCTGAAAATGCTCGCCAGCCAGATCGCCAGGAAGATCTGGTGCCGCAGCGGCGTCCATGTGCCGGGCGGGCCGCTGCGGAGCGCGCTATCCTTCATGGCCGGCCCTGCCAGTGACCCGCTGGCTGGTCAGCGGCTCCAGCCCGGATCGGAGTGATAGGGTACGCTGGTGCCGACGGCCTCGACCTGCTGGATCATCCCCTCCTTCAGCTTGAAGGCTTCGGCGAGCAGGATGCTGGAAGGCTTGTTGAACATGCCGACATCAACCTTGCGGCCATCGGGCATGGTCAGTTCCTTCTTGCAGCCGCAGTGATCGAACACAGCGAAGGCCATCACCGCCTGCCGGTCCACATCGACGATCGGGAAGCGCCGGTCATGCACTTCGGTAACGACGCCGTAGAGGCCGGTGGAGAACTGCTCCTTGCAGCCCATTGCGCCGATATCGATCCCGCCCATCCGGACGGTGCCGGGATTGTGCGTGGTCAGCGTGCCGTTCTCCAGCCGGTCGCAATCCTCGGTGAAGGGGTAATAGCCCTTGCCGTCATTGTTCTGGATCGCGGCGAAATAGTTGTTGGCGGCGGCGACGAGTTCCTGCCGCGTCAGCCGCTTCCCCACCGGCGGGGAAGCCAGCCAGAGAGGCTTCGGCGTTTTCATGTCCTCGAGGAACGCATAGCCGGCATCGTTCCACGCCGGGCCCGCGCCCGTGCGATAGGTGACGAGTTCAACCTCGCTGATCCGCCCCAGATGCAGCTTCACCCGCGCGCCCAGCGTGAGCCCGTGTCCGTTCTCGTCCATGGTCGAGAAGACGCCGAACTGCCCGCTTTCCGGATCGGCGAAGACATGGCGATAGGCGCCGACCTTGCTGGCGGTCTGCCACATGCCATTGTCGAAGCCCATCGCCTGGCCGTTCTCGGTGTAGCGCGCATCGGCGGCCAAAGGCAGGCGGCTCGCATCCCGCGCGGCCAGCGCTTCGAGGAAGCGGCCGGCCATATCCTCCATGCAGGCGCGCTCGCACGGGATCGGGGCGGGGTCCGCCTGCGCCGCCGCCGGCATGGCAAGGCACAGGCCTGCGATAGCGCCGAAAGCGGCGAACAGTCTTGCGATCATCGGAACCTCTCCCTTGTCCTCTGTCAGTTATTCGCGCCCGTCGCGGCGTCTTCGTCGTTCAGGCGCTGCACTTCCTCGCGATAGGGCTTCCAGCCGAGCAGCGTGATGACCAGCGCGGCGGGCAGGAAGACGATATGCAGCAGCATGATCGACCACCTGAGATCCTCCGGTGATGTGAAGATGAAGTCCGTCGTCGCCCCGGTGATGACCGGCGACAGGCCTTGCCCGACCACGGTGAAGATGAACAAATAGAGCGCCATCACCTGCCCGCGGATCTGGTTGGGCGTGACGATCAGCATCACGGCATTGAGCATCGGCCCGCTCATTCCCAGCGTCAGGAAGCCCACCGCGTTGCAGGCCAGTGCCAGTTCGGGCGTCGGCATCAGCGGCATGGCGATGGCGAAGGGGATGTTGAGCATGCGGGTATAGACGATCACCCGGAACGGCGCATCGACCTTGCCCGCCGCCTGCATCCGTTCCACCCAGCGCGAACCGATGAACAGGCCGCCAAGCATGGCGACGATCGAGACAACGCCCGCAGCGAGGCCATAGGTCGAAGGTGCCCAACCATAGGTCCGCTCGAAGAAGGCCGCGCCCCAGGCGCGCCCTCCGCCATCAAGCGCCCCGAGGGTGAGACCGACGAAGAGCGGCCCGAAAACCGCGAAATGCAGCCACATATATTTAACCGCACCCACCACCGGCACTTTCGACACATCGGCGCGGAAATTGCGGCGGGGCGGCTCCTTCACCGTCAGCAACAGCAGCGTGATGAGCAGCCCCGGCAAGCCGACAGCCATCATGACCGCCTGCCACGGCCGCAATTCACCGACCACCGGCAGCGTCGGCGTGCCGAGGATGGCGATGATATAGATCATCGCGCCGCCAAGCAGCAGCGACAGTCCGCTGCCGGCGACAGACCCGATCTGCAGGCCATAAATGGCCTTGGGCAGGTCCTTGCGCGAGAAGTAATCCGAAACGATCGAATAGGCGGTCGGGCCATTCACCGCCTCGCCCGCGCCCACCACCATGCGCGCGGTGAACAAATGGATGAAATTGCCCGCCAGCCCGCAAGCCGCCGTGGCGATGCTCCACACGGTTATGCCGACCGCAATGATTTTCGTGCGCGTCCAGCGGTCGATCAGCGGGGAAAGCGGAATGCCCACCACCACATAGACGAAAGCGAATGCCGGCCCGAGCAGCAGGCTGGCCTGCGTGTCGGTGAGGCTGAAATCCTCGATGATGCGCTGGATCAGCAGACCGAGAATACCTTGGTCGAGCATGGCGAAAGTGGTTGCCAGCGCGAGGATGCCGACCGCGTACCAGGCCTCGCGCGGAGGCGGATAGGCTTGGTTCAAATCCACGGGCATGGCGGTTTCCGGCCCCTGCCCGGCTGGCGGGATCGTGGGAGGAATCCCAACCTCGTCGTCACCGGCTATCGTACCCATCGCATCGCTCTCCCTCTGGCGCGGGCGCCCGTTCGGAACGGGCGCCCTTGCCGGTCTGCGCTCAGAATTCCTTGCGCAGTGTGACCGACCATTCCCGCGGCCTTCCGACCGTCGCGCTGAGGAAGCCGAAGCTTTCCCGCTGGTCCGTTATGGTCGTGAGGTAATACTTGTCGAAGATGTTTGTCACGGCGGCGGCGATCGAGAAGCCGAAATCCTCGTTATTGTAGGTCAGCCGTCCATTGACGAGTGCATAGGCGGGCTGGACCGACGAAGTGGCGAGCAGATTGTTCGAATAATAGATGTCCGAACGCCAGCTGACGTCGATACGCGGCGTCACATACTGATCGCGGCCGACCTCAGCCTCATATTGCACGGCTCCCGAAAGGTTCCACTTGGGCACGCGGGTCTGCGGGCTGTCCAGCGTCAGGCCCTGCGTCGTGGCAAGCAGTTCCTTGTACTGGAAATCGGTATAGCCGACATTGGCGGAGAGCAGCAGGCCCGCCGCGGGGCGCGCCTGAGCCTCGACCTCGAACCCCTTGATATCGGCATTGCCGACATTGTCGTTGCAGAAGACGGCGCAGCCGCCGTCATGCACGGCGGGATCGCGCAAGGTGCCCACGATCGCATCGAACTTGGTGAAGAAGGCCGCAGCGTTGAGGCGCAGCATCCGGTCGAACAGATTGCTCTTGAAGCCGAGTTCGTAGGACGTGACCTCTTCCGGCTTGAGCGCGAAGATGCCGGTCGCGCCGAACGGCCGCGCATTGAATGCCGAAGCGGTGAAGCCCGTGGCATAGGATGCATAGATGTTGGCGTTGTCGGTCAGCTCATAGGAGATCGAGACGCGAGGGTTGAGCCGCTCGTCATGGTTCACCCCGGTGCTGACGAAATTGATGACGGAAAGGCCCGACGGCGAATAGTCGCGGTCGAATGTGTAGGTCTTCTTCTCGTTCGAATAGCGCAGACCGCCGGAGATGGTCAGCCGCGGCATCGGATGGATGTCCACCGCGCCGAACAGCGCCCAGCTGCGCAGCGTCGCCCGGTCATCGCTGAAGAAGTCGAGCGGGGCCGGGATAAAGCCTTCGGTCTGCACGCGCGCACCGTTGAGCGTGCGCGTATCGAGGTAATAGGCGCCGAGCGTGTAATCGACGACATCGTTGAGGGTAGAGCCAAGCAGGCGCAGCTCCTGGCTGAACTGCCGGTGGTTGAGCGAATTGCGCACTTCCTCGGTCGGCACCGCCAGCAGGCTCTGGCCGAAATCGCCGTCGTATCGGCGATAGGCCGTGATCGAGGTCAGGTGCATTTCCTCGGCAAGGTCGGCTTCGACCGTCAGCGCGCCACCATAGGCCTCCATCTGGCCGAGCGAGGGGTTGTAGAAGCCGGTCCGTTCGTTGCCGTAGCGAGCATAGGTTGTGTAGCCGTCCGGCGATTCCAGCGATGCGATCACCGCCTGCAATTTGTCCGGCGTGGAGACGTCGAAACCGTAATAGCTCGTGCCGAGCCCGCGCAGCCAGTTGGCGATGCCGTTCGTATCCACGCCCTCTGGCGGGATCGTGCTGCCGCCGATCACGCCCGTCTCCGGGTTAACGCGCGAGCTCTGCACGTCGAGGATCACTTCAGCCGAAGCGTCCGACTTTTCATGCGTGTAGTCGCCCGAGAGGTAGACCTTGACGTCGCTATTCGGCTCCCAGCCCAGCGTGCCCTTGAAGGCATAGCTGTCGCCGCCGCCCAGCGTGCCGACCTTGCAGCTGTCGCCATTGACCGGGCCCTGCCCGATGCCGCCGACTTCATTGTTGCCGTATTGGGGATAGACGCAGTGATAATCCAACCGCTTGACCTGGCCTTCCTGGCCCTTGGCGCTTCCGACCATGCGGAAGGCGAGGCCGTCGCTGATGCCGAGATCGTAGATGGCGCGGATCTGGTAGCGCTTCCGGCTGCCGCCGGTCAGCTCCACCATCCCGCTATTGTCGCCGCGCGGCTTCTTGGAAATCAGGCGCAGCGCACCGCCGACCGAGTTGCGGCCGAACAGCGTTCCCTGCGGGCCGCGAAGGACCTCGATCCGCTCGAGATCGGCCACGTCGAACACCGAACCATAGGTCGTCGCGTAATAGACGTCGTCGACATAGAAGCCGACGCGCGGTTCGAACGTGGTCAAAAAGTCGAGCTGGCCGAGGCCGCGGATGAAGGCCTGGTTGGTCTGCGCGCCATAGCCGGAGCCGCCGCTGGTCATCTCCACATTCGGCACGCTCTCGGCGATGTCGAGCACGGTCTTGACGCTGCGCGCTTCCAGCTCCTCGCTGGTCACGGCGGAGATCGCGATCGGAACGTCCTGCAATTGCTGCTCGCGGAACTGCGCCGTCACGACGATCGGCGCGTTCAGGTCAGGGCGTTCCGGCCGGTCTTCATCCGCGTCCTGAGCATGGGCGGCAACCGGAGCAAGCAAAGCCGCTGCGAGAGCGAAGCCGCTGGCCTGCATGACCAATTTCGAAACGGGCCGCGAGCCCGCACGCAATACGCTCTTCATAACACGATCCTCTCCCCAAGATTTTGTTTTTTCGGTTCCTCTCTCGCCGGGCCCGGTTCTTCCGGTACTCCGGCCAATTCGTTCTTATGCAGTCACCCCCATCGGCCGGCTTCCGGTCCCATGGTGGCGACGATTTTCAGATCCCCTGCGGCCTGGCGCACGGCGCCGCGCGCGGCGATGCGCTCCAGCCAATCCCGCACGATGCCGGGCAGCTCGATTTCGAGCGCGGCGAACTGGGCGAGATGCGGATAGGCCGCGATATCGGCGAGCGAATAATCGGCGCCGGCCAGCCAGCCGGCCTGTTCCAGATCGCCGGCGACGCGCAGCGCGGCCTTTTCCAGCGCAGCCCGCGCGGCAGCAACTCTCTCATCGGGGAAACCGGCCAGCGCACTGTTCCACAGATCGCGCCGTTCCTTCGGCAGGCGGCCGATCCGACCCGACAGGCCTTCATCGGGCAATGCCGCCAGCTGCACCCAACGGAAGACGGCGAGATTGGGCGCGATATGCGTTTCGACATATTTACCCCACTTCTGCACCTGGTAGCGCGCCCGAGGGTCGGCTCCGCCGAGCGGCGGCTGCGGATAGGTCTCGTCCAGCCACAGCAGGATGAAGAAGCTCTCGGTCAGCACCTTGCCGTCGGCCACGAGCACCGGCACCTGGCCGGAGGGATTGAGGCCGAGCAACGCCTCGTCGCGCGCGCAGGAACCGGCGAGATCGACCTCATGCGAGGCGAAATCGAGGCCCTTCTCGGCCAGAGCGATCAGGACGGCGGCGGAATGGCCGGCCGGGCCCGCATGATACAGCTCGATCATGCCGCGACCGCCTCTTCCACGCCGAGCAGTTTGCGGACTTCTGCCGCGCGCTGGGTGATGAAGCCGCGTCCCGTCGCGAAGCCGCGTTGCAGCCCTTCGCGCGCATGACAACGGCGCAGCCACGCCATGATCGCCGGGCGACGCTCGTCATTCACATCGTCCGGATAGGATTGCGGCAGGTGATAGAAAGTCGCCATCACCACGATATCGGCGAGCGAAAAGGTCTCGCCCGCCAGATAGGGCGTGTCGGACAATATGCCCTCAAAGACGTCGAAGCTTTCCGTGATACGCCGGGTGGATTCATCGAGATCGGCTTGCGGAGTCTTGCCGTACATCAGCTTTTCCCAGGCGGCCCGCCTTTCGGGCAGAGGGATCTTGTCCAGCTCGCGGCGCTTTTCTTCCTCGTCCACCTCGGCATAGCGCGGTGCGGCCAGCCGATTGGATGCCAGCATCGCCAGCGAAGGGGCGACGACATTGTCCATGTAACGCATCACGCGGCGCATCTGCCAACGCCGGAAGGGATCCTCCGGGCGCAAGGCGGGGCCGTCGAAAGCGTCGTCGATATATTCCATGATCGGCGTGGATTCGGTCATGACGAAGCCGTCATGCACGACCGCCGGGATGGTGCCGTCCGGGTTGATGGCCAGGAAGGCGTCGGAAAACTGCTCGAGCTTTCCCATGTCGATATAGTGATGCGTGAAGGGGACGCGCTTCTCATGCAGGCAGAGCAGCGGCTTGCCCGAATTGGCGTTCGGCTCCCAAGTGTAAACCTCGAGCATCGAATCCCTCACCCCCCGTGCTCCTTTTTCCCGGAGCATCCGCCTACAGATACACACTGATTTTTGATAGAGTCAATAAGCTTTTTTGCAGAGTCAAAAAGGGTGGCGCAGCGAGACGGCCGCGCCCCTGCACGCCCCGCCCCGCAAATACTTCGTCAATTGAACTCGGTGTGCCCGTCCTCATTGACCGGATTGCGGTCGTTCTCCGAACACTGGAACTCGTAGAGCATCCCGTAGCGATCCCGCCGATAGGTCGCTGTCACTTCAAACGGTTCGGCAAAGGCATCGGGATCTTCCATCCGCATTTCGTTGACGAGCACGTCGGGATCGTCGGGCGAAAGATGGATACGTTCGATCAGGCGAAAGTTCGGTGAATGGAAGATGCCCGCCTCGATCTCCAGTTCATCGAGTATCCCGATCGTATCCACGACCAGCGTGTCCCCTTCCCAATGGCCGATGGAATCGCCCATGAAACTGGGATCGGGATCTTCCTGATGCTTGCGCCCGTCGGTCCAGATCGTGCGCGTCTGCATCCACGCTTCCTGGTTTATCGTCACACGGCCCGGCGCGAAGATGAACTCGTAGGGATATTGCGCCAGCCGCATGATCCGCGGCAGTCCCGGAGGGCTGCAGTTGGAACGGTTGCGCGTGACCACGCCCTGGCTATCGCGGGCGCCGGCCAGCCAGGCCTCGTAGCGTTCCTTGTATTCACCCTTCAACTCCGGGTCCTTCGGCTTCTCGCCCGGCGCGCCGCGTTGCAGGAACCAGATCCCGCCCCAATCGGGCAACTGGTCGAGTTCGGCATAATGCCCCTTGGGATAGGCAGCGCCCTCGCCCTCCTGCACGCCCTCGGGCGGAGGCGACGCCGTTGCGGCGCCGAGCTGCGCTTGCACCGGGCCGGCGGCGAAGCAGGCCAGCGCGGCAAGCGACGCGGCCATAACGCGCATGCCTGCGCGATAGCGTTTCGTCGTCATGCCCATCTCAGTCCACGTCGCCCAGCGTCGAGCCGTCCGGCAAGCGAACGCCGGCATAGCTGCCGCCCTTCGCGCCGCTGCGCAGCGGGTGGACATAGAGCTTCACCTTGTCTCCGGGTTTAAGCGAGGTGCGCTTCCAGCCTTCCTGGACCAGATTGTTCGGGCTCGTCATTTCGATCGCCCAATGCTCCTTCCCGCCTTCGACCTGCACATCGGCTTCGATGAAAGCATGCGGGTTCTGCCACTTGAAGCGCGTGATCTGCGCTTCGAGCACGATCGTCTTGTTCATGTCGAACATGGAATAGCTGTGATGCGCCAGCGCGGGCGTAACCGGCGCTGCCAGAAGGAGCGCCGCAGCTGAAATCAGGTGCTTTTTGGAGATATTCATGATCGCCTCTCTCGCTCGGTCACAGGCGGGGAACGTTCACCGGAGTGCCGTTCTTCGGCAGCCCGGAATCGAGTACACGGCCATTGTCCTTGGTCAGGTCCAGAAACAGCCCGCCGGTCTTGCCGTTGCGCAGCGGAGCGATCCGCATGCTGACATGCTCGCCGGATTTCAGCGAACTCCGGGTCCAGCCCTGCCGCTTGAGATTGTTCGGGCTGTTCAGTTCGATGCTCCAATGCACGACCTTGCCGCCACTGGGCACGTCGATCTCGATGAAGGCATGCGGGTTGGTCCACTGGAACTCGGTCACGGTGCCATCCAGCGTCATGATCTTGGTCTGATCGAACATCGCGAAACTGTGATGCGCCAGTGCCGGCGCGGCCGCGACTGTCACGCAGGCTGCGCCGAGCATCACGCTTCGGGCAAAATTACTGATCATCGGCAACCCCTTCGACTTGGCTTTCGCCTCGCTCTTCGGCGGCTTCGCGGCCGAGTTCGGTCCCCGGAAGGTTCTCGTTATAAGCGAGGATGCAGTTGGATTCGTTGATGTCGGTGTAGTCCTGACGGGTGAACCGCTTGGTGGAGCGCCATTCGCCCTCCCACATTTGCGGGTCCGTCATGATGTATTCGATCTCCATCACCGTGCCGCCGTCCAGCAGCCGGATGCGCTCGGTGATTTCGAAATCGTCGGAAATCGGAATTCCGTAATCGATATAGTGATTGTCGGTCTCGAAATACTTCGATTTGACGACCAGCGTATCGCCTTCGAAATGCCCGATGGATTCCCCGTTATAGCTCGGCACGACGAGGTCAGGATCGCTGAAATCGCGCCCGTCCAGGAAGATCGTCCGCACCGAATTGTTGAAGCCGCTGATCATGTAGATGGCCGTCGGCAATTGAATGAAGGCGTGCGGCCACACGCGCGTCATGATCATCGGCATTCCGGGCGGATAACATTGCCCGATCGCGTCGCGATATGTCTCGTTGCGGGCCGCATATTTCGGCGCTTCGATCAGCGCCTCGCGCCCCTCGCGGCCGAAATTCGGATAAGGCGGCCCGAACAGGAATTTCGCGAAGCCCTCATGCAAATCCACGAACCAGGTTCCGGTCAGATCGATCGGAGCCGGCGGCCGCGGCTTGGCCAGGTTTTCCGGCGCCAGTGCCCCCAGATAACCGGGGTGCTTCGGCACCATTTCGTTGAGCCGCTCGGGCGATAGCGGCGTGTATTTGCGCACCACTTCAGGCTGCGGCGGCAAGTCCTCGGCGGACCCAGCCTCCTGCGCCGCCGCGATGCCGTGCGGCATGATCCCAATCAGGCTCGCGGCAAGCACTCCGCGTGCAATTCCTCGCATCTCGATCCCCCGGATATCCTCTTTTTATCGGCCTAGGCTTAGTCGCCTTACACCATTTTGACTATTTCAAAAAGGTTTTTGCATCACATCGCCTGACTGCAAAATTAACAGCCGGCGAAGGGCGGCTTCGCCGGCTGCTTGTGCGTCAGAAATCATATTGCAACGTCAGGCCCACTTCGCGCGGCTTGCCCCGCACGACGAACAGGGCTGAACGCTCAGGCGCGGCCGCCGGGATCTGGATCGAGGTCGGTCCCCCGCGATCCCAATAGCCGCCCCCGAAACGCGAGCCGTAAGTGGCATATGTGTTGTCGAACAAATTGTTGGCGAACACGCTCACCGATACGGGCGCATTATCCGGCTCGAACCGAATACGGGCATTGACCAGTTCGATCGAGGGAAGGCGATAAGCGGAATCGCCGGTCTCGCTCGGATGGGTCGGCTGGTCGCTCGTATAAGCGTAATTCGCGTTGATGCTCAGGAGGCCGGGGCCGATATCGGCCTGGTAGGTGGCGCCCATAGTGTAGCTGAACTCCGGTGGTCCGGGGAACAGGTTCGGCCCGCCATTCGCGACCTCATCCTTGAGATCGTAGCCGGTATAACCGAACGAGCCATCGAGCCAGAAATCGTCGCTCAAGAAGAGCTGCGCATCGAGCTCCGCACCATAGATGTCCACATCGCCGGTGTTGGAAACCTCGACCCGGAAACCCGGCGGATCGGGGCAATTCGATTCCCCGGCACATTGCACTTGCCGCGCGGACTGGCGGTTCGACCATTGCATGTAAAACACGGTCGGATTGAAGCGCAGCCGGCGGTCGAACGCCTGGACGCGCATGCCCGCTTCATAATTGATCACCCGCTCCGGAGCGATCGGCTGGATGTAGTCGCCGCTCTGGTCTTCGCCGGGAACGTTGTCGAGGATGCCGACCCCGCTGAAGGAGCCGGCCTTGTAGGCTTTCGACACGGTCGCATAGACCATCCAGTCCGGCATCACATGATAGTCGATCGAGGCCCGCCAATCAATTTCGTCCCAGGAGTGATCGCTCCAGACAGTCGTGGAATCGGTCCCCGGCGCCGGCGTGAAATCGGCGGAGGGATATTCCGTCTCCATGTAGGACTTGTAGTCATGCGCATAGCGCAGCCCGCCGGTGAAATTCAGATTGTCGGTGACGTGCCAGGTGGCGCTGCCGAAGAGGCCGATCGAATCCGATTTCTGGGTGGTTTCGATATCGGCGCGATGGAAGATGCCGGCATCGGCATTGCCGTTGGGCTGCGGCGTATCCTTGAAGGGGCCGCCCCGCGGCGTGTCGCTCGTTCCCCTGCGCGTGTCGATCTCGCCATCGTTGAACGACTTCTCATGGAAATAGCTGCCACCGGCCACGAGGTCGACCGCGCCGCCGAACAGCGCTGCGTTGAGCTGCAACTCCTGGTAGAACACGTCCGACGTGATCACCGTATTGCGCCGCTCGGTGCCGAGGAACTGCCAGTCGACGGTGCTCCTATTGTCGAGGTCCGAGTAGCCGCTGATGCTGCTGAGGCTGACCGTGTCCGACAGGTCGTAAGCGAGGGTCAGGTCGGCCTGCCAATAGGTGTTGTTCTCGAACTGCTTGCAGGCTTCGTCCCAGTCGGGATTGAAATCGTCGAGCAGACAGATGCTGGGGGCGGTGTAATCGTCGATCACGATCCGCGGATCGTTATAGGCGGCAATTGGGGCTTCACCGACCGACTTGAAGGCATCGCCCACCCAGTCGGCATAATTGCCCTCCCAATAGCCCTCTATGCCGGGCCGCATGTCGAATTCCTCGAACACGTTGGGCGATCCGGTGCTCTTGGAATCCGAATAGAGGAAGCCGAGGTCGATCGTGAGGTCGCTGCTCGGTTCGATGCGCAAGGCAGCGCGGCCGAGATAGTCCTCGGACTTGCCCAGGCTTTGCGTCGCGCGCTGGACCCAGCCGCCCTGGTTGAGCCAGCCCCCCTGCACCCGCAGTGCGGCATTCTCGCCCACAGGCACGTTGATGGCGCCGACCAGATCGCCGCGATCCATATTGGCGACCGTCGCCCGCACATAGCCTTCGACTTCGCCGAGTTTGGGGCGCTGGGTGAAATAACGGATCGCACCGCCGGTGGAATTCCGGCCGAACAGCGTTCCCTGCGGGCCGCGCAACACCTCGATGCGATCGATATCGAGCACGCGAAGGACGGAGCCATTCGTTCGCGGCACATAGATGCCGTCGATATAAAGGCCGACGCCGCGCTCGCCGGTGGCCCCGCCGCCGCCAGAGATGCCACGAATGGAGAAGTTGGGGCTGGAATTGCCGCTGCCGCGCCCGCCGGTAATATTCAGATTGGGCGTGAACGTGGAAAGATCGGCCAGGTTCTCAATGCCCTTGGCCTTGATCATCTCGTCGGTCACCGCGACGATCGACAGGGGCGTATCCTGCAAGTCGGTCGCGCGCCGTTCCGCCGTAACGATGATCGGAGTGTTTATCGCCGCTCGCTCGGCCGCCCGTTCGGCGTCCTGCGCCATGCCGGGCGCAGCCCATCCACAGCCCACCAACGCAGCCCATAAAACGGGCCGCCGCGCCGTAAGGCGCTTCATATCCCTCATAGCCATCACCTCATCCCACCAAGATCGCCCGTTTGCCGGGTCGACAGCTGCGGCTCCGTGAAAGAACCGGCAGCTAACGAATGAGTATATTTGACTGTATCAAATAGCAAGCCCGGTCGAACGCAAGGGTCCTACCCTGGTCAGCAGAGCGGTCAGGTGGTGCGTCGTTACGCGGCTTTGCTCATATTTGGTGCAAAAACTGTCGCCTCAATCATCTCCAGTAGCTCGACTCAAATTAACTGCTCGATCGACGCTCATCTCCTTGAGCCCGCGATCGCCCCTCCAGTCAGCGTTCCGGCACTCTCGGCCCGTCCTCAAAAGCGTTCCACTTGTCGAAGCGGAAGGTGGGCTGTGGGCGTTCGGCGCGGATTTCGAACACCAAGGTCTCGCTGGCCGCGGATCCCCGTGGCCGCTCAACGTGCACAAGCGCCGAATGAGCTCCTTGGGAAAGGCCTTCCGGCATGCGGAAGCGCCAGAGATGGGAACTATGGTCCGCGGCCGAGCCTTGCGGGCGCGGCGGAGCGGGCGGGAAGCGATCCTGGCGCCCTTGGATGTAGCCCTGGTTGAGGGCGATGCCCGACTGGCTCTGGATGGCAGTGCGGGTCACGGCCAGTTGATGCTGCAGGGCGAAGGGGTCGGAATAGGCCGGGCCGGTGCGGCTCGGCTCGCCACGCGCCTCCTGCGTGCGCTGCATCGGTTGCGGGGCGCCACCATCGATCGAGACGGTCACTTCGGTTTCGCTGTCGCCCATCCAGACATTGGCCGTCAGCCAGCTTCCCGCCGCAAGGTCGGCCGGGGTCAACAGTTTGACGTCCGGCAAGTCCTGGATGCTGAGCGGAGGAACCTCGCCCCTGCGCTGCGCATCGGAATCGCGCCAGCCGAGCAGCACTTCCGCCCAGTCGCGGAATTCCGGCGTGTTCATGGAAAGCCACATCGCCTTTTCGGTGGGCTGGCCGGACGCCAGATAATCGAGTGTATAATCCGTCCCCTGAACGCCCATGTCGATATAACCGCGCGGAGAGCCGTCTCCCTGCATGCTCATCGGCACGCCTGAAATATCGAAATCGGCACCCCACCAGTCCCCGGCGACCGCCCCGGCCACGACATGGCGGAACGGGATGCTCTCGACGCCGACCGACTCCTTCCAGCCGGCGAAGGAATCGCCGGGAGCGAGGTTTTCCAGCGTGTGGCTGTGCCCCGAAAGGTCGAGCGCCTTGTGGCCCTTCAGTATCTCATAAAGCTGGGCCGCATTATCGGTCTGGTGCTGCCACTGTTCGCGATTGTCGAAGCCGACCAGCGGGATATGGTGGCCGAGCACGATAAGCTTGCCGGGATCGGTCGCTTTCACAAGCTCCTCGATGAAGGTCATCTGATCGGGCGTGAAACGGCCATTATAGGTCTTGCGCGGATCCTCCCCGCAGAAATCCCGGCCAAACTTTTCATAATCCATCCGGCCGCAGGGGTAGATCACATTGTCGAGGCCGATGAACAGCACCTGCCCGATCTCGAAGGCGTAGGTGGTCGGCCCATATTCGCGGCGCCAGGTGTCGGAACTGTCGGCATCGTGATCGGCGTCGGAATCGTAATCGTGATTGCCCTGCACCCACCATTGCGGAATACGCGCCGCGCCCAGCACATCGGCAAGCCGGGGAGTCAGGCCGAGATCGTCTCCCACCAGATCGCCCAGGGCGAAAATGCAGGCCGGCCGATCGTCGCGCTCCTCAAGCTCGCGCACAATCGTGTCGCGGGCATAGCCGACTTCCATGTTCGACGTGACCTGCACATCCCCCAGGACCGCGCAGCGAAAGTCGCTGCCGACCGCGCTCGGCGCCAGCGGGAAATTGATCGCCGCCGGCAGCGGCCCAGTCGGCGCGAGGCCCCCGAAACGCAGCGGCTTGGGCGATCCGGCCGGTTTGTACTGATATGCGAATTGGGGAATGAAATTCTCGTCCGTCGGCACGCGCCAACCACTCGGCTGGATGACGAAAACGCTCATATCGGCCAGCACGGGCAGGCTGTAACGGCCTTCGGCATCGGTCACCGCGAGATCGCGTCCGTTGGAAACCTTCACCCCGGCAAGGCCGCGTTCCTTTTCGTCGAACCTGCCATTGCGATTGGCATCGTCGAACACCGTGCCGCGCACCTTTTCCGCTGAGGGCGCGGGACCCGGAACGATTTCGATCGCCGCGAAGTAGGGATCGTCTACCGGCGCTGCGGCCACACCGGAACCGGCAAGCAGCAACGCCGCAAGCAAGCCGCCGAGCCCGATCACCATCTTCGCCCCCTGCCGGGTACTCTTTACATCCGATGTCGTCATCATTCCTCAATCAAATCAACAAAAAACAAACACAAGGAGTTCGCCGAGAGACTCTTTCCACTCCGCGCGTTCCGTCGAAAACAGCCCTGTCTTCGAGCGGGAAGCGCCGATAACCTCCTCGGTATCACCCAGTAATATTTCTGTTTTGCGTCGATATCTCAGAAAACTGACACGGTTTCAGGAGAGCGGCCGCCAAGTCCGTCGCCAGCGCCGGTTGAGGGCGTCTGTGAGAAATTTGATGGTTCTTTGTGAGACTGTCACAAAAATTCCACGCCCCGCACCTAGTGGCACCGCCGCAGGCCGGGACGGCATCGGAGTCGCCGCTTGAAGCGGAGGAAAGCCGCCGGGCCTCCAGGGAAACATCCAGCCAGGGGACGACAAGTGAACAGATTCCTACATAACGCACGGCATGCGGGCGCCTTGCGCGCCGCTTTCCTGCTTGGTGCAGCGCTTCCGGTTCTCGCCGGAACTTCGATGGCCGCCCACGCACAGGACTATACCAATATCGCTGCCTCGGGCCGCGTCACGGATGCGGATGGCACGCCGGTCTCCGGTGCCACGGTGACCATCACCTCGAGCGACCGCGGCGTGACCCGCAGCGCGGTGACCAGCGATACCGGTGCCTATACCATTCCGCAGCTCGCGCCGGGCGACTATGACTTCTCGGTCAACGCCGAAGGCTTCGCACCCTATGAGGAAGCGGGCGTGTCCCTGACCCGGGGCAACGGCGCGGCCAACAGCTTCACCCTTGTGCCGCTGACCGGCAATGAAGCCACCATCGTGGTCAAGGGAGCGCGTGTCGCCATCACCGATTTCGAGGATGCGACGACCGGCGCCACGATCGACCTGGCCGATATCGACCAGCGTGTGCCGGTCGCCCGCACGCTGCAGGACATCGTGCTGATGGCGCCCGGCGTAGTGCGCGGCTCATCGGGCGCGAATAGCGGCTTTGCCGATCAGGTGGCGATCAGCGGCGCCTCCTTCATCGAGAATGCCTATTATGTGAACGGCCTCAACATCACCAATTTCCGCATGGGCCTGCAGCCGGTGGAAGTGCCCTATGACTTCTACGAAACTGTCGAGGTCAAGACCGGCGGCATGCCCGCCGAATTCGGCCGGGCCACTGGCGGCGTGGTCAATGCGGTGACGAAATCCGGCTCGAACGAATTCCATGCGGGCGTGCTCGGAACCTGGGAACCCGAAGGCCTGCGTTCGACCTCGCCGGCAACTTACGACACCAACAATGAGGACGCGACGCGGGGCCGGCACGAGATCGTGATGCAGGGCAGCGGCCCGATCATCCGCGATCACCTGTTCGTCTATGGTCTCTACACGATCCGCAAGTTCGAATCCTTCACGCCTGACGAGAACCAGGACAACGCCACTCGGGTCGAGAATGACAGCCCCTTCTGGGGCGTGAAGGTCGACGGTTATCTTACCGACGATCATCATCTCGAATTCACCTATTTCGACACGGTGAACGAAACCCGCACGCGCAGCCTCGAATATGACCGGGAGACGGGCGAGGAAGGCGCGGAAACCGGCGGCACGAACGCCCGGGGCGGCGGCCAGAACTATGTTGCGCGTTATACCGGGACTTTCACGCCCTGGCTGACCGTTTCGGGGGCCTATGGCGTGAACAAGCTGCGCGACGGCACGCTTCCGCTGGACATCGATAATGAGCGCGTGCTCGATTACCGCGAAAGCGATTCCGGGATCGATATCGGCCTCAACAAGGTCACCGACGCCTATGGCTACACCACCGACGAGCGCGAGTTCTTCCGCGGCGATGTCGATCTCAATTTCGATCTGTTCGGCTCGCACCACGTCCGGCTCGGCTACGATCACGAAACCGATACGTCGGAGCAGGTCCACCAGACGATGGGCGAAGGCTTCTACAAGATCTTCACCGCCAATGCCGACACAGCCGCTTCGCTCGGCATCGCCGAGGGCACCGATTATTACACGACGCGCGTCTACCGCAATAACGGCGTCAGCACGGTCAAGAACGAGGCCTTCTATATCGAAGACGACTGGTCGCTGATGGAGGACAGGCTGCGGCTGCAGCTCGGCCTGCGTAACGACCGTTTCTCCAACCAGGGCGTCAACGGCGAATCCTATTACGAATCCGGCAACCAGTGGGGGCCGCGTGTCGGCGCCTCCTACGACCTGTTCGGCGATGGCCGCACCAAGCTCTATGGCTTCTACGGCAAATACTATTTGCCTCTCGCCGCCGACATCAATCTAAACGTGATGGGCGGGCGCGTCACCTATACGCGGTACAATCTGCTCAACGGACTGGATCCCGCCAAGAGCACGCCCCTGCCCGGTGACGCGATCCTTGGCGCGGACGGCTTTTCCGCCTGCCCCGATACCGGGATCGCCAATTGCGAGGTCCAGGCGGACGGGTCGGCCGCCGATCCCTCCGGCGCGATCGCGCACAATCTCAAGCCGCAATCCTCGGAAGAATTCATCTTCGGTGCCGAACACCGCTTCTCCAACCGCATCCGCGTGGGCGCCTATTTCACCCATCGCAAGCTGGGAAATGTGATCGAGGATCTCACGGTCGATTATGGCGCGCGCGCCTATTGCGTGGAGCAGGGCTTTTCCGAAGCTGATTGTACCGACGCCTATCCGGGAGGCAGCGATTGGGTGATCGCCAATCCGGGGCAGGACGTCACGGTACGGATCAACCCGTTGCCGGATGGTTCCACGCCGACCGTGACGCTGGCCGCGGAAGACCTGCTTTATGACAAGCCGAAGCGGAACTACAATGCGGTGACCTTCACCTTTGACCGCGAGTTCGATGGCGTCTGGGGCCTCTCCGGGACTTATACCTGGGCAATGGACAAGGGCAATTACGAGGGCGGCGTCCGGTCCGAGAACGGGCAGCTGGCGGTCAACCGCGTGTCCGACTTTGACTCACCGGGCTTCCAGAACGGATCATACGGCTACCTGCCGAACGACCGGCGCCACACCTTCAAGCTCTATGGCAGCTACCGCCCGCTGAGCTTCATCGACCTCGGCGCCAATGTGCTGGTCCAGTCCCCGCGCAGCTATAGCTGCATCGGTACGGTTCCGACCGAGGTCGATCCCTATGCCCACGGCTATCACGGCTACAGCTATTATTGTAACGGCGAACTCGTCCCGCGCGGGACCGCCTTCAAGGGCGACTGGCTTTATCAGTTCGACGTTAGCGCCGTCGCCCGGCTGCCGCTGGACGGCTTCGATGCCTCGCTGCGGTTCGACGTGTTCAATCTGTTCAACAGCAAATCGGTGACGGCCTATAATGAATTCGGCCAGCTGGGGAACGACGCGCCGAATTCCAACTACAAGAAGCCGGAGGCCTACCAGTCTCCGCGCTATGTGCGGTTGCAGTTCCGCCTCGGCTTCTGATCTCACCCCCCCGCTCCCGCCTGCCGCTCATAAACGGCAGGCGGGAGATTTTCCGGCTTCAGGCTTCGTTCGCCCTCGCTGATTGTGGGAAAACTGACCGGGTTGCTGCAACATTGTGCCTTTTGTCTTTAGTTCATGATCCACTGTTGATGGTGTGTTCTCAAAAAATCGAACCTTGAGGGAGGCCGGCCTCCCGGCAGAGGAAGGGAAGAGGAAAGCGAATGCTCAAGAGATCCGCCCGTCAACGCGAGATCGTGGCAATGCTGCGCGGCGGAATGACATTGTCGGTCACCGGGCTGGCGGAAGAGCTCAATGTCTCGGACGAGACTATCCGCCGCGAACTGCGTGTGCTCGAAGAACAGGGCATCGTGCATCGGGAACATGGCGGAGCCCGTCTGGCGGCGCCCACTCTCGAAGGTCCGCTCAGCCAGCGGATGGAGGAGAATGCCGATGCCAAGATACGCATCGCCCGCGCCGCGGCCGAATTCGTTTCCGACGGCGACATCGTCTTCATCGATTCCGGCACCACCTCCTGTTACATCGCGCGCCAGCTAGTCGAGCGCCGATCGCTCACCGTCATCACCAACTCCCTGCAGGTGGCGTCCGACCTGGGCGGCATCAACAACAACCGGCTGTTCCTCGCCGCCGGCGAGATGGATTACGAATACCGCGCTTTCTCGGATTCCCATGCGCAGGAATATGTTGCCGGCTTCACCCCACATCTCTCCATCCTCTCGGTGGGCGGCATCAGCCTCGATCGCGGCTTGTCGGACTTCCATCCCGGCGAAGCGGCAATGAGCCGGATTGCTTACGCCACGTCCCACAAAGTTCTGCTGGGCGCGGATTCCTCGAAATTTGGCCGTTACGGGCTGATGCACACGGCCGAACTCGAGGATGTTGACATTCTGGTTACCGAGAAGGCGCTGGATGTGGACTTCGCTCGCGCATTCTCTCACGCGGACGTGGTGATCGCCTGATATCTGCGATGGGCCAGCGCCAGCGAAAGTGCTGCAAGCACGGCTATCACTCCGCCTCCCAGCGCGATCGAGGCATGCAGAATCCAGAACGGGATCATGCCCATCTTTTCGTAGAAGCCGCCCGCGAAGCCGACCCACAAATTGGCGAAGAAGCCGTGGAGATAGAACAGGCCGACCCAGAAACCCGCCTGCCCTCGCGGGGCGAGGCCGGTGGCGAGGCTGAGGCCCGACGGCCAGACCAGCACGATGGCGAGATCCACCAGCGTCAGATAGGCCAGCAGCCAGACGAGAGAGAGCGGCGCGTCGCCTAACCATTCCGCCGCAACCAGCACGAGATAGCCGCCCGCACAGGCAGCACAGCCGAGCGCGATCTGGGAGAGAGGCCCGATATCGATGCCGCGCCGATGCAGGGCCCGGAAACCGGCCTGGACCGCAAAAACCAGCAGAATCGTCAGCAAGCCGTCAAGCGCAAGGACCCAGCCGACCGGCATCTGCCAGCTGGCCACATCCAGATCCACGCGCTGCTGGGTCCAGACCAGGACGATGTTCCCGATCTGGCCATAGGCGGCGAAGCAGAGATAAATCGCCAGCATCGCAATAATCAGCCTGACCATGGCGAACGGCGTCCCCCTGTCCATCGCAATATCGGTGGCATCCTCGCCGGCCGGGCTGCGCGACCTGCTTCGCGCGTCAGCCTTCGGCTTGACGAGGAGAGCGATGTAAATCAGCAGACCTGCCGCAATGCCCGCTGCCGCCAGACCCAGCGCCGTTTGCCACCCAGCCCACAAAGCCAGTGCCCCCATGGCGAGCGGACCGCACACCACGCCTGCATTCAGGAAGACCAGGTAATAGGCGTAGGCCCGCCTGCGCCGGCCTTCATCGGCAAACAGGGTGCCGAACTGAACGGACAGATTGCCTTTCAGCAAACCCGTTCCCGCAGCGAACAATGCAAGGCCCGGCAGGAAGCCCTGCAGGGATATCATCAGCAAAAGCCCAAGGATCATGCTTGCACCGCCAGCGAGCACTGATGCGCGCCGGCCGATCAGTACATCGCCGATCAATCCGCCGAGGGGTATCGAGAGATAGACCAGCGCATTGGCAAATCCGTAGATCTGCGAGGCCAGCCCCACATCTCCGGGGTTGTCGCTCGCATCCCATGCCAACAGGCTCCGCAGCCAACCGACGCCCTGCACATCGGCGTTGGGTTGCAGCACATGATCGATCAGGAGAAGGGTGAGCATCGATTTCACCCCGGCAAGGGCGAAACGCTCCCAGAACTCGGTTAGCGAAAGGCCGGCAAACAAAGGGTCGATCCGCCGGAGGGACGCGGTTCGGCCTGTTCCGCGACTCCGCAGATCGTCCATACCGCGCCCTCCTTATCGCGCGGCTAGCCTATGCGACCCAGATGGTAACAAGCTTATGACAGTGGGGGTGAGGTTACCCACAAACGCGGCACATCGTCAGCCTGACGGTGCCGTGCAGCCTGCTCCATTATAGCGGTAACGAGCCACCCGGAGCAATATCCGGGCCGGAGCTCACATCTAGTCGAAACGGTGCGTCAGGCCGATCCTCACGCGCCGAGGGAGGGCGGGAAAGCCGATCGCGTCCTGGCCGTCGTCGTCGAACACATTTTCCGCATCGATGCTGATCCGCGTTGCCGCGCTGATATCCCAGACCGCCGAGACGGATGCGCGATGGGCGGGATCCAGCGCGAGCGTGCCTGTGGGGATCGAATAGTCGCTGCGCTCGTCGGTAAATGCATATCGCGCACGCACGCCCAATTGCGCATTCGGATGCCATTCGAAGGATGCCCCGGCGCGCCAGCGTGGCCGGTTCAGCAATTGCGCACCTGTCTCCGCATCCTCGGTCTCGACATATTGTGCGTCCAGCCCGATTGCGAATTGCCTGCCGATCTCATGCGCGAACGAAGCAGAGACGCCCTTCGAGGTTACGCGGGACCGATTGTCCAGCCTCGGCGGATCGGCCGGGATGAAATCCACGAGGTCGCGATAGCGCGTGCGAAACAGCACGACCGATGCGCGGTTGGCGCGGTCGAGCCGCCAGTCGACGCCCAGCTCGAACGCCGTGCTGCTTTCCGGCTTCAGATCCGGATTGCCGACGAAGGGATTGCCCAGCGCGTAGAAACTCGGCGCCTTGAAAGCCGTGCCAGCGCTGCCGCGGACGGATACGCCCCCGCCGAGGAAATAGCGCAGGCCCGCCCGGCCGGTGACCCTGGTGCCGATACCCTCGATATCGTCGACGCGCAGATCCTCATTCACGTCCAGCTTGCCGATTGAACCGTTGAGTTCCGCAAAGGCCGACAAGGTCGTGCGATCATTGCTATACCCCGCTGGCACCGGCACTCCGAAATCGAGATAGCCCTCGCTGCGCGCTTCCTCCCATTGGCCTTGCACACCCATCGTCAATTGCCAGTCGCCAAGGTCGAGATTTACTGCGGGCCGGGCGATCCAGTGCCGGTATCGTATGTCATCGGCACCGGCCGGAACACCGGTCGGCGAGGCGTCCGAAGGCGCCACGCCCGGAGACATCACCTCGTCGCCGCGGCTGAAATAGGAGCCGGCAATGGTGAATTCCGCTGAGCCGCTACGCAGGACGGGTTGTTCGATCGCAAGGATCAGCTCGTCCGACTCCCGCCGCTCGGGATCGCGGATCACCGCATAATCATAACCGCCGCTGCTGTCGGGAAAGCCGTGCGACCTCGTGCCGGCCAGATGGAACAGGATATGCCCGCGCGATCCGTCCAGCGGTGCCAGCCGCAGATCGACGGAACGCGAACGGAAACGCGACACCTCCTGCCCGGTGCCGGCATCGTCCAGCACCGCCGTCAGCGAACCGCCCCAGCCCAGCGCGAGCGGGCCCTGCCAGCGCCCGAAGGCCGAATAGTCGCCTTCGGTGCCGAGCGTGCCGCCCGCCGTGAGGCGCAGATTCGCGGTCGGCCGGGCCAGCAGCAGGTTAAGCGCACCCGCGAGCGGACCAGAGCCGTATAGTGTCGAGGCCGGGCTCGCGACCAGTTCCATCCGGTCGATCGCGGCGGTCGGCAGGGCGGCGATATTGGCGGCCCCGCCCCGGCTGTTGGTCGGGCTGTCCAAGGGCACGCCCTCGAGCAGCACGGTGGTGAAGTTCGGATCCGCGCCGCGCAGGAACAGCGAGGCAAAACCGCTGCGGCCTCCGGGCATCTGCACATAGACTTCGGGCAATTCCGCCAGCGCATCGGCCACGCTCTCCTTCGCGCGCAATGCAGGTGTATCGACGATCGTTACTGAATAGGGCTGCCGCTCCACGGCGACAGGCTGTCGTGTCGCCGTGACGACGACCTCCCCGCCTGCCCGACCATCCTGCGCGTGAGCAGCCGCAGGCAGAGTGAGACCCGCGGCGAACAAGAACCTGTGCAATTTCATTTTCCGAATTTTGTCCAGAGCAGCCAGCCAATGCCGGGCAAAGCGGCAAGGCCGAAGAAGAAGAGGAAGAAAGATCCGCTGGAAAGCGCCAGCGCACCGACCGCGGAATAGGCCAGGGCGACCGCGAGATTGGCCGTGCTCGTGAGGAGCAGGAATGGGCCGAGCGGCATGGCCGCCGCGCCGGCGCCCAGCACCATGGTCTCTGCCAGCACCGGAACCGCGCGGGTCAGGACCAGCGCAATCCCCCCGGCGCCGGCGAGCTTTTCACGGGCGCGCGCCAATTCCCCTTCCCCCACGACATGCAGCATCGCCACCCGGCCCGCACCGCGGCCGAGCCAGTACCCGATCAGGCAGCCCGCGCACATGCCCAGCCAGATCGCCAGCACGCCGCCCCAGAAGCCAAGCGCGGCGCCCGCCAGGGCGCTGACAAGGCTGGAGGGCACCGGCAAGACAATGTCCCCCGCGAGCAGGGCCACGATTACGCCGCCCGACAGGAGCGCGTGCCCGCGCAAGGCTGCCATCACCGACAAGGTGGTCGCAATCACCTGATCTTCCAGCAGGAAGAAGGGAATCAGCACGAAGGCAAAAACCGCGAGAAGGGCCATGATCCAACGAAAGTAGGGGTTGCCACGCGTCAGCTGGCGTTGTTCCGACAAGATCACATCCTTTCCCGCCCCTTTGGCGCGGCTCCTTTACACAAAAAACTGTACACAGTATGCAATTTTGCAAACGAGAGGGAGAGAAGGATGCGTATCAAGGTCGGGCTCATTCTGGGCCTGTTTGTCTGCGTGATGGCCTTCATCGCCTGGACCAGCGCGTCCTCCCGCTCCGGCCCCGCCTCGCCGCTTAACAAGAGCTGGCCGGCACCCGTCGCTACGGACATCCCGCCGGGGCAACCGCCGCTGAAGCCGGAAGAGGCGCTTAAGACCTTTACCATGCCGCCGGGGTTCCGGCTCGAACTGGTCGCCTCCGAACCGCTGGTGAGCGATCCGATCCTCAGCGAATTCGATGGCGACGGACGCCTGTGGGTGCTGGAAATGCACGGCTTCGCGATCAACCGGCACATGGATAACAGCTTCGAGCCGATCAACGATCTCGTTGTGCTCGAGGATACGGATGACGACGGTACTTACGACAAGCGCACCGTCTTCATGGACAAGCTCGTCATGCCGCGCGCCTTCAAAATATTGGCGGGCAATTGTGCGCTGGTGGGCGAGCCGCCGCATCTGTGGAAGGCATGCGACACCGATGGCGACCTGAAGTCCGACAGCAAGGAACTGATCTCCGACCAATTCTCGCATGAGGGCGTGGTCGAACACGGGGCCAACGGGCTCTACTGGTCGATGGACAACACCATTGTCATCTCGCAGAATGACTGGAACCTCAGCCTCAAGGGCGGCGAGCCGACCATCCTGCCCAGCCTCAGCCGCGGACAGTGGGGCGTCACGCAGGACGACGAGGGCCGGATCTATCGCAACATCAACACCGATCCGCTGTTCGTCGATTATCTGAAGCCCGATTATTACGTCCGCAATCCGAACATGGTGCGCACACGCGGGCTCTACGACCTGCTCGTCGACCAGGAAAAGACGCTGATCTGGCCGGCGCGGCCGACCTTCGGCGTCAATCGCGGCTATCGCTCGGAAGCCTTCCGCGAGGACGGATCCTCGACCTATTACGGCGGCGTATCCTCACCCATGATCTATCGCGGGGAGAGCTTGCCGAAGGAACTTCACGGGCAGCCTTTCGTGGTCGATGGGCCAACCAATATCGTCCACCTGCTGCGCATGACGCAGGACGAGACCGGCAATCTCACCGCCGAGGATTTCTTCAAGCGCGGCGAGTTCCTGGCCTCCACCGACGAACGCTTCCGCCCGGTATCCATGGCGCCCGGCTGGGACGGCACTTTCTATATCGTCGACATGTATCGCGGCGTTTCGCAGGACGGCCCGATCCAGACCGACTATCTGCGCAATTACATCCTCGAACGGAACCTGTGGGAAGGCATCCATTACGGCCGCATATATCGCGTCGTCCGCGTGGGCATGAAGACCAACGAGAAGCCGCATATGGGCTCGCAGACGCCCGCCGAACTCGTGCAATATCTCTCGCATCCCAATGGCTGGTGGCGCGACACGGCCCAGCAATTGATCGTCCAGAGCGGCGATACATCGGTGGTCCCCGCGCTTGCGGATCTGGTCCGCACGGCGCCCGATCCCCGGACGCGGCTGCAGGCGCTGTGGACCATTGACGGGCTCGGCGCGACTGTGCCCGCCCTGGTCGACCAGGCCCGCAAGGATGCCGATCCCATGGTCCGCGCATCCGCGGTGCGCCTGAGCGAAAGCCGCCTGCGCACAGGCGATGCGGCGACCGTGAAAGCGATCGAGGCGATGATTGCCGATCCGGATCTGGGTGTCCGGCGCCAAGTGGCCGCTTCGCTCGGCGAATTGCCAGCCGAACAGCGCATCGCTCCGCTGCTTGCGATCCTTCGCCGGGAGAGCGGCGATCCGGTCACCGTCGATGCGACGATCAGCGGACTTGCCGGGCTTGAACCCGAAATGCTGCACCACCTGCTGGATGAGCCGGGCAAGGCGGAACCGGCCGACGCCGTGGAGATGCTGGCGGGTGCGATCGGACGCAGCCATGATCTTGCCGCCATCGAGAGCCTGATCGGGCGAGCCGACGAACAGGGACAGGGCGAGGCGGTCAGGCTTGCCCTGCTCAACGGGCTGACGACCGGACTGCAAGGCGCTCGCGGGCCGATGAACATCGTCGCCGGTGGCCGGGCCGGTGGCGCCATTCCCGGCCTCGGCATGCGTGGCGGTGGCGGCGGAGCCGACCGGCTGACGCTGCAATCGAAACCGCAGGGGCTCATGACACTGGCCGAAGGCTCGGGCGACGTTGGACCGGCGGCGGAGAAACTCCTTTCTCTGCTGAGCTGGCCGGGCAAGCCCGCCCCTCCCGCCGTCGCGCCGCGCACGCCGGAAGAACAGCGCCTGTTCGACGCGGGACACGACGTGTTCCTGAATGTCTGCTCGGGTTGCCACCTCGAAGCCGGGCGCGGCTCCACCGTGGCGGCCGATCTGGCCGGTTCGCATTTCGTGAACGGCCGGCCCGATGTGCTTGCGCGCATCCTGCTCTCGGGCAAGGAAGGCAAGATCGGACTGATGCCACCGGCGGGCGCGACGATGTCCGACGAGGAGCTGGCTTCGGTGCTTACCTATATTCGCGGCAGTTTCGGCAATCGCGCAGCACCTGTGCTTCCCGCGGCGATCAAGGAATGGCGCGCGGCCTATGCCCACCGCCAGACTCCCTGGACCGAAGAGGAACTGGAACAGTAACCGTGGTCGGGCCGGCGCAAGCCATGCTCGAGGTTTCGGGGCTGCATAAACGCTATGGCGCCGTGCGCGCGCTGGATGGCCTCGGCTTTCAACTCCGCGCCGGCGAGGTGCTGGGGCTGCTCGGTCCGAACGGAGCCGGCAAGACGACCGCGGTGGAATGTATCGCCGGCCTGACGCTGCCCGACGAGGGAGCGATCCTCCTCGATGGCCAGCCGCTGGGCCGGAAAGAACGTGGCCGGATCGGCTTAGCGCTGCAGGACACCGCGCTGCAGGATAAGGTCACGCCGCACGAGGCCCTGGCGCTATTCGCCCGCCTCTATTCCACCGAGATAGACATCTTCGCCATCCTCGATCGCTTCGGCCTCTCCGAACAGGCCGATTCCCATTACGCGAAGCTCTCCGGCGGCCAGAAGCAAAGGGTCGCGCTGGCCATCGCGCTGGTCAATGATCCGTCCTTGTTGCTGCTCGACGAACCGACCGCCGGGCTCGATCCGGCGGCCCGGGCGGGATTGCACCACCTGATCCGCGAACTGGCCGACGATGGACATGCCGTGCTTCTGGCCACGCATGACATGGCCGAGGCCGAACAGCTCTGCGACCGGATCCTCATTATCGATCATGGGCAGGCAGTCGCGGAGGGTTCTCCGGCGGATCTTGTCGACGGCGGAGCCATCGGAACGGTGATCGAAGGGCGCGCGACGCTCCCTCTCGATCCGTCTCTCCTGCCGCCTGTCGCGGGGCTGGAGATATCCGGTTCGGAATTCCGCTGCCGGACGACCGAACCCAATCGCACCGCCGTCGAAATTCTCGCAGCGCTCGAAACACATGGCGCGGAGATCGCCAGTCTGCGCATCGGCAAGGCAACGCTCGAAGACGTTATTCTGTCGCTGACAGCCGGGCGAGACGCGGAATGAACGCCGCGCTTCACTATGCGGCGCTGACGCTGCGGCTGAACCTCCGCAACCCGATGGCCATGATCTACGGCTATCTGTTTCCGCTCGTCTTCCTCCTCGCCTTCGCGATCATCTACCGCAACGACGCGGCTCCGCTGATCTCCCATCTCGGCGAATTGCTGACCGTCACCGCGCTCGGAGGTGCATGTTTCGGCCTGCCGACAGCCATCGTCGCCGAACGGGAACGCGGTGTCTGGCGCCGCTACCGCGCCACGCCGGCGCCCACCGCGGTGTTCATCGGGGGGATCGTGGCCAGCCGGCTGGTGCTGCTGCTTTCCGCTGCGGCGATCCAGCTTGCGCTCGCCATGCTTGCCTTCGGAATGCCGGTCCCACGCGATCCGGCAGGCCTGGCCATTGCTTTCATCATAGTGAGCTGCTCGCTGATCGGGCTCGGCATGATCGTAGCGATGCTGGCCAATACCGTCCCCGCCGTGCAGGCGCTGGGGCAGTGCATCTTCCTGCCCATGCTGATGATCGGCGGCGTAGCGGTGCGCATTTCGAGCCTGCCGCATTGGACGCAGATATTGTCGGCTTTTTTCCCCGGCCGATATGCCGTCACGGCGATCCAGAATACGGCCACTGGAGAAGGCCTCGGCACCGCTGGTTTCGACCTGCTTGCACTGGCCTTGTTCACCCTTTCCAGTGCCCTTGTAGCGGCCAGTCTGTTCCGGTGGGACGCGGCTCGACGAAAGCCGAATATCGCCCTTCTCGGCGCGGGGCTTGTCCTGTGGCTGGCGATCGGGGTGGCCGGGATGATGCTGGTTGTGAACCGGGCCGAACCGGCGATCGACAACACGCCAATCGCGCCACCGTCAGCCTATTTGCGCTCCGAGACTGAGGAACCGGACCACAAACCCCCTTCTGAAGCGGATCAGACATCGCAACCTGATGGCCCCAGCACACCGCGCACCTGGCAAGACGTGAGCGATGAGGACATCGCCATGATCGCCTTCGACCGCCTGCCCGACGACGAGGGACTGGTCTCGCCTATCGCCGAGCGCGGGACTCTCCGCGATGCGGCGGTCGAGCAGCAGATCGGCATCGTCCGCGCCAGCTTGCCCGACTGGCCTCCCGCACGGGTGGCGGACCCCGAGCAGCGGACCCGCAACATGCTCTATATCGCCGCGGTCCCGGACCTCCTGCAAATGGACCCGCTGGAGCGGCACCTGCCCTGGCTGGTCTTCGATCGCCTGCGGCAGGACATCCCGCCGCAGGATTTGCGGCGCATCCTCTACTGGATTTCGCAGCACCCAAATGATGGCGACGACGGCGCGGTCAGAAAGCTGAGCGCACTCGGCCTGCCGGATGTTTCGGGCCCTACGGAGAGGGTGCGCGAGCGAGTGCTGATCTATTCGCTGAAGTTACTGAAGCGATTGGAGGAAATGCGAACTGAAAGCCAGGTCTCGGCCGAGCCCGAGGCATGGCGAAATGAACGGCATGCGACCTTGGTCGTAATGTCCATCTCCGCCGCCGGTGCTAGCGTCGGCTTAAGCTCGGGCGATAACGAGAAGCGAGAGGAATAGAGCAATGCGCAAGAGGATCGCAGCCCTTGCACTGGCATTCGGTGCCGGACCTCTCGCCCTGATGGCGGGCCATGCGGCGGGGGCGGACAACGCCGCCGAAAACGGCGAGGGCCAGACGATCTTCGAAGGCACATGCGCCTCATGCCATGGCAGCGATCTCGCTGGCGGGCGCGGCCCGAGCCTGTTCGATCCACAACTGCTTTCTCGCCTTGGCGACGACACCCTTCACCAGCGCATCAGCGACGGTGTGGCCGGCACCGAGATGCCGGCCTTCTCCAATATCTACACCAAGGCGCAGATCGACAGCGTGATCGCCTATCTCCATCAGCGCTCGGCTCAATTGGCGTCCACCTCTACCCCGGCCCACGGTCCGCCCACCACTCCCGCCCCCAACCCCGACGGCCAGCGCATCCATTCCGAAAAGCAGGACGTCCGACTGGTGACGGTCGCCGGCGGACTCGACACGCCGTGGGCGGTCGATTTCCTGCGCGACGGCCGCGCGCTCGTGACCGAGCGCGGCGGCCAGCTGCGGATCGTCTCGAAAGACGGTACGCTGCTCGCCGTAACCGGGCTGCCAAAAGTCCATACGGGGCAAGATGCCGGGCTGTTCGACGTCGCGGTGAGCCCGAATTACGCGCAGGATGGCTGGATCTATCTCGCCTATTCGGACGACAATCCCAACGATCCCGAACCGCCGCCGCCGGACCCGGGGACGCCTTCCTACCTCGTCAAACGCAAGCCTTCGATGACGGTGATCGTGCGCGGCAAGCTCGACGCGCAGAACCGCTGGGTGGATCAGCAGGATATCTTCCGCGCGCCGTGGTCGCTCTACACGCCGAGCGGGATGCATTACGGATGCCGGCTGCTGTTAGACGGCAAGGGACATCTCTATTTCACGCTCGGCGAACGCGGCGACATGACCAATGCCCGCCGCACCGACACGCCGCTCGGCAAGGTGCACCGCGTGAATCTCGACGGATCGGTGCCGAAGGACAATCCCTTCGCGGGTCAGGCGGGAGCCGTCGGCTCGATCTGGAGCATTGGCCATCGCAATCCCGAAGGGCTCGCCATTGATCCATCCACCGGCCTGCTGTGGGAATCCGAACACGGCCCGATCGGGGGCGACGAAATCAACATTATCGAGCCGGGCAAGGATTATGGCTGGGGGACCGTATCGAAAGGCATCCAGCCGGGGATAGAAGATGTCTCCGCGGCGGGCCTTGTCGAGCCCGTGGCATGGTACTTCCCGACCATAGCGCCGAGTGGCATCGCGTTCTACGAAGGCGACCGCTATCCGGGCTGGAAGGGCTCCCTCTTCGTCACCGGCCTGCGCGGCCAGCAATTGCGCCGGTTGGAGGTGCAAGGCCGCAAGGTGACTTCGCAGGAAATCGTGTTCGAGCAACTCGGCCGGGTGCGGGATATCACCACGGGCCCGGATGGGCTGCTCTATGTGTTGGTGCAGAACCCGACCGGCCCCGGCACCGGCCTAGACCTGTCGGACCCAGCGCCCGGCGCGCTCGTCCGGCTCGATCCGATCACGTGGAAACAGGAACCCTTCAGGCGCCCGCAATGACCAAGCTATCCTTCATGGCGGCGCCCGCCGCAGCACTGGCCGCCGCGTTACTGGCGACATCCCCCGCCGCTGCGAAGCCATCCGCGAACAAGGCGCTGTTCGGTACGGCCGAGGATGGACCGAAGGTCGATCTGATCACGCTTCGCAACGATCATGGCATGACAGTGAAGATATCCAGCCGCGGCGGGACGATCACCGAGATCGACGTGCCCGACCGCGACGGCAAGTTCGGCAATGTCGTGCTGGGCGCAGGAAGCTTCGAAGCATGGGAAAAACTCGGCGGCTTCAATAGCATCATCGGCCGCTATGCCAATCGCATCGGCGGCGGCGGCTTCACGCTGGACGGCACATTCTACAAGCTGCCGGCCAATCCCAAGACCGGCGTGATCCTGCATGGCGGCTTTCCAAGCTTCGCGGGCAAGCTGTTCGCCACCGACATCTTCGAGAAGAATGGGCGAGCCGGGGCGAGCTTTACCTATGTCAGCCCCGATGGAGAAAACGGCTTCCCCGGAGAGCTAACGCTCACAGTCACCTATAGCCTCGGCAATGACGACGCGTTGCGGCTCGAATATCAGGCCACCACGACCAAGCCGACAGTCGTCAATTTCACCAACCACGCCTATTTCACGCTCGGCACGCATGCGAGCGGCCCGGTTTACGACCAGATGCTTCAGGTCTTCGCCAGCCACTGGACACCGACCGACGAGAACCAGGTGCCGACTGGGGAAATCGCTTCCGTCGAAGGCACGCCGTTCGATTTCCGCAAGCCCGCCCGTATCGGCGACCGGGTCTATTCCAGCGATCCGCAAATGCTGCTTGCCAAGGGTCTCGATCACAATTTCGTGATCGACGGTGAGGCGGGCCCCGAACCGCGCGTGGCCGTGCGGCTAACCGATCCCGGCAGCGGGCGACAGCTTGAGGTGCGCACGACCGAACCCGGTGTGCAGATCTACAGCTCGAACAACATGTTCGGCTCCACTGTCGACGGCGATGGCCGTGCCATGCGGCAGAGCGATGCGATCGCATTCGAAACCGAGCATTTCCCGGATAGTCCGAACAAGCCGAATTTCCCCTCGACCGTCCTGCGTCCGGGTGAGACATTCCACTCAATCACCGAATTCGCCTTCTCCACCGACAGGGAGCCGTTCGACAAATGATACGGCCGATCGCCTCAGTCGCCCTGGCTCTGGCCGCCATGGCCTTCCCCGCCTCCACACTCTCCGCAGAGGAATCCGCCGATCCGCTCCGGCTGGTCATGGTCGATGTCGAAGGTGGCGCGGCGGCACTCTACATCACGCCTGAAGGACATTCGCTGCTGATCGATACGGGCTGGCCGACCGGTGTCGGCGGGCCGCGGCCGGAACCCGGCAAGCCCGCGCCCGAGCCTTTGAACAGCGCCCAGCGGATTGCCGCCGCCGCCCGCGCGGCCGGTCTTTCGCGGATCGACTACCTTGTGATCTCGCATTACCATGTGGACCATGTGGGCGGCGTCGCGGATTTGCTGCAGGCGATACCCGTCGGCATGATTATCGACCATGGCCCCAATCGCGAAAAGCCACCCGAAAATGGGAATCCGGCCTTTGCGCGATTTGCACCCGCCACGCTCTATCCGGCCTATCTTGAAGCCATTGAGGGCATGGATCATCGCGTGATGCATGCTGGCGAAACGCTGACGATCGATGGGCTCGAACTGGTGGCGGTGGATAGCGATCGCGCAATTGTCGAGGCTTCGCTGGGCGATGGCGGGCCCGGCACGAATTGTGCAGCTGCGACCACGAAGGCCGAGGATGGCGGCGAGGAGAATGCTCGCTCGCTCGGCTTCCTGATGCGCTGGGGCAAGGCACGGCTGCTGGCGCTCGGCGACACGACCTGGAACGTGGAGAATGACATCGTCTGCCCCGATAATCACGCAGGCATGGTCGACCTCTATGTTGCCGACAATCACGGCAGCGAAACCAGCAACAGCCCGGTCTTCCTCGCCAATATCGCGCCGCGCGTGGTGCTGTTCCAGAATGGCCCGCGCAAGGGGGCCGATGCGAGCGTGTTCGACACGGTCCGCGCCGCACCCGGTTTCGAGGCGCTCTGGCAAATGCATGAGGCTGAAAGGTCTCCCGACAGCAACGAGCCGCAGCGGCATATCGCCAATGTCGCCGGGGGAACGGACGGCCATCCGCTGCTCGTCTATGTCGCTAACGATGGTGCAATAACCATCGTCAATTCGCGCAGCGGACACAGCGAAACCTATCCGGCAAGGAAATGAGCCGCGCCGGTTCGGGTGACGGAGCGCTCATCGCCAAGCTGCGCACGATTGCCGGCCGCCGCCATGTCCTGACCGGGCCCTCTGCAACGCGGCGCTATCGCGAAGGCTACCGCGCCGGATCCGGCGAAGCGCTGGCTGTCGTCCGCCCAGGTTCGCTGGTCGAATTGTGGCATGTTGCTTCGGCCTGCGTCGCCGCCGATGCCAGCCTGATCATGCAGGCAGCCAATACCGGGCTGACAGGCGGTTCGACACCGGATGGCAGCGATTATCCGGGCGGCGCCGTGATCGTCAGCACCGAGCGGCTTCGTGGGCTACACCTTGTCGAAGGCGGGACGCAGGTGGTCTGCATGCCCGGCACCACGCTCTACGCGCTCGAAAAGGCGCTGCGTCCGCTCGGGCGCGAGCCGCATTCGGTCATCGGATCGAGCTGCCTCGGTGCCTCGGTGGTCGGCGGCGTATGCAACAATTCGGGAGGCGCGCTGGTCCGCCGTGGACCGGCCTTCACCGAGCTCGCCCTGTTCGGGCGCGTCTTAGCGGATGGTCAGCTGGTACTGGTCAACCATCTCGGCATGGCGCTGGGCGATGATCCGGAGACCATTCTCGAGAGGCTCGAATCCGGTCAGTTCGATGACGGTGACGTTGCCCCCGCCGGAAACGCACGCGCCTCGGCGGCCGCCGACTACGCCCGGCATGTCCGCGACATCCAAGCTGCCAGCCCCGCCCGCTTCAACGCCGACCCGCGCCATTTGCACGAAGCCTCCGGCAGCGCGGGCAAGCTGATCGTCTTCGCAGTGCGTCTCGACACCTTCCCAGCCGATGAGGACGCGGCGACCTTCTATATCGGCACCAACGATCCGAGCGAACTAACCGAGCTGCGCCGTAAAGTGCTGAGCGAATTCAAGGAGCTGCCGATAACGGGCGAGTATATTCACCGCACCGCCTTCGACATCGCCGCCGAATATGGGCGCGACACGATGGCGGCCATCGAGCGGCTCGGGACGGATCGCTTGCCGCTTCTCTTCGCCTCGAAGGCGCGCATTGATGCCCTCGCGCGTCGCCTTCTGCCGCGTGGCGAGGGTTTTTCCGACCGCCTGCTACAACGTCTGGGCCGCTTTACCCGCAACAGGATTCCGCCGAGACTGTGCGAATTCCGCGATCGTTTCGAACATCATTTGATCCTCAAGGTCGCCGGCGAAGGGGTGATGGAGGCGCGGACCTATCTCTCGGCCAGCTTCCCCTCAGCACAGGGCGGCATGTTCGAATGCAGCGCGCAGGAAGCGGCGCGTGCCTTTCTGCTTCGTTTCGCCGTGGCGGGGGCCGCCGTTCGCTATCGGGCGGTGCATCGCCGCGAAGTAGCGGACATCGTCGCGCTTGATATCGCCCTTCCCCGCAATGCCTGCGAATGGGTAGAGTCGCTGCCGGTGGAGATCGACCAGGCCTGCCTTCACAAACTCTATTACGGGCATTTCTTCTGCCATGTCTTTCACCAGGATTACCTGGTGAAGCCCGGAATCGATCCGCATGAACTGGAAGAACGCATGCTCGCTGTGCTCGACGCACGGGGAGCGGAATATCCCGCCGAGCACAATGTCGGCCATCTTTATCCCGCAAAGCCGGCACTCAGCGCATTCTATCGCTCGCTCGACCCGCGCAATCAGCTCAATCCGGGCATCGGCAAGACCGCCAGGAAAAGGTTCTGGGAGCAAAACTGATCTTTGAACGGAAAATAATTTGTATGCGAAGCATATGGCAACAGCCCGCGGAAAATCGTCCCGCCGGCCCTGAGCATTGTGCTTGTTGACGTTTCGCAAAGGCAATTTGTATACAGTTTTTTCGACTGGAGAGCCAATGGAAGCCGAACCGCCCAAGCGGCGTTTAAGATCGCAGGAGTGGTTCGACGACGTGTCCCGTCCGGACATGACCGCGACCTATCTCGAGCGATTCATGAATTACGGGCTGACCCCGGAAGAGCTTCGATCCGGCCGCCCGATCATCGGCATTGCCCAGACCGGAAACGACCTGACGCCGTGCAATCGGATCCATATCGAGCTGGCCCGGCGCCTGCGCGACGGGATCCGTGATGCCGGTGGTATCCCCATGGAATTCCCGGTCCATCCGATCTTCGAGAACTGCCGCCGGCCGACGGCAGCGCTCGATCGCAACCTCGCTTATCTCGGCCTCGTCGAAATCCTCTATGGCTATCCGCTCGATGCCGTGATCCTCACCACCGGATGCGACAAGACCACGCCAAGCGGCATCATGGCCGCGACGACGCTCGACGTCCCGGCAATCGTCTTCTCCGGCGGTCCGATGCTCGACGGCTGGTTCGAGGGCGAACGGGTTGGCTCGGGAACGGTGATCTGGAAGAGTCGCAAGCGGCTCGGCGCAGGCGAGATCGACGAAGCGGAATTCCTTGAAGCCACGCTCGCTTCGGCAACATCGGTCGGCCATTGCAATACGATGGGAACGGCGCTGACGATGAATTCGGTGGCCGAAGCGCTGGGCCTTTCCCTGCCCGGCTGCGCGGCGATCCCGGCCGCCTATGCAGCGCGCTCGCAGATGGCCTACGCCACCGGTCACCGCATAGTGGGCATGGTGCACGAGGATTTGCGCCCGTCGCGCATCCTGACGCGGGAAGCCTTTCTGGACGCCATCGCCATCGTCAGCGCAATCGGCGGCTCCACCAATGCCCAGCCGCATATTACGGCAATGGCACGGCATGCCGGCATCGAACTGACCGCACAGGACTGGCGCGAGACAGGCTACGACATCCCGCTGCTGGCAAACGTCCAGCCCGCCGGCACCTATCTAGGGGAGAATTTCCATCGGGCGGGCGGGATACCGGCCGTGATGGCCGAACTGCTCGACGCAGGCCTGCTCCACGGCGACAGGCCGACCGTGACAGGGCAGTCCCTGGCCGAAAACCTCGCCGGCGCGCGCGCGAGCGATCCGGAGGTGATCCGCCCCTTCGACGATCCCCTCATGGAAAAGGCCGGCCTCCTGCCCCTCACTGGCAATCTGTTCGATTTTGCGATCATGAAGGTCAGCGTCATCTCGCCCGAATTCCGCCGCCGCTATCTCGAAACGCCTGGGCGGGAAGGCATATTCGAAGGCCGCACCATCGTTTTTGACGGCGGCGAGGACTATCACAGCCGCATCAATGATCCTTCATTGGAGATCGACGAGAACTGCATACTGGTGATGCGCGGAGCGGGGCCGATCGGCTGGCCCGGTAGCGCTGAAGTGGTCAACATGCAGCCGCCCGACGCGCTGCTCCATCGGGGCATAACCAGCCTTCCGACCATCGGCGACGGGCGGCAGTCCGGAACTTCGGAAAGTCCATCCATCGTCCATTGTTCTCCTGAAAGCGCCGCCGGCGGTGGGCTTGCTTGGCTGCAGACAGGTGATCGCATCCGGGTCGACCTGAATAGCGGCCGCTGCGATGCGCTGGTCGAGGCGAGCGAGATCGCGCGCCGCCGCGCCGAGATTCCGCCGCCGCAAGTGCCCCCGAGCCACACACCCTGGGAGGAGCTTTATCGCGCCCATGTCGGTTCGCTCGAGAGCGGCGCCTGTCTTGATTTTGCAACCCGCTATCACGGGATCGGCCACCGCGTGCCGCGACACAATCACTGATGGCGAAGCCTCTGCAGACGGCACGTGCGCACCGGGGTGGTGCATTCGCGCGGCGCGAGCCATATAAGGTATACGACAGAGGCGCCAATGAGTGTGAAAGTGGATACCGACGAACGCAAAGGTGTGACGGGCCCGCCGTCCACGCTGCGCGCGCATGTGATGAAGGAACTGCGCTCGCAGATCCTAGCCGGCCGCTATCGCCCGGGCGAGCGGCTCAACGAGAGCCTCATCGCGCGCGAACTGAATATCAGCCGCATTCCCGTGCGCGAGGCGCTCTCGCAATTGCAGGAGCAGGGCCTGCTCACCAGCCACGAACGGCGCGGGATGTTCGTGACCAAGCTTTCCGACGAGGAAGTGCAGCAGATCAATTCGTTGCGGATGGTTCTGGAAGCGGAAGCTATGCGCCTGGCGCGGGCGCGGATGACGCCGGAAGTGCTCGCCGAGTTGACCGACCTCGTCGAACAGATGGAAAGCTGGGACGGCCCGCTGATCGATGCTGCTGCACTCGATCGGCAATTCCATGCGGTGATCTGGCGAGCGGCCGGCAATCCCTATCTCGAACGCACGCTGCGTTCGCTCACCACCGCGCTTTTCGCGCACAAGGCGTTGGAACATGTGAGCCAGGAAATCCGGCGCTGGCGGCTCAATCACCATCGCGCCTTGCTGAACTACGTGGCGGGCGGCGATGCCGACCCGCAACTGGCGATTCTCGAACATCTGCGCATGGGCTATTCGGACCCCGAACGCTATTCGAGCCTTGCGGTCACGAGCGCTCCTTCCGCCTGAAGCGGAAGCCCTCCCCTCCCTTTCTTCCCCGCATCATTGCTGCCCGCGCGCGGCGATGCGGGCCCGTGCATCAAGCTGAGAGGACATCATGAAACTGCTTCGTTACGGACCGAAAGGCCAGGAAAGGCCGGGGCTGCTAGACCAGGATGGCCAGATCCGCACCTTGTCGGGCCATATCGCCGATATCGACGGCGAGGTGCTGTCCAGCGGATTGGATGCGCTCGCCGCGCTCGATCCCGCCTCATTGCCGCTGGCAAGCAATCAGTCGGCACGTATTGCGGAGCCGGTTCGCGGTGTCGGAAAATTCCTGTGCATCGGGCTCAACTATTCGGACCATGCAGCCGAGGCCGGGATGCCGATCCCCGAAGAGCCAATCCTTTTCACGAAGGCCACCTCCGCCATCATCGGGCCGAATGACGATGTGCTGCTGCCGCCGCCTTCGGTGAAGTCGGACTGGGAAGTCGAACTCGGCATCGTGATCGGCAAGGAAGCGCGCTACGTCCCGCTGGAGCAGGCGTTGGACCATGTCGCGGGACTATGCGTGGTCAACGACCTTTCCGAGCGTGAATACCAACTCGAACGCGCAGGCCAATGGGACAAAGGCAAAGGCTGCGATACGTTCGGTCCATTCGGCCCTTATCTGGTAACGCTCGACGAAATCGAAGACTTCAACAATCTCGGCATGTGGCTCGATGTGAATGGTGTGCGGATGCAGGAAGGGAACACATCCACGATGATCTTCGACGTACCCTTCCTCGTCCACTATGTGAGCCAGTTCATGAGCCTTCAGCCCGGCGACATCATCAGCACCGGCACCCCCCCGGGCGTGGGCATGGGCATGACTCCGCCGGTTTTCCTAAAGGAGGGTGACGTGATGGAACTGGGGATCGATGGCCTTGGCACGCAGCGGCAGATGGTGAAGGTCTTCGCGGGTTGAGTCACCTAACGTGCATCCCTGAGCGTCAACGGCCGCTGGCCGGACAAGCGCCGCAGGGCAGTGCTATTTTCATCCCCGCCTCAAAACCCGGTTTGCGCCAGCCGCTTGGCTGCATGACTGCGGCATGGTCAGACCACGGTTGAGAATCGGCGGGAAGGCAACCGCCGCTATTGCCGGCGAAGGTGGCCGCGCGCGTGCGGATGCCTTGCCAACCCATCAAACATCAACATGCAAGGGCGAGACGCCACTAAGTGCCTTCGCCGGCCTTGCACCGGGCGATCTCGCCGATAGCAGACAAATCCTATCGGCGAGATGCTATGATAGCTACATCTTGACGCTCAGGACCGCACCGAAGGTGCGTGGCATGGCGAGCGTACCCGAGCCGGTATTCTCGTTGGGAGCGTTGTTGGCAGATGCGCCGGTCAACACCTTCTTGTCCTCAATGTTGCGGACATAGACGGTAAAATCCCAAGCCCGGCTTGGCGCGGAATAGGTGAGCCGGAGGTCACTGCGAGTGTAGCTGCCCTGATGGGTGATGGGCAGATTCTGATAACCCAATTCCGAACTGGACTGGAAATGCGTGTAGCCGCTCACCGACAGGCGCGCGTCATTCGACAGGTCGAACGAATGGGTATAGCCCAGATTGACGCCCAGCCGCGGTGCCTGCTGCAACCGGTTCCCACTATAATCCTGGCGACCGAATTGATCTGGCGCAGGCAGAACGAACTCGTCGTAGTCTGCATGCAGATAAGCAACCGCAAGCGAGAGGTTATCATTCGGGGTTATCTGGAAATCGGTTTCGAGTTCGGCCCCGTAGTTGATCGCAACCTGAGCGTTCAGCGTATGGGTGACACGCGTAGCCTGGTCCACGAAGCTGACCTGGAAATCGGTATAGCGGTAGTGGAACAACGAAAGGTTGATCTGCAAACGATTATCGAGAAAGCGGTTTTTGGTGCCCACTTCTATCGAGCGCACGTTCTCCGGATTGTAAAAATTATTAGGCGGAACGCCGTCAAAATAACCACCGGCCTTGTACCCAGTTGTCAAAGACGCATAGAGCAGGTTGTCCGGCGACAGATCGAAATCCACGCCAAAGCGATAGTTCAGCTTGTCCCACTTATAGTCTGCAAAGTTCTCGTATAGGAGAACCAGATTGTCGTAACCCTGAAGGCATTCAAAGTAAGTGCACGGCTTACTGGAATCATATGCATAGTTCCCGCCGTTTCGAGATTTATGGTCTTCCGTATATCTCAACCCAGCAGTCAGATGCAGGTTATAAATCGGACTATAAGTAGCTTGCCCGAATACCGCCTTTGACTTCGAATCGACGTCAGGCATAAGGAATGCCACAGCGGGCGGTATGTAGACCATCCAGGCATTCTTTTCAGAATAAGCGAAGAGGCCGGCAACCAAGTTCAGATGGTCGTCATCATACGTGAAGCGCAACTCGTTCGACAATTGCCGGGGGTTGGAATCCGCCTCGGCGGCGATCGGCGAGGTGTAACCGGAGAGCGTGTGCGTTTCCTGCTCCCGATAAGAACCGATATAGGTGATCGTTCCCAGCCCGATATCCCAATTGACTGTTGCCGAGCCGCCGAAGTCGGTCTGATCTATGCTTCCCGGTTGCGAGATACCAGTGATAACCCGCGGAGTGTCCGAAAGCGGGAGCTGGATCGATGTTTGCGGCGTTCCCGACGTTTTGGAGTAATCGCCGGACAGCAGGATCGACAGGTTCAGGGTCGGCTCAATCAGAACATGAATTCGACCGGCTACACTGTTCGTCTTTCCATAGTCAGGCCATGGCGGAGTCTTGAGCGTGGAGCCCTGCGAATATCCGTTCGTCGCCACACGCACTTTGAGCCAATCGTTGACCGGCAGATTGAACGCTGCTTGCGCGCGGTACAGTTGATATGAGCCAACCTCGAACGTCCCTTCTGCGGTCAATTCGTCCGTGGGCTTCTTGGTGATGATGTTCAATGCGCCGGTGGTCGCATTGCGACCATAGAGAGTGCCTTGCGGCCCCCGCAGCACTTCGATGCGTTCCACGTCGTAAAACAAGGCGCCGGCCTGCTGCGGCCGTCCAAGATAAACGCCATCGAGATTGAACGCCAAAGCCGGATCGCCAACTTCAGTGTTGTTGGTCGAGACGATACCGCGGATCGCGATCGATGCTGTCCCACCCGACTGGTTCACCTGCACGTTGGGCACAAATCGCTGCAGCGAGGAGGCATCCTGGACACCTTCCTTAATGAGATCGTCGCCTGAAAGGGCGGTGATCGAGATCGGCGTCTTTTGAATATTCTCTACCCGACGCTGGGCGGTGACAATGATCTCCTGGAGTCCGCCCTCGCTCGGCTGAGTGGTAGAATTGTCCTCATTGGAAGCAGCCGATGACGAAGTCTGAGCATCGGTCGATTCAGCGGTAGACGTCGCTTCTGCATTAGCGACGCCAGCAAACGCAAAGCCAGACACACAACAGGTGAGCAAGCTCGCAGATCTTACGAATTGCATGGCTAAAATCCTCCCCCTCCAATTTTTGCATTGGATGATGGACTTATAGCCTTAGCTGCTACCCCCGCTCCGGTCAACAAATATTGAATACAGATTTTAAGCGGAAAATATAGCATTAAATTACTGTTTTTAAGCTATTTTTTATTTCTCCTCTCAGCGCATAGTGGATAACACCCGCACATCAAACTCAATTGGTATACAGATGTGAGAAAGCTCCCCTCGGGGCTGGAGCTGCCCCCAACGATCCATGCGAAATCCAGATCGGCGGACATTTGCAGCGCGCAGGCGGGTTCTGGGCAAACGCGAAAGGAAGAGGGCAGAGAGAGCCCCGGAGACCTTCATCGCCCCATACGGAGCCCCGCTACAAACTCATCCCACCGTCTATCACCACGTTCCCGCCGGTCATGAATCGCGCCTCATCCGAGGCCAGGAGAACTGCCACTTCCGCAATTTCTTCCGGCGTGCCGAGCCGGCCCATGGGCTGGCGCGCGGTAAAGGCAGCTCGGGCGGCGGCCTCATCGCCGCTCGCCCGCAGCCGCTCTGCCAGCGAGGGACTGTCAACCGTGCCGGGACTAATGGCATTGCAGCGAATACCCTGTCCGATGAAATCGCGCGCAACCGACATGGTCAGCCCAACCACCGCCGCCTTGGAGGTGCCGTAAGCGAAGCGGTTTGGCGCGGCCATCACCGAGGACACGACCGAAGCGATATTGATGATAGAGCCCTCGCCCGCAGCGAGCATTCCTGGCAGGAAAGCGCGGATCGTATTTTCCATCGAGCCGACATTGATCCGGAAACTGCGCTCGAGATCGCCCGGCGCCGCGTCAAGTATGGAGCCATTGGCCACCCATCCCGCGCAATTGACCAGAACGCCGATCTGCGGATTGTCCGCGGCAAGCCTCTCGGCCGCAGCCGCATCCGTAACGTCGAGCCGCGCGCATCGCACCGATGGCTGGCCTGCAAAGGCCCCGGCCAGTTTTCCGTCTTGCAGGTCCGTGACGAGGACATGAGCGCCCTCCCGCAAATAGGCCTGCGCTATGGCATGACCGATGCCCTGTGCCGCGCCGGTGACGAGGCAATGCTTGCCTGCGAGCCTGTCCGTCATGATCTGCCTTTCATCCGGGAAATAGGGTGAGACCACCGTCGACGCGCAACACTTGCCCGCTGATGAAACGGCTCTGTTCGCTGGCCAGGAAGGCGACCGCGTCGGCGATCTCGTCGGGCGTCGCGTAACGATCGAGTGACGGGGATTCTGCTTCCATCCGCGGATCGATCGTGCGCGTGGCGAGGAAGCGTGCGCTCATTGCCGGCCCAGGGCTGATCGCGTTCACCCTGACACCATGCTCGCGCATCTCGAGGGCCAGGCATCGGGTATAGTGCAGCACGGCTGCCTTGGCGCAGCCGTAAATCACCTCCGGCGACACACCCATCTGGCCATTGAGCGAACCGAAATTGACCACCGCTCCGCGGTGCCGGCTGGCCATGCCCGGCACGATGGCCCGGCACATCAGGAACGTGCCAAGAAAATTGCGGTTCATCACCGCCACGGCATCCTTTATGGCGATGTCGAGCGCCCCATTCGGGCTCGGCTTGCCGCCGGCCGCCGCGATATCGCCGCCCGCACAATTGACGAGTATCGAGACCGGCCCGAGTGCTCGCTCGACCTCGCGGATCATCCGGGTCACCGCTGCTTCGTCGGTGATATCGCCGGTCACGCCGACCGCCTGACGCCCTTCGCCGGCAAGACTGGCGGCCACCTCGGACAGACTTGCTGCCTCGCCATATTGCGCAGGGGCCGTTTCATCGATGTCATGAATGGCGATCGCGGCACCAAGCGATGACAGCTTTTCAGCAATGCGGCGTCCAAGCCCCCTTCCGGAGCCGGTGACGAGCGCCACAGCACCCTCGTGAAGCGCGGGCATGGCAGAAGCTCCCAAGAGCACGCTGTCTGCTTCCATCTCGCCTTTCTCCTCCGAAATGCATACAGAACGGAAATTCGAGAAATCCGCCCGTTTCCGGCTTTCAAATCCGTATCCTTCAGCAGCCACATGACGCAACTCACCGGCATTGACAAGAACATCGGCTAACTTAGTATACAGTTTGAAGCGCCAAAAAGCGCGTGGGCGCCAATGCTCAGGGGGATGGATTGAGGATGGAACGAATAAGTGACTGCCGGGCGCGACGGAGCGTTTCGTGAAACCGAGCCGGATTCGTTACGGCGTCGTCGGATTCGCCCTTTCGCTGGCGGTCCTCTCCTATATCCAGCGCGTAGCCATCTCGCAGGCGGCCGGGCCGATCGCCGAGGATCTGAGCCTCGACAAGGCCGAACTCGGAGCGGTTCTCGGCGCGTTCGGGCTGGCCTATGCCATATTCGAGATCCCGATGGGCGTTCTGGGCGACAAGCTCGGCGCGCGCCGCATTCTGCTACAGATTGTGCTCTTCTGGTCATTCTTCACCGCGATGACGGGCGCGGCGTGGAGTTACCTCTCCATGTGGGTGATCCGCTTCCTGTTCGGCGCAGGCGAAGCGGGCTGCTTCCCCAATCTGACGCGCATGCTCAGCCAATGGCTGCCGCGAACGGAACGCATCCGCGCACAGGCCATGATGTGGGCGTCGACCCGCTGGGGCGGCGCAATCGCGCCGCCACTGGCCCTCGTCGGCATCCAGTTGTTTGGCTGGCGCTGGAGCTTCGTGGCTTTCGCCATGCTCGGTGTCGTCTGGTGCTTCTTCTTCTTCCGGCATTTCCGGGAACACCCGGTCGATCATCCAAGGGTGAATGAAGCCGAGCGGGAACTGCTGGCAGAATCGTCAGCAATGGTGCGCGAAGAGGCCGGTCACCACTGGTTGAAAGTGCTTCTGCACGGACGAGTGCTCCTTCTTGTGCTCCAGTATTTCTGTTGGTCCTACGTCTGGTATTTCTTCATCACCTGGCTGCCGACTTTCCTGCAGGAAGACTACGGGCAGAGCCCGGCGGCCACGGCGGGCCTAGCGATGCTGCCATTGCTGGCCGGAGGACTCGGTACGCTTGCCAGCGGATGGATTCCCATGGCGATTCCGCGCCGCGTAGTTGCGATTGCGGCCTTTGCCGCGGTCGCGCTGATGCTCCTGCTGCTGCCGAATGCCGGCAACGCCGGCGTGGCGATCGCGCTGATGGCGGCAATCAGCTTCTGCGGCGATCTGACCGTGCCGATTTCATGGAACAGCTGTGTCGAGATCGGCCGCCGTTATACCGCCACCGTTTCTGCCACGATGAACATGTTCGGGAACTTCTCGGGTTTCATCGCGCCGGTTGTGACCGGCCTCATCCTCGAACGATCGGGCAGCGACTGGTCGCCGGTGATCTATCTGATGGCCGGTGTCGCGGCTCTCGGCGCGGTACTCTGGCTGTTCCTCGACGTCGAGCAGCCGCAAGAGGATAGCGCAGCGATGGCCAATCCGGGGGTACAGCCCTGAAACCCGCAACCCAGGAACTGAGGAATTTCGTGTGAAGATCGATTTGACAGGCAAGACGGCGGTGCTGGTTGGTGCAAGCGGCGGACTGGGCGAAGCAATGGCGCGTGCCCTTGGCGATGCTGGCGCGCAGATCGCGCTGGTGGGCCGCAATGCCGAAAAGCTGGGTGCACTCAAGGCCGAACTCGAAACTGCCGGCGCCACTGCCGAAGTCTTCACCGCCGAAATGGTCGATGAAGATCAGGTTGCCCGGCTGAAGGAAGAGGTGGTTGCCCGCTTCGGCGATCCGCAGATCCTGATCAACAGCGCGGGCACGAACCTGCGCAAGAACCTCGTGGACTTCACGCTCGAAGAGTTTCGCGGCGTGGTCGATTCCAGCCTGATCAGCACCTTCTTGGCCTGCCGCGCCTTCGTCCCGGGCATGATGGGGACGGGTTATGGCCGGATCATCAATCTCACCTCGATCCTCGCCCATGTCTCGCTGCCGCAACGGACGGCCTATTCTTCAGCCAAGTCGGCCCTGCTCGGCCTGACCCGCGCGCTTGCGCTCGAGCTCGCAGGCGAAGGCATAACGGTAAACGGCGTCAGCCCAGGCCCGTTCGCCACACCCATGAACGCGCCAGTGATGAACGATCCGGCCGCCAATGCCGCCTTTCTCGATGCGATGCCGATTGGCCGCTGGGGCAAGCCGGAAGAGGTTGGCGCCATGGTGACCTATCTCTGTTCCGAACAATCCGGCTTCGTGACCGGTACCGATTTCCTCATCGACGGCGGTTGGACGGCACGCTGAAACAGCGGCCGCGGCCGGTAAAGGGAGAGTGACTGAATGACCAAGTGGAAACCCTGGCTGGCCGCGCTGCCCGCCGTAGCGCTCGGCCTCTCGGCGGCGCCCGCACTGCCGCAGGATGCACAAACCGAAGCGCTTCTCAAGACGCCGAGCATTCCCGGCCAGAATCTCGATGGAATGCACGTCTATATCCGCGGCGGGCTGAAAACGCATTTTCGCGGCCAGCACGACTATCCGCAATTCCTCGCCGACTGGTCCAAGATCCTGACCGAACACGGCGCGGTGGTGGACGGCTCCTTCCATGCACCGGCCGCCAAGGAACTCGAACGCGTCGACGTGCTGGTGATCTACAAGGGCGATGCCGGTTACATGACCGCCGAGGAGAAGATTGCGCTGGATGCCTTCGTCAAGCGCGGGGGCGGCATCATCTCCATCCATGATGCGCTGTGCGGCCCCGATCCGGAGCAGTTCGCCAGCTATGTCGGCGGCGCGAAGAAGCATGGCGAGATCAACTTCACGCTCGACGCACCGATACCCTACACGATCGTGGACAAGGATCATCCGATCATGGCGGGCATGTCCAATCTCACGCTGTTCGACGAGGCGTTCTACAAGATGACCTGGTCGAAAGATGCCGATGTGCATGTGCTGGCGACGACGGTCATCGCCGATACGCCAGTGGCGAAGAAGGCCGGTTATGCAGGCCAGACCGTGCCGCAAATCTGGACTTACGAGCATACCGTGCCAGGAGGAAAGCCGTCCCGTGCCTTCGCCTGGATGCAGGGCCATCTCTACGAGAATACGCTGAATTACCAGATCGAGAACATGCTGCTGCGCGCGATCGCCTGGGCAGGACATCATCCCGTGGACGAGCTGGTGGATTACGAAGGGGCTGCCCCCGGCCCGGGCGTGCACGAGCAGTCCCCTCCGCACCGAACGAACAGCAACTGACAGTCTGAAGCCACGCACCGGCAGTTGGCGGTGCTCAAGATAGGGAAGCCGCGGGGATGCCCGCGGCTTCCCTTTTTCTTGTGCCGGTAGGACGAAGACCGCCCCACTCGTCGAATGATAGGGATGAGCTTGTCCGCCCTTGTCTCAAAGACGAAAGCCTTCACCAAAAAAATCCGCCCAGCCTGTCAGGGCCGGGCGGAGTGTGGGAAGGAACCCTTGCGGGAGCCCCCGGGAATGTCTCGAAGCCCGGCGCGCGCCTTAGCGCGCACCGGACATCACATTAGAAATTGAAACGCACACCCACGCGGTACATCCGCCCTACGACATCATAGAGCGCCGGATTGATGTCGATGCCGGTATCGGTCCGCGGAGCCGGTTCCGGATCACGATTGAGCAGATTGTCGATCTTGAAATAGGCCTGCACTTCTTCGGTGAAGTTATAGGATCCGGAAAGGTCGACGTAGAACGCACCGGGCATGTGGTTGTTGTCGATCGTCGGATGCTGGCTGTCGCTCGCGGGGCAGTCCGTATCGCACTCGATGTAATTGTGACTGTACACACCGTCGGAGAACCAGCGTTCCTGCACCGTCAGACGCAGCTTGTCGTTGCTCCAGCTCTGGGTTGCCAGAACCTTCCAGTCCGGCGTCGAACCCAGATTGACGCCTGCGCTGTCGGTTGGATCTTCACCCTCGAAGCCGGATTTGGTGCGGTCCTGGATCGTATGGGTCGCAAGCGCCCGCAAGGTCACATCACCCGGTATGCCGAACGGAGCAGCCGCCTGATAGCTGGCTTCGATATCGAAGCCGTTGATGAACTCTGACGCGAAGTTGAAGGGTTGCAGGTTTATATAATTGGCGACCGGATCCGGCGGCACATGCGAGAAATCAAACGCATCGCAGGTATCGAGCGTGCCATCCTCGCAGAAGCGGACAATCTGCGACGAGCTGAGCGAACCGATCACGTTGGTGATCTTGATCGCGAAATAGTCGAACGACAGTGACAGGCCCGGCGCCCATGACGGACGCGAATAGACCACGCCGATCGACGAGTTCCGGCCAAGTTCCGGTTCCAGTGCTGCGTTACCGATCAGATTCAGCTGGACGCCGCCTGGGACGGCCGCTCCGGTCCGCGGATCCGAATAGATCGGCAGGTTGATCTGGCGCGGCGCGGCAAACAGCTCCGACAGATTGGGTGCGCGAATATCACGCGACGTCACACCCCGCACGCGTAGCCCGTCGATCGGCGTGTCCCAGGTGCCGCCCACCTTCCAAGCCCAGATAGTGCCCGAAGTCGAATAGTGAGTGGCGCGGGCGGCGGCGTTCAGGTTGGCGGTACCGGCTGCCATGCTGTCGAACAACGGCAGATTGACCTCCAGGAAGCCTTCATAGACGTCGTAGTTGCCGGTGCCGTTGTAATAGTTGCCCGCATACCAGTTGCCCCCATCCGTACTAAGCAGCGGGTCCTCCGGATACAAATCATTGTAGGGGGTGATATCCGTTTCGCCGGCGCCATAGGGGTCACCCAGAACACGGTAGAATTCGTGGCGATACTCGCCGCCGAAGGCGACCGAGAGCGGGCCCGCCCACAGGTCCACCGGTTCGCCCGAGAAGGCGATGCTGGCTACGTCCTGCGTCTGGCGCGTATCCTGGAACGGGCCGGTCTCCGGCTGAAGATAGGCAAGCGCGGCGGCGGACGGGGCCGTTCCACCGAAGATGTTGATCGGAACGCAGCCATTTTCCCGCGCGGTCTCGTCCGCGCACACGATCTGGCCGTCCATCTCGATCGCCTGGATCGCCTGCCGATAATGCGGCATTAGCAGCATGTTATCGACATTGATCAGCGTCCGGCTCAGGCCGTGCTCGTAATAGGCATCATATGTCCAAGGCGTGCTGCCGACCTCGAATACGCCCTTCAGGCCGCCGACGAAACGATATTGTTCGCGCGACGGCTTGACCTGGATATTCGGCAGGATCGCATTGCTCACGCCGTAGCGGAAGGAAGTGATCCCGTTATCCGCGCAGGCCTGCTGCACCAGCCCGGGGACGAAGGGGTTCGCGCAATCGACGGTAAGGCTCGATTGTGCAGCGCCCGGATTCGGCTGGTTCTGCGTGTCGACCCTGGCGATATTGGCCGTGACATAGACTTCCTGGCCCGGAGCGAATTCGAAACCAAGGCGACCATAGCCATTATAGCGATCGGTCTTGCCGAAAAGCGTGGTGCCGATGCCGACATTGCCCGACAGGTCTCCGCCGACGCAGAAATTGGTGTAGCAGTTGGTAACGCTGCCCGTGCCGGTCGGCGTGCCGTCATTGCCGAAACCATCTCCACCATAATTGAAGGTGAAGGGATTGCCCGCGGCATCGAAGGCGGTGCCTTGCAACGGCCCGGAATTGATCAGGCCATAGAGCGTGTAGGCATAGGCCTGCGCATGTTCGAAAACACGATAGCGCGGACCGCCGCCTGCCGTGTTGCCGGTGTCGATGATGGTGGAAGTGGTATACCAGTCGCGGCCGGCCGGAGCGTCCTCGCCGAAGCCACCGGCGCCCACGCCGCCCTGATGGGAGTATTCGCCGCTGAGCACCAGATGAAGCCGGTCATCGAGCAGCGACGTGCCCCATGCAGCCTGAGCCGTCACCTGCTCGTTGTCGCCATAGTCCGAAATGCCGCCCTGGATATTAGCCTTAAGGCCTTCGAAATGCGTATCGGTGATGAAGTTCACCACGCCGCCGATTGCGTCGGAGCCGTAGGAGGCGGAAGCACCGCCAGTGACCACGTCGACACGCCTCACCAGGATCTGCGGGAAGAGGCTAATATCCGGCACGCCGCTGACATTGGCGCCGACCACGCGCTGCCCATCGAGCAGCGTCAGAGTGCGCAGTGTCCCCACGCTGTGCAGAGAAAAGGAACTGAGACCCTGCGAACCGCTGGAGGTGCTGTTATTGCCCACGGTGACGCCGGTCGATCCCTGCAGCGAGGGCAGTTCCGCGATCGTGGTGAAGATGTTCGGCTGCGCATTCTGATTGATCTGTTCGAGATCAATCGTCTGCCTCGGCGTGGGAGCATTGAAGTTGGAGCCTGTGATGCGCGAACCGGTGACGATGATCGTATTGGGCTGCGCAGCCTCCTCCGATGCTTCGTCCGAAGACGACGTGTCCTGTGCAATGGCCGGCGTGGTGCAGCCCAGCGCAACCAGCGCGGCGCCTGTGCAGAGCAACGCACGGCGATGGCCAGTGCGATCCGCCGAGCTACGAATGTGACGGTTCATTTTCATATCCTCCCCAAGTATCCCTGCCTCATTGGTGCCGCCGTTTTCGGCAGCTTCAAAACTGTAGACAGATTGTGCATCGATCCCGTCAGCGCCTGGTTCGCCCGGTCAAAAGCGGGGGATGCGACAATTCTCTCCCTGTCTGCGCGGCATGCATGCATGCCAATGATTAGCGGATGCAATAAACGTATACAGTCCTTCGATCATCCGAGACCAAGGTCGTATAGGCAGCGCCAGCAGACTGCCGTTACACGCCAGTCAGTTGCTGCGAAGGTGTGCTAACGCAGACCGGCGTGAAGAAGGGCGCACGCAAAATGGAGCTTCGGCAATCTGAAAGCGAACGAGGGCGGCCGGTCCGGCAGGCTGTCGTCGTGATGGGTGTCAGCGGAAGCGGCAAGTCTACGCTGGGCCGGCTGCTGGCGCAGAAGCTCGGATGTCGCTTCATCGAAGGCGACGAACTGCACGATCCATCCAGCATCGAAAAGATGCGCAACGGCCAGGCTCTTTCCGATGCGGACCGCTGGCCATGGCTCGACCGGCTAGGCAGCGCGCTGCATGAAGCGACCGAGGCGGACGGCCTCGTCGTCGGTGCCTGTTCGGCCTTGAAATTCCGCTATCGCGAGCGGCTGACCGGCATTGTCGGGGCACCTACCTCCTTCATCATGCTGGAGACCGATCGCGAGGAACTGTCCCGCAGGCTCGACCGGCGCGAGGATCACTACATGCCGGCCAGCCTGTTGGCGAGCCAACTCGAGGCGCTGGAGCGCCCGCACGCCTCCGAACGCGCGCTGATCCTCGATGCCGGCCAGACGCCGGAAGCGTTATGCCGGGCCAGCTGCGAGTGGCTTGAACGCCAGGACTAGGGCAACGCCGGCCGGCCTTTTGGGCCGACCGACCTGCATTGCTGCACTAATCCCCAGAGATCAGATCTTCGTGGCGTAGAGCGCGTGGTGCGTGAGGATGTATAGCGTCCTGCCGTCCTCACCGCCGAACAGCAACTGGAGCGGCCGTGCGGGCACATCGATGCGGCCTGCCTCCTGACCATCCGCCGTATATATCCATATCTGCCCGTTCGCGACATAGACCTTGCCATCAGGCCCTTCGGCCACGCTTTCGCCGCCGCGATTGGCAAAGGTCTCGAGATTGGTAATCGCGCCGCCCTCGCCCAATGTGCCGCGATAGGTCTTGATCTCCGAACCGTTGGTGATGAACACCTTGTCTCCGGGCTTTGCGGTAACGAAGCCGTAGGTCTGGCGGGAATTGGACCAGCGCCAGCCGAGATGGTTCGGTGGCCCTTGCTCAAAGGTACGATAGGCCGGCAGCACGAGACTGCCATCTGGCGACACATATTCCTTCTCATTCACCACCGCGGCATCGCGCGCGAACATTTCGGCCAATGTGGTGAAATGGTCGGTCGCCGGATCATACTGATCCTTGAATTCGCCATTGTTCCAGTAGTTCGCGGGAATTGCCGTGCGGGTATCGGGGCGGTCCCGGGTCTCCGTTTGCGGAATCACCGTCATCTCTTCAGCGGAGCTGCCGGGCTTGAACGAATAGACGGTGCCCTCATGCCCGATCGAAGAAAGGACCATGATGTCGCCGGATTTGTCGATCGCCAGATTGACTGGGTCGGTCGGGTTGTCGCGCTCGATCGAAAGCCCCTCTTCCGGGCTCCAGCCATAAATGCGGTGGAAGTAGTTCTCGACGAAATATAGCTTGCCGTCCGGCGCGACCGCACCGCCCGAGATCGACCAGAAGCCGTCCGCAAGCTTCTCGACCTTGCCTTGTAACGCCGGTTCCACCGGATCGGCCTTGACGTCGAGCACCGCGAATTCGCGCTCGCGCACTTCAAGGCCGCTGGTCATGTCATAGATTGCGTTGGAAAATGGGAACTTGCTGGCGCGCAAGAACGTGCCGCAGCCGTTCTCGTCGCAGGTCCCGAAGCCGCTTTCGGCATTCACATGAACATTGCGGAACCTGATATTGTCGACATTCTGCAGCAGCACTGCCGTCTTGGCCGGCTTGTAGGTGCGGGTCACGCGATAGCCGTGATAATTGGCCACCAGAATATCGCTGGAGTTGCGGATCTCGAGGCTGATCGCATCCGGCCCCTCGCCCACTTCCTCTTCGCTCTGCGGCGCGTAGAGCGACCAGTTCTTCACCCGGTTGAGGCCGAATTCGAGCCTCCGGTGATGTTCGCCGGAAATCTGCAGCACCCGCCCGGGCGTATCGGTATCGGAAATGTAGAGACCGGCTTGCGAATAGGTATTGGCGGCCCACAGATTGATGAAGGTCCCACCCCCGCCATCGGTGATCCAGAAGCTTGGATATTGTCCGTCCCAGCGCCTGCGCGGATCGGGGTCGCCGGCGTGATAGGGGTCCGTGGGGTTGAAGCGGCTGCCGTCGGGCAGGAATGTTCCGTGCCCACCCAGGACCTTCACATCCTCGACCAGAGAATCCGCCCCCGCCTTCCACAGCAGCGCGGTGGCCCGCGGATTGATGCCGCCGGTTGATACGCCGATGCCCGAGACGATTGCCGCCCCGCCCTTGGCCGAAGCGATCAGCGGTTTGGGTGCGCCAATGCCCTCATAGCCTTCGGATTCGTCCGCCAGCAGTATCTGCGTGGTGGAAGGGTTGAGGCCGACGAGCACGGTGTCCGGCCGCAGTCTGATCGTATCGGAAACCTTGTAGAAGCCGCTCGGCAGATAGACCACGCGGTGCGTATCGATCGCTGCCTGCAAGGCGGCGGTATCGTCCGTTTCGGCATCGCCCTTGGCACCGAGCGTGCGGACATTGGTCCATTCGCCGGTCGGCGGCAGCGACGCGATCACCGGCGCGCGTCGCTTGGGCATGGATCGCAGCGTCTCGGGTGCAAAGCGGGTTTCGTAATCGCCCCATTGCCCGAGCGCCGGCAAAGTCATGCCATAGGTGAACTCGCCAACCTCGTAGCTTCCGCTCTGACCGACGGTTTTGCCGCTGTCGCGAAATTTGGCGAAGACCGGCGTCTTGGTAGCGAGAGCATTGAGGAAAGTGACCTGGGTGAATGCATTTTCCTCGTTGGAAACGATGATCCCCGCATCCGAGACATTGTCGAAGCGGACGTCCTCGCCGAACAGCCAGTCGCCATATCCTTCGTCGATCTCGACGCCTACGGGCATGTTGCGGAACTCGACATTGAGCATGGTCAGCCCGGCCTCATGCTCGCGAATACCCGCCGATCGCTGCCCCTCGAAGGTCGAATCCACCAAGGTATAAGGCCATGCGGGCGACGGCTTTTCGGTCACAATGCCGTAGCGCCCACCTTTGAAATGCAGGTCCGCCGCTTCATTGCCGACATAATAGACACCGGCGAAGCCCGAGCCGATGTCGAAGTCGATATGCCGAAGATAGGCATGCTGCGCAGCGTGGAATCGCAGCGCGGTAGCCGCGGGGTTGCCCTCCCCGATTTCGAAATCGACATTGGCCATGGCCGAATAGAAGCTGCCCGGATTTGAGTCCGAGATGTCATTCCGATCGGGGACGATACCCGGCACCGGATTGTTGAGACGCCAGTTCGGATTGAGCGGCCCCGGATCGCGCCCGGAATAGACCACCATGTTCTTCACGCCCTCCTGGAAACCGGGCGTGTTATCGGGCAGCACGAAAACGGGCCGGGTCTTGCCGACGCCGAATACGCGCGTACCGGGCGATACGATCAGGGTCCGTGTGATCTTGTAGCGGCCGGAAGGGAGATAGACGATGCTGCCTGCCCCCCTGTTTGCAGCACTGTCCAACGCCGCTTGGATCGTGGCCGTATCATCGGCCTTGCCATCACCCACGGCCTCGATCGTGATTGCCTTGGGATCGTCGGGCGCAGTGAGATAGACGGAGGGGCCAGCCCATGCCGGCGTGCAGGCGATAGTCGATCCGGCTGCCAGCAGCAGCGCCGTGAAAATACCTTGGCGGCGGTTCATTTTCCCCTCCCTCGGGCACGAGGCCCGCGATCCGTTGCTGAAATATCGCGGATTGTTACGCGATGCCGCCCTTCCTCGCACCCGCGACCAAGGTCGCAAGCTAGGGCATAAGTCGCCGCCGGCCCTGAAGCAGGTGCCAGCGCATCGCCACGGCGGCGCCGTCCGCATCCTGCAGGCGGACGGCCTCCACGATCATTTCGTGCTCGGTCAACATGGCCCCTATTGCCTCGGGTGGGCGAGAGCGGGATATATCGACGCCGGCGCGCATGATGCGGTCTACCTCGCGATACATGTGGTCGAGCGTGGAGACGAAAGCCTGATTTGCCGTGGCGAGGGCAATCGACCGGTGCAAGGCCATGTCTTCCAGATGCGCGGGACCGCTGGACAGCAACGCGTTGCGCAGATCCATCCAGGCTTTTTCAATCGCCTCCATCTGCGAAGAGGATCGTCGCATGGCGGCGAGCCTCGCAGCCTCGGTCTCGACCACGAAGCGGACTTCGTAGCTACCCAGTGTCGCCGAGAGATCATCGAGCGGCATATGCTCGCCAAGCCGTTCCGACGGCCGGCGCTTGACGAAGGATCCCGCGCCGCGCCGCGCTTCGGTGATGCCATCCGCTGCGAGCCGCACCAGCGCTTCGCGCACGACGGTGCGCGACATGCCGAAAGTGCTCGCCAACTGGGCTTCGGAGGGCAGACGGTCGCCGACATCGAGACCATCGGCCTTTATGATCTCGACGATGCGCGAATAGGCGCGGTCGGCCAGGCGGCCTTCCTTCATGATACCACGTCGCGGGCTGGCAAAGACTGATTCATGTTTCACAGCAGATAGCTACCAAGCATCACGAAGACGAGTCCGGCGATGGAAATGACCGTTTCCAGCACTGACCAAGTGCGGAATGTGTCCGCGGTACTCGTGCCAATATAACCGCGCACCAGCCAGAAGCCCGGATCGTTGACATGAGAGAAGAACACCGAACCGCAACCAATCGCCAGCACAACCAATTCGGGCGAAACGCCGCTGGCGGCGACGAGCCCGGGCACCACGCCGGCCGTGGTGATGGTGGCAACGGTCGCGGAACCGGTGGCGAGCCGGATGCACACGGCGATGAGCCAGGCGAGAAACAGCGGCGAGATCGCCTCCACCGTGGCCAGCTTCGCCAGGAGATCGGACAAACCTGCACTGACGAGCACCTGCTTGAGCGCACCACCGGCACCGATCGAAAGCAGGATCGCGCCAGCCGGAGTGACCGCCTCGGTCCAGATCGAATCCTGCAGCGCCGCATCGCGGGTGCGGCGACCGAATAGCAGCGGCAGCGCAGCGAGATTGGCAATCAACAGCGCCAGCACCGGACTGGAAGCCATGCCCAGCCAGGCGAAGCGCTCGGCAGCCGGCGTCGGCAGCAAGGCCACGATCTGGCCCAGGGCGATCAGCACGACCGGCATCAGCACGACGGCCAGCGCCGCTATCTTGCTCGGCTCGGCACCGCCACGATGGGGCTGCTCGAACTCGGGCAGGTTGAGCTTGATCCCTTTGGAAATAACGCGCGCGAGCAGCGGGCCAGCAATGATGCCCGTGGGAATCGCCACGAGGACCCCATAGAACATCGTCAGAGCCAGATTCGCCTGGAGCGCGTTAACGGCGAGCAAAGGCCCGGGATGCGGCGGGATGAGCGCATGGGCGATCGACAGTCCGGCAAGCGCAGGAAGCATCAGCTGCAACTTGGCCGCGTCACTCGCCCGACCGTCTGTGGCCCCGGCCATGTTGGCAGCGACGGCCACCACGATCGGCAGCAGGAGAACCAGCCCGGTTTCGAAAAACAGCGGAAGCCCAATCACCAGTGCCACGAAAAGGCTCATCCACGGAGCCGCGCTGGCATTCGTGAAACGGAGAGCAGCATTCGCGAGGGCGCTCGCGCCGTTTGAGATTTGCAGCATCGCCCCGAGCGAAAGACCCAGCGCCACAACCAATCCGGTCCCGCCGAGAATCGAGCCCGCGCCCTGCTCGATGGATTTGGCGGTATCCTCGATCGACATGCCCGTCAGCGGGCCGACCAGGAACGCGCCGCATAGCAGCCCGACGAATGGATGCAGCCGCCCCTTGGTGATGAGCAGAATGGAAAGCGCGATACCCGCGACCGCCGCGAGCACGAGCTGGATATCTTCACCACTCATTACCGCGACCCTTCCGACTCAGCCCGCCCGATCAAGGCATCAATCAGGTCGTGTACGCGCATGCGCCTCTCCATCTTCTCCCCTGCGTCCGGTTCGACGCGGTATACTTGTGTGACAGAAATGCGCCATTTTCTACCCCAATTGCGCATATGTTACATAAATCTGTCTAACCGGGGTTGAATCAGTCCAACAGATTTGCCTATTCAACGGACAAGGCCGGTACGAGAAAAAGCCGTCGGGCGAGCACATCCGCCCAGGCCGCGCCGTAATTCCGTCCTGCGAGGAGAGGGACCTTGAGTGAGCAACAGATTGAGCAATTAAGCCCGGCACGCAACGCACCCGCAATGCGTTCGGATCTAGAGAAGCTGACACCTACTCAGTTCAAGGTACTTCAAGGCGTGCATTCGGGTCTCGCAAACAAGCAGATCGCGTTCGACCTCGGTATTTCCGAAGCGACGGTCAAAGCGCATATGACGGCATTGATGCGAAAGCTGAACGCGACGAACCGTACGCAAGTCGCGATCCTGGCCGAAAAATTGGCGATGCTGGGCCAAATCTCATACCCGGAAGATGCCATTTCTTCCTTCAACTGAACAGGAAGGTTGAGTGTATAGGAGTTATGCCTATTTCTCGATAAACATACACCGTGGCTTTGGCTTGATGGCTGTTCAGCAAACGGCAGCGCGTTCGCGGTGATCACTTGAACACAAATAGCCGGGTTGCTCTACTTCAGTGCTCGCCGAAATGCTCCAAAGCACGTTTGTGTCGCCCAGCATTATCGACGTAGTGGCGGCTTTGCTCGAGCATGGAGGCACGCTCCTTTTCGCCGAGATCACGCATATATTTTGCCGGACGGCCGGCCCATAGCTGCGCCGGTGGAATGGATTTGGCCGGCGTGAGCATCGCGCCGGCGGCGAGCATGGCGGCGGACCCGATGTGGCAATCGTCCATCACGATCGCTCCCATGCCCACGAAGGCCCGGTCCTCCAGGCGGCAGCCGTGCAGGATCGCCATATGGCCGACCAGCACATCCTCGCCGATCAGGGCCGGCAGTCCGGCAGCCCCGGGCCGCTCGGCCTCGACATGCACGATCGTGCCGTCCTGGAGGTTGGACCGCGCCCCGACGACGATCCGATTGATATCGCCGCGCAGCACGCAATTGTACCAGATGCTGGCATCGGGCCCGATCTCGACATCGCCGATAATCCGCGCGCCTGGCGCGATGAAGGCGCTGTCGTGGATTTTCGGGCTCTTGCCGAAAAACGGGAGGATCGTGGCCTGATGGTGGGCCATTCAGATTGCGGAAGACCGGCCGCGGCCTGCATCGGCTTCTTCGAGACCGTAAATGCGCGCGGCGTTGTCGTGCAGGAATTTGCGCTTCTCTTCCTCGCTCAATAGTTCGGCAGCCTCGTTCACCATCGCGATCTTCTCGGGATAGCTCCAGAGCATGCTCTGGCCGACATCGGAGCCCCAGACGAGCCGGTCGGGCCCGAAGCTCGCAACCATGCGCTTGACCAGATCGGCCGAATTCACGCCCGCCTTGACGATCTGCTCCATATTGATCTCGGTAATCTTGAAATAGATGTTCGGCACATCCTCGAAGATCGAGATCGTGGTATCGATGCCGTAATCCGGAGGGGGTGGCATCACCACCTTCTCGCCCGCCTCTTCGCGCAGTGCGACCTCATATTGCGAAATGCCGTAAGGCATGGCGCCATGATCGAGAATGATCGGCAGATCGGGAAACTGCAGGGCGATCATCTTGATCAGCGGCAGGACGTAGGACAGCTGGTTGTCGAACACGATCAGCGTCATCGGCGTTTGGAGATCGGCACAGGCCTTCCATATCTCCATCGCATTGGGTGAACTCATCCAGGCCGTATCGAGAATCCAGGGCCGGCTGTTGGCCATGCGGAACCCCGCCACGCCGTCTTCCCGGACCATTTTGCGATAGGCCTGCGGCGTCTCGGGATCCTGCGTGTCGAGGATGACCACCGGGTGGAAACGCTCGGGATATTTACGCGCCGAGTCCAAAATGTAGCTGTTGTCGTAGCCATAGACGTGGCCGCGCTGGACGAGGCAGGCATGAGTCACATCGTGCTGATCCATCAGCCGCAGGAGTTCTTCAGCCGTGACCGTGAAAGGGGGGCGCTGCGGCATTGGCAAGTCCGGCGTGAACGGACGCGCACGATAGGTTTCCCAATCGTCCGAAATCAGATGCGCGTGCGTATCAAGCAGCGGGCTCGCCATGGATCACCGTCCCCTCTTGCCGGCCCCGGTCACCTCCGATGAATAGCGAATCGCATTCCTGGCCCTCGGCTTGCCCCCGGGATAGCTTCCATCCACGCCGCCACTTGACCGCGAAGGCCGGATAATTTGTCCGCTGAAATCAGCAATGCGGGCGACGCACATGGCCGACATCCGCCCGGCCGCCGCCGCGATCGGCGGGAGCCGGGACACGATGTCGACCTGCCGGTGCGAAGACGCTTCAGCCGGCTTGGGTGACGCGTTCCAGATTCTCGCGGCGGTATTCGCGCGGCGCCAACCCGTATTTCTCGTGAAACGTGCGCGTAAAGTGAGCCGCGCTGTTGAAACCCCAGGAGAAGGCGATTTCGGTAAGGGTATGCGCCTTCCAGGCAGGCTTGCACATCTGCCGCGCGCACTCCTCCAACCGGCGGCGAAGGATATAGGCGCCCATCTTCTCCCCGCCCGAAGCGAAGACCGTGCGCAGGTAGCGCGGCGAAACACGCAGGCCCGCGGAAATGGATGCAGGCGAAAGCTCCGGATCGCGCAAATTGTCCTCGATATACTGGATCACGTCCTTGCGCCGCTGCCACGCGATGGCCGAGGCTTCTTCGACCGTCTCCACGCCCATCGTGTAGGCCAGCGACATCATTTCCAGCAGGTAACGCGCAACCTGATCCTCGCAGGTCGGATTGATCGCGCTTCCGACATCGCTGCTCAGTTCGCGAACCATAGCCGCCACGGTGCCGGTCAAGCCTGTCGTCCGGCCCAGACGCTGCCCGCAGAACTGCTCGGGCGTCGGCAGGTAGCTGCGCAGCGTTTCGCCCGCCACCCTCACCATCACCGTCACCGAATGATCGTTGGTCATGAAATAATGCGGCAGCCCGGTGTCGCAGAGGACGAAGTCGCCTGCTTCAAGCTGCGATTCCCTGCCGCAATGGAAGAAGGTGCTCGCCCCTTCGGCCTGGAGCAGGAAATTGTACATGCGGGGCGAATTGCGCGCGATATGGCTTTGCTTGCGCTCCACGCTGCAACGATCGACGGTCAAACGGGCAAGCTTGACCGGGCCAAGTTGGCCGATGCGCAATTCTGCATCGAAGCCACTCTGGTTACGCGGCGTGAACTCGCATTGACTCATCCGGGTGGCATAAATTTCAGCCCAGGCTGCGGCGCGCCCGGTGGCCGGCAACCCGTCGGTTGTAAGAAGCTCCATCTCATCCCTCTCCCGTAGTCCCGCCTATTTGACGGTGACCTCATCCGCCTCGCACACGGACAATGCAGAGCGCTCGCACCGGGCCCCTAAACTGTCAAGGAGTTTCTGAAACACCGTTTCAATTTTAGATTGCCCGCTTCAATTGACTGAAATGGCCCTACGACCCGCTTCTAAGCGACAGGCCGGCAATCCTTCCTTGTGCACCAAAGGCGGGGTTCTCAGACTATGGTGAAGGATGAGTCGAAACCAAAACCGGGAAGAGAGGTGCCTGTGCCCACGCGATTGAAGACCGGACTCGTGCCCGCTTTGCTGATGATCAGCGGCGCGCCTGTCGCATTCGCTCAGGATGTCGATCGGACGCAGATCGACGAGCTCGCCCGCGACGTTACCCGCGTAGAATCGATCCGCGAGGTGAAGGATCTGCAGCGGCTTTACGCGCAATATGCCCAGTTCGGCCTTGCCAGCGAAATGTCCGCGCTTTTCGCCGACGATGCCACGCTGATCTGGGGCGACAAGACGGTGCACGGGCGCAAGGCGATCGAGGCCTGGCTGCGCAAACGCATCGGCATGGGCCGCGGGCTCGCTCCCGGCGCGCTGCATACCGAGTTCATCGAGGATCCGCTGATCAACCTGTCGGCGGACGGCACCAGCGCGAAATCCCGCTGGATGGGGCTGCTCATGAGCGGCGACGGCAAAGGCCAGAGCCGCATCGAAGGCGGCATATACGAGAACGAATATGTCCTCGAGCAAGGCAGCTGGAAGCTCTCCAAGCTCAACTTCTCCCCGCAATATGAAGGCAATTATGAGGATGGCTGGGCCAATGTGGGCAACAAACCGCTGCCGCATATCCCGTTCCATTTCACGGTCGACGAGACCGGCATTCCGATTGCCAAGCCGGCCGGCCCTGCCCCGGCAAGCAATGCCACGCTGACGAGCCTGGAAGACCGGATCGACACGCTGAATGTCAAGGACGTCGTCCGTAACCTGCAGAATGCCTATGGCTATTATGTCGATCGCAAGATGTGGGACGATGTCGTCGATATGTTCGCGGATGACGGCGTGGTGGAGATCGCCGGCGTCGGCGTCTTCCACGGCAGGGACGGCATCCGCCAGGCGATGGAGCGGATGGGCCTGCAGGGCCTCAAGCGGGGCCAGTTGAACGACCATCCGATATTCGACACGGTGGTGGCCGTGCAGCCGGGCCATCGCGAAGCCTATACGCGCGGAATCGAGCTCGGCATGCTGGGCGACGACGAGAAGGGAACCGCGGGCTGGAGCTTTGCCGTTTTCCGCAACCGCTTCGTACTCGATCAAGGCCTGTGGAAGATCCGCGAAATGCGCATCTATCCCTTGCTCGAGGCAAATTACGCCGATGGCTGGGCCAATGGCGGCACCGCCTATTTGGCTCCGGGCATCCTGCCGGGCTTCATCGAGCCGCATCCGACGACCGGCGCGCATGTGGCGATCGACGGCTTCGAGGAGGCCGGCGTGAAACCCCTCACCGGCGCGCTCGCTGCGGCGCCGGCCGCACAGGTGGAATCGGAAGACGACATGACCCGCCTGGTGGAAGCCCGGCGGCGGCTGCAGCGCTCCTGGGCCTATGACGGCGTGGTCAACGTCTCTTCGGCCTATGGCTATTATCTCGACGATTTCTTCTGGGCCGAGCTGGGCGCGATCTTCGCCAAGAACGGCAACAAGCACTCGCCCTTTGCCGGATTCTATCTCGGGCGCGACCGGATTCAAGCCGCCGCCACCACGATGTGGGGCGAGCCGCCCAAGCTGCGTTCGGGCATTTCCTTCCATTGGCGCTTCCAGCCGGTGATCCTCGTCTCGCATGACGGGCGCTCGGCCAATCTGCGCACGCGGCTATTCCAGCCGCGCACGACGCTGCGCGGTTCCGAAAGCGGTGGCGAGCGTGGCGGGCTCGATGTCATAGGCCTCAACAGCGGCATGTATCCGAACGATCAGGCCGCGCTGGAAGACGGTATCTGGCGGCTGTGGAGCCTGACCATCGACGAGCACTACATGGAGAGCGAATGGCACCATGGCTGGGCTGGCGTGCCTGTCACGCCGCCGGGAGAAGGCGCCGGGCAGAGTCCGCTGGTGGAGCGCCTGCCGCCCGACATCCTGATGACCCAGCTGGGCCGCAGGGCCGAACATTTCCGCGGCGGTACCGGCGTGACCTATACCTGGCCCGACATCCTGCCGATGTGGTTCAACTACAAGAACCCGGTCTCGGGCCGTGTGCCGAAGAACTACTGGCCCGATAGCGTGCCCGGCCTCGGCCTGCCGCAGTCACGCCTGATCGCCAATGGCTATCAGATGCCGCCCAACGGCCCGGAGCAGGACGGTATCCATATCGAACTGACGCCGCCCGAAGCGAACGTCATGGAAGGCGACAAGGCCGAAAACTGAGACCAGCCCCCGGCAAAGGCAGGCAGGGCTTCAGCCTTGCCCAGCTTTAGCCGGGGAATACTCTTCCTGTCGGATCAGTGCGCCGAGCTGTCGGCCGCTGCGGCGCCTCTCACCGCTTCCGGTTCCACCTCGGAGAGATCGTGCAACTCGTTGCCGACCGTTTCCGGCAGCAAGGCAATGGCGATCACCACGAAGACGATGCCGCAAACCGCCAGCAGGGCCATCGCCGTGCTGAGCTCCATCCCCAGCGCGACCAGTGGCACAAGGCTGACGAAGCCCGCGCTACCGGCACGGCCGAAATTATAGGCGAAAGCCTGCCCTCCTCCGCGCAATTCGGTGGGGAACAGTTCGGTGAAATAGGCGCCGAAGCTTGCATACATGCCGAACTGGAAGAAGCCGTAGATGAAGCCCGAAGGTGCGAGGAACCAGACATTATCGCCCAGCGGCGCGTATAGGTAGAACAGGGCCGTTATCGCGAAGCCGGCTCCGAATAGCAGGAACACTTTCCGCCGCCCCACCGCGTCGCTGGTATAGGCATTAGTGAGGAAGCCGAAGAAGCCCCCTGCACTATTGACCATCACCAGCACGCCCGCCGTTGCGGTAGAAAGCCCCCGCTCAAGGCTGAGAAAGGCCGTCAGGTAGTTGCTGACCGAATAGGCCGCACCTTGCACACCCAGCGAAAGCAGAGCCGTCAGCACCGTCACGCGCAGCACTCTCGGCGCAAAAATCGCCCCCATCGAATGGCGCGTGCCGCTCGCCCGCGCACGCTCGGCGGCCTTCTTGAATATCTCCGAATCGTCGGAATCGCGGCGCACGAGGAAGATCAGAAAGGCGGGCAGGATCCCGCTCCAGAACACGATGCGCCAACCCAAATCCTCCGGGAAGGCCGAAGCGACCGGCCCCGCCAGCAATGCGGCGAGAGCCGATCCCACCGCAGCGCCGCTATGCACCGTACCCAGCGCCTTGCCGCGATGCTTGGGATTGATCACCTCGCCCAGCAGCACGGCGCCAACGGCCCATTCGGCGCCGAAACCAAGCCCCTGCAACACGCGAATGATCAGCAATTGCTCGTAATTCTGCGCGAAGCCCGAAAGGAAGGAGAACACGGAAAACCACAATATGGTGATCTGCAGGATGCGCGCCCGGCCGTAACGGTCGCACAGCCAGCCGCCCACCCAGCCGCCGATGGCCGCGGCGAAGAAATTGGCGCTGGAAATGAAGCCGGCCTGCACCAGCGTCATGCCCAGCACCGTGACCAGAACCGGGATCAGGTAGGAATAGACGACGCTGTCGGCCATATCCATCGCCCAGCCCGCACTGCAGGTCCAGAAGATGCGGCGGGTCTTGCGATCCGCCTCCGTGTACCATGTGAACATTGCCATGGGCGCTTATTGCCTCGCTGCTTTTCAGGAATCCTCATCCACATGACTAGTGGACTGGAGGCCGCAAGCGAAGCGGGCGCGCACCGCTCTCGGCCATAACAAGCTAGATTGCCGGCGGCGCCGGGCTTGACCGCCACGGCTTGGCAACTTGCCGAACGGACGCCGGGCCGGCCGCCGCGCTTGCGGGAGCAAAAATCACCGCCCATTCTTCCGGTCCGACGCAAAGGGAGATGAAGGAATGGACCACAGCGACCCACTATTCTCGCTCGCGGGAAAGACGGCGCTGGTCACGGGCGGCAGCAGCGGCATTGGCGCGATGATCGCCGGCGGCCTAGTAAGGCGCGGCGTACGCACTTACGTGACCGGGCGCGATGCGGGGCGCGTTGCCAAATTCGCAGCGGAACTCGCGGAGGAATGCGGCAGCACCTGCATCGGCCTCCCGGCGGATTTCTCGGCGCCGAACGGCCCCGCCGCGCTGGCGGAACAGATCGCGGGAAGCGAGGATAAGCTCCATATCCTGGTCAACAATGCCGGGACGAATTGCGATGGCGATCTGGAAGGCCTGACGATCGACGCCTGGGATGATCTGATGGCCGTCAACTTGCGCGCGCCGGTCTTCCTCGTCCGCGAATTGCTGCCGCAGCTGCGCGCCGCGGCCAGCGCCGGCGATCCGGCGCGGATCGTCAATGTCGGCTCGATCGGCGGGCTGCACGTGCCCAATTGGGAGGCGCATCCCTATGGCGCCTCCAAAGCCGCGATCCATCACGTCACACGCTCGCTCGCCAAGGCGCTGGGCAAGGACAACATCACGGTCAACGCGATCGCGCCCGGCCCCTTCCCGTCGAAGATGCACGACACCGAATCCTCGGCATCCAAGCAGAGCATAGCCACCTATATCCCGCTGCAACGGGCCGGCACGCCGGAAGACGCGCAGGGGGCGGTCGTCTTCCTCGCCTCGCGTGCCGGCGCCTTCGTAAACGGACACGTCATCCCGCTCGACGGGGGGTATATCGCGGCATTGTAAGCGAAGCGCGCAACCGATCGCGCCGATTGGATCAAGACGGCGCGCTCCGCTGCGTGGATTGGGCGGACAGGAACGAAAGGGCCGAAAGTGGAACGTCCGTCCAAGCTGGTCTTGCATCAAGTCCGGACCGTCAGGCTCGGCCAAGGCGTGGCCGAGGAATGCGCGGCCGATCTCGCCGCATCGGGCAGCAGCCGCGTGCTGATCGTGACCGGCAAGCCGATCCGCAGCTTGTGCGAAGGACTGGAAAAGGCCCTCGCCGCCGCAGGTTGCGCCAGCCTGGTGATCGAGGGCAGCGAGAGTGAGCCGACGACCGGCGATCTGGCCGCAGCCCTGGCTGCCGCTAGGGAATTCAAGGCCGATGGCGTTGCCGGCCTGGGCGGCGGAAGCGCCATGGACGTCGCCAAGCTGGTCGCCGCGCTGATCGGAGGCGAGCAGGAATTTGCCGAGGCGGTGGGCACAGACCTGCTGCTGCCACGCAAGACACCCCTTGCCTGCATACCGACTACGGCGGGAACGGGCAGCGAAGTGACGCCCATCGCGATCGTCGAGGATGTCGAGGCGCAGCTCAAGAAGGGCGTGGTCAGCCCCCATCTGGTGCCCGATTTCGCCTATCTCGATCCCGAACTGACCCGCACCATGCCGAAGGCGGTGACGGCGGCAACGGGGCTGGACGCGCTGACCCACTGCATCGAATCCTACGCTAACAAATTCGCCCACCCGGTGGTGGACAATTGGGCGCTCGAGGGAATTCGCCTCGTCAGCACATATCTCGAGCGCGCCTGCACCGATGGCGGTGACATGGAAGCGCGCGCAGGGATGTTGCGAGCGAGCCATCTCGGCGGCCAATGCCTCGGCCCGGTCAACACAGCCGCCGTCCATGCGCTGGCCTATCCGCTGGGCGGGGAGTTCCATATCGCCCACGGCGTCGCCAATTCACTGCTGCTGCCGCATGTGCTGCGCTTCAATCTCGAAGCCGCGCCTGGCCGCTATGCCACCATCGCCGAGGCCCTCGGCGTGGCCCGCAGCGGTGACGATGCCGCAGACGCGCTCAAGGGCATCGAACGGATCGAGGCGCTTTCCGCAGCGATCGGCATCGAGCGACACCTTTCGTCCTTCGGCATCAGCCTCAACACCATCCCACATATGGCGGCGGCGGCGATGACGGTGCAGCGCCTTCTCGTCCGCAATCCCCGTGAGGTGACCGAGGATGACGCCAAGGCGATTTACGAGGCGGCCCTCTGACGCCGCGCAGAACAGATCATCACAGGAGAACCGGGCCCCATGGCCGATGCAGACCTCATCGAACTCAACGCAGTCCTCTCGCTGCAACTGGCCGATTACTGGCACGAGATCGACACCAACGGCGGGCGCAACGCCTCCGAATATTATACGGAAGATGCCGAATTCCACGGCCCCTTCGTGTCTTACCATGGCGTCGAGAAAATCCAGCAATTCTATGACTGGCGGCGCGAACGCGGCGCCCGCCTGTCGGTGCACAGCTTCACCAATTTCCGGGCGCATTTCACCGGGCCCGACAGCGCCGAGACAACCAGCTTCATGTTCCTTTACGCCGCCGATGGCGAGAAGGTGCTGCCGACTCATCCGCCGATCACCATTTCGCTGCTGACCGACCGTTACGTGCGATCGGAAAGCGGACGCTGGCTGTGCAATTACCGGCGTTTCGAACACTGGTTCGAAGGCGATACGCCGGTGACCAACCCCAATCTCGACAACGACTGATGGCAAACACGGAACGAGGCGCGCTCGACGAAGGCGATCTTCTTCTCTCGAAAGCCCTTGTCGGCGGCGAGTGGGTGACCGGCGAAAAGCAGCCGATCGCGATCGAGGACCCCTTCACGCTCGACCAGTTCGGCGAGGTTCCCAATCTCGGCGCCGAAGAAACGCATCAGGCTATCGATGCGGCCGAAGCCGCGCTGCCGGCCTGGGCGGGCAAGACGGCGGCCGAACGCGGCAAAGTGCTGCGGCGCTGGTTCGAACTGATAGAGACCCATCGCGATGACCTCGCCCGGCTGATCACGCGAGAGAACGGCAAGACTTTCAGCGAAGCCCAAGGCGAGCTCGATTACGGCGGCGGCTTCATGGAATTCTACGCCGACGAGGCAACGCGCGCGCTGGGCGAGACGATTCCGGCCAACAAGCCCGGCCGTCGCCTGCTCGCCGAGCGCGAACCCATCGGCGTTACGGCCGCGATCACGCCGTGGAACTTCCCGCTGGCCATGCTCACACGCAAGGTTGGCCCGGCGCTGGCAGCCGGCTGCACGATGGTTGCCAAACCGGCTTCGGCAACGCCGCTGACCGCCCTCGCCTTTGCCCGGCTCGGCGAAATGGCGGGCGTGCCCAAGGGCGTGTTCAGCGTGCTGACCGGCTCAGCCCGGGCGATCGGCGGCGCGCTCACCGCATCGCCGAAAGTGCGGAAGCTCTCCTTCACCGGATCGACGGAGATCGGCGTGCAGCTCTATGCCGATTGCGCCGGCACGATGAAGAAGCTCGGCCTTGAACTCGGCGGCAACGCGCCGCTGCTCATCTTCGACGATGCCGATCTGGATACAGCTGTCGAGACAGCGATGATCGCCAAGTTCCGCAATGGCGGACAGAGCTGCATCGCGGCCAACCGCATCTATGTTCAACGCGGCATACTCGACCGTTTCCTCGACGCCTTCGGCGCCAAGGTTAGCGCAATGAAAGCCGGCGACGGATTCGACGAAGCCAGCGATATCGGCCCGCTGATCGACGATGAGGGCCTCGCCAAGGTGGCCGAACATCGCGACCAGGCACTGGCTGCGGGTGCGCGCTGCATCGCCGGCGGCGGCGATGCCGAAGGGCGCCTGTTCAATGCCACCCTCGTCGCCGATGTCCCGCCGGACGCTCAATTGGTGCGCGAGGAGACCTTCGGCCCGCTGGCGGGCGTGATCACTTTCGACACTGTCGAGGAGAGCATCCGCATGGCCAACGACACTCCGTTCGGCCTCGCCTCCTATCTGTGCTCGACCGATCCGGCGACGATCGCGCATGTCGGGCGGCAGCTCGAAAGCGGGATGGTCGGCATCAATACCGGGCTCATCTCCACGCCGCATGCACCGTTCGGCGGGGTCAAGATGTCGGGCCTCGGGCGCGAAGGCTCGCATCATGGGCTCGAGGAATATCTGAACATCAAATATCTCTGCCAGGCAGGGCTTTAGGGGGCGGAATGCGCAAGTCGAACAAGGTCATCATCACCTGCGCGCCCACCGGTTCGATCCACACGCCTTCCATGTCGCCGCATCTGCCGGTGACGCCGGACCAGATTGCCGAAGCCGCCATTGGCGCCGCCGAAGCAGGCGCGGCCGTACTGCATCTCCATGCCCGCAATCCCGAGGACGGCAGCCCCAGCCCCTACGCGAAGGACTTCATGACCTTCCTGCCACGGGTCAAGCAATCGACCGATGCGGTGGTCAATATCTCGACCGGCGGCAGTGCGACGATGACACTCGATGCGCGCCTGGAAGGAGCCCACGCCGCCAAGCCCGAGCTGTGTTCGCTCAATATGGGCCCGCTGATCTTCGACTTCTCCGCCGCGGGTAAGCGGGTCGAGAACTGGCAGCATGACTGGGAACGCGAATATGTCGAAACCAGCCGCGGCCGGATCATGTATAACGACAACCTGTTCATCGAACGGATCATGACCGAAGTCGGCCAGGCCTACGGCACCCGCTTCGAGTTCGAATGCTACGATGTCGGGCATCTCTATACCCTCGCCCATTTCGCCGATCGCGGTCTGGTGAAGCCGCCCTTCCTCATCCAGGGGGTGATCGGCATCCTTGGCGGCATCGGGCCCGACCCGCGCAATATCGCCCATATGGTGACGGTGGCGGATAGCCTGTTCGGCGAGGATTACATGCTCTCGGCCTTCGCCGCAGGACGGCACCAGATGGATCTGGGCACGCAGTCCGTCCTGCTTGGCGGCCATGCGCGCGTGGGTCTGGAAGACAGCCTCTATATCGGCAAGGGCCAGCTCGCCGAAAGCAATGCCCAGCAGGTGACGCGCATCCGCAGCATCATCGAAGCATTGGGGCGCGAAATCGCCACTCCGGCCGAGGCGCGCGAGATGCTCAGCCTCAAAGGCGGGGACCAGGTCGGCTTCTGAACGCCGACGGGCCGCCCGCCCCCACAGGCAAGGCCTATTTGCGCGGGTAGTCGTCCGCGTTGAGCACCCATCCCGGCATGTCGGAGAAGTCCTCGCGCGGCGGCGAGAAGATATCGACCAGCACGTTGCTGCCCGGATCGGACGGGGCCGAGGTGTGGATCACCTTGGGCGGGATGACGCAGACCGACGGGGATTCGACGCGCATATGCTCGTCATCGCGCCAGTCGTTCTGATTGGCGGTCCACGGCCAGCGCAGATGGTGCATGTAGAACCCCTCCAGCGCGAGCGAGCACTGCTCGAAATCCTCGTGATGATGCGGCGAGAGCTTGCTGACATCCCGCGGACCCTGTGCCGGGAAGACGTTCACCATGAAGGTGGTGCAGCGGAAGATCTTGCCGAAGCGCCCTTCCTCGTCGGGCACGTCGAGGCTGTAACTGCGGATCTTGAAGCCACCCTTCGGCTCGGGCCAGGGCTCGAATGCCGGAATCTGCGGGTGCGGCCCGGCATAATTCTCGGCATTGTCGACCTTGGCGACGATATCGGCATTCCGGGTGGTGATCAGCCGCACGACCCGGCCGCCCGCCTTGCAGGTGATGCGGCTGTCACCCGGCGGGATCATGGTGATCGAATAACCCGGCACGTCCACCGTCTCGCCATTGGCCTCGACAGTCGCTTCCATGTCCGCGTCATGCAGCAGCAGGACATATTCATCGACTTGCCCCTTGCGCTCGAAAACGGCGCCGGGTTCGACTTCCGAATAGCAGACGACGAAGTTCTGCCCGCGTGTGTACCAGTTGCGCTGCCCGGCTTCTGCTTCCTGCGGTTCGCCCTCGTAGAACAGGCCGTAGCTTGAGGAGCCGAAAGCGGAGATCGGCCCGGTTCCACCAGCCGCCGTGGACAGGCGGGAACGGGGATCGTCGGTTTCATACATGATCAGGTCTCCTTTGCGCGGCTGCGGTTCGCGCCTGGCGGTGGCTGGCGGACCGAAAAGAGGACGTACAAGCCTGCCGCCTTCGATCCCGAGCCGCTATGATGGCCGGCCATGTCCGGCAATCGCTATCGCCGCCGTGCGCCGGACGGGAAAAGAACGCGTTCCGGCATGGGCAAAATTGGGCTGCCGCCTTCAATCGCCGGCCCTGCGCACCGCCTGCACGGCATCCGCCGCCGCCCGGCCGAACAGCGTGGTATCATTGCTGACCATGACGAGCGAGAAGCCCATCTCCAGATAAGCTCCGGCTTCCTGCGGCGACGGGACAGCGACACCGGAGAGGATATCGGCATCCTTCGTCGCCTGCAGCATCCGCGCTGTCAGATCCTGCACCTCAGGATCGCTTGCCGGCTTTCCGCTGGACAGCAAAAGGTCACCATGGCCGATGAAGATGCCGTTGACATGCTCGAGCGCGGCGAATTCTTCGGCCCGTTCGAGCGTGGCCCAGTCTTCCAACTGGATCATCCGCAACAACTCGTCTTCCCGCGCCAGATAGTCGGCCATCGGAGCCAGCCCCCAACGCCCTGCGCGCGAAGTAGTGCCCAGCCCACGCTCGCCCTTGGGCGCGAACACCATGCGGCGCGTGATTGCGGCGGCGGTTTCCGGATCGGGAATGCGCGGCACCAGCAAACCGTCGGCACCGCCATCGAGCAACGGCTGGATGGTCATGCCCGAATGATCGGGCAAGCGGACCAGCGCCAACATGTCCATGGCCTGCGCGCAGAAAACCAGTTCGTTTGCCCGTTCGAGCGAGAACGGCGCATGCTCCATGTCGATGACGACGAAATCGAAGCCCGCATGGGCGATCAGTTGGACAGTCTCCAGGGAAGGAATCTTCACCCAGGTGCCCAGCAGCCCTCCCTTGCCGGCGCGCGCTTTCGCAATCAGGCTTGGCATGCTTTCTCCTAGAAGCCGTTCTCGTCCATCCACTTGAACAGCAGCTTCGCGACCTCGTCATTGTTCAGGTCGGCGAAGGGAATATGCGAATTGCCGTGCAGGCCGGCATCGGGCAACCTCAGCATCTCGACATGCCCACCACGCGCATTGACCGTGTCGGCAAATTGCTGACCAAGCTCGAAAAACTTGGTCCAACCCTCCGACTTGTCGATATTGTCGCCCCAGACGAGCTGGATCGGAATCTTGGTCAGCTTGTCGAATTCCTCGTCGCTGACATAGACCGGCCCGAACGGACCCTCAGGCAGTTTGGGTTCCATGCTCTCGGGGAAAACATAGCCCGGATTCTCATAGGCAACGATGCCTTTCACATTGTCGCTCTTGAGCCGGGTCAGCAGGGCTCGGAAACCACCGGCCGAATTGGTCAGCAGGACAGTGGGCCCGATCCGGTCCATGGCTGCCGCGGCCGCATCGGTCTCGAGCTGGGCGTTGGCGACAACGTCGAACTCCTGATACCGGGCGCGGTTGGCCTGTTCGAGCGCCGACTTGTCCTCGGTCGGGAACTGGATGCCAGGATAGAATTCGCCGAATTTGGGGCCGAGGCGCCAGGCGCCGAAATTGCCCTGGTCGCGGCCGACGACCGGCTTGTAATCATATTCCTCGCAGCCCCAATTCGCCCGGCCGACGCGGGGGCCGTCCCAGATATAGGTCGGATAGCCGGCCCGCAGGAGCTTCATCTGGTAGCCCTCGCCGCCGTCCCAGCGACGCTGCCACACGGCGGCGCTGGAGCTGTGCCAGAGGAACACTGCGGTCGGCTTGGCATCGACCGGAATCTCATATTCGACATGCCCGTGATCGCAGGCCAGCGAAGAGGTTTTGGGATCGCCGAGGAAATGGCCGCCCGCCTCGAACGAACCCTGCCGCGCGATAGCCACTGCACCGTCAGGCAGAGCGGGCTCGGCCGCGTCCTGCGCGCATCCGGCCAGCATGTTCGCGGCCGCCAGAAGGAGGGCCGTCCCTCCAATCGATAGAAGACGTGTATTCATCGCGCGATCTCTCCCGTTATCGGCCAATTATTGTCCCGGCCGCTCACCGTCTTGACCCAAGGGGCTGCACGATTTGGTTTCCTCGCATCGGCAGGAACCGAACCGCGATCCAAGGCTCTCCGATCAGATCGTCAGCTTGGCAGCAATCTCGTCCGCCGCCACAAGAAGCGCCTCGACAAGCGGAGGCGGGACTTCGGGCGGAATAAACTGGATGGAATCCATTGCGGAGACCATGGCCACCAACTCGCCCCGGTGATCGCGAACGGGCACGCTGACGGCATTTATACCGAGAACCACCTCCTCGGGCGCATCGGTCCATCCCTTTTCGTTTATCCCCACCAATTCCCGCCACAACTCGGCGGGATCGGTGATCGTGCGGGGCGTGAACCGGGTCAGCTCATAAGCGGACAATTGGTCCTCGCTCTTGCAGCGCTCGGCGAGCAACAACTTCCCGGCGGCAGTGGAATGGAGAGGCAGCCACTGGTTGAGTTGCACGACAATCCCGACCAGCGCATTGCCTTGAAGGCTCTCGACGATGGTGACGCTGTCTCCATAGACCAGCGAGAGATTGAAAGTGTGATGGAAGGTTCCGTGCAGCCTTTGCAACACGGGACGTGCAAGCTCGATCACGCCGTCCTCGGCCGACTGGCCGATCACCCGCGCCAAGGCGAGTAGCTTGGGCCCGCGGGCATAGCGATCGCTGCCTTCCCGCTGAACCACATAGCCCATCGACAGCAATGTGCGCAGGTGCCGGTAGGCGCGCGGCTTGGTCGTGCCGGCGGCCTTGGCGATCTGGGTCACGCCCAGTTCCTCGCGCGTTGCCAGCAGTTCCAGAATGCGCACCGCAATCTCTGCCGCCCTCACACCCTCTGCAGCGGGGGTCGACTTATCGGACATGGTCCGCCTTCGATTGCTGAGCGGATTTCCTCATCATGATTGGCCACCTTGCCGCAGTCGGTCCTGCTATCAAAGCAAAGAAAGCGCCAGGGCCGCGCACGGATTGCGCCCGCAGCCCTGGCCAGGGTGGATGCCCTTAGAAATCCTTGCTCAGCTGCAGATACCACTCGCGGGGAGCGCCCGGCTGGCCCTGCACGTTCGACTGGCCGAAATCCTGCAGGATGAAGAAGTTGTGGTAATACACCTTGTCGAACAGGTTGGTCACGCCGAGCGCGACCGAGAACCCGTTGTCCGGCAGGGCATAAGTGAGCCGGGCATTGACGAGCGAATAGGCCGGCTGGTTCCACTCGGTCGTCCGCGTGCTCTGGATCCGGCTTCCCTGATAGCTCCAGTCGACGCGCGGCGTGATCGTGCCGTCCAGCGGGGCGTCCTCGATCGTGTACTGGATGCCGGCATTGGCAGTCCAGAACGGCTCCGGCTGACGGGGATTGACCGAGCGGTTGTCAACGTCGGGCGAGCTGAATTTGTGATAGCCGAGCGCACCGTTGAGCACGAGGCCATCGATCGGCTCGGCCGATGCTTCGGCCTCGAAGCCCCAGATGTTCGCGGGGGTGTTCTTGTAATAGTTCCGGATGATGCAGGTGTAGCCCGGAACGCCGTCGTCGATTTCCTCCTGCGTGCGCGCACGGCAGGTGGTCGAACCATCCGGACCATCGGGCAGCGGAATGACCACCTGGTTGCCCGGCGTATCATTGCCGCTTGCGTCGAGCAGGATTTCCTGCCCGCCGATCGTGGTCGGACGCTTGCTGAAGTCGGTGTAGAAACCGGCCAGGTTCAGGCGCAGGCGATGGTCTAACAGGTCAAGCTTGGCGCCCAGCTCGTAAGCGACGTCCTCGTTGCCGTCGAACTGCGCGACCTGCGTCGCCTGTTGCGGGCGGGCATTGAAGCCCGGCAAGGTGTAGCCCGTTGCGGCCGACACATAGAGTAGCACATCGGGATTGAGTTCGTAATTGACGCCGGCCTTCCAGCTCACGACCTCCGCGGCGGGAACCACGTCGAACCGGATGTCTCCGGGATTGGGCGTGTCTTCCAGCAGGTTGGTGATCGACACGTCCTTCTTCTCGTCCGAATAACGCAGGCCGCCGGTGATGCTCAGCCCGCTATCGGCGCCGAAGGGCCGGACGGTGGCATTCGCGTAAACTGCCTTACTCAGCGGATCGAACGTATTGTAAAGTGTGCGGATCAGGCCGGTGCGCGGCTGGTCGATGATCGCATGCTGAACGCCCTCGGCCTTGAAGTAGAAGGCGCCGACGATCCAGTCGATCCAGTCCATCTGGCCCGAGAGCCGCACTTCGCTGCTGAAATATTTGTTGGTGACGTCGTTCGTCGTCATCTCGGTCTGCAGCGGCGTGCCATCCTTCTGATAGACATGCCGTTCATCGAGCACGCGGTATCCGGCGATCGCCGTCAGATCGATATCGTTGGTGATACCGATGACCAGCTTGCCCGAAATACCCCAGTTCTTCGTGTTCTTGTGCGGATCGAGATAGTGGCCGCCATGGGTCGAGAGGCCATTGTAATAGGTCTGGCCCGGAACCACCGTTCCGGCGCCGATCGGGTCGTTGTAGGTTTCGTAGGTCTTGTAGGGGCTGCCAGTGATGAAGCGGTCATCATATTCGACGCCGTAATAGGCGAAGCTGGCATTCTCGTTCGGCGTGTTGAGGGCCGGATTGATCGACAGCGTGGTGTCGGCCGGGTTTTCAGACTCGTCGTGAATGTAATCGCCGGTAACGGTCAGGCGAATATTGCTCGCCGGCTCCCAGGCCATGCTGCCACGCACCGCCTTCACATCCTCGCCGCCAAGATAGCCGATCGTGCAATCGTCGGGCGTGAATTCGGGGTTGCTCTGATTGGCGAGGTCGAACGGCGGGAGGTTCCCGGCCAGTTCGGGCGTACCCCGACGGTTCATCTCACAGACGAAATCGAGCATCTGCTGGTAGCCGCGACGTTTCTTGAAGGCGCCGGAAGCCATGAAGGCCAGATTGTCGCCCAGCGGAATGTTGAAGCCGGCGCGGACATCGGTGCGGTTATAATTGCCGACCGTCAGCTGGATATAGGATGACGTGTCGAAGAAGTCGGGCTGCTTGGACACGATGTTGACCGCGCCAGCCAGCGTGTTCCTGCCGAACAGCGTTCCCTGCGGACCGCGCAGAACTTCGACGTGGTCGATATCGAGCAGGTCGAAATTCGAACCGAGCAGCGTCGGGTAATAGATGTCGTCAACATAGAAGGCGACGACCGGGTCGTTGCCGATATTCGTATCACTGGCGCCAATGCCGCGAATGGAGGCGGAAACGCCCGGGCCGAATGCGGCATGTGTCGGGCGGAATTCCGCGTTGGGCGCGATGGCGGTCAGGTCGGTAACGTCCTGAAGCCCGCGCTCCTCGAGATCGCCGGCCGTCACCGCGGTGATTGCGATCGGGGTATCCTGCAGGTTGGTGGATTGGCGCGTCGCCGTGACGATGATGTCCCCGAAACCCGCCTGTTGCGGCGCTTCATCCTGGGTCTCTTCCGGCGGAGTCGCCTCCTGCGCGGACGCTGCGGTGGCGATGGCCAGCGATGCCATGGAAACCGATACCAACGCGATCTTTCTCATTATATCCTCCCGTAATCCTCGATTTGCTTATTTTTTCGGCGAAAGACGGCATTGCCGCTCCTCGCGCCTGCTCATGAAAATTAGCTTCGCCGACAGTGCCGGGCTTTGCTGGGACGGCGCGAAGGATTCATCATTCGGCCCACCCTGCGGCAGCTCGTCGACGCCGAACGAGCGAAGCAAAACACAGCGAACCGTCCGAATTTTCCGCAGAAGATAGGGGCCTTTCCGGCATTGGGTTCCCCGCCATTCCCCGCGCCCGCGCTTGCCTGCTTGCTCGCCAGCCACATCCGTCCCCCTCGACCTTGCCGCGTCGTTGCGATCAGCCGATCCTATGAAGCGGGAGAGAGGCCGAGAAGTTTGAATCATCGCGCTTTTCGAGCCGCGAAAGATTTCGGCAGGCGGAAAGCTGCGCGGTGCAAATTGCTGGGGTGGATGCAGGCGCCTACCCCACTTGCGGCTGCATGGAGAGACTTATGGCAAGCCTGCTGCGCAAGGGCATCGTAACGGCACTGCAAGCGATCTGCCTCATGACAATAATGACCGCTCCGGCCTTCGGCCAAGCGGAACCAGTCGAGGCCGGAACGGTCGCTGAAAAGGTCTATCGCATCGGGATCATCAGCTATGCCGGGCCGGGAATGGAAGTCCCGCTCAAGCGCGAACTGGCCAGGATGGGCTATGAGGAAGGCGTCAATGTCATTTACGAGGCGCGCTTCGGGCATCGCGACATCGAGGCGATGGATCGTCTGGCTGAGGAACTGGTCGACTGGCACCCGGATCTCATTATTTCGATGATGACCAACGCCCATGTCGCGGTCCAGAAGGCGACGGCAGACAATCATATTCCTGTGGTGCTGTGGTCGGCCGACCCGCTCGAGACCGGCGTGATCAAGAGCTATCGCGAACCCGGCACCAATTTCACCGGGCTCTCCTACGAACCCTACACGCAGGTGCTCGAAATACGCTTTCTGAAGCTGGCCGTGCCAGGCATCAAATGTATCGGCCATCTCTACAACCACACCTATGCCCCCGCCCCGGCGACCAAGCGCGAGCTGGAAGCTGCCGGTAAGCTGATGAACGTGCCGATCCGCGTTTACGAAGTGCTGGAGGAAGACGGGCTCGAGCCCGCGATCGCGCAAATGAAGGTCGACGGATGCGGCGGTTTCGTCGTCGGGCCGCACGAACTCTTCAATCGCAATGGCAGTGTGATCGGCGGCCTGGCGCTGAGATACGGCCTTGCCGCAGTCAGCATCCAAACCTCCGTCACCGAAGGCGGCGGACTGGCCGCCTATTCGCCGCCCTTCGAACGCGGCTGGCCCGCCATGGCACCGGTAATCGACCGGATCCTGAAGGGCGCCGATCCGGCCACGATCCCGATCGAACGGGGATATAAGAGCCCGCTCACCATCAATTTGAAGGCGGCACACGCGCTCGGGCTGGATTTGCCCCCGGAACTGGTCGATGAAGCCGATCGCCTGATCCAATAGGCCGCCGGAACGGCATCGAATGGTCAAATCGATGCGCCGCCTCATGCATTCCGCCAGCCGGAAAGCCGCCTAGTCTGCGCCATGGATGACTGCCTGTGCGGCCTCTCCTGTGAGCCGAGCGAAGGCTGCTTCAGGCGCGTGGGAGACAGCGGAGATCTGGCATGGCGAGGGAAGCGGAATCCCCCAGGGGTGATTGCATTCGATCAGTCGAACGAGCGATCGACGTGCTTCAGGCACTCAATCGCCGCCCGCTATCGACGCTGAGCGACCTGCATTTCGAGACCGGCCTGCCGAAACCCTCGATCGTGCGACTGTTGCGCACGCTGGAGGCCAAGGGCCTTGCCGCGCAATCGTCGAGCTATGGTTCCTACCACCTGCTCGGCCGCGTGAAATCGCTCGCCAGCGGCTTTCACCACGAGCCGCAAATCGTCGAAGCCGCCGAAGGCATCATGATCGATTTCACCCGGCGAGAGGGCTGGCCGCTATCCATGGCATTGTTCGATATCGACGCCGTGGTCGTGCGCGCCTGCACCATCCGTTTCACTTCGCTTTCTCTCGAGCATTCCTCGCTCAACCGGCGGCTGAGCATGGTGACGCGCGCGCTCGGGCGCGCCTATCTCGCCTTCGGCACGCCGAACGAGCAGGCGATCCTTCGCGCGATCCTGAAGGACAGCAAGGATCCGGAGGATGCCGGCGCGCATGACGAGGCGGCGATGGACCGAATGATCGCGAGCACCCGGATGCGCGGTTATGCCTCGCGCGATGCGCTTATCAATCCGCGCTCCTCGACCATTGCCGTGCCGATCATCCAGAATGGCCGCTCCATCGCTTCGCTCGGCCTGACCTGGATCACGGCGGCCATGCCGCAGCAAGGCGCGGTCGAGCGTTACCTGCAGCCACTGCTCGACACGGCGAACAGGATCTCGACCTCGCTCGGCGCAGACAGCCCGGCGGTCGCGACCACGCCCACCGCCCAAAACGATCTCGATGCGCGGCAGTCAGATGTTGCTTGATATCATGCGGCCCGCCCGGTTCGCGCCGAAAGCCGTGCGGGAATTTGCAGCCAGGAGAAGACCGATGGCCAGATTGACGAAGTTGCTTATCCCGATCGCTGGTCTCGCACTGGCCGCCTGTGCGACCACGGGGCTGTCGGCGGACGAGCCGCCTGCGCCCAAAGCCTATGTCGTGGCCGAAATCACCGTGACCGATATCGACACCTATCGCGAATATGTCCGCGCCGCCTTCCCCATCATCCAGCGCTATGGCGGCAAATTCCTCACGCGCGGCGGCACGACCATTGCCGTGGAAGGCACCCCTCCTGCGGAACGGGTGATGATCATCGAATTTCCCAGTCTCGATCGGGCCCGTGAGTTCGAATATTCGAAGGATTACACGGACATCGCGCCGTTGCGGCAGGCATCCGCGGAAAGCCGGCTGTTCATCATCGAAGGAACGGCGGATGCGGCGCAAAGCAAGCCGTGATCGCTCGCCCTTTCTCCGGCCTGCCTACGCCAAGCCATCTCCTGTTTTGCCGCGTTGGGTCCGTGCGGGAATGCCGCAATCACCCACATCCTGAAACGAGCAGAAATCGCAGATTTCCGCCGTTTTACGCTTGCGCCCTGCACCGCGAGGGCCGGCCGGCCCCTGCAAAAGCGCCTATCTCCCGCCCCGCGCAGGCGTTGACTTGGCAGGGAGCTGTTTCGAGAACGCCGCCATCTTGCGGAGAATGAGAGATGGTTGAGAGAGGGATAAACAGGCGGCGGGCGATCCACGCCCTTGCCGCGCTTCCGGCCGTGGCGGCTTTTCCGTCACTGGCGCGGTCGGCAGTTTCCCAGCCGGGCGCCGAGGGCAATTCCCTGAAACTGTTCGAGATCATAGTCAGAAAGGCCGGTCTCTCGCGCGATGATTTCCGGAGAAGCTGGATCGCCGCACACGGCATGAGCGCTCTCAAACAGGCCGATGGGCAAGGTTTGGTTCTGTCGGAGGCCTTCGGCGCGGGATCGGAGGCCGCCCCTGCTGCCTCCTATGGCTATCCGATCGACGGCTTCGTGCAGAGTTGGCTGGGTTCCGAGAGCGATGCGAGTGCTCTTGCATCCGATCGGGATGGTCCGCTGATCGACCGAGCCGCTTCGCGCGCTTACCTGCTGCGCGAGGAAGTGGTCGTGCCGGCGCCGCGCGCCGAAGGCATCGTCAAGCGCACGCTCCTGCTCGCCCGTCGGCCCGATCTTACGCACCAGCAATTCCTCGACCACTGGCTCACCCGCCACGCCGAACTGGCCGCCAGCGTCCCCGGCCTGATCGGCGCGGTGTTCAACCCGGTCCTGCGAGACATGGACGCCGGGAATTCGCCCTGGCGAGAGATCGACGGCGTCACAGAAACCTGGTGGGACACGGGCGGCGGCGATATCGGCGGCAAGGTCTCCTCGCCCCAGGCCGACAAATGGATGGGCGATGCCGACAATTTCCTCGACCTTCCGCGCTGCCGCACGATCAATTCGATCGAGCATGTCCTGATCGCTCCCCGCTGACCGCGCAAGACAAGGTTCCCCATGCCCAACAAGCTTTATGACAGCCCGGCCGCTGCGCTGGACGGGCTCTGTTTCGACGGAATGACGATCATGTCGGGCGGCTTCGGCCTGTCGGGCAATCCCGAAAGCCTGATCCCTGCCCTGCGCGAAACCGGGGTGCGCGGCCTGACGGTGATTTCCAACAATTGCGGCGCGGACGGTTTCGGCCTGTGGCTGCTGCTCGACAACGGCCAGATCAGGAAGATGATCTCCTCCTATGTCGGGGAGAACAAGCTGTTCGAGCAGCTCTATCTCGACGGTAGCCTGGAGCTGGAACTCAACCCGCAAGGCACGCTCGCCGAGCGCATACGCGCAGGCGGTGCCGGCATTCCGGCCTTCTACACCAAGACCGGCGTGGGCACGGTCGTCTCCGACGGCAAGCCGGTCGAGAATTTCGAGGGCGAGGATTACGTCCGCGAGACCTGGCTCCGCGCCGACCTCGCCATCGTCAAGGCGTGGAAGGCGGATCCTTACGGCAATCTGATGTTCCGCAAGACCGCACGCAATTTCAACCCGGTAATGGCGACCGCCGCGAAAGTGACGGTGGTCGAAGCGGAGGAGATCGTCCCCGCCGGCCATTTCGATCCCGACTGCATCCACACGCCCGGCATCTATGTGGACCGGATCGTGAAAAGCACGATCAACGAAAAGCGGATCGAACACCGCACCACTCGCCCGCGCCCCGAGGAACAGCCGGCGTGAGCGAGGCCTTCATCTGCGACGTCGTGCGCACGCCCGTGGGCCGCTATGGCGGTGCGCTGTCACCCATGCGTCCGGACGACCTGGCCGCGCACGTATTGCGATCCCTCGTCGAACGAGCACCGCAGCTCGATCCGCTGGACATAGATGAGGTGGTGCTCGGCTGCGCCAACCAGGCCGGCGAGGACAACCGCAATGTCGCACGCATGGCCGCTTTGCTTGCCGGGCTGCCGCAGGACGTGCCCGGCGTCACAGTGAACCGCCTTTGCGCCAGCGGGGCCGAAGCGATTGCGCAAGCCGCACGCGCGGTGAAAACGGGCGAAGCCGGCCTCGTGATCGCGGGCGGCGTGGAAAGCATGAGCCGCGCGCCCTTCGTGGTCGGCAAGGCCGAAAGCGCCTTTGGCCGCACGCAGACGCTGGAAGACACCACGATCGGCTGGCGCTTCGTCAATCCGGCGATGAAGGCGCGCTACGGCACCGCCGCCATGCCCGAAACCGCGGAGAATGTTGCCGACCGATATGGCATCTCGCGCGAGGATCAGGACCGCTTCGCCGAACGCAGCCAGACGCTGGCTGCCCGCGCGCAGGAAAGCGGCTATTTCGCCGAGGAGATTGCGCCGGTCACGGTGAAGAGCCGAAAGGCGGAGACGGTGGTGGACCGAGACGAACACCCCCGCCCCGGCACCGACTTTGCGACCCTGCAGAAACTGCGCCCGATCGTTCGGCCCGATGGAACCATCACTGCCGGCAATGCCTCGGGCGTCAATGACGGCGCGGCGGCGATGTGGATCGCTTCGGAAGCAACCGCAGTGCGCCACGGGCTGACGCCGCGTGCGCGCATTCTCGGGGCTGCATCGGCAGGGGTCGAGCCGGATGTGATGGGGATCGGCCCGGTTCCGGCAACCCGTAAGCTGCTCGCCCGGCTCGGGCTGGATATCGGCGATTTCGATCTCATCGAGATCAACGAGGCCTTTGCGGCGCAAGTGATTGCCTGCCTGCGTGAACTGGGCGTGGATCCGATGGATGACCGGGTGAACCCCAATGGCGGCGCCATTGCGCTGGGCCATCCGCTCGGCATGTCAGGCGCTCGGCTGGTTCAGACAGCCACGCATATGCTGGAAAAGAGCGGCGCCCGCCGCGCCCTGGTCACGATGTGCGTCGGCGTCGGCCAGGGGCTGTCGCTGGCGCTCGAACGCGTCTGACGCCAACTCCCGGCGGATCAGTGGGAATCCCAGGCGCGCTGGTAAAGCGCGCGCACCTCTTCTTCGGTCGGAACGCGGGGATTATTGGCGGGCGAACCCGAGCCAAGCGCCTGCACCGCCATTAGCGGGATCAGTTCCTCCCACTTTTCGCGCGAGATGCCATAGGCTTTGGGGCTCGGCACTTCGAGGTCCTGGTTGAGTAGGGTAAGCTCGCCAACCAGCCGGTTGACCGCCATCTGCTCGCCCTCCCCCGACTGCGCCACACCCATCAGTTCGGCGCAGCGCGCATAGCGCGAGAGATGCGACGGGGAGGAAAAGCTGGTGATGAGCGGCAACAGCATTGCGTTGGAAAGGCCGTGAGGCACATGGAAATGCGCACCGATCGGGCGGCTCATCCCATGCACCAGCGCCACCGAACTATTCGAGAAGGCAATGCCCGCCAGCGTCGCCCCAATCATCAATTGCTCGCGCGCCCGGCGATCCTGCCCGTCAATGCAGGCGCGGCGCAGATTGGGTGCAATCAAGCGGATCGCTTCCATCGCGAAGATATCGGACAGCGGATTGGCACGCTTCGAGACATAGGCCTCGATCGCATGGGTCAGCGCATCGATCCCGGTATCGGCGGTAAGGCGTGCCGATTTGCTGAGCGTGAGCTCATAATCGACCAGCGCCGCCTGCGGCAGATAGGCCAGCCCCGTGCACAGCATCTTCTCGTCACGTTCGCCGTCGGTCACGATCGTGAAGCGGGTTGCCTCGCTGCCCGTCCCTGCAGTCGTCGGGATCGCGATGACCGGAAGGCCCAGCGCGTCCTGCACATGCGGCACCTTGTAGTCCGCCATCTTCCCGCCATGCACGGCCAGCACCGCGACTGCCTTGGCGCTGTCGATCGGGCTGCCGCCGCCGAAGGCGACGATGCAGTCGTGATCGCCCTGCTCGATCTCCGCCAGGGCACGCTCGATCGACGCAACGTCGGGCTCGGGCATGGTATCGGCGAAGACGCGTGCGGCAATGCCGGATTTGCCGAGCGCTTCGAGCAGCGGATCGAGCTTGCCGTTATCCGCCATGTAGCGGTCAGTCATCACGAACGGCCGCGAAACATTGAGCTGGCGCAAGAGATCGGGAAGCTGCAATGAAACGCCGGGCCCGAAGCGCATTAGCCGCGGAAAAGCGACCGAAAACTCCATCATGTCTCTCTCCCAAGGCCAGTGGCGGCATGCAATCGGCCGACCTGCTGTTCCGACCTTGCGGATATGGTCAGCCGTCGGCCCGGCAAACAAACAATAACGCAAGCGTTATGTGCGCTTTTGCCTAGGCTCGAGCATCCGGCTCCTGGTCCGGGGCCTCCAACAGCCGTCGCTATTGCTCGGGATCGTCAGCCATGAAGATATCCTGCGCGGCATCGACTTCGGCGCGGATGAAGCGGCGCACGGCCTGTACGCGGGGGCTCGGCGCGACATCGGCGCTCGCAACCATCCAGTAACCGCGCGTCAGGCGGAGCTTGTCAGGCAGAACCGGAACCAGTTCGGGAAAGCGCGAGGCGATATAGGCCGGAAGAACGCACAGCCCGTATCCCGCCCGAACGGCCTCCGATTGTGCGTGAAGGCTGGAACTCTGCAATCGCGCGCGAATGCCCTTGCCGACCTCGTCGAGATAATCGAGCCCGCGGACGAAGACGAGATCGTCGATATAGCCGCAGAACCGGTGGTCCTTGAGATCGGCGCGCGACTTGATCGGAGGATGCGCGTCCAGATATTCGCGCGAGCCATAGACGAACAGCGAGTAGTTGGTGACCTTCTCGCGAAAGAAGCGACCCGTCTCGGGCGGCTGCAGGCTTATCGCCAGGTCGGCCTCACGCCGGGACAGGGCAACGATCTGCTGCAGGGTCAGCAATTCGACCGTGAGATTGGGATATTCGGCAGCGAATTTGGGCAACCGCCCGGCAAGGAAGAAATTGCCGAAGCCCTCGAGCGTGCTGATCCGCACGAGCCCCGCCACGCCATGGCTGTTCGAGATCAGCTCGCGCCCGATCTTGCGCGCTTCCTGGTGGATCGCCTCCGCCGAAGGGAGCAGCTTTTCACCGCCTTGCGTTATGTAATAACCGCGCGGGCTGCGCTCGAAGAGCTTCACGCCGGTGGCGCGTTCCAGCGCCTCGATCCGCCGAATCACGGTGGCGTGATCGACCCCCAGCCGACGTGCAGCCTGCGAGACCGTGCCCGCACGCGCAACGGCGAGGAAGTAGCGAAGATCATCCCAATCGAAAGGCCGCATGGCAGATCCTGTTCAGGCAAAAATGCACACCGGCCCCGCGCTATTACCCATTTGACCGCACAAGACAAGTTTCCCATCATGCGCCGCAAGACGGATGAAAGAAGTCGGATTGCGCCCGCAGATTAAAGAGGCGCGACGGGGAACGAGGAGAGAATGGCGATGGGCGACAAGGGTGGTCGTGGCCTGCGAAAGTGGGTTAATCTCCTGTTGCTCGTACCGTGCATCGCCGCGCTCTGGGTACCGCTCTACAACAGCGACGAGCCGCGCTTCTTCGGCATCCCCTTCTTCTATGCCTGGCAGCTGCTGTGGATCTGGCTGGGGGCCGGATTCACCTGGATCGTCTATGTCGTTGCCTGGCGCGGGACCGACAAGTGAACCAGCATGCCAGCCCCGTTGCGATCGGGATATTCCTCGCCCTGTTCTTCCTCATCTCCTCGCTGGGCTTCATCGCCACGCGCTGGAAAAAGGCCGACCTCAACCACCTCGAAGAATGGGGCCTGGGCGGCCGCCGCTTCGGCCCACTGCTCGTCTGGTTCCTGCTCGGCGGCGATCTCTACACGGCCTATACCTTCGTCGCGCTGCCAGCCCTGATGTATGCTAGTGGGGGCGGCGGCTTCTTCGCCGTTCCCTATTCGATCGTGGTCTTTCCGCTGGTCTTCGCGGTCTTTCCCAAGCTCTGGCATGTCTGCAAGGAAAACGGCTACGTCACCGCGGCCGATCTGGTCGAGGGGCTGTTCCGCAACCGCACGCTCGCGCTGATGATCGCAATCACCGGCATCATCGCGACCATGCCCTATCTCTCGCTCCAGCTTGTCGGGCTGGAGGCGATCTTTGCCGGGCTGGGCCTGCAGGCCAGCGTCAGCATCTTCGGCCACCAGATGGAGCTGCCACTGCTGGTCGCCTTCGCGGTGATGGCGGGCTTCACCTATAATAGCGGCCTTCGCGCGCCGGCAGTCATCGCGGTGGTCAAGGACATCCTGATCTACACCACGCTGATCGCCTGCATCGTGATCATTCCGGCGAAGCTGGGCGGATATGGCGCGGTGTTCGATGCCGTGCCGGCCGACAAGCTGATCATTCCGCCCGCGCCTGAACACAGCCTCGGCCCGCAATTCGCCTATGCGACACTGGCCTTGGGCGGCGCGCTGGGACTGTTCCTCTATCCCCATGCGCTCACCGGCCTGCTCGCCGCATCGAGCCGCGACGCGATCCGCCGCAACGCCGTCTATATGCCGATCTACGCCTTCGCGCTGGCATTGCTGTTGCTGCTCGGCTTCATGGCGCTCGCTTCGGGCGTCAAGCAAATGCCCGAATTCGCCGACGGCTTCGCGCGTTTCGGCGACATCTATGCGGTCCCTGCCCTTTTCAACCACATGTTCCCGCAATGGTTCGTGGGCGTCGCCTTCGCGGCGGTGGCGATCGGGGCGCTGGTGCCGGGCGCGATCATGTCGATCGCGGCGGCGAACCTGTTCACGCGCAACATCTATCGCGCCTATATCCGCCCGAAATGCTCGCCCGCGCATGAGACGCAAGTCGCCAAGCTGTTCTCGCTGCTGGTCAAGGCCGGGGCGCTGGGCTTCGTGACCTTCTTCCCCGAAACCTCGGTCGTGCAGCTCCAGCTGATCGGCGGCATTTGGATGTGCCAGACGCTGCCCGCCGTGCTGATGGGCCTGTGGCTCAAGCGGCTGCATCCCACCGCGCTGCTCGCCGGGTGGATCGCCGGAATAGGCACCGGCACGCTGATGGCCGCCGCAACCGGCTTCAAGCAATCGGTCTATAATCTGGTGATCTTCGGCTTCGAGATCCCCTGCTATTCGGCGGTGAGCGCGCTGGTCCTCAACATCGCCATCACGCTGCTGCTCAGCGCCGCGCTGCGGCCGAAAGCGGCCGACGCTCCCCTCGCCAGCGCGGCCGCGGAATGAGGAACATGCGCAAATGAAACTCTATTGGGGCAAGATGTCGCCTTTCGCCCGCAAGGTGACGCTGGTGGCGCACGAGACCGGCACGTTCGACCAGATCGAGCTGGTGCCGACCGTGGTGGACATGGCCAAGGCCAATCCCGAGGTCCAGAAAGCCAACCCGCTCAGCAAGGTGCCCACCCTGCTGCTCGACGACGGTTCCGCGCTCTATGACAGCCGCACGATCTGCGAATATCTCGACAGCCTGAACCAGGGCCGCAAGCTATACCCCGCAGGTCCCGAGCGCTGGGATACGCTGCGCCGCCAGTCGCTGGGCGACGGGATCATGGATACGCTGATCCTCTGGCGGCAGGAACGGCTCAAGCCCGAAGAGCGCCAGACGCCCGCCTGGATGGTAACCTACGCCGGCAAGATCGCCTCCGCCCTCGCCATGCTTGACGACGATGCCGGGCGGCTTTCGGAGATCCCCTTCGATGTCGGCCATGCCGCGCTCGGCTGCGCGCTCGGCTACATGGATGCCCGGTTCGAGGATCTGGCCTGGCGCGGCTCCGCGCCCGCACTGGCACAATGGCACGCCACTTTCGAAGCCCGTCCTTCGGCCGTCGCTACGCACCCTTTCAACCTTCCCTGACCCCAAACCCCTCCAGGAGATTCCATGTCAGAGATCGAAACCGTCATGCCGAAGATGCCGACGCCGCCGCGAAACCGGCAGCCCGAAGGCGCGGCGGATTGCCACACGCATGTCTTCGGCCCCTATGCGCGATACCAGCTCGTCAATCCGCCCAACTACGCGCCGCCCGAAGCGCCGGTGGAGCGCCATCTGGAGATGCTGGACACGGTGGGCAACCGCCACGGCGTGCTCGTCCAGCCCGCCGCCTATGGCTTCGACACCACGCTGATCCGCGACGCGATCGCCGCTTCGAACGGGCGCCTGCGCGGCATTGCGCTGGGCGGCGCTGAACTCACGGCGGAAGCGATCGGGGACATGGACGCGGCCGGTATCAAGGGCCTGCGCTTCGTGGATATGCTCGACCATATCGGTAGGCCCTTCATCGGCGCGATTTCGGCCCTGACCGTGCTCGAAATGGGTGGGCGCATGGCCGATGCCGGCTGGCACCCGGAACTGTGGGCCAAGGTCGATCAGCATGTGGAAGTGATCCCCAAGCTGATCCCATTCGGCATGCCGATCGTACTCGATCACATGGGCGGCATCGATCCCCAGCGCGGGACCGACGATCCCGCCTTCCAGCAGCTCCTGCGCTTTGTCGGCGACGGCCATGTCTGGGTGAAGACCAGCCTCTGCCGCCAATCCGCGAATTATCCGAAATACGAGGAATTGAAGCCGTTCCACGACGCGTTGGTCGCGGCCAATCCCGAGCGGCTGCTCTGGGCTTCCGACTGGCCTTATCTCGCCATGGGCGACGCCTCGCCCGATGTCGGCGTGATGATCGATCTGGTCCACGAATGGGTGCCGGACGCGGCTGCCCGGCAGCGCATCTTCGTTGACAACCCGGCCGAGATCTATGGCTTTTAGGACCTTCAGGACGCTCGCCCTTTGCGTGGCCGCAGCCGTCGCCGTGCCGGCCGCGGCACAGAGTGCGCCCACTCTCGCCGAGCGCGCGGCCATCGCCGAACGCGATACGGCGAGCGTCTCCGCCCTGCACGATATCCGCCGCCTCCACATCGCCTTTTCGCAATTCGCCGAAGTCGGCTTGTGGAGCGATATGGCCGATCTCTTCGCCGACGATGCGGAACTGATCGAGGGCGACGAGACCGTTCATGGAAAGGCGGCGATCGGAAAATGGATCGCCGACACGTTCGGCGACGGCCATGACGGGCTGGAGCCAGGCGAAGTGCGCACGCTGCTGCCCTTCACGCCGGTGGTCAATCTCGGCGCGGACGGCACCACCGCCAAGGCGCGCTGGCACGAGCTCGCCATGCTTGGCGCCTATGGCAAGGATGCTCGCTGGAAGGGCGGCATTTACGAGAACGACTATGTGAAGCAGGGCGGCGTGTGGAAGATCGCGCGCATGCACTATCACCCGCAATTCGCGGGAACCTACGAGGATGGCTGGCGCAATATCGAGCCCGATCTCCAGGTCGTGCCCATGCATTACACGCCCGACACTGCGGGCATCCCGATACCCGAAATGGCGAAGCCCGGCCCCGCCTCCGATCCCGGAGCGAGCGCGGCGGCGCTGGATCCCGAACTCCGCGAGATGCAGGTCGAGAACGAGATCCGCAATCTCCAGAACGTCTATGGCTATTATGTCGACCGCCGCATGTGGGACGATGTGGCCGACCTGTTCGAGGCGGACGGCACATATGATATCGCCGGACTCGGCAAATGGACCGGTCCCGCCAGCATTCGCCGCGGACTGGAGCGCGAAGGCCCGGCCGGGATCGGCGCGGGCGAACTTAACGAGCACGTCCAGTTCCCGGTGATCGTCACCGTCAGCTCCGACGGCCGCGAAGCGACCGCGCGCGGGCTGGAGCTCGCCATGACGGGCGAGAACGACAAGAAGGGCTATTGGGCGGTCTCGATCTTCGAGAACCATTACAAGAAGCGCGATGGCATCTGGCGGATCGCCGACATGCGGCTCTTCCCGCGCTTCCGCTCCGACTATGCCGAAGGCTGGGCGAAAAGCCGGCTCGATCCCGTCGCACCCGATGCGGCGCAGGCCCCCGATGCGGCGTCCTCCGCCGCCAAGGGCGCCATTCCCGCTTTCTCCTATCTCCATCCGGTGACCGGCAAGCCGATCACCCTGCCCCAGGGCGCAAACCTCTTCTCGCTGCCGCAACCTCTCACTGGAACCTCCACCGTGGCGGCGAGCACCGCCAGCGGCCAGCCTTCCGCCCTGGTCTCCGAGGCAGAGCGCAAGGTCAGGCTGCTGGCGGCCGATATCGGAGCCGAAAACGTCTCCAACGCCTTCGGCAATTACATCGACGATTTCGAATGGGAGAATCTCGGCCAGCTCTTCGCCGAGAAGGGCGCGCGCGAAATGCCCTATGCCGGCTTCAATATCGGCCCGGAGAAGATCTCGACTGCGGAAATCACCAAATGGGGCCACCGCAAGTCGCCGCGCCGGAGCATTCCGATCCATCTTCGGATCCAGCCGGTGATCGATGTCTCGGCGGATGGCCGTTCGGCGAAGTTCCGCACCCGGCTGTTCTCGATCGGCAGCAGTTGGGACAGCGCCGGCATGTTCTCCGGCGGGATGTATCCCAACGACCAGGCCATCCTCGAACATGGCAAGTGGAAGCTGTGGAACGTCGCGATCGATGAATTCTACTACCGCTCGGCCACTTACAAGGACGGCTGGGTCCATGTCCCCGCCGAACCGGCCGAGAAGGTGCCCGACATGCTGCTGGAGGCCTATCCGCCGAATATCCTGCTGACCGAACTCGGCCAGCGCCAGCAGGCCTTCATTCCCGGCAGCAAGGCCTTCAACCCCTATGTCCATAACGGCCCGGCCTATCCCGGCTATCCCTCCGCGACGCCGATGTGGTTCAGCTACGTCAATCCGGTCAGCGGGCGCGTGCCCGAATATTACTGGCCCGATTGCGTGACCTGTGCGGTCCATCCCGAAACGAGCCTGGAAGCCAATGGATATTAAGCTCACCGCATCCGCGGCAGCGGTCGCTCTCGCCTGCGGTTTTCTCGCCGCGCCGGCAACGGCCAAATCCGAGCCGTCGCTTGCCCTTGCGCTCGACCGCACAGAATCGATCCGCGCAGTGCGCGATGTGCAGAACCTGCTCGCCCAGCAGATCGAGGCCGGGGACTGGGATGCGGCGGCCGCGCTGTTTTCCGCCAATGCCTCCGTCGATCTGGGCGATGGCGAGGCGAGCGGTCGCAAGGCGATCCGCTCTGCCCTGGCCCAGCATTTCGGCGCCGGCCATTCGGGCCATGGCGATCTCCATGCCACGCTGATGCTCGCGCCCGTCCTCACGCTCTCGGCGGATGGCGAGAGCGCGCTCGGGCGCTGGCATGAAGTCGGCATGTTCGGCGGCGAAGGCGTGACGGACAACTGGACCGGCGGCATCTATGAAAACGCCTATGTCCGCGAAGGCGGTACCTGGCGGATCGCGCATCTGGGCTATCATCGGCAATTCGCCGGCGACTATGCGAACGGCTGGAAGAACGTGCTGCCGGATCTGCCGGTCGTGCCTTATCATTATAAAGCGGAAACGGTCGGTGCCCCGGCCTATGCGACGGCCGCATCCGGCACGGTATCCCCGGCCATTGCCGCACCGCAAATCGCCGCCCGCGCACAGCGCCTCGCCGATGAGGACCAGGTCCGCAATCTCCAGTATATTCTCGGCTATTACCAAGACCGGCGGATGTGGGACGACGTGGTCGATCTCTTCGGCCCCGACGGCTCCTGGTCCAGCCCAGAAATCGGCAGCTATCGCGGGCCCGAAGGCATTCGGGCAGCTATCGAACGCGAAGGCCCGGCAGGGCTGGAGCATGGCGATCTCAACGATCACCCGATGGTGGACGTGCTGGTCTGCGTCTCCCCCGATGGTCGCACGGCCCGCGCGCGCGGCCTCGACTTCGGGATGACCGGGAATAATGACGGCCAGGCTTTCTGGTCGCTGACCGTGTTCGACAATCTCTTCGAGAAAACGGATGGCATCTGGCGGCTGAAGCAGGTGCGGCAATATCCGCGCATGCGCACCGATCACCGGGTCAGCTGGGACGAACCGATCCAGTATCTCCCCGCCCCCGCGCGCAAGGCGGACGGGCCCGCCGCCGCCGAACCGCCGGTGATGACCGGCTGCGATGCGGCCACGCCTGCCGCCGCCCCGCTCGATGCCGCACGGGCACGCTCGCAGATCGAGGCCGCCGCCGCCACGATCGCGATCGACAATGCTTCCAACGCCTTCGGCAATTACATCGACGATTTCGAATGGAAGGATCTGAGCCTCGTCTTCACCCGCGACGGGCTGCGCGAGGCGCCGGGTGTCGGCTTCTATCGCGGGCCGGCGCGGATCGAGAAGATGGAGGAAGTGCGCTACGGCCCGCGCAAGTCGCCGCGCACCTTCATCCCGATCCATGCGCGCATCCAGCCGGTGATCCATGTGAGCGCCGATGGAACCAGCGCCAAGCTGCGCACGCGGCTGCTGCAGTTCAATTCCTCGGTCTCCGGCGCCTCGATGATGGGCGGCATGTATGAGGATGAAGCGAAGATGGAGGACGGCGTGTGGCGTCTCTCCTTCGTCGATATCGATCATTACCTGCAGACCCGCAGCTACAAGGATGCCTGGACCAATATCCCCGAAGGGCTCGGGCACCGGATGATCCCGCGCGCGGACGGGCTGCTGAAGGACTTTCCGCCCGACACGCCGCTGCTGGGCGAGATCTACGCGCCCTACCCCACGGTCGGGCTGATGTGGTTCCATTACGACAATCCGGTCAGCGGACGGGAGCCCGACTTCAAGACGCCGAAGAGCTTTGCGGTGATGTCGCGCACGGAGCCGGAGGGGCAATGACGGCACAGCCCGATTGCTGGGTGCGCTTCCTCACTCCCGACGGCCCGCGCCAGGGTTATGTCGCGGGCGAAACGGTCGTGCCCATCCAAGGCGACATGTTCGGCGAATGGCGCGCTGCGGAAGAGCGTCTGCCGCTTGCGGCGGTCCGGCTTCTAGCGCCGGTGATTCCGCCGACCTTCTATGCCTGCGGCATAAATTACGAAGGCCACTGGCACACAGCGGCCGAGGAGTTCGGGCTCGATCTCGACAAGACCTGGCCCCGATCGCCCGAGATCGGATACCGCGCCCAGAGCGCTATCATCGGCCCGGGCGAACCGATCGTGCTCCCCGCCGATGTGCCGCCCAATGTGCAGGTCGAGGCAGAACTGGCCGTGGTGATCGGCAAACGCTGCAAGCACGCCACGGTGGAGAACGCGCTCGATTGCGTGTTCGGCTACACCATCTGCAACGATGTGAGCGCGCGCGGCTGGCAGTTCCAGGACCGGACCTTCTGGCGCGCGAAGAATGCCGACACGTTCAAGCCGCTCGGCCCCTGGATCAGGCGCGGCGTCGATCTCGATGCGCTGGTGACGAAAGTGTTCGTCAATGATGCGTTGAAAGAGAGCTTCCCCACCAACCGGATGATCCATTCGATCGCGGATTATATCGCCGCGATGACCCAATACATCACGCTCGTCCCCGGCGACGTGATCATCATGGGGACCGATGGCCATGCCCCGAAAATGCAGCCGGGCGACACGGTGCGGATCGAGATCGAAGGAGTCGGGACACTCGAAAATCCGGTGGCCGGGGAAACGACCTGATCCGCCGCCAAATTGGGAGAGCATCGATGATCGCTGGGAGCCTGCGCGCTGCGCTGAAAGCCGTTCTGCCGCTATTGGGCGCGCTTGTGATGCTCTCCGCCCCTGCCCGGGCCGAGCCTCTTTCCAGGCCGCTGGCTGAGCGGATCGCGCGGCTCGAGCAGGATCTTTCCCGCGCCGAATCCGTCCGCGCAGTGAAACGCACCCAGATCGCCTATGCCCACTATGCCGAATTCGGCTTGTGGAACGAGATGGCCGACCTCTTCGCCGACAAGGGCGAATTGGTCATCGGCAAGGACAAGGTTTCCGGCCGCGCGGCGATCCTGGCCTATCTCACCAGGAATTTCGGCCATGGCCGCCTCGGCCTCGCGCCCGGCGCCGTGGGCACGCGGATGCAGCTCACGCCGGTGATCAATCTCTCGCCCGACGGCCGAACGGCGCAGGGCCGCTGGCACGAAGTCTCGATGCTCGGCCAGCTCGGCGAATGGGCGAACTGGGAAGGCGGCATCTCGGAAAACGACTACGTGCTCGAAGACGGGCGCTGGAAGATCGCACGTCTGCATCTTTATCCGATGTATGCAGGGACTTACGAGAAGGGCTGGTACAATCTGGAAGACGATCTCCCGATCGTGCCCTTCCACTTCACGGCCGATCAGGCCGGCGTGCCTATCCCCCCGGCGACCGGCAAGCTTCCCGCCGCGCCGAAGGACGAGACCGAAGCTCGCTCCCTGCTCGGCTCGATCGAAGCCCGGCTGGACCATCTCGCGGCCGAGGATGCCGTTTTCCGGCTGCAGAACATCTACGGCTATTATGTCGACCAGAAGATGTGGACCGACATCACCGATCTCTTCACCAAGGATGGAACGCTGGAGATCGCCGGCCGAGGCATCTGGCGCGGCGAGCAGGGCATCCGCCGGTCCTTCGGCAAGATGGCGGCCAACGGCCTGCAGAAGGGCGAGGTCAACGAACATATCCAGATGGAGCTGGTCATCACCGTAGCGCCCAATGGGAGGGAAGCCTGGGCCCGCGGTTTCGAGCTGGGCATGCTGGGGCAGAACCATGTCGGCGGCTGGTGGACGCACGCTGTGTTCGAGAACCATTATGTGGAGGATGACGGGGTCTGGCGGATCGCCAATATGCGCATCTTCCCCACGCTCCGCTCCGACTATTACGAGGGCTGGGGCAAGAGCCAGATGCCCGAACCCGTGCCGCAGAAAGGCTATCTACCCGATGCGCCTTCATCCGTTGCGCTGCCTGACGGCAAGGCCTGGGCTCCGGCGTTCAATTTCCCCAATCCCGTCACCGGCAAGCCGGTGACCTATCCGGAAGGCACACATGCGCTGGGTGCCGAGCCGCGTGCCTGGGCCGCGGCGACGGCGGATGCCGCAGCAGCGCCCTGGACTGCGCGGATCGACGATGAGCATCTCGCGAAGCTGGAACGTCGGCTTGCCGTCGCCAAGGCGCGCGACGCTTCGGAAAACGTCTCCCATGCCTTCGGCTACTATCTCGACGACTTCAACTGGGACGGCGCATCGGCGCTGTTCGCGCGAACCGGGCGGCGCGGGAAGTACCAGATCGGCTTCTATGTCGGGCCGGAGCGGATCCACGAGGCGGAACTGAGGATGTACGGCCCCCCGCCCTCGCCGCGCCGTTTCATCCAGATCCACCTGCGCACCCAGCCGGTGATCGAGGTCGGGCCGAAAGGCATGACCTCGAAGATGCGTACGCGGCTGTTTTCCTTCTCCAGCAGCGCGGACGGCCCCGGTTCCTTCCAGGACGGCATGTATCCCAATGACGAATTCGTGATGCAGGACGGCATCTGGAAGTTCCAGCACCAGTCGATCGACGAACTCTATTTCGGCTCGGACGGCTACAAGAACGGCTGGGCCAATGTGCCCGATGCGCCGCCTTACGATCCGGATCACAAGCCGACGATGATGGACAAGCTGCGCGCCAGCTTCCCGCCCGATGTCGATCAGGCCGATATGGGCATCCGCGGCGTGGGCTTTGCCGGCGGGCCGGATTTCATCAACTTCCCCGACGTGAAGCCGATGTGGTTCTATTACCGGAATCCGGTGAGCGGGCGCCTGCCGCCCAATTACTGCCCGGATCATTCCACCTGCTACCAGGCCTATCCCTTGTTCGAGGACCAGAAACCGACGGCAGCGCCCACCCGATAGGCAAAGAAAAGACCCGGCAGGATCGCTCCCGCCGGGCCTTTCCCGCCCCCTTGTAGGCGGTGCCTATTTCTGCGTCGGCATCACGAATTCGGCATCGCCCGCCGCGCCCACCGGCCAGCGGATCGTGCCGGTCTTCAGCCTCGTATAAAAACGCACCCCTTCGGGGCCATGCATGTGGTGATCGCCGAACAGCGAGCGCTTCCAGCCGCCGAAGGAATGGAACGCCATCGGCACCGGGATCGGCACGTTAATGCCCACCATGCCCGCCTGCACGCGCTCGAGGAATTGCTGAGCTGCGCGCCCGTCGCGCGTGAAGATCGCGGTGCCATTGCCGAATTCATGGCTATCGACCAGAGCCAGCGCCTCCTCGAAGGAGGCGGCCCGGACCACGGAAAGCACCGGGCCGAATATCTCCTCGCGATAAATGCTCATATCGGGCGTGACACGGTCGAACAGGGTCGCGCCGACGAAGAAGCCCAGTTCGTGGCCCGGCACGATGAAGCCGCGCCCATCCACCACCAGTTCGGCCCCTTCAGCCGCGCCGGCATCGATATAGCCCAGCACCTTGTCGCGATGGGCGGCGGTGACGAGCGGGCCCATATCGTTCCCCGCATCGCTGCCCGGCCCGACCTTTAGCGCGCGGGCGCGCTCGGCGAGCTTCTCGACCAGCCGGTCCGCAGTATCTTCGCCCACCGGCACCGCGACCGAGATCGCCATGCAGCGTTCCCCGGCCGAGCCATAGGCCGCGCCCATCAGCGCATTGACCGCCTGGTCCAGATCGGCATCGGGCATCACCACCATGTGGTTCTTCGCCCCGCCCAGCGCCTGCACCCGCTTGCCATTCTCGATCCCGCGGCGGTGAACATATTCGGCAATCGGCGTCGAACCGACAAAGCTGATGGCAACGACAAGCGGATGGTCGAGCAGCGCATCGACCGCTTCCTTGCCGCCGTGCACCACGTTGAACACGCCATCGGGCAGGCCCGCTTCCTTGAGCAGAAGGGCCAGTTCGACCCCCAGGCTGGGATCGCGTTCGGATGGCTTGAGCACGAAGCAATTGCCGCAAGCGAGCGCGACCGGGAACATCCACATCGGCACCATGGCCGGGAAATTGAACGGCGTGATCCCGGCAACAACGCCAAGCGGCTGGCGGAAGGACACGGCATCAACGCCGCGGCCCACGCCTTCGCTGAACTCACCCTTCAGCATTTGCGGTATGCCGCAGGCGAATTCGACCACTTCCAGTCCGCGCACCAGTTCTCCTCTGGCGTCGGAGACGACCTTGCCGTGCTCACGCGAAATGATCGCGGCGAGCCGGTCCATATTCTGTTCGACCAGATCGCGGAAACGGAACATCACGCGCGCGCGGATGTGCGGCGGGGTCGCGGCCCAACCTGCGAAGGCGGCCTGCGCATTCTCCACCGCTTCGCCAACGAGAGCCGCATCGGCCAGCGCCACACGGGCTGCCTGCTGCCCCGTCGAAGGATCGAATACCGGCGCGAAATTCTCCGCAGGCCCCGCATGCGGGGCGCCGTTGACGAAATGGGTAATCAGGCTTGTCTCGGTCATCATGGTCTTTCGCTCGGGCATGCCGGGCCGGGATATCAGGCACGGTCATGGTGATCTTGTTCGCGTGAAAAATGGCCGACGATCCGCATTCGTTTAGCCTATTTCCGCATAAAAAGGGGGGCGCCGCAATGCGGCACCCCCAAATTGGAGGTCGGGAGGAGCTCCAATCAGAATCTCTTGCTGACCGTGACCGCCCATCGGCGAGGGGCGGCGGGCTGCGCGTTGGTTTGCGGGAAACCGTAGCCCGAGAGGTCAAAGAAATTCAGGTAATAGAACTTGTTGAACAGGTTCGTCACCGACAGCGCGACCGAGAAATCATAGGGGTCGTTGTCGTAGGTGATCCGCCCGTTGAACACGGAATAGCTCTGACCGTTCAGCTCGGGACGTGACGGGCTGAAATCGGTCGGGCCGGTATACAACCAGTCCAGCCGCGGCGTGAAGCTGCCGGCAAGCGACGGCGTATCGAGGTGATACTGGATGCCGGCGCTGGCATTCCATTCGGGAATACCGATGAGCTTGTCGGTCACGCGGCCCGGCGTCTTGAGGTCCGGTGAATCGAATTTCGCATAGCCCACCGAACCATCGAGCGTCAGATTGTCGATCGGCTCAGCCTGCATTTCGAGCTCGAAACCATAGACCTCACCCGGCGTGTTGAGCAGGAACGACCGCGGAACGCAGAGATAGCCCTGCACGCCATTGTCGATCTCCTGCTGGGTCAGGCCGCGGCACTGGGTCGAACCGTCGGGGCCGCCCGGAAGCGGCTCGGTAACCTGGCCCGGGCTGCCCGGGATCGGATTGCCGCTGGGATCGAGCTGGTATTCCGACCCGCTGACCGTGGAAGCGCGCTGCTTGTAGTCGGTATAGAACACCGCACCGTTCAGCCGCACGCGGCGGTTGAACAGGTCGGACTTGAAGCCCAGTTCGTAGGAGACGAGATCGTCGCCGGGGATCTGGAAAATCTGGCTCGGCTGGAACGGACGCGAGTTGAAGGTCGGCAAACGGAAACCGGTGGCTGCCGATGCATAAACCATCGTGCTGTCGGTGATGTCGTAATTGACGCCCAGCTTCCAGTCGAAGCGCGATGACGCAAGCACCTGATCGAAGACGATATCGCCGGACGGTACGCCATCCTGGATATTGTTGAAGCTCAGCGGCTTCTTGTCGTCCGAATAGCGTCCACCCAGCACGATGCCGAGCTTCTCACCGAAGGGACGAACCGTCGCATTGGCGTAAACGGACTTGTTCTCGGGATGGTAGAAGTCGTCACGATAGCGCTGGAGGTTGCTGAAGGGCGAGACGACCACGCGGATCTCGTTCTCGTCGGCCTTGTAGTAGAAGCCGCCGACGACCCAGTCGATCCAATCCATCCTGCCGCTGAAGCGCGCTTCCAGCGTCTTCTGCTTGTGATAGGTGGTGTTGCGCGTCAGCTCGAGATTGAGCGGCGAATTGTCGACGTCGAACGTGTAGCCGACATCGAGGCGGCGATAACCGGCGATCACGGTGAAATCGATATCGTCGGTAATGCCGTAGATGAGCTTGCCGGTCAGGCCCCACATCTTCACGGGGTTCACCGGTTCGTATGACACGCCGCCGCGGGTAACCGAACCATTGTAGAACAGGCTGCCCGGAATGTTGGTGCCGGCGCCCACCGGATCGGCATAAGTCGCGTAAGTCGTATAGGGATTGCCGGTCATGAAGCGTTCGTCATAGGCGAAAGCCGGCCCGCCGGCGGGCGTGTACTGGTCGGCGACGACCGCCACGCCGGGATGGGTGAGCGCCTTGGACGGATCGACCGAATAGATCGTATCGGGCTGAACGCTGGACGTATCGTTGCTGTAATCGCCGATGAGGCTGATGGTGAGATTGTCGGCCGGATCCCACTTCAGCGCGCCGCGCACGCCATAGGCCTTGGTGCCGCCATTATGCCCGATGACGCAGGCATCCTTGTCATTGGTGGCCGGCCCGTTGAGATTGATACCGGCGCTGAACGGGAAGCTGCCGGCAAGCTCCGGCGTACCCTGGCGGATCATCTCGCAGCGGAAATCGAGCCGCTTCTGGAAACCCTGCTGGTTCTTCGAAAAGCCCGAAACGCGCATGGCCAGCGTATCGGTGATCGGCACGTTGAAGCCGGCGCGGACGTCGATGCGCTGGTAAGAGCCGACGGTCACATCGACATAGGCCGACGGAGTCTGGTTCGGCTCCTTGCTGACGATATTGATCGCGCCGGCGATTGAGTTACGCCCGAACAGCGTGCCCTGCGGGCCGCGCAGCACTTCGACATGGTCGAGATCGAGCAGGTCGAAGATCGACCCGTGGATCAGCGGGTAATAGGCATCGTCGATATAGAAGGCCACGCCCGGCTCGGCCGCGAAGCCGGTGTCGCCCTGACCGATGCCGCGCATGAAGGCGGACAGGCCCTTGCCGTAAGCACCGCCGGTCTGGCGGAACGTCGCGTTCGGCACGATCGAGCCGAGATCGGCGCTGTCGGACAGACCGCGAGCCTCGAGCGTCTGGGAGGTAACCGCGGTAATCGCGATCGGCACGTCCTGCACATTGGTGGCGAGCTTGGTCGCCCGGACGATGATCTCATTGCCAAGCGGAGACGATGCCGTGGTGTCTCCACCATTTTCAGCGTTCTGATCGTCTTGCGCGAAAGCCGTTTGCGAATAGGCCAGCGACAAGAGTGACGCTGAAAGCAGTGCTAATTTCCTCATGTTTTCCTCTCCAGGGCCCTTTTTTTGCCGCCGGCAACTGGAACCGGCGCAAGTGTCATCGGCGCCTCTCGTGGAGACGCTCTCTTCGAAACATGCAGAAAGGTGGCGCAAAGGCGCACAGGCGCCCGCTGCGCAGCGTGCGCTGGTCCTAAAAGAAGCCTTTTCCCAATCCTCTCTGCTCACCGGCCACTTCCCGGACCGGATGAGGCGCAGCCGCTGCAAGTGAAGACACAAGCATTTAGACGCAACGGCTCCGGGAGGAGTTCATATGTGTTTGGAAAAGCCGACGCAAAACACAATGACGCGGACTTACTGTGCGTTTTTGCACAAGCTGCGGCGCTCGGCGGGCGGCACTCATCGCGGCTAGGTAGGGGATGGCGAAACGCCCGGGTCAGCTGGTCTTGAAGACCGATCAATCCGGCTCGGTCGGGACGTCACATATCCATAATCACCCCGCTGTCGCGCCAGTTGATATTGGGGGATTCCAGTTCATTGATCGCGCCGTCATCATCCGTCGAAGGGATCGCGTGACCTTACCGTGCTTTCGCAAGTGCAGCCCGGCTTCCTTCGCCAGTTCGCCGGGCGTATACCTGGTGACGGCTGATGGGCGCTTTTCGGAGCTCCGCTAGGAAAGCGCTCCCCCGCTAGCTTCGCGCCGAGAAAGCTCCCGGATCTGCGGGGTCTCTGACGCGTTTGCCGGTCAGTTGCATTTTTCCGATCGCGCCGGCGTGTATAATGGCTTGCAGTTCGTCTCCGTCAAATTCGCCTTCGCATTCCAAGGTCAGCTTCAGCGGCTTTGTCAGGTCCATCTTCCAGCTCAGCCTGTTGCCGAGCACCGTTCCATCGCGAAACGCCAATGTGCCGGTCTTGCTTTCGCTCGTTCCGGTGAAGCTGTGACCATCCTCGCCGGGCAAGAAAGTGAGGATACTCTCCTGCAAGCCGATTGGCGTCTTTGTCTTGCATTCGAAAACACCGCCGAAAGACATGGCACGCCTCGCTGGTCCAGATTTGCTCTGCGCCGCCATTTCATGGAAGGCGCGATACTTCGCCAGCCTAGCCGAGCGGTTGCCAATTGCCAGCGTGTTCGCGGAAGCGGAGGGACCATGGATCAAAATGGTACCGGCGAGAACGGGGGGCCCCTGCCCACTTCAATCCGTTGGAAAACCGTATAGGCAGATCCGATGACGGGGGCGCAGCGCATATCTCCGCTCGAAGCGATCGAAGTCTGCTGGAAGGAAACCTTTCCCGGCCTGGAATTTCTCGCGGATGTGCCTTGGCGCGATACCGGCGCGGATTCACTGAAAAGCACGCTCTTCATGCTCCAGCTGGAAGCGGTGTTGGGCACTCCCGTCCCGCTCGACAATCTCGATCGCGATACCACGCCAAGGCAACTCGCCAGCGCAATTGAACGCCAGCGAGGCAGATCCGAAAGCGACCACAGTTCGTCAAGCACACGACCCGCATTCCTGCTGCCCGGCCTGTTGGGCGACGAGCCGCGCCTTGCCGCCTTTCGCGGCGCGTTTCCTGCCTCGATCACCTTCCAGGTTCTGAAACTGCCGGACATCGAGCGGACCAGCCGGGAGCTTTCCAGCATTCCTCTCACGGCATCGCTGCTGTGCCAGGAAATCGAGCGCCTGCAACCGGAAGGGCCGCTGCGCCTCCTTGGCTATAGCGTAGGCGGCGTCCTTGCCCATGAAGTCGCTGCGCAGCTGATCGCGCGAGGCCGCGAGGTTAGCTTCCTCGGCCTGCTCGATCCGTTCCTGCGGATCCGGGCCAATATGCCGCTGCGCGAGGAGGGACGCGAACCGGGGCCCCTGATTGCGGGAAGCAATCCGCTCAGTTCCGCTACCAGCGGTATCGGCCGGATGGAAAAGCTCGCTTTCGGCCTGCCGTTGCTTCTCGGCAAGCTGGAACGCGCGCGACTGCATCTGGTGAAGGTTGCACCCAATTTGCCGCTCGGCACGCTTTACTGGCGGCGCCAGCGCCTGATCGGTCGCTTGCGCTGGAGAGCGCTGCGCAGATGGCGACCTCAACCGCTCGACATTCCCGCGGTGCTTGTCTCGAGCGACGAGGCCGAAGAGCACTTCGATGTTTCGGAATGGAGCCGGCTATTGCCCCGGTTGGAGCGTGTGCATGTCGGCGGTACGCATCTCGGTCTGTTCGAACCGCGACCGCTCGCCGAAATGATGCCCGTACTTGCGGCAAGGCTCGACCTCGAGCGATGAGCGAAGCGTCCGCCGGTAAGGAAGTAACCAGCGCGGCCTTCTGGTCCTATGCGGGCGCCTTCGCGGAGCGCGGCCTGCGCTTCGCAGTCTTCGTGATCATCGCCCGTTTCGTGGTGCCGGAGGAATTCGGCATCGTCGTGCTGGCGGGCCTCGTCCTCAGCCTGATCCAGGATCTCTCCCAGATCGGCATGGGTGAAGCCCTCGTCCGGCAGAAGGAAGTCGACCGGCTCACCTTCGACAGCGCCTTCTGGGGCTTACTTGGTATCAGCCTGGCGGCAACTGTCCTCTATCTCGCCGGTGTGCTGTTCTTCGTGGACGGGGCGGAACAGCCGCTGCTGCGACAGATATTGCTCGCCATCCTGCCGGCGCTGCCGATCTCGGCGCTGGGCAGCGTGCTTCATGCGCATCTGCTGCGCGATCTGGGCTTCCGCGAACTGACCTTGCGAATTGTCGGAGCCAGCATCGCTTCCGGGATCATCGCCATCCTGCTCGCCCTGGCTGGATGGGGAATTTGGGCTCTCGCCGCCAAGAGCGTCCTGCAAGCGGTGTTCCAGACCGCCCTGCTCTGGTATTTCTGCCCATGGCGTCCGCGGTTTCGCTTTTCCTATGACAGCTTACGGCCGCTGCTGCCCGACAGCCTGCGCCTGCTCGGTTCAAGCGCGCTCAACCAGCTCAATCAGAAGGGTTTCGACTTCGCCGCCGGCCTGCTGCTCGGCGCTGCGGCGCTCGCCATATTGCGGGTTGCCGGGCAGACGATCCTGCTGCTGATCGAATTGACCATCGGGCCGATGACGATGGCGGCCTTTGCCATCCTCGCCCGTTATCCGGACAATCCTGCGGTCGGGCGGAAGACCTTCGCGCTGCTGACGCAATCCACGGCGCTGCTCGTCTATCCGTCCTTCTTCGGCCTTGCCGCGATCAGCGACATATTGTTGCCTTGGCTGTTCGGCGAGCAATGGTCCCAGGCGGCCATCTTCGTGCGGCTTCTGGTCCTGCTGGCTCTGCCCGTTCACCTGCAAATGCTGTTGATGGCGGCCTTCTTCGCCGCAGGCCGCACCGACCGGATGCTTCACTGGCAGCTGGCCATGTCGGCGGCGACCGTCCTCGGTATCGCCATCGGCACGCCGTTCGGGCTGTGGGGCCTCGCCATCGCCACGGTGGCGCATTTCTACCTACTGATCCCGCTCGGCCTGTGGTGGCTGAAACGCGATACCTATTTTCGCATCGGCGAGTTGGCCCGCGCCATTCTGCCAAGTCTGGCCTGCGCCGGGATCATGGCCATCGCCGTCCTCGGCATTCGGCCGCTGGTTGCCCGGACGCTGGACACGCCAATGCAACTGGCGATCCTGGTGTTGGTCGGGGTCGCGCTGTTCGCTCTCGCCGTCCCGTTCATCGCTCCCGAGCTCCTGCGGTCCGGTATCGACACCGCACGGCGCAAGCTCAGGCGAGCATAGCTTCCAGCTTCCTCAGGTCCGGCTTGAAGTTGGCGAGCCGGGGAATGTGCTCGAGAATGTGGATCCGGCCCGGAGTCATGTGATCGGCGGTGGCGACCGCAACCGCACGCCGCAATTCCGCCGCTGTCGGCGCATCGGCCGGGTTATCCGGCACGACATAAGCGACGATCTGCTCGCTCCCGCCCGCGCCCAGCGCGTCCACCACCGCATCGGCGACACCGCCGAAATTGCGCAGGGCACTTTCCACCGCGCCGAGATCGGCCCATTGGCCGTGGATCTTGATCTGCCGGTCCTTCCGCCCGTGATGTTCGAACAGTCCGTCGGGCCGCATGCGAACGAGATCACCCATCGGATAGATATGCTGCCCGGGATCCTGCGGATCGGGCAGGAAGCGCCCCTCTGTCAGCCGCCCCTTTTGCCAGCCGCCCCTGGCCAGCATGCCGCGAACCACCAACTCGCCCACCTCGCCGGGCGCAACCGAACTGCCGTCCTCTCCGAGCAACGCAACCTGCTTGCCGCGCATGAGATAACCGACGGGAACGCGGCCGTTCTCAATCCGGTCTTCGCTGGCATACCAGGTGAATACGAAGCCAGTTTCGCTGGCGCCCAAAGTGATGCTGATGTGGCAGTCGGCCGGCAATTTCGATCGCATCAGCGCCATGTCTTCCGGCAAGGTCGCTTCGCCGTGCAGATCGAGGATGCGCAGCGTGCGCAAGGACTTCTCTATGCCCGGCAGGCCGAACAACATGCGGATATAGGAAGGCACGAAGCTCATGAAGGTAATCCGCTCTTCCTCGATTACCCGCAATGCCTCCATCAGGCCGAGGCGCTTCACATCGATCAGGCGTATCGTGGCCCCCGTTATCAGCGCCATGAACGTATCGCGCGAGCCGCCCGAACTCAGCGAACCGAGAGCCAGTATCTTGTCGTTCTGATTGATGTGAAACGTGTCGATCGCCTGAGACATCGTCACCGCATGCCGGTTCGCGAAGGCCAGACCCTTCGGTCTGCCCGTGCTGCCCGAGGTGAAGATGACGAACATGGGATCGTCCGGGGCGGCCGGACAGTTTATTCGCCCTTCCCCCGTTTCGATCGTCGGATCGATCGCGATACGCGGCAGATCCTCCGGGATGAAGCTGTCATCCACTGTGGCAGTTGCATCTACCAATAGGGCCTGGGCACCGCTTTCCTCGAAGATCGCTCTCTTTCTCTCGACCGGGTGGCTGGCATCAAGCGGCACCAGCGTGCGGCCAACCGCGAAGCAGGCGAGCACGATAATCGGCGCAGCCGCCGTGCTTCCCACGAGCGACGAGACGATCGCGCCCGGAGGCAAAGCCGCATCGATGCGCCGAGCAAGGCCATAAACGCGGTCCAGCACCTGCGAATAGGTCAGCGCAATCTTGCCATCGTAGATCGCCAGCCGGTCCGGATACCGCGCAACCGCTCGCTCGAACGGCTCGATCCCGTGAAATGCCTCCACAGCCTCGGCAATGGGCACATAATCCACGTCTTCCGGGCCGCCGAAATCCATCGACACAGGCCGCTGGGAAATCCAGTCGACCGCAATTTGCTGCGTCGCCGCCATTGTCCCCACCACTATCAGTCTCCCAAGGAAATCGAAGCCGTCAGCAAGATGCTCCGCGGCGCGCCTGCAACATAACTCGGAAGGCCGAAGGAGACGCTGCCCGTGCCGATATCGCGAACATAATGCTGATCGAACAGATTCTCGATATGCGCCTGAAGGCGGAACGGAGAATTGTCGGGCGTGAAACCGATATGCAGGGCCGCCAGCGCATATCCCTTCTGCGAAGCCTCGAACGGCAGCGGTTGCAGGAATGCCCCTGCGAAGGCGGAGAGATCGCCATTGCTGTTGTCGAAATACACGCGCGAATGCCAGGTGAGAGTGGGCGTGAAACTGAGCTGTCCGAAGCCCAGGTCCAGCTCCGCGGCGGTTCCGAGCGACAGGCTGTGATCCGGCGACAGGCGGACATGGTTGCCATCGTAAAGGCCGGAGCCGAACCGCGCATGCGTGTATCCGTAACTCGCGAAAATGGAGAGCTGCCGCGCAATCCGGAACTGCCCCGAGATTTCGAAGCCGAAGGAATTGGCTTTCCCCGCATCTCGCGACACCAATGTTGTGCCTTCGAGTACTTCGGTCTGGAAATGGCGGTAGTCGTAATGGAATGCGGCCGCGTCCAGCTGGAGCGGACCGGCACTGTACTTCGCGCCCAGTTCGATCGAATCCACGACCTCGGCAGTGAGCGCGGTGAAGCGCCCTTCCCCGTCCGGAACGGCCGCCGGCTGCGGAGACAGCACTTCGGGCCGGCGCCCCCTGGCATAGATCGTGTAGAGATTGAGTTCCGGCAGCGCTTCGTAAAGTGCGGAGGCACGCCACGAGAACCCTCCACCATTCAGTCGCGCCTCGTCCGGCCCCGTCTCCTGATAAAGCAGCCCGAAATTCGGCACAGAGTATTCAGCCCCGGCGGGAATATAAGCGGCACCAGGCACCGCCAGCGCCTGCAACAGCGCATCGCGTGCCGCCGCCGGCTGCGCGATCGCGCCGAGGAAACCCGCAAGCACCGAGCGCTGGACTATACTCGCTTCGACGCCGCTGCGCTTGCTCTCATCGGTGTAGCGCAGCCCCAGCTCGATCTTCCATTTCGGCGCAGGCTCGACCAGCACCCCGCCGAACAATTCGCGATATTTGTTGCGCGCAGAGCGGAACACGCTCTCCGAATGGTTGCCCAGCATATTGCCGGCCAAGGCAAGCGCCAGATCGCCATCGAGCGCGAAACCGGTCGCAGATGCAATGCCCTGCAATTGGGCCGCAACGAGCTGCGGCGATGAATAGACGGCTTCCGGCAGCGGCACCGGGTTGCTGCGATCCAGAAAGCCCGTTTGCAGGGCAAGCAGATCACGCTCATCCACCTGCAGCAGGATATCCTGCGATCCCTCTTCATCGGCGACGCTTCCGCCGATGAAGGCGGAAAGCCCCGCCACCGGCTCATAATGCAGTCGCAGATCTGCGGTCCACTGCCGGTTTCGCGTAACCTCACCGGTCGTCGCTGTTTCGAAAGAGAAACCGTCGACGTCGCCGACGAACTGGGTGCGGAACCTGTTCCATGCACCGATCGCCGAAATCCGCCATTTCTCGCCGAGCGGCTGATCGTAAAGCAACGTTGCGCCTTCGAGCTTTCTTTTGCCGCCAAGATCGCCGAGCGCGAAATCAGGTGCAGCGGTCAGATAGGCGGGGCTCGATGGATCGAGGTCGCCGAGCACCGCACCGCTCGCCGGATCGGTCGGAGCGAACACGCCCGATTTGTAGGAAAGGCCGGAAAAACGGTCCCACTGCACATTGCCGATCAGATCGACGCGTCCGCCGCCCGCCAGATCGACATGCGCCGTTCCGCGAAGTGCCCGTGCGCGATTGCCGCCGAGATCCGACCCGCCGGCCAGGTTCTCCACATACCCGTCCCGATTGCGCGCAATGCCAGCTACACGGACGGCCGCCGAGCCGGAAAGCGGCAGGTTGAGCATTCCCTCGCCGAGATAGGCACCCAAATTGCCGCCGCCGATCCTGAGCGAAGCATCGAGATCATTCGGATCGGCCTTGTTCTGGATGATGCTGACTGCGCCGGTCAAAGCGCTGCGACCGAACAGGGTCGACTGCGGGCCCTTCAGCACCTCGACACGCTCGATATCGAACAGCTCGAACATGGCCGATTGGGCCCGCGAGATGTAAACGCCGTCCTGATAGACCGAAACCCGCGGTTCCGCGGTGAGATCCGCCGTGTCGCTGCTGATCCCGCGGATCACGATGCTCGGCGTAGTCGGATATTGGCTCTCGACGTAGAAGCCCGGCACGAAGGGCGCGATTTGCCGCAGGTCATGGAGTTCGGCCCGGGCAAGCTCTTCCTCGGAGAAACTCTGCAGCGAAACGGGTACGTCCTGACGCGCCTCTTCCCGCCCCTGCGCGGTCACGATAATCGGGCCATCCGCTTCAGCCGCCACTTCCTCCGCACCGGCTCTGGTGGAGAGGAGCGCGCAGCCGAGCGCTGCACAGGAGAAGACGGACAGGCGCAAGCTAACCTCGTGACAGTGCAGATTCCGCTCGCCGGAGTAAAACCGTCCATAAAGAGTGACCAGCTAGAACCTCGAAGCGATCTATCTTAGGACGGACAGAGGTTTGAACGGGGGATGTCTTGTACACGGTCGAAGAACTTACCGAGAAGCTGCAGCTTGCTCTGTCCCACAATCCCGTCGGCCGCTCCCTGCTGATCGACCTCGGCGAAGCCGGCGCGATCCGTGCCGAAGGCCTGGTGGTCACGAACGAGCGGCGCGAGGCCGAATGCACGCTGAAAATCAGCAAGGCCAATCTTGACGCGGTGCTCCGCGGCGATGTGGATATGGTCGAGGCCGCCAATGACGGGCGGATCGAAGTCATCGACGATCCCAGCGCCGCCATCGCCATGCAGCCGGTATTGTTCGCGGCCTGGCTGAATAACTGAGACATGGCAGGTTCGGGCATGTCATCGGTGCGGCTGGCGCGGCTCACCGCAGCCATGCAGGCCCTGATCGATAGCGGAGAAATCCCGGGCGCCGTTACATTGGTTCTGCGCCATGGCGAGGAAGCGCATTGCGACGTCCTCGGCACGATCGACGGCGAAGGCACGCCGATGCGCCGCGATGCGCTTTGGCGGCTGGGCTCGATGACCAAGGTCATCACCAGCATTGCCGCCCTTATCCTTATGGAAGAGGGCAGACTGCGCCTGTCCGATCGCATCGACCGGTGGCTGCCGGAATTGCAGGGCCAATGCATGCTGCAGAAGCCCAACGGACCGCTGGACGAGATTTCTGCGCCGATCCGGCCCATCACTGTCGAAGACCTGCTCACCCACCGCGCTGGCTTTGCAAGTTATGCCCTTCCGCAGGGCCCCGCCGCGCGGCAGGCGCAAGCGCTGATGGCGGGTTCCTCGATGCGGCCAGATATCGGCGTCGACGAATGGCTCCGGCAACTGGCCGAAATTCCCCTGATTCACCAGCCGGGCGAGCGCATGGTGATGGGCTTTTCGAGCGACGTGCTTGCCATCCTGATCCAGCGTGTCGCGGGAATGCCGTTCGACGACTTCCTCAAGCAGCGCATCTTCGGCCCACTCGGCATGGCCGACACTGGCTTTTGGGTTGAGGAGGAGCGGATCGACAGGCTCGGCCCGGCTTTCTCGATCAACTGGCTCTCCGGGCAACGTTCGATCCAGGACCCGGCAGCGGGCGGCTATTTTAGCAAGCCGCCGGTACATCCGTCAGGCGGCGGAGGCCTGGTCTCGACCGCAGACGATTTCGCGCGATTGGGCATAATGCTGCTCAATAATGGGCGCTGGGGCGAAGAACGGCTTCTCTCGCGCAAGACGGTGGAACTGATGACCACCAATTTCCTCACCGCCGAGCAACGCGCGCAGCCTTATTTCGGCTATCCCTATTGGCGTGATCGAGGCTTCGGCCTCGGCGTCTTCATCACGGACGACATAGCCGCACGCGGCGCCCCGGTCTCGCCCGGCCAATATGGCTGGCGCGGCGCATTCGGGACATACTGGTTCAATGACCCCGGCGAGGAGCTGGTCGCCGTTCTGATGCTAGGCGTGTCCTGGCCCGCGGTAATCCCCCAACCGCTCGCCGACTTCGAAACCCTCGTATATCAGGCAATTGACGACTGATTGAACGAGTTCGAGCCCTCTTCACTGCCGCCAGATGCCAGTATTTGAATTAGAAGCGGACAAGGGCGGCATGCAGCGCTAACTGGCTATGCTTTGCCGGTCGCTTCGAGCGAGTTCGGCAACTCGGAAGCCAATCGGCTTCACGTAATCCGTAGAAGCAAAACGCTCGGTATTAGTCCTCGGCGGCGTAGCTCCCAAACACTGGCGAATCCTCGACGGGGAAGGAGTCCGCCTCGGTGCACGCTTTCGGTCATGCGCATGGACACGCCGGCGACGCTGCCGGCCCAGCACGAATTCTTCTCCGCTTGGGCTGAACTGATCGACGATCCCACATTTCCGCGGATCATTCATGCCGTTGCTGGATTGGTCCGATGAAACCTCCATTCGGCCCATGACAGGAGCGATCGTCCATGACTGAGCGCGAGTTTCTCAGCGTTTCCCGGCGGG
>Ga0207828_100046_pt1 | contig 228278 bp, 208 predicted proteins | sample TtaePargueraPR_11_FD_187276 | JGI IMG/M metagenome (GOLD analysis project Ga0207828, IMG submission 187276) | Aerobic enrichment media microbial communities from Bioluminiscent Bay, La Parguera, Puerto Rico - Tt and P2 (3) (SPAdes) | ecosystem: Environmental > Aquatic > Marine > Unclassified ...
ATTTCACGGTAATATTTGAGGAGATCGTCACTGCTCGCCTGATTGTCGGCGCGCGTCGTGCCGCGTTTGCGTTTTGGTGTGGTCGCCATGTTTCCTCCCGGTGGATGGCTATCGCTTAAGCATCATGTATGAGTGCTTAATTCGGTACTGGACCACCGAAATGACTACCTAAAACCACGTGCAGAGGCAAGCAATCTAACCACCATTAAACTGTTGTTTTGCAACGCACAATCACAAATAAACCTGATATTGGTTAATTCATGATTTTTGGCAGATATACATAATTTCAGCATTTCCAGTGACTTGAGGAACCGGCTTCATCCCCGTTCATTCCAGCAGGTCACAAATGCTATGCTTTCCTGAAAAGAATATCACAGATCCGACACGTTTATTTCGCAACCGCCAGAAGACACAGGGGGTTGCATCTGTTTTATCTCAAGCTACCAAAAGGCAATATTGAACCAAAAGGCAGTTGAAACAACGTCATAACGCGAACAGAACATTTTGCCAGAAACAATTTCGACGCGAATACGGGCAATGATAAAGCCAAAAGCCGACGCCATGACATTTAGCGCCGACTGCTTTGTCTGCAAAAATGAAACTGGATTCTAAACCGCCTGCCCTGTTGCCGCTTACTGGCTGGCAGCGATGGTATCGTCCACAGGATAACCATTGTGATGGAAGATAATCAGATCATCCGGATGGGCCGCATTCAGCATCGCACGTGCCCGTTCATCCAGAAGATCCGGATCAAGATGCTTGGGGCGCATCGCGATAACGCGCTGTTCCAGATGCTTTCGTTTTTCCGTGATTTCATCGCGTACTTTGGCAATCTCGGCAACGCGGTCCTGCATCGACCAGTAAGCCAGCAATCCACGGTTCCCTTCCACACTGTGGAAGATGAAATAGACCATGATGGTAAATGCAATAACCGGTGCAATTGCCTGACCAAGTCGGCGAATAACCGGTGATGTTGACGACATTTACCCCTGCCCCGTGCGTGCGAGAAAAGAATCAACAGGAAACCTACCATTCCGAACCTGGAATGGAAAAACTGCGTGCGTTATTTCCCTTTGATCACAAAGGCATAAATATCGCCGCAATAAAAATCCCCGCAAAATTACGCTTAAAGCTAATCACAATAGAGTAAAAATAAGCTTAAAACAGCGGCGCTATTATACTGTCACTACGCTCAATTAGCTGATCCTGAACAACAAAAAGCCGCCCTGCCATTGCAGGACGACTTTCAGTATCAACCCGGTTTTCAACCCTTATTTCAGGATGGAGCGGCCCGGATAATAGGCGCCGGTTCCCAGCATCTCTTCGATGCGGATCAGCTGGTTGTATTTCGCCAGACGATCAGAACGCGACAGCGAACCGGTTTTGATCTGGCCGCAATTGGTTGCAACCGCGAGATCGGCAATGGTCGAATCTTCGGTCTCGCCCGAACGGTGCGACATGACGGCAGTATAGCCGGCACGGTGCGCCATTTCGACGGCTTCAAGCGTTTCGGTCAGCGAACCGATCTGGTTAACCTTCACAAGGATGGAGTTGCCAACGCCCTTCTTGATGCCATCAGCAAGACGTTTCGGATTGGTCACGAACAGATCGTCGCCAACCAGCTGGACCTTGTTGCCGATTTCCGACGTCAAGGCCGCCCAACCGTCCCAGTCATCTTCAGACATCCCGTCTTCGATCGAGAAGATCGGATACTTGCTGACCAGATCGGCCCAGTATTTGACCATGCCGTCGGCATCAAGGGTCTTGTTTTCGCCGGCCAGAACGTATTTGCCGCCTTTATAGAATTCGGTCGATGCCGCATCAAGGGCAAGAACAACGTCTTCTTCCGGGCGATAACCGGCAGCTTCGATTGATTTCATGATGTAGCTGATGGCTTCTTCGCTCGAGCCGATATTCGGGGCAAAACCACCTTCATCACCAACAGACGTGCTCAGACCATCGGCCGAAAGCGCCTTTTTCAGGTTATGGAAGATTTCCGCCCCCATGCGGATCGCATCCGAACCGGTTTCTGCCGAAACCGGCATCACCATGAATTCCTGAACGTCAATTGCGTTGTCGGCATGTTCGCCGCCATTGATGATATTCATCATCGGTACCGGCAGGGTGCGGGCAAAAGCACCACCAACATAACGATAAAGCGGAAGGCCCGCTTCTTCTGCAGCCGCCTTTGCAACCGCCAGCGACACACCAAGAATGGCATTCGCGCCAAGGCGGCCCTTGTTCGGCGTACCATCAAGATCGATCATGACACTGTCGACTTCGACCTGGTCTTCGGCATCCATACCGGCCAGGGCTTCGAAAATCTCGCCATTGACGGCGGCAACCGCTTTGGTCACGCCCTTGCCAAGATAACGGTCTTCCTTGTCACGCAGCTCGACGGCTTCATGCGCACCGGTGGATGCACCCGACGGAACGGCTGCACGACCAAAGGCGCCACTTTCCAGGGTTACATCAACTTCGACAGTCGGGTTGCCTCGGCTATCGAGGATTTCGCGGCCGCGGATATCAATAATAGCGGTCATGACGGAAACATTCTCCTCACTGAGATTATCTGCACCCCTGCGGGGTGCTTTGGTTACAGCATAAAAGAAATGCCGCCATCATCTCTGATGGCGGCATTTGCATATCAATCGTTAAACATGTCCAGACGAACCGGATTGGCTTTTGCCACTTTGTCCAGTTCCATCAAAACCGACAGAACTTCGGGAAGCTTGTTTAACGGAATCTGGTTCGGGCCATCGCTGATGGCCGCATCCGGGTTATCGTGGGTTTCGATAAACAAGGCTGCAACACCGACGGATACAGCCGCACGCGCCAATACCGGCGCAAATTCGCGCTGACCGCCCGACGTTGTCCCCTGTCCACCCGGTTGCTGAACAGAATGGGTCGCATCAAATACGACCGGATAGCCCTGACGGGCCATGGTGGGAAGTCCACGGAAATCGGTTACCAGCGTGTTATAGCCAAAGCTGGTCCCACGATCACAAAGCATGATGTTTTCATTGCCGGTCGATGCAATGTTGTTGGCAACATTGGCCATGTCCCAGGGTGCCAGGAACTGGCCCTTTTTGACATTGACGGCACGTCCGGTTTTACCCGCTGCCTGCAAAAGATCGGCCTGACGGCACAGGAATGCCGGAATCTGAAGGATGTCGGCAACCTCGGCAACCGCGGCACACTGATCAGGCAGGTGAACGTCGGTAACAATCGGAAGGCCGGTCTTTTCCTTGACCTCTGCCAGAATGTCGAGCCCTTCGACCAGACCAACCCCACGCCTGGATGTGCTGCTGGTGCGGTTCGCCTTGTCAAACGAGCTTTTGTAAACAAGCCCGATCCCCATCCCTTCGGACAATTCCTTCAGGGCCGCGGACATTTCCAGTGCATGCTGACGGCTTTCGATCGCGCATGGCCCTGCCAGCAAGGCAAAAGGCTTGTCATTGGCGAATTCGATCTTGCCGACTTTGACAGTTTTGATTTCCGTCATTTTGCAGTCTTTCATTCAGGCTGTTTGATCAAACCAGACGGCTGCGCTCTTTGGCGGCCTTGATATAGGACACAAACAGCGGATGCGGATCAAGCGGACGCGAACGCAGTTCCGGGTGGAACTGAACCCCGATGAACCACGGGTGATTCGGGTATTCGACGATTTCCGGCAAACGTCCATCCGGAGACAGGCCCGAGAATTTAAGACCTTTTTCCTCAAGCTGCCCCATGAAGTTTACGTTAACTTCATAACGATGGCGATGGCGCTCAAGAACGGTCTCACTGCCATAGATGTCGCGTGCACGCGATCCGTCAACCAGTTTGCACTCGTAATTGCCAAGGCGCATGGTGCCGCCAAGATCATCCTCATCCGAACGACGCTCGACAGAACCGCCGTCTTTGGCCCATTCGGTCATCAGACCGACAAGCGGGGTTTTCGTCGGACCGAATTCCGATGACGATGCATCCTTGAGACCCGCAAGATTGCGTGCAGCTTCAAGAACCGCCATCTGCATACCAAAGCAGATGCCGAAATACGGTACCTTGTTTTCCCGTGCATAGCGCGCAGCGGCAATCTTGCCTTCCGTGCCACGCTCGCCAAATCCGCCCGGCACCAGGATCGCATCCAGTTTGGACAGGATTTCGCTAACATCGCCTTCTTTTTCAAGCGCGTCAGACGCAATCCATTCCAGTTTGACATGGACCTTGTTGGCGATACCGCCATGGGTCAGTGCTTCGGTAAGCGACTTATAGGCATCGGGCAGCTGAATGTATTTGCCAACGATCCCGATGGTGACCTCACCTTCCGGGTTACGGATGATGTTGCAGATTTCTTCCCACGGACGCAGATCCGGGTCCTGTGCCTGCAGGCCAAAGTGATGAAGCACTTCGTTATCAAGACCATACTGGTGGTAGCTGATCGGCACCTGATAGATGTTGTCAACGTCGTAGGCCGGAATAACGGCCGCTTCGCGGACGTTACAGAAACGCGCAATTTTGCGGCGCTCATTGACCGGGATTTCACGGTCACAACGGCACAACAGGATATCAGGCTGGATACCGACACTTTGCAGTTCCTTGACGGAATGCTGGGTCGGTTTGGTCTTGAGCTCGCCCGCCGATGAAATATACGGCACGAGTGTCAGATGCATGAACAGCGTGCGGCCATCGCCAAGCTCGTTGCCCATCTGGCGGATTGCTTCAAGGAAAGGCAGGCTTTCGATATCGCCAACCGTACCGCCGATCTCGACAAGGACAAAATCCTCGGTCGCATCGGACTGGACGAATTCCTTGATGGCATCCGTGATGTGCGGGATCACCTGAACGGTCCCGCCCAGATAATCACCGCGACGTTCACGCGCAATCACGCTGGAATAGATGCGACCGGTGGTCACGTTGTCGGAACGACGCGACGAAACACCGGTAAAACGTTCATAGTGACCAAGATCAAGGTCGGTCTCGGCCCCGTCTTCGGTCACATAGCATTCGCCATGCTGATACGGGCTCATGGTGCCCGGATCGACGTTGATATACGGATCAAGCTTGCGCAGGCGAACAGTGAAACCACGTGCCTGAAGCGAGGCACCCAAAGCAGCAGACGCCAGGCCCTTGCCCAGCGAGGAAACAACGCCACCGGTGATAAAGATATAACGGGTCATGTCTTTGCCTCATCTCAAAGCAAAACGCCGCAGTTCGATGCCGCTCAGTGCATCACGAACCGGGGAATACAACAATCAAAAATTGAGGCGGCAAGTTTGCCGCCTCTGGTCGTCGGTTAATTTTTTAGCGGGTCGGAGCCGCCGGTCCGGTATCCTCGGCGGGCTGTTGTTCAGCTGCCGGGGCCGGTGCCTGGTCCAGTATGGATGTCGGCCGGGTATGAGTGTTGGACAACAATGCCAGGGCGAGGCTTGTGATCATGAATGCCCCGGCAAGAATCGCGGTGGTACGTGTAAGAAGGTTTGCTGCGCTGCGCGAGCTCATGACGCCGAAGTTACCGCCGCCGCCACCGCCGCTTCCGCCGATACCAAGCCCACCGCCCTCGCTGCGCTGTACGAGAATGACGGCAATCATGCCAAGCGCAAGAAGAAGGTGAATTACCAGAATGACAGTTTGCATGGTCTCGAAACTCTTGTCCTAACTTCCGATCCGAACATGATTATGGCCGGATCGGGCAAAAATTTGATGCGTATTTAACGTGTTTTATGACAGTTGGCTAGGCGCAACTTTCAATAATTTGCCAAAAATCGTCAACCTTGAGGCTCGCCCCGCCAACCAGTGCACCATCAACATCAGGTACAGCCAGCAATTCAGCCGCATTGGACGGCTTTACCGACCCACCATACAGAATTCTGAACTTGTCGCCATCGTCAAATCGTGCCGTCAGCTCTGCACGAATTGCAGCATGGACTTCTGCAACTTCATCAACGCTTGCCGTGCGACCGGTGCCAATTGCCCAGACAGGCTCATAGGCAATCACGGTATTTTCCGGCGTCGCATCATCGGGGACCGAGACCGCAATCTGGCCATTGACCACCGCAAGCGTCGCACCAAGGTCGCGCTCCTGCTCGGTTTCGCCGACACAGACAACCGCAATCAGGCCGGCATCATGGGCCGCCATTGTTTTCTGACGGATCACGGTCGAACTTTCGCCGTGATCCGCGCGACGTTCTGAATGCCCGACAAGAACATAACTTGCGCCGATATCGGCCAGCATAGGCGCGGCGATATCGCCGGTATGCGCGCCCGAAACGGCAACATGGCAATCCTGTCCGCCAACCTTGACCGCGCTGCCATTCGTCACACCGGCAACATCCGAAATCAGGGTTGCCGGCGGACAGACCAGAATATCACATGCCAGATCACCCTTGGCTTTCGCGCGATCAGACAGCCCCCGCGCAAGTGCAAGCCCGTCGGTACGCAGGCAGTTCATTTTCCAGTTTCCGGCGATCAGGGGACGGCGCTGTGACATATGTTTATCTACCTCTTGCTGCGACGGGTTGTGGATCGGTATGGCTTTACCATGTGGGAGCCGATCCGACACGTATTGTTACAAACACGGCTCGACGCGGGTTTTAACACGCGACTTTGCCCCGGCCAAGCCCCGGAAAACACTGTCAACCGAACTTCGGGCACGGTCAATGCAATCGGATGTTGCCGCCCTTACCTCTCGCCATTAAGATGCGCGGCAATTGCGACGGGATTTTATAATATTCCGGCACACAAAAGAAACGCTGCCAATGCAATGTCACCTGCATTGTCATTGGCACCAAACCACGAATTGTTAGGCTTATCATATGCTTGCTGGCATTCGCTCTTTTTCGAAATCAATCTTCGCCAAGATCATTCTTGGTGTGATCGCAATCAGCTTCGTCGGATGGGGCCTGAATGCGTCGATGCTCAACCTTGGCACCTCACGCCAGGTTGCTGAAATCGGCAGCCAAAACATCAGTCCCGCCGAACTGGATCGCGCCTTCCAGCGCAGCATCCAGAATATGCGCAGCGTTTTCGGTCCCAATTTCGACCGTCAGCAAGCCATCCAGATGGGCCTTTTGAACAATACGGTTCAAAATCTGGTCTCCCAGAAAATCCTGCGTGAAAACGCCAAGGAAATGGGAATTGGCATCAGCAACGAAAAAGTCCGCGATACGATTTTTGCGTCTCCCGGCTTCCAGAACGAAACCACCGGCCAGTTTGACCGCGAACGTTTCCTTCAGGCGCTGTATTCCAGCGGATATACCGAACCGGAATTCATCGAAGGCGTGCGTGGTGACATGATGGGCCAGCAGGTTGTTGGAAGCCTTGCTGGTGCGGTCAATGCACCAGACGTCATGGCGCAGCAGATTGCCGCCTATCGCAACGAACAGCGCAGCGGCAGCTTCTTTGCCCTGAATGCATCGCAGTTCGACAATATCGAAACGCCCGATGACGCGGCCCTTCGTAAATATCACGAAGAAAATGCCCCGCAATTCACCGCGCCCGAAAGCCGCAATGTGACTCTGGTCACCCTTTCGGCTGCCGATCTCGCGGCGAACATGGATGTCACCGACGACGAAATCAACGAGGCATACAACCATCGCCTGCCGGAATTCCAGACACCGGAAAAACGCGTGGTCGAACAGATCCTGTTTGCTCCCAATGAAAAGGAAAGCGCACAGGAAGCCTACAAGGCCCTTCAGAACGGTGCCGATTTCATGACGGTCGCGACCGAGGATGCCGGCATGGACCCGTCGATTGTGAAGCTTGGTGAATTCACCGCCGACAACATCCTGCCCGATCTGCGCGATGCGACCTTTGGTCTTGAAGAAGGCGCGTTTTCCGAACCGGTCGAAACCGCCCTTGGCTGGCACATCATTCGCGTGACCGCCATTACGCCGGAACGGACCGAAACCCTTGATCAGGTTCGCGATGATGTCGAAGAAGGCGTCAAGCAGTTCAAGGCAGAAGACGCAATCTATGACCTTGCCGCCAGACTTGACGATGAACTGGGTGCCGGTACCCCGCTTGAAGAAGCCGCAAATGCGGTTGGCGCAAAGACCTATAAGCTGAACGATGTTGTTCGTGGCGAAGGCCTTGATGCCGACATCGCCGACAGTGCTGAAATCAACGCCATGATTTTCGAACTCGACAAGGGCGAGGACAGCTTCCTTGAAGAAACCTCGACCGGTGTTCGTTACGTTGCGCGCGTTGATGAAGTAGCCCCTGCCGCGCTGCGTCCGTTCGAAGAAGTTCGTGACGACGTCGTCGCTGCTTGGAAAGCCGATGAACGCAATCGCCTGATGCTTGAAAAAGCTGATCAGCTTGCCGCATCAATCAATGACCAGAATGCCGATATCGCATCACTCGCAACCAGCGATAATGTCGAAATCACAGAAAGCGGTCTGACCAAACGTACCGGTCAGGGCCTTGCAGACGGTGTCAGCCCGGCTGTTGCTGCCGCCCTCTTCACCCTTGACGAAGGCAAGGCAAAGGCAATTCAGTCCGGTGAAAATGTTCTGGTTCTGAAGCTTGACGAGATCAAGGCCGCCACCATTGCCGAAGGCGATGCTGACCCGGTCGTGACCGAACTGAAACAGGCCCTGAACGAAGACATTCTTGCGCAGTATCTCGATTATCTGCAGGACGAGATTTCGGTCAGCGTCAATAACAGCGTGATCAACGGTCTTTATCCGCAAACCGCGGCAAACTGATCCCGATCCGGAATGGGGCGGCCTTTCATCGGGCCGCCCTTTTTCGTTAAACTCCGCCCTATCCGACATCGCCCACCCAAATCGACCAAAATTGGACAGACCATGGAAATCAAACCGGATTTCAACAGTTTCAAGCAGAACTACAATAATGGCATTTCACAGGTTCTTTGGACCTCGCTTACCGCGGATCTGGATACACCGGTCTCGGCGTTTCTCAAGATCGCCGAAGGCATGCCCAATACCTATCTGCTTGAATCTGTCGAAGGTGGTGCCGTTCGTGGACGCTATTCATTCCTTGGCCTGCGACCCGACCTGATCTGGCGGTGCTTTGGCCAGAAGGCCGAACTGAACCGTCGCGCCCTTGCCGATGCCGACGCGTTCGAAGCCGAACCCGATGCCCCGCTTGAAAGCCTGAAAAAGCTGATCGCTGAAAGCCACATCGCCCTGCCCGACAACCTGCCCCCCATGAGTGCCGGTCTTGTCGGCTATATGGGCTATGACACGGTTCGTCTGATGGAAAAGCTGCCCGACAGCAATCCGGATGAACTGGGCGTCCCCGACGGCATCTTTATCCGCCCGACGGTGACGGCAAGCTTCGATACCATCGCTGATACCGTCACCGTGGTAACACCGGTCCGCCCCGAAAACGGGATTGATGCCGATGCGGCCTATGATCTTGCCTGCGCGCGCCTGAACGATGTCGTACAGCAGTTCCAGCGCAACCTGTTTCTGGATCGCCGGTCCAAATCGGTTCCCGCTACCCTGCCCGATCCAAAGGTCAGCGTCGATGAGGCCGGTTTCCATAAAATGGTCGATCAGGCCAAGGAATATATCCGTGCGGGCGATATCTTTCAGGTCGTCCTCTCACAACGCTACACGCTGCCCTATCATCTGCCGCCTTTCGCGTTTTACCGTGCGCTTCGCCGGATCAATCCATCGCCCTTCATGTTCTATCTGGATATCGGCGGGTTTCAGGTTGTCGGTGCCAGCCCGGAAATCCTTGTGCGTCTGCGCGACGGCGAAGTCACCATTCGCCCGATTGCCGGAACGCGTCGGCGCGGCCACACGCCCGAAGACGACAAGGTCATGGCTCAGGACCTGCTTGATGATCCCAAAGAACGTTCGGAACATCTGATGCTGCTTGACCTCGGGCGTAACGATGTTGGTCGTGTGTCGAAGCCCGGTACCGTGCGCGTCACAGACCGCGAAACCATCGAATATTATTCCCATGTCATGCATATCGTCTCCAACGTTGTCGGTCAGATCGACGAAAAATATGACGCGATGGACGCGCTCAAGGCCGGTTTCCCTGCCGGGACGGTTTCGGGCGCACCCAAAGTCCGCGCCATGGAAATTATTGATGAACTGGAATCGGTCCGGCGCGGCATTTATGCCGGCTGTATCGGCTATATCTCGGCCGATGGATCGATGGATACCTGCATCGCGCTTCGTACTGCCGTTATCAAGGACGAACAGATCCATATTCAGGCCGGTGCCGGGATTGTCGTCGATAGCAAACCGGAACTTGAACACAAGGAATGCCAGAACAAGGCAGGCGCTCTGATGGCCGCCGCCCGCGAAGCCCATCGCTTCGCCTGATGTCGCGCATGTCCGACGCAATAGAAAAGGCCCGCATCATCTGATCTGCGGGCCTTTTCTTTGATCAATCGATGATCAGGCAGGCGGTGATCAACCTGTCGCACTCGGGCTTGTTCGCCGCAGGATGTCGGTCACCGGCACCAGAACAAATCCCTTCGCCTGAATGGCGGGAATCCATTTATGCAGGGCTTCAAGCGTCAAATCGCGCGGATGGCCAATCGCAATCGCAAATCCCTGATTGACAGCAACCTTTTCGATCCGTGCCAGCATTTCAGCGATCTTTGTGGCATCATCGGCGTCGTCAATGAACACGTCCCGTTCAAGCGCCGGAACATCATACTGGCGCGCCATCGAAAATCCGACCGACTTCGCACTGGTTTTGGAATCCAGGAACAAAAGCCCGCGTGCTTTCATCACCTCCATCACCACCTGCATGCGTTCCGGGTCGGATGTGAACTTGCTGCCCATATGATTGTTCACCCCGACATAACCGTCAAACTGGTCAAGCATCCATGTAATCTCGTGAAGGATCTTTTCCCGGTCATAGCTGGCCAGCAAGGCGTGTGGCCCCGGGTCAACAGACGCAGAAGACGGCTCCATCGGCATATGAAGCATGACTTCATGACCACGTGCCCGCGCATCCCGCACCTGACGCTGAAGGTCACGCGCATACGGCAAATAGGAAATCGTCACCGGCCCTGGCAATTCGGTCGTGCGTGCAGTACGCGGCTGATCAAGACCAGCATCATCGATTACAATCGCAATAACCGGTGCGGTTCCCGTTTCCGGGCTAAGGGCTGCAAATTTCTGCCATGGCGGCGGCCCGTCATTATATTCACCGCCCCCGATGTTACCTGTATTCGGCGGCGCTACAGGATCAGGTGACCGCGTTTCCGGTGTCTTTTCCGGTTCGGTCACCGGTGCGGGCTTTTCGCCCGGTGTCCGTTCACCGACCATATATCCGGTCCGGTCGCGATTACCGTTGCTTTCGCTAAAATCATAATTGCGGCTTTCCGGCACGGGGGCCGGTTCGGGCGTATATTCGGGTTCGGCTTTCGTCACGCGTTCGCCAAGATCACGCGACGCGCGATCAAGCTCAAGCATGCTGCCTGCGGCAATAAACGCAGAAATGGTCCCCGCAACAATTGCACCGCCCAGCATCAGACGGCCAATGCCGCCCGATTTCTTCTTCGGTGCAGCCTTGCCACGGCCTCTTTTTCGCGGTGCCGCTTTTTTCTTTTTGGCGGGTTGTGCCCGGCGTGCCACGCTTTGGTCTCCAGTCTCGTTTGCTGGGTCGTGTTACCCATATGGTGATTATATACCGATTATGTCGGCTTGTGTTCGGAAGCTTTTATACCCGATCCGGTTAGCACCCTGTTAAAGCCACAACCAAAGGCCCGAACAAAGGCTGGGAAAATGGTTTTTGCAATCGCTTGACGTAGCGGTAATGCCGTTTATTCTCTGCGCGATCTGATATTCACAGCCCGGCGCCACGATGTATCTCCTCATCGATAATTACGACAGCTTCACATTCAATTTGTGGCACTATCTGCGCGAACTCGGCCCCGAGGTCGAAGTACGCCGCAATGACGAAATTTCCGTCGATGATGCGCTGGCTTTAAAGCCCGAAGGCATCGTGATCTCGCCCGGTCCATGCGACCCGGATCGTGCGGGTATCTGTCTTGACCTGATCAAGGCATCTGCGGGCAAGGTCAAACTGCTTGGCGTCTGCCTTGGCCATCAGGCGATCGGTCAGGCCTTCGGCGGCAATGTCGTTCGCGCGCCGGAATGCATGCATGGCAAGACCGATGCAATGGTTCATGATGGCAAAAGTGTTTTCAACGGCCTGCCAAGTCCGTTTGAAGCCACACGTTACCATTCATTGGTTGTTGATCGCGATACGTTGCCTGATTGCCTTGAAATCACGGCGGAAAACAGGGATGGTCTGATCATGGGGCTGCGTCACAAACAACATCAGATCCACGGGGTCCAGTTCCACCCCGAAAGCATCGCATCCGAACATGGCCATGCCCTTTTGAAGAATTTTATAGACTTCCCCGGCGCATGAAACCGCACCGGACCGCTAACCGAGGAAACCCGCATGTCGACTGAATATGACCTGAAGCCAATCCTGGCCAAAGTCGCAAATGGCGAAAAACTGAACGAGGAACAGGCCGAACAGGCCTTCGACGTTCTGATGTCCGGTCAGGCAACGCCGTCGCAGATGGGGGCTTTCCTTATGGCGCTGCGGCTGCGCGGGGAAACGGTCGATGAAATCACCGGGGCGGCGCGCGTCATGCGTTCCAAGGCGACCGGCATTGTCGCCCCGCCCAATGCGGTGGATACCTGCGGCACGGGTGGCGATGGTAGCGGCACCTTCAATATCTCGACCGGGGCGGCAATCGTTGCGGCGGCCTGCGGTGCCATCGTTGCCAAGCACGGCAACCGCGCGGCATCGTCAAAATCGGGATCGGCCGATGTCCTGCTGGCGCTTGGCGTCAATCTTGATGCCGATATGGCGCTTCTCGAAAAGGCGCTAAAGGAAATCAATCTGTGCTTCATGATGGCAACGCGCCATCACTCGGCGGTGCGTCACGTGATGCCGACCCGCGTTGAAATGGGTACGCGCACGATCTTTAACCTTCTGGGACCGCTGGCCAACCCGGCCAAAACCAAACGCCAGGTCATGGGCGTTTTCGCCCGTGAATGGGTTGAACCGATTGCCAATGTGCTGAACCGCCTGGGTTCGGAACATGCGTGGGTTGTCTATGGTCATAGCGGCCTTGACGAAATTTCGACAACCGGTCCGACTTTTGTCGCCGAAGTCAAAAACGGCAAGGTCACGACCTTTGAAATCAATCCCGAAGATTACGGTCTTGAAATCGTGACCCTTGATGCGCTTAAAGGGGGCGATGCCCAGACCAACGCGCAGGCCATTCTTGATCTTCTTGCCGGTAAAAAAAGTGCCTATCGCGATATCGTTCTGCTGAATGCCGCGGCCGCACTTGTCGTTACCGACATCGCAACTGATCTTGCCGATGGCATCGCAAAGGCACGGGTTGCCATCGATTCCGGCAAAGCCGCAGAAACCCTGCAGGCACTTGTCCGCATTTCCAATCAGGGGACCGCAGCGTGAGCGACGTACTTGAACGCATCTGTAACGACAAACGCGATCATATTGCTGCCTGCAAGGCGCGCAAATCGCTTGCCGACCTCGAAGCAACCGCCAAATCGCAATCCGCCCCACGCGGCTTTATCAAGGCGCTTGAAACATCGGTTGCGGACGGTCGTTACGGCCTGATTGCCGAAATTAAAAAGGCCTCCCCGTCCAAGGGCCTGATCCGACCGGATTTCAATCCGCCTGTTCTGGCACAGGCATATAAAGCTGGCGGTGCAAGCTGCCTGTCGGTTCTGACCGACATACCCTATTTCCAGGGCGATGACAGCTATCTGATCGCGGCGCGCAGTGCGGTTGACCTGCCGGTCTTGCGCAAGGATTTCATGCTTGATCCCTATCAGGTGACCGAAGCCCGGGCGTTGGGTGCCGATTGCATCCTTCTTATCATGGCCGCCCTCGAGGATGCCCAAGCGGCCGAGCTTGAAGACGCCGCACACAGCCTTGGCATGGATGTCCTGATCGAGGTGCATAACGCACCGGAACTCGAACGTGCCCTGAAACTGAAATCAAGGCTGCTTGGCGTGAACAATCGCAATCTGAAAACGCTGGAAGTCTCCCTGACCACGACCGAAGAACTCGCTGGCATGGTTGATGACAGCCGGATGCTGGTCGCCGAAAGCGGCCTGTTCACCCATGATGACCTCGACCGCATGGCAAAGGTCGGTGCGCAATGCTTCCTGATCGGCGAAAGCCTGATGCGTCAGGACGACGTCACCGCCGCCACCCGTAATATCCTTGGCCTCGCGGCCTAGAAACGGTAACCGGTCCGGCTGATTGATCTTTCACTTGGCCGGGCCATTTATCGGATCAATATGCGTAAACACCCAATAACGATGGTTTATTGCCAACATGCCTTGCCCCTTTGGGGGCACGCGTGCGCCCAGCATGTCGTTGCCTTCAAGGTCGTCAAATCGCGAAAAGACAAAACAGAAAGTCGACGTCAGACATAACTTATCTCGGTCTTGATAGTCACCTGCACTAAACGGCTCCCAATAAGCCTCACCTGACCACGATCTGGCACCTCGTCCACGGATCAGTACTTTGTTTTCAGCGGTTAGTTCCGCCCGAAATTGCCACCCGCTCAACGGATTTACAAACGTGAAGGCTTTATCAACGAGCGCAGCCTCGACTTCCTCGCGACCAAGTTTCGCATAGCCTGGTGGCAGGTATGTTGGATCCTGAGCTTCCTTCTCAAGGTAATTTATACCAATCTCACGGATACGTGCGACGTCATCTTCCTCAAGAATCCTCTCGGGCGTATGCTGAATTCCACAGGCCTGAAGCAGGACAAAAGTTCCCCCAAAAAGCAATTTCATGTATTTGTTCATCGGCCTGACCATCTTATGAATATAAAATATTTAAGTGTATTTTCGGACTAACATACAACTTTAAGATCAACAAGGTAGCATCATGGCAGACAAACTTTCGCATATCGACGCCGCTGGTAATGCCGTCATGGTCGATATTTCGGCCAAGACCGATACCGCGCGCATCGCCATCGCAAAGGGCCGTGTCCTGATGTCGGCGGAAACGGCCCGGCTGATTGCCGAACGCGGCCATAAAAAGGGCGACGTTCTTGGCATCGCCCAGCTTGCCGGGATCATGGGGGCCAAGAAAACCCCCGACCTGATACCGCTATGCCATCCCCTGCCTCTGACCTCGGTCGAAGTCACCTTGGAACTGGCAACCGATACCGACGCGGTCGATATCGTCGCGACCTGCAAGACCACAGGCAAAACCGGCGTCGAAATGGAAGCCCTGACCGCCGTTTCCATTACCGCACTGACCGTATTTGACATGTGCAAGGCGGTCGATAAAGCCATGCGGATTACCGATATCCGCGTCGTCCATAAGGAAGGCGGAAAATCGGGTCTTTTCACCGCCGACTGACCCCCGAAAGTACCGGAATTTCGTTTCTTGACCGAAAGAATGCCCTTAAACAGCGATTTTTCGGGTTGTGGTGCTTGACGAACCGCAAGAACCAAAGTAGAACATTCATGTATTCGGTTTGTTCTTATTACTGGTTCGGGAAAAATCATGCTGACGCGCAAGCAATACGAATTGCTGGTCTATATCGATAATTACCTTCGCGATCATGGCATCTCGCCCTCCTTTGACGAGATGAAAGAAGCCCTGAACCTTAAATCCAAATCCGGTATTCATCGCCTGATTACCGGGCTTGAGGAACGAGGTTTCATCCGCCGCCTCGCCCATCGGGCCCGTGCACTTGAAGTCCTGCGTCTTCCCGATAATAACGATGATGACGCGGCTGAAACACCCGCCAATGTGACATCCATCGCAACCGCGCGAAAGGCCGCCCATCGGCCGGCAACCGTGCCATCGGCCTTCTCGGACTCTGGTGAATCCGTCTCCCTGCCGCTGTTTGGCCGGATCGCGGCCGGCACCCCGATCGAAGCCCTTCGCGATCAGACCACAATGGTGCAGGTTCCTGCCGCCCTTTTGGGGACCGGCGATCACTATGCACTTGAGGTTTCCGGTGATTCGATGATTGATGCCGGCATTCTTGATGGCGACACCGTTTTGATCCAGCGGTGTGAACAGGCCAATGACGGCACCATTGTCGTCGCACTGGTTGACGACGCCGAAGCCACCCTGAAACGTCTGAAACGTGGTCGCGGCGAAGTTCTGCTTGAACCGGCCAATGCGCGTTATGAAACGCGTGCGCTGTCGCCGGAACGTGTCCGCATTCAGGGACGCCTGATAGGTCTGCTGCGCCAATACTGATCAGCCAAATACCGGAATATCGAAACGCCGTCAGCCCGTCTGGCGGCGTTTTTATTTGACCACTCTGCCCCCGATAATAATCCACGGCCAGGTGCCGGACGTTTCCCGCACGGTTTCAATCACCGAGGCAGCCCCCGGCCGCACGGAAACCGATACACCGCCCTGCCACCACAGCATGTCATCATCAATGACCGTCACATCACGCGCGCAGATATCACGCGGCATATCGCGTTTCAGGCTGATGATCATATCGGCATGGCGGCACGCATAGAACGGATTGGCAAAATCATTGGCAACAATCACCCGCTGTCCTCCGACACTAACAGAACAAACCGCGGCATCGCATTTCTCGATAATCTGATCGGCATCATGATCGGCAATGCCAAACCGCGCCATCCAGACCGATTGCTGAAAATCCGATATGCCTTCAGGCAGGATAAGTCTGTTTTGTTCCCGGTCGCGGATGACCCAACTTTCCTGATCCCCGGAAACCAGAATATCCGCCGGGCGATACAGGATTTGCGCCATCATCGCCACGCATAGCGGAATGACAGCCAATCGGGCAATCGCGTTCCCCCGCCAGACCAGCCACCAGGCAATCGCCATCATGATACCGATGGCAAATACGGCACTGAACTGCTCGACATGCCAAAGCCCCCACGCCTGATCGGCAGCAAGAGAGGCCGTTTCAATAAGCAGGGTCAAACCCGGCTTCATCAGCCACAAGGGCAATGCCCCGGCCCCGAACGGCATCAGAACAAGCGTCGCCACAATCAAAGGCATCACCCAAAACGCCATAACCGGAATGGCAATCAGGTTGGACACGATCCCGATCATCGAAATCCGCCCGAAATGAAACCCGATGATCGGGGCGGTCACTGCGGTTACCAGCAACCCGGTTACCACCAGCCCGGCAAAAAACAGCCAAAGCCGGAAGGCCCATGACCGGTCTCCGGATGCCTCGAACCATCGCCTGCCCGGACCATCATAAAACGCCACCAGAACCGATACCGCGGCAAAGGAAAGCTGAAAGCTTGGCCCCAGCACCGCATCGGGCCGCAATATCAAAACAACAAGCGCCGCAATCGCCACCAGCCGAAGCGATATCGCCCGCCGGTCCAGCAGCAACGCCGCCCAGACAATCGTCAGGGTGATAAAGGCCCGCTGTGTTGGCACACTGGCCCCCGACAGGCCAAGATAAATCACGGCGGACGCCATCGCCCCGATGGCCGCCCATTTCTTGATTGGAAACCGCAATGCAATGGCGGGAATTGCCGCCAGGCCAAACCGCAGGAAAAAGAACACCGTCCCGCTTAAAAGCCCCATATGCAGACCGGAAATCGCCAACAGATGCGCAAGCCCCGATTTGCGCAGATCATCCGCCGTCTCTTCGCCGACATCACCGCGTTCGCCAACGATCAGCGCCTTGGCAATGCCAGATTCAGGCCACGCAAGAACGCGATCGATTTCCTCCATGATCGCAAGACGCAAATATTCGATCCGTTCCGATAACGGTTGCAGAAAACCCGCATCCGCCGGTGTCACCACACGGTATTGATGGCCAAAAACAAAACCGGTTGCCCCGATCCCGTCCAGATACAAACCGCGTGAAAAATCCGGATCCCCCGGCACGGACGCCGCACGCAACGGAAACAGCCGCGCCTTGGCAGCAATCCGGTCCCCGACTGCAAGCCCGTCCCCACCCGGCAGGCTCAATCGCACCTTCCAGTCAAATGCCCTGTCCTTAAGCCCCGCGATCCGGGTCGGCGCCACGGTCATGCGCATCCGCCCGCCGCGCGGCTCCAGAAGCGTGATGTCGCCCTCGATCTCCGTCATGTAAAGCGTCTTGGTCAGAAGCCCGGATGGCGCCATTTCAAGATGGATGGATGCGATCAGCAACCCGCTGCAAAAGCCGGTCATTAGCAAACTGCCGAAGAATGGCAAAATCCAGCGCCGCGAAATCCATAATCCCGACAGCAAAAGAATCACTGCAAGCCCGGTTTGCTCGACTGTCAAACGCGCTGGAAGTGAAAAATACGCCCCGCATCCCAACCCGAAGAATATAACCGTACACAGGATCCAGGAATTTCTGCGCGCGGCCAACAACAATCCAGTTTGCGAAATTAATCCCGCAACATATTGATTTTTATTAATTCCATTGCGACTTATTCGACGAATGTACAATAGCCTGCCCGGCACACAGTTTCTATCTATCATCGGCTGTGGTGCAACACCGCCGCATATGTGTTATAGCGTGCACGCCAAAAGTCATTACGACAAGCAACAACATCCAGCCAACGGATAGAGTGAATGACGGTTGTTACCCGTTTTGCCCCGTCTCCGACCGGGTTTCTGCATATCGGCGGCGCACGCACCGCCCTTTATAACTGGCTTTATGCCAAACACACCGGCGGCAAATTCCTGCTGCGTATCGAAGACACTGACCGGGAACGTTCTACCCCCGAAGCCGTCGAAGCCATTTTTGACGGGCTGAACTGGCTTGGCCTGACCGCAGACGAAGAACCGACCTTCCAGTTCGCCCGTCGCGACCGCCACGCCGAAGTCGCCCATGAACTGATCAATGCCGGCAAAGCCTACTATTGCTATTGCTCGCAGGAAGAACTTCAGGAAATGCGCGAAAAGGCGCGTGCCGAAGGCCGCCCTATGAAATATGACGGTACCTGGCGCGACCGCGATGCCTCCGAAGCCCCGGCTGGCGTCAAGCCCGTCGTGCGCCTCAAGGCGCCGCAGGAAGGCGATGCCGTAATTTCCGATCAGGTGCAGGGTGATGTTCGCGTTGCCAATGATCAGCTTGACGATTACGTCATTCTGCGGGGCGATGGCACACCGACCTATATGCTGTCGGTCGTGGTGGATGACCACGACATGGGCATTACCCATGTGATCCGTGGTGATGACCACCTGACCAATGCATTCCGCCAGAAAGCACTTTATGACGCCATGGGTTGGGATGTCCCGACATTCGCCCATATTCCGCTGATCCACGGGCCGGATGGTGCCAAGCTGTCCAAACGCCATGGTGCGCTCGGTGTTGACGCCTATCGCGATGAAATGGGCTTCCTGCCCGAAGCCGTAAACAACTACCTGCTGCGTCTTGGCTGGGGTCACGGTGACGAGGAAATCATTTCCCAGGATCAGGCCATCGAATGGTTTGACATCAAAGATGTTGGCAAGGGTGCGGCCCGTTTCGACTTCGCCAAGCTTACCAACCTGAATGGCGTTTATCTGCGTCAGGCAGATGATACCCGACTTGCAAACGACATTGCACCGCTGATCGCAAAACAGATTGGCGTCGATGCAATTGACGCAGCGCAAAAAGAAATCTTGATCAAAGGCATGTCAGGGCTTAAAGAAAGAGCCAAGACACTCATCGAGCTCGCCGACTCTTCGGCCTTCTATGTTACAGACGGCGTCACGTCGTTTAACGAGAAAGCTCAGTCCCTGATTGATAGCGCCCCCGAAGGCCTGTTTGCCGAACTGGCAAAGGAACTCGACGCGCTTGAAAACTGGACCGAAGAGAACGTTGACGCAAGCGTTCGCAACATTGCCGAAAAACTCGATCAGAAGCTCGGCAAAGTCGCGCAGCCCTTGCGGGCCGTGCTCACCGGTTCCAACTCATCGCCTGGCATCTTCGAAGTAATGATTGTGCTTGGCAAATCCCAAACGCTGAAACGCATCCGCAAATTCGATGCTAAATAACGGCGTAGAATAAAAAACTTAAACACTGAATTTGCGCTTTGTGCGCCGCAGCACTATGCTGCACACAACTTGAAAACCGTGTTCGTTCAAACAGGGAAGGAAAAATAGTCATGGCTCAGAATTCCAAGACTTCCCACACCGTGACACTGACCGACAATGCCACTGGCAAGTCGATCGAATTGCCGGTGATCGAGGGTAGCGTTGGTCCGTCTGTAATCGACATTCGGAAACTCTACGCCGATACCGGATATTTCACCTATGACCCGGGTTTCACCTCGACCGGCTCCTGCCAGTCCGAGCTGACCTATATTGACGGCGACGTCGGCATTCTGCGTCACCGCGGCTATGCCATTGACGAACTTGCCGAACAATCCGATTTCCTCGAAGTTTGCTATTTGCTGATTTACGGCGATCTGCCGAACGCAAAAGACAAGGCGCAATTTGAAAATGACATCACCATGCACACCATGGTGCATGAACAGATGCGCAACTTCTATAACGGTTTCCGCCGCGACGCCCACCCGATGGCCATCATGTGCGGTGTGGTTGGCGCGATGTCTGCTTTCTATCATGACAGCACCGACATCAACGATCCGAACCAGCGTCTGATCTCGGCCTATCGCCTGATCGCGAAAATGCCGACCATCGCTGCGATGGCTTACAAATACTCGATCGGTCAGCCGTTCCGTTACCCGAACAACAAACTCGGCTATGCAGAAAACTTCCTGCAGATGATGTTCGGCAACCCGTGCGAAGAATATGAAGTCAATCCGGTCCTTGCACGCGCAATGGATCGTATCCTGATCCTTCATGCCGACCACGAACAGAACGCATCGACCTCGACCGTTCGTCTGGCCGGTTCTTCGGGTGCAAATCCGTTTGCATGTATCGCTGCCGGTATTGCCTCCCTCTGGGGTCCGGCACATGGCGGTGCGAACGAAGCCGTTCTTAAAATGCTGAACGAAATCGGCGATGTGAAAAACATTCCGGAATTCGTCAACAAGGCAAAAGACAAGAACGATCCGTTCCGTCTGATGGGCTTTGGTCACCGCGTTTACAAAAACTACGATCCGCGCGCCAAAGTCATGCAGGAAACCTGCCACGAAGTTCTCAAAGAACTCAACGTACAGGACCCGCTGCTTGACGTTGCACAGGAACTCGAACGCATCGCACGTGAAGACGAGTACTTCATCGAGAAGAAACTCTATCCGAACGTCGATTTCTATTCGGGCATCATCTTCAAGGCGATGGGTATTCCGGTCAGCATGTTCACCGTGCTGTTCGCCGTTGCCCGTACCGTCGGCTGGATTGCCCAGTGGAAAGAAATGATCGAAGATCCGTCGCAGAAAATCGGCCGTCCGCGCCAGCTGTTCACCGGTGTTTCCGAACGTCCGTTCGTTCCGGTCAACAAGCGCTAATCTGCGCCAATACCGACATAGAAAAGGCCCGGAATTTTCCGGGCCTTTTTGCTTTTTGATCAACCGGTTACGGCATTACCAGGAACCGGTATTTTCCATACTGGCCCACGGCTCGGCCGGGGCAAGGCTTTCGCCCTTTTGCAGGAATTCGATCGAAATACCGTCCGGCGAACGGACAAACGCCATATGACCATCGCGCGGCGGGCGGTTGATGGTGACACCGGCATCCATCAGCTTCTGGCAAAGCGCATAAATGTCATCGACCTCATAGGCAAGATGGCCGAAATTGCGCCCGCCGGAATAGCTTTCCGGGTCCCAGTTATAGGTCAGTTCAAGTTCCGGGGCCTTGTTGGCCTTCGCACTGGCTTCGTCGGCAGGCGGCGCAAGATAAATCAGGGTGAAACGCCCCTTCTCGCTTTCAATGCGCCGGGTTTCCTTCATGCCAAGCAGATCGCAATAAAAACGCATGGATGCATCAACATCCTCGACACGCACCATGGTGTGCAAATAACGCATTGGAAATGGCTCCGTCATTCATTGGGTCAATGAAGCCAAACTATGCGTTATTGCCCGCTAATGCCAGCCTTGGCCGATGAATTTTTCTCTATGATTTCAATGATGACATCCGCGGCCTTCTCGCTTGGTGGACGATCACCAAAGCCAAGCATGGTTGTAGCCGCATCAAACCCGTCCAGTTGCGTGGTTCGGCCTGCACCGTCTGCCATCAGCGATTTCAGAACCGGGATAATTCGGTCCGGCCTGCAATCCTGTTGCAGGAATTCCGGTACAAGCTTCCTTCCCAGCACCAGATTGACGATGGTCACTGTATCAATCCGCAACAGTCGCCGCGCAATCCATGCCGTAATCGGACTTAACTTATAGCCGATCACATGCGGCACACCGGTGATCGCCAGTTCAAGCGACACCGTCCCTGATGCCGCCAGCGCCGCATGGGACGCGGCAAACGCATCGCGCCTGTCCTGATCCCCGGTAACAACAATCGGTTGCAACGGCCAGTCAGAAACGGCATCACTCACAACCTGTGCGACCTTGCTCACCGTTGGCACAACGATACGGGTATCGGGAAAATCCCCGGCCAGCCGTTCGCATACTTCACGGAAAACCGGCAACAGGCGGGTGACTTCCGAATTGCGACTGCCCGGAAGAACCGTCAGTATCTTGCAGTCTGGCGCGATGCTGTGCTGATCCCGGAACCGCGCGGCATCGCCGCCATGGCGTTCCTCGACCGCGGAATGGCCGATAAAGGTGGTCGGGAGCCCGACCCGCTCGAAATAGGGTGGTTCAAACGGCAGCAACGCCAACAGGTGATCAAGGAAACCCGCAATTTTCTTCGCCCGTCCCGGTCGCCATGCCCAGACCGATGGCGCCACATAATGCACCAGCGGAATGCCCTTTCCTTTCAGCTTCTTGCCAACGCGAAAACTGAAATCCGGGGCATCAATGGTGATGACCACATCAGGCTGCTGCTCAAGGGCATATTCCGCCGTCTGGCGGATACGTTTCAGCAAATGCGGGATATGCGGCAGGACCTCGGCAAGGCCCATGACCGACATCTCGTCCATCGGAAACAAGCTATTCAACCCCTCGCCCGTCATGCGCGGTCCGCCTACACCAATGAAACGGGCCTCGGGAAGGCGCGCCCTGATCGCGGCCATCAACCGGCCACCAAGCTGATCCCCGGATGCCTCGCCCGCAACCAGCATGATTTTCGGGCTCTGTAGGATTTCCGACCTAGTCATTCTGTGCCGGTTCCTGCACTGAAAGCCCGATAATGAATAATCCAAGTTCGTCGGCACGTTTCACGGTTTTTTCGCGGTCAATAATCATCGTACCACCGGCAAGCAACGCAATGCCGCGTAATCCGGCATTGTGCGCGTTTTCCACGGTCGAAACACCAATCGCTGGCAGGTCAAGGCGCCTGTCCTGCTGCGGCTTTGCCGACTTCACCAGAACGCCGCCAACACCTTCGCGACGGTAATCAGCAGACCGGCGGATCATCTCATCCGTGCCTTCGATGGCTTCAAGTGCCAGAACAAGCCCCTGTTGCACCACACAGCCCTGCCCGACATCAGCCGCCCCGAGAATCCGGGCGACATTCAAGCCGTGCTGCGCATCCGAAACGGCCTGATCATCGGGCTTCACCTTGCCAAGAATGCCGTCCTCGACGGCCAGATCACCCAAAATCTCGTGCGCGCCGACCAGACGGAACCCGTCCCGTTCAAGTTCCCCGGCAACCAGACGTAGCAACCCGTCATCGCCAAGCGACTTCATGCCGACTTTCATCAGCAATTTCGCCGCCCGCCAATCGGGCCGGATCGATGCAAATGACGGGCGCGCGACCTTTCCGGCAAGCACGACGTCACGGCATTCTTCGGATTTCAGACGATCTAGGACTTTGGCCGCTGCCCCGATGCGAAGCGACGTATGGGGATAGTCGTCAAGTGCAGGATCATCGGCATGGGCATCAAGCTTCACGATAAAAACATCCCGCCCGGCTGCTATCGCGGCAGCAGCCAAACGGGCGGGAAGCGCACCACCACCTGCAATGATACCAAGCTTTGCTGCGGGGTTATCCTGCGGAGCTGTCATATTTCGGCGTACATACGGATCGCATGCTTTCCGCTTTCAGGAAGCTGATGATTTCCATGACCGGGCCGACATTCTCGAAATCCTTGGCGACTTCTTCGACCCGCTCGGCAAGCGTGCCTTCCTGTGCGAACAAAAGACGATACGCCTTGCGAAGTGCATGGATGGTTTCGCGATCAAACCCGCGGCGCTTCAACCCGACAAGGTTAAGCCCCGAAAGATAGGCACGGTTGCCGATCACGGAACCATAAGGAATGATGTCGCTTTCAACCCCGGTCATGCCGCCAATCATGGCATGTCTGCCAATACGGACAAACTGGTGCACTGCCGAAAGGCCGCCGACAATCGCAAAATCCTCGACCACAACATGGCCAGCAAGCGTCCCGTTATTGACCAGAATGCAATGATTGCCGATATGGCAATCATGGCCGACATGCGCGCCCGCCATAAACAGGCAATCATCGCCAATCGTCGTTTCCATCCCGCCGCCTTCGGTGCCGGGATTAAGGGTCGCCCCTTCGCGGATCTTGTTGCGTTTGCCGATGATCAAACGCGACGGTTCGTTTTTGAATTTCAAATCCTGCGGCGCATGACCAACCGACGCAAACGGAAAGACCATACTGTCTTCGCCGATTGACGTAATTCCGGCGATCACGACATGGCTATGCAGCTTGACGCGATCACCCAGAACCGCCTGCGGACCGACAACACAGTATGGCCCGATTTCTACATCCTGGCCAATCTGGGCGCCGTCTTCGACAATGGCGGTTGGATGCACTTTTGACATTATCAGTTGCCCCGGATCATCGCGGCGATGGTAGCTTCTGCAACGACCTGATCGTTGACGCGAACTTCACTTTCAAATTTCCAGACCGGACCACGGCTCTGTTTTTTCTTCACATGAATATGCATGACGTCACCCGGCACGACCGGCTTGCGGAACCGTGCATTGTCGATGCTCATGAAATAAACCAGTTTGCCTTCGGCATCCTCGCCAAGGGTCTGGACAACAAGAATGGCCGCCGTCTGTGCCATGCTTTCGATGATCAAAACACCGGGCATGATCGGCTGTTCCGGGAAATGGCCGGTAAATTGCGGCTCGTTCATCGTTACATTCTTGATGCCAACGGCTGAATCGTCGACGGCAATATCAACAACCTTGTCAATAAGCAGGAACGGATAACGATGAGGAATCATTTCCAGAATGCGCTGAATATCAACACTTACCAGTTCGGTCATAGGTATTGCCCTTATTTCTTTTTCCGTATTAACCGTGACAGGGCCACGGTCTGTTTATGATATTCCATTACCGGCACAGCGGGGCTTCCGCCAACGGTCTCGCCCGCACCGATATTTTTCATGACACCGGATTGCGCGGCTATTTTTGCGCCATCACCAATTTCAAGATGGCCGGTAATCCCGGCCTGACCCGCGGCAACAACAAAGTTGCCAAGCTTGGTCGATCCCGAAATCCCGACCTGGGACACGATGACACATCCCATGCCAAGTTCGACGTTATGGCCGATCTGGACAAGGTTGTCGATACGGCAACCATTGCCAATCACCGTGTCGGGCCCGGCCCCGCGGTCGATTGTCGAATTGGCCCCGATCTCGACATCATTGCCAATCACGACACGGCCCAGTTGCGGCACTTTAAGATGTCCCTGCGGCCCCATGGCAAAGCCGAAACCGTCCTGTCCAATGCGAGCACCCGGATAAATCAGACACAGATTGCCGATCAGACAATGGCTGATCGTCGCCCCAGCACCGATCCTGCTTCCGGCCCCAATCACGACACCTTCACCGATCACCGCATTGCTGGCGATGATACAGCCATCACCGATCTCGCAATTTTCGCCGATCACAGCACCGGCGTCGATCTGGACACCTTTTCCAATCCTGGCGGTATCGGCAACAACGGCATGCGGTGAAACAACGCCATTCGCCTCGTCAAACGGATAATAGGCCGTTGCGGCCTTGGCATAGGCCCGGTACGGATCGCTCGTCGTAAACAGCACCATATCAGCCGGCGCACGATCAACAAATTCCGGCCGGACAAAACACCCGCCTGCTGAACTGCTGACAAAGGCATCAAGATATTTGCGATTGTCGAAAAAGCTCAGGATTGACGCATCGGCATTCTGAAGCGGCGATACATCGTCAAAACAGCGCGACGGATCGGGTGCATTCACCAGTTCCGCACCGGTCAGATCGGCAATTTCCTGAACGCTGAAAGGTCCCTTGCGTTTAAAAAACCGGGAATCCGCCATCAGGACGCTTCCTTGAACTCGACGCTAAGGGTCGGCATTGCCTTGTTCACGCGGTCAAACACCTCCTTGGAAGCATCCATGGCATTGGCATGCAAAATGACCTGGCTTTTATGCAGAACCAGTGTTGCCTTGCGCTGCTCGGCAACATCGGCAATCACTTCGATAAGCGTTTTCTGGAACTTCACCCGCGATGAATTAAGCGCCTCGTCAAGGATGCGGTTGCGCCCCTGGGCAAACTTCTGGAAATCAGCCACTTTCTGCTGAAATTCTTTCTGTTTCTGCTGAATGACATCGGCAGACAGAAGGGTTCTCTGTTGCGCGATTTCCTGTTCTTCCTTGCGCAGGGCCTGCTGACGCTTTTCAATTTCCTGCTGATAGGCTTCCTGACGCGTTTTGATCTGCTTGGTCATGTCCTGCATGGCAGATGCTTCACGCATGATGCCTTCAAAATCGACGATCATCACAACAGCAGTCGTGTCCTCCGCCCCGGTATTTTCCTGGGCCGAGGCGACAGTCATGGCACCGACCGCAAATGTCATGGCAATTGCGGCAATGGCAGTCTGGATAGATTTCATCATTTTCATCAGAATCTGGTCCCGAAGTTCAATCGGAACACTTCCTCTTTGTCGTAATCTTCTTTGAGAACAGCCTGCGAAAGGTCAACACCAATCGGGCCAAACGGCGATTCCCAGCCTACCCCAATACCAACAGACGCCCTAAGCGACCCCTCGTCATAAATCTCGCCGGGCCTTGCCCCATCAACCCCTTCAGAAGAACCGAAATCACTGAACACACGACCAGTCAGGGCAAATTCGGATGGCAATCCTAACGGGAAGTCCATCTGCACCGTACCAGTATAGAAGAATTTGCCACCGACCGCATCGGTTGTTGCAATATCGCGCGGGCCAACACCGGCAGATTCAAAACCGCGAAGGTTCGAACCACCAGTAAAGAAGCGCTGCGAAATGCGCGTGTCGTCACCAATACCAAAGATATAACCGGTAGATCCCTTGGTCGACAGCACCCATTCTTTTTCACGATCCAGCGGATAGTAATACCCGCCATTCACACGCGTACGAAGATAGGTTTCCGATCCACCAAGACCGGCGAAATCGTTGGAAAGCTGCATGAAGTAGCCTTCCTTCGGCGAAATCGTGCTATCACGCTGATCGTATGTCAGCGTCTGGCCAATCGTTGACTCGGAAAATTCCGGATCTTCTTCGCGCAGCAGGCGCGACGCATCGTCATCGATGTCCGAATACTCGTTAACCTCGAACCCGTAACGCACCGACTGCGACAGGGCTTCGGAATAACGGAAACCGGAACGCAAACCTATACCGGTTTGCTTCTCGTCATACGAACTTTCGTCCTGGTTGTCTTCTTCACGGCGATAGATGTCGAAACCGGCACTCACATCGCGATCAAGGAAGTAAGGCTCGGTAAAGGACAGATCGATCTGCTGGCTCGAGGAGCCAAGCGTAAAGCCAAGACGCAAGTCCTGCCCCTTACCCAGCAGGTTGCGTTCACGGATACCGGCCTGACCAAACGCCCCGTCATCAGTACCGTAACCGGCACCGATGGAAAACTCGCCGGTCGACTTTTCTTCAACATCGACCTCAAGAACCGTCTGATCCGGTGCACTGCCCGGAAGCGTTTTCACATCAACCGTCTTGAAGAAGTTCAGGTTTTCAACACGCTGGCGCGAACGTTTCAGTTTCGAACTGCTGAATGCGTCGCCTTCGACAAGGCGGAATTCGCGACGTACAACCTCATCAAGGGTACGGACGTTGCCGACCACATCGATGCGCTCGACATAAACCTTCGGCCCTTCGGCAATCGTAAAGGTGATGTTGATGACACCGGTTTCGCGATCACGTTCGACATTCGGGCGAATATCGATAAACGCATAACCCTGGTCACCGATGCTGGTGGTCAGGGCATCAATGGCGTCATCGACAAGGTCGGCATTATACCAGTCGCCTTTTTCAATCTCGATCAGCGGCATCAATGTCGCCGGATCGATCTTGTCGATCTGCGATACAACATTGATATCGCCAAACCGGTAACGCTGGCCTTCACTGACGGTATAGGTGATGAAGAAGTCCGAACGATCCGGGGTCAGTTCGGCAACCGACGACAGAACCTGGAAATCGGCATAACCGGCTGAAAGATAGAAACGGCGCAGCAGTTCACGGTCAAACGTGACGCGATCCGGATCGTAATTGTCATCCGCCGTCAGGATTTTCCACCAGGCACTCTCGGTTGTCCGGACAACTTCGGACAATTCGCCATCATCAAACGCCTTGTTGCCGACAAAGTTGATCTTGCGAACACCGGTCGCCTCGCCCTCGTCAATTTCAAAGACAAGATCGACACGGTTCTGTTCAAGCTGGATGACTTTGGGCTCGACCGTCGCGGCAAACCGGCCGGAACGGCGATACAGATCAAGAATACGCTGAACATCGGCCTGCACCTTGGTGCGGGTGTAAACAACGCGCGGACGCAACTGAAGCTCCGCCCCAAGCGCATCATCCTTCAGGCGCGAGTTACCTTCAAAGGCAATCCGGTTGATGATCGGGTTTTCAACGACATTGACCTTCAGCACACCCTGCTCGAAACCGATGGAAACATCGGCAAAAAGTCCGGTCGAAAACAACGACTTCAGCGATTCGTTGATTCTTTGCGGATCATAGGGATCGCCTTCTTTTACCGACAGATACGCGTTAACCGTCGCGGCTTCGATACGGTTGTTGCCGTCCACCCGGATTTCGCGGATAACGCTGCTTCCCTGGGCATAGGCCACCATCGGAATTATGGTTGGCGCGGTTCCACCAAGCAAGACTGCCGCCAAAGCAGCCGCTTTCACATTACGCAGCAAATTCAACCCCCTGATGCCGTCTATCATCAGCCTGCCAGGCCTTTGAAGAAATTCCAGACGCCCAATTGCGTCAGGTCGTTCCAAGTTGCAAAGATGATTAAGCTGAATACCAAACCTGCCCCGAGACGGAAACCATATTCTTGTGCTTTTGCGCCCAAGGGCTTACCGCGAACCGCCTCAATGGCATAAAACACCAGATGACCACCATCAAGAACCGGAACAGGCATCAGGTTAATCAACCCAAGGCTGATCGAAAGATACGCCATAAAGAACAGAAGCGGGCCAATGCCACCCTCGGCAACCTCGCCCGACATCTGTGCGATACGGATCGGGCCGCCAAGCTCGGAACTGTCACGTTCGCCCGAAATCATTTCACCCAATGCCGACATCGTCTGCGCGATCAGGTTCCATGTCGATGAAAACGCCTTGCCGGTCGCATCGATAATCCCGTCGCGCTGGGTCTCAAAGGCACCGGCGGTCACGCCAAGGCGGCCGAAACTCTCGACATCATCATCCTCGCCCGATGTCACGGCCTCGGGTGTTACCTGAACCTCGATTTCATGCCCGTCACGCAGGACCGAAAGCGAAACCGGCGTACCGGCATTGGCCCGGATCACATCCGAAAGTTCGCTGAACCAGTCAATCGGCTGCCCGTTGATCGCGCTGATCCGGTCTTGGGATTGCAATTCCGCAATTGCCGCCGGGCTGCCGTCAACAACCTCGCCTACCACCGGCAAGGCGCGCTGCTGGCCGACTGCGGCAAAAAGAACGGTAAAAATAATGATGGCGAACAGGAAATTGGCCAGCGGACCGGCAAAAACAATCGCCGCGCGCGCTGCCAGCCCCTTATGATGAAACGCATGCTTACGTTCTTCGTCGTCAAGGTCGTCACGCTGCCCGGCACTTGCCGGGTTCATGTCGCCAAACATTTTGACGTACCCGCCAAGCGGCAGCAGGCTGACTTTCCAGCGCGTACCCTTTTTATCGTACCAGCCAAAAAGCTCTGGCCCGAATCCGATTGAAAACGCTTCAACCTTCACGCCATTCCGGATCGCGACCCAGTAATGCCCGTATTCATGGACAAACACCAAAACCGAAAGAACAAATAGAAAGGCAAGAAGGGTTTCCATAGAAGACGTTCCTTTTTCGGGGCGAACCCCGCATTTTTGGCACTCAAAGACCGGTTTTGATCATGCCCAGCGTTTCACGACGAATCATATCATCAAGATCAAACATCTGGTCGAGATCGCGTAACGGCGATGCGGCAATCCTGTTCATCATGCGCTCGACCGTTTCGGCAATTTGCAGGAAGGTAAGCTTTCCGCCCAGAAATGCACCAACGGCAATCTCGTTTGCAGCATTCAGAACAGTCGGCACCGTGCCCCCCGCCCGTAACGCTTCACGCGCCAGACGCAGGGCCGGAAACCGTTTCAGATCCGGCGAGGTAAAGTTCAACTGCCCGATCGTGGCAAAATCAAGACGCGCTACATCAACCCGTATTCTTTCCGGCCATGAAAGCGCATAGGCAATCGGGGTCCGCATATCGGGCGAGCCAAGCTGGGCAAGCACAGATCCGTCAGAATATTCCACCATGCTGTGCACGACGGATTGCGGGTGCACTACCACCTCGATGCGTTCTTCGGGCACGGGGAACAGACGGCATGCCTCGATCAGTTCAAGGCCCTTGTTCATCATGGTTGCCGAATCAATCGAAATCTTCGCCCCCATGTCCCAGTTGGGGTGAGCCAGCGCCTGCTTGGGCGAAACCGATTTCATTTCCTCAAGCGACCATTCCCGGAAAGGTCCGCCCGATGCAGTCAGAAGAATACGGTCAACCTTGTCGACCGACTTTTGCTCCAGCACCTGGAAAATGGCGCTATGTTCGGAATCGACAGGGATCAGCGTCGCATTGTATTTCGCGACTTCCGCCATCATCAGATCACCGGCACAAACCAGCGTTTCCTTGTTGGCAAGTCCAACCCTTGCCCCGCGGCGAATAGCCGCCAGCGTCGCCCTGAGCCCCGCCGCACCGATAATCGCGGCAATAACGATATCGGACGGGCGCGATGCGGCCTCGACCAACGCGTCATCACCAGCCGCCACCAGAATATTGGTGCCAGACAACGCCGACTTCAGATCTTCATAAAGGCTTTCATCGGCAATAACCGCCATGGCTGCCCCAAGTTCGATGGCGGCCTTTGCCAGCGCCGGCACATTTCGATGGGCGGTAATGGCGTCCACGGCATATTTGTCTGCATGTGCTTTCAGGATATCTACTGTGCTGCTGCCAACCGATCCGGTCACGCCAAGCACGCAGACTGATTTCTTAATTGTCATCAAACACCAGCTTCGCGGATTTCTGCCTCCAGGGTCCAGGCCCTAGCGCAACGACAATCCAATGAAATACACAATAACAAACGCGACAGGAAAAACCGACAACATCCCGTCGGCACGGTCAAGCAACCCGCCATGCCCCGGAATAAGGTGGCTACTGTCCTTGACCTTGAAATGGCGTTTAAGCGCTGATTCTCCAAGATCGCCTACCTGCGCAACAATCGCCAGAACCGCACTTGCCAGAACAATGGAAACCGGGATTTGATTGCTGCTGAAATAGGTGATCAGACCCCCGATCATCATCGCACACAGCATGCCACCAATCAGGCCAGCCCAGGTTTTCTTGGGGCTGAAACGCGGGGCCAGTTTCGGACCGCCAATCGCCTTGCCAAAGGCATAGGCCCCGGTATCCGTCGCCCACACCAGAAAGAACAGCCACATGATCAGCAACAGGCCATCACCATGCATGCTGCGCAGCCACTGTGCCGCCAGTGCCGCACTCGATATATAAACGATGCCAAACGCCGCCAGAAACCGGTCTTTGCCCGGACGCAGTGCCGCTGTTGCCGCACTGACGAATACCGACAGCAGAACAAACGGATATTCCCCGGTTGTCAGCAAAAGCATGGCAACCGCAAGCGCCACACCCGCAACAATCGAAATAGAATTGACATGACCGGGAACGCACATCCGCGTCCATTCCCACATCATGCCAATCGAAAACAGCAATACGAGAAACTCGAAATACGGGGAACCGAACCACACTGCCGCAACGGCGATCGGGGTCATGACCAATGCGGAAATAACCCGTGGTTTCAATCCTGAATTTGTATCTTCCTGGCGTCGGGCTTCAGATGACTGCACCAAAACGCCGCTCCCGTCCGGCAAAGTTTTCTATCGCTTTTTCAAGATGTTCACGTCCGAAATCGGGCCAAAGAACCTGATCGAACACGAACTCCGTATAGGCCGACTGCCAAAGCAGGAAATTGCTGATGCGCTGTTCGCCGCTGGTCCGGATCAGCAGATCCGGATCGGGCATTCCAACCGTCGTCAGATGCGCCTCGACCATGTTTTCGTCGATGGCATCAGGCCGGATTTCCCCGGCCGCAACCTTCTGCGCAATCAGCCGTACCGCATCGGTGATTTCCGCCCGTGCACCATAACTCAGCGCAATGGTCAGGTTCAAACGGGTATTGCCCTGCGTGCGTTCCTCGGCATTGGCCAGAAGAACACGAATATCGTCATCAAAACGTGTGCGGTCCCCGATGATCCGGATACGGACACCGTTTTTGTGCAGGGTTGCCAGTTCGCGTTTAATGAACAGCCGCAACAAGCCCATCAGGTCGCTGACTTCACTTTCCGGACGCTTCCAGTTTTCGGTCGAAAATCCGTAAAGGGTCAGATACTCGATACCGATTTCTGCCGCGGCTTCAACCGTGCGACGCACGGCGTCAACCCCCGAACGATGTCCCATCGTACGGGGCTTGCCACGCAGCTTCGCCCAGCGCCCGTTGCCATCCATGATGATGGCAACATGACGCGGCACAACCTGAAAATCTGAAGGGTTGGGTTGAGATGCCAGCACCGTCATGATCAGACTTGCATGATTTCCTGTTCTTTATGGGCGAGCGCTTCATCGATCTCGCCAATGACCTTGTCGGTCAGCTTCTGGATCTCTTTTTCCTCGTTATGGAGGTCATCTTTCGAGATCACGCTGTCCTTTTCCCATTTCTTGATCTGGTCGATGCCGTCACGACGGACGTTACGAACAGAAATACGGGCCTGCTCGGCATATTTGCCGGCAACCTTGGACAGTTCCGCACGGCGTTCCTCGTTCAATGCCGGGATCGGCACGCGAACAAGCGTACCATCAGCCGCCGGGTTCAGGCCAAGACCTGAATCACGGATCGCTTTTTCGACCGATTTAACCATCGATTTGTCCCAGACCTGAACCGAAAGCATACGCGATTCCGGAACACTGACGGACGCAACCTGGTTAAGCGGGGTCGGTACGCCGTAGGCTTCAACCATGACCGGTTCAAGAAGGTTTGCACTGGCCCGCCCGGTCCGAAGCCCGGTGAATTCCTTGTGCAAAACTTCGACAGCCCCTTCCATACGGCGGGCAAGGTCTTTTTTCAGGCCAGCAACGTCAGACACCTTCAGTCTCCATTCGAAATAATCGTAAACGTACCATTTGCACAAACCACGTCGGCAAATGCGCCCGGATTATGCAAAGAAAATACAATAACCGGAATATCATTTTCACGTGCCAATGAAATAGCCGATGCATCCATAACACGCAAATCTTTGGCAAGAACTTCCATATAGGTCAGCGAATCATAACGTTCCGCCGTCGGGTCAACTTTCGGATCGGCGGTGTAAACACCGTCAACCTGCGTCCCCTTAAGCAACGCGTCGCAGCCCATTTCAACCGCGCGAAGTGCCGCGGCCGTATCAGTGGTAAAGAACGGGTTGCCCGTACCGGCGGCGAAAATCACCACCCGGCCCTTTTCCATATGGCGCACCGCGCGACGGCGGATATAGGGCTCACAAACCGATGACATCGGAATGGCGGACTGCACGCGGGTCTGGACCCCGTGGCGCTCAAGCGCGTTCTGAACCGCAAGGGCATTCATGATGGTGGCCAGCATGCCCATATAATCGGCCGTGGCACGTTCCATGCCCTGGGATGCACCCTTGACCCCGCGGAAGATGTTCCCCCCGCCAATCACCATGCAAACCTCGGCACCCATGTCATGAACGGCTTTGATTTCGCTTGCGATCCGGTCAACCGTCTCGGGATCAATCCCGTATTGCTGTTTTCCCAGAAGCCCTTCGCCCGAAAGTTTCAGAAGGACGCGACGAAATTTCAGTTGGCCGTTTTCTGCCATGTTGGATTGCCTCTTACTGCCGATATTTCAAACTGTCCCGAAACCCGGTTCAGCAAAATTCAGATATAAAAAGACCGGCGAGTAACAGGGCGATTATGCGCTGCCGACCTCGCCGGTCTGGGATCATACACGAAATGACACACGACGCACCATTTCGATCAGATGTTTATTTCTTCAGCTGCTCAGCAACTTCTGCAGCAAAGTCTTTTTCTTCTTTCTCGATGCCTTCACCGAGTTCGAAGCGGACAAAGCCCTTAAGGGTGATCGGTTTGCCAGCGTCTTTTGCGGCATTTGCGATCACGTCTTTGACTTTGCTTTCGCCGTCAATCACGAAGGTCTGCTCCACCAGAACGACCTGCTCGTAATATTTGCGGATACGGCCATCGATCATCTTTTCAATGATTTCAGCCGGACGGCCCGATTCTTTGGCCTGTTCGGTCAGAACGGCTTTCTCGCGCTCGACCAGTTCCGGATCCAGATCGTCAACCGTGGCCGAAGCCGGGTTGGTTGCTGCAATGTGCATTGCGATCTGTTTGCCAAGGCCTTCAAGAACGCTCGCATCAGCTTCGGATTCGAGTGCAACCAGAACACCGATCTTGCCGAGGTTCGGCGCAATCGCGGAATGGATGTAGGACGCAACAGCACCCTTCTCGACCGAGATACCAGCCGAACGACGCAGGTTCATGTTTTCGCCGATGGTGGCGATCATGTGGGTAACCTGTTCTTCGACGTTACGCGAAGTACCCGGGAACGGGGTTGCTTTCAGCGCATCGATATCGCCATTGGCCGAAACGGCCTGGTTTGCGATTTCTGCGACGAATTTCTGGAAGTCTTCGTTACGCGAAACGAAGTCGGTTTCGGAGTTGAGTTCGACAACGGCACCGGAAGTACCGTTAACAGCAACACCCACCAGCCCTTCGGCGGCAACACGACCGGCTTTCTTGGCAGCAGCAGCAAGACCTTTGGTACGAAGCCAGTCAACGGCAGCTTCAAGGTTACCTTCGGTTTCGGACAGCGCCTTTTTGCAATCCATCATGCCAGCGCCGGTGGTTTCGCGAAGCTCTTTAACCAGAGCAGCGGTAATAGCCATTTTTAAAGCCCCTATTACGCGATCAGTGAACACCTAAAGAAACGGCGGCATGCTAGCCGCCGTTTCATCAGGTACAAAATGAAACTTATGCGGAAGCTGCTTCCTGAGCGGCTTCTTCAACAGCAGCGGCTTCAGCCGGAACTTCTTCGGATTCACCGAGATCCGCGCCAGAAGCAGTCATTTCCTGCTGGATACCGTCCAGAACCGCGCCAACGAACAGGTCGCAATAAAGCTGGATCGCACGGATCGCATCGTCGTTGCCCGGGATCGGGTAAGCAACGTTTGCCGGATCCGAGTTGGAGTCCAGAATTGCAACAACCGGAATGTTCAGGTTCTTGGCTTCGTGAACAGCAAGTGCTTCCTTGTTGGTGTCGACCACGACGATGATGTCGGGAAGACCACCCATGTCCTTGATACCGCCAAGCGCGCGCTCAAGCTTGTCGCGCGAACGGGTCAGGTTCAGGATTTCTTTTTTGGTCAGACCTTCTGCACCGGCAGACAGGATCTCGTCCTGTTCTTTCAGGCGTTTGATCGAGTTGGAAACGGTGTTCCAGTTGGTCAGCATACCGCCGAGCCAGCGATGGTTCACATAGTACTGACCGCAACGCTTTGCAGCTTCCGCGATGACCGGGGATGCCTGACGCTTGGTACCGACGAACAGAACGCGACCACCACCTGCGGTGACGTCACGAACGGCCTGCATCGCACGATGCAGCATCGGAACGGTTTCCTGAAGGTTCAGGATGTGAATATCATTGCGTGCACCAAAGATGAACTGCTTCATCTTCGGGTTCCAGCGGCGGGTGTGGTGACCAAAGTGGACGCCAGCTTCCATCAGCTGACGCATGGTAAAGGTTGGCAAAGCCATGATAAATTCCTACCTTTTTCCGGTTAATACCTCCGCGGAAGGGAATTTCACGCCAGCTTGCGTGAAACACCGGATGGACGAATTTCTGCATAAAGCATTATTCGCCACGCTCCCGCGTGCGATGTTCGGGGCGGGTTTTAGCCCCCTCCTGCAAAGAATGCAAGCCTTAAAGTACGCTCAAACCGCCGGAAAGTGAACCCGAAGCCCGATCACAATTTCCGCCTGCCCGCACCAATCAGATTTCCTCGGCCAGTTCGACACCCGGAATGGCCCCGACCGCCCCGATAAGGGACGGCCCGACCTTATAGGTATCTTCAAGCTCGACCTCGGCAATACGGCCATCGGCACACACCGTCGAAAGACTGACCAGACCGCGCCCTTTCCCCGCTTTTTCAAGCAGTTCGCGGATTTCCGCCACCGGATCAGGCCGGTTCAGTCGAATGCGGATACCCTCGGCAGCCCCTGAAACCGCATGCTCAAGGTCTTCGACCTTCTGCCCCTGGATGCGAAGCTGCCCCTCGCGCATTTCGGCTGCCACCACCAGCAATACCGGTCGTCCGGCATTGATGATTTCCTTGTAAGCCGCCCATGCCTCGGCCCAGAACGCGACCTCGAAACTGCCGGTCGGATCGGAAAACATCACAAACGCGAATTTTGATCCGTTTTTCTTGGAAATCATTTCACGCGCATTGATCAGCGTCCCGGCAAGCTTGATCGATCCCTTGTTCTGGGCGCGCATGCGGGCCGGAAGTTCCTTGATCGGCGCAATGCCGATCCGCTGAAGACTTTTGCCAAAGGTATCCAGCGGATGGGCCGAAAGATAAAAACCGATGGCCGAAAATTCCTCGGTCAGTTTTTCCATCGGCACCCAGTCGCGTTCATCAGGCAACCGGATGGCATCCTTGCCAAAACCGGTATCCTCGCCAAACATCGAAATCTGGTCATTGTTGCGCGCCTGCATTTCGCGCTGGGAAACCGCCATCACGCGGTCGACATGCTCGAACATCACCTTGCGGTTCGTCGTCAGGCAATCAAGTGCCCCTGCCCGCACAAGGTTTTCAAGCAACCGCTTGTTAACCGCCCGGCTATCGATGCGCGATGCGAAATCGGTCAGGTCCTTGAATGGACCATTGGCCTCGCGCTCCGCAACAAGGCTTTCCATCGCGGCATCACCAACGTTACGCACCGCTGCCAGTGCATAACGGATTTTGCGAACCCCATCATAATTTTCGACCGAAAACGCCACTTGCGAATTATTGATGCAGGGCGGCAGGATTTCGATGCCAAGCCGTTCGACTTCCTGTTTGAAAATCGCCAGCTTTTCGGTGTTGTGCATATCAAGCGTCATCAGCGCGGCCATGAACTCGACCGGATAATTCGCCTTAAGATACGCCGTCTGATACGCCACCAGTGCATAGGCCGCCGCGTGCGATTTGTTAAAGCCATAGGATGCGAACTTGGCAACCTGATCAAAGATGTCGGATGCCTGCCCGCGCGGCACCCCGTTCTTTTCCGCCCCGTCAACAAACAGCGACCGCTGCTTTTCCATTTCCTCGGCGATCTTTTTACCCATCGCACGCCGCAACAGGTCCGCACCGCCAAGCGAATAGCCCGACATCGTCTGGGCAAGCTGCATGACCTGTTCCTGATAGATCATGATGCCATAGGTTTCTTCGAGGATCGGCTGCAACATCGGGTGCATGTAATCAGGTTCTTCCTGACCATGCTTACGCGCGATGTAGTGCGGGATATTGTCCATCGGGCCCGGACGATACAGCGCCACCACAGCGATAATATCTTCGATCGTATCGGGCTTCAGCCCGCGCAGAACGTCCTGCATGCCCTGCGATTCAAGCTGGAACACACCGACCGTCTCGGCTGCCGAAAGCAGCTTGAACGCCACCCGATCATCAAGGGGAATAGCACTGATATCAAAGTCTTGCGGGACGTCTTTGCGAAGCCGCATCAGATTGACGGCCTCGATAATCACCGTCAGGGTTTTCAAACCGAGGAAGTCGAACTTCACCAGACCGGCATTTTCAACATATTTCATGTTGAACTGGGTCACCGGCATATCGGATCGCGGATCACGATAAAGCGGCACAAGCTCATCAAGATCACGGTCGCCGATCACCACCCCGGCGGCATGGGTCGACGAGTTACGATAAAGTCCTTCGATCTGCATTGCGATGGACAGCAGCCGGTCAATATCCGGGTCTTCGCGCGCAATCCGGCGCAGATCCGGCTCCATGTCGATGGCTTCCTTAAGCGGGATCGGCTTGGCCGGGTCCCCCGGAATCATCTTGCAGATTTTATCGACATAGCCATACGGGATGCTCAAAACGCGGCCAACGTCACGCACGGCGGCCTTGGCCTGCAATTTACCGAATGTGATGATCTGCGCCACACGGTCATGGCCGTATTTCTGCTGCACATATTCAATCACCTCGCCGCGCCGGTCCTGACAGAAATCGACGTCAAAGTCTGGCATGGAAACGCGTTCCGGGTTCAGGAAGCGTTCAAACAGCAACGAAAAATGCAGCGGATCAAGATCGGTAATCAGCAGCGCATAGGCAACAAGCGACCCCGCACCCGAACCACGGCCCGGTCCAACCGGGATTTCATGATCCTTGGCCCACTGGATAAAGTCCGCAACGATCAGGAAGTAACCCGGGAACCCCATCTGATTGATGATGCCAAGCTCGTATTCAAGGCGCTCCCAATAGGGTTTGGCGATTTCTTCCTTCTGCGCATCCGTCATATCTTCGGTAAAGACATATTTCGCAAGGCGGCCTCTAAGACCCTCCTCGGACATATGACGCAGTTCGTCGACCTCGGTGCGGCCTTCGCCGCAATCAAACGGCGGCAGAATCGGATTGATCTTCTCGACATGCCATGAACACCGCTTGGCAATCGTCAACGTGTTGTCACAGGCCTCGGGAATGTCGGCGAAAAGCTCGCGCATCTCGGCGGCAGTCTTGAACCGGTGCTCCGGGGTCAGGCGCCAACGGTCTTCCTGCCCGACAACCGCACCCTGCCCGATGCAGATAAACACATCGTGGGCTTCATACATTTCCGCCTTGGGGAAAAAGCAGTCATTGGTTGCGACCAGCGGGATATTGTGATCATAGGCCAGCTTGATCAGACCCGGCTCGACCTTTTCCTCGATTGGCTCGCCATGTCGCTGCAATTCGATATAAAGCCGGTTGCCAAATATCCCCGAAAGCTTGTTCAGGCATTCGGTCGCCGCCTCAAGCTGCCCCTCGGCAATCAACCGTGCGAGCGGCCCGGTCGGCCCGCCGGTCAGGCAGATGATGTCGGAACTGTATTTTTCGATATGATCATAAAGCGCCTTGGGCTCACTGCCCGCTTCACTGGTCATATGCGCGCGCGAAACGATCTTCAGAAGGTTGAAATACCCCCGGTCATTCTTTGCAATCAGGACCAGATTGTCCGGGTCCGGTTCGCGTGAAATCTTGCCGATCACCGGCTGATCGCCAAACCGTTCCACCCCGATCTGCACGCCAAGGATCGGCTGGATACCCGACCCGCTCATCACCCCTGAAAAATCGAGCGCGCCGAACATGTTGTTGGTATCGGTCATCGCAACTGCTGGCTGGCCATCCGCCTCGCACAGCTTTGCCAGTTCCTTCGTCGTGATGGCACCTTCGGCAAGCGAATAGTTGGTGTGAACACGGAGATGGACGAAACCGTTTTCCATTGCAGAAAATCCCGGACGATAAATGGCAAAGGCAGGAAACCAGCCACCCCGGATCACTCCGGGGCGCGGTGCTCTGCCAACTTAAAGAATTTCGACGGATTACGAAAGAGTATCAGGATCAAGTTCAACCAGATGCCCGTCACGCAGGGTCACAACCCGGTCCATCTGGCGCGCCAGTTCCGGGTTATGGGTCGCAATCAGCGACGCCAGACCGGTTTCCCGAACCAGCGTCATCAGCATCCCGAACACGGTTTCGGCGGTATGCGGGTCAAGGTTGCCGGTCGGCTCGTCTGCAAACAGCACATCGGGTACATTGGCAAGCGCACGCGCAATCGCCACGCGCTGCTGTTCCCCGCCCGAAAGCCGCGCCGGGCGATGTTCGGCCCGTTTTTCAAGCCCAAGACATCGCAGCAGTTCAAGCCCGCGTTCAGTCGCATCCGCCCGTTTCAGGCCATTGATCATCTGCGGAATGACGACGTTTTCAATCGCCGAAAATTCCGGCAGCAGATGATGATACTGATAGACGAACCCGATATGCTTGCGGCGCATTTCGGTGCGCGCCAGATCGGAAAGATCCGTGCTGCGTTTCCCGCCAATCGAAACCATGCCACGATCAGGCTTTTCAAGCAGGCCGGCAATCTGAAGCAGGGTCGATTTACCCGCCCCAGATGGCCCGACAAGGGCCACGATCTCGCCCTGATGGATTTCCAGATCGACGGATTTCAGGATTTCAAGCTGATCGGGGCCCTGATTGAACACCCGATCAATCTTTTCAAGCCGCAATACGACTTTCTGCGACCGTTCCTTCGCGGTTGTCTTGATCATGTCACTCATAACGAAGGGCCTCCACCGGATCGAGGCGCGATGCACGCCATGCCGGATAAACCGTCGCCAGGAACGACAGGGTCAGGGACATCACACAGACCAGAACCACTTCGCTGACATCCATATCGGCCGGAAGCTGCGACAGGAAATAGATTTCTGCATTAAACAGGTCGGTCCCCGTCAGGCTCTGGATGAACTGGCGGATATTTTCGATATTCAGGCAGAATACAACACCAAGGATCAGGCCGCTTAACGTACCGACAACCCCGATTGATGCCCCGGCCAGGAAGAAGATGCGCATCACCGATGACCGTGTGGCCCCCATCGTGCGCAGGATCGCGATATCGCGCCCCTTGTCCTTCACCAGCATCACCATGCCGGAAATGATATTGAATGCCGCCACCAGAATAATCAGCGTCAGGATCAGGAACATCACATTACGTTCAACCTGTAACGCATTGAAGAAGCTGGAATTTGATTGCTGCCAATTCACCAGCCGCAGATGTTCCCCCGACAGGTTCGATAGCAGATCATTCATGCTGGACGACAGACGCGACGGGTCTTCAAGCATCACTTCAAAATGGCTGATCTTTTCCGGCAGGCGGAAATAAATCTGGGCGGCATCCAGCGGCATGAAGATAAAGCCGCTGTCATATTCATACATGCCGATATCAAACAGCCCGACCACCTTATAGGCCCGCACACGCGGTACGGAGCCGAACGCCGTCACATTGCCCTTGGGCGAGATCAGATTGACATTGTCACCCACCCCGACGCCAAGCTTCATGGCAAGGCGTGCGCCCATGATCACGGTATCCTCGCCCTTGAAATCATCCAGCGATCCAAAAACGATATTGTCCGCAATCGTCGGACGTTTGGCGAGGTCGGCCGCCCGCACACCGCGCACGATGGCACCGGATGCGCGGCCATTGTTCGATGCCATCACCTGCCCCTCGACCACCGGGGTCACAAGCGTGACATTGCCGGTTTCCGCGATCTTCTTTTCAATCGCATCATAATTGGGCAGGCCATCCGGACTTTGCGCATAAACCGATATATGCCCGTTCAGTCCCAGAATACGTCCAAGCAATTCGGCCCGGAACCCGTTCATGACCGACATGACGATAATCAGGGTCGCAACGCCCAGCATGATGCCAAGCAGCGAAAAGATGGCGATGACGGAAACAAAGCCTTCTTGCCGACGGGGACGCAGGTAGCGGAAAGCCACCAGACGTTCGAACGGACTGAACATGCGCAAATGATCCTCGTGGAAGCGTATGGAAGCGTATCGGAAAGAATTCCGGAAATCAGGACGGGGCAGCCAAGGCTGCCCCGTTTGCAAAATCGTTATCAGGCGCCGATCTGGTTAAGTGCGGCTTCAAGCGTTACTTCTGTCCGCTCGCCGGATTTGCGGTTTTTAAGCTCGACCACACCGGCTTTAAGGCCTTTCGGGCCAATCACGATCTGCCAAGGCAGACCGATCAGGTCCATATCGGCAAATTTGCCGCCCGCGCGGATGTCGCGGTCATCATAAAGCACTTCGATCCCGGCGTTATGCAGCTTGGCATAAACGTCTTCGCAGGCCGCGTCACATTCATCATCACCCGTGCGCAGGTTGATCAGGCCAACCTTGTAGGGTGCAACCGATTCCGGCCAGATGATGCCGTTCTCGTCGTGTGATGCCTCGATCAATGCGCCGACAAGGCGCGAAACGCCAATGCCGTATGATCCCATCTGGACCGGCACTTCCTTGCCGTCCGGGCCAAGGATGGTGGCCCCCATCGGTTCGGAATATTTCGCACCGAAATGGAAGATATGGCCGACTTCGATCCCGCGCGTCGCGATCATGTCGTCACCGGAAATCGGGCTGTTGGCCGGATCATGCTTGTCTTCGGTCGCAGCGTAATCTTCAAGCGTCGTCTGGACCCAGTTTTCAAGCCCGGTGCGATCATTCAGATCAACACCCTTGCCCGTCAGATCCTTGTCCAGCCACTTCTTGTCGCAGAACACTTCGCTTTCGCCGGTTTCGGCCAGAATGATGAATTCATGGCTAAGATCGCCGCCAATCGGGCCGGTATCGGCCACCATCGGGATCGCCTTCACGCCAAGGCGCGTAAAGGTCCGGCAATAGGCCAGAAACATCTTGTTATAGGCGTGCCGCGAACTTTCGTAATCGACATCGAACGAATACGCATCCTTCATCAGGAATTCGCGACCACGCATCACGCCAAAGCGCGGGCGGATCTCGTCGCGGAATTTCCACTGAATGTGATACAGCATCTGCGGAAGCTGCTTATAGGACCGGACATCCTTGCGGAAGATATCGGTGATCACTTCCTCGTTGGTCGGACCAAAAAGCATTTTGCGGTCATGACGGTCGGTGATGCGCAGCATTTCAAGGCCGTAATCCTCGTACCGTCCGCTTTCCTGCCAAAGTTCGGCTGGCTGGATGGTCGGCATCAGCAATTCGTTGCAGCCAATCGCGTCCTGCTCTTCGCGCACGATCTGCTCGATCTTTTTAAGCACGCGATAGCCAAGCGGCAGCCAGGAATAAATCCCCGCCGAAAGCTGGCGCACCATACCGGCACGCAGCATCAGTCGATGGGAAGCGATCTGTGCTTCTGCCGGCGTTTCCTTGAGGGTCGGCAGAAAGAACTGGGAAAGACGCATCAATGCCTCGTGATGATCAAAGCTGAAAATATCAGGTATACAAAAGACCTTGCCCGGAAAATGCGACAGCACAGCCCGAAACGCAAGCCGGAACTTGCTTTATATCGGCAAGACGTGATCTAGCGCCCAATCGTGGCAGGTTTGCGAAAACACACAGGCTTTTTCAGGTACAACCTTACCGGAAGCCCGCCGCCCGGCACGCAGCCGCCAGTTCATCCTGCCCCGCCTCGTTGCCAAGCGGCGTGTCATTGAAATAAACCCGCCCGTTGCGATAGGTGATCTTGCCGATATTGGACTCGCCACTGATCCCGTCCGGCACGGAAATCCCCGCATATTCAAAGAAATCAATCGTCACCGGAAATTCGATTTCCTTGGGCAGCGAATTCAGTATCTGGTTGCCGCCATCCAGATCGGCCGGGGCGACCTTGCGGCCATAAACATCGACACCGGGCTTATAGGCCACATCGTCATCCGGCACATGGCTGACCAGTTCCCGGCAGGCCGACCGCGTGACCGTGATGGTTGGCTTCGCCTTCTCGGCACTCGCAGCACCGGCTGCGTCCGGTACGGCATTCTCACCTGCCGCCGGTCCCGGCAAGGGGGAGTCGCTTTGCGCCAAAACGCCACCCGAACCGGTCATGATCACGCCAGCAACAAACATCGAAACCATGAAATTCACAGGATAAATCCCGATTTTCATAGAGCGGGTCGTTACAAAATTCTTCATATCGCCGGTCCATCCTATTTATGTGCGGTGCAGCATCGAATCATCTGTGAATATTGGTCAAAACATCTTGCACAAAAGTGAAATATGTGGCTTTTTGATCCTCCGCTAACGGCGCAAGATCGTTGCGGAAGACGTATCGCAGCCGCTCATAAAATTGCGGGAGGCTTTGTTGCCAATAAGCATACAAGAAGCAGGCGCGACGTCGAAATAAAACCTGTGCCAAGTGCCCAGGTCTTAGGAGGAAGCAAAAAAAGATTACGGGAAAACAGCTATAAAAATAGCATCTTGGCAAGATCCTTGTGATCTTGCTTTTTTTTGTCTGCATCCCGGCCCGCCTTCCCTTTCCCGTGATTTTTGTGCAGCCCTGCAAACAAAAACCCCGCAGCAAATGTGCGGGGTTTGTTTTTACACGGCCTGCGCCAAAACTCATTGCGGCGGACGAACTTCGATCATGCCACTAGTGATCACGAAATACGCCACCACCCACAAAATTGCCGAAATCAGGCTGGTCGCCAGAACCTTCTTCCACATATGCGGCTTTTGCGGTGCGCCGCTATCATGGCCGGGCTGAACATTTTCCTCGCGCTTCACGCCGACCGGCAACACCATGAACAGCACCAGCCACCAGATCACGATGTAAACAAGGATCGCGGAAAACCAGTTCATGCTGCACTCTTTTCGTGGTTGCGGGAATAAGGGCCGATACGGCGGGAAAGAAACTTAAACCTGTTCAAGCTCAACAAGCGTCCCGTTGAAATCCTTGGGATGCAGGAACAGAACCGGCTTGCCATGCGCACCGGTTTTGGGCTCCCCGGAGCCCAGCACGCGCGCGCCATTTTTCAAAAGCTGATCGCGCGCCGCCAGGATATCCTCAACCTCATAGCAGACATGATGAATGCCGCCCGAAGTGTTTTTATCAAGGAACCCCTGTATCGGCGATCCCTCGCCCAGCGGATAAAGCAATTCGATCTTGGTGTTGGGCAGTTCGACAAAAACCACAGTCACCCCATGATCAGGCTCGTCCTGCGGTTCGGAAACCTTCGCACCCAGGACATCACGATAAAGCCGGATACCTTCCTCAAGGTCCGGCACCGCAATCGCCACATGGTTCAGCCGTCCAATCATGTTCTACTCCTGCAATGTGATCTGCCCGATCACCGCCAATCTAGGACGCGCATCACGACAAAGACAACTGCCCTTTTGGTCGTATGCGCCTTCCCGGATTGCCTAGTTCTTCTCGTTAACGCGAACCAGATGCACCTCGATCAAAGGACGCTTGCCCAGCCGCTGGCGCACCGGGCGACGCAATGCCTGCCGGATCGCAAGGATCACTGCCGCATCGTCTAGCACCTCGTCATCGTCAAGCTGATCGACCCGGTTGCCAATCTCGGCGGCAAAATGATCAAGGCGGACATCATCGCCATCCTCGTCAAACAGGCTTGGTGCCGTGATCATCGGCTCACCGACCATTTCGCCAAACTGGTTCAGCACCACGGTCACAAACATCACACCGTTCCAGACGATGCGATTGCGGTTGCGGATGGTATCGGAATCCCGTTTCAGCAACCGCCCGCCATCAAGGCAAAGCACGCCGCTTTCGGCAACGCCAATCACATGCGCACTGCCCGGCGACAGGCGAATGACCGTCCCGTCATGCGGGATAACCTGTTCAGGGATCTGGCATTCCGCACCAAGGGCCGCCTGTTCGCACAGATGGCGGGTTTCGCCATGCACCGGCACAAGGATTTTGGGGCGGGTCAACTGATACATCCGCGCCAGATCCTGCCTGCCCGGATGGCCCGAAACATGGATCGGTTCATCGCGCGCGGTAATCACGCGGATGCCGCGCCGGATCAGAAGGTTCTGGATATAACCGATGGATTTTTCGTTGCCCGGAATTTCACGTGCGGAAAACACGACCGTATCACCCGGATCAAGCTGCACGGTCGGATGATCCCCCTTGGCAATGCGTGACATCGCCGCCCGCGGTTCGCCCTGCGACCCGGTACAGATCAGCAAGACCTGATCCTTGGGGACCTCCATCGCGTCTTCATCAGTCAAAAGGTTCGGATACGACGTCAGATAGCCAACCGCGCGTGCGGCCTCGGTCACACGGTTCAATGACCGCCCGGCCAACCCGACGCAGCGGTTGTTTTCATGTGCTGCTTCAACAATTGACTGCAACCGCGCGACATTGGTGGCAAAACACGCAACCGCAATCCGGCCCTGTGGCGTTTCGGCAAACAGTTTCGACAGATTCTTGGCAACCTCGCCTTCCGATCCGGTCTGGCCTTCGGAAAAGACGTTGGTGGAATCACAAATCAGCGCCATGACCCCTTCATCGCCAAGCGCCTCAAGCTTCTTGACGTCGGATGCCTCGCCAATCTGGGGATCGGGGTCAAATTTCCAGTCGCCGGTATGCACCACAAGCCCCTTGGGGGTGCGGATCGCAAGCGCGTTGGGTTCCAGGATCGAATGGGTCATGGTGACGAATTCGATGTCAAACGGCCCCTTTTTAAACCGCCCGCCAAGCTCGATCACATGGATCGGCACCTGATCGGCAAAATCGGTTTCCGCCAGTTTGGCCTTCAGGAATTCGGCGGCAAACGGGGTGGCATAGATCGGGCATTTCAGCCGCGGCCAAAGATACGGCACGGCGCCAAGGTGATCCTCATGCGCATGCGTCAGAACAAGGCCAAGAAGTTTGTCTTTGCGTTCCTCGATAAAGGACGGATCGGGCATGACAACATCGACACCGGGCAATCCTTCCTCGCCAAAGGAAACGCCCATATCGACCATCAGCCACTGATCGTCATATCCGTACAAATTGAGGTTCATGCCAATTTCGCCAGATCCCCCCAGCGGCACAAACAGCAATTCGTCTTTCGGCAAATACAAATCCACGGATGATCACCCTTGTCTTTCAGCGGTGAAAAATACGATCACGGGGCGTACCCGCGTCACTTCACAGTCAATGTCGGTTAACAGTCTAGTTCGATTTTGCGCTGTTGCGGCGATAAATCATCAAAAGCCCCAGCATCGTCAGATCGCCATGCAGATGTTCGATCTCGTCAACCGCCTTGGTAAACAGCGGTGCCAGCCCGCCGGTCGCGACAACTTTCATGTGATCGATGCCCTGCTGCTTGCGAATGCGCGCCAGCAGCCCCTCGATCATCGCGACATAGCCCCAGTAAACCCCGGACTGCATCGCCTCGACCGTATTCTTGCCAATCACGTTGCGCGGTGCCTCGATCGCCACCATCGGCAACTGGGCCGCCGCCATATGCAGCGCCTTGATCGAAAGGTTCACCCCCGGTGCAATCACACCGCCAAGGTAATTGCCTTCTTCATCGATCACGTCAAACGTGGTTGCCGTCCCGAAATCAAGCACCACAAGCGGCCCGCCAAAAAGCTGATGGGCCGCAACCGCATTGACCAGCCGGTCGGCACCGACCTCGCTCGGGCGATCCATGATGATCTTCATATCCAGATCAACCGCCGGATCGCCGACCACCATCGGCTCGACGTTGAAATAACGCCGGCACAGGGTTTTAAGGCTGAATTCAGCCGCCGGAACCACGGTCGCGATAATCGCGCCCGTAATCGCGTCTTTTGGCACATCCGACAGGGTAAACAGATGATGCAGCCATACGCCAAGTTCATCCGCCGTGCGCTCAACCGTCGTTGAGCAGCGCCACTGCCCCTTGATCGTATCGCCGTCAAACACCGCGAAAACGATGTTGGTATTCCCGGCATCAATCGCCAGCAACATGATGTTTCGTCTCCCCGTTATCGTCCTGTGTTTATTTATGCTTTAAAGAACACTTCGCCAGCCCCGACGCGATGCTCGGTTCCGCCCGCTTCTCTTAGAACAAGCGATCCATCATCATCAAGCCCGACAAACGTGCCCTCAAGCGTTCTTTCGGTCAGGCGCGCAATCACCGGCTCGCCAATACCGTATGCGCGTGTCAGCCACGCCTCGCGCACCGGGGCAAACCCCTGCTTTTCCCAGACCGGCAGCCAGCTTGCCACCCGCGCGACATAGGCCGAAAGAAGTTCCCCCACCGATACCGGCGCGCCAAGGGCTGAAAGCGACGTCGCCGGACGTTCGGCATCATCGGGATAAAATGCAACATTCACACCGGCCCCGATCACCAGATAATCGGTTTCAGAACCGTTGTTCGATGCACTTTCCAGAAGAATGCCCGAAATCTTGCGGCCATTGACCATCAGGTCATTGGGCCATTTGCAATCCGGTCTGATCCGGTTGCCACTGACCAGCTCAATCGCCTCGGCCATCGCGACCGCAATCAGGAATGTCAGTTTGGCCGCTTCAAAAAGCGCACAATCAGGACGCAGCAATAGGGAAGAATAAAGATTGCCAACCGGGGATGACCATGCGCGGCCGCGCCGTCCCCTGCCCGATGTCTGTTGGCGGGCCCAAATAAGGGCGCCACTATGGGCGCCCTTATCAGCAAGGCGTTTCGCCTCTTCATTGGTGCTGTCGATCACTTCCAGTTCATGAAGGTAAAAACCTTCCGGAAGCCGGATCGTCGGCTTGGTCATCCTTACTGCCCGAGCAAGGCCGTCGCGGCAACGCCGGCACTATCCATCAACGGGTTCGGGAAGAAAACGAAAGCCAGAAGAATGACCGTCGCAACCGCCATGATCACATTCATCTCGGTGCCGTTCTTGTCGAACGCTTCGACCGGCTCGTCGAAATACATCACCTTGATGATCCGCAGATAGTAATAGGCACTGACGACCGAGGTCACCAGACCGATCACCGCCAGCGTCACAAGACCGGCATCAACCGCTGCCTTGAACACGTAAAACTTGCCAAAGAACCCTGCAAGCGGCGGAATACCGGCCATCGAGAACATCAGGATCGCGGTAACGGCAGCCATCAGCGGCTTGGTCTTGGCCAGACCGGCAAGATCGGTGATTTCCTCGACCATGCGGTCATTGCGACGCATCGAAAGGATCACGGCAAAGGTGCCAAGGTTCATGACAAGGTAGATACCCAGATAAACCAGAATACCCGCAACGCCTTCGGACGTCCCGGCCGCAAGACCGACAAGTGCGAAACCGACGTGACCGATGGATGAATAGGCCATCAGACGTTTGATATTGTCCTGACGGAGAGCCGCGAACGACCCCCATGCCATCGACAGGATCGACACCAGAACGATGATCTGCTGCCAGTCTTCGACAACACCGGCAAACGGGCCAACCGCAACACGAACGAACAGTGCCAGACCGGCAATCTTCGGCGCGACGGCAAAGAACGCCGTTACCGGGGTCGGTGCGCCCTCATAGACGTCCGGGGTCCACATATGGAACGGAACCGCGGAAACCTTGAAGCACAGACCGGCAAACATGAAGGCCAGACCAACCAGTGTCCCGACCGAAAGGCCGCCTGCACTGATCACATCGCCAAGAACGGCAAAGTTGGTCGAACCGGTAAAGCCATACACCATCGACATGCCATACAGCAGCATGCCCGATGCAATCGAGCCCAGAACAAAGTATTTCAGACCCGATTCCGTGGCGCGAACCGTGTCGCGGCGGATCGCCGCAATTACGTAAAGCGCCAGCGACTGAAGCTCAAGGCCAAGATACAGCGACAGCATGTCGGTCGCCGATACCATCGCCATCATGCCAAGCGTGGCAAGCAGGATCAGGATCGGGAATTCGAACCGGGCCATGTTTTCGCGTTCGGCATAATTCATCGCCATCACGATACCAATCGACGAACCGATCAGGATCATCACCTTGGTGAATTTGGCAAAGGCATCGGCCGTGAACTGGCCATAGAATGCCACCCCGCCGTCACCCAGAACCACCAGCACAAGGGCGACGATCTGGGCTGCAACCGCAAGCCACGAAACAGTGCGGAATGCCTTGTCCTTGCCGGCGAAAACGCCAAGCATCAGAAGGGCCAGGGCCGAAACGGCCATAAAGATTTCGGGCAATGCCGCCCCGAGGTTGAGCATAGAAACTCCCATGTTCATTCCCCTCAATTCGCCGCCAGCTGCGCAGCCTGAGCTGCGGCAGCCTGCGCCGTTTCGACCTGGTTGACGAGGTTTTCAACCGAAACATGCATGATGTCGAGGAAGGAGACCGGATAGACCCCCATCCACAGAACGATGATCACCAGCGGTGCGAAGATCAGCCATTCACGCGGGCTCATATCAAGGATCGATTTAAGGTTTTCCTTGGTAAGGGCCCCGAACACGATGCGGCGATAAAGATACAGCGCATAAGCCGCACCAAGGATCAGACCGGTCGCGGCAAAGAATGCCACCCAGGTATTGGCTTCGAACGCACCCAGCAATGCCAGGATTTCGCCAACGAAACCACCCGTCCCCGGAAGACCGACAGACGCCATCGTAAAGAACATGAAGATAACGGCATAACCCGGCATACGGTGCACAAGGCCACCATAGGCATCGATCTCGCGGGTATGCATGCGGTCATAAACCACACCAACACACAGGAACAATGCACCGGAAACCACACCGTGGCTCAGCATCTGGAAGATCGAACCTTCGATGCCATGCTGGTTAAAGGTGAAGGCACCGATGGTGACGATACCCATATGGGCAACCGACGAATAGGCAATCAGCTTTTTCATGTCCTGCTGTGCAAGCGCGACCAGCGACGTATAGATGATCGCCACAATCGACAGCGTGAACACCAGCGGCGCAAATGTCTCAGACGCCAGCGGCATCATCGGCAACGAGAACCGAAGGAAACCGTAACCACCCATTTTCAGAAGAACACCCGCCAGGATCACCGAACCGGCAGTCGGTGCCTCAACGTGGGCATCGGGCAACCAGGTGTGAACCGGCCACATCGGTACCTTGACGGCAAAGGATGCAAAGAACGCCAGCCACAGCCAAAGCTGCATATTATAGCTGAACCCGTGCGCCATCAGTGTCGGGATGTCGGTCGTGCCTGCATCGAAATACATCGCAAGCAGCGCGACCAGCATCAGAACGGAACCCAGCAGCGTGTAAAGGAACAGCTTGAAGGCTGCATAAACACGACGCTGACCGCCCCAGACACCGATGATGATGAACATCGGGATCAGAACGCCTTCGAAGAACAGATAGAACAGCAGACCGTCAAGCGCGCTGAACATACCGACCATCATCGTTTCCAGGATCAGGAACGCGATCATGTATTCCTTCACGCGTTTCTGGATTGCTTCCCATGCCGACAGAATGCAGATCGGCGTCAGGAAGGTCGCCAGAAGCACGAACAGCATCGAAATGCCATCCACGCCCATGTGATAGGAAATATTCAGGCCCGGCATCCAGTCGGCTTTTTCAACGAACTGGAAATCGGCCGTGGTGCTGTCGAAATTCACCCACAGCATCAGCGATGCGGCAAAGGTAAAGCCCGACGTCCAAAGGGCAACCCAACGGGAGTTGCGGGCGACATTCGCCTCTTCCCCGCGGATCAGCAGCACAAACAGTGCGCCGATCAGCGGCAAAAAGGTGACGATCGAAAGAATTGGATAATCGCTCATCGCCCGTTAACCCATCTTCCAAATTGTGTAAGACACCAAGGCGGCAATACCGATCAGCATCGCAAACGCATAGTGATAGACGAAACCGCTCTGAAGGGCGCTGACACGACGTGCAATGTTACGGCATGCTGCGGCAACACCATCCGGACCGACACCGTCGATCAGCGCGCCATCGCCCGATTTCCAGAAGCCATAGCCAAGATAGAAGGCAGGCTTGACGAAAATCTTGTCGTAAAGCTCGTCGAAGTACCATTTGTTCAGCGCGAAGCGGTACAGACCGTTGAAGGTATTGGCCAACTGACGCGGCAGCGACGGAACCAGCTTGTACATCACAAGGGCGATGACAAAGCCCGATACCATGGCAACAAACGGTGCCAGCTTGACCCAGCCCGGAACATGGTGTGCATGTTCAAGGGCCTGATGACCTTCGGCCATGAAGATCGCGCCATTCCAGAACGCCAGCATTTCTTCATAGTCACCACCACCGAACCAGTCCTTGGCGAACCAGCCGGCAAAGATCGCGCCGATGGTCAGGAACAGAAGCGGCAGCGTCATGACAGCCGGGCTTTCATGGACATGGGCCATGGTCCGCTCGTCCGCACGCGGGGTGCCAAAGAAGGTCATGAAGATCAGGCGCCAGCTATAGAACGACGTCATCAGTGCCGCCAGGATACCGGCCCAGAAGGCATAGGTCCCGACTGCGGTATGTGCCGCAAACGCGCTTTCGATGACAAGGTCCTTGGAATAGAAGCCAGCAAGCCCCGGGAAACCGGTAATCGCAAGCGTACCAACCATCATCACCGCAAAGGTCAGCGGAACCATCTTGTAGATGCCGCCCATCTTGCGCATGTCCTGCTCGTCCGACATCGCATGGATCACCGAACCGGCACCAAGGAACAGAAGCGCCTTGAAGAAACCGTGCGTCATCAGGTGGAACACGCCTGCCGAATAGGCCGACACGCCGCAGGCAAAGAACATATAGCCAAGCTGCGAACAGGTCGAATAGGCGATCACGCGCTTGATGTCGTTCTGAACGCAACCAATCGTCGCGGCAAAGAACGCGGTCGATGCGCCGACAACCGTGACGATGGCAAGGGTGGTTTCAGCATATTCAAAGATCGGTGACAGGCGCGCGACCATGAACACACCGGCTGTCACCATGGTTGCCGCGTGGATAAGTGCGGAAACCGGCGTCGGACCTTCCATCGCATCAGGCAGCCACGTATGCAGGCCAAGCTGTGCCGATTTGCCCATCGCACCGATGAACAGCAGGAAACAGGTGATCTCAAGCGCCGAAAACTCATGACCAAGGAACAGAAGGGTCGTTCCGGCAACTTCTTCGGCATTGCCAAAGATCACGTCGAACTGAACGCTGTCGAACAGGACGTAAACCGCAAAGATACCAAGCGCAAAACCAAAGTCACCAACGCGGTTGACGATGAACGCCTTGATCGCAGCCGCCGATGCCGACGGCTTGGAATACCAGAAACCGATCAGAAGATAGGACGCAAGCCCCACCCCTTCCCAGCCAAAGAACAGCTGGATCAGGTTGTCTGCGGTCACCAGCATCAGCATGGCAAAGGTAAACAGCGACAGATACGCCATGAAACGCGGCTTGTCGGGATCGTGCGACATGTAACCGATGGAATAGATATGCACCATCGACGATACACCGGTCACAACGATCAGCATGACACAGGTCAACGTATCAAAACGAAGCGCCCATTCAGCCGTGAAGCTCCCCGAAGAAATCCAGGTAAACAGCTGAACCGTGATCGGGTTGCCGCCAAGGGCAACATCGACAAAGGCGAAAATCGAAATGATGAAGGCCGTCACCACACCGCCAACCGTAATCAGCTGGGAAATGCGGTCAGACGTCGAAACACCGTGATGATGATGGCCGTGGCTGTCATGACCGTGACCGGCATCGGACGTGGACGACATGGCGCCGGCCAGCGTGATGATGCCTGCGATCGTGGCAGCGATCAGGGGCAGGAATACAATCAGAGGATACATATCTGCCTTACCCCTTCATCATGTTGATGTCTTCAACCGCAATCGTGCCGCGGTTACGGAAATAGACCACCAGGATCGCAAGACCAATCGCTGCCTCGGCGGCGGCAACGGTCAGGACAAAGATGGTGAAGACCTGTCCGACGAGATCGCCAAGGAACGACGAGAACGCGACAAGGTTGATATTGACTGCCAGCAGCATCAGCTCGATCGACATCATGATGATGATGACGTTCTTGCGGTTCATGAAGATGCCAAAGATCCCGAGTGTGAAAAGGATCGCCGCGACGGTCAAATAATGTGCAAGACCGATTTCCATCAGATCCCCCTACCGACCGGAACTTTTTTGACTTCAAGCGTGTCAGCGCGATCGCGTTTGACCTGCTCGGAGATTTTCTGACGGCGGACACCTTCACGGGTACGCAGCGTCAGGACAATTGCGCCAATCATCGCAACAAGCAGCACCAGACCGGCAGCCTGGAAGATGTATGCGTAATCGGTGTAGATCAGTTGGCCAAGCGCCTCGACATTGGTCAGTCCGGCGGGCGTCGGATGCGCCAGAACCGCAACCTTGTCATCAGACAGTGCCCAGCCCGCGCCGACAAAGGCCAGTTCCACAAACAGCACCAGCGCGATCAGAACCCCGATCGGCAGATAGTTGAGGAAACCCTGACGCATCTCGACAAAGTTGATGTCGAGCATCATGACGACGAACAGGAACAGAACCGCGACCGCGCCGACATAGACGACGACGAGCAGCATGGCGAGAAACTCAGCACCCAGCAGGACGAAAAGCCCGGCTGCGTTAAAAAATGTCAAAATCAGCAGCAGTACCGAATGCACCGGGTTGCGAACGGTCACAACCGCAGTCGCGGACAGAACCGCGACAGTAGCAAACAGGTAAAAAGCCAAAGCCTGTACGACCATAAGGTACCCCCTTGGCGAGCCGCCCCGCCCCAATGGCAGACAGCGGCCCATGAACTCTCTCTTTAACGATCAGACGCGACACTTACCGATAAGGTGCGTCTGCCTCCAATCGTGCAGCAAGCTCGGCTTCCCAACGCTCGCCATTTTCAAGAAGCTTGTCCTTGTCATAGAGAAGCTCCTCGCGGTTTTCGGTTGCGAACTCGAAGTTCGGACCTTCGACGATGGCATCCACCGGGCAGGCTTCCTCGCAGAAACCACAATAGATGCATTTCGTCATATCGATATCGTAGCGCGTCGTACGACGCGAACCGTCGGTGCGCGGCTCAACCTCGATGGTGATGGCCTGCGCGGGACAGATCGCCTCGCAAAGTTTGCACGCGATGCAACGCTCTTCCCCGTTGGGATAGCGGCGCAGCGCATGTTCGCCACGGAAACGCGGGCTCAGCGGACCCTTTTCATACGGATAGTTCAGCGTCACCTTGGGCTTGAACATGTATTTCAGGGTGAGCGCCATGCCGGAAACGAGTTCCACCAGCAGGAAGCTCCGGGCCGTCCGATCAATAAATGACATCGTTTACCTCTCTCTTTCCGATGCGCGGCGATCAGGCCGGGACCTTGTCAAAAGCAACCAGGAACGTGGCGACCAGCATGACCCAGGCAAATGACAGCGGCAGGAAGACTTTCCAACCCAGACGCATAAGCTGGTCATAGCGGTAACGCGGGAATGTCGCACGCACCCAGAGGAATATGAACAGAACGAAGCAGATCTTCAGAATGAACCAGATCGCCCCCGGTATGAATTCCAGCACCGGCAGCGGCGCGGTCCAGCCCCCCAGGAACAGAACGGCGCAAAGACCGCTCATCAGGATCATGTTCGCGTATTCACCCAGGAAGAACAGCGCAAAGGTCATTGCCGAATAATCGACGTTATAACCCGACACCAGTTCGGCTTCCGCTTCCGGAAGGTCAAACGGTGCGCGGTTCGTTTCGGCCAGGATCGACACGATGAAGACCACAAACATCGGCAGGTGATAGATGAAGTTCCATTCCCAGATACCGCCGCCCTGGCCGCGAACGATGTCGCTCAGGTTCAGGGACCCGGTGGTCAGCAGAACGGAAATGATGATCAGGCCAATCGAAATCTCGTACGAAACCATCTGGGCGCCGGAACGCAGCGCACCAAGGAAGGCGTATTTGGAGTTCGATGCCCAACCGGCCATCACGATGCCGTAAACACCCAGCGATGAAATCGCGAACAGGTACAGAATGCCGACATTCAGATCCGCCAGAACCATGCCCTCGTCGAACGGAATAACCGCCCAGGCAATGATCGCCAGAATGAAAGTCAGCATCGGGGCAATGATAAACACGCCCTTGTTGGCACTGGTCGGAACGATTGTTTCTTTCAGAAACAGTTTCAGACCATCGGCCAGCGGCTGCAGAAGACCAAACGGCCCCACAACGTTCGGGCCCTTGCGCAACTGCATCGCACCGATGACCTTGCGCTCGGCATAGGTCAGATAGGCGACAGCAACCAGCAGCGGGACAACAATCGCCAAAATCTTGGCGACGATCCAGACCAGCGGTTCAATATATCCGTCCCAAAGAAGTTCCATCGGTCAAACCGTATCTTTTGCGTTTCGTCCCTGAATTGGGACACCCCCTTGCGGGACGGGCGACGATGTCATCGCCGCCCCCCAAACTCAGGCAACCTTCTCGGCAGCCGCATCCTTGACAAAGGCCTCTGTACATTTGGCCATCGTCACCGATGCACGGCTGATCGGGTCGGTCATATAGAAATTGCGAACCGGCGAGGTAAAGCTGTCTGGCTTCATATCGCCTTTCTTGCCGAAATCGGCCCACTCTGCCTTGGTAACAGCATTCAGCGAGGTGAAAGTCGGGCTGAGTTCAACCATGCGCGAACGCACGGCTTCAATGCTGTCATACGGAAGCGCCTGGCCAAGTGCACCCGAAAGCGCACGAACAATCGCCCAGTCTTCCTTGGCGTCGCCAACCGGGAAAACAGCGCGCCAGCCCTGCTGGGCGCGGCCTTCGGTATTGACGTAGGTACCATTCTTTTCGGTATAGGCAGCACCCGGAAGGATCACGTCTGCGGCCTGTGCACCGGCATCGCCCATCGCCCCCTGATAGACCACAAAGGCCTTCTCAAGTTTCGACATGTCGATTTCATCGGCACCCAGCAGGTAAACAACCTCGACATCGCCTTTTGCCGCAGCATCAAGGATGTCATTGGTCGCAAGACCGCCCTCGCCCGGAACAAAGCCCAGATCAAGGCCACCAACGCGCGATGCGGCGGTGTGCAGGACGTTAAAGCCGTTCCATTCGCCCGAAACCATGCCGTATTTGTCGGCAATCGCCCGGACGGTCGCCAGAACCGCATCGCTGTCGTCACGGTTAAGCGCGCCCATGCCAACGATGATCATCGGCTTTTCGGCGGCTTTCAGAATTTTGGCGAAATCGTTCTTGCCGTCCAGAACCGCGGAAAGCGTTTCCGCACCGGCACCAAGATAATCGTGCTTATAGGTCGGGTCCCAGGTTTCGCCGATGATGCCAACCTTGAAGTCACCAGCCGTCGCACGCCAGCGTTTGCGCAGGCGGGAGTTGATGATCGGTGCCTCGGCACGGACATTCGCCCCAACGATCAGGCAGGCATCGGCTTCGTCGATCCCGGCAATCGTGGTGTTAAAGATATAGGACGCACGCGGGCCGCCGATTTTCGAACCGTCCTGACGGCAATCAAGGTTCGGCGACCCAAGGGTCCCCATCAGATCCTTAAGGGCCGTCATCGATTCACAATCGACCGTGTCACCGGCAATCGCGGCAATCTTCTTGCCATCAAGCCCGGAAACCTTCGCCTTGATCGCGGCAAATGCCTCTTCCCAGCTTGCTGCTTTCAGCTTGCCGTCGACACGCACATACGGACGATCCAGACGCTGGCGTTTCAGGCCGTCAATCGCATAACGGGTTTTGTCCGAAATCCATTCCTCGTTCACGTCGTCATTGGTACGCGGCAGAACGCGCATGACTTCGGCACTGCGGGAATCGATACGGATGTTTGATCCAACCGCATCCATAACGTCAATGCTGTCGGTCTTTTTCAGTTCCCACGGACGTGCGGTAAACGCGTATGGCTTGGATGTCAGCGCACCGACCGGGCAAAGATCGACCAGGTTCCCCGAAAGTTCGGAATTGATCGATGCTTCGATATACGGTCCGACCTCGGTATCCTCGCCACGGTAAACGGCACCCATGGTGCCGACACCAGCGACTTCCTCGGAAAAACGGACGCAACGGGTGCAGTGAATGCAACGGGTCATGATCGTTTTGACGATCGGGCCCAGTTCCTTGTCCTTCACCGCACGCTTTTTCTCGGCATAGCGCGACGCGTCAAAACCATAGGCCATCGCCTGGTCCTGAAGGTCACATTCACCGCCCTGGTCACAGATCGGGCAATCCAGCGGATGGTTGATCAGCAGGAATTCCATCACGCCATTGCGTGCTTTCTTGACCAGATCGGAATCCGTCTTGATCACCATTCCATCTGCCGCAGGCATGGCGCAGGACGCGACCGGCTTCGGTGCGCGTTCCATCTCGACCAGACACATACGGCAGTTGCCGGCGATTGACAGGCGTTCGTGATAGCAGAAACGCGGAATCTCCTTCCCGGCCTCTTCACAGGCCTGAAGGACTGTCGCCCCGGCTTCTACTTCAACTTCAATACCGTCAACTGTCAGTTTCGGCATGTCTCAATCCCTCTCAACAGGCCCCTCTCAGGCCGCGATCCGTGCGCGATATTCCTTGATCCGCCGTTCCATTTCGGGACGGAAGTGACGGATCAGACCCTGGATCGGCCATGCGGCTGCATCGCCAAGCGCACAAATGGTGTGGCCTTCGACCTGTTTGGTCACATCCCACAGCAGGTCAATTTCATCAAGCGTGGCCTGTCCCCGGACCATGCGCGCCATGATGCGCGCCATCCAGCCCGTGCCTTCACGGCACGGTGTGCACTGGCCACAGCTTTCATGCTGGTAGAATTCCGACAGACGCGCGATGGCGTAAACGATGTCGGTGGACTTATCCATCACGATCACCGCCGCCGTACCAAGACCCGATCCCACTTCACGCAGGGCATCGAAATCCATCAGCACATTGTCGCAAATGTCTTTGGTCATCAGCGGAACGGACGAACCGCCCGGAATAACCGCCAGAAGATTGTCCCAGCCGCCACGAACACCGCCGCAATGCTTGTCGATCAGCTCGCGCAGCGGAATGCTCATGGCTTCCTCTACCGTGCAGGGCTTCTCGACATGGCCGGAAATCGCAAACAGCTTGGTACCGTGGTTGTTTTCACGGCCAAAACCGGTGAACCATGCACCGCCACGGCGCAGGATTTCCGGCACCACGGCAATCGATTCGACGTTGTTCACCGTCGTCGGGCAGCCATACAGACCGGCATTGGCCGGGAATGGCGGCTTCAGACGCGGCTGGCCTTTCTTGCCCTCAAGGCTCTCGATCAGCGCGGTTTCCTCGCCACAGATATACGCCCCCGCACCAAGATGCAGATAAAGGTCGTAATCCCAGCCCGAACCGCAGGCATTCTTGCCAAGCAACCCGGCCTCATAGGCTTCGTCAATCGCACGCTGAAGGTTGGATGCCTCGTGATAGAACTCGCCGCGGATATAGATATATCCGGCATGGGCATTCATCGCGAAGCTGGCCAGAAGGCAGCCTTCAATCAGGGTATGCGGATCATTGCGCATGATCTCGCGGTCTTTACAGGTGCCCGGCTCGCCCTCGTCGGCATTAACCACAAGATAGCTCGGACGACCATCGGATTCCTTGGGCATGAACGACCATTTCAGGCCGGTCGGGAAGCCAGCGCCCCCACGACCACGCAGACCGGATGCCTTCATCTCGTTGATGATCCAGTCGCGCCCTTTTTCAATCAGGGCCTTGGTGCCGTCCCAGTTGCCACGCGCCTGTGCCGCTTTAAGACCGAAGTCCTGAAAACCGTACAGGTTGGTAAAGATACGATCCTTATCCTGCAGCATCTCAGGCCTCCCCTTCGCTTGCATCAGCAGACTGATCGGCAGCGCCGCAGCCACAGAATGCCTTCAGAACCTTGGGACCATCGATCGGCTCGCAGCCGCGACGACCGATCTGCGGACCGGCTTTCGGCTTTTCACCCTTTTTCAGGGCATCAAGGATCGACTTGGTGCTATCGGCAGTCAGGTCTTCATAATAATCGTCGTTAATCTGCATCATCGGTGCGTTAACGCACGCGCCAAGGCATTCAACCTCGATCAGGGTAAACTGGCCGTCTTCGGTGGTTTCACCGATTCCGATGCCCAGTTCCTTCTTGCAGGTATCAACGACATCCGCCGAACCGCGCAACCAGCAAGGCGTCGTGGTGCAGACCTGGATGAAGTTCTTGCCGACCGGGGCAAGGTTATACATCGTATAGAAGGTCGCCACCTCGTAGACGCGAATGGCCGGCATATCGAGCATGTCGGCAATGTAATCCATTGCGACAGTCGGAACCCAGTTACCTTCGGTCTGACGCTGTGCCAGATCAAGCAGTGGCATGACCGCGCTCTGCTGGCGGCCTTCCGGATACTTGGCAATAATCTTGTTTGCCCGCTCCATGTTTTCCGGGGAAAACGCAAAGCTGACAGGCTGAAGCTCTCTCGGAGCTGGTCTTCTCAAATGGCTCATCGGTCAATCTCACCGAACACGATATCAAGCGACCCGATATTGGCAACGACATCGGCCAGCATGTGGCCCTTGGACATGAAGTCGATGCCCTGAAGGTGCGGGAACCCGGGTGCGCGAATTTTGCAGCGATACGGACGGTTCGAGCCATCCGAAATGAGATACACGCCAAACTCGCCCTTCGGTGCCTCGACCGCGGCATAGCATTCGCCAGCCGGAACGTGGAACCCTTCGGTAAAGAGTTTGAAGTGATGGATCAGGGCTTCCATCGAGCGTTTCATTTCTGAACGCGACGGCGGCGCCACCTTGTTATTTTCAACGATAACAGCACCATCGGGCATTTCCTTGATGGCCTGCTTCATGATCTTGAGCGACTGGTTCATTTCTTCGAAACGCACCAGGAAGCGATCATAGCAGTCACCGGTCTTGCCGATCGGAATGTCGAAATCGAAATCTTCGTACGAGTCATAGGGCTGCGATTTACGCAGATCCCACGCCATGCCCGATGCGCGGATGTTCGGCCCGGTAAAGCCCCAGTCAAGGGCCTCCTCGGGCGAAACGATCCCGATATCAACAGTACGCTGTTTGAAGATACGGTTGCCGGTCAGGATGCGGTCGAAATCGTTGACGAATTTCGGGAACTGATCACACCAGGCATCAATATCGGCCAGCAACCCGGCCGGAAGATCGGCTGCAACGCCGCCCGGACGGAAATAGTTGGCATGAAGACGTGCACCGCAGGCGCGCTCATAGAATTCCATGAGCTTTTCACGTTCCTCGAAGCCCCACAGCAGCGGGGTCATCGCACCAACGTCAAGCGCAAAGGCGGTCAGGTTCAGAAGATGGTTCAGGATACGACCCATTTCCGCATAAAGAACGCGGATATACTGGGCGCGTTTCGGCACCTCGACACCCATCAGCTTCTCGATCGCGAGGCAATAGGCATGTTCCTGGTTCATCGGCGCGACATAGTCGAGACGGTCGAAATACGGGGTCGCCTGAATATAGGTCTTATATTCGATCAGCTTTTCCGTACCGCGGTGCAGAAGGCCGATATGCGGATCGGCGCGTTCGATAACCTCGCCATCCATTTCAAGAACCAGACGCAGAACGCCGTGCGCCGCAGGGTGCTGCGGGCCGAAGTTCATGGTCATGTTTTTGATTTTTTGTTCCGACATCAGGCCTTGCCCTCCGCCTTTTCATCGCCGGGAAGAACATGCTGGATGCCTTCCCACGGGCTTTCGAAATCGAAGTTACGGAAATCCTGAACCAGTTTCACCGGCTCGTAGACAACGCGCTTCTGCTCGTCGTCATAGCGAACCTCGACATAACCGGTCAGCGGGAAATCCTTGCGAAGCGGATGACCCTCAAAGCCATAATCCGTCAGGATACGGCGCGGGTCCGGGTGATTGTCAAAGAAGATGCCGAACAGATCCCATGTCTCGCGCTCGAACCAGTTGGCGGCGCTGTAAACGGGAACGGCACTGGGCACCGGGGTATCTTCGTCGGTACGGACCTTCACACGCACACGCAGGTTATGCTTGAGCGACAGCAGGTGATACACGACGTCGAAACGCTCGGCGCGTTCGGGATAATCAACCCCGCAAATGTCGACAAGCTGCTTGAACAGGCAGCCCGCATCATCGCGAAGGAATGTCAGAACTTTAAGAATAGCATCGCGTTTGACCACGATGGACAGCTCGCCATAACGGTACTGGGTTTCCAGAACCTTGTCGGCAAACTGGGACACCACTAGATCTTTAAGATCTTTCAGCGCGGCGCTGTTATCGCTGAGCACTTCGCTCATGCAAGCCCCCTATTAAGGATCAGCGTGTCAGGACACCGGTACGGCGGATTTTCTTTTGCAACTGCATCACGCCGTAAATCAGCGCTTCGGCTGTCGGCGGGCACCCGGGAACATATACGTCCACCGGAACAACGCGATCACAACCGCGCACCACCGAATAGGAATAGTGATAATATCCGCCACCATTCGCACATGATCCCATCGAGATCACCCAGCGCGGTTCGGCCATCTGGTCGTAAACCTTGCGCAGTGCCGGAGCCATCTTGTTGGTAAGCGTGCCGGCAACGATCATCACGTCGGACTGACGCGGGCTCGGACGGAACACAAGACCGTAACGGTCAAGGTCGTAACGCGACGCGGCGGCATGCATCATTTCCACGGCACAGCAGGCCAGACCGAATGTCATCGGCCACAGCGAACCGGTGCTTGCCCAGCTTGCCAGCTTGTCGAGATTGGCAAGGACAAAGCCCTTGTCATTCATCTCGTCGAACACGCCTTTAAGCAGGGTATCCTGATCCTGACCGGGTGCCAGGGGGGCGCCTGTATTGGTGCTCACTCCCATTCCAATGCTCCCTTCTTCCATTCATAGACAAATCCGACCGTCAGCACAGCCAGGAAGATCACCATAGAAAAGAAACCGAAGGTGCCGATGTCGCCAAGGGTCACAGCCCACGGGAACAGGAACGCAACTTCGAGATCGAAAATGATGAACAAGATGGCGACCAGATAGAACCGGACATCAAACTTGATGCGCGCGTCTTCAAACGGCGCAAACCCGCATTCATATGCGGACAGTTTTTCAACATCAGGAGCCTGCTTGGCCAGAACCAGCGACGCGATGACGATAACCGCCGAGAGACCGACGGCGATCCCGATGAAAATCAGGATCGGAAGATATTCCGAAAGAAGCTCTTGCATCTCTCTGACCTCTCAAGAACAGGCCTCTTTTGACCCGACCAGGTCCCCACCTGGCCTATACCGGCGCACCATAACGTATGCACCGCACAAGTTCCAGCCCCGTAAGCGGTTTTAACACCACCTAAGGCCGGAAACTTCCTAATCTTTTTGCCATTCTCTGCTCTCCGATATCGGGTCGCGTAACGTCATGATCAAGTCCGTTTCTTGCGAAGCAACATGCGCTGCACGTGAAAAGGCGATCGCGGAAAGGACGAAACGTCCGAACAAAGACAACAGATGCGTGATCATGGCGGGAGCGACGGGACTTGAACCCGCGGCCTCCGGCGTGACAGGCCGGCGCTCTAACCAACTGAGCTACGCCCCCAAATGACCAGCTATTGGCGCGCCTTTGTTAGACCAGCACCTATGCCAAGTCAAGCTGATACCAGCGTTTTCAACCATCTCGTCAATTGCGCCGGAGATCATCACCCTGTGAAACACATCACAGGCCCCGGCTTTTGGACAAATAACGCTTTTCCAATCACTTCCACGGACGGTTTCGTCAGTTACCTTTGCATCCTGCGCTTAGCTTTTATAGAATTGTTGATAAATAGATTATATTCTTTGCCGCTAGAAACAGGCATGTTCGCCCGGGTGAACAAACCCGGCGAATGAACGCAGTGACGGAGAAGACCACCAGTGGGGCGCGTAAAAGAAGAATACAGGTCGCTTGCAGGCCCGGAAAAAGCCGCGATTCTGATGCTGGCACTTGGTGAAGAACACGCCACCAAAATGTTCAGCATGATGGATGACGAGGAAATCAAAGAGATTTCCCAGACCATGTCGGGCCTTGGCACCATCAGCTCCAATATCGTCGAACGTCTGTTTGTGGAATTTGCAGATCAGCTTTCCTCGACCGGCTCGCTGGTCGGTTCGTTCGATACGACCGAACGCCTGCTATCCAAGGTCCTCCCCGAAGACCGCGTCAACGGCATCATGGAAGAGATTCGCGGCCCCGCCGGCCGCACCATGTGGGACAAGCTCAACAACGTGAACGAGGCGGTTCTCGCCAACTACCTCAAAAACGAATACCCGCAGACCGTTGGCGTGGTGCTCTCGAAACTGAAGTCATCCCACTCGGCCGCTGTATTGTCGCTATTGCCGGAAAACTTCTCGATGGAGGTCATCATGCGTATGCTGCGCATGGAGGCCGTACAGAAAGAGGTCCTCGACAATATCGAGAAAACACTCCGCACCGAATTCATGTCGAACCTTGCGCGTGGCTCGCGCGGCGACAACCACGAACTGATGGCCGATATCTTCAACAGCCTGGATCGCCAGAGCCAGGACCGCTTCCTCACCGCACTAGAGGAACGCAACCGCGACTCTGCGGAAAAGATCAAGGCCCTCATGTTCACCTTCGAAGACCTTGCCCGGCTGGACAACAACGGCGTTCAGACCCTGCTACGTCAGGTCGAAAAGGACAAACTCGCACTGGCCCTCAAAGGCTCGACCGATGCGATGCGCGATCTGTTCTTCAAGAACATGTCCGAACGTGCCGGCAAGATGATGCGCGAAGACATGGACGCACTGGGCCCTGTCCGTCTGTCGGATGTCGAGGAATCCCAGATGATGATCGTCCAGCTCGCCAAGGAACTCGCCGCCCAAGGCCAGATTGTCATCTCCGAAGGCGGCGGCGAGGACGAAATGGTCTACTGACCCCGCATCCGCTTCCGACCCCGAACGAAAAACGGGACGGCACATCGCCGTCCCTTTCTTTTTGCGCACACAGCACCCCCAGCACCCCACTCCGGCAATGCCCTTTAGCCCCCCCAGACTGACTGCCCCTTCCCGCGATGCCCCACCCCCCGCAGTCCCCACACGCATGTCGGCCGTCGGAAACCCCGAATGATGACCGCCTTGCCCGCCAAGGAACCTGCCGCACAGGCCCAAATCATCCTCTAAGTGGATGGTCGGCAGCCTACTGCCCCCTTGTTTCTCCCAACAGCTTCCGACGCCTCCGGCGTCCTCCATCTGCCCCAGCCCGGCCCCAAACACGCCCCAAACCGGACCAGCAGCTTGTCGTCCTCCTCATTTTCCGAGATGGACACACCACTTCCGTAATGACATTTGGTCGTCTCGGGTTCGCGGTCCTCGTTTGATGCCTCGCGGTCTCGCCATCCGGTCCGGGTCCCGGCCAATCGCACCACAAATCGGGACGGCGGATTATCGCCCCCTTTTTTGTGCGATTGACGCACCTCTCCCGTAATGACTTTTGGCCGTTTCAGGCAGATCGCCCCTGTTATGGATGCCCGACAAGACGGCTGGCACCGCGCCGTGAATTGATCGTTCTCCGCTCCCATGACAGTCCGGATACCCGGCCGCATGAAACCTTCATGCCACCGGGGTCGTTATGCCGGATCTGACAGGCATTCCCGCCTGTCCCGCTCCTGCAGCGCCTCAACCCGCGCCCGCACCGCCTCACGGCCCCTCATCATCGAAATCATCGAAATCATCGACATTCACAATCATGGTTCTCTTTCCTTTGCCAACAGCACATACGCCATCCGTTCCGTTTGCATGGCAAACATCCTGTTACGACATCGCTTCGAGTTTTTCCGAAACGTAAAAAGGGCCGGAAATCCAAAGATCCCGGCCCCTTTTGCCCGCGATGCGGGCGCAATTATCAAGTTGACGAGATATCCTTACCACCAAACAAAGAACAAATCAAGAACAAAATTGAACACCATCGACAAAAACAGGATACAAAGCCCCTGTAGTGTGCATATGCGTTCATCAAAGTTACCCAGGATAACAGCGCCATCGAGAAATGTAGCCCGCCGCATCCTGATCAATGAAAATTCCCGATCTTTTAAGCCAGATCAGCCTGCCAGCTTTCCCGGCCCGGCTCCCTATCCGATGATCACATTCGGCACCGGATCGGTGATCGATTTGATCTCCCAGCGCAGCCTGTTCTGACCGGCGGTTTTGACAAATTCGGCGGCGTTATGGCTGCGGATGCCTGCCGTGGTGCGCAACTCGATCTTGCCGGTCATCTGATAGCCAAGTGCGGTCAGGCGTTCTTCATACTGGTCGGGCACGAAGCCGCCGCGTATTTCAACGGTGTTCGATTCCGCACGGAAAAACATTTCAAGGATTCGCGAATTGCGCCGGACAAACACAAAGCTTTTGTCGCGCATGATGTTGCTGCGCCGTTCATAGACAATGTTGAAAATGCCCTTGCCCTGATAGGTCAGCTGCTTGACACCGGAATCGCGTTTCAGATCGGCAAGCACCTTGTCGACGCGCACTTTTTCTTCATCGGCATCAATTTCTTCGTTCAGAAGGGCTTCTGTAATGGTCGGCTGCACCAGCATCCCGCGATAACTGAACCGGTAATCGCCATTCTGCTCGACATTAAGATCAATGGTGAAGTCGTCGGGCAGATAACAGCCAACCAGCATCAGGGGCGCTATAATGGCCACCAGAGCCCCCCGCGCGATCAATTGACCCCGTTGGACAGCCCCCCTTCGCAACGACGCCACAAGCGCGGAAAACGGGATTTCGAAGATCATGGTCATCGCGGCGTCATCCTGACTGGTGTTGCTTGATCAAGCTTGCCTGTCGGGCGCTATGGCGTCAACCGTTGCATCGCGTTTCGATTCTGATCGACGATTCGCGGTGCACTGCGATAATGCGCTGATTCGCAAAAAGAAAATGGCATGGCCCGGAAATGCAAAAAGCCGGCGCGAGGCCGACTTTTGCAAGAATGGTGGGTGATGAGAGATTCGAACTCCCGACCCTCTCGGTGTAAACGAGATGCTCTAACCAGCTGAGCTAATCACCCGTATTTTGATGCCCCGTTTTGCGGAAGCGGGCGGAACATAACATGCTTTTTTGAAAAAGCAATGCCGGTGACGCTTGTCACCGGCATTTTTTTTCAGAACTTCGTCAAACTTAGTTGACGGCGTCCTTAAGACCTTTGCCAGCCTTGAATTTCGGCTGTTTCGATGCCGGAATGTCGATTTCTTCACCGGTGCGCGGGTTGCGACCTTTTGAAGCAGCGCGAGCAGCGACAGCGAAGGTACCGAAACCGACGAGACGAACTTCGTCACCGCCTTTGAGAGATTCGGTAATGGAATCGAAAACAGCGTCAACGGCTTTAGCAGCGTCCGCTTTGGACAGATCGGCTTTAGCAGCTACACTTCCAACGAGATCGTTTTTATTCACTTCCTGGCCCCCTTATTGGACGTTCGGAGTTATGAGGAAATTTGGTTTGCCCCAAACCTGTTGCATGGGCAGTGTAAGCAGGTCGCCAAGTTCCCGTCAATGCGAGAGACGCAGTTTTCTGCGGTTTCGAACGTTTTTTTGATTTTTTTCGTCTTTACAGCCCTGCCGCTGTGGATCAATGCCGATTCTTGGCCAAAGTTATCCACAGAAAAGGGGGGATGGCGCTGCCATCCCCCCGGTTTTCGAACGTTTTTTTCGCTTATCAGTGAGTGGTAACACCACCGACTTCCGATTCTTCGCCGTCCTTGGATTTGACAGCGACGTCATCCACCTCTTCTTCCCATTCGATGGGAACCAGCGGATTGACCAGCGCGTGGCTGAGAACCTCGTCAACATGGGAAACCGGAATGATTTCCATGCCGCGTTTGACGTTGTCCGGAATGTCTTCCAGATCCTTTTCATTTTCCTGCGGGATCAGGACGGTTTTGACACCGCCGCGCAATGCCGCAAGAAGCTTTTCTTTCAAACCACCAATCGCAAGCACACGGCCGCGAAGCGTGATTTCGCCAGTCATCGCGACATCCTTGCGAACCGGATTGCCGGTCAGAACCGAAACCACCGACGTCACCATGCCGACACCGGCCGACGGACCGTCTTTTGGCGTCGCCCCTTCCGGAACGTGAACGTGAATGTCACGTTTCTGGAACAGGGTCGGCTTGATGCCGAACTGGGTGGCGCGCGAACGGACAAACGACGTTGCCGCCTGGATCGATTCTGTCATGACTTCACCGAGTTTACCGGTGGTTTTCATGTTGCCCTTGCCCGGTACGGTAACCGATTCAATCTGCAACAGATCGCCGCCGAATTCGGTATAGGCCAGACCGGTAACAACACCGACCTGATCTTCACCTTCGGTTTCGCCATAACGGAACTTGCGAATGCCGGCATATTTGCCAAGCGTGCGCGGGGTCACGCGAACCGTTTTCAGGTTCTCAAGCATGATGCGCTTGGTTGCCTTTCGCGCAAGCTTCGCCAGCTCACGCTCAAGGCTACGCACACCGGCTTCACGGGTGTAGTAACGGATCAGATCGCGAAGCGCGTCGTCCGAAATGCTCCACTCGCCCTTACGCAGGCCGCTTTCCTTGACCTGTTTCGGGATCAGGTGGCGCTTGGCGATTTCAACCTTTTCATCCTCGGTGTAACCCGAAATCCGGATGATCTCCATACGGTCGAGCAACGGCTGCTGCATGCGCAGGCTGTTGGCGGTCGTAACGAACATCACATCCGAAAGATCGTAATCGACTTCTAGATAGTGGTCGTTAAAGGTCGAATTCTGTTCCGGATCAAGAACTTCAAGCAATGCCGAAGCCGGATCGCCGCGGAAATCCGAACCCATTTTCTCAATCTCGTCGAGAAGGAAAAGCGGGTTGGAATATTTCGCCTTTTTCATGCCCTGGATGATTTTACCAGGCATGGAACCGATATAGGTCCGGCGATGACCGCGAATTTCGGACTCGTCACGCACCCCGCCAAGCGACATGCGCACGAATGTACGACCGGTCGCATTGGCCATCGATTTCCCAAGCGAAGTTTTACCAACACCCGGAGGACCGACAAGGCACAGAATCGGGCCTTTGACTTTTTTGATACGCGCCTGAACCGCAAGATATTCAAGGATGCGTTCCTTGACCTGCTCAAGACCGTAATGCTCCTTGTCGAGCACCTTCTTGGCCTTTTTCAGATCAAGCGAAACACGCGAACGCTTGTTCCACGGAATCGATACCATCCAGTCAAGATAGTTGCGCACCACGGTGGCCTCGGCGGACATCGGGCTCATATTGCGCAGCTTCTTAAGCTCGGCCTGAGCCTTTTCCTTGGCTTCCTTCGGCATCTTGGCCTTGTTCAGCTTCTCTTCGATTTCAGAAGCTTCATCCTTGCCGTCTTCGCCCTCGCCCAGTTCCTTCTGAATGGCTTTAAGCTGCTCATTCAGATAGTACTCGCGTTGGGTTTTCTCCATCTGGCGCTTGACGCGGTTGCGGATCTTTTTCTCTACCTGCAGGACGCCGATTTCCGATTCCATGAAACCGAAAATGCGTTCCAGACGGTCCCCGACAAGGGTGGTTTCCAGAAGTTCCTGTTTCTCGGAAATCTTGAGCGACAGATGCGACGCCACTGTATCGGCAAGCTTCGCAGGCTCTTCGATCTGATTAACCGATACCAGAACTTCCGGCGGTATCTTCTTGTTAAGCTTGATATACTGCTCGAACTGGGTCACGACGGAACGCGCAAGCGCTTCAAGCTCGCTGTCATCCTCGTCCGCTTCCTCGCGAACAGCGGCATAAGCCTGGAAAAATTCGGGATTGTCGACGAAACCAGAAATCTCCGCACGCTTGCCACCCTCGACAAGCACCTTGACCGTCCCGTCCGGCAGCTTCAGAAGCTGCAAGACAGTCGCGACAGTCCCGATTTCATACAGATCGTCGACAGACGGGTCATCAAGACCCGCATCTTTTTGAGTAACAAGCAGAATCTGCTTGTCTTCGCGCATCACATCTTCAAGTGCGCGCACTGATTTTTCACGCCCGACAAACAGCGGAACAATCATGTGCGGGAACACTACGATGTCGCGCAACGGCAGTACCGGGTAAATTTCGCCACGCGCCAATTCAACCATTATGTTCTATTCCCTATTCTGAGCCAAAACGTTGCTGGGGTCCTGCCATAGGCCCCGCCAGTAACGCGAACATTCAAAAGATAATCTGAAATTCCCGCACCGCAATAGGATGCCGGTGCGGGATCAGAAGTCAGGCACTGTGCTCGACACCTTCACGTCGTTCGGCATGGATCAGCAACGGTTTTGCCTTTCCTTCGACGACGTCACGGTTGATCACGATTTCCTCGACGCTTTCAAGGGTCGGCAGGTCGAACATGGTATCAAGCAGAATGCCCTCCATGATCGAACGCAGGCCACGCGCACCGGTTTTACGCTCGATCGCTTTTTTGGCGATCGCCACCAGCGCATCAGGCTGGAAGGTCAGTTTCACGTCTTCCATATCGAACAGACGCTGATACTGCTTGATAAGCGCATTTTTCGGCTCGGTCAGAATCTTGACCAGCGCATCCTCGTCGAGGTCTTCAAGCGTTGCCAGAACCGGCAGACGACCGATGAATTCCGGAATAAGACCGAATTTCAGAAGGTCTTCGGGTTCGACTTCACGCAGGACTTCGCCGGTACGACGGTCTTCGGGACTACGGACATCCGCGCCGAAACCGATCGCACTGCCCTTGCCACGCTGCGAAATCACCTTGTCCAGGCCAGCGAAGGCACCGCCAACGATGAACAGGATGTTGGTGGTGTCGACCTGCAGGAATTCCTGCTGCGGGTGTTTACGGCCGCCCTGCGGCGGAACCGATGCAACCGTCCCTTCCATGATCTTCAGAAGGGCCTGCTGCACACCCTCGCCCGACACGTCACGCGTGATCGACGGGTTGTCGGACTTGCGCGAAATCTTGTCGACTTCGTCGATATAGACGATGCCGCGCTGCGCACGTTCGACATTGTAATCAGCCGCCTGAAGCAGCTTAAGGATGATGTTTTCGACATCCTCACCGACATAACCTGCCTCGGTAAGGGTCGTGGCGTCTGCCATGGTGAACGGCACATCAAGGATGCGCGCAAGCGTCTGCGCCAGAAGCGTCTTACCACAGCCGGTCGGACCAACCAGCATGATGTTCGACTTGGCAAGTTCGATATCCTCGTTCTTGCTGGCGTGATGCAGGCGTTTGTAGTGGTTGTGAACCGCGACAGAGAGAACTTTCTTCGCATGGCCCTGACCGATCACATAATCGTCAAGAACCTTGCAAATCTCTTGCGGAGAAGGCACCCCGTCAGCCGATTTGACGAGATGGGTTTTGTGCTCTTCGCGGATGATGTCCATGCAAAGCTCTACGCATTCATCACAGATGAATACGGTTGGACCGGCGATGAGCTTGCGAACCTCGTGCTGGCTCTTTCCACAGAAAGAACAATACAGAGTGTTCTTGGAGTCCCCGCTATTCGATTTGCTCATACAAACCCCAATTACGTTTGACGTTATCTTTTATCGCCATGTTAGCCGGTAAACGATACCGATCTCAACGTTTAATCTGCGCTTATCGGCCATATGGCCACATGTTTGATATGGGACCGCACCCAAGGATGCGAAACCCCTGTCCATTATCACCTGAACGTTATGGAATTTCGCATGTTCCAAACAATGTCACAGAACCTACTTATACCTCCTGTCTATGACCAGAGGATGAATGTGCGCAAGCCATAAAAAAACGCCCCGGCAAAACACCGGGGCGTTTTCATCGGATCGTTATGGAACGATCAATCTTTTTTCGCATCAGAATCCGGTTTCGGACGCGACGTAACCACCTCGTCAATCAGGCCGAATTCCTTGGCCTGATCCGGGGTAAGGAAGTTATCACGCTCCATCGCGTCTTCAATCGTCTTGAGATCGCGGCCGGTATGCTCGACATAAATCTCGTTAAGACGCTGACGCAACGCCAGAATTTCGCGAGCATGGATTTCGATATCCGATGCCTGCCCCTGGAACCCTCCGGACGGCTGGTGAATCATGACACGCGCATTCGGCAGGCAGTAACGCTTGCCCTTTGCACCGGCCATCAGCAACAGCGACCCCATGGAAGCCGCCTGCCCCATGCACACCGTGGAAACATCGCAACGGATGTATTGCATGGTGTCATAGATCGCCAGACCCGACGTCACAACCCCGCCCGGGGAGTTGATGTAAAGCGAGATATCCTTGTCCGGGTTTTCCGATTCGAGATGCAGCAACTGCGCGCAGATCAGTGACGACATGCCGTCATGTACCTGGCCGTTGATGAAGACGATCCGCTCCTTGAGAAGACGGGAAAAGATGTCATAGGCCCGTTCACCACGGCTGGTCTGTTCAACCACCATCGGCACGAGCGAGTTCATCTGTGCTTCAATCATCGACTGCAATCTCCTTGCTGCATCCTAAACCGGTATGTCGGACGGATTACTTCTCTTCCGATTTATCGGCCTTTTTCTTGGCGGCCGGCTTCTTGGCAGCAGCTTTCTTGGCCGGAGCCTCTTTGTCTGCAGCTTTTTTAGCCGGTGCCTTCTTGGCAGCCGATTTCTTCTTCGGAGCTTCGTCTTCCTCTTCCGGTTTCAGAAGGTCTTCGACCGAAACGGTCTTGTCTTCTACCTTGGCGAGTTCGACGATGAAATCCACGACCTTGTCTTCATATACAGGGCCCTGAAGCGCCTGCAAGGCCTGCGGGTTATTTTTATAGAATTCAATAACCTGCTGTTCCTGGCCCGGATATTTCTGGGCTTCGGCAACGAGGACCTTGTTTACGTCTTCCTGGGTAACCTGGATTTCGTTTTTACGGCCAACTTCTGCCAGCAGAAGACCAAGAAGAACGCGGCGTTCTGCGATTTCGCGGAACTCGGCGGTCAGTTCTTCTTCGGACTTGCCTTTGGTTTCGTCATCTTCCTGACCGGCTTCACGCGCCTGTTTGATCTGGCCGATGATGCCTTCCAGCTCGTTCTCGACCAGGCTGGTCGGCAGTTCGAAGCTGTGGTTTTCAGCAAGTGCGTCAAGCAACTGGCGTTTCAGTTTCTGACGAGCAACCGATTCGTACTCGCGGCCGTAATCCTTACGGATTGCGTCTTTAAGCGCGTCAAAGCTTTCCTGGCCGAGTTTCTTGGCGAGTTCATCATCAAGAGCAGCCGGTTTCTTTTCCTTGATTTCCTTGACGGTTACGTCGAACTCGGCATCTTTTCCTGCAAGTTCAGCCGCACCATAGGCTTCCGGGAACTTCACCTTGACGACAACTTCGTCACCAGCATTGACACCGGTCAGCTGGTCTTCGAAACCTTCGATGAACGAACCCGAACCAAGTTCGAGTTCGTAATCTTCGGCTTTACCGCCTTCGAAAGCTTCGCCGCCGATTTTGCCAAGGAAGTCGATGACGACAACGTCACCGGCTTTCGACTTGCGCTTGCGTGCGAGCGGCTCGGTGGTGCCCTGCGCTGCTGCAATACGGTCAAGCGTTTCGTTGACTTTCGCATCGTCAAGTTCAACGACTTCGCGGGTCAGCTTCAGCTTTTTGAAGTCCATCGGTTCGATGGCCGGGATGACTTCGACAGCAATGGCGAACTCAAGATCCTTGCCTTCGTCAAACGAGGTCACTTCGATTTTCGGCTGAACGGCCGGGCGCAGGTCATTATCGTTAAGAACCTTGCCGGTGTTTTCATTTACAGCGGCTTCGAGAACTTCACCCATGACGGCCTGGCCATAGCGCTGGCGCAGCAGTTTCGCCGGTACTTTGCCCGGACGGAAGCCCGGAAGGCGAACCTGGTCTTTGATCTCGTCGAGTTTGGCGACGACTTTTTCTTCGATCTGAGCGGCGGGCACAACGACTTTGAACTCGCGCGCCAGGCCTTCGTTTTTGGTTTCAGTAACCTGCATAGATAACTCTTTTGCTTGGTTCGAATAATGTCCGTTACGCGACGCAGTCCGGACGTCAGAAAGTCAATATGACTAAACGAATATGCATCCTGGTCTTAATTTATGGTCAGCTTATGGTACGGGCGAAGGGACTCGAACCCCCACGGATTGCTCCACTGGAACCTAAATCCAGCGCGTCTACCAGTTCCGCCACGCCCGCACACAAGCATACCAAACACACCGGAAGTACCGGTGTGGGTGCGCCTTAATACAAACTTCGATCACCTCATGCAAGCATCGCCTTTTAGCCAGATGCATTCAGGCCTGCATTTAATGTCCGACAGGCAGGATTTCTGCGTTTCACAACGCTTTTTGAAGGTACAAAAAACTATCGCGCAAGGCGCTTTACAGCCCCCGATGCGGCTATTCTACCCTGCCCGACATAGCTTTCATGGTTTTTTTCAATATCGGCAAGATCGTAAAGATAGTTGACCATCATGCCAAAAGACTGCTGCCAACCCGCTTCGTTTCCATTGCCAAGCCAGTTCAGCCTCTCAACCCGAGCACCGTTGGTCAGATGAAAATGCGCAACAGGATCAAAGGCTGTCCCGCTATCAGGACGCCGGGCATTCAGAAGATACCAGCAACATAACTGCTCCAGTGCCTCGCGCGTTTCCGGGCTTACCTGTTCCGGTCGCTCCGCAGATGGTTGCGGTTCAAACAGATCTTCGCAGTCGGTAATTGCCGCTTCGATATGGACAGGAAGTCCTCTATTCGACTTGACTGTTACACTGGCCCCCGCAATTGCGGGCAAACCGGTCACTTCGCCACGATGGCGCGCGTCGACCTGTTTTTGCACCCAGGACCGGAATCCCGGAATCGGAGACAGGGTACTGAACTGTTTAAGGTTCGGCAGGTCACGCTGCAATTCTGCGACCACCCGCTTGATCAGGAAATCGCCAAAACTGATACCGGCCAGACCGGCCTGCGCGTTCGAGATCGAATAAAATATTGCCGTATCGGCGTGCCGGGGATCGGCCGCATCTTCGTCCCGGTTGATCAGATCGTCGACACTGCCTGCAATCCCGTTGACCAATGCAACCTCGACAAAAATCAGCGGTTCATCTGGCATACCGGGATGGAAAAACGCAAAGCAACGACGATCCGATGCCAGACGCCCCTTCAGATCATCCCAGCTTTTGATCGCGTGAACCGCTTCATAAGCAATCAGTTTTTCAAGCAGTGCGGCTGGCGAATTCCAGGTGATTCGCGACAGCTCAAGGAATCCGATGTCAAACCAGCCCGTCAGCAATATTTTCAGATCGCGTTCCAAAATGCCAAGCCCCGGCGCCTCGCGGCGCCATCGCAAAAGATCCGCGCGAAGATCGACCAGAAATTTAACACCTTGTGGTAATGAATTGAATTCTTTCAGTAATGACCGAAATGGCGGTACCAATGCTGTACGCAATTCTGCTTCCAGCAAGGCACGTTCGGCAACATCGTCCGCCGCCGTCCAATCGGAAACAACATCGGCAACCCGATCCCGATCGACATCAAATTCGGTGATCAGAAGGTGCAGGAATTCCTTTTTTCCGGCTTCATCAAGGCGCAAAAAGTCATGCCCCAAAGTCGCCGCCCGCGCACGTGCCGAAACCGCGCCACCGCGCCGTGCCAGACAGGCTTCTATCTGGTTGCGCCATCTTTCCTTGCGGTTCTCGTTTTCGTCAAAGCCAAGCCCGCGTGCGACCGTGCTATCGCGCAATTCGCGCCATGCAGAACGCAGGTTATCAAGCGTTCGATCCAGAAAGGTCTGCGACATCCCATTCTCCAAAACCTGTTGTGTCGGCTCCGTGCAGAACCACCGCGCATTTGCAACAGCCTTGGCGTTTCACATTATTTTGTTTCCAGCCCGTTTCGGGCGATATCCACTGCTATTGATATTGTGATCGCGGCGACATTCCGCCAGCCGTCGATCCAATCCCATCTTAATGACAGGAACACAGACCATTTGTGTTCGATCTGTTAAATCATTTGGGCAATGCGTGCCAAAGTTCGCCCAGAAAAACCGGCAGATGCTCCGGGATATCTTCGGCAATCAGCCCCGGGCCAAGATCGGCCCCGGCGCGGGCATGAAGCCACGCCCCCATGCAGGCCGCATCAAACATTTCCATGCCCTGTGCCATCAGTCCGCCAATAATCCCCGCAAGCACATCACCCGATCCGGCCGTTGCCAGCCACGGCGCATCAATCGCATTGATTGCTGCCCGGCCATCGGGTGCGGCAATTACCGTATCTGCCCCTTTGATCAGGACAGTTGCCCCGCTTCGCTTGGCAGCGGCACGCGCACGACTTAGCTTATCGCCTTCGATATCAGGAAACAGACGAGCAAATTCACCTTCGTGCGGCGTCAGGACCGTGGGCCCCTGAATGGCGAAAAACAACGTACTTGGTTGTTCGGCAAAGCTTGTCAGCGCATCGGCATCCAGAACCGTGCACCGACAATAATGCAGCAGCGGAATGATACGACTGCATGTTTCATCGCCGACACCAAATCCCGGCCCGATGATCAGCGCATTGTGGCGGCAATCCTTTAAAAGGTCGTCCAGACTGGCAATCGGGGCCGTCATGATGCCCGGGCTGTCAGCCGCATAGACCGGAAGAGCCGAAGGATCAGCAACAACCGTAAGCAACCCTGCCCCGGCGCGCCGCGCCGCACGTGCTACCAGTCGCCCTGCCCCGGTCATGGATGCCCCCCCCACCACCAGCAGATGACCACGATGATATTTGTGCCCATCAACACCCGGCCAATGTATTCCCGCCCGCCAGATACCGGGCTCGTTCCGCATCAAAGACGGGCGTATATCGCGGATGGTCTGATCGGTTATACCGATATCTCGCACAATTACCTGCCCGCACAAAACGCGACCGGGCAATAAATAATGCCCCGGTTTTGGACGACAGAATGTCACGGTCACATCCGCCTTGATCGATACGCCGCGCACTTCACCACTGTTACCATCAACACCACTTGGCACATCAACGGCGATAACCGGCACGCCACAGGCATTTACGGCACAAACCAGTTCGGCAAGTTCACCTTCGATTGATCGTGCGAGCCCCGCGCCAAACAGGCAATCAACAATCAGGTCAGCCCCGACCAGCAATGCGGACGAAAGCCTCTCGACCGCACCGTCCCAACGCCCGGCATTCAATGCGGCATCGCCGGTAAGCTTTTCAGCATCACACAGCAATCCTAACCGCACCGACCAACCCGCATTACGCAAAAGGCGCGCAATAACAAAGCCATCCCCGCCGTTATTGCCCGGACCACATAGCACCGCTACGGAACGCGGCGTCCAGCGCGATACGATTTCTGCAACAACGGCCGCACCGGCATTTTCCATCAGAACATCGCCAGCCGTTCCGGCTTCGATGGTTTTGCGGTCGGCTTCATACGTCTGTTCGGTGGTCAGGATTTCGAACATTTTCACCTGTCACATTCGGTACTTTGGGGTAGTTGCCCGATCATCCGGAAATCGAACAGACACCGGTAGCTATTTGTTTTCCCGATCAGTATATTGCAAACGCAATCGCGAGTCAGAGACTAACGCGTACTTAACGATCTGCAACGAGGCTTTTCCGGCATGCATGTTGTCGTGATGGGCGCTGGAGTCATCGGGACGACGGCGGCCTGGTATCTTTTGGAAAACGGCCATCAGGTTACGGTCATTGATCGACAGCACGCCGCCGGACAGGAAACAAGCTTTGCCAATGGCGGGCAGATTTCCGCCTGCCACGCTACCCCCTGGGCAAATGAACATACCCCTGCACAAATTCTGAAATGGCTTGGCCGCGAAGAAGCGCCGCTTCTGTTCCGGATGCGCTGGGACCCGCAATTGTTTTCATGGGGCCTGCGTTTCCTGCGCAATTGCACTGACAAACGGGCCCGCGAGAACCTTGAAAAGGCATTGCGCGTCGCGACATACAGCCGCGCCTGCCTGAAAGACCTGCGCAGTACTCTTGGCCTTGAATATGATCACCTTGAACAGGGTATCCTTCACGTTTGCCGCAACGAGAACGAGCTGGCAACGGTTGAAAAGGCAACACGCCAGATGCAGGAATTCGGCCTGAACCGCCATATGGTCAGTGCCGAGGAATGCCTTGAAATCGAACCGGCATTGCGCGACAGCAATGCCAAAATCATCGGTGGCAGTTTTACGCCCGACGATGAAAGCGGCGATGCACGCAAATTTACCGAACTTCTGGCGGACCGGTGCCGTCAACGGGGTGCAGTATTCAAACTCGACACCATCATCACCGGACTGAAACAGGATCAGGGCCGCATTACCGCCGTCGTCACGGATCAGGGCGATATTTCCGGTGATCGCTATCTTATGTGTCTTGGCAGTTACAGTCCGCTTCTTTTAAAGCCCCTTGGCATCCATTTGCCGATTTACCCATGCAAGGGATATTCGATCAGCATTGATACCACGGGATATAACGGCGCCCCGCAGGTGGCCCTGATCGACGACAGTGTAAAGATGGTCTATTCGCGGCTTGGAAACCGGCTTCGGGCTGCGGGGACAGCGGAACTGGACGGCTACAACCTCAGAATGTCGGAACGACGCCAAAAGATGATTGCCGATAAGGCATTCGAATTGTTTCCAAATTCCGGGGATCGGTCGACAATCGAGTTCTGGTCGGGACTTCGTCCCGTAACCCCGGATTCTGCCCCTGTTATTAGTGATACCAAATATGATAATCTGTATCTTAATACGGGGCACGGGACATTGGGGTGGACCATGAGTTGTGGTTCTGGAAAGGCGGTTGCCGATCTGATCGACGGTCGCACACCTGACATCTCGCTTCTCGGACTGGGCATCGACCGTTTTTAAACGATTGATTGCTGGATAACGATGGGACCAGGGGCCGACATGACCACAGACTCCCCGATTGACGCTGAAACCGCGCCATTGGCAGATCAGGTTGTTTTGAATGCACTGCCCTATGCCGCAGTAATTTGCGAACGTAGTGGCAAGGTTCTGCAATGCAACGACGCCATGGCAAATTTGATCGGCGTTGCCCGTGACCGCATGATCGGGCGCAAGGCGGGCTTCCTGTCTGCCGGACTTCTCAATGACATCGACGACGTGTTCGCATCAGGCCGTACGTGGCGCGGGGATATCGTGCTGGTCAATGCCAGCAATGAAAGCCATATGTGCGATCTCTCCATTGCGCCGCTGGAATATTTCCGTGAGAGCGAAACCTGCACAGCGGTCCTGATGACGCTTCTGGAAAATGACCGGCAGCAACAGGCAGAACGCACCTTAATGGAACAGAATCGCGACCGGTCAGATGCCAATGCGTCAAAATCGGACTTCATAGCGAATATGGGGCATGAATTGCGCACCCCGCTTAACGCCATCATCGGGAACTCAGAACTGATCGCGCAGGGTGTTCTGGGCGAGCTTTCCGAGAGCTATCGTGATTGCGGACGAGACGTTCACGAGGCCGGAACCCACCTTCTGGAACTCGTGAACAATGTTCTTGATGTTTCCAAACTGTCAAACGGTTCGATGGCGCTGCAACTGGCCGAGGATGACATCGGTTCCGTGACGCAGGAAGCAGCAAAGCTTGTTCGCGACGATATCAAGAAACGGCATCATAAACTGACCCTGAATTTGCCGGAAAAACCGCTGGTGATGCCATGCGACCGGCTGAAACTGAAACAAATCCTGATCAATATCCTGAGTAATGCGGCCAAGTTCACCCCAGACAAGGGCCAGATTTCGCTGACATTGACGGTACTGGATGACGAAATCTGCTTTGCGGTGCAGGACAATGGTGTCGGTATGAGCCCGAATGACATTCCCCGTGCACTGGCCCGTTTTTCGCAATTGCATCCTTCGGGGGTCAAGGAAAGTGCCGGTACGGGTCTTGGCCTGCCGCTGGCGAAGCTTCTGGTCGAATTGCATGGCGGTCGGCTGAGCATCGAAAGCGACCTTGGAAAGGGCACGACGGTGCGGATCACCCTGCCCCGCGTTTGAATTTACCGGTAGAAATCAGAAAGGCCCGGCTGTTATCGCCGGGCCTTTTGTTTTATTGGCATTACTGCGTGGCCGACTGGTTGATCTGATCATGACGCAACCGGATTTCTTCAGGCCAGCGGCTTTTGATATAAGACAGCGACGCAATGATTTCCTCGTCGGTCAAAACATCTTCGAATCCCGGCATTGCCGATTGATAGCCATCACCGATCATTTTCGCCGGACCATATTTGGTCAATGCAAATAGCAAATCATCCGGGTGATGCCAGGTATGGCCGGTTTCATCATGGGGAGGTGCAGGCAGCAAACCATCGTCGCGTCGTTCGCGCCAGTTTGCTTCCCCTTTAAAATCACGACCGTGGCAGGACGCACAATTGGCGTCATAGATTTTCTTGCCCATTGCAACCAATTGCAAATTATCGGGTTGCAAGCGAACCTGCGCCGCATCTTTTTTAGGGTAGGCACCTGAAACGACAACAGCAATCACCACGATTGCGGACACGGCCACAGCTCCGCCGAGGGCAAAAATCGTTTTCTTCTTCAACGAATGTCTTCCTTCTTCAGATTTAAGCAGGCTATCCCGCGAGATCGTTGATGATAGGACAATGAGGACGATGATCGCCTTGGCATTCGTCAACCAGATGCGACAAGGTCTTTTGCAGACTTTGCAGTTCTGCGATCTTGCGTTCGATTTCGATCAGATGTGTTTTGGCAATCTGCTTCACATCTGCCGAAGCACGGTTTCGATCCTCGTAGAGCGACAGTAACACCCGGCAATCCTCTACCGAAAAGCCAAGCCCCCGGGAACGCTGCAAAAAGCGCAATTTGTGCAAGTCATCGTCGCTGTAGTCCCGGTAGCCGTTTTCAAGCCGACCGGGCTTTACCAGTCCGATATCCTCGTAATAACGGATGGTTTTCGCCGGAAGACCGCTATCGCGTGATGCATCGGAAATGTTCATGATTATTCTCCGCGTACTTTCCATCGGCGCAGCAACAACGAGTTGCTGACAACCGAAACCGAACTCAACGCCATCGCAGCCCCCGCAATCGCGGGGCTCAGGATACCGAACGCCGCCAACGGCACGCCGATCACATTATAACCAAACGCCCAGAACAGGTTTTGGGCGATCTTGCGCCGTGTTGCGATCGACACATCAATTGCCCCCTCGACAAGTGCCGGGTCGGACCGCATCAGGGTAATGCCCGCCGTCTCCATGGCCACATCGGTACCGCCCCCCATCGCAATACCGACATCCGCCGCCGCCAGGGCTGGCGCATCATTGATACCATCGCCGACCATGGCAACATGACGGCCAGCCTTGCGCAGTTTTTCGACCTCGCGCGCCTTGTCCTGCGGCCGGATACGACCGCGGCCTTCTTCAAGACCAAGCTGCTCTGCAACATAGGAAACAACATCTTCACCGTCTCCAGACAACATGATGCTGTTGATCCCACGCGCTTTCAGATCGGCTATCGCCTGTTTAGCCGACGCACGAATGCGATCTTCCAGCGTGATGAACCCGGCGAACCTGCCGTCAATCGCAACCAGAATGACGGTCTGGCCGCGCCCTTCGTAATCGGCAATCTGGCTGCCAAGATCACCATCTGGCAATCCAACACCAAGATCGGCAAGCATTGCCTCATTGCCTATAACGACATTGTGGTCTTCAACCTTTGCCTGAACACCGGCACCGGTTTTGCTGTTAAAATCAGTGATGTCAGGAATTTTAATTTCCTGTTTGCGTGCGGCATTGACGATTGCACGCGCCAGCGGATGTTCGCTTGCGGCCTGCACGGCGGCGACCATACGCAGCAGTTCGGCTTCATCTGTGCCCTCTGCGGGTTTGATGTCTCGAACTGTTGGCTTACCTTCGGTCAGGGTACCGGTTTTATCAAAAATGACGGTATCAACATTGTGTGCCTGTTCCATCGCATCGAAGCTCCGGATCAGGATACCGCTTTTCGCCGCGGCCCCCGTGCCCGCCACCAGTGCGGTTGGTGTCGCAAGTCCCAATGCACAGGGGCAGGCAATAACAAGAACCGAAACAGCGGCCACAATCGATGCTTCCATCGTGGCACCGAATAAAAGCCATCCGCCAAAGGTAACCAAGGCAATCAAGACGACCACGGGCACAAAAATCCCGGAAACTTTATCGACCAGTTTCTGAACCGGTGCCTTTCCGGTCTGGGCATGTTCAACCAGCCGAATGATCCGCGACAGTGTTGTATCTTCGCCGATTGCGGTGACTTCGACATCAAGCCGCCCGGTACCATTGACAGCACCACCAACGACCATATCCCCTGCCACACGTGCGACCGGGCGTGTTTCTCCGGTGATCAGGCTTTCATCAAGCTCACTTTCACCTGCTGAAACCTTGCCATCAACTGGAACACGTTCACCTGGCAAAACCCTGACGGTGTCACCGATAACAAGCTGGGCGATATCGATTTCAATTTCGCCTTTGGTTTCGTCAAGTTTACGCGCACGGCGCGGACGCAGCGCCATCAGTTCACGAATAGCCGCCGACGCACCGCGTTTGGCGCGTTCTTCCATGATTTTACCGGTAAGGATCAGGGTGATGATCGCGGCGGATGCCTCGAAATAAAGATGCGTCTGCCCGTCATGACCAGCCACAATCATGTTATAAAGGCTCAGGAAATAGGCGGCCGACGTGCCAAGTGCGACCAGCACGTCCATATTGGCACTGGCGTTACGCAACGCCATCCAGGCGCCGCGATAAAACCGCCAACCGATCAGGAACTGCACCGGGGTCGCCAGCGCCAGTTCTACCCACGGGCTCAAATGAAAATCGACCCCCAGATACATCCAGATCATCTGGGCCACCAGCGGCGCGGTCAGGACAATCGAAGCCGCCAGCCACCACAGCGACTTGTCGGAATTCTTTTGGTCTGCGGGATCCTGCCCGTTTTCCTGACCGGATTTGCCTCGTGAAACAGCGTGATAACCGGCCTTTTCAACAGCCGCGATGACATCGGCGTCACCAACCTGTCCCGGTAAGGTATGAATATCGGCCCGCTCCAGTGCGAAATTGACACTGGCTTCCGTAACGCCGGGCAGTTTGTTCAATGCCTTTTCGACGCGAAGCGCGCAATTGGCGCAGGTCATGCCATCAATATCAAAAGACCGGCTTTCATCGGCAACAGAATAGCCCACAGAACGGATGGTATCGGCCAGTTTGCTAACTGATGTCTGATCACGATCAAAGGTGACATGGGCAGAATTCAGCGCAAGGTTCACCTCGGACGATACACCGGGCAGCTTGCCCAATGCCTTTTCAATCCGACCGGCACAGGATGAACAAGTCATCCCGCCGATTTGCAGGGTCACTTCGCCACGCGCCCCTTCGTCCGTCGGTTTTTTCAAACCGGGGGCACCATTGCCACGAATTTCAAGGATGTCGGGTTCTGATCGCCTGTCCATTTAGGTCACCATTCCATGATCAATAACTTGATATGGGTGACCATAGAGGTTCCAGCAACTGGAAGGTCAAGCATAAAACGGGCGGATTGATTTTGCGTTATCAATTCACCCTCAAATATCTGATAAAAATAAAAAAACCCCGGACAATGCCGGGGTTCTTTTGATGACAGGTATCGACCTTAGGCGTGCGGGTTTGGCTCGCCCACAGCGCGGAACTGGATATAGTTCGGCAGGCCCATCATATCGATCAGGCGGATTTGCTGTTCCAGCCAATATGCGTGATCCTCTTCACTGTCATCAAGCAGCGTGGTCAGCATATTGCGCGTCTGGTAATCCTCTTCCTTCTCGGCCAGTTTGATCGCCTTTTTCAGAAGATCGATCACATGATATTCGTGCTCAAGATCATTTTTCATCATCTCGGGCACGGTTTTGCCGATCTTGATCGGACTGCGCGACGCGGTATCGGGCACACCTTCAAGGAACAGAATACGTTCGATCAGGCGTTTTGCATGTTCGAGTTCCTCGTCCTTTTCATGATGCATACGAGCATAAAGTGCATGCAACCCCCAATCGAGATACATCTCGGCATGGGTGTTGTACTGGTCGGCGGCGGACAATTCAGCCGTAAGCTGCTTGTTCAGCGCGTCGATAACCTTCTTGTTACCCTTCATGGCGTTAAGCTCCTGCTGTATTAGTCGCCGTCGCCAGAACGGCTTTGAATGTAATTCTGCATACCGACATTTTCGATCTGCCACTGCTCTGTTTCCAGCCAGTCGACATGTTCTTCCTGATCTTCAAGGAATTTGACCAGCAGATCGCGGGTTACGAAATCTTCGGCTTTTTCGCAGGCGGTGATCGCCTCGCGCAGAAGCGGAAGGCTTGCCAATTCGAACTTCATATCGCAGGAAACGATTTCCTCGACATTCTCGCCGATCATAAGCTTGTTCAAATTCTGAAGATTGGGCAGTCCTTCAAGGAACAGAATGCGCTCGATGGTGTCATCGGCACGTTTCATTTCCTTGATCGAAAGCTTGTATTCGTACTCGCCCATTTCTTCCACGCCCCAGTCGCGAAGCATACGGGCATGCAGGAAATACTGGTTAATCGCGGTCAACTGATTGGTCAGCACGCGATTAAGATAACCGATGATCTTGGGATCACCCTTCATGGTGGCACTCCTGATGATTGGGCTGTTCAAATAGTGGGATCGACCATCCCCTTTTTCAAGGGAAAACCACGCCTTTGATTACCATTATCAATAATTTAGCCGATTTTTACGCTAATTCTCAATTCACGGCATACAAGTAAAAATCATTCGCGTGCTTAGTCCTGCGAATGAAAATCGGTTAGCGCTTTGCCGTCTGATTTTGATCTTTTTTCCGATCTTCGGGGCGAAATCCTTCGTACGAGTCGTGATCCAGCTTCATGCCGTCGGAGCCACCTTGGAAATGCTTGCCTGTAAAACCATTCGCTTTGTTCTTGGCGACCAGCTTTCCACCACTCTTTCAAGCCTGCGGGATGCCAATCCGGCGCAGGATGTGATTGTGATGGCAGAACCTCGTGATGAGGCGACCTATGTTCCGCATCATCGACAAAAGATCGTTTTCATTCTGTCTGCCATGCGCCATTTCGCCCAAGATTTGCGCGAAAAGGGTTTCGAGATTTGTTATTTCGATTACCAAACTCACCCCACCAGCAGCTTTACCGATGCCCTGAAACTGGCGTTGAAACATCACCCGGTGAAACAGGTGATCATTACGGAGCCAGGTGAATGGCGAATATTTGGCGAGGTCGCAAAATGGACCCGTACATTTGATATCACGCTTGATGTTCGTGCTGATGATCGTTTCTTTGCCCCGCTTTCGACATTTGCTGAGTTTGCCGAGAACCGCAAGGAACTCCGTATGGAGTATTTCTATCGGCAACTGCGACGTACGACCGGCATATTGATGGAACCGGAAGGAAAACCGGCCGGCGATCAGTGGAATTTTGATCACGATAATCGCAAACGTCTTCCCGACGATAAAAGACCACCAAGCCCCCTCACTTTCAAACCAGACGCGATCACACAGACATTACTGGAACACGTTGCACAAGATTTCCCGAATGCCTGTGGGAAGCATGAAGGTTTCGGCTGGGCGGTCACCCGACAGGATGCACTAAAAGCCCTAGATCACTTTATCGAACATCGATTGCCGCTATTTGGCGACTATCAGGATGCGATGACGGTAAAAAGCAGCACTGTTTATCACGCTCTTCTAAGCGGCTATATCAATATGGGCCTTTTGCTTCCCAATGAAGTATGCCGTGCCGCCGAAGATGCCTACCGCAACGGTAAAGTGCCGATCAACGCCGCCGAAGGCTTTATTCGTCAGATACTCGGCTGGCGTGAATATGTGCGTGGGCTTTACTGGCACATGGGGCGGGACTATGGAAAAGGCAGTTATTTCGATGCCAGGCGCCCTCTGCCCGCCTTTTTCTGGAATGGTGACATTGCGATGAACTGCCTGCATCACGCCATCACTGAAACACTTGATAATGCCTATGCTCATCACATTCAGCGACTGATGGTGATTGGCAATTTTGCGCTTTTATCCGGACTTGATCCGAAGGAAGTCTGTGAATGGTATCTGGCCGTTTATATCGACGCATTTGAATGGGTCGAACTTCCCAACACCTTTGGCATGGCACTTTATGCCGACGGCGGGAAAATGGCGTCCAAGCCCTACGCCGCCAGTGGGAAATACATCAACCGGATGTCCGACTACTGTTCGGATTGCCAGTACAACCCCAATAAGAACACAGGCCCCGATGCATGTCCCTTTAACGCGCTTTACTGGCACTTTCTGGATCGCAATGCCGAAAAACTTGGCAATAATCCGCGCCTTGGTATGCCTTATCGCAACTGGTCACGCATGAATGGGAACAGTAAAACAGCATTGATACAACAGGCCGAAAGTTTCCTGAAACAGATGGATTGCGGAAAAACCCCAAAGCCATCACGTCAGGGGAGCCTGTGGTAAACCAGCTTGCCGACAAAACAGCGGCCAGATCAAAAGCCAGACAAACAAAAAGCCGGACGAATTGTCCGGCTTCTGCTTACACAGCTGCCTACAAACTGGCGCTGTCGAAATTCAGTCTGGCTTAAGCGATCGCGTCACGAGCAGCTTTGCGCGCTACGTCTTTGATCTGCCAGTGGGAAATCCCGACATCATCCAGATCACGTTTGTCGAGATTGTAGAGTTCGTTCGCGACAGAGCGTGCATAGGCCCAACGGCGAACAGCAACGAGAATACTGGACAGGAACATGTTGAACCTCCTTGGTTTAAGAATAAGAACGCTTGCCTGCGGGTCTTCCGCTTTTAGTCGGCGCGTTCATCACTTCACTTTCTGCAATGCAATATGCCCCCAAGTGACATATGTCTCAACCGCCAAAGATTGCATATCATCTATTCCAAAACGTCACAATTGAATGGGTTCAATTGTGAAACTATAGCCCCGATCAAAAGAAAAATTGAAATAAATCATATATTTCAGCGTGCATCGAGCATGCGGCAACGCAACATAGTCAATCATGTTCGCACCGCTCATTCCGCCGTTACCGCGACAACAGCACATTTACCACCGGCAAGTTGGTCACGCACGCCCATCGCCAATTCAAAGAACTGCTCCCGCACGGCACCGGCATAAGGGTTCGCATTTTCAATCGCCCAGAAAACGCCGGGCGCATCGTAGCGCACCATTTCGGTCGCCTTTACGAGCAAATCAAAGCTTGCCGTTGTCATGCGCGCGGGCAATGGATCCATCCGGACCAGAACCTTGGCAATCAGGTGTGTCACCCCCTGCACGATAGCGGCCTCGCGGTCATGCTCATCGGGTGTAACTACAAACACCTTAAGCCGAAGAACGTGACGCAGGAACGCCGCAATTCGGCGGAATCTGCGCCCCCTAACAGGACATATCGCGATCTTGAGCCCGGCAATACCGTCCCGGGCACTTTGCGGACCGAACAGGGGATGGGTTCCGATAATATCCACATGATCGGGAAGCCCTTCAAGCATTGCCCGCACCGGTTCCATTTTCACGGACCCTACATCCAGAACAATCGCCCCCGCACGCAAATGCGGTGAAATCTGTGCGATCACCGCCCTCATCTCTGTAACCGGGACAGCCAAAATGACGATATCGCATTTCGCCACGTTTATAATGTCAGCCGTCCGAATGTTTCCGGGCCTTGCTATCGACGCACATGCCGAGACCGCATCAGGATTAACATCATGCACCAAAATCGGAAAATGATCCGCCAGATGAAGCGCCGTCAAACGCCCAAAGGCGCCGAACCCCAAAATCCCTATCGTCGGATGAGCTGGAAATAAAAAAGGCATCGTCTGTCTCCAAAGAGCCGCGATGCCGGTGCCTGCCTTTTAAAATCAACCGCCGACGACGCAGCGGTTGAACATAGAAAAACGCTCCCGCCTTATGTGGCAGGGCCGTAATAGAAATCAGCAAACAGGCAAATAACGTTTTTCATGATTGCGATTAATAGTGCCAAACCATTTGATGTCAAGGCATCTTGATAGCAGCAATTCAAGCGGCATCCATTTGATGCTAGGCTCTTCCTGCCCCGTATATGACGGCCAGCCTAAAGGTCCCGTATTAAGTTAAACCTGCCCGTTTTGTTCTATGGCTGTTACAAATTCGAGCACATTTGATCGAATTGTGCATCACTGGAATAACTGTCTTGCGGCGAAATACGCTAATCATCTTTGCTGCTGTGCAATACAATCCAAAGATATAATACTATTTTTGTAACAGTTTGTTTCAGTTCGCATTCTGGAAACGCCCTGTTACAGTTTTGTGAGTGCAAAGGGTCCTCCTTGGCAGCATGTTGTCGCTGCAATTGGTTTAAAGCCAGGGAGGAAACCTTAAATGAATCTGCGCAAAACCATTCTCGCCACCGGTGTGGCGTTCTCTGCTCTCGCGACTGCAAGCTTTGCACATGCCGAACCGACTGCCGAAGTCCTTCATTGGTGGACTTCGGGCGGTGAAGCCAAAGCCGTCGCTGCCCTTAAAGAAGATTTCGAAGCACATGGTGGCAAATGGGTTGATAGCCCGGTTGCCGGTGGCGGCGGTGACGCAGCCATGACCGTGCTGCGTTCGCGCGTTCTGTCCGGCGATGCCCCGGCTGCCGTTCAGCTTAAAGGCCCGGCGATCCAGGATTGGGCCGAACAGGGTGCACTCGCTGATCTCAATGACGTTGCCGAAGCTGAAGGCTGGGACAAGGTTATCCCGCCGGCAATTCAGAGCGTCATGAAGTATGAAGGCGACTATGTTGCCGTTCCGGTAAACATTCACCGTGTTGACTGGATCTGGGCAAACCCGGAATTGCTGGCCAAAGTTGGCGCCACCGAAGCACCGAAAACCTGGGACGAATTCAACGCCCTTGCTGACAAGCTGAAAGCTGCTGGCATCACGCCAGTCGCCCATGGTGGCCAGCCATGGCAGGACGCAACCGTCTTTGAAACCGTCGTTCTGGGTCTTGGCGGTCCGGAATTCTACCAGCAGGCTCTGGTTGATCTCGACGAGGACGCGCTGAAATCCGACACGATGAAAGCCGTGTTCGACCAGATGCGCAAAATCCGCGGTTATGTTGATGCCGACTTCCCGGGCCGTGACTGGAACCTTGCAACTGCAATGGTCATGAATGGCGATGCCGCCATGCAGATCATGGGTGACTGGGCAAAAGGCGAATTCCTTGCAGCGGGTAAAGTCCCGGGCAAAGACTTCATCTGCTCGGCAACCCCGTCTGAACACGGTTACCTGTTCAACGTTGACAGCTTCGCGATGTTCAATGTTTCCGGCGATGACAAGGTCGAAGGTCAGAAACTGCTTGCAGAACTGATCGTTGGTGAAAAATTCCAGGAAACCTTCAACCTTCTCAAGGGTTCTATTCCTGCACGTCTTGGCGTAGCACTCGACAAATTCGACGATTGCGCAAAGAAATCCGAAGCTGACCTTCTGGCAGCACAGGACGCTGGTGGCTTCCTGCCGTCCATGGCACACGGCATGGCGCTTCGCGGTCACCTTTCGGGTGCGATCGTTGACGTCGTGACCGCCCACTTCAACTCCGATATGTCGTCTGACGAAGCCGTCGAGCGTCTTGTCGAAGCAGTTGAACTGGCCAAAGACTAATCTCATCTGACCTGTGCAGTCACATTGACTGACAACGCGCCGGCCCCGGACATTTCCGGGGCCGGATTCCCGCTACTTTAATTGTTTGAGGCAAAGGGTATGGGGGCTTCTTCAAGCACCGAAAGCAACCTGACGGCCAGCATCCAACGCCATCTTTCGAAGATCGTTGTTGCGCCGTCCTTTGCTGCGTCCCTGTTTTTCGTCTACGGGTTCATCCTGTGGACAGGCTATATGGCGTTTTCGAAATCGCGCATGCTTCCGGTCTGGGATTGGGCTGGTCTGCGGCAATACGAACGCCTCTGGCAAATGGAACGCTGGCATGTTGCCATCGAGAATCTGCTGATTTTCGGCGGTCTCTTTATCGTTATCTGCCTGTTTCTTGGCTGCCTGCTTGCAGTCCTTCTGGATCAGCGCATTCGCGCCGAAGGCGTACTCCGCACTATTTTCCTTTATCCGATGGCGCTGTCATTTATCGTGACCGGCACCGTCTGGAAATGGCTTCTCAATCCGGGCCTTGGTCTGGAAAGCATGATGCATGACCTTGGCTGGACCAACTTCAAATTCGACTGGCTGGTGAATTCGGACATGGCGATCTATACCGTCGTGATCGCAGCCGTCTGGCAGGCATCGGGCTTTGTCATGGCAATGTTCCTTGCGGCATTGCGCGGCGTCGATCAGGACATCATTCGCGCAGCCTATATGGATGGCGCCAGCCTGCCCCGCATCTATTTCGGCATTATCATCCCGTCAATCCGTCCGGTTTTCCTCAGTGCCATTGTCGTTCTGGCCCATCTGGCCGTTAAAAGTTTCGACCTTGTCATTGCACTTACCGGTGGTGGACCGGGTTATTCGTCCGATCTTCCGGCAACCTTCATGTACACGATGGCCTTCCAGCGCAACCAGCTGGGTGTGGGTGCCGCAAGTGCCATGATGATGCTGGCGACCGTAATGGCAATCATTGTGCCGTATCTGTATTCCGAACTGCGCGGAGGCAAGAAAAATGGCTGATATTCAGCATTACAGCCACGACGCAGGCTGGAAACATACCATACTGCGCGGCTTGCTTTATCTCGTTCTGATCCTTTTCGCCGCCTACTATTTGTTCCCGCTTTTCGTGATGATTTCGACCTCGTTGAAATCGCTTAGCGAAATCCGGGAAGGCTCGCTCATTTCGCTGCCGCGTGTCGTGACCTTCGATGCATGGACCTATGCGTGGAACGAGGCCTGTGTCGGCGTCGAATGTTCGGGGATCAAAATTTACTTCTGGAACTCTGTCAAAATGGCGGTTCCGGCGGTCCTGATCTCGACCTTCCTTGGTGCGATCAACGGCTATGCGCTGACCAAATGGCGCTTCAAAGGTGCGAATATCGTGTTTGCCCTGCTGCTGTTTGGCTGCTTCATTCCGTTCCAGGTCGTTCTGCTGCCGATGTCACAGGTTCTGGGATCGCTTGGTCTTGCAAGTTCGACCACGGGCCTTGTTCTCGTGCATGTCGTTTACGGTCTGTGCTTCACCACCCTGTTCTTCCGGAACTATTATGTTTCGATCCCGGATGAACTGGTGAAAGCCGCAACCATCGATGGCGCAGGATTCTTCACCATTTTCTGGCGTATCATTCTGCCGATCTCGACCCCGATCATCGTGGTGTCGGTTATCTGGCAGTTCACCCAAATCTGGAATGACTTCCTTTTCGGTGCTTCCTTCGCCTCTGGCGACAATGCACCGATGACTGTCGCACTCAACAATATCGTCAACACCACGACCGGCGTGAAACAGTACAATGTCGATATGGCCACAGCCCTGCTGACCGGCCTGCCGACCCTGCTTGTTTATGTTCTGGCCGGAAAATACTTCGTCCGCGGCCTGACCGCCGGTTCGGTGAAGGGATAAGCAAATGGCATCACTCACCCTTGATAAAGTTCGCAAGGCCTTCGGTCCTGTCGAGGTTCTCAAAGAAATCAATATTGCTATTGAAGACGGCGAGTTCCTGGTTCTGGTCGGCCCGTCGGGTTGCGGCAAATCCACCCTTCTGAACCTGATCGCAGGTCTTGAAGGTTCCAGCGACGGGGAAATTCGCATCGGTGATCGCGTGATCAACGACGTGCATCCCAAGGACCGCAACATCGCGATGGTGTTCCAGTCCTACGCGCTTTACCCGAATATGACCGTTCGCAAGAACATCACCTTCGGTCTTGAGATCCGTGGTGTTTCGGCGGCAGAACGTGACAAGGCCGTTGCCGATGTTGCCAAACTGCTGCAGATCGAAGCCCTGCTGGACCGTAAGCCATCCCAGCTTTCGGGTGGTCAGCGCCAGCGCGTAGCAATGGGCCGGGCGCTGGTTCGTGATCCGGACATCTTCCTGTTCGACGAACCGCTCTCGAACCTTGATGCCAAGCTGCGCGTCGATATGCGTACCGAGATCAAGAAACTGCATCAGCGTCTGGGTGCCACCATCGTTTACGTAACCCACGACCAGATCGAAGCCATGACCCTTGCCTCGCGCATTGCGGTCATGAAAGATGGCATCCTGCAGCAGTTCGACACGCCTCAGAACATCTATGAACGCCCGAACAACATCTTTGTTGCCGGCTTCATCGGTTCGCCGTCGATGAACTTCATCAATGCAACCCTGATCAATGACAATGGCAATCTGGCCGTATCGATCAAACGCGATAACGACCCGATCATTCTGACGCTGAAAGATGCACCGGAAAGCTACCAGGGCTATGTCGGCAAAGATGTCGTTTTTGGCATCCGTCCGGAAGGCCTTACGCACAAGCGTACCGGCTCCGACCAACCGGGCAGCCAATATGTCAATTTCGACTGTAAGGTCGAAGTCATTGAGCCGACCGGTGCCGACACCATGACGGTTGTCGAAATCGGCGGAAAGGAAATCGTTGCGCGCGTCCGGCCAGACCGGGCACCGCAACCGGGCGAGATCATGACATTCTCGGCCGACATGTCTCAGATCAGTCTGTTTGATCCGGTAACGGAACTTCGGATCTGATCTGATCGGCGGGTGGTTCTGGGGGCCACCCGCCGTTCTTCTCTTTGGGGTACAACCTTGATCCCCCTGATACCAAAAAGGCCCGGATGTTTCCGGGCCTTTTTGGTATCAGGTTTTGGCGACGCGCCGTGGCAATGCAATCGTGACCTCAAGCCCGCGTCTGGGCAAATTGCGTAGCCGTACCGTCCCGTCATGGGCATCAATAACCGTTTTCACAATCGACAGGCCAAGCCCGCTTCCCCCTGTAGTACGTGCACGTGACCCCTCGACACGGAAGAATGGCAAAAAAACATTTTCCTGATGTTCCTCGGCAATGCCCGGCCCCTCGTCCCGAATGGAGATCAGCACCGTATCGGCTGTCGCATCCAGACTGACATAGGCGCGATAACCGTATTTCAGGGCATTTTCGATCAGGTTGGTGAAGGCACGTTTCAAGGTTCCCGGCCGACAGGTCAGACGGATACTGCGCTTGTCGCCAAATGAATGCGCTTCATCCCCGCCCCCAAAAACCGTATGCACCGAACTGAACCGAAGCGGCTGAGGCCCCTCAAAACTGACAGGTCGACCAAGATCAGCGTAATCGTCGCAAATCGCTTCAAGAACCGAAGTGAAATCAACAGTGCGCTCTTCTTCCTTGTGAATCCAGTCACCAAGGAAATCGAGCGCATCATTCAAAAGCCCGTCCATTTCATCAAGGTCACGCAATACGGTTTCGCGCAACTCATCATTATCGATAAATTCCGCACGCAGGCGCAGGCGCGTACTGGGCGTGCGCAAATCGTGTGAAATCGCGGCCAGCATGCGGGTTCTATCCCCCAGCATGCGTGAAATCCGTTCGCGCAATCCGTTATAGGCCGCGGCCATTGATCTTGCCTCGGTCGGGCCGCGTTCCGCAACCGGGGGGCCTTCGACTTCGTCGCCCTGACGAATGATCGCCTCGGTCAGATTTTTGAAAGGCCCGGCCAGAAGGTCGGCCAAGGCAGCGAATACCGCCAACACCGCGATAACCCCGACCAGAAAAATCAGAAAAACCATGGATGGCGATGCATAATCCGACCACAGCACCGAATGGCTAAGCAGCATCCGCATGCCTGATGGCAACATGATCTCGATACGGGCTTCCAACCCCTGACGTGCTATTTCCCGCGATAGACCGGCAAAAAACAGGCTGGGATTTTCGGCCGTTTCAATCAGGTCACGCTGTTCGGAACCAAGGCGACCACGACGAAAATGGACTTTTACCGATGTTGGCCAGCCTGTATCGGCCAGCCGCGCAGGCATTGCGATATGTTGTGCCGGGCGCGAAAACAGAAGAATTGTACCGATGTCGTCAGGTGGTAGAACACGGACAGAAAGCCCGTCACGCGCGGCTATATCAACGATATTTCCCTGTAATTCCGGGCTTTCGGCGATCAGGATCAGTTCGCGAATGGTAAAGCCCAGCGTATAGGCACGGCTGATCCGTTCGCTTCGTTCGATAATGTACTTCGATGCGATTGAACTGATCCCGGCGATGATGACACCACCGACCATCATGATCATAAAGATGCGTCCGCCCAGCGTGCGGGGCTTGAACCGCCGCATATATTCGGAAAACGCACCAATCTGATCTGTCATGGATCGAATTCCTAGACGGTCCTCGTATCGGCGCAGAACTGATAGCCGATCCCGCGCACTGTTTTGATCAGTTTGGGATTTTTGGCATCTTTTTCAATTTTCCGGCGCAGGCGGCTGATCTGGATATCGATACTGCGATCAAAGGGGATCGAGCTTTGACCACGTACGATATCAACAAGCTGTTCACGCGAAAGCGCACGCTTGTTATGCTTTACCAGTGCCAGTAAAAGCGAAAATTCCCCGGTCGACAAATGCACCGCAACATCATCCAGATCACGCAATTCGCGTGATCCAATGTCGAGCGTCCAGTCGGCAAACAGGATTTTCTGGGTCTTGGTTTCTTCGTGATGGACCTGTGTCACGGTACCGGTTTCAAAACGGCGGAACACGGCACGAATACGTGCCAGCAATTCGCGCGGATTGAACGGCTTGGTCAGATAATCATCGGCACCCAGTTCCAGACCAAGAATACGGTCCGTATCCTCGCCCACCGCGGTCAGCATGACAATCGGTACCTTGGAATTGCGGCGCACATCCCGGCACAGCGCAAAACCATCCTCGCCGGGTAACATGATATCAAGGATCACCAGATCAATATTCCAGTCGCGAAGCGCACGATGCATCTCCGCCCCGTCGGAAACGGTGGTGATACGAAACCCGTGCTGGAGCAGGAATTTTTTCAGGAGCTTCTGGATTTCCTGATCGTCATCGACAACCAGAATATGGGGTTCACGTCGCGTACTCAGTCTCCGCCTCCCTTCGGTCGACAGGTCCGTAACCGGACCGTGGCGCGGAGTTTAGTTCATATCGTTGCAGTATTGAACCATTTTACCAAACGGACGGGATAAATGAAAAAGCCGGGGAGAGAATCCCCGGCTTTTGATCTACAAATCCTTTGTATACAGAAACTTATACAACCTATTTCAGGTCATAAACTTTCGTGCTGCCCGATACTTCGCTTGCTACGATCAGCATGGCGTTGCCCGTCGGGCTGTCTTTTGGATCAACAAACAGCATGCCTTCCGGTGCAAGTTCACCCGCGGTACCTGCTTCCGGATTACCGGAAAAACGGCGATCTGAATGATAGGTCACGAATTGCGGATTGGTCGGATTTGTCAGGTCATAGACCATAAATCCGCCCTGGCGTTCCAGACCAATGAAAGCATAAGGCGTACCATTGACGTAACCGGTTGCCAGACCTTCGGGTTCCGGTCCCTTATCATCAGAACGGTCATCACGGCTGTAGTTCTCGGTGTCAGATGCATTGAACACATTGCCGTAATTCGCGGCCATGTACTGTTCAAACTTGTCACCACTGTCAAAGACCATATTGCCATCGGCATCAAGGACAGAGAACGAACGTGCGCCATAGCTATAGATCACGTCGAAATCACCATCACCATCCGTATCCCCCTGCGCCGTGGTCGTTTTCAGACGTCCAAGGTTTTCGTCCTTCTGTAAGGAGGTAGCATTCGGGAATGCGACCGGATCAAGGGTCAGTTTGCCAACGCGGGTTTCTTCGCTGTAACCGTCGTAATCGCGAGAATCCCCTTCATTTGCCGTCAGGACCCAGGTTTTACCGCCGATTTCGATCGTATCGATCGTATCTGGCATATACATTCCCATGACCGGCCAGGTGCGAATGTTGATTTCGCCGTCCTTGTCGCTGGCATCAAACGCGTTGACCGAATGATCCTTGAAGCCAAGACCGGCAACCCGGATAACATTTGCGGTCTCAATGTCGATGATCGCCACCGCGTTGTTTTCCTGAAGCGAAACATAAGCCGTTTTGCTGTCTTTCGAGACGGCGATATATTCCGGTTCGATATCCTGTGCCACGCTCGAAGTGCCCGGGTTTGACGTGCGCATGCCATATGGCAGGTCCGTCCCGTTCAGGAATGCGAAGGAAATATTCCGCACATCGGCATCCGACAGATCTGCAAGATTTCCGGACACTGGAATAATCGAAATGCTGCCTTCGGGATCATTGTCGAATGCGTCGTTCGGCTCCCCTTCGTTCGCAACCAAAACGTATTTTCCATCCGGGGTAAACTTGATCATGTCAGGCAACGCGCCGACAGTTACCGCAGCAATGAAATCACCATTGGTGTCAAAGAAGACGGCCTTGCCCGGTGCCTGTTTGTCGTCATTCTCGACCGCGGCGGCAACGATGTTACCATGGATGGCAACGCTGTTTGCTGCCTTACCCCAGGTTGCAAGTTTGATCGAGCCAAGTTTGGCGAGTTTGTCCGGGGTCGACATATCAAGAATATCGATTGCCTTTTCACCGCCATTCACGACGAAAATGCGCTTGCTTGCCGGATCATAAGCCGGGATTTCAGCCGCACCTTCATCAAAAAGACCGGTGCGATATTCACCCATCGGCACAATCGAAAGCGGTTTGGCCGCCGGCGAGGCCGTATCGACCGTCATGGCCATGTTGCTCGAATGAGACGCCGTACCACAAGCCCCGAGAAGCACAGACATCGCTACAGTCGTCATTAAAGAATAACGCATAAATTCCCCCTGATGTTCGGTTTAATCGTGGCAGATAACCTGCTGATAACGCGTAACAGTTTGATGACGACAAGGTGACAGTTTCATAAATATCGGGCACTGCACGATGCTCCAAACGTCATCGGCCAGCGTAAGACATCAAAGGTTGAAAATTTTCAGGCAGGAACAGCAAAATGGCCGCAATCAAGATCGCCATTATCGGTGCAGGAATGGCCGGTTTAAAGGCAGCAGCCACGATTCACCGGGTCGGCGTTAATGTAACGGTCTTTGAAAAAAGCCGCGGCACGGGCGGACGTCTGGCAACACGGCGTACCGAATTTGGTGATTTCAATCACGGCGCCCAATATGTCACGGCCCTTCATCCTGATTTTAGGGCGTTCCTGCATCAGGCGGAAAACCGGAAAGCAGCCCATAACTGGAACCCGAACCTGCATCGCGGAGCTTTGGCGCACCTGCATATGCCATCGCAATCAGTCACAGACGGCAATGCCGCCAAAGATATTTGGTATCAGGGCGCACCGCAGATGAACAAACTGATCACCCCGCTTCTGGCACCGTTTGAAATCTGCAAGCAACACCGCATTACCCGTATCGAAACCGCCGGACCGCGCAATTTTGTCCTGCATGACGATTTGGATGTTGAATTCGGCCCGTTTGACGGTGTGATCGTTACCGCGCCAGCCCCGCAATCGGCAGAATTGTTGCAACCGCTTGCCGCACGATTTGATCCGATTGCCGATGTTGAAATGGCCCCATGCTGGGCTGTGATGATCGCTTTTGCCAAACCGTTGCCAACGGCATTTGACGCGATGATCCATCCTGATCCGGCGATAAGCTGGGCAGCGCGCAGTGGCGATCACCGTCATCTGATCCACAAGCCATACCCCGACCTTTGGGTTTTGCATGCCAGTCCCGAATGGTCCCGCGACAACCTTGAAGAGGACAAGGAACGCATCGCATCCCGATTGCTCGATAAACTGCGCGCGGCAAGTGGTGCCAAACTTCCCGATGTGATTTCAATAGACGCCCATCGCTGGCGATATGCCCGAACAATCACGCCACTTGGCCGAAGCCATTTGGCCGGAATGAACGGACGCATAATTGCCGCGGGTGACTGGTGCCTGGGGGCAAGGGTAGAAACGGCATGGCGCAGCGGAAAATGCGCCGCACACGCCATGATCGAAGCACTAATCGGGTGATCGGATGGCCCGAAATGCCAACGGTAAACGATCTGAAAAGGCGAACCTGCCGAACAAGGTTTGCATGACCTGTCATCGGCCCTTCGCATGGCGACGCAAATGGCGCGATTGTTGGGATGATGTCAAATATTGCTCTGCCCGTTGCCGGGATCATCGCGAACATAACAAGGGCGGCACCAGCCAGACTGACACCGCCCCATAAATCCGGTCTTGCTTAGGATCGACCTAACCGCGAAGTGCGTGTAACTGATTGATCAGCCCCGCCGTTGAAGCATCACGCGCATCGGCTGTTTCATTCCCCTGCACCATCGGCAGCAATTCCTTGGCAAGCTGCTTGCCAAGTTCAACCCCCCACTGGTCATAGGAATTGACGTTCCAGATGATGCCCTGAACAAAGATTTTATGTTCATACATTGCGACCAGACGCCCCAGCGTAAAGGGATCAAGCTGCTTGTAAAGGATCATGGTGCTGGGCTTGTTCCCGGCAAAGACCTTTTGCGGGGCCAGAACATCAATCTCGGCCGGGGACAGATTGCCACCGGCAAGTTCATCGCGGACTTCCGCCTCTGTCTTGCCGCGCATCAGGGCTTCGGCCTGCGCAAAGCAGTTTGCGACCAGTTTGTCATGGTGGTTCGATAACGGGTGCAAGGCATTCGCCGCAACGATGAAATCAACCGGGATCAGTTCCGTGCCCTGATGGATCAACTGATAAAAGGCATGCTGGCCATTGGTGCCGGGTTCGCCCCAGATGATCGGACCGGTTTCATAATAGATCGGCTTGCCATCACGGGTAACGGATTTGCCGTTACTTTCCATATCGGCCTGCTGCAAATAGGCAGGCAAGCGCGAAAGATGCTGGTCATAAGGCAGGATCGCCTGACTGGACGCGCCCAGAACATTGCGATACCAGACCCCGATCAACGCCAGCGTGACCGGAATATTCCGATCAAGCGGCGCGGAACGGAAATGGTTATCCATCGCCTGTGCGCCACGCAGCAATTCTTCGAATTTCTCGTACCCGACCGCAAGAATGATCGGCAGGCCGATAGCCGACCAAAGGCTGTATCGCCCACCGACCCAGTCCCAGAAACCAAACGCGTTGTCAGTATCAATGCCGAATTCTGCAACCTTGTCCAAGGCAGTTGACACCGCGACAAAATGCTTGGCAACTGCCCCTTCATCTTTCAGCAAACCAACCAGCCAGTCACGGGCCGAATAGGCATTAGTCAGGGTTTCGTCGGTGGTGAAGGTTTTGGACGCAATGATGAAAAGCGTCGTTTCCGCATCAAGGTTTTTCAGTGTATCAACGATATGCGCGCCATCGACGTTGGAAACGAAATGGCAGCGAATACCGTCGACATGATACGGACGAAGTGCCTCGTTCACCATGACCGGGCCAAGGTCGGAACCGCCAATGCCGATATTGACGATATCGGTAATCGCCTTGCCGGTATGGCCTTTCCAGTCGCCGGTATGCACGCGCGCAGCAAAGCGTTTCATACGTACAAGGACATCCTTGATGTCGGGCATAACGTCCTTGCCATCGACCATCACCGGATTGCCATCCAGATTGCGAAGGGCTGTATGAAGAACAGCGCGATTTTCTGTGACATTGATCCGGTCACCGGCAAACATCCGTTCGCGCCAGCTTTCGACATTGGCTGTTTTCGCCAATTCGCGCAGCGCGGCCATCACATCATCGGTGATCAGGTTTTTCGAATAATCGATAAACAGATCATCCTGCGTAACGTGGAAACGGTCGAACCGTGCAGGATCATCGGCAAAGGCTTTGCGCAAATTCAGGTTCTTGGAAACTTCTGCGCCCAGTCGATCAAGCTTTTCCCAGCAGGTCGTCAGATTTTCTGTGGACATTCCACCCTCGGCTTCAAACAGATAGCAAACAATATCGGCGTCATGTCAAAACACTAACACGCCGATACGACCATTTGTGGGACAGTTTGTGGGACATTTTGATGGCAATCCGGCGGGAACAGGATTGCCATCGCATGAATATTATCCAGGCAATCAGTTCGCGGAAAGAAATTCCGAAACCTGTGCCTCGGTCGGAAGGGCTGCAATCGCCCCGCGTTTGGTTGCGGTAAGGGCGCCGACCGCGTTGGCAAAGCGACAGGCAGCTTCGACCTTTTCCGCAGATTTCAGCAATTCCGGATCTTTGAGCAAACGTGACAGGAAGCCTGCGGTAAACCCGTCCCCTGCCCCGGTCGCATCAACCGCCGTGACCTTGAACGGCTCGGCTGAACCTTCGAAATCAGGGGTAAAGAACCGGCTGCCTTTTGGGCCCGACGTCACGATCATCAGTTTCCAGTGATCGCACCACAATTCACGCACGCCAGCCTCAAGATCATCCTTGCCGGTGATAAAGGCGACTTCGTCGTCGGAAATTTTCACAACATCCGCCTTGGTAATCGCAAGACGCAGCATATCACGGGCGGCATCCGCACTGGGCCAAAGCGGCAGGCGAAGGTTGGGGTCACATGAAATGATCGCGCCGTTTCTGCGCGCAATGTCGATGGCAGCAAGCGTCGCCGCACGCGGATCATCATCGATCATGCAAAGCGTGCCATAGTGAAACAACGCGCATCCTTTAAGCATATCCTCATCCAGATCGGACGGCGCCAGCAGCATATCGGCAGACGGACTGCGATAGAAGGAAAACTCACGTTCGCCATCGGCCCGCAGCGAAACAAAGGCAAGTCCTGTCAGGGCTTCCTTGGTCAGGACGATGCCCGATGTATCGACATTGTCAGCTTTGAGCGTATCGACCAGAAAATGGCCGAAGGCATCATCGCCAAGCTTGCCGATAAAACCCGTTTCAATGCCAAGCCGCTGCAATCCCACAGCTACATTGCCCGGCGCACCACCTGCGGCCTTGGCAAATGCCGGTGCATCGGCAAGGCCGGTACCGGTTACGGTCGGAACAAAATCGATCAGCAATTCCCCAAGGCAAACTGCTTTTGCGCTCATAGCGTTTCTCCGTTTATGTCACCCGACAACGGGGTTGCGGGCATTATCATTTGCTGTGGGACGCGACGTTTTTAAATCGATTCAATTCGACAGGCAAAGGAAAAGCCACTTTGATCACAAAGTGGCTGATTTCCGGGTGTAACACTGCAACTTCAGGCAGCTTTTCCAAGTGCCACTTCACGCGCTCGACCAAGCGATGTCATCCATTCATCGAAATGATCGTCATGTTCAAGCTGATAGCGATAATGCCGGTTAAGGGCGGATACCAGCCTGCCATCCCGCCCAAGCAGATCATCGGCAAAGGCGATCATGCGCGAATTTGGCCATGCAATCGGACGAATGGCACGAAGAGCGGCAAACAGTTCGTCTTCGGCCACGTCAGGCTGGGTCTGCGCCATCAGGGTAAGCATAGCGGCTGTTGAGCGCGACACGCCCATATGGCAATGCACCAGCAAATGGCCGTCCTCACGGGCATCGACCGTGTTTTTAAGCCCCTCGCCAAAGGCAAGAACCTCTTCAACATGGGCTGATGTCGGCGCCATCTGGCCCGGCAGTTCCTCGATAATATCGTGGAAGCGCAGAATGGTACGTTCGTGCGGCGCATATGCCGCAAAGGCATCCGGGTCCGGACGTTCCGGATCAAGGACGGAAAGCACATGCGAAACCGATCGGGTCTGATGGGTTGGCAGTTCATCAATGCCACAAATCGTCAAAAGCGAAATTGAAACCGGTTTCATATCTTTCCTCCAATACACTGATTAAGCGCAATAACATCACAGCAGCACCGAAAAGCAAAGGGCCGGTATTGTTAAAATAACCGGCCCTTTTTGAATTCTTTATGATCGCGCGTTTACGGCTTTCGGTTCACTGCATGGATGTTGAGCATTTCCCACGCAATTGTCGCCCCGGCCAATGATGTAATGTCCGAAACGTCATAAGGCGGGGAAACTTCGACCACATCCGACCCTATCAGGTTGATACCGCCCGCAAGACCACGCAGGATCGAAACCGCCTGATGGCTGGTCAAGCCGCCCAAAACCGGTGTGCCGGTGCCAGGGGCATAGCACGGATCAAGCCCGTCGATATCAAAGGTGATATAGGCGTGATTATCACCCACCACGTCCTTGATTTTGGCAACGATCTGATCAATCGACATAGCCTGCACATCCGGCCCGTAAAGGATATTGTATCCGTGGGTCGATTCATTATGCGTGCGGATGCCAACCTGAATGGATTTCGACGCGTCAACAATGCCATTCTTTGCCGCATGCCAGAACATGGTGCCATGATCAATACGATCACCGTCATCTTCCCATGTATCGGAATGGGCATCGAACTGGATCAGCGAAATTCCCTTGCCGTATTTCTCGGCATGGGCTTTCAGGATCGGATAGCTGATGAAATGATCACCACCAATCGTCAGCATTTTCGCACCCGAACTGACGATATCGCGTGCATGATCCTCGATCATTTCCGGGATCTTATGCGGATAACCGGGATCAATCACCATATCGCCGTAATCAATCACGGCCAGTTCGCCAAAAATATCGCGCCCGGACGGGAAATGCGGTGCCCATGCAAGATTTACCGACGCACGGCGCACACCCTGCGGGCCAAGGCGCGTACCGGGGCGGCTTGACGTTGCAAGATCATAGGGGATGCCCGTAACCGCAACATCAATGCCCGTAAGATCACGGGTATATTTGCGGCGCATGAATGACAGCGCACCGGAATACATCGGCTCGCTGGTATTCTGATGCACGGATTTCGCAGTAAAAGCGTTGTCGCCGCCTTTGGTATCAATAACCCCGGTATTGCTCATAATTCGTCCCCTTGTCCTTTCCGAACCTCAGGCGTCGCCTAGTGCAATCCAGGTCGACTTGATTTCACAATATTTGTCCATTGCATGCAGCGAACGGTCACGACCGGTGCCCGATTGCTTGTAACCGCCAAACGGCATGGTGATGGATCCACCATCCCAGCAATTGACCCAGACAAGACCGGCACGCAGTTTTTTTGCCGCCAGATGCGCCTTGTTGATATCGCGCGTCCATACGGCTGCGGCAAGTCCATATGGCGTATCATTTGCCGTCTGAACAGCCTCTTTCCAATCCTTGACCGAAATCACCGACAAAACCGGGCCAAAGATTTCTTCCTTGGCGATTGTCATGTCGTTTTTGACCGCGTCAAACACGGTCGGCTCGACATAATAGCCACCGGACTCGGTACGTGCGCGCTTGCCGCCTGTGCAAAGTTTTGCACCCTCTGCCGCCCCCTTCTCGATATAGCCCAGAACGCGGTTCATCTGATTTTCATCGACAATCGCGCCCATCTGACTGTTTGGGTCCAGGGGGTCACCCGGCTGCATTTTGCGGCCTGCTGCTACCACTTTCTCGATGAACTCATCCTTGATGCTTTCTTCGACAATCAGGCGCGAACCGGCTGTGCAAACTTCGCCCTGGTTATAGAAAATGCCGCCTGCTGCAGCTTCGGCCGCCGCGTTCATATCCGGACAATCGGCCAGAACGATATTGGGGCTTTTGCCACCGCATTCCAGCCAGACGCGTTTCATGTTCGACTGACCGGAATATTGCAGGAACAGTTTGCCCACTTCGCCCGAACCGGTAAAGGTTACGCAATCGACATCCGGATGCAGGCCAAGTGCCTTGCCCGCCGTCGGACCAAAGCCGGGCAGAACGTTCAGAACACCGGCCGGAATGCCTGCCTCGATCGCCAGCTCCGCGACACGTATTGCGGTCAGTGGCGATTGTTCGGCAGGTTTAAGAATGATCGAATTCCCCATCGCCAATGCCGGGCCAAGCTTCCAGACCGCCATCATCAACGGGAAGTTCCATGGCACGACTGCCGCCACGACGCCCAGCGGTTCACGCGTGATCATACCGATTGCGCGCGCTTCGCCCGGTGAAATCTCGTCATAAATTTTGTCGATCGCCTCGGCATACCAGCGGATGCATTTATAGGACAACGGGATATCATCACCGGCTGCCAAGCTGATCGGTTTGCCCATATCAAGACTTTCAAGCAGCGCCAGTTCGGCTGCATGCTTTTCCATCAGATCGGCAAACTTCATCATCACGGCCTTGCGCTTGCCCGGCGATGCTTCCGACCAGCTGCCTTTTTCAAAGACCGCACGCGCGGATTGCACCGCGCGATTGACGTCTTCAACATCGCATTCGGCGACCCTGGTCAGGACCCTGCCGTCGCGCGGGCTGATGCAATCAAACGTTTTGCCCGATGCCGCATCGACATAAGCCCCATTGATAAAGGCCTTGTTACGGATCGTCAGGCTGGCTGCCTGTGCGCTCAGCTGTTCGAAATTCAACTGGTTTGTCATCGGAAATCCTCCTGACGGGTCGCGCGTTCTGTTTGTTCCGCGCGATATTCAAACATGATGATTGTGCAATCAGTATGACGGCGGTGTTGCGGCACTGACGACTTCGCATTCCGTGTCACCAGCATTTCGGAACCGGTGCGGAATTTCCGCATTAAAGTAATAGGCATCACCCGGTCCAAGAACCTGAACCCGTTCGCCCACCGTGACCTCAAGCTTGCCACGGACAACAACACCGGCCTCCTCACCCTTCTGGACGATCAGATTGTCGCCGGTATCACCGCCGGGCGGATAAATTTCATGAAGGACGCGCAGATTGCGGTCCTTGCGTGTTGCGCCGACAAGACGCATCGACATGGTGCCATCGGAAAGTTCGACGAGATCTTCCTTGCGAAAGAAAATCTCCTCGCCGTTTTCCAGATCAATCGTAAAGAAGTTGATCAGGCTCATGGGGATACCCGCCAGAACCTTGGCCAGACTATCAACCGACGGGCTGACCCGATTCTGTTCAATCGTCGATATCGTGCTGTTGGTGACACCGGCGCGGCGCGCCAGTTCACGCTGGGACAACCCGTACATGGTACGTACAGCTTTCAGGCGGTCCCCAACCTTTTGTGACATCCGGTCTCTTCCCTGTCGGTCGCTCTTGTGGGCGACCATTTTGCAAAAGTGGCGTTATACCGCGTCAAGATACCAACGGTACTCAAGCGGCGTGACCTCGGAAAAGAATTCGTCATATTCGGAACGTCGGCAGATATCGAAAACTTCGACAAACCGCTCGCCCAGATAGTCCTTGACGATGTCACCTTCGACAAATCGGTCGAGTGCCGAAATCATGCTGCGCGGCACGATCCGCCCACCATGCTGCTCATAGCCGTTGCCAACAATCGGATCACCCGGATCAAGCTTGTTCTTCATGCCGTAATGCATGCCTGCCAAAACACAGGCCAGAACCAGATACGGGTTGGCATCCGCGCCCGACACACGATGTTCGATGCGGGCCGCTTCCGGGCCGCCTGCCGGAATGCGAAGTGCCACGGTACGGTTATTGAGTCCCCAGTTCGGAGACATCGGCGCATAGGCCTTGTTCTGGAACCGGCGATAGGAATTCGGGTTGGGCGCAAAAATCGCCATGCTTTCAAACATTGACGCCTGCAAACCGCCAATCGCGTGCAACAGCAGGTCGGAAACATCCTCGTCCCCCTTGGGGGAAAGGACGTTCTTGCCTTCCTTGTCACGCAACGACACATGGACGTGCAATCCGTTGCCCGCCTGATCGGAATAGGGTTTTGCCATAAATGTAGCGGTCACACCATGATCCCAGGCAATACCTTTGACAACGCGCTTAAGCTGCATCGCGTGGTCTGCCGCCTGCATCGGATCATTGACATGACCCAGATTGATTTCAAACTGGCCGGGCCCGGCTTCGGCAACGATTGTATCTGCCGGAATGCCTTGACGGTTCAGTTCGGCAACCGCGTCATGAAGGACTTTTTCGAAATCCTCGATCTGCTGAAGGCCATAGACCTGCACACCATCCGACGCGATCCCGCCGCCAAGCGGTGCGGGTGGCAAGGGTGCGGCAGTTTGTTCGTTCTGATCGGCAAGATAGAATTCAAGTTCCAGCGCCACGGTCGGATAGAAACCATCCGCTGCCAGACGATCCACAACCGCCTGCAAAACGTTGCGCGGATCGGCAAAAAATTTTGTACCGTCCAGATTATACAGGCTCATCATGACCTGGGCCAACGGCAGTTCACCATACGGAACCGCATGCAGGGTTCCCGGGATCGGCTTGGCAATATTGTCCTGATCACCACTGGACCAAAGCAAACCGGTACCTTCCGGGTTGTCGCCGGTGATATCCACCAGACACACGGACCCCGGCATATTGATGCCTTCATGGAAGCTTTTGAGAAACTTCTGCTTGCTGATTCGCTTACCCCGGAACACCCCATTCACGTCAGGAATGAGTAATTCGACAAGTTCGATATCCGGATTTGCTTCAAAGAATCGTTGAGCTTCCGCCCTACTGTCTTCGACGAACGACTTGTTCATCGTCTAATACTCCCAGAAAAGCCTGTTTATTTCACCTTTTCATCGTGCCCCGCCCAATGATTGCGGTCAAGCCCCTCGTTCGATATATCGTGCAAATAATGCAGTGCAAAATAAATCCCTGACGCGGTTGCCATGGATATTAAGAATGGTTTGAAACAACCAGCCCATATCAAATTTGGCTCCAGGACGACAAATTTGTTTCATAAAATTTCCCCTTGCAAAGGTGTTCAAAAAAACGAACACTTATCCGAGATGTTCAACATATCGCACAAAACAGGCAAGTATCGCTGTCAGGAGACGTTATGAATAATTTCGACAAAACCGCCTATTGGCAGGATATCGATCAGCAGCACCATATTCATCCGTTTACCGATACAGCGGATCTAAACAGCCGCGGCACACGCGTGATTACACGCGCCAAAGGTGTGTTCATCGAAGATTCGCACGGCAAACAATATCTGGATGGCATGGCAGGCCTTTGGTGCGTCAATGTCGGCTATGGCCGCAAGGAACTTGCCGACGCCGCCTATAATCAGATGCTTGAACTGCCCTACTACAACAACTTCTTCCAGTGCGCGAACACGCCTGCGATCGAGCTTTCAAAGGTTCTCGCCGAAATCACGCCGGACAGGTTAAACCATGTCTTTTATGCCAATTCCGGCTCGGAAGCGAACGACACGGTCGTTCGCATGGTCCGCCAGTACTGGAAGCTCAAAGGTCAGCCGGAACGCACCTTTATCATCAGCCGCAAAAACGCCTATCACGGCTCGACCATTGCCGGGGCGTCGCTTGGCGGCATGGCGGGCATGCATTCTCAGGGCGGGCCGCTTTTGCCCGATGTCGCCCATATCGATCAGCCATACTGGTACGGTGAAGGCGGCGATCACACCCCCGAAGAATTCGGGTTGATTGCGGCGCGCAAGCTCGAAGAAAAAATCGAAGAACTCGGTGCTAATCGCGTCGGTGCCTTCATTGGTGAACCCATCCAGGGGGCCGGTGGCGTGATCATTCCACCGTCAACCTACTGGCCGGAAATTCAACGCATCTGCAAAAAATACGATATCCTTTTGATTGCTGACGAGGTCATTTGCGGCTTTGGCCGCACCGGCAACTGGTTTGGGTCGGACACGTTCGATATCAAGCCGGACCTGATGCCGATGGCAAAGGGCATGTCATCGGGTTACCTTCCGATTTCAGCTGTCATGGTCGGCGAACGGGTTGCTGATGTCCTGATCAATGAGTGCGGCGAGTTCACCCACGGATTTACCTATTCCGGACACCCGGCAGCAGCAGCCGTGGCATTGGAAAACATCCGCATCATTCGTGATGAAAAACTGGTTGAACGCGTTCGCGATGACATCGGTCCGTATTTTGCCGAAAAGCTCAAAACCCTAGCCGATCATCCGCTGGTCGGTGCGGTTGAAACCGTCGGCCTGATTGCCGGTATTCCGCTGGTGGAAAACAAGGCAACGCGCAAACCGTTCGATAAACCGGGCACGGTCGGCACCATCTGCCGTGATGCCTGTGTGGAAAATGGCGTTATCATGCGGGCCTGCGGTGATCGCATGGTGGCCTCGCCGCCGCTTTGCATCACGCACGGCGAAGTTGATGAACTGGTCAAACGGGCCCGTGCAGCCTTTGATGCGACAGCCAAAAAAATCGGAAAAATGTAAGTTCCGATTTAAATCAAGACATTACACAAACACCCGGCGCGATATATCATCCGCCGGGTGTTTATCATTTCCCCCAGAACACCGCTTAGACGCGCCACCTCTAAAGAGTCCGCCATGCTTAAACGCCTTTATCAACCTGCGGCCTATCAAACCAATAGCATGCCCCAAAGCTTCTGGGCTGCCAGTGCCGGCCCCCTGCCCGACTGCGATCACCTCCCCGAGGATGGCACGATCACGGCCGATGTCGCGATCATCGGTGGCGGCTATACCGGGCTGTCGGCTGCGTTGGAACTGGCCGAAAATGGTGTTGATGTTGCCGTGTTTGATGCCGGGCGTTCTGGCTGGGGCGCATCGGGGCGCAATGGCGGATTTTGCTGCATGGGCGGAAGCGGCAAAAGCTATGCCCAGCTTGCCAAACAGTTTGGTGATGACCAAACACGCCATTTCGCCAAGCTTCAGCGTGCTGCAATCGACCTTGTCGCATCGCGGCTTGAAGAGTGGGATGTTGATGCAGATCGTCATTCGGACGGCGAAGTCATACTGGCGCACAAGGCCAACCGCGTGAAAGAATTGCGTGAAGAGGCCGCCGAAAATGCCCATTTTACCGGTATCGAAACCGAATTCCTGACGAAGGACCAGCTTCGTGAACGCGGCCTTCATGCACGGGAAACCCATGCCGGATTGCATGTCAAACAGGGCTTTGGACTACATCCGTTAAAATATCTTGCCGGGTTGCACCGCATGTGCGCGGCCAAAGGTGTTCGGATATTCGAACAGGCGACCATTGAAGACCTTCATGACACCGGGGACGGTTACATCCTGACCTGCAAAAATGTTCGAATTTCGGCGAACAAGGTCGTCGTCGCCACCAACGGCTACAGCGCCGAAAACCTGCCCGACTGGATCGGCGGGCGACTGATGCCTGTGTTTTCCGGTATCCTTGTCACACGTCCGATGAGTGATGATGAACTGGCCGCCCAAGGCTGGACCAGCGACCTGATGGCATTTGATAGCCGCATTCTGCTGCACTATTTCCGCAAACTTCCCGACAATCGCTTCATGTTTGGTGGTCGTGGCGGCATCACGGCAACCCCGACGGCCTTTTATGCCGCAAAACGGCACCTGTTGTCGCATTTTCACCGGATGTTCCCGGCATGGCAGGATGTTGAAATCACCCATCACTGGAACGGGCTTGCCTGTCTGTCGCAGTCGTTCCGCCCCTATGTGGGACGGGTTCCAGGGCATCGGGATGTCTGGACGGGGCTTGCATGGCATGGCAATGGCGTCGCACTTGGAAGTCTGGCCGGTAAAATGCTGGGTCAGCAAATCCTTGGCCTCAAGGACCCGGATGACGTCGGTGCGATCATGGGTACACCGCCCGATCGTTTCCCGCTGGCACGGTTCCGCCGGATCGGTCGCAGCCTTGCCTATCGATATTATGGTTTGCGTGACGAGTTTGCGTAATCGGGCAAACTGACCTATGTCATGTCGCGGCCCCGGCCTTTGCGCTATTGCCCGGATCAATCCTTATTGAGCATGAGACGACCATGTCAGATCAACCGACCCTTGCTGAAATCAAAGAACGCCGCGAAATCGCGACCCAGAAAATCCGCGAGGAAACCGGCATCGATCACGATATGATCAAAAATATCGTGCATGGCTTTTACGCAAAGGTGCGCGATGACGCGATGCTGGGTCCGGTATTTGCGGAGAAAATTACGGATTGGGATCACCATCTGGAACGGATGTGCATGTTCTGGGCATCTGTGGCACTTGCCAGTGGTGCCTATGACGGCCGTCCGATGCAAAAGCACCTGACACTCAGGATCGACCGGAACCATTTTGATCGCTGGCTGGAATTGTTTGCCGAAACACTTTCAGAATACTGTGATACAGCCGCCGCGCGCCATTTCATGGAACGGGCCCTTCGGATTGCATCAAGTTTCGAAATCGGCATAGCCGCGCATAACGGCGTCATTTTGGGTAAAGGCGAACGTTACGATCCGGTTTCGGCATGGTCCCCGAAATAGGCCAGAATTCATAGCAATCAGCACACTGCAAAACTTTTTGTCAGCTTTCTTAAGACCGACATGTTGACAACATTGTCCTGCTCCGAACAAAATATTGTTACGTGTTATTACTAGACGGGGGCAATCTTCACGCGCACTGAACTGGCAAATCAAAGGGCTTATATTGGCAGCCCTGCAAGATTGCTATGTGCCAGACCGATTGCAAAGTACGACGGAACGGACGAGAGCGGAGAAAGACGATATGTGGCTTTGGATTGGCATCGGAGCAGTCATCATTCTAGCCCTGATCACCTGTACGATTTATGGCCACAAGCGTCACCTGAGCCCGACAAAGGGCAAGAAAATAGACTTTTCGCAACGCCCCAACAGCGCCCTTGTCATCATTGATCTGCAAGAAGATTTTACACTGGCCACGGGCAAAAATGCCTATGACCCGGCCATGGTCGAAAAGACGATTTCCGCGATCAACGAACTTGTTGAAATTGCCAACGAAACCGGCCAGCCGGTGATCTCGGTTCGTCAGATATTCAAGGGCTGGTACATCAATCTTCTGGTAAAGCTGTTGAACAAGGGGCGCGGCAGCCCGAAATCAGCTGGCCTTGATCTTGATTCCCGCCTGAACGGTGATATCGATCACGATATCACCAAGGCGCGTGCCGATGCCTTTACCGCACCGGAACTCGAACGCGTTCTGGAACGCCAGAAAGTCGGCAGACTGCAAATCGTCGGTCTCGATGGCAATTACTGCGTCAAAGCAACGATGCAGGCAGCCATTAATCGCGGATATGACGTATCATTTACCGACGCGGGTATTTTGACTGTCAATCGCGCCATCTGGCAAAAGACCAAGGCCCGCCTTGCCGCCAGTGGCGTGACGAGCAGCAGCGCACACGCGTCAGCCGAAGCATCCTGAAAACTTTACAGCCTGTCGCGGATTGAATACCAGGTCATGGCAAGCACCAGGAATGGATAGCGCAATGCCTTCCCGCCCGGGAAGCTTGGAATGCTGATATTCGACATCACATCAAACCGTTCCATCGTGCCCGATACCGCATCGGCCATGATCTGCCCGGCCAGTGTCGCCATTGCCACCCCATGCCCGGAATAACCGGTCGCGGTAAAAACGCGGTCCTCGATCTTGCGGAAGAACGGCATACGGTTCATCGTAATCGCAAGCGTCCCGCCCCAGCCATAATCGATTTTAACGTCTTTAAGCTGCGGATAAACTTCCAGCATATGGGGCGCGACAAAGGATTTGATATCCTTGGGGAAGTGATAGCTATATGTCTCCCCGCCGCCAAACAGCATGCGTTTATCGGCCGACAGACGATAATAATTGATCACGAATTTTGAATCCGCAACGGCAACATCATCGCGGATCAATTCCCGCGCCAGATCATCGCCCAATGGCTCGGTCGCGATAACGAAGTTGTTGATCGGCATCACCCGTCTGGCAACCCGGTCTTCGAGCCCGTCAAGATACCCGTTGCAGCCCAGCACCATCATGTCGGCTGTCACACGGTGCCCGCCCGCTGTTGTGACAACAACCTTTTCACCATTGTCATAGCTGGTGACAATCGCGTTCTCGTAGATATTTGCCCCGGCAGCACGTGCCGCATCCGCAAGCCCAAGCGCAAAGTTCAGCGGATGAAGATGCCCTGCCTCCATATCAAGCGACCCGCCATGATAAAATTCCGACCCCAACATGTTGCGGATTTCATCCCGGTCAACGGCACGAATGGCGTCGTAGCCATATTCGGTTCGAAGCTTTTCGGTATATTCGTGCGTGCCTGCAACAAAACGTTCGCGATGATCAGCGTGCAGAATGCCCGGTTTCCAGTCACATTTGATGTCATGCTTGGTGATCAGGCTTTTGACAATGTCCTTGGATTGCTCGGCAATATCCCAAAGCTTTCTGGCATCGTCGCGCCCGACCATCTTTTCAAGATCGTCCTGCTCGCGGCGCTGACCCGATCCAACCTGTCCGCCATTGCGTCCTGATGCGCCCCAACCAACCCGATGCGCTTCAAGTAACACAACACTGTATCCGCGTTCTGCCAGATGAAGTGCCGATGACAAACCGGTAAACCCACCGCCCACAACAACGACATCACAAGCCTTATCCCCGTCCAGTTCGGCAAAGGGTGCGATCTTGTTCGCCGTTGCCGCGTAGTAGGATGGCGGATATGCGCCAGATTTGTCATTTGCGGTCAGGAAGTTCGGGGTAAACACACGGCGCCTCGGAATTTTTATCTTGTGATTTATTAATCCCCTAATGGTGCCGGAATTGGCCGGACCATCAAGGGAAAACTGGCTAAAACCGGCCTCTTCGCATGCTTTTCACCGATTATGCAAAAACAGGCAGCATGCAGAACAAAGGATTGCGTAAAAACCGGTTTATATGGGTCATTCAGCGCGACTGCGTTACCGCCTCAACCATCCTAAGGGCGGTTTTGGTGGCCGCACATCCACCACGTGCCGTGCAACGCAAATCCGGATGCATCATCGCCCCGATTTTAACCGTCTGATCGACCAGTTCGTCATATCCCAGAACTGCATCAAACCCGGCCAGAACCGCCATTGCTGATGAAAAGGCGTGCGACACCCCGGCGACATTACGCGCATGGCACGGAATTTCAACATCCCCGCCCACCGGGTCACATACAAGGCCCAGCGTATTCATCAAACACATGCTTGCCGCGTCAAAACATTGCACAGGTGTTCCGCCAAATGCCTGCGCCACACCGGCCGCTGCCATCGCCGCCGATGCGCCCGTTTCCACCGAACAGCCGCCGCATTCTGCGGCAAAGGTTCCGCGCGCCGCAAACACGGCCCCCACCAGCGCCATCACCTGCAACGCATCGGTCGCACCTTCCAGATCAATGCCATGCCGGATCAAGCCATACAGCGTCCCCGGCACCACACCTGCACTGCCCGCGGTTGGTGCGGCACAAACCAGTCCACGATTGGAATCCCGTTCCATCGCCGAAAGCGCGCCTGCAATCGCATCCTGCAAAACCGCCCCGCCGAGCCCGGCGGGCAGATTGGCATCGCGAACCTTGCGTGCGCGAAGGGTTAAAAACCGCATCACATTGTCTTCGGGTTTGGCATCAAATCCTTCTGCCACCACGCGCAACATCAGTTCACACCGTTCGCGGAAAAGTTCGCGCGTTGCATCACGTGACAGTCCAAGACGCCTGGATTCCAGAACAAGCCCCGCCTCGGCAAGCGATCCGCCCTGCTGTTCGGCCACGGCAATCACCGCATCGCTGGTCGAAAACAGATCGTCAGTCGCACACACCGGATATTGCGAGGCCGCAGCGAAACGAACGTCTTTGATACCGTCTTGATCACGCAAAGAGGCTATCAACTTTGTATCGGGCAAGGCCTGCAACGCAATTTCGCAGCGGTCATGATCCGGGTCGACCGATATGCCGAGCAATCTGTTGCCATTCTCAACAAGCCCGGCGGCAATATCATCCGACCGCGCGCCGATATCAGAGCCCCAGACAAACACGCTTGCAGTTTTGCCTGTCAGAAAGACCGGCTCACCATTCATCGCATCGATGTAATACATCCCGCCGCCAACCGATGCACCGGCATAAAGATCGGTGCGTTCCAAGCCATTCCGGTCAGTTACGGTCAGTTCAAGATCAACACGGTTGGGATGGTTGTTGTTTTCAAGTTCAGTGATTTCAACGCTAAACAGAAATCCTTCGCCACGCATCACACGCGGCAAAATATCACGGTAATCTGCATCCGTCAGTGCTGCCCCGGCGAAACCGGCAGCAAAATTCTCGTCCGAGCTTTGGGCCTGATATACCGGCGCGAATGATCCACGTGGATCAAACCGGACAATGGCCTGTTTCAGGACCTCGCCATTGCTGCATGACAACTCGCGTGCGACCTTCGCCATCATATAAGGTGCTGCGCAATGGGAACTGGACGGACCGCGCATGACGGGGCCGATCACGGAATTAAGCAGGCTGATTTCTTGCATGGCGGGGCAATCCGGGAAAATTGCATATGATTTTCCCGATGATCACCCGCCAGATGGACGAAAGCAATGCCGAAACAAAAATCCCCGGTCCTGAAAGATCAAAGACCGGGGATAATCGAAATCAACGCTGTTTGGTTTCCCATTCAGGATGGACGAAATATGGCGCATTTGATGGTGGCAATGGATCGCGTCCGCGAATGATATCGGCGGCCTTTTCCCCGATCATGATGGTCGGGGCATTCAAATTGCCCGATGCGATTGTCGGCATGATGGAACTGTCTACGACCCGCAGGCCTTCGATACCATGCACGCGCGTTTTTTCATCCACCACAGCCATATCGTCGCTGCCCATCTTGCACGAACAGGACGGGTGATAGGCACTTTCGGCGTGATCGGCGACCCATGCATTGATTTGATCATCGGTCTGGATGTCCCTGCCCGGTGAAATTTCAATACCGCGCAGGTCCTTGAAGGCATCCTGTGCGAAAATCTCGCGGGTCAGACGCACAGATGCGCGCATTTCTTCCCAGTCTTCCGGATGGCTCATATAGTTGGGATCAACAATCGGGCGCTTTGCCGGGTCGCTTGACGCCAACCGGACCGTGCCGCGCGATTTGGACCGCATCGGACCGACATGTGCCTGGAAACCATCCTTTTCGGCAGCTTTGGATCCGTTATAGTTAATCGCAGCCGGGATGAAGTGATATTGAAGGTCAGGATGCTGAACACCCGCTTTTGACCGGATAAACCCACCGGCTTCAAAATGGTTGGTCGCACCAAGCCCGGTTTTGAAAAGATACCATTCCAACCCGATCTTGAATTTGTTCCAAGGATCAAGCTTGCTGTTCAGACTGATCGGCTGGGTGCATTCCATCTGGACATAAAGTTCCAGATGGTCCTGAAGGTTTTCACCAACACCGGGGATATCGGCAACCACATCAATCCCGTGTTCGCGCAGATGTGCTGCCGGACCAACTCCAGACAACATCAAAAGCTTTGGCGAATTGATCGATCCTGCCGAAATAATCACCTCGCGCTCGACCGTCGCACGTTTGAGTTCCCCACGATGGGTGAAATCAAGTCCGACGGCACGTTTTCCATCAAAAACAACGCGCTGCGCCAATGCCTTGTCATAAACAGTCAAGTTCGGACGTTTCATTGCCGGATGCAAATAGGCCCGCGCGGTTGACCAGCGACGCCCCTTGTAAACCGTCATATCCATCGTCCCCAAACCTTCCTGGCGATAGCCATTCTGATCGGGGGTAAATTCATAACCGGCTTCCTGACCGGCCTTGATCCACGCCTTGTGCAACGGGTTCTTGCAAGCCCCCGTGGTGACATGCAGCGGGCCGTCTCCGCCATGATATTCGTCACCATTGGTGTCTTCGTTGCGTGTATCGGCCTTGCGGAAATACGGCAGGCACCGCGCATAATCCCATTCTTTCAGCGCCGCATCCTGTTCCGCCCAACGATTGTAATCAAGTGCATGACCACGAACATAGGCCATGCCGTTGATCGAACTGGAACCACCGAAAACACGCCCGCGCGGCGTTTCCATCTGGCGGTTGTTCAGGTTTGCCTGTGGCGTTGTCCAATAGGCCCAATTATAGGTTTCCGACTGCATCGGATAGGAAAGTGCGGTTGGCATATGGATGCGCCAGTCCCACCAATGATCAACCGGTCCTGCTTCTACCACCAGAACCTTGACTTCCGGGTCCTCGGTCAGACGGCTGGCCAGAACGGCACCGGCGGAACCGGAACCGACAATAACGTAATCATACTTTTCCTTGGTGGTCGGCGTATTCATGCTTTTTCCTTATCTTCAACAGGTTGCGGGCAGCCATTCACAGTTCTGAACCGTGATCAATAAGGCGCCTCGACGTTACCGGTTTCGACATAGACGGATTTTATCCGGGTATAATGCTCAATCGCGGCCCGGCCATTTTCCCGGCCAACCCCGGATTTCTTGACCCCGCCAAACGGCATTTCAATCGGCGTAATATTATAGGTATTGATCCAGCAGGTTCCCGCCTCAAGCCGCGCGACAACGCGGTGCCCTCGCGACAGGTCCCTGGTAAAGACCCCCGCAGCCAGACCATACTGGGTATCATTGGCACGTTTGATGACTTCGTCTTCATCCCTGAAGGTCAGGACCGACATCACCGGCCCAAAGATTTCCTCGCGCACGATGGCCATGTCATCGGTACAGTTGGTAAAAATGGTCGGAGCAACAAACAGCCCACCTTCGGGCATGTTTTCGGTAACCGCATGACCGCCAAGAACGCATTTCGCCCCCTCGCCCTTGCCGGTTTCGATATAGGACATGATCTTTTCAAACTGGGCCTTGGTCACGATCGGACCAACCTGGGTTTCCGATTTTTCCGGATCACCAAGAACAAGGTGCTTGCTCCGTGCAATCAGCTTTTCGATGAAGGCATCAGCAACGCTTTCATGCACAAAAACGCGCGTGCCGTTCGAACAAATCTGCCCGGATGAATAGAAATTCGCCATCTGCGCGCCCGATACGGCGTTATCCAGATCGGCATCTTCAAACACGATCATCGGCGATTTGCCGCCAAGCTCCATGGTGACGGCCTTCATGCCGCCTGCGGCAACTGCGGCAACCTTGGCACCGGTTTCAGCCGAACCGGTCAGTGAAACCTTATCGACGCCCGGATGCTCAACCAGTGCCGCACCACAAGCGCGCGCGCCTTGGACGACGTTGTAAACCCCATCGGGAAGACCCGCTTGCTGCAATGCCTCAGCCACCGCAATCGCTGAAAGCGGTGTGACTTCGGACGGTTTGTAAACAATCGCGTTTCCGCACGCCAAAGCAGGTGCCGCTTTCCAGCAGGCAATCTGGATCGGATAATTCCACGCGCCAATTGCCCCGCAAACACCAACCGCCTCGCGCCGGGTATAGGCAAAATTGCCGCCAAGATCGATATGCTCGCCCGATAGGCTTCCGGCAACACCAGCAAAATATTCAAGACATTCAACACCGGAAATCACATCAACGATTTCGGTTTCCTGAATGGCACGGCCCGTATCACGGGTTTCGACCAATGCCAGTTCATCATTACGATCACGCAGGATTTGGGCCGCCTTGAACAGAACCCGCGCCCGCTCGGCGGCAGGTGTGTTTTTCCAGATTTCAAACCCGGCACGCGCGGCCTTCACTGCGGCATCGACATCGGCCGCGGTGCTTTCCTTACCCTTGGCAAGTACCGCGTTGGTTGCGGGGTTCAGCGTGACCATTTCCGCCCCTGAACCGGCGACTTTCTTGCCATCGATAAAGTTCTGGATCTGATAAAGGCTCATGTCGAAACTCCTGCAGGCCACACCGGAATCGGGCAGCCCTTTTGTAAATGTATGTTTCTTGACTAGCGCGCGGGCGAACTCGCCAGATGCAGGTGCATGGTATCCAGCACCATCTTGCGCGCCACGGCGACATTGGCTCGTCCCGGCGTCAAACCGGATCGCACCCAGATGCCATCGATCATAGCGGCAGTCACCGCAGCAATTTCTTCGGCCCGCTGATCGGTTGTCAGTCGGCGCAACTCATGACGTAAATTCGATGCCAATCGCTTGAAATAGATCGCATTCAGGCGGCGCAGTGGATCGGAAAACGGCACCTGCGACCAGAATGACAACCACGCGCCAATGACCTGCGGCGTGAATTGTTCTTCGTTGAAGTTGGTATCAACAATCGCTTCAAGGCGTTCGCGGGGTGTTTTTGCCTTGGCAACGCGGTCCAGGAAATCGCTGCGCAATTCCTGCATCAAAAACCGCATCGTTGCTTCCAGAAGCGCATTCTTACCGCCGAAATAGTGCGAAATAATCCCCGACGACATCCCCGCCGCCCCGGCAATCCGACTGATCGTGGCATCGGCAAAACCAAAGCGGTGAATGGTCTCGATCGTGGCATCGATCAGTTGCCTGCGGCGTACAGGCTGCATTCCAACCTTGGGCATTACTAATCCAATTCTAAGCGATCCGAAGGACTTAGGCCTGTCTGGTGACGCAAATGCGACTTTTTCGCCCTTCGCAATTGACCTTGGGGGAATATGCTGTATTTTAATTGAACAATCAATCAATAAAAAACGCCGTCTTTTGTGGCGCGACGTTCTCAGGGAAAGTGCCTTGGTTGCGCGGCTTTACGGCTGTTTTTATGATTATTCCGGTCTATGTGACCGGGTTCAGGGGACCCGATCACATGGTTTTGGACGAATGTTCGCGGTGTCAAATGCGCATCGCTTCACATGCGTCTGGCCTCCGGAACCGAAAGTCTGATGGCGGCGTTATTGCCACCATCAGTAACCGCTAGGTCCACACAAGGGAGAACCATAAACATGACCACACGTTCCACCATCGGCCGTCTTCTTGGCACCACTGTTATTGCCACCACCCTTCTGGGGGCGGCCGGTGCACAGGCGGCTGATAGCGATGCCTGCAAAACCGTAACTTTCTCGGATGTTGGCTGGACCGACATCACCGCGACCACGGCAACCGCATCGGTTATCCTTGAAGCCATTGGCTATGACGCTGAAACCGAACTTCTTTCCGTTCCTGTCACTTACACCAGCCTTGCCAATGGGGACGTTGACGTCTTCCTCGGCAACTGGATGCCGACCATGGCTGCAGACATTGCGCCCTATCTGGAAAAGAAAACGGTCGTCAGTACCGGTGCCAACCTTGAAGGTGCCAAATACACCCTCGCCGTTTCGAAAAATGCCTATGATGCTGGCCTCAAGGATTTCGCCGACATTGCCAAATTCAAGGACGATCTTGATGGCGAAATCTACGGTATCGAACCGGGCAATGATGGCAACCGCCTGATCCAGGACATGATCGACAATGATCAGTTCGGCCTCAAAGGCTTTGAACTTGTTGAATCTTCCGAACAGGGCATGCTGGCCGAAGTCAAACGCAAATCGGCACGTGACAAATTCATTGTTTTCCTTGGCTGGGAACCACACCCGATGAATGCCAAATATGACATGGCCTATCTTGATGGTGGCGATGACGTATTTGGCCCGAATTTCGGTGGGGCCACGGTTCATACCAACGTGCGCGCCGGTTACACTGACGAATGCCCGAATGCCGGTAAATTCGTCACCAACCTGAAATTCAGCCTCGATATGGAAAACCAGATCATGGATGCCATCCTGAACGAGAGCACCGATCCGGAAAAAGCGGCAACCGCATGGCTCAAAGCCAATCCGGATGCCGCGATGGCCTGGCTTGATGGCGTCACCACCTTTGACGGTGGCGATGCCAAGGCAGCGCTCAAAGATGAACTCGGTCTTTAGGGTCCAGCTTCGAATTCATAATGCCGGTACGTTGTCCCCATCAAGGGCAGCGTATCGGCACATTTTCTTTGTTCAAGTAATGGAAAAATCCAATGGAATGGCTCACGGAAACTAAAATTCCGCTGGGACGGTGGATTGCATCCCTGATGGATGCGCTTAACGAGCATGCCGACTTCGTGTTTTACACCATCTCGGACGTTCTTGAATTCATTATCGAAAACACAGTCGAATTGCTGGTCTGGTTACCGCCGTTTCTGATCATCGCGCTGTTTGGTGTGCTGGCCGCATGGTTGCACAGATCATGGAAACTGACGGCCTTTACCGTCCTTTCCCTGCTTCTGATCGTCAATCTTGGCTATTGGGAAGCCACCATGGAAACGCTCGCTCTCGTGATCTATGCGACGCTGTTCTGCATGGTGATCGGGGTTCCGCTTGGCGTGGCATCCGCGCATCGTCCCTGGCTTTATCAGGCCTTGCGTCCGGTTCTTGACCTGATGCAAACGATCCCGACCTTTGTCTATCTGATCCCGACCCTGATCCTGTTTGGTCTTGGCGTGGTTCCCGGTCTGATTTCGACCGTGATCTTTGCCATCGCCGCCCCGGTGCGCCTGACGCATCTTGGTATCGCCAGCACGCCCAAGGCATTGATCGAAGCAGGAAAAAGCTTTGGCTGTACGCCACGGCAATTGCTGTTCAAGGTCGAACTGCCATCTGCCATGCCATCGATCATGGCGGGCCTGACCCAATGCATCATGTTGTCACTGTCCATGGTGGTGATTGCCGCCCTTGTCGGGGCCGATGGCCTTGGAAAGCCGGTTGTTCGTGCCCTTAACACGGTCAACATCGCCCAAGGGTTCGAGGCAGGCCTTGCAATTGTGATCCTGGCCATTGTGCTGGATCGCATCTGCCGCCGCGACAAATCAGAAAATACGGGGCAGTAATCATGAGCAATGCTGTTGAATTTGATAATATCGACGTCATTTTCGGGGACAAGCAGGCTGAATCCCTCGCCCTCCTCGACGCCGGTAAAAACCGTGACGAAATAGCCAAGGAAACCGGCAATATCCTTGGTGTTGCCAATGTCAGCTTTGATGTCCCGCAGGGTGAAATCTGCGTCCTGATGGGGCTTTCGGGCTCGGGTAAATCCTCGTTGCTGCGCTGTGTAAACGGGCTTAACCGCGTTTCACGCGGATCGCTTCGGGTACATGATGGTGACTGGATGGTCGATGTCACCAGCTGTGACGCCAATACGCTACGCGATCTTAGGCGTAAATGCGTTGCCATGGTCTTTCAGCAATTCGGTCTGTTCCCGTGGCGCACCGTCGAAGACAATGTCGGCTTTGGTCTTGAGCTTGACGGCATGGGACCGAAGGAACGCCGTGAAATCGTGCGTGAAAAGCTGGCCCTTGTCGGACTGGATCAGTGGGCGGGTAAATATGCCCACGAACTTTCAGGCGGCATGCAGCAACGTGTCGGCCTTGCCCGCGCCTTTGCCACCGATGCACCGATCCTTCTGATGGATGAACCGTTTTCGGCCCTTGATCCGCTGATCCGTAACCGCCTGCAGGACGAGCTTCTTGATCTTCAGGAAAAACTCAACAAGACCATCCTGTTTGTCAGTCATGATCTGGACGAGGCCATGAAACTTGGCAATTCAATTGCCATCATGGAAGGCGGCTATGTCGTGCAGCATGGCACGCCCGAAGACATCGCCCTTCGTCCGGCCAACGGATATGTCGCCGATTTCGTCGCCCATATGAACCCGGTCAATATCCTGCGCGGTCGCGCCATCATGCATCGTGTTGACAGGGACCAGCGCAACGATTCCGGCGAACTTCCTGTAGAGGACGAAGATATCCGTATCACGCTTCAGGACGGCATAATCAAGGCCGCCCACAATGGCAAACGGGGCGAGCTGCGACTGATCAACTATGCCGGTGAATTGCCGACTGATCTTGATGCGACCGACAATTCGGTCATCTTCGTTGCCGATGACACCGTGCTTCTCAAGGATCTGATCGAAATGCGAAGCATCACCCAAAACCCGGTTCTGCTAACCCGCGAGGGACGCATTTCCGGCACACTGGGTCGCAAGGAATTCTTTGAAAGCCTGACGCAGACAGCGACCGTCGCAGACTGATCATCAAAAAGGCGCCCCACAAACCGGGCGCCTTTTTTTAATAATACTATTGAACTTATCGTTTTATCCGCCGGTTACCGGCGGAAACAGCGCGATTTCATTCGCACCGCGTACATCGCGATCGCCTTGCGCATATTCCTGATCAACTGCCACCCGGATAATCGCCGGATCGGCCAGTGCATCGGCGTAATTCGCCCCCCTGCCCGGCATCCACGCCAGAAGGTCGGCAACGGTTTTCACATTTTCCGGCAGTTCAATATCTTCCTCGGCCATGCCGATACGGTCTTTGACCCAGGAAAAATAAACCAGCTTCATCTTCTATCCCGTTCACTTCAGGTCTGTGCTTGGCCGCATGCTTGCGCAAACAAGGATATAGCGCAAGCGCAGATCCTATTTCCCCCAGAGATTCTAAAGCATTCCTGCGCCAAAAGCATAGCCTTTGCCAATCTCGGTCGCATGGCATGTCAATCACATCCCTGATCGGCGGGCCTATCAAACTTGCAGAAAGTCAATTTTTAACGTATATAATTAAAATCACCATACAAAAATAATAGTAACTTACAATTCACGCATCTAGGGAGACTACACATGACACGGACCATCACCCGCAGAAAAGCTATTGCTACGGGGCTTGCTGCACTCGGTACTGTTGCTATGATCGGATTGGGAAATGTGGCGTTGGCTGCCGAGGCGACCAAACTGCGTTTCTCCGCTGTCTTTTCGGAACAAGACATCCGTGCCGACATGATGAAGCAACTCGCCGGGACGCTGGGCGACAAGTACGAGTTCGAACTTTATTACGGTGGCAACCTGTTTAAACAGACCACCGAAATCCTTGCTATCCAGCGCGGAAACCTTGAAATGGGCAACGTCGCACCGCAGGATATTGCCACCCAGATTCCCGCCTTCTCGATCCTCAGTTCCGCCTATCTGTTCCGTGACGCCGATCACCTGCGGAAATTTTTCGCAAGTGACGCCGGGACCGAGATGAAAACGATGGCCGAAGAACAGCTTGGCATCCACATTCTGGGCCCGACCTATTTCGGCACCCGTCAGGTCGGTCTGCGCATCGACAAGAAAATCAACACCCCCGAAGATATGGCAGGCGTCAAACTTCGCATGCCAGGTGGTGATGCATGGCAGTTCTTGGGAACGGCCCTTGGCGCCAACCCGACACCGATGGCTTATGCAGAAGTTTATACCGGCTTGCAAACCGGGGCGATCGACGGTCAGGACAACCCCCTGCCGAACGTTCAGAACATGAAATTTTATGAGGTCATGAGCCAGATCGCGATGACGTCCCATCTTGTCGGGTACGATCTTCTGGTCGTCTCGGCCAAGATTTGGGACGGCATGAGTGCCGAGGAACAGGAAGCCTTCCAGAAAGCCGCCGATGAGGCAATCAACTGGAGCCAGGAACAACACCTGAAGAAGGAAAAGGAACTGTCTGATTTCTTCAAGGAACAGGGGCTTGAGATTTATACCCCTGACGTTGATGCATTCCGTGCCCATGCCCAAAAGATGTATCTTGAATCCGAACTTTCGAAAGACTGGCCGGAAGGAATGCTTGAGCGCATCAACGCGCTTTAATATCGCCAGCCTGTGATTTGAACGAAACCAAAGCGTGCGGGATCTAATTCCCGCACGCCCCGGACCGGAAATTACGATACATGACGGACAGGATCAGACAGGTCGGCCTATGGCTGCACCGTCGGGCCGAAAATATTGCAGCACTGATGCTGGCGGTGATGTTCGGTGCCTTCATCGTGCAGGTGGCATTCCGCTATCTGCTGAACTTTCCCATCGGCGGCGCATCCGAACTAACCATTATCATGTGGCTCTGGATCGTTCTGTGGGGGGCGGCCTTTGTTGTGCGCGAACGCGATGAAATCCGTTTTGACATTCTTTACAGCACAGTAGGTCCGAAAGTTCGCCGCGGGATGATCATTGTTACGGCCCTCGCACTCCTGTTTCTTTATGGCATATCCCTGCCCGCAACCTGGGATTTCGTGACTTTCATGAAAATTCAGAAGTCATCGTATCTCGACATCCGGTTTGACTGGCTTTTTTCGATTTATGTGTTCTTCGCGGTGGCCGTGATCGTGCGTTACCTGTGGATACTAATTGCTGCAATTCGGGGCAAAGGCGGACAACATGAAATCCTTCCCGAAGAAGCTCATGAAACCATAGAACATTCCGAAACGGATACCCGCCCATGAGCCTTGCTGATCCCTTCACTATTTGCATCGTCTCAATCATATTCCTCAGCCTGCTGGGCTTGCCGATTGGACATGCAATGATTGCATCATCCATTCTGTATTTGCTGCTTTCCGGTCTGGATATGGGCACCGCATCCGAGCAGCTCCTGAACGGAATGTTTTCAAGCTACATCCTTCTCGCCGTTCCGCTGTTCATCCTTGCCGCCGAGCTGATGAATTCCGGCTCCATGACGTTAAGGCTGCTGAGTTTCTGCAACGCTGTTGTCGGTCGCTTTCCCGGCGGTCTTGCGCTGGTGAATGTCGTCCAAAGCATCATTTTTGCTGGTATGTCGGGCTCCGCACTTGCCGATGCAGCCGGCACGGGCAAGCTGATGCAACGCATGATGACCAAGGATGGCAAATACCCACCAGCATTTGCCGCGGCACTTACCGCTGCTTCGTCCGTGATTGGCCCGATCATCCCGCCTTCAATCCCGATGGTCGTCTATGCGCTCGTTTCTGATGCATCGATCGGTTATCTGTTTCTGGCGGGTGTGGTGCCGGGCCTTATTATGGGCTTGTTTCAGGCCGGATATATTTTTTCATCCGCATATCGCCGGAACTTTCCGGTCGAAACCCCTGTGCCTTTGCGTGAACTGCCAAAGGTTACCCTGAATGCATTTCCGGCACTGATGATGCCGGTTGTCCTTCTGGGGGGTATTTATGGTGGCGTGACCACCCCGACCGAGGCGGCCGCAATCGCCGCCCTTTATGCCCTGCTGATTTCGGCTTTCTTGTATCGCAGCCTCAGCCTGAGTGATCTTTATTCTTCTCTGCTGTCAAGCGCACGCACCACCACCTCGATCGGTATGCTGATCGCAGGGGCACTGGTATTCAACTATGTCGTGACTGTCGAAAACATCCCCTCTGCGCTTAATGTCTGGCTGGGCGGGTTCGATCTGTCGCCATTGACCTTCCTGTTGATGGTCAACCTGATCCTGCTGGTACTGGGATGCCTGCTGGAAGGCACGACAATCCTTCTGGTGATCGTGCCGGTATTCATTCCCACCGCAAATGCGCTGGGTATTGATCTGGTTCATTTCGGCGTCGTGTGCGTCATCAATATCATGCTGGGCCTGATCACACCGCCCTATGGCCTGCTGTTATTCGTCATGACGGCCATTTCCGAACGCCCGTTGCGCGAAATCGTACGCGAAATACTGCCCTTCCTTATCGCAATGCTTTTTGCGTTGCTGTTATTCACACTGGTGCCCGATATCGCACTCTGGCTGCCCAGACTTTTTGGCTACAAAGGTTAAGAGATCCCCCATGTCAAAACCCATCTATATTCTTAACGGACCAAACCTGAACCGTCTGGGCAGGCGCGAACCCGAAATTTATGGCCGCACCACACTGGCAGATATCGAGGCGATGTGCCGTTCTGCCGCTGGCGATACCGCGGTGGAATTCCGGCAAAGCAATTCAGAAACGCAGTTGATCGAATGGATTCACGAAGCCACGGATAATGCGGCGGGGCTGATCATCAATCCGGCCGCATATACCTTTACTTCAATGGCAATCATGGACGCGTTGAAAATGTTTTCCGCCCCGGCCATTGAACTGCATATTTCCAACATTCACCGGCGTGAACCGATGTATCACCATTCACTGATGTCCGGTGTTGTTACGTCGGTCATCGCCGGTTTGGGCGCACGCGGTTATCCAACTGCGGTGCAAGTCTTGAAAGAAATGATCAGCGAAACGCAGACTGTCGCGGCCTAGGCCGGGATTTTGCCGGTGCCGAGCACGTGGTTCAGCCCACTTTCCACATGACTGGTAAGCAAGGCAACCGCGCCCTCGGCATCGCGCGCGATCACCAGATCGCGCAGGCGGGCATGTTCTTCGGCCGCCGGTTTCCCACGAAAATCAAGAACCAGCATGTGATAACGCAGGAAACGGTCGAAAGCGGTTGAATGTGCCGCCATCATCGCGGGCGACGCACAGGCAGAAATGGTCGCATGATGAAATTCCCAATCCTGCTGCACCCATTGCTCAACCTGGCTCATGTCACCTTCGATCAGCTTGGTTTCCACCACTTTGAGCATGTAGTGGGATGAAACAACTCGTGCCTCCCACTGCAGATCCCCCGTTGCGATTGATTGCCGCAAGGCATGCGTTTCCAGCAGCAGACGCAAGGCTGCGATATCGCGAAGACCGGCTTCGGAAATACCGGTGACTTCAAACCCCCGCTGCCCTTCTGCAACAACAAAGTTCTCTGCCGCCAGCCGGCTGAGGATTTCGCGCAAGGTCGAAACAGCAACACCATAGTGCGATTTTAGTTGATCAAGACGCAGCTTCTGCCCCGGCTTCAACCGCCCTCGGATGATATCTGACCGGATATTGCGAAAGGCAATGTCACCAACGGTTTCGTTATCAGAAGGCAGGAATAAGGACTTGTGTTTCATCTTTGGCTAGATCTCTGAAAGGGTGGCAATCTGATCACAACAGGCTTTGGAACTGATATTTTTTAAAATACCAGATAAAATAGGGAAATAAAGATCATTTGGCAAAATTCGTAGTATTTTCAGGAAATAAGCCTGAAAGTATCAAGAGGCATATTTCAGCATAAAGCCTGACATAACTCCCGTTTGGTCATATTGTTGAAATCCTTACGGATAAACAAAATAACCATCCGGCGCATTGCCAAGCCGCCCGGTCAGATTGTCGATGAAAAACCGTTCCGCCCGGCCAAGCGACATGCGCGGATTGGTCACCAGATAGATATCAATTGCCGGCGGCGCATCATAGGGTGGCAGGCGCCATAACTGCCCGCGTTCCATCGCATTTTGCACGACATGGATCGGTAACGGACCAATGCCAAGCCCGGCATTGATCAGGCGGCGCACTTCTTCCAGATGCGGGCTGGTGGCGATCACCTTGCCTTTCATGCCTTCGCGCGCACGTAAAACCGCAACCGGGGCCAGTGCATCGGAAAGCTGATCGGTGGAAAACGACACGAATGCTTCGCTACGCAGATCGGCAAGTGTCAGGTTTTCCCGGCCAAACAAATGATGTGTCGGTCCGCAAAAGAACCCGAAATGTTCGCGATACAGTTTGCGATATTCCAGTCTGGGATGCTGTTCATTCACAAGACAAATGCCGAAACTTGCCTGCTGGGACAGGACCTGACTTGTGACATGGGCGGATGTCGCAACATTGATTTCATAGGTGACTTCGGGATGTTCGCGATTGAATTCAAACAACGCATCGTCAAGCGGCGGAAACACCACGTGACTTGCCAGCCACAAGTGCAAATGCCCGCTTAGCTGATTGCCACTGTCCGACATCACATCGGAAAGTCGGCCAATCGCCCCGCAAATCTCGCGGCATTCATGATAAAGCGCCAATCCCTGTTCTGTGACCTCAAACCGTCCACGATCACGATCAATCAGGCGCGCACCGATCTGATCTTCAAGCCGTTTAAGCGCATTGCTGACACTGGGCTGGCGCAAAAGCAGCCGGTTGGCCGCCCCGGTGATCGACCGTTCTTCGACAATCACTGTAAAGGTATGCAACAGGTTCCAGTCGAATTGCCGCTTCAAAAGGTCGCTCATTTCCCCACCCATAGCTATTGGCTATGCAATCCATTCTACTTATCTATTTGCGCTATGTGCAAGTCTGGGGTGAAATGGTCAGATATATTCATTCACGGCCAGATAACCGCGCATGGCAGGCAATTGCCAGAGCACAATAACGGGAGGCAAAAATGGCCGCAGATGTAGCCGGGGCACGCAGAACGCCCTGGGTCCTGCTATCGCCGTCACTGGCGACGATATCGCTGTTATTGATCATCCCGATGATGTTCATCGTGGTTTATTCATTCTGGCTGCGCACCGCAACCGGTGCCGATCAGGTCGGATTTTATCTCGACAACTGGGTCGAAGTCCTTGGCGACCGGTTTTACCGCGACATTCTGTTTCAGACCTTTGCCATTGCCTTTTACACCACGGTGATCTGCGCACTGATTGGCTATATCCCGGCCTATTTCGTTGCCAACACGCCGATGAAATCCAAAACGTTCCTACTTTTGACGCTGATGCTGCCCTTCTGGATCAGCTACATCATCCGCACCATGTCGTGGATCAATATCCTTGGCACGTCGGGCGCGCTCAACACATTGATGCTGTCGCTTGGCATCATCGATGAACCGATCCAGATGCTTTATAACCAGACCACGGTTATTCTGGGCCTTGTGCATTATCTGCTGCCCTTCATGATCCTGAATGTCTATGTCAGTCTGGATGGTATTGACAAAAACCTGACCGAAGCGGCCCAAAGCCTTGGCTGCACCGGCTGGCAGGCCTTCCGCGAAGTCACCCTGCCGCTGTCCTTCCCCGGTCTTGCTGCCGGATCCCTGTTATGTTTCGTGCTGGCCGCAGGCACCTATATCACCCCGATCGTTCTGGGCGGGCCGCGCGACGCAATGTTTGCCAATCTCGTGTTCGAGGCCATCGTGACACAGCTTAACTGGCCGCTGGGGTCCGCCCTTTCGCTTGTCCTGCTGGCGCTTCTGGGTGCGCTGGTTGTCATTTACACCCGTTATCTTGGCGTCGATCAGATCGCCAAAAGCTTCAAATAGAGGGAATGTAATGATGTCCGGCTGGTCCCTGATCCGTATCGCAACCATCCTTGTTTATCTGTTTCTTTTTGCGCCGGTCGCGGTTGTCATTCTGCTGGCCTTCAATGCCAACCAGTTCGGCGCCTTCCCGATCGAAGGCTTTTCCATGCGCTGGTTCGAAGCATTGTGGAACAATGATGCGATTGTACGGGCATTCAAAACGTCCCTGATACTCGGCGCGCTGACCAGTGCCATTTCAACGACACTGGGCACGCTCGCAGCCCTTGCCATGGTCAGGTACGATTTTCCGGGGAAGCGCTCAATCTCGACGCTTCTGGTTGCCCCAATCCTGATACCCGAAGTCGTCCTGGCTGTGGCTCTTTTGCTGTTTCTGCAATTCCTCTCCATGCCCAAAAGCTTTGGCCTGCTTTTGATGGGACATGTCGTATTTACCCTGCCCTTCGTGGTTCTGGTGGTTCAGGCGCGCCTTGTATCAATCCGGCGCGACGTCGAAGAAGCCGCCATGAGCCTTGGCGCAACTCCGATCCAGACTTTTTTTGAAATCACCCTGCCGCTGATGATGCCGGCTGTCATGGCCGGGATGCTATTTTCCTTCACCATCTCGTTTGACGACATCACCGGCACCCTGTTCTGGAAACCGGGCGGGGTTGAAACCGTTCCGACCCAGATTTTTGCCATGCTGCGCAATTCCATCAGCCCGGAAATCAATGCACTGGGGGCAGTGATGGTGATTTTCACCATTGCCTTGCCTCTGATTGCGACCGCAATCGCGCGTGTTGCATCGGCGCAAAAAATACGGGCACAGAAAACAACCGCATAACGCACAACCAGATACCGCGGGAAACCGCCAAAACCAACAACAAGACCCAAAAAGAAGACCACAAGACCGACAAGAAAACGGATAAAAACCTTTATCAGGAGGCCTAAATGGACGAGACGAAACGCTATGAACGCCTGCTCACCCGCCTTAAAGACGGCGACATCAACCGTCGCACTTTCCTGACCGTTCTGGGGGCTGCGGGTGTCACCGCCGGGATTACCGGTGGCCCGATGGGCATGCTGGCCCGCAACGCCCTTGCCGCAACACCAGAACAGGTCCGCTTTGACGGCTGGGGTGGCGTGGTATCCGAGGCATTCGAAAAATATGCATTCGCCCCCTATACCGAGAAAACCGGTATCAAGGTCGTATCAGGCACCTTTGGCGGGGCGGATGAATATATCGCCCGCGTCAAGGCAGGCCAACCGGGCGAGTTCAACCTTGCCCACCTGTCGGGTGTGTTTGACTATGCCCGCTATCATGGTCTGGAACTGACGTCCGAACTGAACGAAGCCAATATTCCGAACCTCAAAAACGTCATTCCCGGCCTGATCGAACCGCTGCGCAAAATCACCGGCGGCACCATTTCGGCAGTCCCGTATGATTACGGCACCACCGGCATTGCCTATAACCGCAAATATATCAGCGATGATGAAGCCAAGGCCAAAGGTGCCAAGCTGATGGTCGATGAAGCTTACAAAGGCAAGATCGGCGGCTGGGGTGAATGGAAAACACGCGTCTGGTACGGTGCCCTCCAATCCGATCAGGACCCGAATGCGATCAAGGATATCGATGCCGTCTGGGACATGATCCGTGCCCATCGCGATCTCGCCCTGAAATACTGGAGCTCAGGGGCCGAACTGATGAGCCTTCTGGCCGAAGAAGAAATCTATGTCACCGAAGGCTGGTCCGGTCGCATCAAGGCATTGCAGGATCAGGGACACGATATCGGCTATCACGACCCGAAAGGCGGTCTTGGCTGGCAGGAATGCCTGTTCGTTCTGCGCGGAAGCCCAATGGCAGCCTGTGAAGAACTTCTGAACTTCATGCTTGAACCCGAAGTCGCGATTGCGGTTGCCGAAGGCCAAAGCTACCCGCCGGCCCTTGACCCGCAGAAAGTCGAACTCGGCAAAGTCATCCCGACCCTGCCCGCGTTTGATCCATCCGGCACACTCAAGGAACTCAGCTTCTTTGATCCGGCCTATTGGAACGAACACGAAGCCGACTGGTCGAAAACCTTCTCGCGGGTTCAGCGCGGCTACTAGGCCGGACTGATCACATAAACCGGAACCCCGGTCGTTGTTTTTTAAATAATGGCCGGGGCACCACCGCCTTTTTCTGACAGGGTTATTTGTGATGGCTGACATCGAAAATGCGGTCGAACTGCAAAATGTCGTCAAGCGTTATGGCGAGTTCACTGCCGTCCAACGCATGGACCTGACCGTGCCCGACAACAGCTTCGTGACCTTTCTGGGTCCGTCGGGCTGCGGCAAGACCACGACACTTCGCATGATTGCCGGACTGACCGACATTACCGAGGGTGATTTGCTGATCCGTGGCAAACGGGTTAATGCCCTGCCGATCCACAAGCGCAATCTGGGTCTGGTGTTTCAGAACTACGCCCTGTTTCCGCACAAATCGATTTACGACAATATCGCCTTTGGCCTGAAATACCGCAAGGTGTCCAAATCGGACATCCGGGAAAAGGTCAATCGCGCCCTTGATCTGGTGCAGCTACCCCATGTTGCCGACCGGTATCCCAATCAGCTTTCCGGCGGACAGCAGCAGCGTATTGCACTGGCACGCGCCATCGTGATCGAACCCGATGTGCTGTTACTTGATGAACCGCTATCTGCCCTTGACGCCAATCTGCGTGAAGAAATGCGGGTCGAACTGAAACGTATTCAGCGCGAACTGGGCATTGCCACCGTTTTCGTCACCCACGATCAATCCGAAGCCCTTGCCATGTCCGACAAACTGGTGGTGATGAATAACGGTGCCGTCGAACAGGAAGGCGCGCCTGAAGACGTTTATAACAATCCTGCATCGGCCTTTGTTGCCGACTTCCTTGGTCATTCCAATATCATTCCTGCCGCCCTTGGCACACCGGATGCGGCCTTTACCAATGTCGCCCTGCAAAGCGGGGAGACGTTGCTGACCACATCCGAACAGACTGCCAAAGCCAACGGATCAAAAGATGTTCGCGCCGTTATCCGCGCTGAAAAAATCGGGCTATCGGATCAGAACGGTGCCACGGACGGTGTGATCGCCATCCCCGGCAGGATCAAAACGGTCGACTATCTGGGGCAGCAGGCCCGCTATTTCGTCACGGCCAATGGTCGTGACTGGCAGGTGATCAATCCGATTGATGCCCGCCCCCATCACGAAGGTGCCGATGTGTTCATGCACATTGCCGCCCGAAATTGTGTGTTGTTGCCCGGTCATCACGACTGACCGGATCTGGAGTGCCACCCGAAGTGACGCATGATACCGCCAACAAAACCGGCCACAACCGGGAATCCCGCCTGTTTTATCAAAGCCGTTCGCGCCGGCCGCTGATTGACCGTGCCAAGGGCGTCTATATGTGGGATGTCGATGGCAAACGCTATATCGACGCCTCCAGCGGTGCGATGGTCAGCAATATCGGCCATAGCGACCCGCGCGTGATTGCCGCAATGAATGCGCAGCTTGAAAAAGCCAGTTTCGCCTATCGTCTGCATTTTGAAAATGACGCGGCCGAAAATCTGGCATTCCGCCTTGCCGAGCGCGCACCGGGCGATCTTGAACGGGTATTCTTTGTCTCCGGCGGGTCCGAAGCCGTCGAAAGCTGTATCAAGCTTGCCCGGCAATATGCCCTGGCGAAGGGGCAAGCCCAGCGGACCAAGATCATTTCGCGTTTCCCCAGCTATCACGGCTCAACCCTTGGTGCGCTTGCCATCACCGGCTATACGCCAATGCATGCGCCCTTCGCCCCGATGATGGTCGATCAACCGAAAATCCCGGCCCCGACCTGCTATCTGGATCACGATGATCTGAGCGATCATGAACGCGGCCTGAAATACGCCAACATGCTAGAGGCCGAAATACTCAAACAGGGCCCCGAAACCGTTCTTGGTTTCATCATGGAACCGGTTGGCGGGGCTGCGACCGGCGCGCTGGTCGCGCCCGACAGCTACTATGCCCGCATTCGTGAAATCTGCGATCAATACGGTATTCTTCTGATCTATGACGAGGTCATGACCGGTGCCGGGCGCACCGGCAAATATTTCGCCGCCGAACATTGGGGCATCACGCCTGATATTCTGGCCGTATCAAAGGGACTGGCGGCGGGTTATGCCCCGCTGGGTGCGATGATCGCGCCTGATCGCATTGTCGGACCGGTTCTTGATCATGGCGGGTTTATTCACGGTTATACCTATGCCGGAAATCCGATGGCCTGTGCGGCGGGCAACGCGGTTCTTGATGTTATCGACGAAGATAACCTTCTGGAAAATGCGACCCAAAGCGGGGCGGCATTAAAGGCCGAACTTGGCAAACTTGCCGATGAGTTTCCGATCATCGGCGATGTGCGCGGCCTTGGATTGCTGCTTGCCGCCGAACTGGTCAAAGACCGCGAAACCATGGAACCGATTGATCCCAAACATCTTGCGGCTGCCCGACTGGTCGACATCGCCTATGACAACGGCCTGATCATTTACTGGCGTCGCACCCGTGGCGGATATCGCGGTGATCATGTGATGGTCTGCCCGCCCATGACGATCACACCCGATCAGTTTGACGACATCCTCATTCCGTTGCGCGCCGCCCTTGGCGACCTTCAGGACGAACTCACCCTTGCCGGAGCCTTCGCATGAGCCGGAAAGTCATCATCACCTGCGCAATCACCGGATCGGTTCACACCCCGTCCATGAGCCCGCATCTGCCAATCACCCCCGTCCAGATTGCCGATCAGGCAATTGCGGCGGCAAATGCCGGGGCTGCGATCCTGCATCTGCATGCCCGCGATCCCGAAACCGGCTTTCCAAGCCCGGAACCGGCTGTTTTCGACCAATTCCTGCCACGCATCAAATCGGCTACCGATGCGGTGATCAACATTTCGACCGGCGGCGGCATGACCATGACGGTCAAGAACCGTATTCGTGCGGCAAAGCAGGCCGCACCCGAAATGGCGTCGCTGAATATGGGTACGATGAATTTTGGCCTGTTCCCGGCCCTTGCCGGACGCAGCGACTGGAAACACGACTGGGAACCGAAATTTCTCGAAGACAGTCGTGATTTCGTATTCAAAAACACCTTTGCCGATATCGAAACCATTCTGGTCGATCTGGGCGATGCCAATGGCACAAGGTTTGAATTTGAATGCTATGACGTCGGGCATCTTTATACGCTGGCCCATTTTGTTGATCGCGGCCTGATCAAGGGTCCGATTTTCATTCAGTTCGTTCTGGGCGTTCTGGGGGGCATCGGGGCTGATCCCGATAACCTTGCCCATCTGAAACGCACCGCCGACAAACTTTTTGGCGATCAGTACCAGTTTTCGGTTCTGGGTGCCGGCCGTCATCAGATGCCGCTTGCCACGATGTCGGCCACCATGGGCGGTCATGTCCGGGTCGGGCTTGAAGATAACCTGTATCTGCGCAAGGGCGAACTGGCCCCGGACAACGCATCACAAGTTCGCAAAATCCGTGAAGTTCTCGACGGGTTATCCCTTGAAATCGCAACTCCGGACGAAGCCCGCACCATGCTGGGCCTGAAAGGTGACGATCAGGTCGCCTTTTAGGAAATAACAAACTGCCACCAACACCACGACGCAAAGCCAACGAAAGGCGGCGCCCATGATGCATGTCTATTTCTCAGCCGATCAGCTTCGCCATCACGGCCAGACATTCATGGTCGCAGGCGAAGCACGGCCAATCCCCGAAGTCCCCGAACGGGCGGAAATCCTGACCACGGCCGTCAAACGGCTTGGCCTTGATTTGCGCACCCCTGATGATTTCGGCATGGGTCCGATTGCCGCCATTCATGCGCCCGAATATCTGAAATTCCTGCAAACCATCCATGCCGAATGGAAGGTTTTTGGTGGTTCTGATCTGGTCGTACCCGGCATTCATCCGTTTGACCGGCTTGGCCCCTATCCAAGATCCCCGGCGGGCAAGGCCGGTTTTCATATGGGCGATACCTCCTGCCCGATATCGGCAACCACATGGCAATCGGCCTATGCCAGTGCGCAAACCGCGATTGCCGCCACCCGCCGTGTCCGCGATGAAAATGCCCAATCGGCCTATGCCCTGTGCCGCCCGCCCGGCCACCATGCCAGCCGCGATATTGCCGGTGGTTTCTGTTACCTGAACAACAGCGCGATTGCCGCACAGGAACTGCGCGCCAAATATGACCGGGTTGCGATCCTTGATGTCGATTTGCATCATGGTAACGGCACGCAGCATATTTTCTATGCCCGTGATGATGTCATGACGCTGTCGATCCATGCCGATCCACGCGACTTCTATCCGTTTTTCTGGGGTCATGCCGAAGAACGCGGACAGGATGCCGGGCTTGGTTTCAACCATAATTATCCCCTGCCCCTTGGCAGCGGTGATGATGCGTTTCTGGCAGCCCTTGATCGCGCGCTTGCCATGATCGATCATTTCAGCGCCGATGCAGTTGTCATTGCACTGGGTCTGGATGCATCATCGGATGATCCGTTTGGCGGACTCGCCGTGACACCCGGCGGATTTGCCAAAATCGGTGAAAAAATTGGCAGCCTCAAACTGCCAACCGTGCTAGTGCAGGAAGGTGGTTATGTCAGTAACACACTGGCTGAAAACCTTTTTCAGTTTATCAGCGCCTTTGACGCCACCACCGCTGGGAGCCCCGAATGAAAACATCCGATATCCTGATCATTGGCGGCGGTATTGCCGGCATGTCAGCAGCCTATTTTCTGGCCAAACGCGGTAGGTCCGTCACAGTTCTCGAACGCGAAGATCAGCCCGGCTATCACAGCACCGGCCGGTCAGCCGCACTATACAGCGAAACCTATGGCCCGCAGATCATCCGCAAAATGTCGACGGCCAGCCGGGAATTCTTCCTGAACCCGCCCGAAGGTTTCACCGAAAATCCGATCCTGACCCCGCGAGGTGTGATCCTGACCGCCGCCCACGGCAATGAAGGCGCGATTGACGAACTTCTGACCGAAGGCTGCGCAAATGGCGCGAATGTTGTCCCCCTGACAGCAGATGACATCAAAAAACTGATCCCGATCCTTAATACCGATCTCATCGCGTGCGGTGCCCTTGAAACCGATGCCATGGATATTGATGTTCATGCGCTGCATTGGGGCTTTATCCGCCATTTCAAGAAGCTGGGTGGTGATCTGGTGGTCAAGGCCGATGTCAGTGCAATCGCAAAGACCGCAACCGGCTGGCAGGTCACGGCGGGCGACGAAACCTATGAGGCGCAGACCATCGTCAACGCATCCGGTGCCTGGGCCGATGAAATCGCAAAACTGGCGGGCGTTACCCCATTGGGTATTACCCCCAAGCGTCGTACGGCGGTGATGGTTGATCTGCCATCTGATGTCAATGCGCATGGCTGGCACATGGTATCAGACGTGGGTGAAGGCCTGTATTTCAAGGAAGACGCCGGGCGCCTTCTGGTATCGCCATCCGATGCGACACCGACGGTTCCCCATGATGTCCAGCCCGAAGAACTCGATATCGCCATCACAATTGATCGCCTGATGACGGCAACCACACTTAAGGTCAATCGCCCCGGCGAAGCTTGGGCAGGCTTGCGCAGCTTCTTTACCGATGGCGATCCGGTATCGGCATTCGACCCGGATGCGGATGGCTTTTACTGGCTTGCCGGTCAGGGCGGCTATGGCATTCAAACCGCCCCGGCCATGGGCGAATATGCCGCCAGCCTGATTTGCGGCGATGGCGTGCCAGACAGGATGACGAAACTTGGCGTGACCGAAGGTGCCCTTGCCGCCACCCGCCCCGGCCTTGCCCGAACCGCGTAAGGAAGAATACGGAAATCGTGCCATGACCCATTTTGATCGCAATGAACTGCGCCGTAGCGTTGCCAATCGCCGTGATCGTGCGATTGATGATCTGTGCGCACTGGTTCGCCATGACAGCCTTCTGGGCAATGAAACATCGGCCCAGAACTGGATTGCGGATCGTTTTGCCGATATGGGGCTTATGGTCGAACGGGTTGAGATCAATATTGACGAATTGCGGGATTTACCGGGCTTTTCCCCGCCAGTTACGACAGAATATAGCGGACGGGAAAATATCGTCGGCATTCATAAACCAAAACATCACACCGGACGCAGCCTGATTTTAAACGGGCATATCGATGTCGTGCCGACCGGGCCGGTGGCGCAATGGCGACGCGGACCGTTTGATCCCTATGTTGAACGCGACTGGCTTTATGGTCGCGGGGCTGGCGATATGAAGGCCGGGATCATTGCCTATTGCCATGCCCTGGCAGCCCTTCATGATCTGGGCCTTGAGCCCGCCGCCCCGGTGATCCTGCAATCGGTTGTCGAAGAAGAATGCACCGGCAATGGCGCACTGGCCTGCCTGCATGCCGGGTATCACGCCGATTGTGCGATCATTCCCGAACCGTTCAATCAGACGCTGATGACCGCCCAGCTTGGCGTGATGTGGTTTCAGCTTCATGTCACCGGAAGCCCGGCGCATGTGCTTGATACCTCGGCCGGAAGCAACGCGATCGAGGCGGCCTTTGGCTTTTTCGAAACCCTGAAAGAAGTCGAAGACATCTGGAACCATCCCACCCATCGTCATGCGGCCTATGGCGCGCATACCCATCCGGTGAATTTCAATCTGGGCAAGATCGAAGGCGGTGAATGGGCATCGACCGTACCGCCGGTCTGTTCGGCTGATATCCGTGTCGGCTTTTATCCCGGTATGGAATTATCCAAGGTCCGCGAAACCATCGAGGCGGTTGCACAAAGTGCGATGGAAAATCACCCGGCCTGCAAGGGTGCTAAATTCGAGATCACCTATCACGGTTTTCAGGCCGAGGGATGCGTGATGGACGAAAGCCATCCGATGATGACGATGATCGGTAACATCCATCACGAAGTCACCGGCAATGCGATCAAAAATTATGCCTCCACCGCGACAACGGATGCGCGGTTCTTCCAGATTTACGGCAATATCCCGGCCACCTGCTATGGCCCGAAAGCCGAACGAATTCATGGCATTGACGAACGGGTCTCTATTTCCAGCATGATGGAAGTCACCGAGGTCCTTGCCCTGTTCATTGCCGACTGGTGCGGCGTTACCAAACGTGATAATCACGCCGCATAAACCAACCAAAACCTAATCATATCTTGATATCAGGAGACTTTGATGAGCATTCAGCGTTTTCACACCGGCCCCCGCATGAGCCAGGCCGTTGTCCATGGCGACACCATCTATCTTGCCGGCCAAGTTGGCGAACCGGGCAGCGACGTTACCAACCAGACCAAGGAATGCCTTGCCAAGGTTGATGCGCTTCTGGCCGAATGCGGCGCGTCAAAGGAAAACATCCTGTCGACCACCATCTGGCTGGCCGATATGGCCGACTTCGCCAAAATGAATGAAATCTGGGACGCATGGGTCCCGCAGGGTCACACCCCGGCACGTGCATGCGGCGAAGCCAAACTTGCCACCCCGGACTATCTGGTTGAATTCATCGTGGTCGCGGCAAAACCGTAATCCGGTCACTTCCGCCCCGAATACAAAACGCCCGGCCGATTGCGCCGGGCGTTTTTGTTTGCACTTTGCGTCAAGGAAGACCGGCTTTAACGATCCCGCTCATCACGGGTCACGATCAGCGACTTGGCTTCAAGCGTGCGATGCACCGGGCATTTATTGGCAATCGCGATCAGTTTTTCGCGGATTTCCTCGGTAAAATCACCATGCAGGGTAATGATCCGTTCGAACCGGTCGATCTTGCCGCCCTTCTGTTCGAATTCCGCCCCGCATTCCATGCAATCCGTCGCATGGATTTTATCATGCCGGACTTCAACCCGAATGCCATCGACCGGAATCTGTTTCTGATCGGCATACATCCGCATGGTCATCACCGTACATGACCCAAGGGCGGCCGCCAGAAAATCATAAGGTGATGGTCCGCTGTCAAACCCGCCGACACCTTCGGGTTCATCAGCCAGCATCCTGTGATGCCCGGCCAGAACCATCGCCTGAAACTTGCCAAGCCCGGTTTCACGGACAACCACCGCCCCATCGGGCACGTCCTCGTTGACCGGTTCTTCGTCGGTGATATACCGCCGCGCCCATGCACTGATCACTTCCGCGGCATAGGTCGCATCATCGGGATCACGCAACAAATGGTCGGCACTATCAAGCGACACAAAGCTTTTCGGATGCTTGGCGGCATCAAAAATCCGCGCCGCATTTTCAATACCCACCGTCTGATCCATCGGCGCATGCAGCACCAGCAACGCCTTGTGCAATTTGCCGACCGATTTTCCGATATCATGGGCGCGCAGATCATCAATGAAATGCTTCTTGATCACAAAGGGCCGCCCGCTTAACGAAACTTCGGCCTGCCCGTCGCGTTCGATATCTTCAAGGTAACCGGCGAAATTATGGGTCACATGCTCGACATCGGCGGGTGCACCAATCGTTGCAACCGCGGTTGCCTCGGGCACGCTATCGGCAACCGCCAAAACCGCCGCCCCGCCCAACGAATGCCCGATCAGCAAGCGGGGGGCGGCAAATTCATGCCGCAGGAAATCAGCCGCGCGTTTCAGGTCATCCAGATTGGATGTGAAATTGGTGGATGCAAAATCACCGCCCGATCCGCCAAGCCCGGTAAAATCGAACCGCAAAACCCCAATCCCCTGCATGGTCAGCGATTGCGCGATCTTGCGCGCCGCCGTCAGGTCCTTGCTGCATGTAAAGCAATGCGCAAACAGCGCATAAGCCCGAACCGGCCCCGTTGGCAAATCCAACCGCGCCGAAAGCTGCGCACCAAGTGCACCTTCAAAGCTAAGCTTAATTGGCCTTACAGCCATATCGGACCTCCGCCGTCGGTGTTTCGCGAATTCGTTATTTGTTTACACACGTTCTGCGTTAGCATGCGTATCCGCCACCACGAAACCAAGGGTAATACAGTATGACAATACTGGAAACCAAAAGAACGCTTGTCCGTCATGCGACCCATGATGATGCCCCCTTTATCCTGCAACTGCTGAACGAACCGGGCTGGATCCGGTTTATCGGGGATCGCAATATTCGGGATCTTGATGCCGCACGTGATTATATCGATGAACGGCTTCTCAGCAGTTATCTGAAACACGGTTTTGGTTCTTACATTGTGATCGAAAAGGCAACGCATATGGCGATCGGTCTATGCGGCTTTGTCAAACGCGATACCCTTGATGCGCCCGATATCGGCTATGCCATTACCGAAAGCCGTCAGGGCATGGGCTATGCATTTGAAGTAAGCAACGCCCTGATCGACTATGGTTACGACACCCTCGGGTTTGAGCGGATATTTGGCTATACCCTGCCGGACAATACCGTATCGCTAAAACTTCTGACCAAACTTGGCCTGACCTATGAACGGGATCAGGACGTGAATAACAGCGGCGAAATCTGCAAGCTGTTTGTAAAGGTCGCCTGAATGCAAAAACCCGCATCACCTGATGCGGGTTTGATCGTTTCAGGGATGACTATCATCATCCTGCGCGACGAATACCGATCTTGCGCCCAACCCCGCTTGGCATCGGCAAATCGCGATGCGCATCACGGATCAGATCAAGCGTCTTTTGAACATCATCGGGAAATGATACCGACCGCCGCGTTTTCATATCAATATGCATCGTGATGATTTCATTGGTCGCCGAAAGCCACCCTTCGGTCCCATGCCGTAATTCATGATACATGTGAATGCGTTTGTGATCGCAATCAAGGATTTGCGTATGGATCACGAACGGATCATTCAGATGAATTTCCCGGTCATAGGTAATGTGCATTTCAAGCGCAAAGGTCGAAAATCCGCGCCGCTCGGGATATGTCCGCCCCATCCCGACCCCGTCCAGAAACGCCACTGATCCCAGATCAAAACCAACCACGTAATAACCGACATTCACATGCCCGTTAAAATCGATCCATTCCGGCGGCACCGTCCCGCGATAGCATTCCAGCATCTCCGGGGCAAAAAGATCGGTACTGATCATTTGCCAGCCTTCCCGACGGCATCGACAACCGCAACCGCCGCAACGAAATCTTCCAGCGAATGGCCAACGGATTTGAAAACGGTGCATTCTGCATCGGTTTGGCGTCCCTTGACCTCACCGCGCGTCAGGCCAAACAGATCGCCCAGAATATCGGATTTCGAAATCAATCCGGCATTCAACGGTTGCACCACGTCGCCACCTTCGGCCGCTGCCCCTTCAAAACTATCAACATAAATCCGGCATTTCTGCATCAGGGCATCATCGGTTTCGCGCATGGTCGGCTTGAACGCCCCCACCAGATCGACATGCGTCCCCTCACGAAGCCATTCACCGTGCACCAGCGGCTCGGTCGAAAGTGTCGCGCATGAAATCAGATCGGCACTCTTGCAGGCCGTTTCCAAATCATCCGTGCCCACCGCCTCAAACCCAAGGGTGGCGGTTTCGGCGGCTAATGCGCGGGCCTTGTCGCCATTGCGGTTCCAGATCGTGACTTTTTTGATCGGACGCACCGATGCATGTGCATTGATCAGGTTGGGCGCCATTGCGCCAGAACCAACCATGACCATTTCACGCGTATCCTTGCGCGCCAGATAGTCTGCCGCCAATGCCGATGCCGCCGCTGTCCGGCGTGTGGTCAGTTTAGTGCCATCAATCACGGCGGATGGTTGCCCGGTCACGGCATCAAGCAGGATATAAGTCCCTGAAACCGCAGGCAGGTTACGCACCGAATTGCCCGGCACCACGGCGGCAACCTTGACCCCGGCCGCGCCATCCTTTTGCCAGGCAGGCATGATCAGAAACGTCGCGTCATCCTCATTGCTGCGTTCCATGTTGAAATGGCTTCGCAACGGCGCTTCGCAGCCCTCGGAAAATCCTTTGCGGAGCGCCTCAACCAGATCGCGGGGCGAGACGAATTTATCGATTTCTTCGGCAGAGATGAAACGCATGGGCCTTCCTGTAAATTTATTTTCGATTTCAGCGTGGTAGCGTGGATATCTTATACCACGTCAAAGGACATGCGTCACAGGATCGCACGCTGTTTTTCACTTTGTTTCTGGTGAATAATCCGCCAGCAATATGTGGCCTGTTGGCCTATTAACGCTGCAAAAAGCGTTTCAGATGACCAAACAGCGAACCGGTGCCAAGGTAAAGCTCTTCAAGCACCGTAAAATGGTTCGCCCCCCATGCCTTATAGACCGGGACCTTCAACCCCTCGCGCCCGCAATAGGCAGCATAGGCATCACTTTGGCGGACAAACTCCGGGCTTTCGTTACTCCCGACCACCACCATCATTTTGACGTCATGCGGGATAGCATCAAGCATCGGTGAATTGTCCGCCGCCGTCGCAGCATTAAGCCGCACATCGTCATTGATGCTGGTAAAACGGATCGGTTCCAGATCGAAAACCCCCGAAACCGGAACAATCGCACAAAACGGATTGGCATCATCAAGGGTGTCTTCCCAATGATGCGCCGCAAGGCGTGCGACAATCTGCCCGCCTGCCGAATGACCGGAAATGCTGATGCGATCCCGATCCCCGTTAAAATCGCCGACATTCTGATAAATGAAAGTCATGCAACGGACCGCCTGCAGGGTAATTTCGGCAACCGTGACGTCCGGACAAAGATCGTAATTCGGGCAAATGACAGTAAAGCCCGCGGCATTCAGATCGCGGGCAACAAACGCATAATCTTTTTTGTCCTGGCTTCGCCAATAGCCACCGTGGAAAAACACATGCACCGGTGCGTCCGGCTCGGCCGCCGGGTAAACGTCCATGGTTTCCTTTGGCCCGCCACCATAGCGGATATCGGTAATGTGGCGGACACTGGCACGCGTGTCATCGGACAGACGCACAAAACGATCAAAACAGGTCATATATTCCGGCACGGTTTCGCGCGGATTATACTGCCATTCAAGTTCGGCAAGGGTAAAACCACCCCAACTCATCTGAACCTCGTTTGCTCTGCCCGGACCGGAATTATTATCGGTAGATCAAGCCTGTCCGATAATCTTTCTTTATTTTTCCGGTTTTTGCAAATGCTTCACACAGGGGCATAATTTCCACCACCAAACACTGTGTCGTAATTGCACTGCGGGCACGTCAATGGCAGAATATCGAAAATCAATTCTAAAATCAGTCGGATAGACCATGAGCAACCGCACATTCCAAAGCCCGTTCCCCGCTGATGACGCGGATCGCAACCAGATTTGGGAAATGCTGGTGCCGCGCGATATTGCCGCCTTCGTCGCGGCCGACTGGTCCATGGTCAAAGACGACTTCAAGACGGACGGCTTTTACGCCATCAATGCCTGCAAATCCGACGATCCGGATGACTGGAAAATGATGTTTCCCGATCTGGCGGCCTATCGAGATGAATGGCTGCGTCAGGCCATCGCCGCACAAAAAATCGACTATGCCGAAGACCTTTTTGATGGCGTTTTCCGTGCCACCGACCTCTCGAAAGTCGATATCACCGGCAACCGTGCACTGGTGCGCAAACATTTCAACGGCACGATAAAAAAAGCAGACGGATCAACCGACCGTCTGCTTTGGAAAACCCATTATTACTGCGAAAAACAGCCTGACGGAAAATGGCTGATTACCGGTTTCACCGGCTATCTGCCCAACCACGATCCGGCATAGGAACCGGCCTTAAAGCACGCAACCACGCGCAGCAACATCAACCGTTTCAATGTCGCCATCGCGCACCAGATGCACCTGATCAAGCATGTTGCTGACAACGCAGACATGGTTCGGGATGATTTCAATCCTCTGCCCAATCTCGAACGGCTGTGTCGCCGGATCGAAATGCAGAATGCCATGTTCTTCCGAAAGCGATTTGACCGCGACATCGGGGTACCCGACGACATAGCCATATCCTTCAAGGCCCAGCAGATCAGATGTCAGGACCTTTGACCCTGCATCAATGATCGCCCGGCCTGGCGTCGGCAAGGATACGATTTCGGTCAACACCCGAAGCGCACAATCATCTTCCTTGCAAACACCGCGCGCCATCAGGGACCGGTCATTATAGATGTAAGTTCCGATGCGATGTTCGGTCACGGACGGTACTTCGTGGGCCAACCACATATCAGGTGTCCCGCCGGAACTGCGCACCGGGCATTCAATGCCAATCGCATCCAGTTCCTTCATGGTCGTGGTAAAAAATGCCTCAACCCCGGCACCACCACCGGTCGCCGGATAGGTCATGAGCCCGGCAAAACTGATCCCCGGCAATGATTTGATTTTCTTTGCCAATTCAACGGCTTCAGCCGGATTTTGCACCCCGCATCGCCCGCCGCCGGTATCGCATTCGATCAGAATTTCAAGCGGATTGGCACTATCGGCAAAGGCCTTGGACAATCCCTCAACCACAACCGCATTATCGGCCACCACACGCAGGCTTTTGATACGGTCAAACAGTGCACGCAAACGTGCAAGTTTGCGTTCACCCAAGACGTTATAGGTCAGAAGAATATCATCCAGACCGGCATCTGCCATTACCTCGGCCTCGCCGATTTTCTGGCAGGTGATCCCGATTGCACCTGCCTTCATCTGCTGGGCGGCGAAGGCCGGGATTTTGTGGGTTTTGATATGCGGACGCAGTCCGATCCCGTGCTTGTCACAATAAGCCTGATAGCTTTCGATATTGCGGTCGACGATATCAAGATCAACAACCGCGCAGGGCGTATCAAGTTCGGGATATTGGGGCATTCCGGTCATCGGGGCAGCGTCCTTATCAAATCTGGTGGTGGCAGAAATCAGCTCGCGATGGCCGCAAACGGGTCATCGACAATCGGCCAAAGCGGACGGGTCAAATGGCGATATCCGTTGGTTTTCGGATCGGACGGATAAGGTCCGTGGACATCGACATAAATGATCTCGCCCGCGATCTTGGCGAACGCATCGTAGAAGTGATTGGTCGATTTGATAAACAGATATTTTTTCGCCGTCGGATCGATGCCCATATTCGAAAACAGGCTGGGGTCGAAGCTTTGCGATCGATTGGAATTCAGGATCACCTCGCCCCCGCCCGGAAGCTCGATCACCGCGCAATCGCCCAACGGTACGATGCTGTCACCAAAATACTGCCATGACTCGCGGCGGATCTTTTTGACGCGTACTTCGGCATCAATCGGCGCCCCGGCATGCGCACCGGTTTTTCCGCCAAAGCGTAACGGCAATATCGCGCCCTCGCCGGCCGATATGCAAATCCGGACCGCCATCGGGTCCCAGATGGTACCAACCGCAAAATCACGAAGCCCGCGTTCCATCGCCGCACGCAACAAAATCGTGCTGTCACCCGGAACACCGCCACCCGGATTATCCCAGACATCGGTCAAAACGATGGGTTTGGCTTCGCTTGCCAATGCCTGATCAAGAGCAGCCTCCGGCGTCAGGAAACTGGGTCTGGTCACCCCGCGGAACCCGAAAAGCTCCTGCCCCAAAAGCTGGGCAATATCATGTGCCTTGTCCGGATCATTGTCGGTGGTCACAATCACCTTTGCACCAAGATCAGGAACATCACCAGCCATAAAGCCGTGAATGAAAGATACCGACAGGACCCCATCCGTTCCTTCAAGGGCTTTGGCGCGATCAATAAAGGATCGCATCGGCTCCCGCGATGTCGGCAGAACTTCGATCATGTGGCAGTCAAATACCGCCTTGATCGGCTTGATCTCGCCGCGCAATGTGCGCAATATCAGATCAACAACCGCACGACCGGTTTCAACAAAATCGGTATGAGGAAATTCCTTGAACGCGACGATGATATCGGCGTTGGAAACACGCAGCTCCGTCAGATGACTGTGCGGATCAAAACTGGTACCGATAATTACGTCGGGGCCAACGATTGCGCGGATACGCGAAATCAGATCACCTTCGCAATCCAGATATCCTTGCGCCACCATCGCCCCATGCAGGCCCAGAATAACCGCATCAACCGGCATCGCGGCACGCAACTGGCCCAGAACCTCGTCACGCAACTGTTCATAGGTTTCCCGATTGACCAATCCTCCCGGCTCCGCCCAGGTGGCGGTACCTTCAATCAGGTCCCAACCTTCCTTTGCCGCCCGCACACGCGCCTCGGTAAAGACGGCACTGCACAGCGTCGGGGTCACCGGATGCTGTCCGGGCGGGGCATAGAAGCTTTCCTTGAAATCGGAAAAATCGGTGCGCAACGGAGAGAATGTGTTGGTTTCGGTCGCAATAGAGGCGCAAAAAATCCTCATGACCCCATCCTTTTTGTTCTTTGTAATCATCATATTTTATGTGCAAAAGAAAAAAGCGTGCGGGTGAAGCACCACCCGCACGCGCATGGATTATTCCATGTAGCGGTGGGCGTTGGCTTTATCGACTTCCGTCTGGAACAGTTCGAGAAGTTCAACGCCTTCCGTGCCCAGGGATTCCTGAACGTGTTTGACCACGACCGGCTGGGTCACATCTTTAAGCTTCTGGCGCTCTTCCGCGCTCAGTGCCGTGATTTCCATTTTGTCGGTCAAACCGGCAAGACCACGATCAGATGCCTCGATCACGCGCGATACACCACGGCTAGCAACAACGCAGGACTGCGCGGCATAACGGATGATTTTCTGCTGGTCGGCAGTCAGATCATCCCAGAATGCTTTCGACAGCATGAAGGTATAGGGCGAAAACAGGTGATTGGTCAGGGTCAGATACCCCTGCACTTCGTTGAACTTGGCAAAGGTCACGGTCGGAACCGGGTTCATCTGGCCATCGATCACGCCCGTCTGAAGACCGGCATAAACTTCGCCCCACGCCATCGGATAGGCTTCCGCACCCAGTGCCTGCATGATTTTCTGATGCGACGGCAGCGACATGGTGCGAACACGAATGCCCTTGAAATCGTCCAGCGTTGCAATCGGATGCTTGGAGTTGGTCACGGCAAAGAACCCGCCGGTATCCGGGAAACCAAGAACCTTGACATCGCCAAGGGTGTTTTCGATGTCGCTTGCCAGTTTCTGACCGAACGGACCATCAAACACGTCATAGGTCGATGCGTTGCTGTCAAACGCGAATGCGAGGTTCAGAACATCGATACGCGGATAATAGGATGCAATCGCCCCGGTCGAGGTCAGGGTCGCCTGAATAAGACCGTCACGGACCATCTGCACATGCTCGGCGGCCGAACCAAGCTGGTTGGACGGATAAACCTCAACCTTGATCTCGCCATTGGTGTCGGCTTCGACAATGTTGGCGAAAACAGCGGTGCAGGCATGCGCCGGGTTTTCAAACGGGTCCATTTTGTTGTCATGGGCAAATTTCAGAACCTTGGGCTCTGCATAGGCCAATGACGTCGTGCTGGCCAGCATGGCCGTCGCAAGGGCAAAAGCCCCCAAACGTTTCATCGTTTTCATTCTACCTCTCCTTGATTAAGGCCTTTTATTTCTGTCCGCTTGTCACCTTTCGGTGCCCCGGTCCGGACCTGACCGGGGCGTTTCATTGCCGCCGGTTACCTGAAACCAAGCAATCGCGGGATCGCGAGTGCAAGATCGGACCAGAAGGCAAACAGGAACAGCACACCCAGTTCCGCCAAAAGGAACGGCCAAAGCTGGGCGGCAATTTTTTCAAGCTTTTCACCTGTGACTGACGACAGCACGAACAGGCACGCACCCACGGGCGGCGTCATCAGGGAAATGTTAAGGGCAAGAACAAAGATGATCCCGGCATGGATCGGGTCCATGCCGATCTGGACAGTCAGCGGCACCAGAACCGGGGCCAGAATGATCAGGATTGCATTGATATCCATGACCATCCCGATCATCAGCAACAGGGCGACGATCATGAAAATGACCATATAGGGATCAGACGACAGCCCCAGAACAAGGCTCGCGACTTCCTGCGGAATGCGGTTGAAGCTCAGCCACCAGCCAAGGATCGACGCAAAGGCAATGATGATGAAAATCACCCCCGTAACGCGCGCGGTGCGGATCAGCATCTTGAAGAAGTCGGCAAATGTCAGCGCACGGTAAATAAAGATACCGATAAACAGCGCATAGGCGACGGCGACCGATGCCGCCTCGGTCGGGGTAACAATCCCGCCCAGAATACCGCCCAGAATGATCAATGGCATGATCAGGGCCGTGATCGATGATTTGAAAATCTTCCAGATTTCCAAAAGGTTCGCACGACGTTCATTTTTCGGCAGGTTCTTGGACCGTGCCGTTACCGCAATCACCGTCATGCAGATCAGACAGATCATCAAGCCCGGCAGGATACCGGCGGCAAACAGCCCACCGATGGAAACCCCCATCAGCGATCCGTAAACAACCATCAATCCCGACGGTGGAATGGTCGGGCCGATGATTGACCCGGCCGCAGTCACCGCACAGGCATAATCCCGGCGATAGCCCCGTTCGACCATGGCCGGCACAAGTGTCTTGCCAAAGGCCGCCGCATCGGCGGTCGCCGCCCCGGTCAGTCCGGCAAAGAAAACCGATGCCAGCATGTTGGTGTGCGCCAACCCACCACGGAAATGCCCGACCAGCGCCTGCGCAAACAGCACAAGGCGGCTGGTAATCCCGATATGGTTCATGATCTCGCCAGCCAGAATAAAGAACGGCATGGCAAGAAACGGAAATACGTTCAGACCGTTAAAGACCTTGCTGGGCCCCTGAACAAGGAACATGCCCCCGCCCATGTCATAAAGGCCAATAACCCCGGCAACGCCCAGCGCAAAGCCGATCGGCATGCCCAGAACCATCAGAACGACAAAAGTAATACCGACGATCATTCTGCGCCCTCCGCCAGATCAATGGGAACGAAGCGGCCCTGATCGCGAAGCGCGACCAGCAATAACTGAATGGCAGCAAGAAGGGATGCAACCGGCACCGCGGCATAAGGCAGTACCAGCGTCATGCCAAAGATCATCGCCTGACGGCGCATACCGCCCGCGGCAAAATCAAAGCCGTAAATCGCCAGATACAGAAACGCACATAGCGCAATCAGATCGACACAGAACAGAACCGTGCGCTGCACGGGCATTGGCGTGTTAAGGATAAACATCCCGATGCCGATATGTTCGCGCCGCGCAATCCCTGCCGACACCGCCAAAAGTGCCGCCCAGATCATCAGGTAGCGCGCAAGTTCTTCGGGCCAGGGCAGTTGCCAGTGGAAAATGTAACGATCAATCACGCCCAGCCAGACATCCAGCACAAGGGCCAGCATCAGGACGGCAATCACACGTTCGACCACCCAGTTTAGCGACCGGCTGATCATTGCGGCTGTGGTTTCAACACGGCGCAGCGCCATCTTACTTAATCTCTCCGCTGATGAATGTTTTATGTAATTTTTCTACATCCTGAGGATATTTTTGTAGCTTGTCTACATATTTTTGAGTCATAATTGCAAGTATCACCACGAATGATCCGCGAACAATGACATTATAGGTAGTTAAACTACATTTTTACCTATATTGTTTGGGCTACCCACCCAAAACCACCGGAAGACAACAACGGCGATCAAACAATTCGGCAATCAACGCCCTACCCGCTTTACGGTTAAATCCGGCAGGATGGATAATCTCGGGACCAAGATCGAAGCTATCGCCAGCAAACCAAAAAGTGATATTTATCAGCGGGGTGCCGACAACAGCACCTCATATTCGAGAATGATCGGAACGCTCGCATGCAACCTACTGTCGATATCATCAGCCTCCTGCGTCGAAAGGCCGGTACCTTTCCCGCACGTGAACAGCGGGTTGCCGACTACGTTCAGGATCACCTGCAGGATGTCACCACCATCGCCCTTTCCGATCTTGCGCAGAACGTTGGCGTCAGCGAACCAACCGTGATCCGGTTTTGCCGGACCCTTGGCTGTGACGGATTTCGCGATTTTAAAATACGGCTGGCACAGAACCTTGCGGTCAGCATGCAATATCTGGCGCCCGAGGACCTTGCCGACGACACAACGGCCGCCGACGTGCTTTCCAATCACGTGCTGGGTGTGATCGTCGATAATCTGCGCTTGCTGCGCGAACAGCTTTCAAGCACCGAAATCGACAAGGCCGCCGATATTCTGGCCAATGCCCGCCAGATCGCCTTTATGGGGGTCGGCGGCGGCTCCACGACGGTTGCCTTTGATGCCGCCAACCGTTTTTTCCGCCTTGGCATTCCCGCACAGGCCCAAAGTGATGGCTACCTTCAGCGCATGCTGGCATCGACCTTTGGCGAGGAAGATGTTCTTTTTGCCATCTCCACCAGCGGCCGACCAACCGAACTGATCCACAGTGCCGCCATTGCCCGCCAATATGGTGCAAAGGTCATCTCCATGACCCACCCGCAAAGTCCGCTTGCCGCCGAAAGCGACCTTGTGATTGGCATTGATATGCCTGAAAACCCTGATATTTATAAGCCAACGGCCACCCGGCATGTTTTTCTGGCAACCATCGATATCATTGCCACCGCGGTTGCCCGGCGCACGCCGGACCGAACACTTGAAAAACTTCGCCGGATCAGGTCATCTTTGCTGACTCTCAATCCGCCGACCGGCCGCCAGCCTATCGGCGACTAATCACGCCACCATCCCCATCGAGGCCCCAATGACCCGTACTGCCTTTATCGGCGAATGCATGATCGAGCTTGCCGGAACATCCCCCGGCAGCATTTTTGGCGCAGCCAATCTCGGCTTTGCCGGTGATACGCTTAATGGTGCGGCCTATATGGCACGCACCAGCCGCCTGCTTTCGACACCTGATACCGATGTTTCCTACATCACGGCACTGGGTACGGATCCCTATAGCGACGCGATGATTGCCGCCTGGCAGAACGACAATATCGGCACGACACTGGTTCGACGGATTGATGGCGCCCTGCCCGGTCTTTATGCCATCCAGACCGATGAAACCGGTGAACGCAGCTTTTCCTACTGGCGCAATAATGCCGCCGCCAAACAGATGCTTCAGGGCGGCCACGATACCGTGTTACGCGATGCGCTTGGCGGGTTCGATTGCCTGTATCTTTCGGGTATCACACTGGCAATCCTGTCTGAAAAGGATCGCCAGACCCTGATCAGCCTTGCCAGGGATTTTGCCAAACAGGGCGGCAAAGTCTGCTTTGACACCAATCATCGTCCGCGCCTTTGGGCCGATCAGGACGATGCAATGGCAACCTATCTGGCGATTGCGCCTCATTGCCACACCGTCCTGCCGACATTTGACGACGACAGCGCGCTGTTTGGCGACGCAACGCCCTCTGCCACCGCCATACGCTGGCATTCGCTGGGCGCGGACGAGGTTGTCGTCAAATGCGGTGGTGAACCGACCTTTTATTCGATCAGGGACGGCGAAAGCGGCACCGTAACGCCGCCCAAGGTCACCGATATTGTCGATACGACGTCGGCCGGGGATTCCTTTAACGGATCATACCTTGCCGCCCGCAATGCCGGGCGCGATGTGCCTGCCGCCATTGCCGTTGCACAAAAGGTCGCTGGCCGCGTGATTTCACGGCGCGGCGCGCTTGTTGATATCAGCGATATCAAACTTGATCAGTAATCCTTGATCAGTAATCCAGCCGGAACTGAACACCGGCCTTGCTGTCGATTTCGGTGGTTTCGCTGGTCACGCTGATATTTGGCGTCAATTCAATCTCGACCTCGACCCCGCTTGACCCCGGGGTCGTGCCGGTCTTGGTGCCGACATAGACCCCGTCTGTCAGGTATTTACCCACCTTGACGTTAGGGCCGTCTTCGCCACCACCCACCTGCAAAACGTCCGCCCCGATAAAGCGACGCACCGAACCGACGATATCAAGTCCGCCGCCCCCGCCCGAAAGCTCGTTCACCGCACTGGCAAGCTGGACCGCCTCAATCGCGCTCAGGCTCCCCTGCGATTTGCCAAACAGCACCTGCGACAGGATTTCGTCCTCCGGCAGGGACGGGTTGGATGTCAGAACCAGTTCCGGATCGCTTGCCGGTCCCTGGAACCCGGCCGTCACTGTCAGGTCGTCGGTGGTATAGACCCCTTCAATGTCCAACAATGGATCGGGCGGTGTTGCACCTGAAAACGTGATCTTGGAATCCTTGATCACGAATGTCTTGCCAATGATATCCAGCTGCCCGCGAAGCGCCTGCAACTGCCCGACAATGATCGGCTCTGCGGTTGTCCCGCTGATATCAAGCTTGCCACCCCATTCGGAATCAAGGCCCCGCCCGCGCACAAACAAACGCCCGGGAATATCAACCGTCACGTCAAGATTACCAACAAAACCCGATGCCGCTTTTTTCTTTTCCTCTTCTTCCTCGCGCTGCTTGGCGTCCTCGATATTCTCGACATCAAGGGTCGAAACCGACGCAGGCAGCGCAAGTGTCAGGTCCACTTCACCACGGCGAAGCGTTACATTGCTTTTGATATCGGCGGTTTTTTCGGTCCCGGTGACAGATGTGTTCACATCCGCCCAGAATTGCAGCTCATCCTTGCGCGAGAGGGCTGCGTTATCAATCTTAAGCTCCGCCTTGTAACTGACCACCGGATCGTCATCCAGTGTCACCTCGGCCGAGCCACTGATCCGGCCATTCCCGCCATCCGTTGCCGTAATTTCCGGCACCCGCAAACCGTTCTGATCAAAGTCACCATTGATCGTGATCTGCTTCAACAGCGTGCCATATTCCAGGTGCTCATATGCCCCGTCAGACAGGGCGATATCGCCATTCCAGTCAAGCGCATCAAGCGTTCCCTTGGCAACCACATCCAGTTTGAGATGCCCGGACATCACATGATCAGGTGCCGGGACATAAGGCCAGAATTGTGCGATTTCGCCGTCCACCTTGACCTGCGCATCAATCGGCGCATCGGGGTCCAGTGTGAAATCCTGTTTGAGGATGGAAACACCCAAAGGCACGGTACCACGCGCCTCGACAATCTGTGCCTCTTCATTGCCAAGGGTGGCATTACCGTCAAACTGACCGTCCTGCAACGCCAGATCAAGCACCATCCCAAACGGTGCCATATCCTTCACAGCCGCAGTCGTGATGTTTTCAATTCCGCCCTTGACGGTCGCAATCGGCAATTGCCCGGACGCTTCGGATATATCGGCGGTCACATTCATCGTACCATCCAGCCCGCTTAACCCGAACATCTCCCCCCACGGCCCCAGAACGAGGTCGGCAATTCGCGCATTGGCGGCAAAATTGCGCTTTGGCCGATGATCAAGTTTTGCGGTTACCTGCCCGGCACCGACATTCAATGCCGCGTCAAGTTTCTGCTGTCCGCTTTCGGTCTGGGTAAATAACAGCGGCTCACGAAGGGCGATGTTCTGGCTACCGATACTGATATCAAGCTGATCGGCACGAACATTGATCCCGTCTGAAAGACCAAGTTCCATATCGCTATCAAGCTTGACCGAAATGGTATCGCGAAGCTGCCCGTTTGCATTCATCGCAATCCCGATGGCCGAAAGGTCGCCGCTAACCTCGGTCCGCAACTGATCAATGGCAAGCGGCACAAAGCGAATATCGCGCCCGTTCAGGGCCAAATTAAAGCCGGGCTTTTCAAACGCGTTCAGGATCGATCCCGCCAGAACGACATCCTCGATCGCAGGTTGCTCCGCACCTTCTTCGGCGGCAAGCCGAATGCCTTTGATATTCGCATTCACATCAATCTGTTGCTGACCCGATTTCGGTACAAACGCCACATCCGCCGTTAAAGCACCGTTCGTCACCGGCGCCCCGAAATCAGCCAGCATCACCGCATCGAGTTTACGGACCGAAATCTTGCCACGCATCGGCACGGCATAATCTGGCAACATCAAGCTACCGACCAGTTCAAGCCGTTCACCCGTCAGGGCAATATTATCCACCCGCAAACCATCGGCGGGCAAAACCACATCTGCCGCCAGATCATAATTGCGCCCCATCAAACCGAACCCGGCCTTGTTGATCAGCGACAATACCGCCTGATCGGACCAGCGCATTTCAGTCACAAGATCGAGTTTTTCAAACTTCTGCCCGCCCGCCGAGACCGATGGTGTCGCAAGCCTGATCGTTCCCGCCGGTGCCGCGATATCCCCGTCAAGATTGATCGCAAGCGTCGCCGGGGCGATGGAAACCCCAATATCGGGCGGCACCACACCAGGCTGAACCGAAAGATCAGATTTGACTGACAAATTGCTGAATTCATTTGAAATATCGATTTGCGCCGGACCGGAAACCATCGCGGTGGCAATCTGATCAAGTGTGATCGACAGATCAAATGCATCACTGACCGCAAGCTTGCCATCAATGGTGGGACTCAGACCGACAATACGGTCAAGATCGGCAATGCCAAACCCGGTCTGATCGGCCTTGATTGCAATATTGGCCGTGCCACCCTGCTCAACCGACCATGCAAGATCGCTTATCGCAACCTGTCCCGTCCCGCTCAGATCAAGACCGGAAATCGGTGCAAAAATCGCAAGGTCACGGATATCGGCAATCAATTCGCCATCCGTCACCGCCATCACGTCATTGATGTCGGTCTTGCCGTTAACCGAAATACCCGGCGTCGTGATATTGATTTTGCCAAGGGCAAACTTGCTGAAATCCGGTGCGATTTCCGCATCAAGGGCAACCTGCTGCGTCTTGCCCAGCATCGCGCCAAGATCGGCATCCTGCCATTCATTGCCCGAAGCATCGATCCGGCTTTGAACAGAAAACCCGTCTTCATCACCGCGCAGATCGGCATCAAATGCCAGTGTTCCGATGGTTGATACCGGTGTTGCGACCTGATCCCCGCGCAGCATCACGGTCACATCGGGCAATTCAAGCGGCCCTTCGGCGTGCGCGGTCAAATCAAGCCCGCCCCATGTCACGGCATCCTCGATCAGGCCCGATACCGCCGGATCGATATCACCGCGCAAATCGGCCAGAACCGTGCTGTCATCAAAATTGATCTCCGTCGTGGCTGCAATCGTCGCAAATCCGGATTTCGCGATATCGCCGCGCGTGATCGACAGAATACTGGCATCCGCATCAAACTGCCCGCCAATCCCCAAATCAACATCGCCCCGCAACGGTTCCGGAAGCTGTCCGGCAAGGTCACCCTGCGTTGCCAGCAGACCATCAAGATCAAACCCGATCCGGCTGTCATCCAGCCGAAGTCCCAAATCACCACCAAGCGTCATCAGATCACTTGCCGCAAGTTCGATCCGCCCTTTCCAGCCTGTCGCCGGGCCATCGCCCTTAAGGCTGATCGTGACATTTGGCGCATCTTCGGGTGCCAGCCCGGCAAGGGTCATGACCAGCCCTGCACGATCAAGCTTGCCGTCAATGTCGGCTTTCAACCGATGTTCATCGCCGTCAAAATCAATATCGGCCTTCAAATGGTCGATGCTGTCATCAAGCGGTTGCAGATCAAGCGACAAGGCCGCTTCAAGGTTTTCGCGAATTGCCGCACTGGCGCTTAGACCATATTCAAAACTTTTGCCACTGGCCGGGTCGGAAATACGCACATTGCCAAGTGCCAGCTTGCCAAGTTCAATGGCAAGTGGTGGCGCAAAGCCGCCCGACGCGGTTTCTTCTTCCTCGGCGGCATCTTCGGTTCCAGACATATCGGGCAAAACGACGTCAATCGCGGCACTTTCAACCCGATCAATCCGAAGCGTCCCGCCCAAAAGTGCCAGCGGCGACCAGTCAAACCCGAACTGACTGACCTCCACGGCCAGGCCATTTGACGGCATCGACATCGACAACCGGTCAAGCGAAAGTCCCGTCCAAAGGCTGCCCTCGATCCGGCCCAGCTCGAACTCGCCCTCTATCGCCTCTGCCACCGTGCTGTTTAACCACGGCGTTATCGCACGCAATACAGGCCCGGTTCCGGCAATGCCGACAATCGCAATTATCAGCAACAGCAGGCACGCAAACGCAATCGCGCCACGTCGCGCCCATTTGGCAACCTTTCCGCGTTTGGTGGTTCCGGATGGTTTGGGATCGTCAGGCAACGTCAAAATGCTTGTCCAAGGCTAAGATAAATCTGGAAATCGTCGTCAACATTGTCACGCTTATCAAGCGGTACGGCGAAGTCAAAGCGCAAGGGGCCGACAGCCGTGTAATAGCGGAAACCAAGCCCCGCCGCCCAAAGCAGATCAAGGTCGTCGGGGTCGCTTGCCTCAAAGACATTACCGCCTTCGACAAATGGCACGATGCCAAAGCTTTCCGTAACCCGTGCCCGGAATTCCAGCCCGGCCTCAAGCACCGAACGCCCGCCAAGCGGATCGCCATCCTCGTCAAGTGGCCCGACTTTCTGATATTCGTAACCGCGAACCGATCCGCCGCCACCGGAATAGAACCGTTTGTTGGCCGGAAGATCCGAACGATCTTCACCGATAATCATCCCGGCACGCCCCCGCCCCGCAAGGACATAATCGCCTTCTTCGTCAAAGGCGAAATATTGCGATCCATTCAATGACACGGATGTGAATTGTGCGCTCGGACCACTCAGACTGGTATAGGGCGACACGTTGAATTCAAGCCGGTTGCCTTCGGTCGGATCAAGCGGGTTATCCGTGCTGTCACGCCGCAAAATACCCCGCAAACCGCCAAGATAGAATTGCTCGTTGGGCGAATCAGCCCCGGTCAGATCGGAATATTCCGCCGTCGGGCCCAGCGTGACAGACCAGTAATCACCAAACTTGCGTTCGACCCCGACAAAGCTTTCGACCAGTTCGCCGTCATAGGCATCCGTGCTGTAATTCTTGGCCGATCCATCCGCCACAAGCGCCTGCCTACGTTGCAGGAATTGCGGTTTGCGGAATGTGGCTTCAAGCCCCTGGCTTTGTCCCGATCCTTCGATACCAAGTCTGAGCCGTTCCCCTGCCCCGAACAGGTTGCGGTTTTCCCAGAACGCATTCGCCCCCGGTCCGTCGGCGGTTGAAAAATCAACCCCGCCACCGATTGTACGATGCTTGCGTTCGCGCACTTCGATCTCGACGGGGATTTCACCATTTTTGGCGACCGGCCCGACCGGCTTGACAATCACGCTGTCAAACAGGTTCGATTGCGCCAGATCACGGCGCGTTGTCCGGACTTCTTCGGGGGAATATTTCTGCCCCGGTTTCCAGCTGCGATAACCGGCGATGAAATCCTCATCAACGGTCTCGGCTCCTTTGACACTGACCTTGCCAAAATTGGCTTCCGGTCCCGTGACCAGCTCGTACGTCACGGAAATTGTTTTTTCCGCCGTATTGGCAATGACCTTGCGCTTGCCCGCTTCCACCAGCGGGAAACCGCGATCTCGCATGAAATCAACCGCATATTGCTCGGCCAGAATGATCGGGTCGGCAGCAGCACGCTGCCCAAGATGCAGATTGGTACGTTCCAGTTCCTCATCCGTGGCTTCGCGGCGCGTCGTATGATCCGGGCGGACAATAACCAGTTTCACTTCCGACAAAAGATAGGGCTGATTGACATCAATCTGATAAACCAGATCGACCGGATCGGGTTGTTCTGCACTGTCCGGCGCGCCGGCTGCCGGTTCGCTTGCCGCACTGACAATGTCATCGCCCTCCCCGCCATTTTCACCGTCCGGTGTATTCGGATCATCGGGTTCGGCTTTGCGGATATTGAACGATACCTGTCCGTCATAGAACCCGAATGACCGCAAAACGGTTTCAAACCGTTCCACATCATCCTCGGCACGGCGTTCAAGCCCGGCAAGCGATGGCGTCGGGCGGGATTGCAGCCGGATCGACGTACTGACATCGCGTAACGCAGCTAACAGTTTTTCTTCCTGCGGGTCGATACCTTCGATCTGGACTTCATAGGGGATTTTCGCGCCCAAGGCGTCCTGCGCGGCACTGTCGCTGTCCTGTCCGAAACCAAATTCGGATAAAACATTGTCGCCCGAACAGGCCGAAAGCGCCGTTCCCATCAGCAAAACAGACACAACACCAATGCCGCGCAATCTGGATTTGCGGTTGTAGCGTTTATCCGTATTCACCAACGACGTCCCCAATATCTTCACTCGGTCCCGATAGACTTATGTAACGTCCGGCCGCATTCATCGCACAGGCCGATCCGTTTATTGTTTTAAGGCACTTGCCAAGCGTCTACCATATTTTCATTCTATACGCAGGTCGAATGCACCAACGATCAAACAGCATGAAAAAATGGCATGGCTGTGATCGGTAATCGCACTTGTCAGAAAAAACCGTTCCGCTTACTCGAAGTTGAAAGCAATCTGTTTGCTGTTGCCACCCAAAAGCCGGAGGCCACCCATTGACTCCAAACGTGACTTCAACCCCGTCCCTACCCGTCATCATCCGCAACGCCACCCGTTCTGATCTGGATGGTCTTTGCGCCCTTGAAAGCGGCAGCTTCACAAGCGACGCGATTTCGCGGTCCGGCTTTTCGCGCTTCCTGCGTCAGGCATCCGCCCGTCTTCTGGTCGCCGATGCCGGCGAAAGCGGTAAACCCGACATTGTCGGCTACGGCCTGCTTTTGCTGCGCGCCAACACGACGACCGCGCGCATTTATTCGCTGGCGATTTCCGACAACTGGCGCGGCAAGGGTCTGGGCACGCAACTTCTGGCCGGTCTTGAAAACCTTGCGATGGATGCCGGATGTATCCGTATCCGCCTTGAAGTGCGCGTTGAAAACAGCAATGCCCGTAATCTTTACGACCGCCACGGTTATCAGCAGATTGCCGACCTGCCCGGCTATTACGAAGACGGTGCCGATGGCATTCGCCTGCAACATGATCTGTATGATATTCCGACCGAACGATCCCCCGCGGTCGCAACCGGTGCACCGCTGATCCTTGTCGACCGGTTGAAAGATTTGCCGTTTCAGGTACCCGGTGCCCGCATCATGCGGGTGCGCGAATATCTTGCGCTTGATCACGGGGTGCGCAACCGGCGTGTCATCAACCTGTGCCAGTCCTATGAATATCTGTCACGCGGTTATTATTGCAGCTTGCTTGCCGCCGCACGCAGCGAACGCGTAATCCCCGAGGCCGACGTGCTTCTGGATCTGAACTGGAAACGGCTGCAAAAAACCGCGCGCGCGGAAATGAGCCCGCAAATCGTCGAGGCACTGACCAAACCGGGCGATCACCCGACCAAGATCGACGTCTTCTTTGGCCGTACCGTCGATAAACGTTTCCGTGATATCGCCCAGCGCGCCTTTGACCAGTTCCGCTGTCCGATCCTGCGTCTGCATCTGAACCCGTCGGACAAGAAAATCCTGCGCGAAATCGAAGCCCCGGCACTAAGCCAACTGGGTGCTGAAGACCTGCCCGCGTTTGAAAGTGCCATCCGTGCCTATCTGCGCGGTCGCGTGCGCAAACCGGCGGCTGGTGGCAACCCGCCAAGCGCGCTGGTAGCGATCCTGCATGATCCCGATGCGGTCCTGCCACCATCCGATAGCGATGCACTGGCCCTGTTCATTCAGGCCGCCTCCGACCTTGGCGCCAAGGCCGAACTGATCACGGCCAAGGATTTCCATCACCTGTCGGAATTTGATGCGCTGCTGATCCGCGAAACCACCGCCCTTGATCATCACACCTATCGCTTTGCCAAACGGGCGCGCAAGGAAGGCATTCCGGTGATTGACGATCCGGACTCAATCCTGCGCTGCACGAACAAGGTTTACCTTGCCGAATTGCTGCGTACGCACCGTATTCCGGCCCCGCGCAGCATGATCTTTGACAAGCGCCGCATTGCCGAAATCGGACAGCAATTCAGCTTCCCATCGGTGCTCAAGGTGCCTGATGGCTGCTTCTCGCGCGGGGTGCGCAAGGTGAAATCCCCCGAACATCTGGCCGAAGTCGCGACCGAGATGTTCAAAAATTCCGAACTTCTCGTCATTCAGGAATATGTCGAAACCACCTTTGACTGGCGCATTGGCGTTCTGGGGGGCGAGCCACTCTTTGCCAGCCGCTATTTCATGGCGCCGGGCCACTGGCAGATCGTCAAACACGAAGATGACGGCAAATCGTTCGAGGAAGGCGGCTTTGAAACCGTCGCCGTCGAAGATGCCCCGGCTGATATCGTTTCCACAGCCTTGGCTGCGGCCCGCCTGATGGGCGATGGTCTTTATGGTGTGGATATGAAAGAAACCCCGCATGGCCCGATGGTGATCGAAGTCAACGACAACCCCAACATCGATGGCGGGGTCGAGGATGTCGTGCTCGGCATGGATCTGTATCGCCGGATCATCGCCCATCTTCTGGGCAAGATCGCACGTCCGTGACGCATTCCATTCAAAATGACAAAGGGCCGGTTTATCCGGCCCTTTTTTCAATGAAGACTGCTGCCTGAAGCTTGTCGCGGCCATAACGCACCATAAGGTCAAACTCGTTGCGCAGGATCGGCGTTGATACGCAATCGCTTCCGCTGAACGGTTCGTGGTCTTCACCAATATCCGGATCGGTGACATAGACATACCGGTCATCAAATCCCGAAACCACAACCCAGTGCGGGATTTTATCGCCGTAAATACGATACTGGCTGATCAGGACAAGCGCGATCTTGCCCTGTTTTGACCGTTCCTCGATTTCTGCAATGCTGAACGGCCCGGTGGTTACCGGAATACCGGCCTCGCGCGCCTGACGGGCGAAATCATAATGCACCAGTTCCACGACTTCGCGGTTCTTCGGTTTACGTACCGTATCAACAAAAAGCGGCCCGTCGCGGCTGCTTAAAACCTCGACATCAAAACCGCGTTTATGCGCCGCCAGTCCAAGACCAAGCGGCCCGCACCCGCCATGCCCCGATGTCATGAAAACGGTCGTTGCCTCACGCCAAAGCGCAATTTCCTGATTGCGATCCATTTCGACATTGGGATCAAGCGCATTCATCGCCATCATCAATGCCGCCGGGCCACAGGTGAATGGCATGGTCTGGTGATAAAAATGGATTGGCGATGGCCGACGCAGGGATTGCGGCACCAGAACACGTTCCATGCGCAGCGCGTCGGAATGATCGGGATAATAATCGGGATAAAGGGCAAACTCGCGATATCCCGCCGCCTTGAACAATCCAATCGCCGTTTCGTTATCCGGATTGACCTCAAGCCGCAGGATCGGAGCCCCGAAATCAAGGCTGAGTTCCTCGGCCCGGGTCAGGAGTGCCCGACCGATCCCCTGCCCGCAATGCGTCTCCAGAACCGCCATGGAATAAAGCCGTGCCATCGCAACGTTGGATCGGAAAATCACCAGGGCATAGCCGACAACCGCGCCATCGCGCTCAGCAACACAAAGGCGCGCCGTTTCGCTGCCAAGGAAACGCTTGAAAGCGCGGCGTGACAAACGGTCAATATCAAATGAACTGTTTTCGATCTCGCACAGGGCATCAAGGTCCCCATCTGTTGCGATACGAAGGTCAAGTTTGGTCAAAAGGCACCCAAAGCATCAATACTTGCCGATCCCATGGATCAAGGCGGTTTCATCCATTTCGCCATGAAACGGATGAAACCGGAAGTGCATTTTCGGCAGGTTAGCTGCGCGCGGCAATCCGGGGTGCCAGAGGCGACATATCATATCCCGCCCCCGCAGCCGTTTTGACAATGTCTTCAACCGGCAAATTGCCAGCACTGGCAAGCGACCAAAGGATCGTGCAGCGCGTGCCACTACGGCAATACGCAAAGACCGGTTTTTCAGCTTCGCTCAGAACCTTGGCAAAGGCATCGGCATCGGCATCCGAAACATTGCCGCTTGCAACCGGAAGAAACACGGCGGCAAGACCAAGGCTTTTTGCCTTTGCCTCGACTTCTGCGAATGATGGCTGACCGGGGTCCTCGTTGTCCGGGCGATTGCAGACAATGGTCTTGAAACCGGCCCCGACGATGTCATCAACAGCATCAAGGGGCATCTGCGGCGAGACGGTCAGTTCATCATTCAGGCGTTTCATCGTTGCGGGTCCGTTTTCCTGGGTCACAAGGACCGCTTATGCGCTTGGAACGTAAAAGCGGAATACCAGGATTACGGATGCCACTATATCCGTCGGCTGACAACTCCCCGACGTCATAAAAGTCGATTATCTGGCGGATTTTGTATCAATCGGGCATGTCCGGATACCCAGAATGCGATAAAGCGGGCAAAACCGCATCCCACCGGTCAGGATCATGATTGCACCGACAATCATCACCACCCAGCCAAATCCGCCAAGTGCGGCAAACGGGCCGGTCTCCGTCGCAACAACAAACGGCAGCGCAATCAGAACGACGCCAAGAATAACACGCAAGGCGCGATCAATTTTTCCGACATTGGATTCCATCGGGAACTCCTGTTTCTGAAAACCACGGGATCAATATCACCCTGATAATATATAATATTATAATTAACAAATGTAATTTTATCATTTATTTGTGTTAAAACTGATCTATCGCAAGGAATGCGGCACATGATCCGGTTGCAGGCCGTGAAAACGCGTGCTACGCCCTTGTTTGATTTGCAGGAAAAGGGCCCCGTCATGACCGATAAATTCGCATCCGTTGCCGATTGGCCGATCTGGCACGATCAAAATCCGGGCAACACTTTTTCCCAATGGCTAAAGGCATGTGTTGCCGATGACTGGCACAAGGTCACCCACCATCCCTTTACCGATGCCTGGGGCAAGGCCGCGGTTCCCGACCGCAATCTCAAAAACTATCTGATTCAGGATCACCGTTTTATCGACCGGTTTGTTGCCCTTCTGGCTGGCGCCGTATCCCGTGCCCCGACCCTTGCTGACAGGATTCCGGCCTGCCAGTTTCTCGCCCTTCTGACCGGACCCGAAAACACCTATTTCGAACGGTCACTTGATGCGCTTGGCGTCACCGAACAGGAACGCCGCGAAATGCCGGATTGGGATGTCACGAGCGACTTCAAGGACCTGATGCGCACTGCCATGGAAAGCAACGACTACGCCAGCATGCTGGCGGTTCTGGCAGTGGCCGAAGGCACCTATCTTGGCTGGGCGGACCGGGTTCACAATGAAATCGAAAGCCACCCCAAAGAATTCTGGTACGCCGAATGGCTTGATCTGCATATCGGGACCTATTTCGAAAGCGTCGTCGCCTTCCTCAATGATCAGCTCGATAAAACCGGGCCAACACTGGATGACGCGGGCCGCGCAAACTGTCTTTCCTGTTTCCGCAAGGCAACCGAACTTGAAGTCCGGTTCTTTGACGCGGCATGGGGTTCACAAACGTGATCACCATCCGCCCGTATCGCGCAACCGATGCATCGGTGCTGACCGAAATTTATACCCGTTCTGTTATGGAACTGGGATCGCGTGCCTACAATCCCGATCAGGTCGGCATCTGGGCAACCCTTGCTCCAACCGCAGAACGGTTTGCCGAACTGATGGAGGATGGCCGGCTGCGCCTGATCGCGGCGGATGCAAACGACCGGCCCGTCGCCTTTTGCGATCTTGAAGCCGACGGACACATCCATTTCCTGTATGCCCTGCCCGAACTTGCCGGGACCAGTGCGGTCACGACACTGTACGACGCCCTCGAAAAAGCGGCACGTGATCGCAACATCTCAAAGCTTTATTCCGAAGCCAGCGAACTTGCCAAAGGCTTCCTGTTAAAACACGGTTTTCACGTGCTTGAACGCCGGGATTTTGAAGTCGCCGGTGTCCCGATCCATAACTATGCCGTCGAAAAACGCCTGCGGCCTGTGACCTGATCATGCGCAAAATCAAAAGGCGGTCATTTCCGGACCGCCTTTTTGTTTCAGCTATCCTTGATCGCCCGCCGTGCGGTTGTCACCACCCGCTCGACATAGCTATCGGCCTGTCCGATATAGTTCGCCGGATCGCGCAACCTGGCCCAGTCAATCCCGACATCGGTCAGTTTTGGCAATTCATCAAACAGATTGCTTTGATTGGCGGCAGATCGCGACAACGCGTCTTTCACCAGCTTGTCTGCCCCATCACGCCCAAGATGCTCGGCAAGGGCAAAGGTCGCGGCCTCCGCCAGCATCGCACCACGCGACAGTTCAAGATTGGCCGCCATCCGGTCAGCATTGACCTTAAGGCTCGGCACCATATCAACCGCCTGCGCCAATCCGGCCCCGGTTGCCATGATCATCTGCGGCAATGTCAACCATTCCAGCAACCAGCTTGCGCCCGACCGTTCATGTTCATGGATCTGGCTTTGCGCAAATGTGCCAAGCTGCCCGGCATTGAACCGCGCCAGCGTGATCAGCATCTCGGCCTGAACCGGGTTGGATTTATGCGGCATGGTCGATGATCCGCCGCCCTTGCCCGGCTGGACTTCGGCAATTTCGGATTGCGCCAGCAACACCAAATCCTGCCCCATCTTGCCAAGCGCACCGCTAAGTGCCGTTAACTGTGCAGCAAAATCGACCAGAACATCGCGCTGGCTGTGCCACGGCATATCGGTTGGCGGCAGTTCAAGTTCATCGGCCAGATTGCGCTCAACCTCAATCGCCTTGTCCCCGATGGATGCCAGAGTCCCAGCCGCCCCGCCGAAACTAAGCCGGAACAGATCGGAACATAACGTATCAATCCGATGATCAATCCGCACCAATGGTGCCAACCATCCGGCGGCCTTAAGCCCGAATGTGGTCGGCACGGCCTGCTGCGAACGGGTCCGTCCGATCATGACCGTCGCCCGGTGGGTTTCGGCCTGTGCAATCAATGCCTTGATCAGCTTGCGCGTCCGGCGGCGGATAATCGCCACCGCATCGCGAAGGCGTAACACCAGCCCCGTATCAAACACATCCTGACTGGTCGCGCCAAAATGGACATAGCGCGCATCATCCCCGCCAATCTCGGCCTTAAGCGCCTTGACCAATGCCGGAACCGGCACACCGGCACTTGCCGTACCCGCCGCCAATGTCGCGGGATCGGGGCGAAATTCGCGGCACACATCGGCAATACGGTTCGCACTTGCTTCCGGGATCACGCCTGCGCGTGCTTCGGCGGATGCCAATGCCGCCTCGAACAGCACCATCGATGCGATCTGCGCATCATCGGTAAAAAGCGCGGCAATTTCCGCATCGGCAAACAGATTGCCAAGCATCGCGGAATCAAAGGGCGAAATTGTCATCTGGTTTGGTCCACCGTTTAAACAGGTGTTATTTCATGTCGTTAGTGTCGCGCCGCGACTGCGTTCGGTCAACAACACAAAAAGAAGCCCCTGCCCGTTCTTCAACGGCACAGGGGCCCTTTTGAAATCAAACGATCAATCAGACCGCTTCAAGCACAATGGCAATACCCTGTCCGACGCCAATGCACATCGTCGCCAGCGCATATTTACCACCGGTACGTTTCAGCTGCATCGCAGCCGTCCCGGTGATACGTGCGCCCGACATGCCAAGCGGATGACCAAGGGCAATCGCCCCGCCATTCGGGTTAACACGCGCATCGTCATCGGCAATGCCAAGATCGCGCAACGTCGCAAGCCCCTGCGAGGCAAACGCCTCGTTCAGTTCGATCACGTCAAGCTGATCGGTCGTAAGACCAAGACGCGCCAGAAGCTTCTTGCTGGCCGGTGCCGGGCCAAAGCCCATGATGCGTGGCGGGACGCCCGCCGTCGCACCACCAAGAACCTTGGCAATCGGTTTCAGGCCGTATTTCTTGACCGCCGCATCCGATGCAATGATCAATGCTGCCGCACCATCATTCACACCCGATGCATTGCCTGCCGTCACCGAACCACCTTCGCGGAACGGGGTCGGCAGCTTGCCAAGCTTTTCGGCTGTCGTGCCAGGACGCGGATGTTCATCCTTGTCAACGATGATCGGTTCGGCCTTGCGCTGCGGAATGGTGACCGGCGTGATTTCTGCGGCCAGATTGCCGTTTTCCTGTGCGGCCACCGCCTTGTCCTGCGACCGGGCGGCAAAGGCATCCTGATCAGCACGGCTGATCTTGAAATCCTCGGCCACGTTTTCACCGGTTTCGGGCATGGAATCAACGCCGTACTGCTTTTTCATCACCGGATTGATGAAACGCCAGCCAATCGTAGTGTCATAGATTTCCGCGTTGCGCGAAAAGGCCGTTTCGGCCTTTGGCATCACAAACGGCGCACGCGACATGCTTTCGACACCGCCCGCAATCATCAGATCGGCTTCACCCGATTTGATCGCGCGTGCGGCCATGATGATCGCGTCCATACCCGATCCGCACAGACGGTTGACCGTCGTGCCGGTAACATTTTCCGGCAATCCGGCCAGAAGCGACGACATGCGCGCCACGTTGCGATTGTCTTCACCGGCCTGGTTGGCACATCCGAAAATCACGTCATCGACATCGCCAAAATCGATATTCGGGTTGCGTTCGATTAACGCCTTCAGCGGAATGGCACCAAGGTCGTCCGCACGGACCGACGAAAGACTGCCGCCAAAACGGCCAATCGGGGTGCGGATAAAATCGCAGATATAAGCATCAGCCATATTCAAAGTCCTTACTGCTGGCCTTCATGGGCCTTGGCGGTGCGGGCATGCAGGTCACGCAGGACCTGAAGCTCGTGCGCGTCGGGCACCGGAGTTTCGGCGACTTCATCCGCAAATTCAACAGCCCAGCCGGTGTTTTCGATAATATCTTCGCGCGTCACGCCCGGATGGATCGATGTCACGATGAAATGCTTGCCAACCGGATGCGGTTCCATGATGCAAAGATCGGTAATCAGCCGCGACGGGCCTTTGGTATCCACACCATAAGATGCGCGGTCATCCCCGCCCTTGCCATGACCAAGCGAGGTCACGAAATCGATCTTTTCAACAAAGCCGCGCTTGCTTTGTTTCATCACCAGAAACACCTCGCCACAGCTCGTCGCGATTTCCGGCGCCCCGCCACCGCCCGGCAGGCGGACTTTGGGATCGTCATAATCGCCAATCACGGTGGTGTTGATGTTGCCGTATTTATCAAGCTGTGCCGCGCCAAGGAAGCCGACGGAAATCTTGCCGCCCTGCAACCAGTAACGGAACATTTCCGGCACCGGCACGGTATTGACCGCCGTTTCACAAAGCTCGCCATCGCCGATGGATAACGGCAATACGTCTGGCTTCGTACCAATCGTGCCGCTTTCATAAATCAATGTCAGTTCTGGCGCATGGGTCAAACGTGCAAGGTTGCACGCTGCCGACGGCATGCCGATGCCGACAAAGCACACATCGTCATTCTTGAGTGCGCGCGAGGCAGAAACCGTCATCATTTCGGTAGGGGTATAGTCAACCATGATCTTTCCTCCGCTTACCCTTTGTTCGCTTCGCGCTTGGCGGCGAAATCTTCGGGGCCGCCCTTCATGACATGCTCATCGATCCATGCGGTGAAACTGTCGCGATCATTGGCGATCTTGTCCCACGCCTTGTAAAACGCGTTGTCGCGCTTGTAATAACCCTGGGCATAAGACGGATGTGCGCCACCGGGCACCTCGACAATCGCGGTCACCGCCCAGTTCGGCAGCATCACAGCGTTGTAGGGAACATCGTCAAAGTTATCGACGATCTCCTCGACCGTGATGATCGACTTCTTGGCGGCCAGAACAGCTTCTTTCTGAACCCCGACAATACCTTCAAACAGGACGTCGCCCTTCTTGTTGGCTTTCTGGGCATGGACAACCGCCACATCCGGGCGAATGGCCGGAACGGCTGCCAGACGTTCACCAGTGAACGGGCATTCGATGAATTTGATGTTCTTGTTCACGCGCGGCAATTCCGCCCCGCGATATCCCTTGAACACCGCACAGGGCAGACCGGCCGCCCCCGCGTCATAGGCATTGGCCATTGCCGCGTGGCTGTGTTCCTCGATCTCAAGCTTGTGCGGCCAGCCTTCCTGAACCGCATCGCGCAATCGGTGCAGCGACCCGACACCGGGGTTCCCGCCCCACGAAAACACCAGTTTCTTGGCACAACCGGCCCCGATCAGCTGATCATAGATCATATCGGGCGTCATCCGGATCAGGGTCAGATCCCTGATCCCCTGACGAATGACCTCGTGCCCGGCGGCATGCGGGATCAGATGCGTGAAACCTTCCATCGAGACGGTATCACCATCCTTGATGCAGGATGCGACAGCCTCTTTAAGCGACATGAAACGTGCAACCACGGTAAAACTCCTGTGGTAACCAGAACAATAAAACGCGGCATATCTCAGCCGGATGCGTTGGAATGATTTGGATGGCTGTGACCACCGGCTTTCCCCAAAGCAGCGAACACAGCCATCCAGACCGAAGCGACTTACACGTCGAAGAACACGGTTTCCGCGTCCCCCTGCATATGAATGTCGATCCGGTATTCAACCCCGGTACGGGTTTCGACACGCTTGGCAATCAGCGTGTCACGGCGATCGGCGGGAACCGATTGCAGGATATCGTCCTTGGCGTTCAATGCCGCCTCGTCATCGAAATAGAAACGGGTAAAGGCATGAACCAGCATGCCGCGCATGAACACGATGACATTGACAAACGGGGCCGTGCCATCGGCAACAACACCCGGTTTGACGGTGTCAAAATAAAAGCGGTTCTGCGCGTCCGTGCCGGTGCCACAACGGCCAAGGCCCCGGAAACCCGATGATGCAACATCAACCGGATTTTCGGCATAGGCACCATTGGCATCGGCCTGCCAGATTTCGATCATCGCGTCATTGACGACATCGCCATTGCCATCAAGAACACGACCGGTGATGCGGATATGTTCGCCTTCGGCATCCGGTCCGGCGACGGTTGTGTCTGCGATATCGGTAAAATCATAACCATACTGCCCGGCCGTCAGGCCATAGGCGAAATAAGGGCCAACCGTCTGCGAAGGGGTTTCACCATAAGACATGACTTAGTCCTCCATCGGGGTGGCATTACGTCCGCGCAGGACGATGTCAAACTGATAACCAAGGGCAAAGCCTTCCTCGGTTTTCTCGATTGAAAATTTGGAAATCAGACGTTCGCGGGCGCTCGCATCCTGGGTTTCAAGGAAAATCGGATCAAGCTCCAGCAACGGATCGCCCGGAAAATACATCTGGGTTACAAGGCGCGTGGCAAAGCCCGGCCCAAACAGCGACAGATGGATATGGTTCGGACGCCATGCGTTGAAATGGTTGCCCCACGGATAGGCCCCCGGCTTGATCGTATAGAAAACATAATTGCCATTGGCGTCCGTCATGCAACGGCCCGACCCGCGGAAATTCGGGTCAAGCGGCGCATCATGCTGATCCACCTTGTGCACATAACGCCCGGCCGCATTGGCCTGCCAGACTTCGACAAGAATGTCGGGCTGCGGGCGGCCATCGGTATCCATGACCTTGCCATGCACCACAATGCGTTCGCCCAGCGGTTCACCATTGGTGATGCCGTTTTTGGTCAGGTCGAAGTCAAGTTTGCGCACCGATGCAGGGGCAAAACGCGGGCCGGTGCCCTCGCTCAATCCTGATTTGATCGCAAGCGGTGCCTGCGTCGGGCCGCGCAGGATGGTGGACTTGTAACCGGGTGCGATAAAGGGGGCGTGGGAACCCCAGTCGCGCGGTTTAAAGGTGGACATGGCGTTTACTCTCCCTTGGCGGCCGCATCGATCTCGGCATAGGTTTGTTTGGCAATGCGGAATGCCGTATTGGCGGTGGGAACACCGGCATAGACCGCAACATGCATCAGAACTTCACGGATATCTTCGCGCGTGGCGCCGGTATTAAGCGTCGCACGGATATGCATCGCCAGTTCTTCTTCATGGCCAAGCCCGGCCAGAAGCGCGATGGTCACAATGCTGCGTTCGCGTTTGGTGAACGCATCGCTGGTCCAGACACCATTCCAGACATTTTCGGTGATGTAACGCTGAAAACCGGCATCGATTTCCGTGACATTCGCCGATGCACGATCCACATGGGCATCGCCCAGAACGGAACGGCGGGTTTTCATACCGACTTCATACCGGTTCTCAGACAAGGTTCTTCTCCTTGATAAATCGGTCGATCAACCGGGAAAGCAATTCAGGGGTTTCAAGGCACGGCAAATGCCCGACCCCGTTTATAAGTTCGAATTCGGCACCGGGGATCATCCCGGCCATCTCGCGCACCACATCGGGCGGTGTCGCCAGATCGTCCGATCCACAAACACAAAGAACCGGCACCGAAATCCGGGTCGCGACATCGCGCAGATCACCATCGCGAAGGGCAACGCACGTTCCGACATAACCCTCGACCGTGGTGCGCACCAGCATGTCGCGATACATCGCGGTTTCAACCGGCCGTTCACGGCGATATGTCGGCGACAGCCACCGTTCGATGATGGCATCGCCAAGAACCTCGATGCCACCTTCCCGGATGGCATTGATGCGCATGTTCCAGCCATCCGCATCGCCAAGTTTCGGCGCAGTATCACACAGGATCAGGCCGCGAACGCGCGCGGGCACCAGTTCCGTGACCTTCTGCGCAATCAGTCCGCCAACCGACAAACCGCATATGATGACGTCCTTGACGCCCAGATAATCCAGAAGCCCGATCAGGTCATTGGCATGCAGGTCGATATTATAATCCGCCCCGCCAATGCCCGATAAACCATGTCCGCGCTTGTCATAGGTTATGACGTTGAACCGGTCGGCAAAGGCCGGGGCAACATCGTTCCAGATACGCAGATCCGTACCCAGTGAATTTGAAAACACCAAAGCCGGGCCGTCTTTCGGGCCGGTCTGGCAATAATGGATATGTGTCCCGTTGATCGGGGCGACTTGTAAACTCATGTTATTTCCACCCTGACTTGTTACCCATAATCTGGCAGGCAGTTTTGGTTATGTAAAATGAGGATTTGCGTTAATTGCATAACTATACAATTATATAAACTTGCAAGATTTGATTTCTGGAATGGTACGCATGCTTGATCAACGCATTAAATTCCGCCATCTGACCTGCTTTCTGGAGGTCGCGCGCCAGCGCAGCGTCGTCAAGGCCGCCGACACATTATCCATCACCCAGCCGGCCGTTTCCAAAACCATCCGCGAGCTCGAAGAACATCTTGATGCCCGTCTGTTCGACCGCTCCAAACGCGGCGTCACACTGACCGATTTCGGCAAGGTGTTCCTGCGTTATGCCGGTGCCAGTGTCACCGCCCTGCGTCAGGGTGTCGACAGCATCAGCCAGGTCCGCATGCAGGGCGGCCTTTCGATCAATCTTGGTGTTCTGCCAACCGTCGCCGCCAGCGTCATGCCAAACGCCATCCGCCGGTTCAAGGCGCTAAGCCCCGACACAACGGTCAAGGTCGTCGCTGGCCCGAACGTGATGCTGATGGGGCAGTTGCGCGTCGGCGAACTTGATCTCGTGGTCGGTCGTCTGGCCGAACCCGATCAGATGTCGGGTCTGTCTTTCATACATTTATATTCGGAACATATCTCGCTGGTCGCACGTCCGGGCCATCCGTTGCTGGCGGACAAAAACCCCGACATCACCCGCATCCGCGAATTTACCGTTCTGGTGCCACCCAAACAGGCGATCATTCACCCGACCGTCGATAAAATGCTGATTGCGCATGGCATCGGTGCCCTGCCCGACCGGATCGAAACCGTTTCAACATCCTTTGGGCGCGCCTTTACCCGCGAAACCGATGCGATCTGGATCATCTCGAACGGGGCTGTGGCATCCGACATTGCCGAAGGCCATCTTGTCGAACTGCCGATTGATACCAGCGATACCTTTGGCCCGGTGGGCCTGACCACCCGCATCGACAGTCCGGTATCCCCGCCGGTCGAAATGCTGATCAATGCCGTCCGCGAAGAAGCCACCCGGCATCATTCGACCCATTCCCGACACGATACATAATCATTTGGTTATGAAAATGTGCGCCAATATCATTATACATAACCATGCGGGGACGATTAGATTGATTACAAATTGGCATGGCAGCTGTGCATAAACGGCAACCATCCGAACAAAAAGAACAATAAAAACAACAAGAAAAAACTTCTGGAAAACTTCGCAGATAAAAAAAACGCATCATGGCTGAGACGTTTGATGGCGTTTGGCTACGCCAGGGGACGTTAAAAGGAGGAAGAATGAAACACATTACAAAATTGCTGGCAGGTGCCGCCGTCGCGACCATGGTGTCGTTCGGCGCACATGCACAGGAAGTGACCCTGACGATCCATCACTTCCTGGGCCCGAAAGCACCGGCCCAGGCCCAGATGATGGAACCGTGGGCGAAAAAGATCGAAGAAGAATCAAACGGCCGTATCAAGTTTGAAATCTTCCCGTCCATGTCGCTGGGCGGCAACCCGCCGGAACTGTATCGTCAGGTCCGTGACGGTGTGGCCGACATTGTCTGGACCCTGCCGGGTTACACCCCGGGCGTCTTCCCGCACACCGAAGTTTTCGAACTTCCGGGTGTCCATCTGGGGGATGCACGCGCGACCAACCTCGCGATCTGGGACATGATGGAAGACATGGCACCGGACCTTAAAGACATTCATCCGCTGGCCGTTCACGTCCATGCCGGTCAGGCCATCCACCTGACCGAAAAAGAAGTCCGCACCGTTGCCGATGTCAAAGGCCTCAAACTGCGTACGCCGACCCGTACCGGTTCCTGGGTGATTGAATCCTGGGGCGCAGAACCGGTTGGCATGCCGGTCCCGGCCCTGCCGCAGGCAATGTCGCTTGGCGTGGTTGACGGCGGCCTTGTACCGTTCGAAGTCGTCCCGCCGCTCAAACTGGCTGAACTGGTTTCCTACTCGGTCGAAGGCCAGGGTGTTAATTCCCGCTTTGGCACCTCGGTCTTCCTGTTCGCCATGAACAAGGATCGTTACGACAGCCTGCCGGACGATCTGAAAGAAATCATCGACCGTAACTCCGGTCGCGATTTTGCCGCCCAGATCGGTGACGTTTTCAACAATGTCGAAGAAGTCGGCAAGAAAATGATCAACGATGGCAAGGGTCAGGTTGTTGAACTGACGCCCGAAGAAAAAGCAACCTTCGACGATGCATCCGCATCGGTTGTTGATCGCTGGATCGAAGAAGCAAAATCGAACGGCATCGACGGTGCCGCACTGGTCGAAAAGGCCAAAGCCGCCGTTCTCGCCAATACCAAACAGTAATCTTTTCAAGTTACTGGCAAATCTGACGGGGTCACGTATCATATATTTACGTGACCCCTCATTCCCGCAAGATTGTATGACACATGAAACACGTGCTGAATAAGGCCGCATCCTGGTTTGCCGTGGCTGGCGGTTTTTTGGCCCTGCTGATTGCCGTGGTCACGATCGTGAACGTTACCGCATTCGGCCTGGACAAGATTGCGCGCCTGTTTGGTGCCAATTTCCCGGCAATTATCGGCTATGAAGACTTCGTCAGTATGATTGTCAGCTCGGCAGCCCTGATGTTCTTCCCCTATTGCCAGACCCGCTACGGCCATGTCGCCGTCGATGTCTTTATCAAAATGTTTCCCCAATGGTTCGCGCGCGGCGTGGATATCATCTCGGGCGTCCTGATGACGCTTCTGGCCCTGTTCCTTGGCTATATGATGATCCACGGCCTGATCGAAGTGCGCAGCGACAATACCCTGTCGGCAATTCTGGGTTGGCCGATCTGGCCGTTCTATGTGCCGGGCATCGTATCGATGTTCCTGTGGGCGCTGATTGCCGCAAGCCAGATTTTCGAAAGCGAGGCCCCGGCCAATGTCTGAACGCGAATTAATCGGCCTTGGCGGTCTCGTCGTGCTGTTCTTTATTCTTGCACTGCGTGTTCCTGTCGGCCTTGCCATGATCGGTGTCGGAATTGGCGGCAACTATGTGCTCAGCCTGTTCTTCCCGTTCCTGCGCTTTGAACCCTATCTGCAACAGTTCAAATCCCTGTTTTACGGGATTGTCTCGAACTATGAACTGTCGGTCGTGCCGCTTTTCGTCCTGATGGGCTATCTCGCCAGTCAGGCCAATCTGTCACGCGATCTGTTTCAGGGCGTAAACGCCATTCTTGGTCGTTTCCGGGGTGGTGTTGCCATGGCTGCCATCGGCGCCTGCGCCGGGTTTGGGGCGGTTTGCGGATCATCGCTTGCGACCGCATCCACCATGGGCAAGGTCGCCCTGCCCGAATTGCGCCGTCTTAATTATTCGCCGCGCCTTGCCACCGGCACCCTTGCCGCGGGCGGCACGCTTGGCATTCTGATCCCGCCATCGGTTGCACTTGTGATCTATGCCGTCACGGTCGAGGCATCGATCATCCAGATGTTCCAGGCGGCCATCATTCCCGGCCTGATCGCGGTTGCGTTCTTTATGGGGGTGATTGCCATTCAGGTCCGCCTGAATCCAAGCCTCGCCCCCATCCCCGAACCGATGGAACCGGCGGAACGCCGCGAAGCATTGCTGCGCCTGATCCCGGTCATGGTGATTTTCGGCTCGATCATTCTCGGTCTTGGAGCCGGTTTGTTCACCCCGACCCCGGCGGCCGGTGTGGGTGTCTTTGCCATTCTGGTTTACGGTGCCTATATGCGCCTGCGTGGCAAGGGTGGCCTGACATTTTCCGGTCTGAAACAGTCGCTGCGCGATACGGCTGTCACCACCTCGATGATTTTCTTCATCCTGCTGGGTGCCGAAATCCTCAAGGGTTTCTTCAGCCGTGCCAACCTTCCGGCCTATATGGCCGAAGCCGCCGCCACCAGCGGGCTTGATCCCTGGCTGATCATGGTTCTGATGCTGCTCGCCCTGATCGTTCTGGGCTGCTTCATGGAAAGCCTGTCGATGATTGTGGTGGTCATCCCGTTCTTCTGGCCGGCCTTGGTCGATATCAATGGCGGCGACTGGGCAACGGCGGCATCCGCAGCATACGGCATGGGGGCCGAGGACCTGAAAATCTGGTTCGGTATTCTGGCCCTGATTGTCGTGGAGCTTGGATTGATAACGCCACCGGTGGGATTGAATGTGTTCATCATCAATGCCCTTGCCGATGGCGTCCCCATGAGCCAGACCTTCCGCGGTGTCATGCCTTTCTTTGCCGCGGAAATCCTGCGCATTCTGCTGCTGATCTTTGTGCCGGTGCTGACACTGTTTGTGCCGACATTGCTCGGCGGTTAGCAACGCGCATCATAAGCTTCCGAAAAGCCCGCCCGATCTGGCGGGCTTTTCTTTTGGTCAAACCCGAAAACCGCTAGACTGTCCCAAAGCAAACAGCAAAACATGATCATGGTCGCAACCCGCAACAGCATTCCGGTCTACAAGCTTTACGGTGAAACCGGCGAAACCGCGCCCGGAACCGCCGAACAGATTGCCATTTCCGAACCGGAATTTTTCCATCTCGAAAGCATCCCGTCGCGATCCAAACTGCATGACCTGCACATCCAGCCGCACCGTCATGCCAATCTGTTTCAGCTGCTTTACATCACACGCGGCCATGCCGGGATCGAATTTGACGACCGGCAATTCACCATGCAGGTCGGGCAGATCCTCACCATGCCGCCCGGCACCGTTCACGGCTTTCGCTTCAGCCCCGATATCGATGGCTGGGTCATTTCACTGACCGATTACCATTTGCAGGAAATCCTTTCCCCCGCCCCCAAACTGCTTGCGCGCCTTGACCGGCCGCTTTGTGTCGATGCATCGGGAACCGCCGATCAGCCCGGCCCTACCGATTTCCTGATCCGCCAACTGGTCGCAGAATATTACGGACATAATACCGGGCGGTTATATGCACTGCGCAACATATTGGGGTTGCTGTTGCTCGGCATCGGCCGCGATGCCCCGTCGGGCGACCCGGCGCGGCTGAGCCGCAAGGAACAGAAAACTGCCAAGTTCCGCAAATTCCAGTCGCTGATCGAAACCTTCTACAAACAGCACAAACCGCTGGAATTCTACGCCCGCGAAATCGGCATCACCACGACACAGCTAAACCGCATTGCCAAGGACATCTATGGCATGACCGCCATCGAAGTCGTCCATCATCGCCTGATCCTGGAAGCCAAACGCACCCTGATCTATACCGACATCGCGGTTCAGCAGATCGCCGATGAACTGGGCTTTCGCGATGCCGGATATTTTTCGCGCTTTTTCGCCAAAAAGGCCGCGATGTCACCGATGCAATTCCGACAGGATCACCGATAACATCCCGGCCTTGATATGCCGTTTAAGGACTACGGGTTAAAGCCAGCCACCCGTCCCGCTCAGATGCTTGGGCAAGTCATCAAGCGGTATCTTGGTCAGATCCTTGACGATTTCCCCGTCAAGCGCCTCGGCCAGGGGTTTGGGCATTTTATTACGCACCTCACCCATCACCTTGGGCGGGGCAATCACGATCAGATTGTCGAACTTGCCATGCTTGCGCTTGTCGGTCAGGTAATTGACGACATCATCGACAAATTCCATCTGCGCATGTTCATGCGGGTCGGTCGATGGTGGCATGGCGTGGCGCTGCTGGTTGCCGCCGGGATTGTTAAAACCGCGTCCCGGTTTGTCACTGGCGATTTCCCGGCTGGACCTGTTATCAGCCTGCATTTCCGTGACCGTTTCCAGATGCCGTCCTTCGGCATCAAACGTGACGGCCACCACATGGGCGCGACCGCCGTCGGCAACAAGTATCCATTGGTTTTTATGCATATTAACCTGCCTTTCTGTTGCGACTGTCCCCGGAACGTCCCCCACCCGATCAAGGTTCCATAAAAGTCGTTTTCAACATCAGGCCACAGAACAAAAAGGCCGGTCCGCATGTCCGAACCGGCCTTTGATATCATCGATCAGGATCGGCTTATCGCCACGCCAGCAACCAGCGATCCAGACGCCCCAGCAACCACGAAACACACAAGCCCAGAAGCGACAGAACCACCACACCGGCAATCAACTGATCGGTCTGATACAGGTTCCCGGCTGCCAGAATAAGCGCCCCGATGCCGTATTGCGCCCCGATCATTTCGGCCGCGATCAGAAGGATAATCGCGATCGACGATGAAATACGGAACCCCGACAGGATGGTCGGCAACGCACCGGGCAGGATGATCTTGCGGATCACCGACCACATCGGCAGATCAAAGCTCTGCCCCATGCGGATCAGGTTGCGCTGCACATTATCCACCCCGCCGAATGTATTGATCACGGTCGGGAAAAACACGCCAAAGGCAATGGTGGCAAATTTCGATGGTTCACCAATGCCAAACCAGATGATGAAAAGCGGCAGAAGCGCGATTTTCGGGATCGGGAAAAGGGCCGATACAAACGCCACGCCGGGCGACCGCGCCCAGCTAAACATCCCGACCAGAAAACCGACAAAAAGCCCGGCCACCGTCCCCATGATCCAGCCGCCAACAAGCCGCTGCAACGATGCGCCAAGATGCAGCCAAAGATCACCCGTGACGATCAATTGCCAAAGGGCCTTCGCCACTGCAACCGGGCTTGGCATCGCAAGTTCGCTGATCACCCCGGTGCTTGATCCCAATTGCCAAAGCGCAATCACGGCCACAAAAAATCCCCACGCCGCAACCGGATTGGCCTTCGGGTTAAAGCCCGTGGCACGAAACCGCACATGGCTTGCCGGTGACGCCGCACTTTGGGGATCGGCCCGGACTTCGCTGATATCATGCGACATTTTCAAGCTCCTTATCGGCCGCAATCGCCTCATCCCGGATCAGGTTCCAAAGGGCGCTCTCATGCGCGATTAGTTCCGGCATGCCTTCGCGCCGCTCTGCTATCGGAATATCGATTGTGTGGATTTCCTTGATCGTGCCGGGGCGACGGCGCAATGCCACCACCCGGTTTGCCAGCCGCACCGCCTCGTTCAGGTTATGCGTCACATAAACCGCCGTCATGCCGGTCCGCGCAAATAACGCGGCAAATTCATCCAGTAGCAAAATCCGCGTCTGCGCATCAAGGGCCGATAACGGCTCGTCCATCAGCAAAACCGCCGGGCGCACCGCCAATGCCCGCGCAATCCCGACCCGCTGCTTCATCCCGCCCGAAAGCTGTTTCGGATACGCATCACGGAAATCCGATAAATTGGTCTGCTCCAGAACCTCTGCCACCCGCGCATCGCGGTCCGTTTTGGATAATCCGTGATCTTCAAGCACAAGGCTGATATTGCCCGCCACCGTCCGCCACGGCAAAAGCGCGAAATCCTGAAACACATAGGTCAGCGGGTTAAGGCATCCTTCGGGCGTCGCCTTGTCGCAAATCAGAATCTCGCCGCGTGTCGGGGCCAACAACCCGCCAATAATCGACAGCAATGTCGATTTGCCGCAGCCAGACGGCCCGATCAGGGCGACGACCTCGCCCGGTTCGATCCCGAAATCGATATCGCGCAGCGCCTCGACCTGATCATATGAATGGCAAATGCCCTTGATTTGCAGCCGCATGGCACAATCCGTTTATCTGAAATCTACAAATGAAACGACCGGGCCAGAAGACATCGCAACTGGCCCGGTCGGGAAAATATAGCCTTACTCGGTGAAGGCCGGGATAAAGCTGGTATCGATGAATTTCGCCGGATCGGCATCGGCGGAAACAAAGCCGCGATCCTGATACCATTTGACCTGCGCCTTCACATCGGCAACGTCAAGTCTGGCTTCCTCGGTGATGAACATCGCGCCATTGCGGATTTTCGGATAGGCCTTGTCCGCCGGATCGTTGGCATAGACATATTTATGCACGATCTCCAAAATCTCCTGCGTGGTGTCGCTTTCGGTCAGCTTGCCATCCGCATCGGTCGCCAGAAGGGCCGCCCGGTAATCCGCCACACCCTTCTGATAGGCGCGCACGAACTTCTCGACCATCTCGCGGTTTTCTTCAACATTCTCGGTCGATGTAAACAGACCACCCACCTGATACGGCACGTAATCCTTCACCCAGCCGATAATATGTGCTGCCCCGGCATTGGCCAGCGGCTTTGCGATATGCGGCACAATGATCATGCTATCGACCTGCCCGCTTTTAAGCGCACCGATCATGTTGGGAACCGACTGCAACGGTTTAAGCGACACGCTTTCCGGGTCAAACCCGGCCTTCTCGGCGACATTGCCGATCATGTAATGGAAGCTTGATCCGACCTGCGACAGGGCAAAGCTATGACCGGGCAATTTATCAACCGACGTAAGCCCGGCATCAAACGCCGCATTGGATGCCAGAATGGCCGATCCGTCATAACCCGGATCTTCATGCAACTGCGCACCGATAACCTTAAGCGCCCCCTTGGCCGCAAGGTTAAAGAAACCGCCCGTGAACGCCGTCACGCCAAAATCGGCATCGCCCGATGCAATCGCAACCGCCACCGGCTGGGCCGCCTGAAAGATCGAAATCTCGGCATCAAGGCCCTCGTCGGCAAGATATCCCTTTTCCTTGGCAATAAATAACGGCGCGCTTGAAACAAACGCCAGTGCCGCAATATCGACCTTCTCATTGGCTTGTGCGGCCTGTACGCCAAACGCCACAAGGGCACTCGCCCCCATCGCCAGTGCAACAACCGATCCGCGCGCCAGCCGTGCCGCGCCCGCCATTCCCCTAATCGAAAGCATGTTTCCTCCACAGGATCATTTTTTTGAATGCATTATAACCTTCGGAATTTTGTTAGCCGATTTATCGACAAATTGCCAATCTTTGCCGCATTTTTCCGCCAAAAGGGTCGATTTCACCCTTAATGCGCAAGTCACAGCGAACCCTATTTCCGCCAAGGTCGAATTTGCGCGGGTCTCCCGCCATTGCCGTACCACGCTCTCCCATCTTTCTAGCACCCCTCCACCGTCGTTCCCGCGAAAGCGGGAACCCATCGGCCCGCAACTTCCATCACCGAAATCGGAGAAACCCGGAACCACAAACTGGATGCCCGCCTTCGCAGGCATGACGGGGATGGGGCAGGCCCCCGATACTTGCCTTGCACAAAACAACCGTCGCCCCGCCTCTCTATCGTCACTCCCACGGAGCCTACCCCGCCTCGCCCCCTTTACCGTCTCCCGCCCCTCTACTGTCGCCTCGCTCCTCTACCGTCACTCCCGCGAACGCGGGAGTCCATCTCACGGCAAGCACCCGCATCCCGCAAATTGCCATCCCCCGCCAAACCGGCTAAAACCGCCTGACATAAACCCGCACTCAAAGGCCCCGCATGTCATCAAACCCGGACACCCCAACCCCAAAACCAAACAGCAAAACCGCGATGATCATCGGCGCGGGTCCGGCGGGGCTGATGGCGGCCGAACGCCTCGCCGGGTCCGGTCATGCCGTCACGATCTATGAAGGCATGCCAAGTGCGGGGCGCAAATTCCTGATGGCCGGGAAATCGGGGCTTAACATCACCCATGCCGAAGACTTCGAAACGTTTTTGTCGCGCTATGGCACCTCGCGCGCACGGCTTGAACCGCACTTGCGCAAATTCGGCCCCAGCGAAATCCGCGACTGGTGTGCCGGACTTGGCATCGAAACCTTTGTCGGATCATCGGGCCGCGTTTTTCCGACCGCGATGAAGGCAAGCCCGCTTTTGCGCGCCTGGCTTAGGCGTCTGGATGGTTTGGGCTGCAAAATCCACTACCGCCATTACTGGACCGGCTGGGATAAAACCGAAAATGCCGTTTTCAAAACCCCGGACGGCGAAGTGACCGCCAAGGCTGATATCACCGTTCTGGCATTGGGCGGCGGAAGCTGGAAACGGCTGGGATCGGATGGCAAATGGATGGAAATCCTTAAATCCGCCGGGATCAGATGCAACCCGTTCAAACCGGCCAATTGCGGCTTTGACGTCGCCTGGACCGATCACCTGATTGATAAATGCGCGGGCGCCCCGGTCAAGGCCGTGACGCTGACGGTCGCAACCAAATCCGGCCCGCAAACCGTGCGCGGCGAATTCGTGATTTCCAGAACCGGGATCGAAGGCAGTGCGGTCTATGCCATCTCGGCAGCCCTTCGCGATCAGTGGCTTGAAACCGGCGATGCTACCGTCAAGCTCGACCTGACGCCCGACCGCGACCTGGCCGACGTCACCACGCGCTTAAACAAACCACGCGGCAAAAACTCGCTTGGCAATCACCTGCGCAAAACGCTCGGTCTGGACGCCACCAAAACCGCCCTCGTTTTCGAAACCACCCCCCGCGAAACCCTGAACGACCCCGCCAAACTGGCAACCGCGATCAAGACGCTCCCGCTTAAAATCACCAAACCCCGCCCGATTGACGAGGCCATCAGCACAGCGGGCGGTGTCGCATGGGAAGAACTCGACGAAAATTTCCAACTCAAAAGCCGCCCAGGCACCTATTGCCTGGGCGAGATGGTCGATTGGGAAGCGCCGACGGGAGGGTATTTGTTGAGCGGGTGTTTGGCTTAATGAGTTCTTGCCGAGCCTTGTTTTCGGAAAAAGGAAAAAATTATCGACTGATTGCAATTGATTAAAATAGAATTCTCGGAGGAACCTGACAGGCAGCACAGTTGACGTCATGAAGCACATAGGCTTAATCCCTAGAAATAGGCTAAGAAACCTTCCTGAAGAGCTGAGATGCTTACATGAGCTATGTTTTTTTCTACATGACCAATCCGTCCAAATGCTGAAAGAATATGAAGAAGCACGAGCACACATAGTCACTGTAGAATTTGAAAACGACACCCAAAAAGAAAAATTCCTCAGTATAGCAGATAAAGAAAATACTATTTCTGCAATGGAGGCAATTGGGCACCATGATCTCGCGAAGAGAGCTCAGATAAACACTATAATAATTGGATTAGTCAGCGATTATTTACATCACATATATGAATCATTGAAATGCTTTGAGAAAAGAAAATTCATAGTAGGGTTTAATCTTCTTAGGAAGCCTCTAAAAGATAATCTTCTTTATTTATCTTGGATTCTTGGGGATGAAGATAGTTTCTACAATGAATTCAACACCGGCAATCCAAACCGCTTAACGCAAAGGGCTCTTGGAGGAAAACGCGTCACCATTTTTGATCAAGCTGTGTCAAAAACTCAGATTCCCAGTATTTTTTCTGGAAAGAAAATTGAAGAAACAATATTCAGAAAAGAAAATGAAAATGGATTTGAAAAACTCTTTCAACACTCTGTTCATTTAATAACCAATCAAAATCCAGAGATAACAAGCAGCTCTCACAATTTTAATTTTATATTTAAGAGTCCAATATCAGAAGATGTATATTATCATTTATACGAAAATCTTCCGTACATACTACTTTATTCAACACAAATAATTTATCAACTATTTTTTAAAATGAAACCAGCCGACCCTGGGTCAAACAGCGCTTTTCTTTATAGAACCATATACAGCTATGCCTCTTTCAGTGAAATGATCCCCCCTGAAAAAATTGAAAAAGAAATAAAAAACGTATTAAAAAATGAGGTAAATTGCAAAAACTGTAAAAACAGTATAAAAATAACAAAATACAATACAGTCAAATTAATCATGACAGACAAAATCAGATGCAACAAATGCAAGAGAATAGAATACGTTCCATTCTCATGGATATTCTAAATAAACATAAAACAGCATCATCGCACATCACTCTTACGGCCAAGACTCCAAATCTTCCGCATCAACCTTCAATAAAAAGGGGACAGATTTATTTTCATCCCCCATAAAACGCAACACTCAATGACAATGCACCGACCCAGCCTTGTTATCCATATGGCAACACTGTCCCGGCGGGGAGCTTTTGCGGCAGCCGCCGCCATGTTCAACCACCTGATCAAACGCGATTGAACCCTGTGCCGCGGATGTCGGCACCGGCGCGGTCCCCATCGCAAACAGCGCACCGATCCCCAGAACCATCATTATTTTCATCAATCTGTCCTCTCACATTCATCCTGAATGATACACCTCTAATATACCTTCGAATACTACCCCTAAGGACAGCCCCAGAAGAACAGCCCCGAAAACAAGTTGACAAAATCAACCACATTTTATATTGGTTGATAAAGTCAACCATATAACCGTGCCCGCAACCGCGATACCGGGTGGCATTTTGCCCCGCCTGCCCGCTCCTCGCGCCACATTGCCACCGCACGCTTTGTTTTCGGAATGTTGCCCCACATGAAGATATCAAAAACCATCCACGCCGACGGATTGCCGCAGCCCCAGCGGTCATTCGCCATGATCGCCGTGTTATTGACCGTCATGATGGCCGTGCTTGACGGCTCGATCATGAATGTCGCCCTGCCCGCCATCGCGCAGGATCAGAGTGTCAGCCCGGCGCACGCCATCTGGGTCATCACCGCCTATCAGCTTGCAGTTGTCGTCGCCCTGCTGCCCCTGTCCGCCCTTGGCGAAGCGATTGGCTTTCGCAAGGTCTATCTGGCCGGGATGGTGATTTTCGGCATTGCGTCGGCCCTTTGCGCCTATTCCCCCAATATCGAATTCCTGACATTTGCCCGCGTGTTGCAGGGTTTGGGTGGTGCAGCGCTGATGAGTATCAACGCAGCCCTTATGCGCCACAGCGTCCCGCAGGCAAAGCTTGGCCGGGCCATCGGGCTGATTGCCATGGTGGTGTCGATCTCGGCTGCGGCCGGGCCGACCATCGCCTCGGCCATTCTGGCGGTGACGACATGGCACTGGCTGTTTCTGATCAATATCCCGATTTCGATCATCGCCATTGTCCTTGGCACATTCGCCCTGCCCTATACCAAACCGACCCGCACCCGGTTTGATTACATAAGCGCGTTCCTCAACGTGCTGGCATTCGGCGGGCTGATCTCGGCGCTCGGCAATGTCGGCACCCAAAGCCACCCGATGCTGATCGCGGGCCAGTTCGTGATAGCAATCACCGCCGGGTTCTTCCTTGTCCGCCGCCAGTTTTCGCGCGAACGGCCGATGCTGCCGCTTGATCTGCTGGCCCGTCCGGTCTTTGCCTGCTCCATCGGGTCATCGATTGCGGGCTTTTGTGCGCAATTCATCGCCTTTGTTGCACTCCCCTTCTATTTCCATGACGTGCTGCGCTATAGCGCGGTTGATACCGGCCTTCTGATGACGCCGTGGCCCGTCGCCACCGCCATCATCGCCCCCATTGCCGGGCGGCTGGCTGATCGATATTCACCGATCCATCTGACCGGGATCGGCATGGGGATTTTTGCCATCGGCCTGTTTGCCGTCACCCTGATCCCGGCCGGAAGCCCCCATACCGCACTTGCGATCATTGCCTGCCTGATGATCTGCGGCGTTGGTTTTGGCCTGTTTCAGTCGCCCAATAACCGCCTGATGATGACAAGCGCCCCACGGGACCGAAGCGGCGGTGCCGGCGGGATGCTCGCCACCGCGCGTCTGACCGGGCAATCGGTTGGGGCGGCTCTTGCCGCAATCCTGATCGGCACGGGGGGCGCGTTTGATCTGACGGCGATCATGGGGGTTGCGGCGGGCTTTGCCCTGATCTCGGCCGCCATTTGCGAGGGCCGCAAATACGCGATCCGCACCGGCATCATCGCCCCGCATGGTGCGGATGCCGTCGCCAAGCAGTCATGACAACCCCCGCAACACCTTGCGCCAGTGCAAGACAGAAACATATCGATGAGTAAGCCCATGGAAACGCCGACAACACCCAATGCGCATGTCCCCGGCGAAACCCTTCACCGACTTGTCCATGCTTTCAAGCGCGCCATGCGCGAAGGTTTGCAGGATGCCGATATGCCGCTTCCGATCTCGCAGATGCGCACGCTGAAATGGATCATCAAAAGCCCCGGCGTCACCGCACAGCAAATCGCCACCCGCACCGGGCAGGACAAGGGCCGCATCACGCGGCTTATCAAGGAACTCGAAGAAAACGGATTGATCGAACGCCGCCCCCATCCCGAAGACGGGCGAAGCCAGACCCTGCATTTGACGCCAAAGGGCGATGCGCTGATGGAAGAATATCGTGCCGTAGAAGCCAAAATCCGCACGCGCATGGCCACCGGTTTAAGCCAGAAACAAATCACGGATTTCAACGAAATTGCCAGCCTGATGGCCGACAATCTGGAATCCGAAAACAGATAATCCCTACAGGAGCTTGGAATGAACAGACCAGCACCCCGCGATCTGACCGTGATCCGCAAAACCTATGTCACGCCCAACATGCTGCGCGTGACCCTGGGCGGTGACGGCATCGCATCCTTCCCCGACGATCAGGAAAGCGCCTATGTCAAACTGATCTTCCCGATTGATGGCGATGAAAAGGACCGCGTTCTGCGCCGGACCTACACCGTGCGCCATGACCGCATCACCGATCAGGGCCGCGAAATCGATATCGATTTCGTCATGCATGGCGATGGTTCCGATGATAACGATCACGGCGGCCCGGCCTCGAACTGGGCGGTGAATTGCAAACCCGGCGATCTGATCACCATCGGCGGCCCCGGCCCGAAAAAGCTGGTTGATCCGACCGCCGACTGGTTCCTGATTGTCGGCGATATGACGGCCCTGCCTGCCATTTCGGTCAATCTCGAAACGCTGCCATCCGATGCGCGCGGTTACGCCGTGATCGAAATCGCGTCCGAGGCCGATATGCAGGATTTGCAAAAACCCGAAAACGTCACCATCGAATGGGTGATCAACCCGCATCCGGGCGAAAATGCCAATGCCCTGCCCGATGTCGTCAAAAAACTGCCCTGGGCCGATGGCCGCCCGTCGGTCTGGGCCGCATGCGAATTTACCGCGATGAAAATGCTGCGCGATCATTTCCGCAATGACCGCGGGCTTGGCAAGGATGATCTTTATATCTCAAGCTACTGGAAACTTGGCCTGAACGAAGACAACCACAAGGTCATCAAGGCCGAGGATGCGCAGGCCGCGTGATCGTGGCCCGGCGATAACCGTTAAAACAAAACGGCTGCGATTGATTTCGCAGCCGTTTTGTTTGCAAGCGATCACGCCGCCAGTGCCGTCACGCTATACCATGTCAGGCCCGCAATCCCGGTTGCCGCCACCCCGCCAACCAGTATCCCGGCGGCAATCGCCACCCCGTCTGACAGCACAAGCCCAAGCCCGACAACGACAAGGCACAGGGCCGGGATGCTGTTGGCACCGGGAACCGGGATCGGGATGGCAATGATGAAGGCAATGACAAGACAGATCAGCCCGATCACCGGCATGCGCTGCGCCGGGACAAAGAACTGCCAGCGGTCCGACATCCGGTTTTCAAGCCAGATCAGCCGTGGCCGCATATGCCGGTAAAGCCCGCCGAGGCGACGGCGGCCAATCCTGCGGCGGCGCATCCAGTCGGGCAGATAAAGTTTCTTCCGCCCGATCACCAGTTGCAGCGCCAGAAACGCCAGCGGAATGGTCAGGATCGCGTTCGGCCCCGGTACCGGCACACAGGCAATCAGCGCAAACAGGACAATCAACGCCCCCTGGCTTTTTTCACCCATCGCATCAAACAGCGCGCCCAGGCTGATGTCAGGACTGATATCGGGATCAGTACCCTGCGCCGCGCCATCTGCGGGCGGCACAACCTGATCATCATTCAACAGGGCATCAAAGATCGATGAAAGCCTTGCCCCGTCTTTGGGAAGCGGATCGTCGGTTCGTGTCATGATATTCCGTAACTGATTGCGATCACCCCCTGATATGTCCAACGATTGTGATCAATCCGTGGCGATATGATGAAATGGCTGGCCGGGATACTCCTGGCTTTTCCCGGCTCAGATATATTGCGAATGCAGTCTGCCCATCTCGCGCCGCGCGAAAAAGCCGGTATGCTGCGTGGTTTTGATTTCTTCGGGACGCAGCCGGAATTCCCGGTCATAGACAAAGGTTCGGCTGGCCCCGATCACACCCTTTTCGGAACTGTAAACGCCGATCACGATGATCTCGATCCGGCAATCGCGATCCTTTTCCGGGAATTTCTGTTTGTTATCGTCCGATGTTCTTGCGATCTGGCGGCGCACCCGGGCCAGCAGACGATTGACCGAACCAAGTTCGATACATTTCCCCGGCGGCAATGGCCCCTGCAGGGTAACATCGTCAAGCCGTTCGGAAAGCGCACGGCTTTCATCTTTCCCGTCAGGCGCCCCGTCCTCGTTCCGGGCATCATATCCCTCGCCGGGTTCGGCATCGGTGATGACCTGACAGACACGGTCATTGCCGTTATCAATGCACAGCAAAACCGTTTCGATATGAATGGCTTCCTGGCTCATGTTGCTGATCAGGAACCGCGCGGTTTGCGCATGATCAAGCAACTGGTTGATCACGATTTTGGGGCGTCTGGCCCGCCGATAGCTTTGAAAAAGCAGTTGGGCATAGAAAATCCAGACCAGCAATGTCGCAAAGCTGATCAGTATCTGAAGCATTGTGCCGTGCTGCTCTATCCATGCGATCATCGATACCTCGTCTAACGGTGGCGAAATGTGCAGGCTGCACGCGGGCCTTGGCGGCCCCGTTAACGAACGTATCAGCGGGCATTTTGTTTCAAACCGCGCGATGCCCAAACAAAAACGCCCCGGCCATGATTGGCACGGGGCGTTTTGCAGAACCTTGTGGCAACCGGTCTTAGGGGGCCGGCGGCAGGTCTTCTTCAAGGATGACGATATTCAGCGAATAGCTGACTTCGCCTTCGTCCTCGTCACGGTGCACAACACCGACAAATTCGTCGCCAACGCGCATTTCAATCGGGTGGCCTTTGCGCTTGGGCGCATCGACGGCAATTTTCGGATTATCAAAAGTACGGCGCAGATAATCGGTAACGCGCGCGATTTCGGTCGGTGTCATGTAACTGGTCCCTTGCTTCTGTCAGGTCGGCTTTGGTCTTTGAACCGCGTTCGGGGCAAACGGCGCGGCATGCGCGCCAGCACGTCCCCCAACGGGTCTTGCGAAATAAATGACGGGCATTGTCCTTTCACAAACTGTGCCATGAAATCAACCCCGCTTGCGCAAAAAAGGGGCGTTTGACCCAAGTTTTTTGCCTTAACGCTTTCGGGCGATCCCGTTTTGCCCCTGCCGCGAAATGAATATCCCGTCTTTCCCTTTCCAGAACATGGGAAGGCTGCGCTGGAATGTCTAACGCATGACAATGGAATTTGTGCCCGATAAGCGGTTGCAATGCGGTGCGCCAAAGGCTAATCGGGTAATATGAGCAAGCAAACAGCATGTCCGGTTTTATACAGTTTCCGTCGCTGCCCCTATGCGATGCGCGCCCGCATGGCCCTGCTGGCAAGCGGGATGGATGTCGAACTGCGCGAAGTTGTCCTGCGCGACAAACCCCAATCCATGATCGATGCATCCCCCAAGGCCACCGTGCCCGTGCTGATCCTGCCCGATGGCACCGTGATCGACGAAAGCCTTGAAATCATGGTCTGGGCGCTGGCGGAAAATGATCCGGAAAAATGGCTCGAACCCGAAAGCGGCACGCTCGAAGACATGCTGGCCCTGATTTCGCAAAATGATGGCCCGTTCAAACATCATCTCGACCGCTATAAATATTTCAACCGGTACGAGGATGCCGATCCGGCCGAACATCGCCGTGATGCGGAAAAAATCCTTAACCGGCTTGATGGCCGTCTGGCGGTTGGCAAATATCTGTTTGGCACCCGCCCGGCCCTGGCCGATTTTGCGATTGCGCCCTTCGTCCGCCAGTTCGCCAATACCGACAGGGACGCGTTTGACGCCGCACCCTTTGTCCATCTGCAACGCTGGCTTGATGATTTCCTGAATTCCCGCTGGTTTGAAACCGCGATGGTCAGATATGACCAATGGCACGAAGGCGACGAACCGGTGATATTCAAAGCCGCCTGACCGGTCGCCGCCTGCCTGTTTCCATCTGATGAAAAAGCCGTCGTATAGATATGCGCCCTGTTGCACAATCAGGGCGCGCAACAGGGTATGAATTTTACGGGATTATACTTCTGTTACCATTCACGGGCTGGTCATGGGGGGCGGCTTGTGATAGCAAGCGGGAAATCATCCCATAACGCTTCAGGACCGAGATTGATGGCCGATTATGATGTCAAGCCGCTGATAACGGCGGACGAAATTGCCACGCAGATCGATGCGCTTGCCGCCAGTATCAATGAAAACTTCAAGGATACCGAAAAACTGATCGTTGTCGGTCTGCTGCGCGGATCGTTCGTTTTCATCGCCGATCTGGCCCGCAAACTGACCGTTCCGGTCGAAGTCGATTTCATGGTCGCCTCAAGCTACGGCGATTCCACCGAAAGCTCGCGCAATGTCCGCATCATCAAGGATCTTGATGGCCAGATCCGCGGCAAGGACGTGCTGCTGGTCGAAGACATCATCGATACCGGCTATACGCTTTCGGAAGTTGTCCGTTTGCTTAAAACCCGCGATCCGAACCGGCTTGAAATCTGCACGCTGCTGAACAAGCCGTCACGCCGCGAAGTCGAAATTCCGATCCATTATTGCGGCTTTGACATTCCCGATGAATTTGTCGTCGGCTATGGCATCGATTACGCACAGGCCAACCGCAACCTGCCCTTTATCGGCACGGTGCATTTCCACGGCGAATAAGGCTTCGGCAATCTGAAATGAAAATGGCGGGAACCATATGGTTATCCCGCCATTTTTGTATCCGTTGCTGATGCTGGTGCTGGACGATCCGCATCGTCATTACCCGCCGCGTTGGGAAAATCAAACGCGCCAAGATCGGATAAATCCCGCGCCAGCTTGTCCAGCCCCGCCTGCATGCGTTTCGGGTCGCCCTGCCCGGTGGCATAACCGGCGGATGCCGCATGGATCAGCATATCAAACAGCATCGCATCCTCGCTGCGTGCCGGTGCTTTTGCAGAACCACTCTGCCTGGCCACCGCATCGCTCGGATCACGCTGCATCATGACCGCAAGTGCGACAAGGCCAAGGGCGATCGAACCCGCACCAATGCCGGTTGCAGCCGCAATTGCCCCGAACTTCGCGGCAAGCCCGACATAGGCCGCCGCCAGCAAAAATCCGATACCGGTCAGAACGATCAGGCCGATCGCGGCAAAAGCCGCAAGCTTGATTGCCGCGGCTCTTGCCATCTCACCGATTGCGTCGGTCAGTTGGTCGATCATTTCTGCAACAGACGGCCGACCAGCATGCCGACACCAAATGTCAGGGCAACCGTTGTCAACGGGCGCTCACGCACCTGATCCACCGCGACTTCGCGCGCATGGTCAAACTGGTCACGTGCCTGGCCCGATACTTCACGGACACGTTCGGCTGCGGCCTGTGCCTTGGTTCTTGCGCTTTCGTTACCCATCGCCTTGAGCGTCTTGGTAACCTCCGAAAGATCCTTGCGCAGGGCATCAACATCAGCCTGCAGTTTGGCATTGTTGGCAGCAGTTTCAGTATTGGCAGCCATTTCGTGCTCCTGTCTTCATTGGGATATTCGTTTTCAACACCCCTTTAACGGCACAGGCACCCTCATGGTTCCCCAAAAGATTATGATCATTTCGGGGCAGGCCCGGCAAGACAGGGCGCAGGCTTTGCCGCACCTTTAAAAAAAAGAACGGCCCGTCGTGGGAACGGGCCGTTCATCCCTTGCAGAAATCTGGGCGGATTACGGAGCGTGGGGCTCCGAACCATGTCGGCCAGCAAGATAATCAGTAAGGCAAACCGACATAGTTTTCTGCAAGCGTCGTCAAACCTGCCTTGGATGACAGGATATATTCCAGTTCGGCGCGGCGGATGCGGCCGTCAAAATCGTGATGGTCATCAAATGTGTGCAGCATCGATGTCATCCACCAGCTAAACCGCTCCGCCTTCCACACGCGCGCAAGTGCTGTATCGGAATAGGCTTCAAGCAAATCATCACGGTTGTTCTTGAATTTCCCGATCAAGGCTTCTGACAGGTAATGCACATCACTCGCCGCAAGGTTAAGTCCCTTGGCCCCGGTCGGCGGCACGATATGGCCCGCATCGCCTGCCAGGAACAGACGCCCGTGGCTTAGCGGCTCGGCAACAAAGCTTCGAAGCGGTGCGATGCTTTTTTCAAACACCTCGCCCTCATTGACCAGTTCCCCGTCCGCCTCGCCAAGGCGGAGCCGAAGCTCGTTCCAGAACCGGTCATCGGACCAGTCTTCGATTTTCTCGCTGCTCGGTACCTGCACATAATGGCGCACAACACTTTCGGATCGCATCGAACAAAGCGCAAATCCCCGGTCATGGCTGGCATAAATAAGCTCGTCGGCCACCGGCTTGGCCTTCGCCAGAACACCCAGCCAGCCAAACGGATAAACCTTCTCATAAGTCCTGAGTTTCGATGACGGCATCGTCTGTCGCCCGACCCCGTGGAACCCGTCACAGGCCGCAATATAATCACACGTCAGTTCAACCGGATTGCCATCCTTGACATATCGAACACGCGGCTTTGCCGTTTCGATATCATGCAGGCTGACATCCTCCGCCTCGAACACGATCTCGCCACCATGATCAAGGCGTGCCTGTATCAAATCCTTGGTCACCTCGGTCTGGCCGTAAATCATCACGGTCGAACCACCGGTCAGTTCTTCGATATTCACATGCTGGCGCTTGCCATTGACGCTGATATAGATCCCGCCATGGATGATGCCCTCGCGCTTCATGCGGGCATCAACGCCGACCCGCTCCATCAGGCCAACCGTCCCCATTTCAAGAACACCGGCCCGGATGCGCCCCTCGACATAGGCGCGGTCCTTGCGTTCAAGGATCACACTGTCAATTCCCTGCACATGCAGCAAATGCGAAAGCAGCAACCCCGAAGGACCGCAGCCGATAATGGCAACAGGGACATGCATGACGTAATCCTCACTCGACTATTCTTGTTGGTTTTCTGGAACAAGAACCGTTCCAACAAGGAAAGAATACGCCTGATTTCACACGGGAAGAATGGATAAACCGGGAAAAGGATAGGACAAATCGAACATCTATATCGCAATGGTTATTGCAACATATCCCGATGGTTTTGATCGGGGCACTGATGGTCAAGGGATCATCAAAAGGCGGTCAAAAAACCGCCTACCTGATCGGTTGCCAACGATGCAGCGCCGTGACTGTTAATGATGCCACCTGTCCCCGGCATGGCTTGTGCAGTCTGTTCGCACAACCCCCATCCCCGGCACATGGCCTGACCTTCCGGGGTATCAAGGAACCCGTCGAATGCATCGCGCAACACGGCCCCTTGCGGATTTTTGCGGGAAAATAGGATGAACATCTTGTCCGACTGCACCGGGTCGGTCATCTCATAGCGCGTCAACGCATCCTCGCCCAGTACGCGCGCCATATCCATCAGGCCGACTTCTTCTTCCTCGATATAGATATCGGCCCGCCCGGCATCCAGAAATCGCCACGCGGCCTCCGATGTCGTCACGATATCAACCGGAATGCCCTGACGGCGAAATTCGACTTCATACCAGTAACTGGCAACCCCGACCGGACGCAGCCCAAGCGGACCAAGATCGGCGATTTCGTCGATATCAAGCCCGGCGGGGAACCTATCCTTGCGATAAAAGCCTTTCTGCTGTGCATTTGCGATCGGATAGCGCGGATAAAACGCCTCTGCGGCGCGCTCGTCGGTCCAGATCCAGCTGAATGTCCCGGCATATTCCCCGGCGATGGTTTGCTCATAGGCCCGTCGCCACGGCACAAAGACATACCGCACGCGATATCCGATTGCCTCGAATGCTTCGGTTACGCGCTCTGTATGGATGCCAAAACCCGGTACGTTTTCCGTGATCATCGGGGGCCATTCGCCAACCGCAAACAGCACTTCCGGTTTTGGCTGTGATCTTTCCGGGCCTGCATTCCCTTCCTGCGCAACAGCCCCGGAAATGCCCCAGACCGTCCCCCAAACGATCTGCAACAGCATCACCAGCCATCGTGGCGCGATAACGCCCGTCTGTCTTTTCCCCACGCCCTGCTCCTGCATGGTTACGGCATTGAATGCCGCCTCACCCCGATAAGTCGATTTTATTGTTTTTCGGCATTTGTTTATGTTGATACGCCGTGCCTGACATTAAACGACAGAAATCACAGTTTTTATAGCGTCGAATTAAAATGCATTTAATTTCATCAACATGAAACATCGCATAAAATTTAATCTTTCGGCTGTCGCCCTGCCCGGACCTGTGTGCTAAGGTAACTTCCGGTCACTGCACCGGCCCCGTCAAAAGCCTTCTGAAACCGACCAAACGGGACGATGACAGAACACAGTCACTACGTAATCTTCACCGATCTTGACGGCACCCTGCTTGATCATGACACTTATTCCTGGGCCCCGGCGGCCCCGGCGATTGCCCGCGTAAAAAAGCTTGGCATTCCCCTGATCGCGATCTCGTCAAAAACCCTGGCCGAACTTTCCCATATCAATGCCACCGATCATCTGTTTGATGGATTGATTGGCGAAAATGGCGGTGTCATCCGCCTGGGTGATCAGACCGAACAACCCGGCCCTGCAACCAGAACCATCGATGCCGCCCGCGATGCGATCCGGGCGGCCGTCGCAGCACCGGTGCAAAGCTTCCGAACCGTATCACCCGACATCATCGCTGATGCCACCGGGCTTGCGATTGATGATGCCGCGCGCGCCGGGGATCGTTTCTGTTCCGACCCGCTGATCTGGCAACCCGATGATGCCGATATCGCCACCGCCCGGACCATTGCCGAAACATTCGGCCTGAAACTGGTCAAGGGTGGGCGCTTCCATACCCTTTGCGGCCCGACCGACAAGGGTGCTGCAATGGCGCGCATGGTGGAACTATTGGGCCAAAATGGCGTTCTGTCCTCAACGGATGTCACGCCGCGCACAATCGCCTTGGGGGATTCCGCCAATGACGCAACCATGCTGGCCGCGGCCGATTTCCCTATCCAGATACCGCAAAAACATGCTTCGGTAACAACCGCATTGATAAAGGATCAGAAACTGATCATCGCCCCGGAACCCGGCCCTTCGGGCTGGAATGCGGGCGTCAACGCCCTTCTCGATCAATTGACCAATACCAATAACAAAAGCGAGGTACTTCATGGCTGATTTTCATCAGGGCGGGCCGATCACGACCCTGCACCGCATCATCGACCGCAACCCCGAAGAACTCGCTTATGAAATGACCGCCTTCGCCCGCCAGCGTCGGCAAACCCTGATCCTGCCCTGCCTGTATTCCGAACTTGAAACCCCGGCCATGACCACGATCCTCGAAGGATTGAAACAGGCCACCTATATCGATCAGATCGTCGTCGGGCTGGACCGGGCCGATGCCACGCAATACGCCTATGCGCGGGAATTTTTCAAGGATCTGCCACAGCATGTCCGCATCCTCTGGAATGACGGCCCGCGCCTGCGCAGCGTCCATGATCGTCTGGCCGAATATGATCTGGCCCGCTATGAACCGGGCAAGGGCCGCAATGTCTGGTATTGCCTTGGCTATACGCTGGCATCGGGGCGAAGCTCGGTCATCGGCATTCATGATTGCGACATCGCAACCTACAAGCCCGATCTGCCCGCCCGCCTGATGTATCCGATTGCCAACCCGGCATTCAATTTCGCCTTCGCCAAGGGATACTATGCCCGCGTTGCCAATGGCACGCTCAAGGGCCGCGTCTGCCGCCTGTTTGTAACCCCGCTGATCCGCGCACTCAAACAGGTGGTCGGCAAAACCGAATTCCTCAATTACCTTGATTGCTTCCGCTATTCGCTGTCGGGGGAAATGGCCATCCGCACCGACGTTGCCTATGGCCTGCGGGTTGCGTCCGACTGGGGGCTTGAAATTTCAATGCTCTCGGAAATGTATCGCAACCATACGGTCCATCGTCTGGCACAGGTCGATATCGCCGATATCTATGATCACAAGCACCGCGAATTTGACCCGGCCGAAAAGGATGACGGCCTGTCACGCATGGCAAGCGACATCGCCAAATCCCTGTTCCGCAAACTCGCAACTCAGGGCACCGTCTTCTCGCATGAAACCTTCCGCACGCTCAAGGCCACCTATTACCGCACCGCCCTTGACCTGATCGAACAATACCGGGCCGATGCGCTGTTTAACGGCCTTAAAATCAATCGCGACGAAGAAGAAAAATGTGTCGAGGTCCTGGCCGAAGTCATCATGAGTGCCGGGCAGCACTACCTTGATAACCCGCTCGAAAGCCCCTTCATCCCAAGCTGGCAACGCGTTGAAAGTGCCATGGACGATATCTTCGAACAGCTTTCGGCTGCCGTCGAAGACGACCTGAACGATGCCGGAATTGGCAAAAACTGATGCGCCAAAAACCAAAAGGGCAGCCAGCAGGCTGCCCTTTTTCTTTGCCCATGGTCCCTTAACCCTGCATGTCGACCTCAAAGAAACCGCGCATATGGGCCATGTAATCTTCGTCGCTGTTATGCTGGCGCGCCTTGATGAAACCGCGCGCATCGTCACCAACAAAATACCGTAGCTGGCGGCTGTCATCGGTTACGGCCTGCACGACAACCCCCGCAACATAACCTGCACTCATCAATCGGCCACCGGCCATTCTACCGAACATCGCACGGGTTCTGGCAAGAAACGCATCATAGTCTTTCAGCCGGTCATCCGAAACGAAGTCTGCCGCAGACCTCTCGTGGAAACGGGTCTGATCAATCCCGCCATGCGGAATGACCAGCTTGGCGATGATATTCTGGGATGCCAGTTCATAGGATAGCGCTTCGGTAAAGCCATCAAGCGCGAACTTGCTCGCACAATATGCCGAAATCATCGGCAATCCGAAAATCCCCGCACCGGAACTGACATTCACGATCACCCCGCCACCTTTCGCCCGGAAATGCGGCAAGATGGCACGTGTTACATCCATCACGCCAAACACGTTCACATCAAACTGGCGCTGTATCCGGTCACGATCAAGGGCCTCGAACAAACCATACTGGCCAAAACCGGCATTGTTGACCAATGCATCAATGCGCCCAAACCGCGCGATGCCCGCATCCACCGCCGCCGTGATTGATGAAATGTCCTCGACATCCAGCCGCAATACCATCACCTGATCGGCATGACGGAAATCCGGCACCTTGTCCGGATCACGTAGGGTCGCAATCACGTTCCAACCTGCTTCGGCAAACAGGTCGACGGATGCATACCCGACCCCTGATGACGTCCCGGTAATCAAAACCGTCTTTGGCATTGCTTTCTCCTTTGGCAATTCGATAGGCCAAAGGTAGACAGTCTTTATTATTCTGATAATTGCGATATTATTGCATGAACTAATGCAGGATTTCGCACAATGTACCGCGCAAGCCTTCTGGAACTTCATGGCGTTACCGCCGTCGCCGCGCATCGCAACTTCCGGGTCGCGGCTCAGGAACTGGGGATTTCGCCCTCGGCGCTCAGCCATGCGATTTCGATGCTCGAAACCCGCATTGGTGTGCGGCTGTTTAACCGCACGACCCGAAGCGTTGCGCCGACCGATGCCGGAACCGCCTTTCTTGATCGCATCACCCCCGCCCTTCACGATATTTCGGCGGCCATGGAAACCGCTAATCTTTATCGTGACAAGCCGATTGGCACACTGCGCATCAACACATCCGAAGACGCCGCAACCCTGACCCTGATGCCGATCATCAATGATTTTCTCGCCCGCTATCCCGACGTTAAAATAGACATCGTCACCGAAGGACGGCTGATCGATATCGTCGCCGACGGCTTTGATGCCGGTATCCGGCTGCTTGAAAACGTCCCCCAGGATATGATCGCCATCCCCGTCGGGCCGGAACAGCGTTTTGTCGTTGTTGGCACACCCGACTATTTCAAATCCCATCCGGCGCCAAGAACCCCGACCGATCTCGCCAGTCATGCCTGTGCAAGGCTGCGATTGCCCGGTGGCAGCATCTATCGATGGGAATTTGAACGCCGGGGTGAGCAGATGCGCATTGACGTCAACGGTCCGCTGACCATCGGCAGTTCAAAACTGATCACCGAGGCCGTCCTTGCCGGAAAAATGCTGGGTTACGTCATTGAACATTCTGTGGCCGAACATCTCAAAACCGGGCATCTCGTCACCTGCCTCGAAGACTGGACACCACCCTTCCCCGGCCTGCATCTTTATTATCCGGGGCATCGCCACGTCCCTGCGGCCTTGCGCGCCTTTATCGACCTTCTGAAAGAACATCGCCGTATGGCATGATTGATCGCCATCAACACCGGCAAAGGTCAGATATCATACTGGTATTCATAGTCGAACCGGATGCCAAGTATCTGGTCGACAGGATAGCCATCCCGGTTCCGCGTGCGCACCGGCAGAAGAACGCGCAGCCAATGCTGATCGGCGCGCACGGCAAGGGTAACATGGTAAAATGTCGGCTGCCCGCACATCATGGTATTGAACAATGCCGCCGTCAGGCAGGACCCGTATTTCATATCGATCTCGCGCGGGCTGGCACGCTGAAAGCTTTCGCCGTTCAACGCCACAATCGACGGCGCATCAATCCGCACAACGAAATCTTCCTTTAACGGCATATATTCATAGATGGTGATATCGTCGATCCACGGGCGCAATCGCTCTGCGGTCAGAATGTCGCGCGACGGGACAATCTGCTCCGGATCTTCTGCGCGCGCCTCATGCCAGACCCTGACCAGATCGGTGACATGCGGTCCGATATTTTCGGGTAATTCATCAAGTTCGAAATCTGTCGTCTCGGCCATTCTGCGGTGTGACCTTCTGCCTCTCCCAATATTAGTAAAATTGGGAATACAAGGTAAAATAACAAGTCCCGGCCGAAAAATCGGCCCGTATCACACCTTATAAAGAAAATGCACTACCAGAACCTGAATGACCGGCGTGCCCTTCCGGCACCGGGTTCGCACCGGCAACATCAACCGAAGCCAGTTTTCCCACTCTATGCGCTCAACCCCGATCATGTGAATTTGCGCCTGCCCGGTTCTGACCACCTCGCACAGGGTCGGATAGACCGCCGTTCCGAAATCCAGATCAATCTGGCGCGGGGTTGACCCCTGATAATTCTCGCCACTGGCCGCAATCATGTTCGGCGCATCAATACGAATCAGGAAATCGTTGCGATCAGGCTGATATTCATAAATGCCGATATCATCGCGCCACGCCGACAGAACCTCGCAGCTTAATTCACCCCGATCGGGAATATCCCCGTCGCGGCGGGCATCCTGCCAAAGCGCAAGCAATTGCGAAACATGCCCGTCCACATCGTCCGGCAAGTCATCCAGCCGAATTTCCTGCGCATAGGCCATCACGCAACACGCTCCCCGACACGTCCATTCACTCTGTATCGATCATAGGAAAGCATCACGACCCAATGCAAGGCGCAAACATCAGGCTTTTCTGATTTTAAGTATTACAGCGTAGCAACCGGGCCGAAAGCCTTCCTCAGACCGGCATCGCATCGCGATAGCGTTGCAGCAACCGGCTATCAATGCGATTGCGCCCGTCGATATTTGAAATCCACACGATCTGATAGGGGGCTAGCGCAAGGATACCGTTGAAATCCTCGATCACCTGCTGCGACAGAAGATCGGTCCAGCCCTCCGTCATGATCAGGTTGATCTTCGAAAGATCAAGGTCCTGCACCTGATCGGTCAGGTTGAACACACAGAAAATGCTTTGATCGTTCAGGTGGCTTTGCCGCCAAACGCCCAGCAATTCCGGGCCAAGGTTAAGGGTGTATTGCGTCGCATTGGGATGGAATGCCGGTTGCCCCATGCGGATCGACATCAATGCACGCAACTGGCCAAATGCCCGCTTGGCGCCCCCTTCCTGTGATAACCGTTCCTCAGCCTCCTCAAGCTGCCAGATTTTGCGGTTTAGTCTGCGCGGAATGCCGGTTTCCTCATATCCCGCCTGATCGTTTTCGGTGGCAAAGATCGACTGCACATAAATCGCCGGAACACCTTCAAGCGACATGGCAATCGCCTGGCTCATCACAAACCGTTCCAGCCCATAGGTACGATCCCCGGCAAAGTTCTCGGCCAGCATGCTAAACAGCGTGACATTCAACTCATAGGCCTTCTGCCCGCCGCCCTTCAGCGACCGGTAACTCACCTGTCCGCCCATCCTGCGCGCATGGTCGGTCATGGCATCAATATCCGCATCCGGGATCAGGTTTTCGGCCGGGCGCAGGCCAATGCCATCGTGGCTGGCGGTGAAATTGAAAAATGTGCAGCCCGCGGGCGCCGGTGGCATCGACATGATGCATTTGCGAATGCAATCGCTCCGCCCCGATAACAGCGCATGAATGATCACCGGCGGCAGGCTGAAATTGTAAATCAGATGCGCCTCGTCCTGATTGCCGAAATAGGACAGGTTTTCAAGCAGCGGCAGATTGGTTTCGGTGATAAACAGCACATCCGGATGCACCGCCGTCGTGGCAAGCCGCAATGCCTTGATGATCTTGTGCGTCTGATCCAGGTTGATCGAACTGGTCCCGGCCACCTTCCAGATAAAGCCGATGGCATCCAGCCGCACGACCCGCACCCCGTGTTTAAGATATTCCAGAACGATCTTCAGGATTTCAAAAAACACATCCGGGTTGCCGTAATCCAGATCGACCTGATCATAGCTGAACGTGCACCAGACATGCTTTTCCCCGTCCGATGTCGTGACCTTGCTTAACAGCGGGTGGCTCCGCGGCCTAACCACATCGGAAAGATCATCATCGGGACTGGCGGTCTTGATGTAATCGACACCGGGCTTGTCGCCTGCAAGAAACTGCTGAAACCACACATGGGACGCCGAAATATGGTTCGCCACCAGATCGGCCATCACGGTGGCATCTTTGGACAATGCTTTCACATCATCCCAGGTGCCAAGTTCCGGGCGCAAGCTGCTGAAATCGCTTACCGAAAAACCATCATCGGACGTAAACGGATGAAACGGCAGGATATGAATGCCTGTCAGCCAGTCCTTAAGCCATGTGCGATAAAAATCGCCAAGACTTTGCAAACCATGATGCCCACCGCGCGAAATGCTGTCGCCATAGGTGATCAGAAACGCATCGCGCTGATCCCATTTGCGCAGATATTCCTCGCACGGCTCCGCCCCGTCCCCCTCAAGCGGCAATCCCAGCACCTCAAACACCCGGCGCACCAGATCGGCGTGATCATGTTCCGGATACACATCCGCAAGCAGATTGCGCATTGCACTTGCGAACGCAATACGCCCCGAGGTTCCAATAACGCGATCCATGCTGGCTCCTTTGGGCAGGCAAATCAGGAATTCACCTTAATCAAATAATGATTTTGCCTATGATGCAAGCAACGATTTCAAAGTGCTAACAAAGCAGGCAATCAAACCCTTCAGAAGCTTATACCGCCCTAAAGACGGCCAATTACGTCGCAGGAAAACCTACCCGGCACATGGCCGGGTAGTGATTGAAATCCTTATATTCCGCATCCAAAAGAAAGCATCCCGACTGTTTCCGGCTATTCGGCAACCGCCCCTGCAACAAAGCCGGCAGACGGCACAACCGATGACCGACGTTCAAGCTGACGCCGCAACACCGGCCTTACGAACAAAATCGCAACAAACAGCCCGGCCGCCAGACTGATGCCATAAAACAGCATGAAGTGCTGATATCCCAGCCACGGCGCAACCAAGCGCGCGGCCCCGAACGCAGATGCACAAAACCACGACACGGAACTTACCGCACCAAGGATCGTACATATCAAAAGCCTGACCGATGACGCTTTTCCCTGTTTGTCGGCAAATACCGGAAAAGCATAAAGGTGAAGGAAAATGCCATTGATCGTCAGGATAGTGACGACCGTAACCTTGGCAAATACCTTGTCGTTCGCGGTGATGGCGGCAACATCAAACCCGATACCAAGCCCGATCAATGCGACCCCGGACACCCACAGCAGCCCCAACAACCAAGCCGTGTAAAAGGCATCCCTGCCGAGGTCATACCTGCCTTCCTGATACTGACCACGCAGCATCGCAATGTCTGCCCGCGCCACCAGAACAAACGCAAATGCGAACGCAAACAGGTGCATCATCAAAACGGACTGCCGTATCAACGGCACTAAAAATTCATGGGGATCAACGCCCAGCACGATCTTACACTCCTTGTGCCCCTCCCCTATTTCGCTCCTGCACAAAATTTACGAGTGCCATACCATAAAAAAAATTCTATATTTATGATTATCTCATTCAAATAAGTTGAAGCTTCATGTCCGGCATCACCCTTGATCAATTGCGGGTCTTCGTCACCATTGCCGACCTCGGAAGCTTCGCCGCCACCGCGCGGCATCTGAACCGGACACAATCGTCGGTCACCTACACGATCCAGAAACTCGAAGAACAGACCAATCTGGAACTGTTTGACCGGACGGCCTATCGCCCGACCCTGACCAAGGCGGCACATTCCCTGCTGCCCCACGCGCGCAAGGTCATGGCGGATATTTCCAGCTACCGCCAACACGCCAAAGGCATCGCTGACGGGCTCGAAGCTTCGATCACGATTACAATCAGCCAGTTTGCATCAAACGCCCCGCTGATGGATGTCCTTGCGGTTCTCGCCCGGAAATTCCCGACAGTCCGCGTAAGCCTGTCGACGGTCACGATCCAGACAACCGAAGTCCTTGATAACGGCGCGTCCGATCTTGCGATTTTGCCGGAATTCATTCCCTTTGGCTCCGACTACGCCCGGGCCGCCTGCGGGCAGGTCAGAATGTGCGCCGTGGCACGACCGGACCATCCGCTCGCCTGGTTTCCGGGAAAAATCCATATCGATTCGATGCACGCCCACACCCAGATCATCACATCCGCGCGCGATACCCCGACCCTGCAACGCAATCACGCCGTTCAGGCCCTGAATTACTGGAAGGTCAATGACCTTGAAACCAAACTTGCTATGATTTTACGCGGGATTGGCTGGGGCGGCATGCCCGAACATATGGTCGCGGACCATATCCGCAACGGAACCCTCGCCCAGCTCGATCCCGAAAGCTGGGACGGACTGGATCACATGCCGATCCTCGATATTGTCGTCGCCCACCGTCAGGACAGGCCGCTTGGCCCGGTTGCACAGTGGATTTTTGACCAGCTAAAAGACACACCCCGGTAATCGGCCCCGCCGCACCCACGATCACCTTGCGACCACCTTGCGACCACCTTGCAAAATCAGTCGTCGCCGGATGCATCTTCTGGCTTGTAGATCACGTTTTCCGCGCCCTCGGCCCCCATGAAGACGACAACGACACGTGCTGGAACATCACCGTCATTGATCCCTTCATGCCAGTAATCCATCGCCTCAAGCACGCCTTCCCCGGCGCGATAGGTGGTTTTCCCGGCATCGCCGTAATCAACCGTAATCTGCCCCTCAAGGATATAGCCATAGGTCGGCACGCCATGCTTGTGCCAGCCGGTTTTCTGCCCCGGCGCCATCGTCGCCAGCACCGATTTGATGCGTGCCTTGCCCGGCGGATAGCTCACCTGCTCGCCGACAAAGTTCACACCACTATCAAGCAGCTTCACACCGTCATGGACATCAACAGCCGCCCCGCCTTGATCCGAATGATTTTCCGTCGGTTTCTTCATGTCCTGCGAATGCCTGTTTTGAATGTTTTCATCATCGGGCGATCATAATCCGACAACGCGCTTAAATCATAAAAAACCGGGCATCATCACCATGACACCCGGTTCTTTTTTAGCGATCTCAAAGCAGCAATCACCGTTACGCAACGTCAAGCTTTCAATCGCGTCGACAATAGGAAAAAACGTCTTATTTCAGCGCGTCAAAGGTTCTTGTTTGTTTGTCACAACCGAACAGCAGTCGAAGGATGAGGGGCCGCCAAAATAGAAAGACAATTCCCAAACAGCCAAACCCCAAGCACATCCATAGCGGGAGAATAAAAAAATTCCCCTTTTTAGCAGATCCCATAAGACCAACGAAACTTAACAGCACCACAATGTGCACACATAACAAAGTACATTTTGAACAGATTCGACCGTTCCATCCCCGGATCGCGGCATTTTTGGCAAACGCCAAAGTCATAAGCAAGCGCCGACGAGGAGAACAAACGGCGGATAAGAGGAATGCAAATCCAAAAGCAAAACCAACGTTCTCACCCAAGGCTGGCTCAACAATATCATTGTGAATCAAATAACCACCGATAATCGGCCAGAATGCCACGCCGGCTACGACCGGCAAAATCACCTTTGATTTGCCTATCCTTACGAAAGATTTTAGTGATCCGTATTTCAATGCGCCCCCCCCCCTCCAAACCAGAGATCACGCAATCCTACCGGGAACATTAGAAAGAGAAACAAAAATAACGGATGCCAATATTTTGACACCCGTTAATATTTAATATTATTTTCAATTAATTACGGCGCAATCGTCACCTCGACCAGTGCATGGGTGCGGTTGGTATCGATATGCGCAATCGCACGGCGCAGGATTTCCGGCAAATCGGCCGCCCGTTCGGCCTTTGCCGTCCATGCCCGGCTGGCCTCGGCAACCTTGGTGAAATCGGGGCTGGGTTTAAGGCCGGTCAGGGGCATCTGGTTGGTTTTTGCCGCATAGCCGTCGGGATACATCCCGGTCACCGACTGGCGCACCGCCCCCCATTCATTGTTGTTCAGAACAAGGATCAGGATCGGAAGCTCCAGCGCCTCGGCGATCTGGTGGCATGCCGTCGGGTTGGCAAACATATATGATCCATCGCCCATGGTGGCGACCACCAGCTTGTTTTTATCCGCCAACTGATAACCCATCGATGCCGGGAAGGACCAGCCAAGTCCGCCGGAATGCGGCTCCTGATACCAGCTACTGTGCTCCGAAAGCGAAAGCGGCTCCAGCGGGCAGCCAAGCTCGGAAAACACCGTCGCCGACCGCCCGGCAATCGCCTCCGACAGGCACCGCGAAACAAACGCCTTGCTCATCGGATCAACCGATCCGGCATCGGCCGCCGCAAGTGCCTTTTTGCGCGTGGCGGCATTGATCGCCGCGACCTTTTCACGCCGGTCCGCGCACATTTCGCGATGATCGCCGTGACGACGATCCAGCACGTCGGCCAGCGCCACGATCACATCGCCGGTTTCCCCGGTCAGCGAGAGGTCGGCGGCAAAATTGCGCCCCGGAAAACGCGAATAAAGCGGGTTCTGCCCGATCTGGATCACCTTGCAATCGGGGCGGAGCGTATGAATATCGGGCGACCACGGGGCAAGGCAATCAATCACCAGAACCGCATCGGCATCTTTGAGCCACGATGCCGGGTCCATGCCCGCCATCATCGGATGATCGGCGCCAAGGGCAAGCTGGATCGCCCAATATTGCACCACCGGAATGCCCCACTGATCCACCAGCTTTGACAAACGATCAAATGCCTCGTGGGTGCCCGTGCCGCGCTGGGCAATGATCACCGGGTTCTTGGCATTGGCAAGAATACGCGCCGCATCCTCAAGGCTTTCGCTTGGCGGCATCACCCGGACCGGCTGCATACGAAGCGGCGCGTCAATCGCATCCCCCGGACAGGGTTCGCACAAAACCTCGCGCGGCAGCGATACATAAACCGGCCCCTTGGGCACGGACGATGCAATCGCATAGGCACGATCAACAACGTCGGGCACCTGTTCGGGGAATTTAAGCTCGTATTCCCATTTCGATGCCTCGCGCACCATCGCTGCCTGATCGCGCATTTCCTGGCCCCAGCCAATCGGCACGGTCCGCGCGCCAAGCCGCCCCTGTTCCATCACCGGTGTTCTGCCCGACATCAGGATCACCGGCACATGCTCGGTCGCGGCATTGATCGCGCCAATCGCGCAATTGGCCAACCCGACATTGGTATGCGCCATCACCGCCTGCGTTTTTCCGGTCGCAAGGTAATAACCATGCGCCATGCCCATCGCGGCATTTTCATGCGGCATGACAAGCGCGTTCGGAAGCTCGATATCCTTGGCATTGGCTTCGGCCAGCCCTTCGATGATCGGCGGAAAATCCGTGCCGGAATTGGCAAAGATATAATCCACCCCGATCGCCTTCATCCGCGCCAGAACGGCCCCGCCTGCGGTGAGCGTAATGTGCGCCTTGTCACTTTTCATTTGACGTTCCTGCCATATTTCTATATTTGAAATTTAATTTATAATATAGTTTATTATTGAAATCGGGCATGCGTCAAGGCACCGCGATGCAAAATCATGCGCGTGCAGCACAAAACCACCAGACCAAAGGAAACAGGATGCCAAGCCAGCTTAACGGATCGGTGCTCAAGGCCTTTCGCATTCTTGAACTGTTTGCCGAGGGACGGTCTGAGCTGACCGCAAGCGACACGGCGGCGGCTCTCGGCATCAACACCATCACCGCCCACCGGTTCCTGCATACGCTTGAACAGGCCGGCGCGCTTCGCATGGTTGCGCGCGGGGTGTTCCGGCTGGGTTATGTCTTTGCCGATCTGGGGGATCGCGTGCTGCGCGATGGCAGCCTGCCCAATCTGATCCAGCCGGTGCTGGACGATCTGGCGCGCACAGTGGGCGAGGCCTGCATGGCCACCGAATTTGACCGCGACATGGCCGTCTGCATCGCCAAGGCCCTGCCCGACCGGCCGCTTTATGTCGATATCCGCATCGGCTCGCGCCTTGATGCCTTTTGCACGGCCCATGGCAAATTGTGGCTGGCTTTCATGGGCCCGGATCAGCAGGACCGCTATTTCGAGAGCATCCGCCTGACCGGCATGACCGACCGCACCATCACCGATCTGACCGCCCTTAAATCCGAATTACGCACCATCCGCGAACAGGGTTTTTCAATAAATAACGGCGAACGCGAAAGCGACATTTACGCCGTCGCCGTCCCGATCCTGACCCAGCATGGCCGCATGGTTTCCGCCATTTCAATATTCGGCGCATCCCCGACCCTGATCGCACAGAAACGCGATACGCTACTCGCCGCCCTGCGCGACGCTGCCGAAAACGGCACACGCGCCCTTTACGGGCATTTCTGATCGTCACAATCGTTCAAGACGACATCCGGCAAACCATGCGACATTTCCGGCGATGGCCCCAAAACCGGAAAGGCACGCAACATGGTGATTGAAAATCTGCTGCTGCTTTGGCTGGCCGCCCTGCCGCTGATGGGCAGCCCCGGCCCCGCGACCATAAGCCTGGCCGCCAGTGGTTCGGCCTTTGGCATTCGGCCAAGCCTTGGCTATCTCGGCGGGATCATCATCGGCACGATTGCAGTTTTGCTGCTGGTCGCCACCGGCATTGCCACCGCCCTTCTCGCCCATCCAATTGCAGGGCAAATCCTGACGGCGATTGCCGCGATCTATATTCTTTATCTGGCATGGAAAATCGCCACCGCCCCGATCAGACCCGCCCGCGCAACATCCGACAGATCGCCCGAAACCACCCCCGAACCCAGAGCCCCCGATTTCCGCGGCGGTATGATGCTGGCAATCGCCAATCCCAAGGCCTTCGCCGCCATCGGCGCGGTCTATGCCGCCCATGCCATCGCGCCATATTCCCCATGGCTTGATAACACCCTTAAAATCGCGGCTTTGGCGCTGGTGATCGTGCTGGTCAATAGTCTGTGGCTGGTTTTCGGGGCCGGCTTTGCGCGCCTGCTATCCGATCCGCGTTTCGGGCGGATCATCAACATCCTGTTTGCCGCCCTGCTGATCGCATCCCTCGCCATGGCCCTCCTGTCGCTATCCTGACGGCAACAGGAATCTTCTGCGTCATTTACGCGCAGGCATCCGGCTCGTTTAAAAAAAGCTGCATCGTCACAAGATCAAGCCACCGGTCAAACTTGCGCGCAACCTGCTTGGCGAGACCGACCTCGACAAAACCAAACCGCTCATGAAATCGAATGGAATTGACGTTTTCCGCATCAATTCCGCCAATCATCACATGCATACCGGCCTCTTTGGCCATCGGGATCAGCACCGTCAACAGCGCCCTGCCAATTCCCGTGCCACGATGATCGACATGCACATGCACGGAATGCTCGACCGTAAAGCGATATCCCCAGCGCGCCCGCCACGGACCATAGGAGGCAAAGCCCAGAACCTTGCCATCGTCTTCCGCGACAAGCACCGGAAAGCCCTGCTGATTGCGTCCCTCAAACCATTCGCGCCGCTCCTCAAGGCTGGATGGCACATCGTCATAAATCGCCGTACTATCGCGAAGAACCTGATTATAAATTTCAAGAATTTCCGGAAGGTCCCGTTCCGTCGCACCGCGCACAAGCATCATCGTCTCCGTCTTTTCATACCGATAATCTCTTGCCGACGATAATCCATTATAGTAGACAGTCAATATCGATTTTACGGAAAATAAACACCATCATGATCATTATAGAAGACGAAACCACCGCCACCCTTGCTGCCCGGCTTAAGCGCGAACGCGAAATCCGCAGCTGGTCACTGGCCCAGTTCGCCGATAAATCCGGCGTCTCCAAGGCCATGATCAGCAAAATCGAACGCGGCGAAGCCAGCCCGACGGCAACGGTTCTCGGCCGGCTTTCCGGGGCCCTGTCGCTTACGGTTTCGGCATTGCTCTCGTCGGCAAGCCCCGCCCATCATGGTGTACGGAAACAGGCAGAGCAGCCATTATGGTCCGATCCCGAAACCGGTTATGTCCGCCGTCAGGTGCTTTCGGGGCAGAAAATCCCGCTCGAACTTGTCGAAGTCACCCTGCCACCCGGCAAACAGGTCACCATGCCCGCCTCTGCATATACCTTCATTCAGCAGGCCATCTGGGTGCTTGAGGGAACATTGCTGTTTCACGAAGGCGACAGGGTGCATCACCTCGACACGGGCGGTAGCCTTGAACTCGGCCCGCCGCAAGATTGCATATTTGAGAATAAAAGTCCTGAAAACTGCCGCTATCTGGTCGCTGTCGTACGCAATTCGTACTGACGGGAAACCGCGCGGCTGGCTATGCGGCCCGCATGGTGCCCGGTGATTTGCCGGTTGTGCGTTTGAAGGCCCGGCTGAATGCCGCCTGCGAGCCATAGCCAAGCCGTTCGGCCACCACATCAATCGCCATGCGATCACGGGTGATCCACTGGCTGGCAAGGCGCATGCGAAGTTCGGTCACATAGCGAAGCGGCGTCACCCCGGTGACTTCAAGGAACCGTTCGGCAAAGACCGAGCGCGAACTGCCCATTTCCGATGCCATCGCCTCGACGGTCCAGTTGCGGCCCGGATCGCGATGGATGGCGGCAATCACACGCCCCATGCGCGGGTCGCGCAATGCCTCGACCCACCCTTGCGCATCGCCACAGCCACATTCGACCCAGTCGCGCACGATCGATGCCGATACCACATCGGCAAGCCGCGTCAGGATCCCGGCAAAACCGGCACGTTCGGTCGAAACTTCGCGCGCCATGGCTTCCAGCACCGGCAAAAGTTCGGGGTTTCGATCAATCAGGGTTCCGACCTGCATCACCTCGGGCATCATGCTGACCAGCGGATGCATCCCGCCCAAGTCAAATTCCATGCAGCCGCTGAAAATCAGGGTATCGGTGCTGCGGCAAAGCTCCGCCTTGCAGGCATGGATATCATCCACCCGGCGGCAGATCGTCGTCACACTGTAATCGGTCACATCAAGGCACGGGATGGACGGATCGGATAGCAGCGCATGAATGCCCCCACGCGGCAAAAGCACCGCATCACCGGCCTCAAGCGTATGGACAACCCCGCTATCGGTACGCAGGTAAACCCGCCCGCGCGCGATGAAATGAAACTGTGCCCGCGTCGGGTCATCGCCAAATCGCACGCCAAAGGGCGGGGAAATCTGGATGCGGTTGTAATGCAGCCCGTCAAGCCGCATGCCGAGCAAAAGCTCGCTGATCAGGTCACTGGAAAGCATCTGCATGTCATCAATTCCGGTATCTTTCGGACGATTGATCAATAATCAAGGATAAACTGGCATAGCCCGTCCGGCAAGTCCACTCTATTCTGTTTGCAATGCACAAACACTCTATCCGAGAGGACATTCGATGACTGAGACAGTAAATAAGCCCACGGCTGCTGCTGCGCAAGGCGCGCCGGCCTGGTGGGCGGTTATTTCCATGACATTGGGGGTTTTCGGGCTGGTCACGGCCGAATTCCTGCCCGTAAGCCTGCTGACCCCGATGGCCGATGACCTGCAGATTACCGAAGGTCTGGCCGGTCAGGCGATGTCAACCACCGCCATTCTCGCCCTGATCACAAGCCTTCTGACCGCGACCGTCACGCGCAGCATTGACCGCCGTTATGTCCTGCTGGGCTTTTCGATCCTTCTGACCATCTCCAACATCATGGTCGCCACCGCGCCAAGCTTTGCGGTGCTTCTGGCCGGTCGTGTCCTGCTGGGGATTGCGCTTGGCGGGTTCTGGACCATGTCGGCCGCCACCGTCATGCGCCTTGTGCCGGAAAAAAGCATTCCGCGTGCGCTCTCCATCCTGTTTAGCGGCGTTTCGGCTGCCACCATCTTTGCCGCCACGCTCGGAAGCTATCTTGGCGATGTGATTGGCTGGCGCGATGTCTTCCTGCTGGCATCCCTGCTCGGTGTGCTCGCCCTTGTCGTGCAGTTCCTGACGCTCCCGAAAATGCCGCCGCGGGGCCGCGCAACGCTGCGTACATTGGTCGAGGTCATCAGCCGCCCGCGCATGAAATTCGGCCTGTTTTCGCTCGTCCTGATCATTACCGGCCATTTCGCCCTGTTCACCTATGTCCGGCCGTTCCTTGAAAGCATCACCGGCGTTGCCACGGCGGGCGTTTCGGGCATTCTGCTGGGCTTTGGTCTTGCCAATTTCATCGGCACCTATGTCGGCGGCGCGCTTGTTGCACGCTCCCTTCGCATGACGATTGCCCTGATGCCGATGATCATGGGCTTGGCCGGGATCGGCATGGTCACCATTCAGGGCGCGATTGTCCCGACCACCGTTCTTGTCGCGATCTGGGGCATGGCCTTTGGCGGGGTTCCGGTCGCATGGTCCACCTGGATCACGCGCACCGTCCCGGACGAAGCCGAAAGCGGCGGCGGCCTTCTGGTCGCGGGTTTCCAGCTTGCCATTGCAACGGGTTCCGGCGTTGGCGGCCTTCTGTTTGATGCCAGCGGCGCACTTGGCGTCTTTACCATCGCCGGCATGCTGCTGGTGGGCGCATCGATCATCGTTACACTGGGTCTGCGGACCAGCCCTGTTCCCGCAACCGAACAGGCCTGAGGTCAGGACCGAGGCATCGCCCCACCCCCACCCTGATGCCTGATCAGGCGGGCCCAGTGCACCCCGGCAGTTTCCCTGACTGCCGGGGTTTTCTTTATGCCGGCTATTCTGGCAGCGGGATAAATTCATCCCGGTCATCAATCGGCAGGTCAAACCGCCCCTTGCCCCAGTTCCCTGCCCGCCAATCGGCCTTTGCTTCCTCAAGCCGTTCCTTGGACGAGGCCACGAAATTCCACCAGATATAACGCGGGCCTGAAAATGTTGCCCCGCCAAGGATCATCAGTCGCGCGCCCTGTTCCCCGGCAATCACCGTAATCCTGTCACCGGGGCGGAACACCATCATCTGCCCGGCGTCAAAATCCTGCCCCGCGACCGAAATCGAACCCTCGACAATATAAATCCCGCGATCCTCGTGATCATCGGGCATCGGCAACATCCGCCCGGCATCCAGCTTCACATCGGCATAGAAGGTTTCGGAAAACATCGTCGCCGGGGCGACCTCGCCATAGGCCGTACCAAGGATCAGCCGTACCGAAACGCCGTCTTCCTCGATCACCGGCAAGGTACCCTTGCCGTGATGGTCGAATGTCGGGGCGCTATCTTCCTGTGCTTCGGGAAGGGCGAGCCACGTCTGTATGCCAAACAGGCTGTTGGGGCCGCTTCGCGCCGTGGCGGATGTGCGTTCGGAATGCGAAACACCCCGCCCGGCCACCATCCAGTTAAGCTCCCCCGGCCTGATGATCTGATCGGCCCCGGTGCTGTCGCGATGATGAAAATCACCGCGAAACAGATAGGTCACCGTACCCAGCCCGATATGGGGATGCGGCCGGACGTCAACGCCCTGCCCGGTCAGAAATTCGGCCGGTCCCGCCTGATCAAAAAAGATGAACGGCCCGACCATCTGGCGCTTTGGCGCGGGCAAGGCCCGCCGGACCTCAAACCCGCCCAGATCGCGGGACCGCGGAATGATCAGGGTCTCGATGGCGTCACCATCGACAATATCGGGGCAGCCGGGTTCAAGTGCGGGGTTCCAACTCATGGGCGTCATCCTTTTGCGGGTCTTTGGACGGGTATGGCGACTTTATCGGCCCTGCCGATGCGACGGCCCGATGGCGATGATGCAGACTGGCGCGCGCACGACCATCCGGCTAGTCCCCCGAACCGCCACGCTGTGTCGCCAAAAGCGGAACATAGAACGGAGCCCAAAGCAAAGCCCAAGGCCGAACACACAGCTTGCACCCAACCGCCCCGCAAGTCACCCAGAACCGCCAAGCCATCCCGACACCACGCCAAGCCAAGCCAAGCCAAGCCGAGCCGAGCCAAACCAAGCCACCCCACCCCGTCATTCCCGCGAAAGCGGGAATCCATCTCGCAAAGCGCGCTCGGTCCAAAACAAAACCCGACCTAGTTTCCTGAGCCGGGTACTTCAAACCCTCAAGTCATTCGCCGCACAAACCGGCCAAAACCAAATCAAACGTGATCGCCCTTGGCACCGGCCAGCTTTTCCGCCGCCTCAACCGTCTGCGCAATCAGGGACGCGATTGTCATCGGCCCCACGCCACCGGGAACCGGTGTATAGGCGGAACATTTGTCGATCACGGCACTCAATTCGATATCGCCAATACTGCGCTGATGAAGACCTGCATCGACAAGCATTCCATCATCTTGATAATTTCAGTAACATTCGCTCGAATGGCAAATTGCTACGACCATATTGGCCTTTGTTTGGAAACTTAATTCGACTTCCGTGATTAGAATCAGAAAGCTCACTAACTTTCCTTCGTTCCCGACCAAAAGCTAGAGTGTTGTGGCGACATAAGGGGCACCACCATTTTGTTTATTCAAAGAACCCTGAAATACCCCGATCGCACTTCCAGAGCTGTCGATTATAGGAGCACCACTCATTCCTGACATATCGACAACAGGCGTTTGGACATCAAGATGAATTGCTTGCCGGTTACTAGCCTGCCAAGCTTGCAACATTAGAACTGTTGCCGAAAGGTTTATTACGACGCCACAATCCGGCAATTCTCTCGGGTTCAGGCTATAAAGATAGCCGGTCATTTGGCAAACATCTCCTACAGAAGGGGTACTTCCAATAGTGAATGGTGTAGCAGGGAAGTCTGATTCGAATTCGACATAATCGCAATTATTCTCCCAACGAATATTGGTGAGGTCGAACAGTTTTGGCCCAGAGAGAAACTGCTGCGTATCATCACACATCAATAGCTGAGCATTATGTGCGTTTGCAGCTACACCGCAATCAATCAGGACGTGTCCCGCTGTAACAAAATTGATTTTATTGTTCAATTCGACAGCAAATGCCGTTCCCCAAGAATTATTCCCGGATAACCTAATAATACTAGAGATTTTATAGCCCTCCAAATTTTCAAAAACTGATTGTAATAATTGTATGATCAGTAGTTTTATTTATAAACATGGAAGATAAGGCTATTTCACAGCAGCATTCACAGCTGCGATAAGCTTTTTCCACTGATCACGCTCATCAGCAGTTAAATCGCTGGCGCTATGTTCTCTTGACCAATGCAAGAAAGCTTTCGCCAAACGATATTTCGAAAAACTTTTGATTTCTCTCTCAAAAATATTGACGATTGGCCGATCAGGCTGCTTGGCTGCAGTAGCATTCACGTCCCAACCAAGACGCGACTTCGCTACCTCAACAAGCGTATCGCGGAGCATGTCTTCAATCTCCGATGCTTTGATTGGTCTTTTGAGAAAATCTTTAGTCCTAAGAATACCCTTGTTTCCGAGAGCATGAATCAGCGTGCTTTGCGTAGCAGCACGCTCCCCCGCTCCATCAGAATCGAGCAATGCAGCAACTTTTAAACCTTGCGCATGTAAGATCGTTGCAAAATACACAACCTTTCCAGCGGTATTCGAAGGAACTAACGCGATTTTGCTATTGAGATCTGCCTCACCCGCATCTTTTAGCAATGCAGCAACGGCATCAATATACCAATAATCAGTGAGACCTTCGAGAATGAGGTTTTGTTTTTGCGTGAAAAGGCTTTGAGCAAGGTCGTAGCCAAGTGCTTCCTGAAGAGGTAAAAGCGCGGCAGGATCATTTGCAGTGACCGACGTATGAACTTTAGTTCCCGTTTCGCGGTTTTCCATTTCGACCACGCGCACAAGGTCCAATTCATCAGGTCCAACAAGAAATGGTGAATGCGTTGTGTAAAGAGTTTGGTTGTTTGTTGCCAAGCGGGATATGGTCTTTCGGAATTCTCGTTGCTTTAAAGCGTGGAGGCTCATGCCTGGTTCGTCTAGAAGCAGTACTGCGTTCTTGTGGTCGCCTTCTGCCTCAGCAAAAAAGACCACGAAGAAGGAAACAAGCCACTGAAACCCTTCCGAACGTTGATCTAGTTCAACTTCAACGCCAAGGTCGTCTTCAACCGTAACTTTGAGATACTGGCCATCTGCCCGCAAACGAAGTTTGGCGGCTTCTCCTTTCTTCTCATCAGGGTTCCAAACCAACCGTATTTCGCGGGTTAGATTTACCTCTGCAGAATTTAGAAGATAGTGGCGCTCATCGAGCTTTTCCCTAAAGCTCTCAAGGGCTTCAGCATTGGCAGCATCGGGATCGACTGCAACGCCCATTTCCGACAATTCTGCTGCTGTGAAGCCTAGCAATTTAAGAAGGCATACATTGCCGTAGTCGTATCGCTCATCGTCAAGTGACCCGTTGGCAATACGCGAAGCGAGCTGACGCAGATGGATAATCGGACGCACCCTGAAGTAGTTGCTGAACAAAACAAAAATCGGCACACGCTTCCGAAGCTCTTGGACAGCGCTATTGCGAGCATCGGCTATACCAATCAAACGCTTCAACGTATCAAACCGCTTTTCTTCTTTTTTGTTGTCTTCATCAACAAGAACAAGAGCACTGTCGAGCCATTTCAGAAGGCTTTCAGCTTTTTCCCCTTCAATTATCGAATTTACATTCCATCCCTCTATGATAGTGCGCAATTCCTCCGATGGCGTTACCGCGAAACCCTCTTCAGGCAGCTCAAAGCGGCCATCAACATGGGCGGCCAAACGCTTCAAGTCTTTTTCAATATCCAAGAACGTTGTTTTGGGTGGTGCTCCAGAGAGGCGGTGGCCTGTCGAGTTATCTAAGTTCCGCCACATTACATAATTCGCGTCTTTCATTTCCTCAGGAAGATGCTCTCGGTCTTTATCGTCGAGTACGAATTCTGCTTCAACGACGCGTACCTTCGATGGATCAACTTCACCGAGTTTGATCTTGCTAAAATGAGCACGAGGATAATCACGAAGAGGGTTAAGTTTTCTGACTCCTCCGGGTGGGTTCAAATACTGTATGGCTTGAAGCAGTGCAGTTTTCCCTGCTTCATTTGGACCAACCAAGATAGTCTTGTCTGCATCAATCTCGAATTCACCACTGTCGATGATTGAACGGTAATCTTTAACCCGTACCTTTTTAATCTTCATTATTTACATACCTCCTCGCCACCAAAGCTAAGTGACCAGAAAATTCTGTCGCGAAGGCCTTGGGTATCTCTAAAACTTGAAAAATAAAGGAGGAAAAAGAGAATACCCCCATATCATTAGCTTATATAAATATACATTATAGGAAATTGAAACACCACCCAAATACAACCTAAAATAAAAACAAAACCCCGGCTCAATAACATGAGCCGGGGCACGAAGTGCTCTGGAGGGAGACGGGGCTTTTATCGCGGCCCCTTGGTAAAACCCTGATATCCCTTGGGCGTCAGATCGATCAGATCGATCAGACCAATCAGATCGACCTGATCGTCACCTTGCGTTCCGCCTGCGTTTTCAGGCGGTTGCGCAATGCGCGGCCAAACGGGGCGGCCTCGCTCTCGAACGCCTAGCCATCCTGCATTTTGATGCCACCGGCAAAGGAAAGTGTCGCCGTGCCAAAGAAATGCACATGCACATCGCCCAGAAGCAATTCCAACCCGATACGGCATCCCCGCATCAGCAACAAAAAGGCTCTATCCCCCTTGTTGAAGCATGGAGACTTACTTATTCAGACAGGCCGTATACGTCACGCACTTGCGCCATGACATTATCAAGGCGATCCCCGTAGCCCTCAAACCATGGTTCATCAAGCAATTCTTCCTTGCTGCTGACATCCGCATCACGGCTAAAGCCGGAGGATGTTTCCAATGCTCCCAGGATCAGATTCACAAGCGGATGATCGATATCGAAATTCTGCGGGGTTACCCCTTCGCCACGCGCCATGAGTTCATAGCTATATTGCAGGCTGCCCCGTTGATACGCCCATTCAACGCTCATTGCTTTTTCTTCGATGCTCACCTGATCAAGAAACTGGATGCCTGCCTTATAGTTGCGTAAGTGATCAGCATTGGAGGTCGGGAGCAAAGCCGTAAACTCTCCCGCCAGACGGGTTGGGCCGTTATACAGCCCCATCGCCATACCTTGCTGACCGAGCATGATATTTCTCGCTATATCTTGCTCCTCTTTGGAAAAAGATCCCCCTTCATTGCTGGCCACGGCATAAAGGGCCCGACGATCTAAATCGCCCATGAGAGAATACCATTCTTTCCCTTCAAAATTATCCGTGCCATATGGCTCACCACTGTCGCGCATCTGCTGATATTTGCTGTCCATGTTTTCACGGGCGGCTTGCGCAACTTCTTCAAAGGAACGATTTTGCGAGAATGGTTGCGCCCCGGGGTCTACAATACCCTGAGCCAGGTTACGCGAAGAAAACCCTTCTCGGGTTGGCCTGAATTGTTCGTAGTAAGAAATTTTTTCATCAAGCGCGGCATTTTGTGCCTCTTCCGCCTGCATTCGTTTTTGCGCCTCGGCAGATATTTCCACCGTATCGGCGGGCATCGCACCGCTCTTGCCGGGTGATTGGTTTTGGGCCTCTGCCTTTACTGCTCCCCTGCCAGCACTGCGCAAAGCACTTTCCTGTACCGACAAGCCCTGTGAGTAAGCGTTAAGTGCAGTGACCATGAATATCTTCCCGTATTTAAATGCAGCCATACCGGCCTATGCATTTGCATGTGAAACATTTTTACATTGCGCCTACTGCAACCTATGCAAGATAAAGACCATTCTCCCTACCGTACTGAGATTTTCGAATTCCTGAATACGCCAGCGCCGCAAAACACTGGCGACAAGCATCAGCTTCATCGATCTCAAAAAACAAAACCCCGGCCCAATAACTTGAGCCGGGGCACGAAGTGCTCTGGAGGGAGACGGGGCTTTTATCGTGGCCCCTTGGTAAAACCCTGATATCCCTTGGGCGTCAGATCGATCCGATCAATCAGATCGACCTGATCGTCACCTTGCGTTCCGCCTGCGTTTTAAGCCGGTTGCGCAATGCGCGGCCAAACGGGGCGGCCTCGATCTCGAATTCGTCGCCATCCTGCGTTTTGATGCCATCGGCAAAGCTAAGCGTCGCCGTGCCAAAGAAATGCGCATGCACATCGCCCGGGCGGCAGAACAGATCATATTTGAAGTGATGATATTCAAGATTGGCGAGAGAGTGAGACATATTGTCCTCGCCACTCAGGAACGGTTTTTCCCAGATCACCTTGCCATCGCGATAAAGCCGCGACGTGCCTTCAACATGGCTTGGCAGATCACCCAGAAGCAGTTCCGGCCCCATCGCGCAGGCGCGCAATTTCGAATGCGCCAGATAAAGGTAATTCTGGCGTTCCATCACATGGTCGGAAAACTCGTTGCCAATCGCAAAGCCGATGCGTACCGGATTGCCTTCGGGGTCAATCACGTAAATCGCGGCAATTTCGGGTTCTTCGCTGCCATCAAGGGCAAAGGACGGGCTTGGGATATCCGCCCCCGGATTGGCCACGACCGATCCATCACCCTTGTAAAACCATTCCGGCTGCACGCCCTTCTCGCCGGCTTTCGGCTTGCCGCCCTCGACCCCCATGCGAAACATCTTCATGGAATCCGTTTCGTCGGCGGCCTTGTTATCGGCCTTGTGCATGTTGGCCCGGGCCGACGCAGAGCCAAGGTGCGTCAACCCCGTTCCGGTGACAAGGAAATGCGCCGGATCGGCATGGGTGATCGGTGGCAACAGACGGCCGGATTTGGCAACCTCGTCATAATCAACGTTGGTGTCGCCCAGGCGGGCCTTTGCCGCCTCGATCATCGTCACCCCTTGCGAAATCGCGATGCTGGCAAGCTCCCGCGTGGAGGCAACCGCCTTAAGCGGGATCAGGGTTTTGGCATCCTCGACCACGGCCACATGCTGCGCGCCGGCGGTATCCTTGTATTGAACCAGTCTCATGAAATCTGTCCTGATAATGTCTCTGTTCGTAAAATCGGGGGTATTTTCCGGTCAGTCAGACCGCGATCAGACCCAGCCGCCATCAACGATAAAGTTCTGTGCCGTGACCATTCGGCTTTCATCCGAGGTCAGGAAAAGCGCCATGCGCGCGATGTCGCTTGGCATCACCCTGTTTTTAAGGCACTGGCGCTCGTCAATCTCGCGCTCGGCGGCTTCATCAACCCAAAGGTCAAGCTGGCGCTGCGTCATGACCCAGCCGGGCACAAGCGTATTGACCCGGATGCCATCCTTGCCAAGGTCACGCGCCATGCCGCGCGTAAGCCCATGGGTTGCGGCCTTTGCCGTGGTATAGCCCGGCATGCCGCCCTGCCCCATCATCCAGCTCACCGACCCGAAATTGACAATCGCCCCGCCACCGGCCTTCTGCATCATCGGCGCGACCGCCTGAATGGCAAAAAACGACGGGCGGATATTGATCGCCTGGCGCTCATCCCAATATTCCGGCGTCACGTCCTGCCATTTATGGCGGGTATCGTTGGCGGCATTATTAAGCAACGCCGTGATCGGGCCGTTGGCCTTGGCCGCCGTTGCCACCGCATCCTGAAGCGCCTTGATATCGGTAATGTCGCATGTGATGAAAAGCGGCTTGTTCTTGGCGTCCTTGCCCAGCTTTTCAACAAGCGCATGGCCGGCTTCCTCGGCAATATCGACAAAGGCGACCTTCGCCCCCTGCTCGACAAAGGCGGTTACAAGCGCCTCGCCAATGCCCGTGGCACCGCCGGTAATGAAAACCGATTTATCGGCAAGGCTGGTATAGTTCGTTGGCATGCGATCGGACATGATCGTAGGCTCTCCCGTCATCTGGTCTTTGTGTGCCGATCCCTGATCCGGGTACCGGTTCCCTCCGGCACGCCATGATCGGGGATCAGGGTTCAAACTGGCAGGATGCACCCGATAAGGGGTACGTAAGGGGCATCGCATCACGTCAGGTGATCGGGTAAATGCAAAACACATCGCCCGCCTGCCCGCAAATTTTGCGAAAATCCACCATCGCGCATCTTTCGGGCCGGATTATGATACCCGTTTACAATACCCGTTGCCGCACGATGGGGTGCTTCCTCCTGACAGTCTTGTTCTTTTATTCTTCATACAATAACATTAATTATCAGGATGTGGCTTGCTGTCAAGCCGCAAACCGGCAACATCCGGGTCCGGGACAATGCCAAACTCACTGCTTCTTATTTGGTGATAAGTGGTCTATAAAAATGACACCTCCGATAGGGTGCAATCACCCGCGGCGCACAGCCACCGAAATAAATATATGCGTTGCAGCACAAGGCATTATCGGGCGCACGGAAGTTGCCCTTAAAATAAATTCATATTATATGAATAATGTCAGAGTGCGGTCACCGATCCAGCCACCGCTTTACACAGATATCAAAAGACCGCACCGGAGGAATTTGAATGCCATCGTCCATGTCACGAACCTATGCCAAACGCAGCCTGCACAGCATCGTTGCCCATGATCTGGGATCACGGATCGTTTCGGGCAAACTGGCACCGGGCGATGTCCTCCCGACCGAGGCGGCCTTGAGTGAATCGCTTGATGTCTCGCGCACGGCCCTGCGCGAGGCGATCAAGATCCTCTCGGCGAAGGGGCTGATCGAAAGCCGTCCGAAAACCGGCACCCGCGTTAAACCGCGCACAAGCTGGAACCTGCTCGACCCCGATGTTCTGTCCTGGCATTTCCCCGATCCCGATCCGGCGTTTCTGTATGGCCTGTTTGAAACCCGCATGATTATCGAGCCCAACACCGCCGCCATGGCCGCCGAACGCGCGACCGAGGAACAGCTCGCCACCATCGAGGCCGCCTATACCGGCATGGAAAATGCCGAACTCGGGACCGAGGCCGTCTATATCACCGACCTTGTGTTCCATCAGGCGATTTTGGATGCGTCGGGCAATGATTTCATGAAATCATTTGGCATGCTGATTGAAACCGCGCTGATCGGCTCGTTCCGCCTGTCTTCGGGCGGGCCAAAGGCACATGTCAAATCCCTGCCCGACCATTTCGCGGTCTACCGCGCCATCGCGCACCGCGAACCCGGCGACGCCCGCGAAGCCATGCGCAACCTGCTCAGCCGCACCATGCTGCAACTCCGCCAGCAGCTCGGCATGAAAAGCGAACATGACTGGGACGTGATCGGGCTTTGATACTGCTTTGACCGGCCTGTGATATCGCTTTGGATATCGCTTTGATCCCGCCTGACGGATCCGGCGCTTTCATCGCGCCCACACAGCGGCAAAAGACAAAACGGGGCTGTATCATGACAGCCCCTTTTGCATTCCTCATACAAATAAAAAGCCGTTTTTCGTCTCATGACGGCCAAAACCCGTATTCCTCACACAAATAAAAGTCGATTTTTCGTGCCTGAAACGCATGGTCACGATCTTCGCCACGCCCCTCGCCAATCCATTATTCACCAAAAATGAAAAATCGGATCGATTATGAAAAATAACTTCATAAAAAATCGCCCCCAAAACCCACGTTCTGACCGTCGGAATGAACGCCCCTGAAAACAATTCGGGCCGAAGCAGCCCTGCCGCCCCGGCCCGAATTCCCCCACCCGAAGAGGCTAAATTCGGCTCACCCCGCCCCGGCCCGCATGCCCGAAAATGACCGTGTAATCAGGCGTTGCAGCACGATAAAGCCAAACAAAAGCGCCCCGATCATGATCTTGGTCCACCAGCTATTGAGCGACCCGTCAAACGCGATCAGGGTCTGGATCACCCCCATGATGATCCCGCCAAAGAACGTCCCGACCACAAAGCCCATGCCCCCGGTCAGAAGCGTTCCGCCAATCACCACCGCCGCAATCGCATCAAGCTCCACCCCGACGGCTGCCAACGGATAGGCCGACGCGGTATAAAACGCGAAAACAACCCCGGCCAAGGCACTGAAAAAGCCCGACAAAGTGTAAACCCGGATGATCGTGCCCTGCACCGGAATGCCCAGCAATTCCGCCGATTGACGGTCCCCGCCAATGGCATAGACATTGCGCCCGAACCGGGTGTAATGCGCAATCACCACCCCGGCAATCACCGTCATCAGCATCAAAAGCGCCGCCGCACTGATCCAGCCACGCCCGGGCAGCGGGATTTTAAATCCGCTGAAATCGGCGACAAACGGATGATCAATCGGCACGGAATCAAGGTTGATCAGGAAACACATCCCGCGCAGGAAAAACATCCCCGCCAGGGTGATGATAAAGGGCTGGATATCGAACTTGGCGATAATCACCCCCATGAAGGCCCCGAAAAGCGTGCCCACCGCAATCGAAATCACCACCGCCACCAGCGGATGCATGCCAAACCCGGTGACAAGTTCGGCCATCAGGACGCCGACAAAGGCAATCATCGATCCGACCGAAAGATCAATCCCGCCCGACAGGATAACGAATGTCATGCCGACCGCGGTAATGATCAGAAACGCATTATCGGTCAGAAGTGCGCCCAGAACATAGGTGTCTGAAAACGCACGATGTTCGGCAATCCCGTAACCGTAAAGCAGGGCCAGCACCGCCAAAGTGGCGAGCAACGGGTAATAACGTTCATTAATTTTCATCGGAATTCCCCCGCACCTTCCGGCTGCCGATCTTTTCCCACGCCTTGCCCGCCAGTTCGCGTGATTTCGGTGCCTGCACCAGCAGAACCACCATCACCACCGCCGCCTTGACGATCAGGGTATATTGCGACGGCAAACCCGATAGCAAAATCCCCGTGGTCAGCGACTGAATGATCAGAACCCCGATCACCGTCATGCCGATAAAGAACCGCCCGCCCATCAGCGACGCGCCCCCGATCACCACCGCCAGGATGGCATCCAGTTCAAGCCACAGCCCGGCATTGTTGGCATCCGCGCCGCGAATATCAGCCGCAATGATGATCCCGGCAAAGGCCGCACACAGCCCCGAAATCGCATAAGCCAGAAGCTTGATCCCGCGCGCATCAATGCCCGCAAGACGGCTCGCGCGTGCATTGCCACCAACCGATTCAACAAACAGGCCAAGGGCTGTTTTGCGCATCACGGCGTAAAGGGCCCCAATCACCACCGCGGCAATGATCACCCGCCACGGAATGCCCAGCAGATACCCGCTGCCAATCCCTTCGAAAAACGCCCCGTGGAAGGTCACGATCTGCCCATCGGTGATCATCTGCGCGATCCCGCGCCCGGCCACCATCAGGATCAGGGTCGCGATGATCGGCTGGATATCAAGATAGGCCACCAGCATCCCGTTCCAAAGCCCGCACAGCACCCCGGCGCCAAGGGCGGCCAGGATGATGACGGCGGGATGAAGATCTGTATCACGGATCAGAACCGCCATCACCGCGGCCGAAATCGCAATCACCGAGCCGACCGAAAGGTCAATGCCCCGCGTGCCGATGACCACCGCCATGCCGACAGCCACAAGGGCTGTCGATGCGCCGCGATGCACCACATCAACAAGCGATCCGTAAAGATGCCCGTCAACGATGCGAATATCAAAAAAGTCCGGCGATATGATCCCGATACCCAGAATGATCAGCACAAGGGCCGCCACCGGGCCAAACCACTGCCGGCTCAGCAAAGAAGATGCAGACATGGTGCTGCTTTCCCGTAATTTCTTTTTGTCCTGCAAGCTGGTCATCGTGCAATCGCCTCGATGATCCTGTCCTGCGTGATTTCGGCACCCGTAAGTTCGGAAACCTTTTGGCGGTCGCGCATCACCGCAACCCGGTCAGCAAAGGCAACGATTTCCTCAAGCTCGGATGACGCCACCAGCAGCGCCAGCCCCTCGTCACAAAGCTCCTTGATCAGCTTGATGATATCGGCATGTGCGCCCACATCAATGCCGCGTGTCGGCTCGTCAAGAATAAGGAAAATCGGCTTGGACACCAGCCAGCGCGCCAGAATGACCTTCTGCTGGTTACCCCCGCTCAGTTGCCCGACGGGCTTTTCGCTATCAGGTGTTGCAATCCCCAGCGCCTTGATCATCTCATCGGCGGTTTTCTGCTGCTCGGCGCGTGCAATCGGGCGCAGCCAGCCCCGCCGCCCCTGAAGGGCCAGCATGATGTTTTCACGCACACTCAGCTCCGCCACAATACCATCCTGTTTGCGGTCTTCGGGGCAAAGCCCGAAACCCGACCGGATCGCATGGCGCGGGGATCGCAGCATCACCGGCTCCCCGTCAAGGAACACAAGGCCGCTATCGGCCTTTTTCGCCCCGAAAATAAGCTCCGAAAGCTCCGTCCGGCCCGATCCCAGGAGCCCGGCCAAACCGACAATCTCGCCGCCCGAAAGGTCAAGCGTCACGGGCTCCAGCACGCGCTTCTTGCCCAGATTCTTGATCTGGATCTGGCGGCCCTTGCCGGTGAAATTGCTTTCATCCTGATGGCGATGCGAACTGACTTCGGCCAGTTCCCGGCCCAGCATATGATTGATCAGGTCAATCTGTGCGAGTTCCTTGGTCACAAACGTGCCGACAAGCCGCCCGTTGCGCAGGACCGTGATGCGGTCCGTAATCGCGTAAACCTGATCCAGGAAATGGGTGACAAAGACAATGCCAAGCCCCTTTGCACGCAGTTCGTTCATGATGCGAAACAGGGTGCGGATTTCCTCGGCATCAAGGCTTGCGGTTGGTTCGTCAAGGATCAGAACCCGCGCATCCAGTGCCACCGCACGTGCAATCGCGACCAATTGCTGGATCGCCACGGAATAGGAACCCAGCGGCCGGTTGACATCAATATCAAGACCCAGCGTTTCAAGTGCGGCCTTGGCGTCGCTTTCGGTTTTCTTCCACGAAATAAACCCGAATTTCAACGTCTGGCGTTCCAGCATCAGGTTTTCGGCAACCGACAGCGTGGGAACCAGGTTCACTTCCTGATAAACCGTCGAAATGCCAAGCGCCTGTGCGTCGCCCGGATGGTTTGGATGGATTTCCTGCCCGTCAAGCAGGACCGTACCGGCATCGCGCGGATGAACCCCGGTAATCACCTTGATTAGGGTCGATTTCCCGGCACCGTTTTCACCCAGAAGCGCGTGAATTTCACCGGATCGCAAATCGAAATCGACATCCTGCAAGGCTTTGACGCCGGGAAAAAACTTTCCCGCCCCGCGTACTGACAGCACGGATTGCGTCTTCTCAGACATGGATAGCCCCTCTCCCTTTATGTTCACTGGCTTTGACACATCATACACGGCACGAAATTCATGCCCGGATGCGTCCAAACGCACCCCCGCCATCAGACGGGGATGCGTTCAGACATCACGCCAGTTGCGTCATCCCAACCGCACGGTAAGGCGCACGGTTGCGGACAACGGCCTTACTTGCTGCGCATTTTGTATTCTTCGGCAGCGGTATCAGGCAGATAAAGCGGACCATTGGCCTTGATCCATTTCGGCACTTCCTGGCCGTCCATGGATGCCTTGATCGCGTCAAAGGCCGGTGCGCCCAGATGCGGGTTCAGCTCGATGGTGGCATTGGTATCGCCATCGGCCATCGCCTTGAAGATATCAGGAACCGCATCGATCGATACGATCAGGATGTCATCCCCCGGATTAAGACCGGCTTCCTTGATCGCCTGAACCGCACCAAGCGCCATGTCATCGTTATGCGCATAAACCGCACAGATGTTCTTGCCGCCATCTTCGGCTTTCAGGAAGCTTTCCATGACTTCCTTACCGCCCGAACGGGTGAAATCACCCGACTGGGAACGGATGATGCTGATGCCCGGGAAGTTGCCGACAACGGACTCAAAACCTTCCTTGCGGTCATTGGCAGCCGACGAGCCAACAGTGCCCTGCAGCTCGACAACATCGCAGACACCATTGGTTTCCGCTGCAAGCCATGCGGCTGCAAGCGCGCCTTCCACCACGAAGTCGGATGCAACCTTGGTCAGATACAGGCTTTCATCGGCCGCAACCCCACGGTCGACCAGAACGACGGGAATACCGGCATCCTTGGCTTCCTGAAGCACCTGATCCCAGCCGGTTTCAACAACCGGTGCCAGCAGAATGCCATCAACGCCCTGGGCGATGAAGGAACGGACTGCCTTGATCTGGTTTTCCTGTTTCTGCTGCGCATCCGAGAATTTCAGATCAATGCCGCGCTTTTCCGCTTCGGCCTTGATTGATTCCGTCTCGGACGTACGCCAGCCGCTTTCCGACCCGATCTGCGAGAAGCCGATCATCATTTCGGCCTGTGCCGCAAAGGACAGACCAAGTGCAACACCAAGGGCTGCTGTCGAAACTGCAAGCTGCTTGAGACTTTTCATTATTTCCTCCCTAAAGGCTGTTTTATTGCTAAAAGCCATATAGTAATACAATATGATTTGAAGGAACTCAACGGCCTAAATGCGCCTCCCCACTTTCGCGTAGAAAGCGTGGTTGACAGCGGATGAAAAAACCGCAAAGTCTAAATAAAACAGCTATTTGCAGATAAAATGAGGCGACATGTCGAAAAACCCGACAGCAATCCCGATGAACCCGGCACCGGCAGGAACCCTGCAAATCAGGACCGCAAAAATGCGAATCCTGCTATCCCCCTATGGGGCACGTATCCGGGCGCTTTGGCTGCGTAATGACGACGGCACGGAAACCAATATCACTGTCGGCCTGCCCGATGATGATGCCTACGCCACCCATGACAGCTATATCGGCGCGGTCTGCGGGCGCTATGCCAACCGCATTGCCAATTCGGCCTACATCGCCCCGAATGGTGACCGGGTGACACTGGCCGCCAATGAAGGCCCCACACACCTGCATGGCGGCATCACCGGCTTTGATCGACACGACTGGTCGGTTATGCAAAACTCTGATCACAAAATCGCCTTCCACCTCGAAAGCCCGGATGGCGATCAGGGCTATCCGGGGAATTTCGCGGCCACCGCGACCTATTCGATTGTCGCTGAAAATCGCCTGCGCCTTGAAATCACGGCAACCTGCGATCAGACCTGCCCGGTCAATATGACCAGCCACGCCTATTGGAACCTGACAGGGCGGTTTGATAAATGCGCGGCCCTGCATATCCTGCAAATCAATGCCGATGCCTATCTTCCGATTGATGATCGCCTGATCCCGCTTGCCGGGCGCCGCGACGTTGCCGGAACCAGCTATGATTTCCGAAACCCCGCCGTGATCGCACAGAACCTTCTGAATGCCGATCAGGGCTTTGATCACAATTTCTGCATCAAAGGCGCGCGCGGACCGCTTAAACAGATCGCAACCCTCTCCGATCCCGATAGCGGCCGGACGATGAAACTGTTCTCGACCGAGGCCGGATTGCAATTCTACCTATCGCAGCATTTCACCGATGCGATGAAAACGCCCGACGGCCAACGCCTTCACAAATCAGGCGGCATCGCCCTTGAACCCCAAACCTTCCCCGACAGCCCCAACCGCCCGGACTTCCCAAGCCCGTGGCTCAATCCGGGCGAGACATATAAGCACGTGATCGAGTGGGAATTCTCATAACAAAGACAGCTCCTGCCTCCGGCTCATGGTCATTAAAATATCATCGAAAGTTGTATGACGCAGCGCAATAACGCGCTGGTGTAAAACAACTTTTGTGATACCTTATAGTCATTCCATTTGAGAAACCCATCTGGAGGCACACCTCGCGGAATGTGCGCAGGGTGATCGTTGCGTGGAAGAAGAGCTTTCATTCGGCCCCTTCACGATCTTGCCTACCCGGCGCGCTCTTTTGCGTGACGGAAAAGCTGTGCCCATAGGCAGCCGAGCCATGGATATCCTGCTTTATCTGGCAGGCCATGCCGGTGAATTGCGCACCAATGCCGATATCGTCAAGCATGTCTGGCCCGACACCTTTGTCGAAGAAGCCAATCTGCGGGTGCATATATCCGCCCTGCGCAGGGCACTGGAAGACACCAAACAGGCACCAGCCTTCATCGCCAACATCCCCGGACGCGGATACACCTTCATCGCAACGGTGCAACACGGCACAAGGTCGCCTTATACCGGCCATGGCAACAGTACGCCCGCCGATAACATCATCCTGCCGACATCCGATATCATCCCGGCCCGCTCTTCTGTTGTCATGCCAAGGCCCTTATCTCGCGTTTTTGGTCGTGATCAGCTGATTGAAAGCCTGACAGAACAATTATCCGTCTCCCGGCTGCTGACCATTGTCGGCCCCGGCGGAATTGGCAAATCGATTGTCGCCCGCGCGGTCGTGGCAAATGGAGCCGCCCCCGAATACACGATCTGGATTGATTTGTCGGAAGTCGAACTTGGCAATCTGGTCCCAACCGTCGTCGCATCGGCAATCGGCATCCTGCCACGCAGCAATGATATCATCGGGGAAATCGCCGCCAACCTGCATTCGGGCAAGGCCGTTCTGGTTCTCGATTGCTGCGAACATCTGATCGAAAGTGCCGCAAGCTTTGCCGAAGAACTTCTCGACCGGGCACCGGGTCTTCGCATTCTCGCGACCAGCCGCGAACCGCTGCGGGCTTATGGGGAACGGGTCCACCGGCTTCCCGCCCTTAACCTGCCCGATGTCAAAGATACTGCGACCGCCCGGCAGTCCCCGGCGGTGCAGTTATTCATTGAACGCGCTGACGGGTTCCTTGGCGGCTTTGTCCCCGATGATGCCGATCTCGCACATATTGTTGAAATCTGTGCCCGGCTGGATGGAATTCCGCTGGCGATTGAACTGGCCGCCGGACGGCTAGAAACCATCGGGCTGGAATCCCTTGAAAAATCACTGGCCGACAGTTTTCGCATTCTGACACGCGGCAGACGCACCGCCCTGCCACGTCATCAGACCCTGACCGCGACCCTGGATTGGAGCTATATGATCCTGTCCGCCGCCGAACAACGCGCAATTCGGGAAGTGTCCGTTTTTCGCGGGCCCTTCACCATTGATAGTGCCAACGCGATCTTAAGCAACGGCGATGCCCACGATATTCTTCCATCGCTTGTGGCCAAATCACTGATCGTTGCCGATGCGGCCCCCGCCGAAACCCGTTATCGCCTGCTTGATACCACGCGTCTTTATGCCCTGCAAAAGCTCGACGACGAAGACGAAAAGACTCAGGTCATGCAGAAGTTCGTCTGTCATATATGCGATCTTTACGATGGCAAGAGCTACGAACTCTCGGCCACCGCGCGCGCCAGGCAGGAATATCAGGATTTCCAACAGGTCGCGAATTTAAGGGTCGCCCTGCAATGGGCCTTTGGCGAGGATGGCGATCCGGTACTTGGCGCACGATTGACGGTGGTGGCCCTGCCGCTGTTTTTCCGCCTGTCTCTTCTCGATGAATGTCTGAGCCACGTGACACAGGCGCTGGCATATCTTGATGCCAAACCGGGACGTGACGAACGCAGCCGCATGCAGCTTTATGCCGCACTTGGCTGGCCGCAATTACGTGCCATCAATGCGCCGGAACATGGCATCGCCGCATGGTCCACCGCCCTTGCCATTGCCGAAGATCTCGGCGACCTTGACTATCAGCTTCGGGCGATCTGGGCATTATGGGTCGATGCCATCAACCGTGCAGAGCCAAGGCTTGGCCTTGAACTGGCCAAAAAATTTCAGAAACTGGCGCAAACGTCGCCCGATATCGCAGACAGGGTCATCGGAGAGCGATTGCATGGTGCAACCCTGCACTGGCTGGGGCAGCACAGGGATGCACAATGCATCCTGACCAAAATGCTTGCCGATTACGAAGCCCTCTCGGCAGGTCAGCATTCGATCCGATTCCAGTTTGATCAGCGGGTAACGGCAATCATCATTCTGGCGCGTATTTCATGGATTTTGGGCGATACCGACGGTGCACTTGGCAAGATTTCCGAAACCCTTGAATATCTGACAGACATTTCGCACGACATTTCGCTATGCACCCTTCTGGCGGAGGCAGGCTGCCCGATTGCCATTCTGTCGGGCAAATATGATCTGGCCGCCAACTATATCGCGCTTCTGCGTGACCATACCAAGGCGCTATCGCTGGATGTCTGGCACTGTTATGCGGATTGTTTTGATGCGGAACTGCATCTGATTAATGGTCGGCCCAAGGATTGCCTGCACCTGATGCAATCATGTCTTACGACCCTGCAACATGGTGGCTTCGTGCTGTTTCAATCCTATTTTCAATCCATCATGGCACAGGCACAGGAAGCTCTTGGCGATTATGACGCTGCGATCAAAACCATTGATGCCGCCATTGCCGGTTGCGCGCAATCCGGCGAAAAATGGTGTCTGGCCGAACTTCACCGGGTACGCGGTGCGATCCTGATCCGACACAATACCCAGAACAATCTGGAACAGGGGCGCACCAGCCTGACACTTGCTCTCGAACTCGCCCGTCAGGATGGCGCAATCGGCTGGGAGAACCGCATCCGCAGGGACATGGCCGCATTCGCACTTTGCCAGACCGCATAATGGCCTGAAACCGGGCGTTTACCATCGTTCGATTTACAACGATTTACAACTTGCAACTCGCTGAATGTCTCCGATCCGCTGATCATATCCCGGAAGAGGAGACCATCCATGGACCAGAATTTTCCCGTCCGCTTTTTAATGATAATCGCCGGGGATGAAGATGACGCGATCCGCAATCATCGTCTCAATATCACCCGGATTGCCCCGGCCTATTATCTGTTCCGCGACATGCCGGCCGAAGTCGTTCTGGCATCTCCCGGTGGCGGGTTTCCGGCAATAACCATCACCCCACCCGACCACGCGGATGCCCATTCCTCCGCCGTCAGAACCGCAATGCTGCGATTTCAGTCCGACCGCGCTGCCCGCGAGGATATTGCCGATACGCTGCGTCTGGATCAGATCGCGGTTTGCGATTTT